>ERZ832317.2-NODE-2-length-437323-cov-8.723767_pt1 | contig 437323 bp, 381 predicted proteins | sample MGYA00519695_ERZ832317 | MGnify/ENA primary metagenome ERZ832317 (study PRJEB31850, sample SAMEA3708726) | human gut metagenome | biome: human gut; feature: human-associated habitat; material: faeces | place: China | collected 2014 ...
CATGATCTTCGGCATGACCGGCCGCCAGTGCCAGACCACCATCGCAGGCGGCAAGGTGCTGATGCAGGACCGTGTGCTGGTGGGCATCGACGAGGAGGCAGAGAACGCCCACATTCTGGAAGCCGCCAAAAAGCTGTGGGGTGACCTGAACCACAGAACGTATTGATATCCCATCATCCCCATATCACAATAAGGAGGAATCCCCATGTCTGAAAAAATGTATCCCATCCCCTTCCGCTCCCTTATGAACTGGGTGGTCACCGAATACGCCGACTGCGGCGAGATCTTCGGCATCCACAAGGCCTATCGTGCCTCCGGCAAGAGCCTGCCCATCTTCGGTGAGCGCATCGAAACTCCCTTCGGCCCCGCCGCCGGCCCCAACAGCCAGCTGGCTCAGAACATCATCGCCGCCTATGTGGCCGGCGCACGGTTCTTCGAGGTCAAGACCGTCCAGAAGATGGACGGCGCCGATCTGGCCGCCTGCGTCCCCCGCCCCTGCATTCTGGCCAACGACGAGGGCTACAATCAGGAGTGGTCCACGGAGCTGACGGTGCCGCAGGCCATGGACGAGTACATCAAGGCCTGGTGCGCCCTGAAGGTTCTCAGCAAGGTCTACGATCTGGGCGATCCCGACGGCTTCGTGTTCAATATGTCCGTAGGCTATGATCTGGAGGGCATCAAGGGCGAGAAGGTGGACACCTTCCTGAACGGCATGATGAATGCCGCCGAAACGCCTATCTTCCAGGAGTGCATCTCCGTTCTCCATGAGCTGTTCCCGGCGGAGAAGGACGCCATCGACGCCATCTCCCCCCGGATCTCCCGCTCTGTCACCCTCTCCACCCTCCACGGCTGCCCGCCGGAGGAGATCGAACGCATCGCCACCTATCTCATTGAGGAAAAGGGGCTGCACACCTTCGTCAAGTGCAACCCCACTCTGCTGGGCTATGAGACCGCCCGCTCCATTCTGGACGAGATGGGCTATGACTACATCGCCTTCGATGACCACCACTTCAAGGAGGACCTGCAGTACAAGGACGCCGTCCCCATGTTCCACCGGCTGGAAAAGCTGGCCACGGACCGGGGTCTGGAATTTGGTCTCAAACTGAGCAACACCTTCCCCGTGGACGTAAAGGCCGGAGAGCTGCCCAGCGAGGAAATGTATATGGCGGGCAAGAGCCTGTTCCCCCTGACCACCACCATGGCCGCGCGGCTGAGCCGGGAATTTGACGGCAAGCTGCGGCTGTCCTACGCCGGCGGCGCCGACGCCTTCAACATCGACAAGCTGTTCACCTGCGGCATCTGGCCCATCACCATGGCCACCACGGAGCTGAAGCCCGGCGGCTACCAGCGCTTCACCCAAATCGGCGAAATTCTGGACAAGCTGGACTTCGCCCCCTTCGGCGGCGTGGATGTACTGGGTATCGACGCACTGGCCCTGTCCGCCCGGCGGGATAAGTACCATCTGAAGGACATCAAGCCCCTGCCCCGGCGGAAGCTGCTGGAAAAGGTGCCTCTGATGGACTGCTTCACCGCTCCCTGCGAGGGCGGCTGCCCCATCCGGCAGGACATTCCGGAGTATATTGAGCTGTGCCGCAAGGAAAAGTACACCGAGGCGCTGGCCCTCATCACAGAGAAGAACGCCCTCCCCTTCACCACCGGCACCATCTGCGCCCACCGCTGCCAGACCAAGTGCACCCGGAATTACTATGACGATCCCGTTCAGATCCGGGCTACCAAGCTGATCGCGGCGGAGAAGGGCTATGATGACCTGATGGCCTCTCTGAAAAAGCCGGAGCCTGTCACCGACGGCCGCAAGGCCGCCATCATCGGCGGCGGTCCCACCGGCATCGCCGCGGCCTACTTCCTGGGCCGGGCCGGTATCCCTGTCACTGTTTTCGAGCAGAGCCACAAGCTGGGCGGCGTGCCCCGGCTGGTGATCCCCGGCTTCCGTATCAGCGAGGAGGCCATCGAAAAGGACATCGCCCTCATGACGTTCTACGGCGCCGAGGTAAAGTTGAACACCCCCGCCCCCTCCGTCAGCGAACTGAAGCCCATGGGCTACACCCACATCTTCTTCGCCGTAGGCGCAGGCAAGGCCGGTAAGCTGGACATTCCCGGCAATGTTGTACCGGTGATCCAGTGGCTGCGGGACCTGAAGGCCGGAAAGGATGTCTCTCTGGGCCATGTGGCCGTGGTGGGCGGCGGCAACACCGCCATGGACGCGGCCCGCGCTGCTCTCCGTGCCGGGGCCAAGACCTCCACGCTGGTCTACCGCCGGACGAAGAAGTATATGCCCGCCGATGCGGAGGAGCTGGAGTTGGCCGTAGAGGACGGCGTCCGGTTCCTGGAGCTGGTGGCTCCCGTGGAGCAGGCCAACGGCAAGCTGAAATGTGAGGTCATGAAGCTGGGCGATCCCGATGAAAAGGGCCGCCGCAGCCCCGTCCCCACCGGGGAATTCACTGAGATCAACTGCGATACGGTGATCGCCGCCGTGGGCGAGCGGGTGGACAGCGACCTGTTCACCGCCAACGGCATCGAGGTCAACGCCAAGGGCATCCCCGAATTCCGCACGAATCTGGAAAACGTCTTTGTGGGTGGCGACGCCATGCGCGGCCCCGCCACCGTGGTGGAGGGCATTGCCGACGCCCAGTATTTCGCCAACGCCGTCATCGGCAGCGTCCACAGCGTCGCCATCCCCGATGACGCCCACGCCACCCGTGACGAGGCCATCGCCCGGAAGGGTGTCCTCTGCCCGCCCAAGGCCGGGTGCGAGGGCGAGCGCTGCCTGCACTGCAACACCGTCTGTCAGGTCTGCGCCGACGTCTGCCCCAACCGGGCCAATGTGGTCATCACGCTTCCGGACGGCCGACATGAGATCCTCCATGTGGACCGGATGTGCAATGAGTGCGGCAACTGCGCCGTGTTCTGCCCCTATGACTCCGCTCCCTACCGGAACAAGTTCACCCTGTTCCTGACCCGCGAGGGCTTTGACGAGAGCACGGAGAATCAGGGCTTCCTGCCGCTGGAGGGCCGCAAGGTCCTGGTGCGGCTGGACGGCAAGGTCTTTGAGGCCGATCTGGACGGACAGAATCAGCTTCCCGCCGACGTGGAGACCTTCATCCTGACGGTTCTGAAGGACTACGCCTATCTGCTGTAATTTTCAGAAATAAGCAGCGATTCTCCTTGCAAGCAAATAATTTGCAAGTAGATATGCTTTACAGTTAAACACCGCGTTTTCACTTTCTCTAACTGACCGATACGCAAAAAAAGGCCCGCCGCATGATTCATGCGGCGGGCTTTTTCATCATGTACTGGCAAACTGCGGTCACAGGGAGGCGCTCAAAGCAGCCGCACCAGCTCCGCGTTTTTCATCTTCACGCTCCAGAAGTCCTTCACGGGGATGTCCTTGATCTGGCACACAATGCTCGCATTCATGGCGCCGTGGCCCACGATCAGGATGTCCTTTCCCTGCCGCAGCTGCGGCTCGATCACTTCTTTCAAAAATGCCCCCGTCCGGGCATACAGGTCCTCCAGGCTCTCGCCGCCCTCCACCGGGATTCGATAGGTCTCCGGGGCAGCGAACAGCTGGTAGATGGGGTTATCCGGGTTATCCTGAAAGTCCGTTGTGCCCTCGCAGATGCCGAAGCCCATCTCCTCCAGCCGGACGTCCGTGATGATGGGGATCTCCCGTCCCCGCAGCACGATCTCCGCCGTCTCCACGGCCCGGATCAGCGGCGAACAGTAACAAACATCAATATGCGTATCCCGGCAGGCAGCTGCGGCCTGCTCCACCACAGGCCGTCCCGCCTCGCTGAGGGGCACATCCGTTTTCCCCTGCAGCTTGTGTTCCATATTCCACACGGTCCTGCCGTGGCGCATGATATACAGCATCGTTCTTCAAACCCTTCCGTTTTCGTTCATAGCCTTTTTATGATACGCGGAAACGGTGCGGAAGTCAATGCTTATGCGGATGCGTCCCGGTTCTTCTCCCCCAGTTCATCCAGCTTGTGATCCACGGCGTCTTCAAACCGCTTCATCACGCCTTTCTGCCACAGGCCCGCCAACAGCGAACCGATGGCGATGACCAGACACAGCCGGAACAGCCACTCCAAGTTGTTGCACTTCAAAAAGCCTGCCAGGCCGCGATAGATCCGGTCCGCCGGCTCCTGATTTCCCGCGATCACTGTGGACGCGACCATATATTCCGCCGGGAATATCGACGAGAAAATTCCAAGCAGCAGCAAGCCGAAGCCGGACACCCCCAGCGGAATAGCCCATGGCAGGACGCTCTTCCGCAGCTTTGGCGATGGTGCGGTTCCGCCACCTTCGCTGCCGGTCGGAGCGCCGTCGGTCAGGTTTTCCCAGCCTTGGGCATCCTCCAGCAGCCAGTCCAAGCTGACGCCGAAGCGCTGCCGCAGCTTTAGGAGGTTCCCCGCATCGGGCAGAGCTGTGCCCTGCTCCCAGCGGGATACCGCCTGCCGGGAAACCTCCAAATACGACGCCAGCTCTTCCTGACTGATGCCCTCCCGCTTCCGCAGGCGAATCAGCTTTTCCGAAAAATTCATAGGCAATTCCTCCCTTGCTTCTGCCCCAATTTTACCAAAAAGCGCCGGGCAAGTCCACCACGGCAGGGTTTCAGGGCCGCAACCAAACGCAACATTTGAAAAAAATCTTGCGAAATTCGTTGAAATCCGGTAAACTGGCCTCAGAAATTCATCTGTTTGAGAGGAAACCGCCATGCTGAAGAATATCTTTCTGGATCTGGATGACACCATTTTGAATTTTACCGCCGGGGAGGCCAAGGCCCTTTCCCAAACGCTGCGGGAGACGGGCATCGAGCCGACGGAGGCCATTCTGGACCGCTACCACATCATCAACATCGCCCACTGGGAACTGCTGGAGGAAGGACGGCTCACCCGGGACGAGGTTCTGGTGCAGCGCTTTGAGCAGTTATTCCGGGAACTGGGGGTTGACCACAGCGGCAAGGCCATCAGCGAGCGGTATGAGGTACTGCTCTCCTGCCAGCATGACTTCATGCCCGGTGCGGAGCAGCTTTTGAAGGATCTCACCTCCCGGTATGACCTGTACCTCGCCTCCAACGGGGCTGCCGCCGTCCAGAATCCCCGGTTGGATGACGCCGGACTGCGCCCCTATTTCAAAGGCATTTTCATTTCGGAGGAAATGGGCGCCGACAAGCCCTCTAAGGCGTTCTTCGATGCCTGCTTCGCCGCCATTCCCGGCTTCCGGTTAGAGGAAACCGTCATGGTGGGCGACAGTCTGACCTCCGACATCCGGGGCGGATCGAACGCCGGGCTGCGCACTGTCTGGTTCAACCCCCTCGGGAAGGAACCCCGGGCGGATATCCGGCCGAGCTATACCATCTACGCTCTTTCGGAGCTGCTCCCCCTTCTGGCATCTATGCAGTAAAGCAATTTCATTTTACAGCTATTCCGTGGGAATCGACACATCAAAGATCTCAATCCCTCGCCGCAAGGCGTATTCCACCGTGTAGCGGGTCCCGCCGGCGGTGCCGTCAAAGGCGGCGATGAGCAGCATGGCGTGATCCACCATGTAGCGGTCCCGCCGCTGCATACAGGTGGAAGAATAGGTGTCGGAGACCATGGTCTCCATATCGCACCGGGCAACCAATTCCCGGTAGCGATCCCGCTCCGCCTCCGGCCAGGCGTCCGCCTGCGTGGGACAGGGAATGGCGGCCTCCACAGTGACCTCCGGATAACGCTCCCGCAGGGCCAGCACCGCCTCACAGAAATAAAGGTCGCAGCCCTGGGCCATGCCGCAGAGAAAATGCCGGTACCCCTCCTGATAGGCCAGCAGCACCGCATCGGCGATCCGCTCTTTCAACCTAACACAGCGGGGGTCTCTCTCATTGTAGCCCCACGGCAGCTTTGCGGGTCTGTGCCCGGTAAAGCAGCAGGATTCCTGTCTGGCAGGCATCTCCTCACCTCCTCAAGTGTATCGCTTCCATTATAGAACATCTGTTCTTTTTTGTAAAGTCAAAAATTAGGGGTTGCATTTTTGTTTCTTCTGTCGTATACTATCACCCGAAGAAAACAACTGAATCTTTGTCTTCAGGGCGGGGTGTGATTCCCCACTGGCGGTAAAGTCCGCGACCGGATACTTCGGTATCCGCTGACTCGGTGAAACTCCGGGACCAACAGTTACAGTCTGGATGGAAGAAGATGAGTACGGGAAAGCCGTGCGTTTTGTGCGCGCTCCTTTTTCGTTTGTTCACCTTGGAGAAGTCAAAGCATCCAGGGTGTTTTCAAATGAAAAAAGGAGTGTATTTTTTATGTCTGAACCCAATGCCAACGCGATCCCCTCCACCCGTGCGGCCAATCGGAGCCGCACCCACAAGCTGACTATTTCCGCAATGCTCTCCGGCGTGGCCTTCCTGCTGATGTTCATTGAATTCCCCATCCCGGCTCTGATCCCCTCCTTCGTAAAGCTGGACGTGTCCGATCTGCCGGAGCTGTTGGCCGCCTTCTCTCTCGGCCCTGTCTACGGCATCGTGGTCACCTTCCTGAAGAACCTGCTGTTCTCCGTGCTCCACGGCACCTCCTCCGCCTATGTAGGCGAGCTGTTCAACTTCGTGATGGGCAGCGTGTTCTCCTTCTCCGCCGGTTACATCTATTCCCGGAATAAGTCCCGCAAGGGCGCTCTGATCGGCGCTGTTGTCGGCGCCGCGCTGATGGCAGTCCTGTCTGTACCCTTCAACTACCTCCTGGTGTATCCCGCCTATGTGGTGTGCTACGGTCTGCCTCTGGACGCCATCATCGGTATGTATCAGGCTATTCTCCCCTCCTCCGACAGCCTCATCAAGTGCCTGACCATCTTCAATATGCCCTTCACCTTCTTCAAGGGAATGCTGGACGTGGTCCTCTGCTTCTTGATCTACAAGCCCCTCTCTCCCCTGCTGCACAAGTAAACTGATCCGCACATATCGATCCTCAAAGCCGATGCAGTCCCTTTCGGGGCTGCATCGTTTTTTTGTTATGCGTCTCGAAAAACTCCAAATTACCTGATTGCTGGCCTGCGCTGCACCACTAAATATATAAGCGCCACCAGAACGGCAAAAGCCGCATACAGAAGGGCCTCTGCCTTCACTGAAACGGTCACCGCCTGCGGCTGATCCACCCCGTTTCCGCTGTCGGAACGAATTCTTACCTCTTGCGCGGTTTTTTTATCGAAATTCAGCATTTTTGATCTCAAATTCCATAGTTAACCCCTTGACAACGGCGGGTATCTGTGCTATTTTACCAGTAGAGTTTCGGATATTCGTTATGCATTTGCATATCCGAACAACAAAAATTTTTCAGCCACACTCTACCGCCTCACGGAACACAGCTCTGAAAGATTGGAGTCCTCCTTCATGGAATATCACAATCCAACCCTGCGGGTCCTCCGGATTCTGGAGCTGATCGACGCCAATTCCGGCGGTCTGAGCCTGTCGGAGATCGCCAATCTGCTGGACCTGCCAAAGGGCACCATTTCCCCCATTCTGAAAACACTGGCCGCCACCAATTACGTTGTGACGGACGGCAGTCTCTACAAGATCGGTCCCCATACCTTTGAATTGGGGCTGTCCTACGCCAGCGGCCAGAACGCTCTGTCCATTATCCGCAGTGAAATGCGCAGCATCGTCTCCCAAGTAGACGAAGTCTGCCAGATGGGTGTGCTGGTAGGGCAGGACGTGCACTACCTCTTAAAAGAGGAAGGCCACGCCATCATCTCCATCATCAGCGATGTGGGCCACCACCTCCCTGCTCATGTCACCGGCCTGGGCAAAGCGCTTCTCTCCGGCCTGACGGACGATGAGGTCCGGCAGCTTTACGCGGGATACCGCTTCTTCCCCTACACGCCAAACTCCATTATGGATCTTGATACCCTCATCGCGGCGCTTCAGGACATCCGCAGCGCCGGGATCGCCTATGAAAGCGAGGAATCCACCGCTGAGATCTGCTGCGTGGCAGTCCCGCTGGCTGAAAACGGTCAGGTCAAGGCGGCCATCAGTGTAACCACTCCCAAGTTCCGGTACACCGATGAAAAAAAGCAGCAGATCACCCAGCTGCTTCTGAAAAAACGGCAGTTGATCGAAGAGAGCTGCCGTATTCAGAATTGCAGACTGGTTTTCTGACCTTCATGTGTTACCATCTGCGGATGGTGCCTATATATGTAAAAACAGCATATTCAGATAAGAAAGATAGGAAGGATCTTGCGTATGAAGAAAAATTACGTAGTCATGGACGGCAACACGGCAGCCGCGTACAGTGCGTACGCCTTTACCGAGGTGGCGGCCATCTACCCCATCACCCCGTCCTCCCCCATGGCGGAAAAGGTGGACGAGTGGTCTGCCAAGGGCAAGAAGAACCTGTTTGGTTCCACAGTGGACGTGATCCAGATGCAGTCTGAGGCCGGCGCTGCCGGCACCTGCCACGGTTCCTTGCAGGCTGGCGCCCTGACCACCACCTTCACCTCCTCTCAGGGCCTGATGCTGATGATCCCCGCCATGTACGCCATGGGCGGCCAGTTCCTGCCCAGCGTCATGCACATTGCGTCCCGCGTGGTGACCTCCAACCATCACTCTATCTTCGGTGACCATACAGACTTCATGACCTGCCGTATGACCGGCTACGCCATGCTGATGTCCTCCTGCCCTCAGGAGGCAATGGATCTGGCCGCCGTGGCTCATCTGTCCGCCATCAGCGGCCGGTATGCCTTCATGCACTGCTTTGACGGCTTCCGTACCTCCCACGAGATGCAGCGGATTGAGGCTCTGGACTATGAGGATCTCCGTGGTCTGGTGGATCAGGAGGCCCTGCAGGCCTTCCGCCATCAGTCCCTGAACCCTGAGCATCCCACCAACCGGGGCAACAACGTGAACCCCGACGTCTACTTCCAGTGCAAGGAAGGCGCCAACGTCAAGGCCAATGCCCTGCCCGACACCGTCCAGCACTACATGGACGAGATCAACAAGCTCACCGGCCGTGATTACAAGCTGTTCAACTACTACGGCGCGCCCGACGCGGAGGAAGTCATCGTGGTGATGTGCTCCGCCAGCGAGACCGTGAAGGAGACTGTGGACTACCTGAACGCCCAGGGCCGCAAGGTGGGCATGGTGCAGATTCATCTGTTCCGTCCCTTCTCCGTGAAGCACTTTGCCGCCGCCATCCCCGCCACCTGCAAGCGGATCGCCGTGCTGGACCGCAACAAGGAGACCGGCTCCGTGGGCGAGCCTGTGTATCTGGATGTTGTCACCGCTCTGAATCAGGCTGGCCGCGGCGATATCCGCGTGGTGGGCGGCCGGTACGGCCTCAGCTCCAAGGATACCACACCCGGTCAGATCGTGGCTGTGTACGATAACCTCAAGCAAGCCCAGCCCAAGAACAACTTCACCATCGGCATCAATGACGATGTGACCTATACCTCTCTGGACTACAAGGAGATTGAGCTGGCCCATCCCGGCCAGATCAGCTGCAAGCTGTGGGGCCTGGGCGGCGACGGCACCGTGGGCGCCAACAAGAACGCCATCTCCACCATCGGCTTCGTGGGCGGCAAGTACGCGCAGGCTTATTTCTCCTACGACACCATGAAGTCCGGCGGCCTGACCCAGAGCCACCTGCGCTTCGGCGATGAGCCCATCCTCAGCACCTATCTGGTGTCCTCCGCTGACTTCGTGGCGGTCCATGCTCCCACCTACGTCAAAAAGTACGACACCACCGAGGATCTGAAGGAGGGCGGCACCTTCCTGCTGAACTGCCCGTGGACGGTGGAGGAGCTGGACGCGCACCTGCCTGCCAAGATGAAGCGCGATCTGGCCCGGAAGCACGCCAACTTCTACATCATTGACGCTGCCAAGCTGGCACAGGAGATCGGCCTGGGCAAGCGTACCAATAACATCCTCCAGGGCGCTTTCTTCGCCCTGACCAAGGTCATCCCCATGGATCTGGCCATTGAGGATATGAAGAAGAACAACTACAACTCCTACTTCAAGAAGGCCGGTCAGAAGATCGTGGACCTGAACGATCAGGCCGTGGATCTGGGCGTCAGCGCCGCTGTGAAGGTGGAGATCCCCGCCTCCTGGGCCGACGCACAGGACGCTCCCGTCGTGGAGCCCAAGGGCCTCACTCCCTTCGTCCGGGATATCGTCATGCCCATGGACCGTCAAAAGGGCGATCAGCTCCCCGTTTCCGTGTTCCAGAAGTACGGCGTTCTGGACGGCACTTGGGAAAACGGAACCTCCGTGTTCTCCAAGCGCGGTGTCGCCACCAAGGTCCCCAAGTGGGATGGCAGCAAGTGCATCCAGTGCAACCGCTGCTCCATGTGCTGCCCCCATGCCGCTATCCGCCCCGTGCTGCTGACCGAGGAGGAGAAGAAGTCCGTTCCCGCCGGGTTTGAGACTGTCCCCGCCAAGGGTCTGGGCAAGGATTCCCCCTACTCCTTCCGGATGCAGGTCTCTCCCTATGACTGCCTGGGCTGCGGCGTGTGCCTGACCGCCTGCCCCGCCGAGGGTGCTCTCACCATGACCTCTTTCGAGGACATGAAGCCCGAGCAGACCCTCTTCGACGAGGTGGCCATGAACGAAAGCTACCTGAAGAAGGACGTTATCAATGACAAGAGCGTGAAGAACGTCCAGTTCGCAAAGCCCTACTTCCAGTTCTCCGCCGCCTGCGCAGGCTGCGCCGAGACTACCTATATCAAGCTGCTGAGCCAGCTGTTCGGCGATCGGATGTACATCGGCAACGCTGCCGGCTGCTCCTCCGCCATCTCCGGCGGTGCCCCTATCCTGCCCTACTGCAAGGACTGTCAGGGTCACGGCCCCGCTTGGGAGCACTCTCTGTTTGAGGACAACGCTGAGTTTGCCTACGGCTTCTTCCACGCACAGGATTCCATCCGCAAGGAGCTGCTGATCCGTCTGGAGGCCATCAAGGCCGCCGGTATCGCCGTGGAGGCTGTGGAAGCCTATGAGAACGGCTGGAAGAAGACCGAGACCTCCCGTGCCGTCACGGACGCTCTGATCGCCGCTTTGGAACAGGCAGAGCAGACCGAGGACGTGAAGTACATCCTGGAGAACAAGGAATATCTGGCTAAGAAGTCCGTGTGGGCTGTGGGCGGTGACGGCTGGGCCTACGATATCGGCTACGGCGGCATCGATCATGTGATGGCCCAGAACCGTGACGTGAACCTGATGGTGCTGGATACCGAGGTGTATTCCAACACCGGCGGTCAGTCCTCCAAGTCCACCCCCACCTCCGCTACCGCCAAGTTCGCCGCCGGCGGCAAGCGGGTAGCCAAGAAGGATCTGGGTGCCATGCTGATGCAGTATGGCTATGTGTACGTCGCCCAGGTGGCCATGGGCGCTGACCAGGCCCAGACTCTGAAGGCTCTGCGTGAGGCTGAGTCCTATGACGGCCCCTCCATCGTGATCTGCTACTGCCCCTGCCTGGAGCAGCACATCAAGGCCGGTATGGGCACCTCTCAGGACGAGATGAAGAAGGCTGTGGAGTGTGGCTACTGGCATCTGTACCGCTATGATCCCCGCCGGATCGCCGAGGGCAAGAACCCCTTCCAGCTGGACTCCAAGGAGCCGGATACCTCCAAGGTGATGGACTTCCTCATGGGCGAGAACCGCTTCGCCTCCCTGAAAAACAACTTCCCCGACAAGGCCGACGCCCTGTATGCCAAGGAAGTTGAAGACGTAAAGGCCCGCTACGCCAAGTACAAGAAGCTGGCCGAGGGCTAACCCTCCATTCCTCCTACATTCCCTATTATCCTTCCCTATTATCCCTCTCTCAGAAAGGAAGCGTTCCGGTTCTCCCGGAACGCTTCCTTGATCATATAACGAGTCGAAATGCACTTGCTCATCAATTTGCCGGCGATCTCAGCAAAAAAGCATGGACGGTTCCCCTTAATGGATTCCGTCCATGCTTTTTGTTTTATCCGCGGCAGGCATCTACCAGCAAGCGGAGCAATTCGTCCTTTCCGCTGCCCTTTTCCGCGGAAAAGGGGATCAGAATGTCCCGCTCCGTCAGTTCCAGCGTCTCCCGGATCAGCTCCAGCGCCGGTTCCACCTGACTCTTTTTCAGCTTATCCAGCTTGTTGGCCACCACGATCTCCGGGCAACCGGTTTGGCGGAACCAGTCGTGCATGACCAGATCGTTGGCCGTGGGCTTATGACGGATGTCCACGATCAGAACACCGGTAGTGATGGCGTCCGCCTCCCGCTGGAAATAGGTCTCCATCAGCCGGGCCCAGCGCTCTTTTTCCGAGCGGGACACCTTGGCATAGCCGTATCCCGGCAGGTCCACCAGATACGCCTTCTGGTCGATGAGGAAATAGTTGATGTGGGTGGTTTTTCCCGGCGAGGCGCCCACATAGGCCAGATTCTTTCGGCCTACCAAACGGTTGATCACCGAGGATTTTCCCACGTTGGAGCGGCCCGCGAAGGCAAACTGGGGCAAACCGTCCCGCAGGAAGTCCTTGGGCTCTCCGGCGGAGCGCACAAACTCCGCTTTGTTGAAATTCAGAGGCATACGTCCCTCCCTTTACTGCCGTAAGGCTACTTCTTTACTGTTTTCCACCGGCAAAAATGCGGGGATCGCGTCGGCTTTTGTCTCCACTCTGGAGGGGCAGAACACCTCGGCAAACACCTGATCTACCGTCTCCACCGGTATGAACCGCAGCGCCGCCCGGACGGTCTGGTCGATCTCTTCCAGATCTCTGGCGTTGTCCTTGGGGATCAGTACCGTGTGGATGCCGTACCGCTTGGCGGCCATGGTCTTTTCCTTCAGGCCGCCGATGGGCAGCACCCGGCCTCGCAGCGTGACCTCGCCGGTCATGGCGATTCCCGCCTTGATCTTGCGGTTGGTCAGAGCCGACAGCAGCGCTGTAGCCATGGCAATACCGGCGGAGGGACCATCCTTGGGCACCGCGCCCTCCGGGAAATGGACGTGGATGTCCTTGGTCTTATAAAAGTCCGGATCGATCCCCAAGGCTTCCGCCCGGCTCCGCAGGCAGGACAGAGCAGCCTGGGCGGATTCCTTCATCACGTCGCCCAGATTACCGGTCAGCTCCAACTTGCCGGAACCTTCCATCACGTTGACCTCGACCTCTAAAATCTCGCCACCGGCCTCCGTCCACGCAAGGCCGTTCACCACGCCGATCTCCTCCTGCTCCACATGGACCGTAGGCGGGTAGGGCTGCATATCCAGCAGCTTCGGCAGGTCCTTTTCTGTAACGGTAACACGCTTTACAATTTTTGACAGTAGCTGCATATCCGTCTTTCGGCAGACGGCAGCCAGCCGCCGCTCCAGCTGGCGGACGCCGGATTCCCGGGTGTAGTCACGAATGATGGCCCGCAGGGTCTCCTCGTCGATCCGCAGGCTGCCCTTCTTCAGGCCGTGTTCCTTCATTTGCTTGGGCAGCAGGTGATTCTTGGCGATTTGCAGCTTTTCCTCATCGGTATAGCTGGAAAGCTGAATGACTTCCATCCGATCCAGCAGGGGCCGGGGAATCGTATCCAGCGAGTTGGCCGTGGTAATGAACATCACCTGAGAGAGGTCCAGCGGAATTTCCAGGAAGTGATCCCGGAAGGCGTGGTTCTGCTCGCTGTCCAGCGCTTCCAGCAGCGCAGAGGCAGGATCGCCCCGGTAATCGCCACTGAGCTTATCGATCTCGTCCAGCACCAGCAGCGGGTTCATAGCGCCGCTGCGGCTGATGGCCTCCACGATGCGGCCCGGCATGGCGCCGATATACGTTTTCCGGTGGCCGCGGATGTCGGCCTCGTCCCGGACACCGCCCAGAGAAATGCGGCTGAGCTTCCGGTTCAGTGCCTTAGCAACAGACAGGGCGATGGAGGTCTTACCCACACCCGGAGGGCCTGCCAGACAGATGATCTGCCCCTTCCCCTCCGGATTCATCTGCCGGACGGCGATGGTCTCCAGGATCCGCTCCTTCACCTTTTCCAGACCGAAGTGATCCCGGTCCAGCACCTTCCGGGCCGCGTCCACATTCAGACGCTCCTTCGTATATGTACCCCAGGGTAGTTCCAGACACACGTCCAGATAGTTCCGGATCACCGAAGCCTCCGCGCTGACATAGGGCTGCTTTGCCAGCTTGTTGATCTCCTTTTCCAGATGCTCCCGGGTCTCGTCCTCTAATTTCAGTTCCGCCAGCTTTTGACGGTATTCTTCGATCTCGTTGTCCTCCTCCTCGCCCAGCTCGTTTTGCAGGACCCGGATCTGGGTCCGCAGGATCTGTTCCTTCTGCTGCTGAGCCAGCTCGTCCCGGACCTTGCCTTCCATCTGGCGCTCATAGCCCAGCACATCCCGCTCCCGGGCTAAGAAGCCGTTCAGCTTCCGCAACCGCACCAGCGGAGACAGTTCTTCCAGAATTGCCTGCTTATCGTCATACCGCAGAGCCGTATTCTGGGCGATAAAATCCGCCAGATACCCCGGCTCCTGGCAGTCCAGCACCGCCGCAGTGACCTCCTCGGCCACATTGCCTGCCAGATGTGCATAATCCTGGAACAGGCCCCAGGTCTGCCGCAGCAGGGCCTCGGTTTTCGGACCGTGGCTCACGGCAGCGGATTCCTCCACCACCTCCACGTGGCCCTGCAAATAAGGCTCCGTCTGCCACAGGCGGCGCAGCCGTGCCCGGCGTCCGCCCTCCACCATCACCCGCAGGGAGGTTTTTCCCAGCCGCAGGATCTGGGTCACCCGGGAAATGGTGCCCATGGTGTAAAGGTCCTTCTCCCCCGGACGATCCGTGTTCAGTTCTCTCTGGGTCACCAGAAAGATCTCCTGACCGGATTCCATGGCCACTTCCAGGGCCTTGATGGAAATACGGCGCTCCACGTCAAATGTCAGGTTCGTATGAGGGAAAACCGTCAGGCCCCGGAGGGCCAGAACGGGAAGATTCAAGGTGTTCGCTTCCATAAATTGCTCCTCTCTGGAGAGTTCAAAGAGGGGGAGAGGCACTGCCCCTCCCCCGTGTTATACCCAAAAGGGCCGTCAGGACGCCGACTTCGGCGTACCGGACTCGCTCCGGCTCTCACTTCTGCCGGGGTTCAGCTTCACGGAATAGTTAATCTTGTTGGGATCGTGGGTCAGTTCCGGCTCCGCCGTGCCTTCCACACATTCCTTTGTGACCACCGCTTTCACAACAGTCTCGTCGGAGGGGATCTCGTACATGACCTTGGTCAGCAGGCCCTCCATGACCGCCCGGAGGCCACGGGCGCCGATGTTCCGCTCAATGGCCTTGTCGGCGATGGCGTTCAGGGCATCCTCCGTGAATTCCAGATCCACATCATCATATTCCAGCAGCTTCTTGTACTGCTTCACCAGTGCGTTCTTCGGCTCCTGCAAAATTCGCACCAGATCCTCCCGCTGCAGGGCGTTCAGCGGCGCGATCACCGGCAGGCGGCCCACCAGCTCCGGGATGATGCCGAATTTCAGAATATCGTGGGGCTGCACCTGAGCCAAAAGCTGGCTGACATTCTTTTCCTTCTTGCTCTGGACATTGGCACCAAAGCCGATGGCCTTCTCGTCCAGCCGCTTTTCGATGATCTTTTCCAGACCGTCAAAGGCGCCGCCGCAGATGAACAGAATGTTCTTGGTGTTCACCTGGATGAACTCCTGATGGGGGTGCTTCCGGCCGCCCTGGGGCGGCACGTTGGCCACAGTCCCCTCCACGATCTTCAGCAGCGCCTGCTGCACGCCTTCGCCGGAAACGTCCCGGGTAATGGAGGTGTTTTCGCTTTTGCGAGCAATTTTGTCGATCTCATCCACATAGATGATGCCCCGCTCGGCCCGCTCCACGTCGAAATCCGCCGCCTGCAAAAGCCGCAGCAGGATGTTCTCCACATCGTCGCCCACGTAGCCGGCCTCGGTCAGGGTCGTGGCGTCGGCAATGGCGAAGGGCACCTTCAGAATACGGGCCAAAGTCTGAGCGAACAGCGTTTTGCCGGAGCCGGTGGGGCCCAGCATCAGAATGTTGCTCTTTTGAAGCTCCACATCGTCGCCGCCGCCGAAATAGATCCGCTTATAGTGATTGTAGACCGCCACGGACAGCGCTACCTTGGCGGCCTCCTGTCCGATGACATATTCATCCAGCACCGCCCGGATCTCCTTGGGGGTGGGCAGCTGATCGGGGACGTCCTCCAAGGGAGTGGTCTCCGGGCCGTCGAACCCCTCGTTCAGAATGCTCATGCAAAGCTGCACGCACTCGTCGCAGATGCGGACGCCGGGGCCCTGGATCATACGATGGACCTGCTGTTCCCGCTTTCCGCAGAAGGAACAGCGCAGGGCCTTTTTGCCTTCGTCACTCATGGTATTACCTCTTTTACTTCTTAGCAGTGATGATCTTATCCACCAGACCGAAGTCCTTGGCCTCGTCAGCCGTCATCCAGTGGTCCCGCTCGGAGGCCGCCTTGACCTCTTCGGCGGTCTTACCGGTGTTGGACGCCAGGATCTCATTCAGGTTCTTCTTGATCCGCAGGAAGTGCTCCACGTCGATCTCCATGTCCGTGACCTTGCCCTGCGTACCCGCGGAGGGCTGGTGGATCATAATTTCGGCGTTGGGCAGCGCAATCCGCTTACCCTTGGCGCCGGAGGACAGCAGGAAAGCTCCCATGGACGCAGCCATGCCCACGCAGATGGTAGACACGTCGCACTTGACGTACTGCATGGTATCGTAGATGGCCATGCCGTCCGTCACGGAGCCGCCGGGACTGTTGATATAAAGCTGAATGTCCTTATCCGGATCCTGGGCCTCCAGATACAGCATCTGGGCCACTACCAGGCTGGCGGTGGTGGCGTTGACCTCCTCGCCCAGAAAAATGATCCGGTCATTCAGCAGACGGGAGAAAATGTCGTAGGACCGCTCGCCGCGGTTGGTCTGCTCTACAACATAAGGGACTAAGCTCATAAGTTGACCTCCTTTTGTAACGCGGCACATTTACAGCGCAAATCGTGCCTGATAAACCATTCTCTCATGATACCACGGGTACCATGAGAGAATGTGTCGAATCTGTAAAATGTACCGTGATCGCCGCGAAAAAGTTTCGCCTTTATTCGGCTTCCTTTTCTTCCTTCTTGGCAGCCTTCTTAGCGGGAGCCTTCTTGGGCTTCTCCTCGCCCTCGGCGGTCTCAGCCTTCTTGGTGGTCTTCTTGGCAGGCTTCTTCTCCTCACCCTCGGCAGTCTCAGCCTTCTTAGCGGTCTTCTTGGCAGGCTTCTCGGCGGTAGCGCTGTCCACCACCACGGCCACAGCCTTCTGGGTCAAGATCTGATCGTGGACCTGCTCCTTGGAGAGATACTTCTTGACCATCTCCACATCCATGCCGAACTGCTCAGCCATCTTTGCGAACTCGGCTTCCACGTCCTCATCGCTGGCCTCGATGTTCTCAGCCTTGATGATGGCGGCGGTAGCCAGATCCATCTTCACCTGACGCAGAGCGGGCTCCTTGGCCTCCTCCAGCAGCTTGGCATCGTCCATGCCGGTCATCTTCTTGTATTCCTCATAGGGGAACTGACGGCTGATCTGGGCCTTGAAGTTGTCCAGATACTGATGGGCCTGGTTCTCCACCATCACATCGGGGATGTCGGCGGTGATGTTCTCGGCCACCTGGTTCATCAGGTTCTCCTCGAACACGCGGTCAGCGTCCTTCTGACGCTCCTCGGTGATCTTCTTCTTCAGGTCGGCCTTCAGGTCCTTCAGAGTGTCGAACTCGGAGACGTCCTTGGCGAACTCATCGTCCATAGCGGGGACTTCCTTCTCCTTGACCTCGTGGACCTTCACCTTGAAGACCACAGCCTTGCCGGCCAGGTCAGCGTGATAGTTCTCGGGGAAGGTGATGTCGATGTCCTTCTCCTCGCCGGCCTTCATGCCGATGACCTGATCCTCAAAGCCGGGCACAAAGCTGCCGGAGCCCAGCTCCAGATTGTGGTTCTCGCCCTTGCCGCCATCGAAAGGCTTGCCATCCAGGAAGCCTTCGAAATCGATGACGGCGGTATCGCCGCTCTTGGCCGCGCGGTCCACGCTCACCAGACGGGTGTTGCGGTCAGCCAGGGCCTTGAGGCGCTCGTCCACGTCAGCGGCCAGAACCTTGACCTCGGGCTTCTCAGCCTTCAGACCCTTGTACTCGCCCAGAGTGACCTCGGGATACACAGGGGTGGTAGCCTTGAAGGTGAAGCCGTCCTTGGTGACCTCGCCCACCATCTCGACGGTGGGATAGCCAACGATCTGCAGCTTCTCCTGCTCAGCAGCGGCCTCATAGGCCTCGGGGAATGCGATATTGATGGCTTCCTCGAAAAACACCTCTGCGCCATACATCCGCTCGATCATCTTGCGGGGGGCCTTTCCGGGACGGAAGCCAGGAACACTGATCTTCCGGCGCATCTTCTGATATGCCTTTTCGACGGCAGCCTCAAACTCAGCGGCGTTGACCTCGATGGTCAGCGCCACCTGGCTCTTTTCAACTTTTTCACAGCTCTTGACAGTCATAATTGTTTACTCCTCCGTTCATCATGGGCGGTAAAACCCATCCTCATAGGCAGCAGCCCATGCAAATTTGTATTTTACCAGAAATATTTCAAGATTTCTAGTCTTTTTTCTACTTTTCGCAAATTTTTTTCGGCACAAACCCCAGATAGTCGCCGGAGATCAGAGAAAATTCCGTATTTCCGTATTTTCCCTCCTGCCTCCGGCGGATCACCGGCCCGTGAAGATGGCCGTAGCAGCACAGCTCCACCTTGTACGTTTCCAGCATGGACAGGATCTCCGGGCACTGATATCCCTGATACAGGGGTGGATAGTGAAGGAAGCAGAAGATGGGCTTCCCCCCCGCCGCCTTCAGCGAAGTCTCCAGCCGCAGCAGCTCCCGGTTCAGCACCTTAGCGTTGTGGGGCTTCTGTTCTTCCTCCAAAAACCAGCCCCGGGTGCCGCATACGGCGTGATCGCCGTAGAAAAAGCAGTTGTTGTGCAGCAGTTCCAGGGTGGTGAAGCCATTGGCCTCACAAAAGGTGCGGAACTTGGCGGCGGTGGCCCACCAGTAATCGTGGTTGCCCTTGATGAGATATTTTTTGCAGGGAAACTGCTCCAGAAACCGGAAATCCTCCACGGATTCCTCAAGACTCATTCCCCAGGAGGTGTCTCCCACCAGCACCAGCACATCCTCCGCCGTCAGTTGGCTCAGGGACGCCCGGATCCGCTCTGTATAGTTCTCCCACGCGGGGCCGAACACCTCCATGGACTTGTTGCTGTTTAGGGATAAATGCAGATCGCCTATGGCGTAAAGCGCCATTCGGTGGCACCTCCTTTCCGATGTTGTTTTTCAGATGACTTATTTCAGGAAGTCCAGCACCGCCTGCTCCAGCTGCTGTCTTGCCTGTAGCGTGATGGGATGGCAGATGTCCCGAAATTCGCCGTTTTCGTCCCGCCTGCTGGGCATAGCGACAAACAGGCGGTCGGCACCCTGGATAATTTTGATGTCATGCAGGGCAAGGTCGTGGTCGATGGTAATAGAAACAAGGGCGCGCAGGCGATTTTCGCAGTAGGTGCGTCGGATGCGGATGTCGGTGATGTTCATGTAAGCTCCTCCTTTGTGTCAAATCGGTATTGCTATTCTGCTCGCTTGGTCAAGAAATATGCGGGGGATAGGGAATTTTTGTGGATTCTTTTTGTGCTTGGGCGGTTTATTTTTTACATGGGATGCAATATAATAAAAGAAACCCAATATATCCAGCTCATTTTTTGGAAAAGGCGGTAGAAACACCATGACACACATCAACAAGGATTTTTTAAAGGATAAAAAGCACATCCATTTCATCGGCATCGGCGGCTCGGGAATGTTTCCTCTGGTGCAAATCCTGCACGGGATGGGGTACTACATCACCGGTTCGGACAATAATCCGGGGGACACCATCGACTTTGAGCGTCAGCAGATGCACATTCCGGTTACCATCGGGCAAAGCGAAAAGAACATCGAGGGCGCGGACCTGATTGTCCACACCGCAGCAATCATGGATGACAACCCTGAGCTGATGGCAGCCAGAGCCAGCGGTGTGCCCACCATCGAGCGGGCGGAGCTGCTGGGATTGGTGACCAGCTGGTTCAGCAACTGTGTAGGGGTCTGCGGCACCCATGGCAAGACCACTACCACAGCAATGCTTACCCAAATGTTCATCGAGTGCGGAATGGACCCTTCGGCGGTCATCGGCGGCAAGCTCGAGGCAATCGGCGGCAGCGGCAGACTGGGCAGCAGCGAGGTGATGGTCTGCGAAGCCTGCGAATTTGAGGACCATTTCCTGAAATTCCATCCGGACATTGCGGTGGTCCTCAATGTCGATGCCGACCACATGGAATATTTTAAAACGATGGACCATGTTCTGGATTCCTACCACCGCTTTGCTGCGATGGCGACCAAGGCGGTCATCTACAACGGGGATGATGCCAACAGCTGCCGCGCTGTGCAGGGAATCGAAGGGATCAAACTGCTGTCCTTTGGCATGGGGGAGGACAACGACTACCACGCCTGCAACATCCGCCACGTCGATGGCAGACACACCCTGTATGATTTGTACTACAAACAGGAGCGGCTCGGGCAGGTCAAGCTCAACGTTCCCGGTGAACACAACGTCCTCAACAGTATGGCTGCTGTTGCAGCTGCCATCGAATCGGGATGCCAAACACAGCGCGCCGTCGAATCGGTCTCGGCTTTTCAGGGGGCAGGTCGCCGCTTTGAAATCATGGGGACCAACAAAGGTGTCACCATTGCAGATGATTACGGACATCATCCGGCGGAGATTGAAGTGACCCTGAAGGCAGCCAAGCAGATGGGGTACCGTCAGGTGTGGGCGGTGCATCAGCCGTTCACCTACTCCCGCACCGCCATGCTGCTGGACGATTTTGCAAGGGTGTTGCAGATTGCCGACCATGTGGTACTTTCTGAAATTATGGGTTCCCGGGAGAAAAACACCTACAACATCTATGCCAGCGACCTTGCAAAAAAAATACCGGGCTGCGTGTGGTTCCCGACCTTTGAGGAAATCTCGCAGTATGTGATGGAGCGTGCACAGCCGGGCGACCTTGTCATCACCCTGGGCTGCGGGGATGTGTACAAATGTGCCAAACTGATGCTGCACCAGCAGTAAGAGAAGGACAAAGCACAACAAATTGCCTTAAATAAAGGTTGCTCCAACCGAAGTTTTGTGATAAAATAACAGCAGAATCCTCCATCGGTCGCAGGCGGTGTGTCTGTGTGCCGCAAGAGGCAATAATTTTGACAGGAAAAGGAAGAGATCACCATGAAAAAAGTAGTTGCAACCACCAACGCTCCAGGCGCTATCGGATCATACTCCCAGGCTATCATCGCAGGCGACAATATGTATATCTCCGGTCAGCTGCCAATCGACCCGGCTACCGGCGAACTGGCTGAAGCTTGCATCAAATGCCAGACCAAACAGTCGCTGAAAAACATCCAGGCAATCCTGGAGTCCGAAGGACTTTCGATGAAAAACGTTGTAAAGACCACCGTTCTGATGCAGAACATCGGCGACTTTGCAGCAATGAACGAAGTATACGCTGAGTTCTTTACCGAAGAGTGCCCAGCTCGTGCTGCTTACGAAGTAGCAAAACTGCCAAAAGGCGCTCTGGTTGAAATCGAAGCAATCGCATACGTTAAGTAAGCGTCGGCAACACAAAGAACAGGATACGGGACACCGGCAAGGTGTCCCGTTTGTCATATTGAGGGATGGTTATGAACTACGAACAGGCGATCTATTATATCGAACAGACCAATACACCTCGTCAGCGGTATGGGCTAGAAAAATTAAAACAGGCATTGCATCTGATGGGCGACCCGCAGGAGAAGGTGCCCTATGTCCACATTGCGGGCACCAACGGCAAAGGCTCCACTGCCTCGATGCTTTCTTCAGTGCTCAACCGCGCGGGTCTGCGCTGCGGACTGTACACCTCCCCGCATTTGCAGCGGTACAACGAGCGGTTTCAAATCGCAGGAGAACCGATTTCCGATGAGCAGATGATTCAATCGGTGCAGCGGGTACAGCAGGTGTGCGAGCAGCTGGGCGGAACACCGATTGTATTCGAGGTGCTGACCCTGATGGCATTCGAGCTGTTTGCACGGCTGGACTGCCAGATCGCGGTGCTGGAGGTCGGCATCGGCGGCAGGCTGGATGCCACTAACTGCATCCCTTCTCCACAGGCGGCAGTGGTCACCCAGCTGGGACTGGACCACACTGAAACGCTGGGGGACACCATCGAGCAGATTGCATGGCAGAAAGGCGGTATCGCCAAACCCGGCAGCTGCCTGGTGATGGCTGCCCAGCAGGAGGAAGCGATGGAGGTCGTCCGGCAGATCTGCCGGCAGGAGGACTGCGCTTTCTGCGTGGCGGACCCGAAGAGGATGCAGCTGCTCAGCTCCACCTTAAAAGGACAGCGGGTGCTGGATGAGCATTTTGGCGAGCTGTTGATTCCGCTGGCAGGCGAACACCAGCTTAAAAACGCAGCCAATGTGCTGTGTGCCGTCGAGCAGCTGGTGCAGCGCGGATGGAAAATTCCGACCGAGGCGGTGCGGGAGGGTCTTGCTGCTGCAAAATGGCCCGCGCGCTTTGAACTGCTGGATGAGTCACCGTATTTTATCCTTGACGGCGGACACAACCCACAGTGCGTGCAGGCGGCAATGGATGCGCTGGAGCAGTTTTTCCCCGGGAAAAAAGCGGTCATCCTGACCGGCATGATGCAGGACAAGGACACCGAGAAGATGCTGGAGCAGATGGCAGAGCATGCCGCCTGTTTTGTCTGTCTGCACCCGGACAGCCCGCGCGCCTTGAGCGCCGAGCAGCTGGCACAGCAGGTGACAGAGCGGTTTGGTTTGCCGGCTTTCTGTTGTGAAAGCATCGCGCAGGGTGTGGCACTGGCGCGGGAAAAAGCAGGCAGCGACGGACTGGTGTGTGCGCTGGGGTCTCTGTATCTTGCCGCTGAGGTGCGTGCGCAGTTTGAACGGGAATAGCACAAAGATTTCCAAAATGTAAAATATCCGTCGGACCACTCTCTATCTTTGACAAATTGCGGGATACATGGTATCATAAAGCATGATTTACAAAGAAATATACTTCACCAAAGAAGTGTGATTCAGAAAGAAGCATCATTCACCAAAAACGGTATTCGTCCAAGCAGGCGATGACGTTTGTATGATTCAGAAAAAACGAATGCCCGATGGGTAAAATGGGGGAACAACTGTGAAAAAAGTTTTAGCTTTAACTCTCGCGATGCTGCTGTGCGCTTCGATGCTTGCAGGATGCGGCAAATCGGAGGAAGAACAACAGACCGAACAGCAGACCACCGAGCAGGAGTCGGCTGATAACACCAATGGAATCGGCATGACCAGCGAGGATTGCAAAGGAAAGGTGCTGGCGTGGAACGTCGGCATGGACTCGGCGTCCTTTGACCCTGCCAACAGCATTTCGGCAGACAGTAAAAGTGTCATCAACAATACGCTGGAAGGCTTGATGAGAAACACCGGAGAAGGCGCTGCACCGGCGATGGCACAGCAGATGCCGGAAGAAAAGGTCAACGAAGACGGCACGGTTACCCTGACCTACACCCTGAGGGAAGCAACCTGGTCGGACGGACAGCCGGTCACCGCAGGTGATTTTGCCTTTGCATGGAAACGCTGTGCAGACCCTGCAAACCAAATGAGCAACGCTTACCTGATGAGTGTGCTGGCAAACTATGACGACATCGCCGCAGGTCTTGCCGATATCGAAGAGCTGGGTGTCAAAGCGGTGGACGACACCACCTTGGAGGTCACCCTCAAGCAGCCGACCGCCTACTTTAACGAGCTGCTCTGCCTGCCTGCCTTCATGCCTCTGCGCGAGGATGTAGCGGGGAACGACAGCAGCTGGTCGAAGGACCCGCAGCGCGCCGTTGCCAACGGTCCGTTTGTCTTTGCCGGCTACACCGAGGGCAAAGAGCTGATCCTCAAGAAAAACGACAGCTACTGGAACAAGGATACTGTTGCAATGGACTACATCGTAGCACGGATGCTGGACGAGCAGATGGCTCCGGTGGGAATGGCGTTCGGAGATATTTCGATGACCGCAGGTACCGTCGAACAGCCTCAGGCACAGACCGATACAGCAGGCAACACCGTTGAGGTTCCGCAGCTGGCAGAAACCATCGAAGCTTCCTCGGTCGATTCCAACCGTATTGTCAGCCTGGCGGTCAATGCCAACACCGGCAACAGCTACCTCAAGGATGCAAAGGTCAGAGCCGCTCTTTCGCAGGCGCTCGACCGCACCGCAGCCGCACAGGCAGCGGGAGGAGATGCCGTTGCAAAACCGGCTCTGTCGCTGAGCACACAGGCTGGTGACATCCTTTCGGCACAGCCGGATACACAGGCTGCACTGGAAGCCGTCGAAGCCGTTGAGGCAAAGGACGAGGACAAATCCATCGAGATTGTTTACCTGGACAACGAGCAGACACAGGCTGCACTGGAAACGGTGAAATCTGCCTGGGAATCGCTGGGATTCTCGGTCACCCTGACCGCACAGGACCCGCAGACTTTTACCCTCAGCCGCAACAGCCTCCAGTACAGCGACGTGCTGTGCAGTGTATGGGATGCAGATGTGCAGGACCAGCAGCTGTATTTGCAGCCTTACCTTTCTTCCAATATGCAGTCCGGCTGCGGTTACAGCAACCCGGAATTCGACCAGCTGATGCTCGATGCCATCCAGGGCGAGCAGGCACAGCGTCAGTCGGCTCTGACCGATGCAGAAAAGCTGCTGCTTTCCGATGCTTATGTGATGCCGCTGTATCGCCAGATGGTCACCATCACCACCGATACCGCCAAGGTATCCGGCTGGAGTGTCAGCGCAGACGGGACCCTTTGGTTTGGCAGCGCAGCTCCTGCTGAAAAATAAGCGGGATTTTATATTGATAAAACTAAACAGCTCCTTCGACGGCATCTTTGCCGTGGAGGAGCTGTTTTTAGGTATAGATAATATTGATGAAAATATAACGAAGCGATACAGATTATCAATTAGACGAACCGAGAAATATAGATTATACTGATAAAGGAAGTCGGATGAGCAAATCTGACAAAAAAGAAAGGTGTGTTTATTTTGCAGAACAAAAAAACATCGACTCTGGCATTCTGCGGTATCTGTATTGCACTGAATATGGTACTGGGATTTGTTGGAGCAAGCATGAAGCTGCCGTTCTATCTGGACACCATCGGAACCTTTTTGACAGCAGCAGTATTCGGTCCGTTTTACGGCGCAGTGGTCGGTGGTCTGACCAACATCATCAGCGCTTTGATTCTTGGACCAAAGGATATTCCGTTTGCTCTGGTCAGCATTGCAATCGGTCTGATTGTCGGCTTTGTAGTGAAGGGTCGCAAAAACTATGACCTCAAAACTGCCATCATCTGTGGTCTGGTCTGCGGCGTGGTTGCTCCTCTGATCGGCACTCCAATCGGTATCGCTGTCTACGGCGGTCTGACCGGTACGGTGGGCGATGTGCTGTTCCTCTTCCTCAAACAGAGCGGAACCAGCATCTTTGCCGCTTCCTTCATTCCAAAGCTGATCAACAACCTGATGGACAAGACACTGGCATCTCTGCTGGTATTCCTGGTCATCAAAAAACTGCCACAGCAGTTTAAACCAAATCTGGAAAAATAAATTTTTATCCCCATCAACAAAAGAGCAGGAAATTATCAGACAACGGATAATTCCTGCTCTTTTTGCGATACTAAAAAGAAAAAGATGGGGTGGAGTGCTGTGAAAAAATTGGCTTGTTCTTTGATTTTGTTTTTGTTTGGCGGGACAGGATATGCCATGCTGGAGCTGCTGTGGCGCGGATTTACCCACTGGAGTATGTTTGTGTTGGGCGGGGTATGCTATCTTCTGGTCGGTCGGGTGGCGGTGTGGTGCTGTGGCAGGCTGCCGATGTGGTTTTGCTGTGCGACCAACACCCTGCTGATTACCGCATTGGAATTTGTTACCGGATGCCTGGTCAACCTGCATCTGGGCTGGGACGTGTGGGATTATGCCACACAGCCGCTCAATCTGATGGGGCAGGTCTGCATCGGCTTCAGCGCACTGTGGTTTTTGCTGAGCGTTCCGGTCAGCGGCTTGTCTTTGGCAATGCTAAAGAGCCTGCAAAAGCGGATGGTGTTTGCTAAAACAGAAGGTTAGCGGATGGAATAGCGCTGGGCATAGCCGCACCGGCGGCAAAGTTCCTCGGTGGGACGGCGGCAGGAGAATCCGTCGTGGAGCGCCTGTGCGCGCGGAGAGGTCAAAATTTCTGCCAGCGGCTGCTGATAGACGTTTCCCAGCGGGATATTGCCGTCGCTGTCCAGGCAGCAGGGAACGACGGTGCCGTCGACCAGCACGCCGAATTGGTCTCGCAGTCCATAGCAGAACACCGAGTCGGTCGGGTCGATGCGCTCGATGTCCGGCCATGCAAATTTTTCTGCCATCTCAAGATAGACCCGCCGGCACAGCTGGATGCTTGCCTTTGTTTCCAGCAGTTTTTGCGGGTCTTCCTGCAAGCAGAAAAAGCGGCGAACCTGCTCGAAGATGTCCACATTGCGCTGGTTTTCTGCCTTGAGTACGGCGCTGTCTTTGTTCCACAGGCGCAGCACACAGTAGGTGCGGTCCAGGTCACTGGCTGCGCGGCAGAATTCCAGCGCTTTGCTCAGGTATTCCTCCAGCGATTGACCGGTCCGGTTGGCTTCAAAGCTGTGCAGAGAGATGCTGACCCGATACAGGGCAGGGCTTTGCAACAGCTGTTGCTGCCAGCGGTGCAGCAGGGTGCCGTTGGTGGTCAACGACACCTTCAGCCCTCGTTGGGCGCACAGCTCCAGCAGCCGGTCCAGCTGCGGGTGCAGCAAAGGCTCTCCCATCAGGTGCAGGTAGACAAAGTTAGTCAGAGGCTGCACCTGCCCGAGCAGATAGTCGAACTGTTCGACGGTGATGAACTGCGGCGGGCGGCTGGTTTTGGGGCAGAAGCTGCAATCCAGGTTGCACTGGCTGGTGATTTCCAGGTAAGCTTTTTTAAACGGCTTTTTTGATTTTGGCATGGTGCGCCTCCTTGTGGGATTTTCTTACAGTATACCAGAAAACAGCCGCAGGGGAAAGGGTCGTTTGTGTTGAAGGGTGAAGGTCTTTCTGCTATAATGAAAGCATGGATTGAAAAATGTCGCGTCAGACAGATGGGGGAAAACAGATGCTTACAAAAAATCAGCTGGTAGAGGCGCAGATCACCGCCATGTCCTCGGACGGGAACGGGATTGCCAAGGTGGATGGAATGGTGATTTTTGTTCCATACAGTGCGGTAGGGGACAAGCTGCTTGTGCGGATCGTCAAGGTGCTGAAACATTACAGCTTCGGGATTATCGACCGCATTTTGGAGTCGGGAGAAGGACGGGTGCAGGACAGCTGCCCGGTCTATCGCCGCTGCGGGGGATGCTCCTTTCGCCATATCAGCTACCGGGAAGAGCTTGTACATAAAGCACAGTTTGTGGAGGACAATCTGCGCAGGCTGGGCGGATTGGAGCCGCAGATGCTGCCGATTACCCCTTCGCCCAAACAGCAGGGCTACCGCAACAAGGCGCAGTACCCGATTCGGATGCAGGATGGAAAGGTGACAGCCGGTTTTTTTGCCAAGCGCAGCCATCGGGTGATCGACTGTGCCTGCTGTGATTTACAGCCGGAATTTTTTGAGCAGGTGGTGGAGTATACCACACGGTTTTTGCAGGAAAACAACATCTCTGTCTATGACGAAGAGAGCGGAAAGGGTCTGGTGCGCCACCTCTATCTGCGCTATGGAGAAACCACCGACCAGCTGATGGTCTGCCTGGTGGTCAACGGAGATAAGCTGCCCTGTGCCGATCGATACATCGAGGGACTGCGGCAGGTGTGCGGCAGGGTTTGCTCGGTGGTGCTCAACATCAATCGGGAGCAGAGCAACGTCATTTTGGGAAAGAGCTGCCGCACCCTTTGGGGAAGCGACACCATTGAGGACAGCCTGTGCGGCGTGCGGTTTGAGCTTTCGCCGCTGAGCTTCTATCAGGTCAATCGAGCGGCAGCCGAACAGCTGTACCTGCTGGCAGCACAGCTGGCAGACTTTCAGGGCGGAGAGCTGCTGGTCGACCTGTACTGCGGCGCTGGGACCATCGGACTGACGATGGCACATCGGGTCGGGCAGCTGGTCGGAGTGGAGATTGTGCCCGATGCGGTGGAAAACGCAAAGGCAAATGCCAAACGCTGCGGAATCGAAAACGCACGCTTTTTGTGTGCAGACGCAAAGCAGGCGGCTGTTCAGCTGGCACAGGAGGGACTGCGTCCCGATGTCGTGGTGGTGGACCCGCCCAGAAAGGGATGCGACCCGCAGGTGCTGGAAGCAATCGCAAAGATGTCTCCGCAAAAGCTGGTCTATATCTCCTGCAACAGCGCAACGCTGGCAAGGGACTGCAAACAGCTGGCGCAGCTGGGCTACTGCTTGAAAACAGCGGCTCCGGTGGACCTCTTCCCGAGAACCACCCATGTAGAATGTGCCGCGCTGCTGCTGCGTGAGGAATAAATCTGTGTGCGGGGAGGCGATGCCCTCTTCGCACCTTCATTTTGGAAGGAGTCTTTGTTATGTTAAAGGGAAAGACAGTGGTGCTGGGAATCACCGGCTCCATCGCTGCGTATAAAATGGCAAATGTCGCCAGCAGTCTGGCAAAGATGCACTGTGACGTGCAGGTCATTATGACCCAGAACGCCACCCAGTTCATCACGCCGCTCACCTTTGAGACGCTGTGCAACACCCGCTGCATGGTCGATACCTTCGACCGCAACTTTCAGTACAGTGTCGAGCATGTGGCGCTGGCAAAGCGGGCTGACCTTGTGCTGGTAGCGCCTGCCACCGCCAACATCATTGCAAAGATGGCGCACGGGCTTGCGGACGATATGCTCTCGACCACCGTGCTTGCCTGTCACTGTCCGAAACTGGTGGCGCCGGCAATGAACACCAATATGCTCAACAATCCGATCACCCGGGACAACCTTGCCACCTTGCAGCGCTACGGCTTTGAGATCATCCAGCCGGCAGTTGGAATGCTCGCCTGCAAGGATGTGGGCGCAGGCAAGCTGCCGGATGAACAGCTGCTGGTTGCCCATATTCTCCAGCACATCCTTCGTCCCAAGACGATGGCAGGCAAAAAGGTGCTGATTACAGCGGGTCCGACCTGCGAGCCGCTCGACCCGGTCCGTTATATGACCAACCATTCCAGCGGCAAGATGGGCTATGCACTGGCAAAGGAATGTTCGCTGCGCGGCGCACAGGTCACCCTGGTCACCGGAAAAACGGCGCTGCAACCCTGGCCGTTTGTTCAGACAGTCGAGATACAGACCGCCCAGCAGATGTTTGAGGAGGTCACCAGCCGCGCACCGCAGATGGATATTATCATCAAAGCGGCTGCGGTTGCCGACTACCGTCCCAAGGCGGTCGCCGACCAGAAGCTTAAAAAGAGCGACGGCGAGCTGAGTCTGGAGCTGGAGCGTACCCAGGATATCCTGAAATATCTGGGTGAGCACAAGCCGGACGGACAGTTCCTCTGCGGCTTTTCGATGGAAACAGAAAATCTTCTGGAAAACTCCCGGGCAAAGCTGGCTAAGAAAAACGCCGATATGATGGTTGCAAACAATCTCAAGGAGCAGGGCGCAGGCTTTGCCGGAGATACCAACATTGTCACCATCATCACCGGCGACAGCGTTAAAGAGCTGCCGCTGATGACCAAGGAAGAAACCGCAGGACAAATCATCGACGAGATTCTGGCGCGGCTGTAATTTCTGCCTGCCGCTTGATTTTACCGAAAGAAGGAAACGAAGAGCGATGTCACACTATGTTGTTTCGGATGTCCACGGAGAGGACGACCGATGGAAGGCGATGCTGGAAAAGATACACTTCTCCGCGCAGGATACCCTGTATATCCTGGGAGATGTGGTCGACCGGGGACCACATGGGGTCGAAATCTTGCAGGAAATCATGCGTACACCCAACATGAAGATGCTGCTGGGCAACCATGAATTTATGTGCCTGCGATATTTTGCACCGGATGCACCGGAAAAGCACATCCAGCACTGGAACCGCAATGGAAACACCCCCACATTGGAGGGTTTTTCCCGTTTGAACCAGCCGGAACGGGAGCAGGTGCTGGAGTTTTTGCGCAGCTTGCCGACTCATTTTGAGCTGACGGTCGGAGAGCAAAAATTTTATCTGGTTCATGGACTGCCGGCAGATACGGTATACGACGAGGTGTGGCATCGTCCCTATAAGGACCCCATCCCGCCGATGACCGATTGCCAGATTATCGTCGGGCACACGCCGGTTTCCTGTTTTGTCCATACCGATACGCAGGCGTACAGCCGTACCGATGAGGAAGAGCGCGCCTATGTGCAGCAGATGTGTGCGCGTGGGGAGAAGCTCACCATCTTTCATCATCCGCAGTATATCGACATCGACTGCTGCTGCGGATATGATTATCCCAATCGTCAGCTTGCCTGTATCCGTCTGGAGGATATGCAGGAATTTTATGTATAACAAAAAAGAGAAGCCCGAAGGCTTCTCTTTTTTTAATATCCGCATCGACGGAGAATCGACCGGACAAATTCGGTTTTATGCTCGCAGTAGGCGTCCACATCAAAGCGGTACTGCTGTGCCAGCTGTACTTTAAGCTGCTGATATTCCTTCCGGGTATTCGGGTGGCATCGCAGGTAGTCGCGGAAGGCAAGATGCTCCCGATAGGGTTTAGCATCGGGCAGGCAGACATAGAGGTGGTAGCGCATGACGCTCTTTTCCTCTGCGTTATAGTCCCGCGGACGGAAGAATGCCTCTCTGCCCGGCAACCCAAGGTCACCTTGATGGAGATAGCCGTGTTGGGACAGCGCTTCGATGACTTTGGGAAGGTCGTTTGGGCAGCGGAGCACAGCATCGAGGTCGATGATGGGTTTTGCACCCAGCCCTTCCACCGAGGTGGAACCGACGTGTTCGATGGCAGAGAAGTATTCTCCGGCATAGCGAGTGATCATCCCTTTGATTTTTTCAAATTCGACCTTCCACTGTGGGTCATACGGAAAGATTTGCACCTCGCGAGTGGCAAAGGAATCCTTATTCTCCTGCAACAAAATCGATCGCCTCTTTCAGCAGACGGTCAAAGTTTTCCGGGTAGTCGTGGTCAAGGTCGGGACAAAGCTTGAAATCGACCTCGACGCCTGCTTCGTCCAGCAGCTCGAACAGCTGTTCGCTTCCTTCAAAGCAGTCCTCATCAGCATCTCCGCAGCAGATGTAGACACTGGTCCCCGCAGCCTTGAGGGCGGAAAGGTCCTCAGTCCACTCCTCCAGCTCCGGCAGCCAGGGAGCCACCAGAATCAATCCCTTTGGTGCGACTGCACCGGACAGCACCGCATACAAAGCAGCGCGTCCGCCGGAAGAAAATCCGCCGAGGATGCTGTTTTCCACCTGCACGCCCTGCTCCTGTAAAGCCTTCCAGTGGGAAGCAAGTTGCTGTGCTGCCTGCTCTTCATCGTCCCACAGGTACCCGTCGGACACCTGCAATTCGGTGGACTGCGCAGCGGCAAGGGCATAGCCTATCTGCTTGACCGGCTGCCAGTAGGGCAGGGTGATGGCAGCGTTTTGCTGGTCGCCGTGCAGCACCAGGACCACCGGCTTGTTTGGCTGGGTTTCTTCACAGCACAGCACCGGCTGCGCAGCCTGCTGTGCGGCCTGTTGACGCTGGCGGCAGAGGTTGGCGATGGTTTCAAATTCCGGCATACTGCGCAGCTGCGCCAGGTCCTCGTCCTCCATCAGGTAGGTGTAGTCATACCAGTAGCCATGGGTGTAGACCGCCTCCTTGAGCAGTCCCATCGCCTCATCGGTCCGGTCGCACATGGCAGCCAGACAGTAGGAAAAGTTGTACAGCTGCGCCGGGTTGGCGTACTCTACATTAGGGGACTGCTGCTGCATGAAGTCAAACGCCTGCTGCGGTCCCTGTTCGTCCAGCAGCTCCAGCGCGGTATTGAGAAGTTGTGTATAGGTCATCCTGATTCCTCCTTGAGATTGACTTGCAATGAGTTAAGTATAACAGTTTTATGCAGTTGATGCAACGCAAAGCCGTAAGAAGGCAGAAGAAAAACACCCCCGAGCAACCAGGCTCGGAGGTGCTTTAAATTCATTTGAAAAGCGAAGCAGGCAATGATTATACCATGGAGTGTGGATCGAGGATCTTGTTGATCTCCTCGTCGGTGAATTTGCCGCTCTCGTGCAGCAGTTCACGAACCGATTGACCGGTCTTGATTGCTTTCTTAGCAATGTCAGCAGCAAACTGGTAGCCTACCTGTGGGCAGATAGCGGTGATGATACCAACAGAGCCGTCAACCAGAGCCTGGCAACGTTCAGCGTTTGCAGTGATGCCGCTTACGCAGTTGTCAACGAAGGTTTCAACAGCGCCAGCCAGAGCGTTGATGGATTCGAACAGCTTGTGGTACAGAACAGGCTCAGCGTAGTTAAGCTCGAGCTGACCAGCTTCAGCAGCCATGGTGATGCAAACGTCGTTGCCCATGATGCAGAAAGCAGCCTGAGACATAACTTCTGGGATAACTGGGTTTACTTTACCTGGCATGATGGAAGAACCGTTCTGTTTTGCAGGCAGGTTGATTTCCTGGAATCCGCAGCGAGGACCGGAGGACATCAGACGGAAGTCGTTTGCCATCTTGGAGCAGGAGATTGCGCAGGTCTTCAGGGAAGCGGAAACGTATGCGTAAGCATCCAGGTTCTGGGTGCCGTCAACCAGGTCGTCAGCTTTTACCAGCGGCAGACCGGTGATTTTTGCAAGTTCAGGAGCCAGAGCTTCAACATAAGCCGGGTTTGCGTTGAGTGCAGTACCAACAGCAGTACCACCCATGTTGATTGCGTACATACCTTCCATTGCTCTGTTCAGACGAACCAGGTCACGCTGGATTGCTTTGCGGTATGCACCGAATTCTGCGCCCAGACGGATCGGAACTGCATCCTGCATCTGGGTACGACCCATTTTGATGATGTCGTGGAATTCTTTTTCTTTTTCAGCCAGAGCAGCTTCCAGACGCTCTACCTGTGCGATTGCTTTTCTGAGCAGCTTGATAGCGGTCAGTTTAGCAGCAGATGGGAAAACGTCGTTGGTGGACTGAGCGCGGTTTACATGGTCGTTTGGATGAACGATGCTGTAATCGCCCTTTACGCCGCCGAGGATTTCGATTGCGCGGTTTGCGATGACTTCGTTAGCAGTCATGTTTGCAGTGGTGCCTGCACCGCCCTGGATTGGGTCGCACAGGAACTGGTCGTGCAGTTTGCCGGCAACGATTTCGTCACAAGCCTGGCAGATAGCATCTTTGATCTTTTCGTCCATTTCGCCTACCTGATAGTTGCAGATAGCGCAGGCTTTTTTGATCTCTGCCATGGAGTTGATGAACTCCGGCTGCATCTTCTGACCGGTGATGTGGAAGTTTTCACAGCCACGCATCGACTGTACGCCGTAGTAAGCATCTACTGGAACCTGTTTTTCTCCGATGGAGTCTTTTTCAATACGATATTCCATTGATTTCAACCTTCATTTCTTTTGATCATCAGTGTCTGTAATCTAACGAATTTTGACGCAAATCCTGCATCATTTGCCTATATTATAGCAGGAGTGCAGAAAAAATCAAGTGTTTTTGCAGAATATATTGCCGGATTTGTGGTCGAAACTTTATTTTTTTGCAATTTGTCCATCATTTATGAAAAACTTTGTATGCTTTTTCTATTGCCTTTTTTTTGTATAAAATAGTAAAATATATGTATGAGCCTATGGCTCGGTTTCCTTTGCCTCAATCGTGGCTAAGAATCTGTTGATAAGAAGCAATCGCTATTTATCTATCATAAGGAGGATTTCTGAAATGGACGTTTATGAAAAATCCCTTGAACTGCACAGAAATGCGCAGGGCAAAATCAGAGTGGAAAGCAAAGTAGAACTGCGCGGCGCAGAGGACCTGTCGCTGGCATATTCCCCAGGTGTAGCTCAGCCATGCCTCGAGATTCAGAAGGACTATGACAAGATTTATGAATATACCGCAAAAGGCAATCTGGTTGCTGTTGTTACCAACGGTACTGCTGTACTGGGTCTGGGCAACATCGGCGCAGGAGCAGGTATGCCGGTTATGGAAGGTAAGGCTGTTCTGTTCAAATCCTTTGCAGGTGTAGACGCTTTCCCAATCTGCCTGGACACCAAAGACCCAGACAAGATCATCGAAACCGTTAAAATGATGGAGCCAACCTTCGGCGGCGTAAACCTCGAGGACATCAAAGCTCCAGAGTGCTTCTATATTGAAAGCAAACTGAAAGAAATCTGCAACATTCCGATCTTCCATGATGACCAGCACGGTACCGCAATCGTTACCCTGGCAGGTCTTGTCAATGCTCTGAAGGTAGTTGGCAAGGACATCAAGGACGTTCACGTTGTAGTCAGCGGCGCAGGCGCAGCTGCTATCGCAATCACCAAGCTGCTGCTCACCGCAGGCATTGCAGACGCAATCCTCTGCGACAGCAAAGGTGCAATCTACGAAGGACGCGACGGTCTCAACGACGTTAAGGTTGAGATGTCCAAGATTACCAATAAAGAAAAACGCGCAGGCTCTCTGGCTGACGTTATCAGCGGTGCAGACGTATTTGTCGGCGTTTCCGCTCCTGGCGTTCTGACCCCAGAGATGGTTAAGACCATGGCAAAAGATCCAATCATCTTTGCTTGTGCAAACCCAACTCCAGAAATCGACCCTGCTCTGGCAAAAGAAGCAGGCGCTGCTGTTATCGGTACCGGTCGTTCCGACTACCCGAACCAGGTCAACAACGTTCTGGCATTCCCAGGTATCTTCCGTGGTGCTCTGGATGTTCATGCAACCAAGATCAACGAAGAGATGAAGCTGGCTGCTGCTTACGCGATCGCAAATCTGGTTTCCGCAGAGGAACTCAATGCAGAGTATGTCATCCCATCTCCATTTGATCCACGTGTTGCACCGGCTGTTGCAAGCGGCGTTGCAAAGGCTGCTATCGACACCGGCGTTGCTCAGAAAACCGACGTTACCCCGGAACAGGTTGCAGAGCACACCCGTCAGCTGGTAAACAACAAATAAGTTAAGACATCTTCATCAATGAATGAACTCCTTTCATACAAAACGGACGCCTTTCAAAAGCGTCCGTTTTGTAGTATACAGAGTTTGTTTAAAGATAAACAATCGCCCGATTTTGCAGAGAAAGCAGGAATTTTTTATTTTATATAAATAAAAGTGAGGTGTATTTTTGTGCCAGACAAAAAGTTCGAGAAGCTGGTTGCTGTAGAAGCACTCAACCTCTTTACAGGAGCAAACGAGGAATTTGCCAAACGTGCAAAGGAATATGTCTTTTATGACGATGTTCCTTCCAGCGAGGAGGAGGTCATCCGCAGGGCAAAGGATGCCGACGGAATCCTGGTCAACCTGTCCACGCAAATTACGGCAAACATCATCGAGCATTGCCCAAAGCTGCGCTACATCGGGATGTGTTGTAGTCTGTACGATGAAAGCAGTGCCAGCGTGGATATTCGCTGTGCCCGTGAGCATGGCATCACCGTCTATGGTGTGTCCGATTATGGAGACATCGGGGTCGGGGAATATGTTGTTTCTCAGCTGATTAGCCTGCTCAACGGCTTTAATGGAAAGCGTTGGGGAGATCATCCGCTGGAGCTGACCGGTGTAGCGGTGGGCATCATCGGCATGGGTGCGACCGGACGGGTCGTTACCCGCGCACTGCAATTTTTGGGAGCGGATTTGACCTACTACAACCGCAGCCGCAAGCCGGACATCGAAGAGCAGGGTGTGAAATATCTGCCGCTGGAAGAGCTGCTGAAAAAGAACATCTGTGTATGCACCTGTCTGAATAAATTTGTTACCCTGCTGCACCAGCCGGAATTTGAGGCATTTGGCAACCACAAAATCCTCTTCAACACCGGTCTGACTCCGGCAAGCGATTTGGATGCGCTGAAAAAATGGTTGGCTCATGGGGACAACTACTATTTCTGCGACAACAACATGGCGTTGGGCGACCAGTCACTGCGCGAATTTGAAAACGTCAGCTGCTTTGGCGGATTTTCGGGCGGCTCCTATCAGGCAATCATCCGTTTGACCGACAAATCCATCGCCAACGTGGACCGATTCCTTTCGCTGTAAAGAAAAAGGAACGCACCGAGGTGCGTTCCTTTTTTGCTGTTCAGATTTACCGCTTAACCTCCACCTTGCAGACGGTGAGGGTGCCTTCGCAGACGGTGAAGCTGATTTCCAGATTGCCAAAGAAAAAGCCGTACACCCGCTGCGGGTCATCCTGATAGGAGGGACGCGGGTCCTGCTCCAGCACACCGGTCAGCGCATCAAGCTGGTCGGCGGGGATGGTTTGCTTTAAGTCCTCCGGGATGACGACCTTGAGCGGCTGAAGATGCAGTCCGTCAGTAAAGCCGCCCGTTGCCTGCGGATGGCTGTCGGTGAAGGGAAGATAGGGTTTGATGTCCAAAATCGGTGTGCCGTCCATCAAATCCGCACCCGACACCCGCAGCACCATACCGTACTGCGGGTACTTTTCAATCCCCTCCAGCTTGACCGAGGAAAGCCCGATGGCATTGGGACGGAAGGGAGAGCGGGTAGCAAAGACGCCCATCCGGCGATTGCCGCCCAGCTTGGGTGGACGCACGGTGGGGGACCAGTCCTCGCGGACTGCCTGGGAAAACTGCCAGATCAGCCACAGGTGGGAAAATTCCTCGATGCCGCGCAGCGCCTGCGGGTCGCGGTATTCCGGTTCAAAGACGACCAGCGAGTGCAGCTGCTCGACCAGACCGCTCTGACGCGGGATGCCGAATTTGGTGGGAAACAGGCTGTGCATCCGGGCAATCACCTTGACTTGATAGCGTTCTGACATAGATACCAGTTCCTTTCGTGGTTCATTTATTTTATTATACCGCAAAAACTGCTGCTGTGCTATCCCTTTTGCAGAGGGTGCTGCAATTTTTCTGTCATCGGCTCTTGCAATCCGCCAAAGGATACTATATAATTGAGCTGTTTAAAAATTTTATTTGCGACGTATCTTCTGGAGCACCGACGAAGTCTGCGGCTCCGCCGGTAATGCCAACAGGGAAGAACGTCAGCGAAAGGAAGAATTGAATATGAATCAGGCAACCAAAAAGACACAGGAAATGGTAAAACTGGCACTGTTTGCAGGGATTATTGTCGTGCTGGCAATGACACCGCTGGGTTATCTGCCCTTGGGAGTCATCCGTCCAACCACCATCCACATCCCTGTTATCCTAGGCTCGATTTTGCTGGGTTGGAAAAAAGGAGCTGCCTTGGGCGGCTTGTTCGGCTTGACCAGCCTTCTTGTCAACACCTTTACCCCAAACCCGACCTCCTTTGTTTTCAGTCCCTTCTACTCGTTGGGAGAAACCGGCGGCAACGGCTGGAGCCTTGTTATCTGCTTTGTTCCCCGCATTTTGGTAGGCGTTGTACCCTACTTTGTGTACAAGGGAATGAAGAAGCTTATTAAAAGTGATGCAGCCTGTCTGACGGTATCGGGATTTGTCGGCTCGATGGTCAACACGCTGCTGGTGATGAACATGATTTACCTCTTCTTTGGGGAAAGCTGGGCTGCGGTCAAAGGGATTGCAGCGGATGTGATTTATGCTACTATCTTGGGCATCATTGCGACCAACGGCATCCCGGAGGCAATCGTAGCGGCGCTGATTACGGCGGCAGTCGGTAAGGTGCTGCTGGCAATGGAAAGAAAATAACAGAATAGAATCAAAACAGCGTGGAATGTCGCAGTACGCGGGATGTTTCACGCTGTTTTTATAAAGGGAGATGGCAGGATGATTTTAGCGATTGATATTGGCAATACCAACATTGTCATCGGCGGTTTTGAAAACGACAACATTTCATTCACAGCAAGGGTTGCCACCGATGTTCTGCGCACCGAGGAGCAGTATGCGGTGGAAATCCACCAGATTCTGCATCTATATGGGTACAGTGCTAAAGAAATGGAAGGCTCGATTATCTCATCGGTGGTGCCGCCGCTGACCACGGTGATGAAGACAGCGCTTAGACAAATCACCGGTAAAAAGCCGATGGTGGTCGGACCGGGACTGAAAACAGGACTCAACATCAAGCTGGACAACCCGGCTTCGCTGGGCGCCGACCGGGTGGCAGATACCGTGGCAGCGATCAGTGAATACCCGCTGCCGCTGTTGGTGGTGGATATGGGTACAGCGACCACCATGTCGGTCATCAACGAAAAGGAAGAGTTTATCGGAGGCGCCATCATGCCGGGACTGCGGCTGTCGCTGGAGGCACTTTCCAGCAAGGCTTCGCTGCTGCCGCACATCGACCTCATCCCGCCCAAAAGCGTCATCGGGCGCAACACGGTCGATGCAATGGACAGCGGCATCATCTATGGAGCGGCTTCGATGCTCGATGGAATGATCGACCGCATCCAGCAGGAGCTGGGACAGCCGGTGCAGGTGGTCGCGACCGGAGGACTTTCCAAAAAGGTGACTCCCTACTGCCGCCATTCGATCATCCAGGACCCGAATCTTCTGCTCAAAGGGCTGCGCATCCTGTACTATAAGAATGTAAAATAGAAACGGTGTATCACCGGAAGGGAGAACGACATGAACAAAACTCATAGATGGCTCGGTTGTTTTTTGACGACCCTGCTGCTTTGTCTGCTGCTGTGCAGCTGCGGAATGAACAAGGAAAAGGCAATCGAACAGATGCGGCAGGCACTTTTGACCTCCTCCACTATGGAAAGTGGAAAGTTAAGTGCCCAAATGACCGCGCAGGTGGAGCTGGGCGCAGACAGCATCCCGATGGAGCTGTCGATAGAAGGGGAATTTCAGGACCAGCTGCAAACCATGGCAATGCAAATCGGTGGAGAGCTGATGGGACAGCCCATTCAGACGCAGACCTACCAGAAGGACGGATTCAGCTACACCCTCGATGAAGCCAGCGGCAACTATGTCAAGATGCCAGCGGCGACTGCCGGACTGGACTACCGACAGCTGGCGACTTTCGGACAGGACAAGATGGTGGAGGTCTATGTGGAGGCGGCAAAGCAGGCACAGGACTTTGCCTTTACCGAGGAAGAGAAGGGACTGCGGGTGCAGTTTACCATGCCGCAGGAACAGTTGGACACCATGCAGCAACAGATGAGTAGTATGATGAATGACCAACTGCTGCCGGCGATGGAACAGCAGCTGCGCACAACGGTGCAGCAGCAGGTGGACCAGATGCTTGAAAGCATGGGTGGACAGGCGCTTGAGGTGGACAAGGAGCAGCTGCAGGCGTTGATTGACCAGCAGGTGCAGATGGTTTTGGAGATGGAGCGAAAGCTGTTCGACTCGCTAAAGATTGGCTCGCTTTCCTGTGATATGCTCATTGAAGATAAGGAAATCAACGACCAGACCATCCGCATGGAGCTGGAATTTGCGCTCAAGGAGCTGGTTGCAACCTTGCAGCCGGACAGCACCGAACTGGAACAGCTGCCGGAAAGCTGCAAGCTGAGCATGGAGATTCACAGCCTGATTCAGCAGCGCAACGAGGAATTTGCTATCGAGATGCCGGACCTGTCGCAGGCGGTCAGCATCGAATAAAGGATTTGAGCAGACGCAACAGGAGGAACCGATGCGAACGATAGAATACCACATCACACCACAGCAGGAAGGAATGTCGGTGGAGCGTTACCTCAAGGGAGTACACGGCTACTCCAGCAGGACGATTGTCAAGCTCAAGCACTATGAGCAGGGGATGCGCTTAAACGGAGAACACACCCGCACCATCGACCTTCTTCGGGCGGGTGACTGCTTGCAGATTACCTTTCTGGACAGCAGCGAGCATGGGGTGGAGCACTTTATCCGCTCCAATCGCCGGGTCCCGGTGGTGTATGAGGACGAGGACCTGCTGGTTTTCAACAAGCCTGCGGATATGCCCTGCCACCAATCCTGCGGACACGCAGCGGATACACTGGCAAACGTCTTTGCTGCCCACTGCGACCGGTTGGGTGTGGACTTGATGTACCGCCCGCTCAACCGACTGGACCGCGACACCAGCGGCGCGGTGCTGGTTGCCAAAAACCGCTATGCCGCAGCGGCAGTGACCAACAATTTTCATAAGACCTATCAAGCTATCCTGCTGGGAGCGCCTCCTCAACCGCAAGGCAGGGTGGATGCACCCATCCGTCGGGAGCAGCCCGAGCAGATGCGCCGCATTGTGGCGCCGGACGGTCAGCGGGCGGTGACCAACTATCGGGTGTTGGCGCAGGCAGAGGGCTTGAGCTTGGTCGATTTTGTGCTGGAAACCGGTCGCACCCATCAGATACGGGTGCACATGGCGCATCTGGGCTGTCCGGTTTTAGGAGACGGGATGTACGGTCAGCCAAGCTCTTTGATTGCCCGACAGGCGCTGCACTGCCGCAGAATCTGCTTTCCGCATCCGCTGGATAAAAGGGAAATCACGGTGGATTGTCCGCTGCCGCAGGATATGGAGACGTTGGCAGAACAGATTTTAAAAGGATAGGACAAAGGGAGAGAGCAGTTCTCTCCTTTTTGTTTATCAAGATTTTGTAAAAGTTTTTTGGCAAATGTAGACTTATTGAAAAGGGAATGGTACACTGTTTTTGAATCAAGTGTAAAAGAGGTGGGGTCATGCAAAAGGAACAGACAGTAAAAAGCAGAAAACTTTCATGGAGCAAAGGGCTGCTTGCCCTGCTTTCTCTGGCGGTGCTGGCAGCCGGGCAGCTGCTGTCACAGTCGGTCGGCACTTTGCTGAGTTTTGCACAATTTCCGGTCGACCTGTGCAATCTTGCGGTCGGTGTGGTGTATGTTCTGTCGGTGCTGTACGGATTGTCCTGGGTTTGCAAAGCGCTCGGTCTGTCTCTTGCCGATTGCCGCATTCTTCCGGTTCACTTTTCTCTGCTGTGGACGGTTATTGCGCTGGCAATGCCGGGAATCGTCTGCTTGATTTTACTCAACCTGCCCGGCAGCTGGGAGGTCGCGCTGTTCTCCCACGAGCAGTTGGCTGCTTTGTTGAGCGCTGCGGTCTGTGTCATCGGGCTGGGAGCCGGTATCGTGGAGGAGGCAATTTTTCGCGGCGTTTTTTTCACGGTGCTGGAACGGCTGGTGGGACGCTGGGCGGCTGTTTTGCTCCCTTCGGTGCTGTTTGCCGCCTTGCATCTGATTGGCAGACCGATGGACCTGCCCAGCTTTTTGCAGTTGATGATAGCAGGAAGTCTGGTGGGCATCCTGTTTTCACTGGTGACACTGGAAAACAACAGCATCTGGTCGGCGGCTTTGATGCACGGGGTATGGAATCTTGTGATGGTCGGCGGTCTGCTGCACATCGGAACGGTCGCAGACAGCGATGTATGGGTACAGTATCTGTTGGACAGCGATTCACTGTTGCTGACCGGCGGTGACTTTGGCATCGAGGCATCCATCGTTTCTATTGTGGTTTATCTTGCCTTTGCTTGCCTCAGTCTGAGTCGATGCAGGCGAAAGGGTTTGCTGGAAGTAAGAGGATGCAAAGTTTTTGAGAGGAAGGAAAAGAGAAATTGAATATTTTATTTTTAGGGGATGTTGTCGGAAAAGCAGGCTGTCAGGCGGTCATGCGCCATCTGCGCAGCTTAAAGAAACTGTATGCCATTGACGCCTGCATCATCAACGGGGAAAATTCTGCCGAGGGCAATGGAATCACGCCGGAAAGTGCGCAGATGCTGTTCGATGCGGGCGCGGATGTCATCACCACCGGCAACCATGTCCTTAAACGAAGAGAGATTTACCCGCTGCTTGAGGAAGAAAAGGGAATCATTCGACCGGCAAACTACCACCCCAGTGTGCCCGGCAGCGGAATGTTTGTGCTGGACTGCCTGCGCTGGCAGCTGTGCGTTATCAATCTGCAGGGACAGATGACAATGGACAACTGCGCCAACCCCTTTGAAACGGTCGACCGTCTGCTGCAAAAGGCGGGTACCAAAAATATTCTGGTGGACCTGCACGCGGAGATGACCTCCGAGAAAAAGGCGATGGGCTACTATCTGGACGGCAGGGTGTCCGCTGTGGTCGGCACCCACACCCATGTACAAACGGCAGACGAACGGGTGCTGCCAAAGGGGACAGCCTACATCACCGATGCCGGGATGTGCGGCGGCAAAAACTCGGTGCTTGGGGTCAAGCAGGAAATCATCATCAAAAAGTTTATTGATAATATGCCTGCCCGCTTTGAGTATGACCCGAAGGAAATTGAACTGAACGGCGTGGTAATTTCCGTCGACCAGTCCACCGGAAAGGCGCAGAGCATCCAGCGGGTCAGCGTTGCGGATTGATGTGGAAAGATGAGAAGGAATAGAAAATGAAAGAACGATTGAATCAAAGGGCAGCGGCGGCGCTGGTCGTGCTTGGACTGCTTGCCGACAGCTTGAGCGGATGCGGACAGGCACAGATTGGGGAAAAGCAGGCTTTTAGCCCCAATGTGACCGAACAGGAGCAGACACAGCAGGAGGAGCAGCAGCGCCTGGAGCAGCTGAAAATATCAGGTGACTACGACCTGCTGACCGCTTCGCCCTGGAACTGTGCGCAGCTGAACAGCCGTTCGGCAGCTACACTGCTGTATGATGCACCGGTCAGCCTTCAGACCGATTTTTCCACCCAGCCGGCGTTGGCGGAGGTTTCCGGCAGCGGAACCGAGTGGACGCTGACGGTAAAAGAGGGAATTGAATTTTCGGACGGATCGTTTCTGACGGCAAAGCACATCGACGACAGCTTGGCGCTGGCGTTGGCAGAAGGCTCCTACTATCGGGCACGGTTGGAAAATATCGCCAGCCACAAAGTTTTGGGGGACAGCGTGCAGGTTACACTGCATCAGCCGGATGCCCTGTTTGCCAACCTGATGACCTTTCCGGTAGCCAAGTGGGACGGCAGCCGCTATATCGGAACCGGACGCTATCGTCTGGCATCCCAGGGGGAGGACAGCGTCCTTTTGGAACGCAATCCTTCCTATTGGGGAAAACAGCCGAGCATCCAGCGCATCGAAATGATTCCATTGAAAAAAACGGATGTGGAAACCTACAGCCTGAAACTGGGAAAGATCGACTGCCTGTACATCGACGGCGCTTCGGCGGACATCAGCAACCTGTCGGCAGGCAGCTATCCGGTGACCGCCAATCAGCTGATTTTTCTGGGTGCAAACGCCTCTCGAGGGCAAACGGCAAATGCGGAAGTCCGCAAAGCAATCAGTCGGGCAATCGACCGCGATTATCTGATGCGCACCTCGCTGACCACCTCGGGCAAGGCAAGCGACCTGCCGCTCCATCCCGATTTTTTTGCAATGGAAGGCGATACTGTTCCGGTACAGAATATCGACGAAGCAAAGCAGATGCTGACCCAGGCGGGCGCCTTGGATGGCGAAGAGATGCTGGAGCTGACCCTTTTGTACAGCACCGACGGTGCGGACCGGGCACAGCTGGCAAATCAGTTGGCAGCGCAGCTGGCGCAGGTAGGAATTCAAATCACGCTGGACGGCAGATCGAGTGCGGACTACTTTTCTGCCCTGGAATCGGGCAGCTATGACCTGTATCTGGGCGAGCTGCTGCTGGGGGACGACATGGATTTGAGCCATCTGTTCACCCGCGGGGAGCATTACGGCTACGGTGTGGCTCCTTCGCAGCAGCTGTTCTCCCTGTATCAGACCGCCTACTCCACAGGTGAGAGCTGGGATGCCTTTGCAGCGCAGTTTGTGCAGGAATATCCCGTTATTCCGCTTGCTTTTCGCAGCGGTTCCTTCTGCTTTTCGCGGCAGCACACCTTGAAGGTGACCGCTCTGCGCAGCGATTTGTTTTACAATATCGACAGCTGGCAGTCTTAAAAAGTTTGTAACGGTTGTTAAATTTTCACCTATCGACCTCTTTCTGGCAGCAGGGATTTGTAAATAAAGCATGAAATGGATGAAAATGGAATAGAAAGCCTGTTCAAAAGGCATAAAATACGGTATAATTATTTCATTGACAATTATGCCCTTAAAAAGCGTCGGTCGGACGCATAGAAAGGAACGTGTGATTTATGATTAAATTTGAGAATCATCTTGGAGCGATCGAGATCTCACAGGATTATTTTGCAAACCTGGTCGGCCATGCTGCCTCCGAGTGCTTTGGCGTTGCCGGTATGGTAGAAAGCACGGCTTCCCAGGGACTGAGATATATTCTGAAAAAGGATGAGGCACAGGACAAGGGTGTTAAAGTGCGCACCGTTGCCGGTGGTCTTGTCATTGATTTGCACATCGCAGTTACCTACGGCGTTAATATCTCCGCCATCGTCAAGAGCATTGTCAACAAGGTACGCTACACTGTCGAGGAGGCAACCGGTCTTCAGGTGGCAAAGGTCAACGTATTTGTTGACGATATGAAGCAGTAGCGTCATGGATGAATCTTTTGGTAAGGAGTGTATTATCGTGATAAAGGGAACTCAGCTCAGGGATGCGTTTATCTCTGGCGCAAACAGCATTTCAAATTGCAGACAGCAGGTAGACGCGCTCAATGTATTCCCTGTACCGGACGGCGACACCGGAACAAATATGTCGATGACCATCAATGCGGCAAAACGGGAGCTGGAAACCCTGCGGGATGACCCAACCGTTGAGCAGGTAGCCAAAAAGGCAGCCTCTGCTTTGCTGCGTGGCGCAAGAGGAAACTCCGGCGTTATCCTTTCTCTGCTGTTCCGCGGCTTCTCCAAAGGCTTGGAGGGCAAACAGGAAGCGGATGCAAAGGACATTGCAAACGCATTGTCGATGGGTGTCACCGCCGCATACAAAGCAGTTATGAAGCCGACGGAAGGTACCATCCTGACCGTAGCAAGACTGGCAGGAGAGCACGCACAGCAGCTGGCAGCGCAGGAAGAGCAGCTGACCGCAGCACAGATGTGGAAAGAAATCCTGGTCAGTGCGCAGGACGCTCTGGCACAGACACCGGAGATGCTGCCGGTGCTCAAAAAAGCCGGTGTAGTCGATGCGGGCGGACAGGGCTTTGTAGAGGTCTGGAAGGGTATGCTGTCGGTCATCGAGGGCGGCGAGATTGTTGCCTCCGTGGAGGAACAGCAGGCAGCTCCTAAGGAAAAGAAAGCACACGGCGTGGCAGCAGAATTTAACGAAGAGGACATCCATTTCTGCTACTGCACCGAGTTTATCATCAATAAAGAGGACCCGAACGCAGACCCACTGGCTCTGCGCGCCTATCTGGAATCCATCGGTGACTGTGTCGTTGTAGTGGACGATGAGGAGATCATCAAGTGTCATGTACATACCAATGAGCCGGGCAACGCTATTCAGGCAGCGCTCAAGCTGGGCTATCTGACCAACATGAAGATCGACAACATGAAGGAGCAGCACGGCGACAACAATAAGCTGGTGGACCTGGAAGCAGAAGGCAAACCGGCATTCCCATACAAGGCAGTAGACCCGGAGAAGGAGTACGGCTTTGTAGCGGTGGCTGCGGGCGACGGCATCAAACAGCTGTTCACCGACCTGGGTGTAGATAATGTGGTCAGCGGCGGTCAGACCATGAACCCGTCCACCGAGGACATCCTCTCCGCTATCCATGCCACAGCGGCAAAGCGGGTGTTTGTACTGCCAAACAACAAGAACATCATCATGGCAGCGGAGCAGGCAGCCAATCTGGCAGACCGCAAGGTATATGTTTTGCAGACCCGCACCGTTCCGCAGGGATTGTCCGCTATGCTGGCATTCGACCCGGAGGCAGACCGCAAGCAGAACATGATGAACATGGTCAAGGCGTATGAACGTGTCGGCACCGGTTCGGTCACCTTTGCAGCACGCGACAGCGACTATGAAGGACACAACATCAAAAAAGGCGAATTGCTGGCTCTGGAAAACGGAAAGATGGCGTTTGTAGAAACCGACCTGAAAAAGACCGTTGTCAAGCTGACCCATAATCTGATGAGAAAAACCAAGGATAGCAGCTTTGTAACCCTGATCTACGGCGAAGACGTCGCAGAGGAGCAGGCAGAGCAGATTCGGGAAGCGGTAGCGGAAAAGCTGGGTGACGAGGTCGAGGTCGTTCTGATTGAAGGCAAACAGCCGGTCTACTACTTTATTATCTCGGTTGAATAAATCTTTTCAGAAGGGCTGCGTCACAGCCCTTCTTTTTTTAAAACAGAAAAATCAAAAGGAGCGCTAAAAAGCGCTCCTTTTTTAACAGTCAAAATTTAAATGGGAATCCACTCGCAGACGTCGGACAGATAGACATACATCGGCGAGTAGGAGTTGGTCAGATATTCCACCGGATTGTCGCAGAAGGTCAGCTTGGTATCTTCATCCCCTTTTAAATCGCGGGAAAGGGTGAAGCTGACAGCCGTTCCATCCGAAGAAGAAAGGATGGAAATATCACCGTCGTGGTGGTTGACAATCATCTTGCAGATGGTCAGTCCCAGTCCCAGGTGTGTGAACTGCCGGTCGTGTCGTCCGTAGGTGAAGTACGGTTCAAAGACGTGCGGCAGAGCCTCCGAAGGAATCCCGGGACCGTTGTCCGAAAAAATGAAGCGGACAGTATGATTGCTGGCAAGGACCTCGATGTGGATGTACCGCTCTTCGGTATTGTCTTGTAAAAAGGCGATGCTGTTGGACATCAGGCTGGTCAGCACGATGACAAGCTTATCGGGGTCCAGATTCATCTGGATTTCCTGTTTGGGCAGCGCGTAGGTCATTTCGATGCCGGCGCGGCGAGCAAACATCTGTAAATGCCGGAAGAGGTCCTCCAAAAACAGGTTAAGAAAAACCGATTTTAAATTGAGCAGCGTCAGACCGTTGGAGTAGCCGGTATATTCCGAAAGGCTGTTGCAGGATTTGAGCATATGATAGCAGGAGTTGTTTAGCTGCTGCAACAGCTGCTCGCAGGATGCAGTATCATCCACCTCCAGACGGCGGGTCATGGAGATAATGCCGGAAAAAATCATACCGAGCGGGTCGCGCAGGGTGGTGTTGAAGTTTTGCAGCATCTGCTGCGCACGGTTGACATCACTGGGGAACATCTCGGTGGAGCTGACGGCAAAGTGAACCACTGCCGCAATGAAGACACGGTTTTCGTCGTACAGTGGAGAAAGAGTGAGGGTGGTTTGCACCATCGGCAGACGGGAGACACAGGAAACAGAGGAATCCTGGCTGCGCAGCGAAAGCAAAAGAGCGTCGATGTCATACCCTGATAGCAGCGCGCGGGTATTGTCCTTGCTGCATAAAAACGGGTAGTTCTCCTTCATATAACAGTTTTCCCAAAACTGTTTGAGCTCTTCATCAACAATCGCAATCGGAAGCGGAACAAGGTTGGAAGCTTCCATCGTGGACTGAAGATATTTTTCGATGATGGAAATAAAATCGTTGTGCATGATGACCTCTTTCTGATGCTGGATCAGGAAACATACTCCCACTTTGGAGATAAAACTATGGTGGGAGTTGATTGTTTGTGTAAAGACAGGCGTAGAAGTCTGCTCTGATAAAAAATGCCTTGGGTATGTAATCGAAAAAAGAAATTAAAAAGGAAATAAAAAAGGCAGAAGAAGAGAGCTGTCTTTAGCGGAAGCAATATAAATATGCCGGAAAGATAGAAGATATATTATCAAACAGTATACAGAATATTGAACGAAAAATCAAATCTTCGAAAATCGAAATCAAGCGAAAAAGAAGGAAATTTGACATAATTTTGCCATTCATCCTGCAAATAGGGGAGAATGTTGAAAAAAAGATTGGTGTTTTTGCACAGCTTGAGAAAAAAAGAATCTATAAAACGAGTAAAAAATGATGAAAATAGTTAAAAATATAACAAAGGGATTGTATATTTGAGAAAAATAGAGTAATATATAGTTGCAAGCAAAAGCTGGCAGACGATAAAATAGATAGATTTAACAGGAGGTTGATTCTCATGGCAATTAAAATTGGTATCAACGGTTTTGGACGTATCGGCAGACTGGTCTTTCGCGCAGCGATGGCTCAGCCGGAAGTTTTTGAAGTTGTAGGCATCAATGACCCATTCATCGATCTCGATTACATGGTATATATGACCAAGTATGACTCCATGCACGGTCAGTTCAAAGGTACTCTCGAAGCAAAAGACGGCAAATTTGTTGTCAACGGTCATGCAATCAACGTTTATGACTGCAAAGAACCAAGCGAAATTCCATGGGGTGACTGCGGCGCTGAGTACGTTGTAGAATCCACCGGCGTATTCACTACCACCGAAAAAGCAGCTGCTCACATCAAAGCAGGCGCTAAAAAGGTCGTTATCTCCGCTCCTGCAAAGGATAAAGAGACTCCAACCTTTGTTGTTGGCGTAAACGAAGACAAATATACCAAGGATATGCTGGTAGTTTCCAACGCATCCTGCACCACCAACTGTCTGGCACCACTGGTAAAGGTTATCAACGACAACTTTGGCGTTGTTGAAGGTCTGATGAGCACCGTACATGCTACCACCGCAACCCAGAAGACCGTTGATGGTCCTTCCAAGAAAGACTGGAGAGGCGGACGTGCTGCTGCCGGCAACATCATCCCATCCTCTACCGGCGCTGCAAAAGCCTGTGCACTGGTTATCCCAGAGGTAAAAGGCAAACTGACCGGTATGTCCTTCCGTGTACCAACTCTGGACGTATCTGTTGTTGACCTGACTGTAAAACTGGCAAAACCAACCACCTATGAAGAAATCTGTGCAAAGGTAAAAGAGGCTTCCGAGACCACCATGAAGGGCATTTTGGGCTACACCGAAGACATGGTTGTATCCTCTGACTTCCTGGGCGACCCAAGAACCTCCATCTTTGATGCAAAAGCAGGTATCATGCTCAATGAAACCTTTGTAAAACTCGTTTCCTGGTACGACAACGAATGGGGTTACTCCAACAAAGTTCTCGAGCTGATCAAACATATGTCTGCTGTTGACGCTCAGTAATTTCTGCATTTTTCAAAAGACCAAAGTCCAAAAGGGCTTTGGTCTTTTTTTATGAAAAAATAAAGAAAAGGAATCAGCAGACTTTTTTTGATTATTTTTTACACCGGATTATGCTAGGATAGAAAGAGTACACCTTGGCAATTTACACTAGAAAACAATGATAAAAGGGTTAGTTTTGACGTCTTTCTTTGCCTTTTTGCTAAAAAGTATCTGATATTTTGATGAAAACGTTTAAGACTTTTTCGTGGAGAAGACGGGAGAGGAGGTGTGCTTTGTTAATTTGCTACAAAGTTTTTGTAAAGAATGAAACAACTTTCCATCTTTTTGCCCAAAAAGCGCTTGAAAAAACACGCGTTTTCTGGTATGATAAGGCTAAACACGAGGGGGTTGATAGTGTGTACAAAGTAAATAAAAAAGATGAAGTGCCAATCTATCTGTTCCATCAGGGAACAAACTATAAGGCGTACGAGTTTTTGGGCTCCCACTCGTCAAAGAGAAAAGGCGTTTCGGGCGCGGTGTTCCGTGTGTGGGCTCCGCATGCCCTGAGTGTTTCGGTCGTTGGCGATTTTAACAACTGGGACAGAGCCAATGACCCGATGGAAAAAATCAGCGAAAATGGTTTGTGGGAGGTCTTTATCCCTCAAATCAAGCAGTACGATATGTACAAATACAGCATTGAAACATCGACAGGCGACATTCTGTTGAAAACAGACCCCTATGCTTATCATATGCAGACCAGACCGGAATCGGCATCCCGCTTTTATGAGCTGGGCAAGTATGCCTGGAAAGACCAGGCGTGGATGGAAAAACGTAAGCTGCAAAATCATGTAGGGGAACCAATCAATATTTATGAGGTCAACCTGGGCTCCTGGCGTCAGTATGAGAATGGAGAGTTTTTTGATTACCGCAAGATGGCGGATGAGATGGTGGTTTATGTCAAGGAGATGGGCTACACCCACATCGAATTGATGCCGATTACCGAATACCCGTACGACCCTTCCTGGGGATACCAGGTGACCGGATATTTTGCTGCAACCTCTCGCTACGGAACACCGAAGGATTTGATGTATTTCATCAACAAGTTCCATGAAAACAATATCGGTGTTATCATCGACTGGGTACCGGCACATTTTCCAAAGGATGAACAGGGACTGTATGAGTTTGACGGTTCCCAGTGTTATGAATATCAGGACCCGCAGAAGAGGGAGCATCCGCACTGGGGGACCCGTGTCTTTGATTTTGGCAGACCAGAGGTACAAAGTTTCCTGATTTCCAGTGCGATGTTCTGGGTGGATAAATTCCATGTGGATGGGCTGCGTGTAGATGCCGTTGCTTCGATGCTCTATCTGGATTACGGCAGGGAATCTTGGGAGTGGACTCCGAATGTCCACGGCGGCAACGAGAATCTGGAAGCGGTGGAGTTTTTGAAAAAGCTCAATTCGGCTGTTTTGGGCGAACATGCAGATGTGTTGATGATTGCCGAAGAATCCTCCGCATGGCCGCTGGTCACCAAGCCGCCGTATGTGGGCGGACTGGGCTTTAACTTCAAGTGGAATATGGGCTGGATGAACGATATGCTCAGTTATATTTCTCTGGACCCAATCTACCGCGCCTACAACCACGATAAACTGACTTTCAGCATGATGTATGCTTTTTCAGAAAACTATGTCCTGCCACTTTCCCACGATGAGGTGGTACACGGCAAATGCTCGCTGATCAACAAGATGCCGGGCGAGTACAGCCAGAAATTTGCAGGGATGCGCACCCTGTTTGGCTATATGATGGCGCACCCGGGCAAAAAGTTGCTGTTTATGGGACAGGAGTTCGGTCAGTTTATCGAGTGGAATTTTGAAAAAGAACTGGATTGGCAGCTGCTTTCCTATGAAAGCCACCGCAAATTGCAGACCTTTGTCAAGGATTTAAACCATTTTTATCTGGAAAATTCCGCTATGTGGGAAATCGATGACAGCTGGGACGGCTTCCAGTGGCTGGTACACGACGATAACACCCAGAATGTGGTCATCTTCCGGCGCACCAACGACGAGGGCGACGATGTCATTGCCATCTGCAACTTCGCTCCGGTTGAGCGCGACGGTTACCGCTTTGGTATCCCGGAGCAGAAGAATTACGAAATCGTTCTGAATTCGGATGACATCCGCTATGGCGGAACCGGGATCCCGGAGAAAGAAGTCATCCTTTCGGAGAAGATTGCGATGCACGGCAAGGCAAACTCTATTGCAGTCGATATTCCACCGATGTCGGTGATGTACCTAAAGCCCTCCAGCATACAGCCGGAGGATGAGCAGGAAAAAATCATTGATTTGGAGGCGCTGACCGAGCAGCCAAATGCAGAGCCGATTGTCGAAGCAAAGCCAAAGCGCACCCGCAAAAAGGCAGCTCCAAAGGCAGAGGAAGAATCGGCAGAAGCTCCTGCCGAAGTAAAGCCGAAGCGCACCCGCAAAAAGGCAGCTCCAAAGGCAGAGGAAGAATCGGTAGAAACTCCTGCCGAAGCAAAGCCGAAGCGCACCCGTAAAGCAACGCAATCGGGAACAACTTCCGCAAAGAAAACAACAACGAAAAAATCCGCCGATTCGACGGAGGAATAATCATCCGAAAATAGAGGTTAGAATTTAGAGGAGGAGAATAAAGATGATCGTCAAAAAAGAATGGATTGCGATGCTTCTGGCAGGCGGACAGGGCAGCCGTTTGTATGCGCTGACCAGAGATATTGCCAAGCCGGCAGTGCCGTTTGGAGGAAAATATCGCATCATCGACTTTCCATTGTCCAACTGTGTCAACTCCGGCATCGATACGGTCGGTGTACTGACCCAGTATCAGCCGCTACAACTCAACGAATATTTGGGCAACGGACAGCCTTGGGACCTGGATCGCATACACGGAGGCGTCTATGTGCTGCCGCCGTATCAGAAGATTGCAAATTCTGATTGGTACACCGGTACTGCCAACGCCATCTACCAGAATATCAATTTCATCAACCGCTATGCTCCCGAGTATGTTGTCATCCTTTCGGGCGATCACATCTATAAGATGGACTACTCCAAGATGCTGGAGTTCCATAAGGAAAAGCAGGCGGACTGCACCATCGCCGTCATGGAGGTTCCGTGGGAAGAGGCTTCCCGATTTGGCATCATGGCGTGCGACGAGGACAAAAAAATCTATGAATTTGCAGAAAAACCAAAGGAGCCAAAGAGCAACCTGGCTTCGATGGGTATTTACATCTTCACCTGGAGCAAGCTGAAGAAATATCTGGAGGAGGATGAGGCAAACCCGGAATCGGAAAACGATTTTGGTAAGAACGTCATTCCAACCATGCTTCAGAACAACGAACAGATGTACGCATACGCCTTCCAGGGCTACTGGAAGGACGTTGGTACCATCGATTCGTTGTGGGAAGCCAATATGGACCTGCTCGACCCGAACGTGCCGCTGGATTTGTATGATGATGCGTGGAAGATTTATGCGCGCAATCCCGTTATGCCGCCACAGTATGTAGCAGAAGGAGCGGTGACCCAAAATTCGATGATCAGCGAAGGCTGCATTGTGGAGGGTGACGTTGATTTTTCCATCCTGTTTGCAGGAGTTACCGTTGAAAAGGGTGCGGTGGTACACGACAGTATCATCATGCCGGGTTCAGTCATCAAGGCAGGAGCGGTGGTAGAGTATTCTATCGTTGCAGAGAATGTTGTGGTTGGTGAAAATGCACAGGTGGGTGACCGACCGGAAAATATTGAGGACAAAGCAAATTGGGGTGTTACCGTTATTGCAAAGGGCATCCATATCGGAAAGAATGCAAAGGTTCCTGCAAAAGCCATGATTGAAAAGGATGTACCGGAGGTGAGCGGCGATGTTGAGTAAAACACTGGGAATTGTATTCTCCAATATGCACGATACGATGATGGGCAAGCTGACAGAAAACCGTACAATGGCGTCGGTGCCGTTTGGTGGCAGATACCGTTTGGTGGATTTCGTGTTGTCCAACATGATCAATTCTGATGTAAAAGATGTTGGTGTTATTACAAAGAGTAATTACCAGTCGCTAATGGACCACGTAGGAAACGGAAAAGAATGGGATCTCTCCCGCAAAAACGGCGGTTTGACCATCCTGCCTCCGTATGGACGGATGGAATCAGTCTTTTACCGTGGTAGATTGGAAGCGCTGGGAAATATTTACAGCTACATCAAGGAATCCAAAGCGGAGCTGGTCATTATGACCGACTGCGACAACATCGCTTCCATCGATTATTCCGACATCCTGCGTTACCACAAGGAAAAGGATGCAGATGTAACGGTCGTCTATCAGAATAAGGCGATTGCCGATTCGGTACACCGCGATGTCACCACCATCAGTATGGATGAACATCGTCGGGTCAACGGCGCCTACTTTAGCCCGGAGGCGAAGGAAGGCAACGTGCTGCTGAACATCACCGTCATCAGCAAACGTCTGCTCGAGCGAATCGTGGGAGATGCGGTCAGCACCAACTTTTACAGTTTTACCCAGGGCGTTTTGCAGATGGGCAACCAGCGCCTGAAAATTTACGGATACGAGTACAATGGCTATGTTGCTAACATTAACTCGATGGAGTCCTACTATGATTGTAGCATGGAGCTGCTGAATCCGAAAATCAGACGGGAGCTGTTCCCGAACGAGCGTCCGGTCTACACCAAGGTCCGCGATGAGGTTCCGGTTAAATATGGCATCAATGCGGTTGCCAGCAATTCGATGATTGCCGACGGCTGTGTGATCGAAGGTACTGTGGAAAACTCCATCATCTTCCGCGGCGTTAAGATTGGAAAAGGTGCGGTAGTCAAAAATTCGATCATCATGCAGGGCTCGGTTGTCGGAGAAAATTGCCAGCTCGACTGTGTCATCACCGACAAGGACGTTATGATTCGTGACTCCAGAAAGCTGAACGGTTGTAAGGAGTATCCGTTCTTTATTGAAAAAGGACGTGCAATTTAAAAAACAGGCAGTTCCTCCCCAAAAGGGAGGAACGCCTTTTCCACCAAAGCCGCGGTGTATGATGTGGTGGAAAGTTTAAAACGGGGGTATACGGAATGAAAATACTGTTTGTAGCAAGTGAGGCAAGACCCTTTATCGCATCCGGCGGTCTGGCGGATGTCGCAGGTTCACTCCCCAAGGCGCTGTGCGACTCCGGCAATGAGTGCAGAGTGGTCATCCCGATGTACAAAAATATCCCGTGGGCTCTGCGGGAAAAGATGGAGTTTGTCCGCAATTTTAATGTGCCGCTGGCGTGGCGCAACCAGTACTGCGGCGTATTCAAGGCAGTACACCAGGGCGTGACCTACTACTTTTTGGATAATGAGTATTATTTTAAACGGGACAATCTGTATGGCTACTATGATGATGCCGAGCGCTTTGCCTTCTTCTCCAAAGCTTCGATGGAGATGCTCAACTACATCGACTTCGACCCGGACATCGTACACGCAAACGATTGGCACACCGCTCTGGTTCCGGTGTATTTGAACACCTTCTACCGCGGTATCCCAAAATTCCACGATATTCGCACCATGTTTACCATCCACAATATCCAGTATCAGGGTCAGTACGGGATGGAGATTGCATGGGATGTTTTGGGAATCCCGGAATATCAGTATCCGGTGCTGGAATATAACGGTTGCCTGAACATGATGAAGGCTGCTATCATGCAGGTCAATGTCGTCAATACCGTCAGCCCAAGCTATGCGATGGAGATTCACGACCCGTGGTATTCTCATGGACTGGACCCAATCCTCAACGCAAAGGGTGACCGGGTGATTGGAATTCTCAACGGAATCGATGTGGAAGCCAACAACCCGGCTACCGATGAAGGCATCTATCAGAAGTATGATGTCAAAACGCTGAAAAAGAAAAAGGTCAATAAGCTGGAACTGATGAAGGAGATGGGTCTGGAGCCGGACGAAAACCGTCTGCTGATTGGTATGGTCAGCCGTCTGGTGGACCACAAGGGCTTGGATTTGGTCCGCTATATCTTCCACGATATAATGGGTGACAACGTTTCCTTTGTCTTGCTCGGTTCGGGGGATGCAGAGTATGAGAATTTCTTCCGCGAGATGCAGAACCGTTATCCGGGCAGGGTGGCTGTTCGCATTGGATTCATCCCAAGCCTGTCCAAGAAGATCTATGCAGGCGCAGATGCCTTCCTGATGCCTTCTAAGAGCGAGCCTTGCGGACTGGCACAGATGGTGGCAGCACGCTACGGTACCCTTCCGATTGTCCGTGAAACAGGCGGCTTGAAGGACAGCATCCATGACGTGGGCGGAGAGAACGGCAACGGCTTTACCTTTAAAACCTACAATGCGCACGATATGCTCGGAGCCATCCGCAGAGCAGAAGGTCTGTTTGGCAATAAGGCACTGTGGAATGAGGCAATGACCGATGCGATGGAGAGCGACTTTAGCTGGAAGAAATCGGCAAACGACTATGTCAATGTCTACCGCATGATTTTGAATGACTAAAATAGAACCAGAAATCCTGTGCGACTATGAAACCAAGCAAGTGGTAAAGCTGCGCGAACTGCTGCCAAGCTGGTGGAGATAGGCGCAGAAAATGGATTCTTCCTCTAAAAATTTTTGAAACAAAAAAACAGACGAAACCGCAGACACCATCGTGCCGCGTGGTTTCGTCTGTTTTTATCTGTGCGCTGTCGTTTATAAAAGGGTGGATTCCCGGGCAGCTCTTCGCTCGACAATCTGTCCGGCAACGTCCTCCAACACAACATCCATCATCGAAAAATCCATCGCGGAAAGATAGATTTTTTCCAGACGGTCGTGCAGCAGCTTGTTGTCCTGTAAACTCCCGACCGCCTGCTCGATCATCTGGGCTGCTGCCTTCTGGTTAAAGGCAAGCCGCTTTTTAAAAGAGCGCATCCCTTCGACCTCCAAAAACCGCTTGGAGTGGATGCGCCGGTCGGGTACGAGGGAAGAAAAGTCGTGGAATGGATTTTCGGTCAACAGCGCCAGACCACAGTCGGGGATGAGCAGATGGTCGATGCGGCTGTGTGGAGCCAGAGGACACATACAACTGATGACGTCGTGACCGTTTTCCAGCGCATGGCTGCGCAATGCACTCAAAAACAGGGAGGAAGCCGCACCCTCCCGGTCGCAGATGAAGTAGACATCTGGGCAAAGTCTGCGGGCGGTAGCGGCAAGGCTGGTGATGCCCTTGGCATTGATAGAGGTCAGAAAACGCACCTCTTCTCTGCCGCGTCGGGATTTGCGGGGAAAATGCTTGCAGGAAAAATGGCGGGCATAAGCTGCCAGCTTTTCGGTTTGCAGGCAGCTCAGTGCAATCTGGCGGGAGTCGCTTAAAAAGCTTTTGGCAGCAGACAGGCAGTCGGTGGCTTGCGCATAATTTTTGGCAGTGGCTTGGGAGATGCTGCGGATGGTGTCGGCGTGTTCCAGCAGCAGCAAAGGGTCCAGAAAGCTGCCGAAGCACAGCAGGCTTTCGCTCAGAGCGGGCTGCTTTGGCTCCAAGATGTGCGGAGCGGTGCCGTCCGCAATCGAAACCTTCCACTCCGGCAGGATGACCGCGTCCAACGAATCCGGGTCGGAGGAGCAGGCAATCAGCTGCATGGACGGGCAGTGCGGTGCAAACAGTTCTGCGATTCGGCGCATAAATGAGGATTTTCCACAACCCGGACCACCCTTGATGATGAAGGTGTGCCACTGTGGGTCACCGCAGTCCAGCTGGTCAAAGCGGGAAACAAATCCCTGCGGGGAGTTGGCGCCAAGAAAAAAACAAATCGGTGCAGTTTCAGACATGAACAAACCTCCTTGTAAGATCACGAGCAGACTGATAAGTAAGCTGTAAGCAAGCTTATTACAGTATAGCAGCGAACCGGGCAAAAGGTGATTATACAGAGGAATAAACACTGACAAAACAGCCAAACTAAAGGGGAATGATGCGGCAAATGCCGCATGGTAAAATTTCAAGAGAAGAAAGGTGTGGCTGCGTGTATGCGTAATCTTAACGATTTGCTGGCACAGGATAAAAAGGCAAAGCAGTTTTTTCTGACTTTGTCGGAGGATGTGCAGGGTTCTTTGATTCAGAACACCAATCAAATTCACAATGCAGATGAATTGTATTTTCATGCAGAACAGGTGATGGGACAAAAAGAGAAGGGAAATCCATCATCCGGGCGAAGATAAACAAAATCCTCCGACTGCTTTGGCAGTCGGAGGATTTTGTTTATTGGAAGAGTAGAGCGAAAATACAAAATGTATTTTAAGAGTTGATTTTACAAAAAAGATTATTCTGAGGCAGGCGGTTCACTGGGATATTGATCCTGCGGAGGACGCTCATTGCTCTGTTGCCAGCGGTCGATGGTATGTGGAAGGTCAAAGCCCTTTTGCTTATCCAGACGGGAGGGCCAGAAGAGGTTGAGCAGCAGGCTGAAGGCTGCGCCGATACCGGTGTCGATGACACGGGCAATAGTGTAAGGGATGTAGTTGGTGATCGGTTGGGTGAACAGCACAACAAAGTAGATAACAGCGCCCGGCTGAATGGCGGTGGTGGCGCCCGATAAGATGTGCAGATACATCAGGCACAGCAACCCCAGCACCAGATAAACCTCCTTGGGAATTCCCAGAGGCTGATTGTAATACAGCCAGTAGAACGGAATGACGATCAAGCCGCCAAACAGGGTGCCCACAAAGCGGTTGAATCCAAACTTGAACCCTTCATGGAAATGATTGCCTATAGCGTACACTGCTCCGATGCAGGCAAAGCAGGCATTTCGTCCTCCCAGCAGGTAGTCGTAGGTCAGGGTGACCAGCAGCACCGACAGCAGCGTTTTAAAGACGCGCATCCCAATCGGCGGAAGGCGAAAATGGTGTTTTTCCTTCATTGATAAACTCTCCTTCGTTTAGGGGGAATCCCTTGATGTATTTATTATAACAATTAAATATAAAAAAGACAATCTAAAGGAAGAAAATTAGAAGTATTGCTTATTTCAGAAGGGAAAGTTTAGCGAAAAAGAGAAGAAGATAAAAGAAAAAGGCACATCCGCCTTTCTGAATTGTGCAGTTTTTCAGCACAAAAGAAGGGGGTGCGCCTTCCTGTTTGATTTTTTTCCTGCAAAAAGAGATTAGCAGCCGCCGCAGCTTGCACAATCTCCACAGCAGCCGACATCACCTTTGCCGTAGATTTTTTCTTTCATGGCAAGGGCAGTTGGGGTGGTGGCAACGCCGCCAAGTGCTGTTTCGCGCAGGGTAGACGGCAGGGCTTTGCCGACCTTGTACATTGCCTCGACCACCTCATCGAATGGGATTTCGCTGAAGATGCCGCTCAAGGCAAGGTCTGCACTGACCAGGGCGTTGGCTACGCCGGAAGCATTTCGTTTGGCACAGGGCATTTCAACCAGACCAGCAACTGGGTCGCAGACAAGTCCCATGATGTTCTGGATAGCGATAGCAGCTGCATCAAATGCCTGACTTGGGGTACCACCAAGCATCTCTGTGATAGCAGCAGCAGCCATGGCAGCCGCACTTCCGCACTCTGCCTGACAACCGCCCTCTGCGCCGGATACGGTGGCTTTTTTGATGATGAGCTGACCGATGCCGGAGGCAGTGGCAAGAGCATCGAGCACTCTCTGGTGATCCACATCATATTTTTCCGCAACGGTGAGCAGAGCGCCCGGCAGGATACCGCAGGCTCCAGCGGTAGGAGCAGCAACGATTAGACCCATCGAGGCGTTGACCTCCAGACAGGATAGGGCATATGCTGCGCCGCGGATGACGGTGTTGTCGCAGATGGAATTTCCTTTTTTGTAGTAGTTCCACATTTTCAAAGCGCTGCCGCCGGTCAGACCGCTCAGCGAGCGGATTTCCTTTTCCAGGGCGTCATGTGCGCAGTTGTACATGATCTGATAGCGTTCCTCAAGATTTTTCATGATTTCATCGTAGGAGGTTTGGAACAGCTCGATCTCATTTTTGATGACAAGGTCGCAGATGCGCTCGTCGGTGCCCTCAAGCTGGGCAAGCATTTCCTGAGCAGAAAAGTACATAATCTATTTTCCTTTCGAGATGGATTCTGGCAGATAGGTGGCAGGATTAGTTGACCTTGTCCATGGTGACAACGCTCTTGACCGGAGGCATGCTCTCCAGCTCCTTTTTCACCGCGATGTCCACAGGAGATTCGGTTTCAATCATCGTGACGGCATTTTTGCCGGTTGCATCGCGGGAGTTGACGACGGTGGCGATATTGATTTGATTGATAGCCAGGATGGAGGTGAGGTGGCTGATGATACCCAGGCGGTCATAGTGGTTGATGATGACAGCCGGATAGCGTCCGGTGAATTTGGCAGCGGTGCCGTTGATGTCGATGATTTCGATGTTGCCGCCGCCGACCGAGGAACCGGTCAGGGAGGTCATTTGTCCGTCGGTGGTGTAGGCAGTGATGCGCACTGTGTTTGGGTGGACGTCACCGAGGTCTCCTCCTTCAAACTCGACCTGGATGCCCTTTTCTTTAGCAATCTCCAGCGAGTTTTTGATCTGTGGGTCATAGGAATTCATGCCGAGTACGCCGCCGACCAGCGCACGGTCGGTGCCGTGTCCGCGCAGGGTTAGGTGGAAGGAGCCGTGCAGAATAAAGTGGACCGCTTTGAGCTGCTTGTCTGCAATCATGTTGTACATGGCTTTACCGATGCGCTGTGCGCCGGCGGTATGTGAACTGGATGGGCCGATCATGATAGGACCCAGGACATCAAACATACTGATGTTCATAATATAAAATTCCCCCTGTTGTGGATTTGAGGTGTGGAGTTATTATCCTAAGATTCATTGTACCACAAACAGGACGAATTTTAAAGAAGAAACTCGACTTTCCTTCGTATTATCTGGCGATATAAAAACTGGGTGGTGTGTAGTCTTGCAGATGGAGAAAAGGTGTGATAAAGTTAATTGGATAAGCAAGGGAAGGAAGAATGGGATGGAAAAGGAAAAAATTATTAGACAGATGGCTCAGCGGCTACTGGCAGGTGCGCAGCCGTTCCCGTTTGGAATCTGCCGCTTTGAGCAGGTACAGCCCTGTTTGCCCTGCCGTGCCATGCAGCGGATACCGCAGGGAGCGCAATCGGTGCTGGTCTGCCTGTTCCCTTATTATACCGGCGCACACTGCGAGCGCAATATCTCCCGCTATGCGATGGTGACCGATTATCACCAGATTGCCGGCGAGTATTTGGAACGGATGTGCCGGGTGTTGCGGGAGCAGTTTCCGGGGTATCAGTTTGAGCATTTTACCGACAATTCACCGATTCGGGAGGTGAGCGCCGCCTTTCTGGCTGGATTGGGACGGCTGGGAAAGAACGGATTGCTGCTGCATCCGCAGTACGGCAGCTATATTTTTATTGGGGAGATTGTCACCGATTTGGATTTGCAGGCGGATCAGCCGCTGGTTCCACCCAGCTGTTCGAATTGTGGAAAATGTGTCCGCGCCTGCCCGCAGGGAGCCTTGCAGGAGGACGGCAGCGTTTGCCTGGAAAGGTGCCGTTCCCATATCACCCAGAAAAAAGGCGAACTGAGCGACTGGGAGCGACAGCAGATTCGGAAGGGAGGACTGGTGTGGGGATGCGACATCTGCAATGACGTCTGCCCATGCAACCAACAACCGCAGCTGACGCCGGTGCCGGAATTTTTGCAGTCGGCAGTGGCCGTGATGGATGAACAGAACGCCCAGCAGCTGCTGAAAACAAGAGCATACAACTATAGAGGCAGGAACACCATCCTGCGCAACATCAAAATTGTACAGGAGGAAAGCGATGAACAGTAAAATCAGCACACCGCTGCGCGCGGCGCTGGAAGAATACAGAAAAGCCGATTGGTCGCGCCTGCATATGCCCGGGCACAAGGGTGCGGCGCTGGAGCCGTTTGGCAATTTGATGGAATATGATGTGACCGAGGTGGAGGGCACCGACAGCTTATTCGAGGACGATGGACCGCTCAAGGAGCTGGAGGAAATCTTTACCAAGCTGTACGGTACCCGCTCGACGGTCATCAGTGCGGGTGGTTCGACCCTTTGCATCCAGGCGATGCTGCGGATGGTGGCAAGACCGAATGGGAAAATCGTGGCAGGACGCAATATCCATGCGGCGGCGGTCAATGCAATGGCGCTGCTGGGACTGGAGCCGGAATGGGTCTACCCGACCAGGACCGAGGAGGAACGGCTGATTGGTCGGCTGGACCCGCAGCAGGTGGAAAAACAGCTGGATGCTTTGCTTCAAAAAGGCGAAGAGGTCTGTGCGGTCTATGTCACCTCGCCGGATTATTTTGGTGTGATGTCGGATATCCGCGCGCTGGCAGAGGTTGCCCACAGTCGGGGTGTTCCGCTTCTGGTGGACAACGCGCACGGTGCGCATCTGCGTTTTTTGCAGGGGGAAGCGCTGCATCCGTCCCAATTGGGAGCAGACCTGTGCTGTGATTCGCTGCACAAAACAATGCCTTCCCTGACAGGAGCGGCGCTGCTGCACTGTATGAATGAACGGTATCTCAGTCAGCTCAAGGGAGCGATGGCGATGTTCGGTTCCACCAGCCCAAATTATCTCATCATGCTGTCCATCGATGCGGCAGCAGGATTTTTGCTGGATAACGGAGCCGAGCAAATCAATCAAACGGCAGAACGCTGCGCCCGGCTGCGGCAGTTGGCACAGCAGCAGGGCTTTGTGCTGCCGGAGCACTGTGAGCCAATGCGCCTGACTTTGCCGCTGGCAGGCACCGGATATACCGCAGAATCCTTTCGACCGTTGCTGCGGGCGCATCACATCATGGAGGAATACCTCAGCGACAGCGGGTGTGTCCTGCTGTTCTCTCCGTTTAGCCGTCCGTGCGACTATGAGCGGGTAGAGCAGCTGCTGCGCAGCCTTTCTCCCAAGAAAACTGCCGTCACGCCTTTCCCGCTTGTAAAAGCGCAGCGGGTGATGGGACTGCGGGATGCAATGCTTTCTCCAAGATGTTCGATGGATGTGGAGCAGGCTGAGGGTAGAATCTCGGCTCAGGTGCGCATTACCTGCCCTCCGGGCATCCCATTGGTCATGCCGGGAGAAAGATTGCACAAAGATTCAATAAAAATATTAAAAAAGTCTGGTATTTTTGTTGTGGATGTGGTAGAATAGACACATGGAAAGCTGAAACGGTTTTGCTTTCCGCTTAAAACAATGGTCAAGTAGTCAAAAATGCTCTACTTGGACAGAGGGGGTTACATATATGAAATTAATTCTTGCAATCGTTTCGAATGATGACAGTTCCAAAGTTTCTTCTGCACTGACTAAAAATCATTTTTCTGTAACAAAGCTTGCGACCACCGGTGGCTTCCTGCTTTCGGGCAACACCACCTTCCTGATTGGTACCCAGGATGAAAAGGTCGATGAAGTAATCACAATCATCGCAGACCACTCCAAGAAACGCAAACAGATGGTTCCATCTTCTGCTTCTTACGGCGTTGGTATGTACACCACCTACCCGGTAGAGGTACAGGTCGGCGGCGCTACCATCTTCGTCATGGATGTCGAGAGATTTGAAAAGGTATAAGCCACGCTTGTACTTTTCAGCCTGATACCGTGAGGAGAAACGCAGATTGTTGTTAGAACAGTTTTATTCGAATGATAAGGCTAAAAAAACGCTCGTCAATTTTTTAACTGACGGGCGTTTTCCGCATACCATCCTTTTGGAAGGCGAGGATGGCTGTGGCAAGCTGACCTTTGCACACATGATCGCCGCTGCTTTGCTGTGTGAACAGCCGCTCGAGCAGCGACCGTGCGGTCAGTGCAGAAACTGTAAACGGGTGCTGTCCGACACCCATCCCGATGTATCGGTCATCGGGAACGAGGACAAGCTCAAAGGTTTTCACATCGACCGGGTACGTCAGCTGCGCGCGGATGCCTACATCCGTCCCAATGAAGGCGGATACAAGGTATACATCCTGCGCAACATCCACAATATGACCGAGCAGGCGCAGAACGCCCTGCTCAAAATCATCGAAGAACCGCCGGCACAGGTGGTCTTTCTGCTGACCTGCAACAACCGCGCGCGGGTGCTTCCGACCATCTTGTCGAGGGCGGCAGTCCTTCCTTTGTCGGTATGCAGTGTGCAGGAATGTGAAACCGCCCTGCATACTTTGGAACCGCAGATGACAGCGGAACGGATTGCGCAGGCAGCGCGTCTGGCGCACGGAAATATCGGTAAGGCGCGGATGATTTTGCAGGATGAGGGAAGTCTAAAGTTGGCGTGCGATGCCCAGCGGATTGCACAGATGGTTTGTGTAGGACAGGAGTTTGAGCTGCTGTGCAGCCTTCAGGAATACACCAATAATAAACAGCGGACCAACTTTCTGCTGCTGATGCAGGAGGCTCGCCGCTGCATGGTCGATTGGATTCGTCAGCAGCACGGTCTGGTATCAGAAGAGGAACAGCTTCCTCCAACTGTGAAAAATCGCTTCTCGACGTTGCAGGCGATGCAGATTCTTGATATAATAGATACGGCGGTCGCCCAGGCTTCGCAGAATGTCAGCTTGAGTCTGGTTGCCGCTGCGTTTTGTGCCGCTGTCAAGATGAAGCGGCAGTAGGACGGTATTTTGTGTCAAAGGATTGACATAAGAAGAGAGTCATCTTTTTGTATAAAGAATCTTGGAACGGAGGAAACCATGACCGAAGTAATTGGAGTCCGCTTTAAACAGGTGGGCAAAATATATTATTTTTCACCCAACGGTGTGCAGATGCCGGTGGGGGAAAAGGTGATTGTAGAAACGGCGCGCGGCATTGAGTGCGGAGAGGTTGCCCTGAGCAACCGGGAGATCGAGGACGAAGGAATTGTCAAACCGCTGAAAACGGTGATCCGCGTTGCCAACAAAGAGGACCTCAAGCGCATTGAGGACAACAAAGCAAAGGAGAAAAAGGCGTTCCGGCTTTGCCTGGAAAAAATTGAAAAGCACAAGCTCGAAATGAAGCTGGTGGACGTTGAATATACCTTTGACAACAACAAGATTCTGTTCTATTTTACAGCGGACGGCAGAGTAGATTTCCGCGAGCTGGTCAAAGACCTGGCATCGGTCTTTAAGACCCGAATCGAGCTGCGCCAAATCGGTGTGCGCGATGAAGCAAAGATGCTGGGCGGACTGGGAATCTGCGGCAGACCGTTTTGCTGCTGCTCCTTTTTGGGAGAGTTCCAGCCGGTGTCCATCAAAATGGCAAAGGAACAGGGATTGTCGCTCAACCCGACCAAAATTTCGGGCACCTGCGGCAGGCTGATGTGCTGTTTAAAATACGAGCAGAACGCCTATGAGGACCTGCTTCGCATTACACCGCGGGTGGGCGCTTATGTTTCCACCGGCGAAGGCAAAGGAACGGTCACCGAGGTCAGCCTTCTGACCGGTCTGGTCAAGGTCAGGATGGACAAAGCCAGCGATGGTGCTCCGATGATTTTTGAACGTGAGGCGGTCAAGGTTATCCGAGATGCCCGTCCGCAGCGGGAGGACATCGATTTTAAAACCAACAAAGAATTGAAAAAGCTGGAAAATCAGTAGGAAAAAGAGGAGCTATCGGTTTATATCCGACAGCTCCTCTTGGTTTATTGCTTAGGGTCAATCAGAATAGAGATACGAGCAACATATTCCTCAGGGCGTGAGATGGCAAACTCATTTAGCCCGATTTCATAGCAATTCCCGGTGAGGGCAAGGCGGTGCTCTTTGGCGTAGGAAATCATGCTGGAGTACAGTTCAGGCAGCTTGTCCCAACTGCCGACGCTGTATCCGCACAGATACTGTCCTGCCGGACGCAGTAGGAACAGCGAATCATCGTCCTGTGGGTCGACCGGGGTGAAAACGCCATCATACACATCAAACTGTCCTTGCAGCGCCTTTTCCAGTGATATATAGCTGCCGCATCCCGCCTTATAGGAGCTGTGTTCCCAAGCGGATTGCAGATGCTGCATAATCTGCTGCATATTGCGCATCGGATTATCTTCCACAGGCATTGGGGTGAGCAGATAGTGGTGGGCAGCAAAGGATTCCACCTCAATCTGACCATCGTGAATCTGCTCACTGCGTACAAGGGACTGCTGCCTTTGTTCAAACACCTGCTTGAGTACCTGTAGCTGCTGAATCTGCTGGTCGATTGCCTGAATTTTGTTTTGGGAAATCTCCAGAAAATCCTGCGGGTTTGGATGTTTGAGGTAGGAGGAGATTTCCTCAATGGACATATTCAGCTGCCGCATGGCAAGGATATTTTCCAGCTGCGCACTCTGTTGATAGGTGTAGTAGCGGTAGCCGTTTTCCCCTTTGTAAGCCGGAGAGAACAGACCGATGTCGTCATAGTAATGTAGGGTGCGTTTGTTCAGCTGATGCAGACGCGCAAATTGACCGGCGGTAAAATAAAGTGATTTCATTTTAAAATTCCCCCTTGACATTACAGTTACTGGATAGATTACACTCATTGTATCAACGAATGGACAAAAGGTAAAGGGGAATTACAATGGAAAAGCTGATGATTCGAAATTTTGTTGACACAGATGCTGCTGCGCTCGAACAAGTGATTCGAGAAACATGGAACTACGACCGCTTTAGCCCACCGCAGACTGCACAGCGTCTGGCACGGGTGTACCTGTACAGCTGCCTGCTGCGCCAGAGCTTTGTCCGGGTGGCGGTTATGGGTGGCAAACCGGTCGGCGTTATCATGGGACGAGACCTGCGCAAAAAAGCATCGGGTGGGTTTACCTGGAAAGCAATCGGTGCGCAGCTGTCCATGCTGGTGCATCGGGAGGATAGAAAGGTGCTCAAGGTATTCTCCGGCATCGACTCGGTGGACAAACAGCTGCTGGAAGAGTGCGGAAGAAAATATGATGGCGAGCTTTGCTTTTTTGCGGTCGACAGCAAATGTCGCGGAGCAGGAATTGGCAAACGGCTGTTTAATGAAGTGAAGGAATATTTTAAAGCGCAGGGAGTGGGCAGTTTTTATCTGTACACCGACAGTAGCTGCAACTATGGATTCTATGAGCATCAGGGAATGAAGCGTTGCGGAGAACGCCTGCTGTCGATCCCGATTGGAATCGATAATCAGATGCAGTTCTTTTTGTACGAGGGAGAGACAGAGAAAAGATTGTAATAGAACAGTGTTAGAACCATATAAAATGTCTATCATGCTGTAAAATTAAGAGGGAAATCGAAACCTTTTCGCACAATCTGCGCAGAAAAATAGGGCAGGATAACAATTCTGCGCAATAAATTTTGCAATATTGGTTGATTTTTTTCTGTGATATGTTAAAATAGAGGTGCGAAGGATAGCGGCAGGCATTTTGCTTGCAGTTATCCTGAAGAAGGAAAAATTTATAAAATGGAGGTAAACCGGTATGGCTTACAAAATTAAAAGCGATTGCATCAGCTGTGGTGCATGCGAAGCTGAGTGCCCAGTAGGCGCTATCTCTGCAGGAGCAGACAAATACGAAATCGATCCAGGCAAATGCATCGACTGTGGTGCTTGCGCAAGCGTTTGCCCAGTAGGCGCTCCAGAAGCTGAATAATCAAACGCAAAAGATAAAGCGGAAAGTGATTGCACTTTCCGCTTTGTTTTTTGCTGAACACAAGACACGAAAAAAGGAACCTTTTTGAAAAGGTTCCTTTTTTTGTTAGGTTAGGAGAATAATTTATGAGAAAAAAGTAATTACATCTTTTCTGGAATAATTTCCAGCCAGTAGCCGTCGGGGTCACTGATGAAGTAAATTCCCATTGCTTTGTTTTCGTAACAGATACATCCCATTGCTTTGTGCTTTTCATGGGCGGCTTCAAAATCTGATGTGGAGAAGGCGATGTGTACTTCATTGTCACCGAGGTCATAAGGGTCGTGGCGGTCTTTCAGCCAGGTCAGTTCCAGCTGGTGCTTAGTGGAGTTATCACCAAGGTAAACCAGGATGAAGCTACCGTCATCTGCAACTTTTCGTGCAACCTCGGTCAGACCCAGTGCTTCTTGGTAAAAGGCAAGGCTCTCATCCAAATTGAGAACATTGATATTATTGTGTGCAAATTTGAAGTTCACTGGTATCACCTCTCGTTCTTACAATAGCCGGTTGGTTAGGACCGGTTGAGTTTTGTTTTTATGTCTTTATTATATACTACAAAAGAGCGGACTTCCTCCTTTTTAGATGAAAGTTTCATTACAAATTGGTAACCCTGCACAGCAATTCCTTTCAACTGATGTAATCTTCGATGCGCTGCACCAGTTCCTCATAGCTGTAAATGGGAATTCCCATCTGAAGCTGTCCGCGGTCATAGGCGGGCAGGGTGGAGAGGTAGACATCAAAGACAAGCTCGGGAACATCGCTATCGGGAGCAAAAACCGCCAGCTTTCCATTATGCTCACGCAGATAATATTGCACTGCGTTGACAGGTATCCCTTCGATTGCTTCGGCGGCAGGGGAGCTGACAGAGTCGGAAGCGGATTCACCGGGAACAGGCTCCGGCACAGCGGTCGAGGGAGCGGACAGGTCGGAAACGGTCAGCACAAAGGAGGTGATGATGCATACCGAAGCCAAAGCCGCACAGGTCATCAGTATATTTTTCTTCAAAACAGCTCACCCTTTCTATTGATGATGCCAGCAGGCGTCTGATGGAGATTGTGCCCAGCAGAGGGACGATTATACAGTTTAAAATCGAAAAAGAAAATCTGTACAAAAATGGAAGGTGAAAAAAATACAGTTTAGGTAATTTCCTAATTTTTGCAAAGTTTTAAGATTTTTCACTTTTAATATGATATAATAAAGGTCGTATACATAAAAACACATTTGTCAATGGCACAAAAAATGCCGCAGAATACCCTTGCTGCATATCCTTTGCAGTGTGACAACAAGTAAGGAGGAGGATTTATTTGGCAGCAGCGAAACGTCGTGGACCGGTCAGAAAATTTTTTGGTACCCTGGGCCGCGCTTTTGCCATTTTGATTTTTATCGGGATCATCACCGGCTCGATTGTGGTATCGGTCATGGCGCTGTATATCTTCGATTCTTTGGAGGGCGCACCGGTGGTCGATCTTTCCAACGTGGAGGTCAACCTCAACAACACCTCCTATATCTATGTGACCGACCCGGAAACTCAGGAGGAAACCATCGTCAAGGAGCTGTACTCAGGACAAAACCGCGAGTGGGTCAGCTATGACCAGATACCGGAGATGCTGGTCAATGTTACCATCGCAGCAGAGGACAAACGTTTTCTGGAGCATCACGGCGTGGACTGGCTGCGAACCATCCGTTCCACCCTTGGATACTTTGGAGGTTCCTCCCGTGTACAGGGCGGCTCCACCATCACCCAGCAGGTCATCAAGAACCTGACCGGCAACGACGAGGTCACCCCGGAGCGAAAGGTGCAGGAAATCTTCACCGCTCTCAAGCTGGAGAAAAACTTCAGTAAAGAGCAGATTATGGAAACCTACCTGAACATCGCCTTCTTCTCCAATCAATGCTATGGCATCCAGAGCGCATCCAAGCTGTATTTCAACAAGGACATCAGCGAACTGAACGTGGCAGAGGCAGCAACCCTGATTGCCATTACCAATGCGCCCACCAAGTACAACCCGCTGCGCATGAACGCCAACGAGGACTACGGCTGGGGAACCGGCATGGAAGAAAACAAAGAGCGCCGCGACTACATCCTGGAAGAGATGTACAAGTTGCAGATGCTGACCCAGAGCGAATACCAGAAGTGGTTGGACTATGATGTGCAGCTGGCTCCAAGAAAGGATGTGGAATCCACCTCGGACGGTTTGACCGCCCTGACCGATTGGCACACCGACCAGGTTATTGAGGATGTCGTCACCGATTTGCAGCAGGAGTACAACTATACCCGCGCTTATGCGACCAAAATGGTATACAGCGGTGGCTGCCGGATCTACTCCACGATGGACCCGGATGTGCAGAAGTCGCTGGAGGAATCCTATGCAAATCCTGCCACCTTCCCTGATTTGGCAAATGCAGAATATCCGCAGACGGCAGCCATCGTCATCGCACCGGACGGCAGCGTCAAGGGCATGATTGGCGGCAACGAAAAGACCTCCAACCGTCTGTTCAACCGCGCTACCCAGTCGCAGAGGCACCCGGGTTCCACCATGAAACCGATCTCGGCTTATCTGAACGCCTTTGAGAGGGATTTGATTACCTGGTCGACCACCTTTATTGATGAGCCGCTGACCCTGACCGAGAACGGAAAGACCTTCCAGTGGCCGCAGAACTACACCAATACCTACACCAAAGCGCCGATGACCGTTCAGTATGCAGTGCAGCAGTCGATCAACACTGTGCCGGCGCAGATTGTCAATATTCTGACCCCTCAGGTGTGCTACGATACTCTGAAAAACAAATTCCAGGTCAGCACCCTGCACGAGCTGGATGCGACCAGCCTTTCTTCGATGGCGCTCGGCGGCATGACCACCGGTATGACCCTGGAGGAGCTGACCGGTTGCTATCAGATTTTTGTCACCGGCGGTAAGTATGTAAAGCCGTATACTTATACACACGTTACCGATACCGAGGGCAACATCATTCTGAAGAAGGATACCACACAGGTTCGAGTGGCGTCGGAAGAGACAGCGACCGTACTGAATCGTCTGCTGCAAACGGTTGTCACACAGGGTACCGGTGCGCGTGCCAACATGAAAAATGAAACCGGCATCACCACCGCAGGCAAAACCGGTTCTTCCACTGGTGTCAAATATGTCAACGGTGTCCAGGTAGATATTGATAACCCGGACCTCTGGTTCATCGGTTTCACCCCGTATTATATCGGTGGTGTGTGGATGGGCTATGATATTCAGGAGGAAATCAGCTACTACACCTACCCGACCCCGATTCTCTGGAAAAACCTGATGCTGCCGATTCATCAGAATCTGGAAGCCAAGGATTTTGAGTATTCAGAAAATGTACAGGCAATGCAGTACTGCACCGAATCGGGCGACCTTGCTACCGAAAATTGCCCGAGCACAGCAACCGGATGGTACAAGGAAACCTACATTCCGTCCACCTGCATTCTGCACCGCGGCGGTTCTACTACCGACACCGAGCTTGAGGACGAAAATGATGAGAATGAGGGTGGTTCCTCTTCGAGCAACTCTTCTTCGAGCGGCTCAAAGCGTCCGTCTTTGAATAGGAACGACAAGACCAACAAAAAAGACGATGACGACGAAGACAGTTTCTGGAACAGCGTCAGTGGTTTGTTTGGCAGTAAACGACAGTAATAAAGGACAGAAGCTTGTCCTGCAAAAGAAAAAAGTCTTCCCACAGGAAGGCTTTTTTCTTTCGGCTTTTTCATCAGAATGATGGTAAAACGTCAAATAAAATGATATGATAATAAGAAAGGGGAAGGAAAACAGACAGAATGTGATAGAATCAGCAAAGATTCAGCAATCTTTTTGAAAGTCCTCTTTTTGTTCATTCCATCGTCACAAATACATGATAGGATAAATTTTGTGGGTTTATCCTTGATAAACTACTTTTTTGGGAAACAGTATATCATGCTGAGAAAAAATGCAGCAAGATGACTAGGGAGGATGTGAAATATGTACCGACTTTTAGTGGTAGATGATGAAGAAAAGATAAGAGTCCTAGTTCGGAAATATGCAGAGTACGAAGGATACGAGGTAGAGGAAGCTGCCGACGGAATGTCGGCCATCGAGCTGTGTCGTCAGGAAAAATTTGATTTGATTATCCTGGACGTGATGATGCCGGAGTTGGATGGTTTTTCCGCGTGCAGAGAGATTAGAAAGTTTTCCCAGGTTCCGGTGCTGATGCTTTCAGCGCGCGGAGAGGAGTACGATCGAATCCATGGATTTGAGTTGGGTGTGGATGACTATGTCACCAAACCGTTCTCGCCCAAGGAGCTGATGTTTCGTGTGCAGGCAATCCTCAAGCGCAGCAACTCCTCCATTGCACCGAACAAGGAGATTTTGGAGTTTGAAGGATTGAAAATCGACTTTACCGGTCGATTGGTATATGTCAATGAGGAGAAGGTCAACCTTTCTCCAAAGGAATATGAACTGCTGTTTTATCTGGTGCGCAACAGAGGCATTGCCCTGACCAGAGAAAAGCTGATCAACGATGTGTGGGGTTACGATTTCTTTGGTGATGACCGCACACTGGATACCCATATTAAGCTGTTGAGAAAAGCGCTGGGAGAATACAGCAGGTACATTGTCACCCTCAGAGGAGTTGGCTATCGTTTTGAAGGCTAATCAGACAGAAGGGAAACGCCACAGCTGGAAGGAGAGGGGAAAGAAAATCCTTTCTCCGGCATTGCTGTGTCTTTGTGCAGTTATGCTGCTGGTCTGGGCGGTGCAACTTTTGTTTTTTGAGGACGCCTATCGCTTCATTAAGTCGTGGAAACTGGAAGCGGTCATGGAAGAAGTCAGTCGAAACCTGAGCAAAGAGCAGCTGCCACAGATTGCAGAAGAGCTTAGGATGGATCATATTGACATCCGGGTCATTGATGCTCAGGGGAAAGATTGGGCTCATGTCAATCAAGAAAGCGGCTGTATTCTTGCTGGTTACACCCAGCAGGAACTGGCAGAGTTTTATCGACAGGCACGCGCTTATGGAGAAACCAACGTCAAACAGGTGACTCATGTAAAAATGGTCTATGATGATGCAGATAGCGGACAGCGCTCGCAAACCTATCATCTGGCGACCTGCGCCAAGATGGTCCAGCTTTCGCAGGAGAAATCCTGCCTGGTGCTCATCTGTTCGGCAGTCACCCCTTCGCTCATCGGCGCTTCGGTCATCCATACACAGCTGTGGGCACTCTCTATCCCGTTGCTACTGGCGGGAATCTTTGCCGTGTTTTTCTGCCGTCGCTTCACCTGCGGAAATCTTCGGCAGATGCAGCAATGTGTAGACTGCATGGAACGGGGAGACAGCACAGTCCGCTTTCCCGAGCAGGGCTGCTATGAGATGCGCACACTGGGACGCCGGATGAACAATGTTTTTCAGAAGATGGAATCGGAAAAGAAAAAACAGCAGGAAACCCTTGTAAATCTCTCGCATGACCTTCGTTCTCCGTTGACGATGATTATCGGCTATGCACAGATGATGCAGGAGTTTCCGCAGGAAAATACACCGGAAAATCTTCAGGTGATTTTGGATGAAGCGCAGCGTCTGGCGGAATTGACAGGCGACCTTTTGGACCTTGGCAAGCTCCAAAAAGGTAGTAAACAGTTACAGTTTACTACCTTTTGTTTAACAAATTTGTTGGCAGATATGGTAAAACGTTACCGGAAAATGGTGGGAGACAGCGGTTTATCTTTTGAGAGTGATTGTCGTATTTGGGTTAAAGCAGACTCGGTTCAGTTGGGAAGAGTAATATACAACTTTATCAACAACGCATACAGCCATACCGGTTCGGACAGAAAGATTATTGTTCGTCAGATTCTTCAGGAAAAGAAGGTCTGTGTTCAGGTTATCGATAATGGAGAAGGAATACCGGAGGACAAGTTATCCAGCATTTGGGAGCGTTACTATAAAATGGAGCGCTCCAAACAATCCGTGGCGCAGGGCAGCGGTCTGGGACTGTGCATTGCGCGGGAGCTGCTGGGACTGCACGGTGCGGAATACGGTGTGGAAAGCAGAGTAGGGGAAGGAAGTACCTTCTGGTTCACACTGGATGCGCTGGATGTCGAACCGATTTTGCCGGAGCCATCTGCTCCGAAATGATAAGACCAGATCCAATCAGCGTCCTTAATGGGCATTTTACAGGCACAGCGTTTTACAAGCACAGCGTTTACGCTGTGCTTGTTTTTCTATGTGCGGATTAGCCTCCTCTTCCCAAGGGTAGGTGTCCGAAGGACACAAGGGTTACCGGAAATAAAAAAACGACCGATGCTTGTGCATCGGTCGTTTTGACAGGTAACAGTCCAGAGGCTGCCGCCTTTAGGGTTAGTCGGCAGCAGCAAGTTTATTTTCCAATTCCCGGTGCTGCCACTTGTTCGAGTGCAGACGGTAAGCAAAGAAGAAGATGCGGAAAATCCAGTCGGCAAACATGGCAAACCAGGTACCCAGCGCACCCAGACCCATCATGGTGCCGAACACATAGCTCAGACAGATGCGGCACAGCCACATGGACACTACCGAAACAATCATGGTGAAGCGGACATCGTTGGCAGCACGCAGACCATTTGGCATGGTGAAGGCAGCCGGCCAGAAGATAGCGCAGAACAGGCTGTGCCACAGCATCATCTGTTCGGCGGTGTGGGCAGCCTCCTGCGACAGGCTAAAGCAGCCGATGATTGGACGGCAGAAGACGGCGATGAGGATGTTGAGCACCAGCATAAAGACATAGGCAAGTCCGGTCAGGCGGTAGATGTAGGATTTTGCCTGGTCATACTGACGGGCACCGACACATTGACCAACTACGGTAATCATCGCAAGCCCGATGGCAGTGCCGGGGATGATGGGGAAGCCGGCAATCGAGTTGCAGACAGCGTTGGCAGCGATGGCAGCGGTGCCATAGGAAGCAATCATTCCCTGCACGATGATTTTGCCCAGCTGAAACATACCGTTTTCCAAGCCGTTTGGAATGCCGATGGCAAGGATATTTTTAATCATACCTGGATGGAAGTTCAGGTGCAGGTAGGAATCAATGTGGATGACGTTGTTTGAACGATGCAGGAGGATGAGGATGAAGATGGCTCCGACAATACGGGAAATCAAGGTGGCAAGGGCAGCACCGGCGGCTCCCATATCAAACCCGAAGATAAACAGAGCGTTACCGCCGACGTTGATACAGTTCATCACGATGGAAATGACCATCGAGATGCGGGAGTTGCCCATTGCGCGGAACAGCGCTGCTCCGGCATTGTACAGGGCGATGAATGGGTAGGATAGTGCGGTTAGGAAAAAGTAGATTTCGGCGTTCTGCATAACGGCAGATTCGACATCATGGTAGATAAAGCCTAAAATCTGCGGACCACCAAAGACAAACAGCGTACCAATGGCAGTTGAGAGGACAAACACCGACAGGATGAGCTGCTTGGCTGCTTCACACGCCTGATGCGGCTCCTCGCGCCCGATGTACTGGGAGGAAACGATGGCGCCGCCGGTAGCAAGGGCGGAGAAGATGTTGATGAGCAGGATGTTGATGGCATCTACCAGAGAAACGCCGGATACGGTAGCTTCTCCGCAGACTGAAACCATAACGGTATCTGCCATGCCGATGGTGATAGACAAAAACTGCTCGATGATCAGCGGGACAATCAGCCGCTGAAGGTCTTTTTTGGAGAACATGAAAGTTCCGTCCTTTCTTTTGAGATGGATTTTGATAACAACAAGTAAAAATGATTTATAAATATTTCATAATTTTAGCATTTTATTGCGATGATAACAATATTATTTGTTGCTATTGCTTGATTTTTTATAAAAATTTAGCCAATTTTATCAGAGAGTGGCTTATAAAATAAAAATTTTAGGGCAGAGTGCAGAGCCTTTTGCAGACGGTGGATGTATCTTTTTGCGCTTTTGATGTTTGATAAAAAGGAATATCTTCGTTATAATAAAAAGAAAATCGTTTGGAAGGATGGTGGAAAGGATGGCGGTTTATCTGGCATTGTGCCTGTTTTTATGCCTTGGCTCGGTGCTGTGGGCAAGGGAGTTGGGCTTTTCCAACGGGATTGCCGATGAAAAAAGAACGGCTCGGCTGCAATGGACATTTTTACTTTTGGCAGGCGGGCTGTTTGTGCTGGTGGCAACGATGCGGTATGGCATCGGCTACGATTATTTTAACTATGAGCGGCTGTATGAGCAGCTGGGTCCGATGACGGCAGCGCAGCTGGTGCAGGACCCGGTCGGCAAGCAGTTTATCGGATATTCTTTGGTGACCCATCTGCTGTATCGGGCGGGACTGGATTACCGTTCGCTGTTGCTGGTCATCAATCTGCTGATGACCGGGGTGGTGCTGTGGTTTGTCAAACGGTATTCGCCCTTGCCGTGGATGAGCTTGTTTTTCTATCTGACCCTGCAATTTTTTGCGCACAGCATGAACCTGTTCCGCCAGTCGATTGCAGCTACCATCTGTCTGCTTGCCTATCCGTTTTTAAAAAGGAGAAAACTGCTGCCCTTCGTGCTGGTCGTTCTGCTGGCAGCTGCTTTTCACACTTCGGCGCTGTTCTTCCTGCCGTTTTACTGGATTTTGAACTGGAAATGTGACGGCAGATTGCTGGGTGGGCTGGCGCTGGCGGCAGTACCGGTCTACCTGTTCAGCAACCGGGCGGCGCAGCTTGTGACCCAATACCTCTTCCCAAATTATGCGGGCTATATCGGTTCACGCTACTGGGCGGGCTTGGGCTACCGCTATGCGATATTCCCCATTCTGTACTTTGCAGCGGCATGGCTGACCCGGCGCTGGTTGCTTGCAGAGAGGCAAGAAAACCGCATTTTAATCAACAGCTCCTTTTATGTGATGCTGCTGTATGTCTTTAGCACCCACCACATGATTCTGGAGCGTTTTTCCATCTACCTGTTTCCTTACGCCATGCTGCTGCTGCCAAAGATGGTGGTCAGTGTTCCGGCAGTACAGGGGGAAAGCAAGAAAAAGGAAAGCAAGCGTCTGGAGCGCCAGCGACGGGAGAGCGTGGTCCTGCTGGCGGTGTTGGCGGTAGCGGCGGGTTTTGCCTATCTTTGCTTTGCCTCCATGCAGGGTACCAACGGTTTTCATAAGGTTTATCCATATGTATCGGTGTGGAGCTGAGAATGATTGGTCGAAAAAACGCTTGTATCATCCGCTGAATTGTGATAAAATGGATTCGGTTTATGCGGTCCGAAAAGGAGCTGCTCAAAAAGAACAGGACGGTCACTTGACCGTATGACAATATTGGAAAGGGAGTTTTGGCGATGTCAGGACATTCTAAGTGGAATAATATCAAGCGTAAAAAGGAAAAGACCGATGCCCAGAAGGGAAAAATCTTTACCAAGATCGGTCGTGAAATGGCAGTAGCGGTTCGTGAGGGCGGACCTGACCCGATGAACAATGGCAAACTGCGCGACCTGATTGCAAAGGCAAAGGCAAACAACGTGCCAAACGACAACATCGACCGCATCATCAAAAAAGCGGCAGGCGACGGCGATAAAAATACCTATGTGGATATGGTCTATGAAGGCTACGGTCCTTGCGGAGTTGCCGTCATCGTAGAAGCACTGACCGACAACAAGAACAGAACTGCCGGAGACCTGCGCCATTACTTCGACAAGTGCGGCGGCAACCTGGGTCAGACCGGATGTGTTTCCTTCATGTTCAGCGAAAAGGGTGTCATCGTCATCGACAACGAGGACGAAAAATACACCGAGGACCAGGTCATGGAGGACTGCATGGAAGCAGGAGCCGAGGACTTCGAGTTTGGCGACGGCGTCATCGAAGTTTCTGCAACCAACGACCCGAACGAATTCCGTGCGGTTCGTGAAGCGCTGGAAGCAAAGGGCTACGCCTTTGTGGAAGCGGACATCCAGAAGGTACCTTCCACCTACACCAAGATCGACGACCCGGAACTGGCAGAAAAGATGCAGAAGCTGCTGGACCTGCTGGAGGACAACGACGACGTGCAGGAAGTTTATCACAACTGGGAATCCGACGAAGAGTAACGACAAATCAAAATCCACCCCGCTCCCTCTTTGGGAACGAGGTGGATTTTCCTTTTTCTGCAATAGTACAGTGGGTGTTTACAAGTTGTCGAAATCGTCTTCCTGCGAGTCGGTGTCGGTTTTCTCTTTCTTTGCTGCTAACGATTTTCTGACGAAAAGCGCAATCACACAGAAGGCAGCCACTGCAACAGCGGTGATGCACAGGTAAAGGATGAGGTCGTTGTCCTCCTCGCTGCCAAAAGCAAAGGCAGAATCGTCCTCCCCCTGCTGCGACAGACCGACCACCGGCTGCTGGTACAGCACCGTGGCGACAGCAGCCTTTTCCTCCCCGGAATTGCTGCTGTTAGGAAGTACCTCATCGGTACTTCCTAAAATATCCTGTAAGTTTTTCAGGGCATCCGGTTCAATGCCCAGTATATCGCACAGGGCAGCGGCTGATTCCGGCGACGAACCGACAAAGATGTAATTGGTGGTGTAGGTGGTGGTGGAATTGTTCGAGTCAGTGGTGGAACTAGAACTGGAGGTAGAGGTCGAAGTGGAGGTGGTGGTTTCTACCCTGGAGTCCCCGCCGGAGGAGTTTTTGGAGGAATCGGAGGATTTCTTGGTGGAGGACACCGTTTTCTTTTCCTCTTTCTTTTTTGCTTCCTCTTCATCGGTTTCCTCTTCGCCGAGAGGAAGGTCGGCTCCATCACCCGGGTTGAGCGGCTGCACGGGACCCGAGCAGCGGACCTGCCGAATCATGGAAAGGTATGGTTTGTTGACATCGGAAATGATTTCCATACCCTGTTCGGACAGGTAGGGCAGGCGGGAAAACTGCTTGAGCTGCACCTTCAGATAGCGGCAGTCGGTCGAAGGCGCAACTTCAAACTGCTCGTCGAAGAGAAAGATGCCGTCCTGGTCGTACAGAGTGGTTTCCACCCGTTTGACCGGCAGCTCTTCAAAGGATTTTCCGTCGAACGATTGCAGCAGGTGCAGCCCGTAGGGGATTAGCTCTCCCTGCGGGTAGCAGTCGGCAAAGGGCGTCGGTTCTTCTTCTGGATTTTCTTCCTCAGAAGTTTCCTCGCCTGTATCTTCGTGGTAGGAGCCTTCGCCCTGTGGGGTATCACTTTGCTTTGAGAAGAGATATTCTCCGGTTTCCTCCATATAGTACAGCAGATAGTAGCTGCCGTCGTCGATGCAGTAGACAAGGTCGGTCTGCTCGTCGATCCATAAATCCAACAGCTGGTCCTCCTTGTCGGGCAGGCGGTTGTAGCTTAAAGAACCGTCGGGCGATTTGACGGCAAAGGAGGCGTAGTCTTTGCGGTACAGGTCGACCGAAAGTTCGTCCACCTGCTTGACCGAGTAGACGATTTCGCCGTACTGGGCAGGATTTTGCACTGCCAGAGCGCTGGTGTCCGCAAGGTCTGCGTAGCCCGGCATCGAAAAGAGCGGGTTGGCAGAAGCCAGGTTGTAGGTTTCCCGGGTGGTGGTGGACTGGTTGGAGGTGCAGGGGTCATTCAACGAGTCGGCACAAACCGAGAGAGAAAGAAGTAGGAAGGTAAGAAAAATAGCATAAATTTGTTTCAACTTTATCATCTCTTTCTGGCAAAGATTTTTCTTCTACCATTTTATCATAATAAAAATAAAATTTCGACACCCTTTGACCTGTTTTTTAAAATTTTCTTTCTGCTAAGAACAAAAACACGCCGCCTTCCTCAAAAAAGGCAGCGTGTTTTTCACTTTTAACTGAGCAGGCGGTTGATAACCCGCAGCATCGAATCCTTTGTTTCGGGCAGATAGCCTTGGATGGTCAGTGCATCCATCACGGTAGTATCCATAAAATAGGTATCCAACGTCAGTGATTCCAGCAGCAGCCTCTCCTCAAACAGGATGTCCCGGTTGCTCATGGGGACAAACTCTCCTTTTTTGACCATCTTTTCCAAAGGAGTGTCTTCCCATATCTTCAGCTTGAGCGCCCAGACACATTTGGGGTGGGTGCGGTTGAGCAGGTTGGCGGTTTCAATCGCGTGCAGGTTGCGGTAGGTCTTGCCGCCCAGACCGAGGATGATGGTGACAAAGTATCCGATCTCTGCCCGGTCGAGCATCTGGAAGGCTTGCAGCATCTCAAAGGAGGTGACACCCTTGTTCATCCACAGCAGGATAGGGTCGCTGCCCGATTCCACACCGATGTGCAGGTCGCTCAGTCCCATCTCATGCAGCTGCCGCAGCTCCTCCGGCGTTTTGCGCAGGACATCGTCGATGCGGGCATACATGGCAAATTCCCTGACGTTGGGCATAAAGGTTTTTGCAAGGGAAAAGATTTGGCTCAGCTGCTCAAAGCTCAGGCAAAAAGCGTTTTCACCCAGCAGGAACAGTCGGGTCTTCTCCGGCTCCAACCGCCCGAGCATCCGCAGGTTCCACTCGATTTTTGCCATCGAATGGACCTGAAAGCGGTCCTTGGCAAAGTCGCAGAACAGGCACTTGCCCCAGCTGCATCCAAGCGCAACCTCCAGGCAGGCGCAGTTTTCCTCCTGCGGCGGTCGATAAATTTCCTCGTGGGTGTAGATGGAAGCATAGATTTCTTCTCTTGTCATACCGTTCCTCCTATCGGTTGCTTTTACCATCAGTATAGCAGAAATCCCTGTAAAAGAAAATGGGAGCCAAGGGGTATGTGAACAAAAATCCATAAATTAACAGAAAAGAATTGAAAGACATCTGCGGATAGAGTATAATAGACAGGTATAAAATCTACTGCGAGAGGAGAAGTGTCCTATGGCAGAATATATGATTTCTACCGATACTTCCTGTGATTTCCCTTATGAATATGTACAGCAGCATCAGCTTCCGCTGGTGACCTTGTTTTATAGCATTGATGATGTAATGGGATCGGACGGATCTCCTACACTGGAAGATCTGAAATCCTTTTACAATAAAATGCGTCAGGGCGCGCCGACTAAAACCCAGCAGGCAGGCATCGAAGATACAGAAAAACTTTTCCGTACTATTTTATCCAAAGGGGTAGACCTGTTGCACATTGCCTTTTCTTCTGGACTGAGCGGTACTGTCAACGCTGCCCGTTTGGCGGCGGAAACCCTCAAAGAGGAATTTCCGGACAGAAAAATCATGGTGGTCGATTCCCTGTGTGCTTCGATGGGACAGGGTCTGTTGGTTGATTCCGCCATCCGCATGAAGGAAGCGGGAAAGAGTATCGAAGAGGTCGCACAGTGGCTTGAGGAAAACATCCCGCACCTGTGCCACCTGTTCACCGTTGAGGACTTAAAGTATCTGCAAAGAGGCGGCAGAATCTCCAAGACCACAGCTCTGGTGGGCACCATGATTGGTATCAAGCCGGTGCTGCACGTGGATGATGAGGGCAAACTGGTTCCGCTGGCAAAGGTACGCGGCAGAAAGCAGTCGCTTCAGGCATTGGTGGACCGCATGGAACAGCAGATTGGTAGCTACCGCGACATCAAGCAGCGCATCTTCATCAGCCACGGAGACTGTGAGGAGGATGCCCGTTATGTGGCAGAGCTGGTCAAACAGCGCTTTGGCTATGAGGACTTTATGATTAGCTTTATCGGACCTACTATTGGTTCCCATGCGGGTCCGGGAACAGTAGCGCTCTTCTTTATGGGAGAAAAACGCTAGATACAGCAGGATTCTGTCTATAATCCCCATATTTTATTTTTGAAAACTGTGCAATAAGAAGAAGGTGTAACTTTAGTTACATCTTCTTCTTGCTTTTTCGGGAGTTTTACGGTAAGATATACGATATAATGTCGTTTAAAAAAACACTTTAGGAATCAAGGAGCAGGAATCATGGCAGAATATGTAATCACCACCGAGAATGCGGCAGATTTGCCGGAGAGCTTTGTAAAGGAAAATGAGATCGGCGTGCTTTCGCTGTATTATACCATCGACGGGGTTACCTATGGACCGGGACACGAGCCGCAGATGAGCGCGGAGGATTTTTATGCAAAAATGCGTGCAGGCATGATGCCAAAGACCCAGCAGGTCAACCCGGATCAGGCGATGGAAACCTTCCGCAGCTACCTGAAACAGGGCAAGGACATCCTTCATCTTGCGTTGACCTCCGCAGTCAGCGGCAGCTGCAACAGCGCAATGATGGCAGCCAGAGAACTCAAGGAAGAATTTCCCGAGCGTACCATCACCGTCATCGACACCCTTGTCGGTACCCTTGCGCAGGGAATGTTGGTGGAGCGGGCAGTCCGCATGAAAAAAGCAGGAAAGACACTCGAGCAGGCAGCACAGTGGATTCGGGATGCAGTTCCGCACACCTGCCTGTATGCAACCGTAGATGACTTGAAGCATCTTTACCGCGGCGGAAGGGTCTCCAAAACCAGTGCGTTTTTGGGAAGCGCCATCGGCATCAAACCCATTTTGAAGCTGAATGAAACCGGTAATCTGGTTCCGTGTGCAAAGGTGCGCGGCAGAAAGCAGTCTATACAGAATCTGGTTAAGCAGATGGAGGAACATGTTGGTAGCTTCCTGAAGGAAAATGATACCGTATACATCAGCCATGGAGATTGTCTGGAAGAAGCAAATTATCTGGCTCAGCTGGTCAAGGAGCGACTGGGAATTGCGAAAACCATGATTAGCCACATCGGTCCGGTTATCGGCTCTCATGCAGGTCCCGGTGCGATTACTTTATCCTTTTTGGGAGAAAACAAGTAAAAAAACAAGATAACAACAGATAAGCAGTCAAAATGGACGATATTCGGTAAAAATGGATAAATTAAACCAAATTTAACCGAATTTTAAAAAATTGGGCTTGCCATCGAACCGGAAGGCAGTTATAATATAAACGGTAAAGAGGCAACTCTTGAATCTTTGAAAGGAGGAAGGAACGTGGAAGATCGCAGTAGAAGTACAAAGAAAACCCAGCGCGATTTTTGCCATCATGAGAATCATCGAATGGAAGACCCTCCTCCTGCCAGCTTGGACAGATTTTGGAGTGGCTTGTTCTGTTGACCGTATGATTGCAAAAATCGGCGCACAGTCTTTGTACTGTGCGCTTTTGTTTGGGCTTGTACTTTGCTGTCCCTTAAAAATGACAGTATAAGGAGGAGCTTACAATGAAAAAAATGATGTTTGCAGCAGCGATTGCACAGGAAAAAAGAAATGATATGTCAACCCAGGGCATGAACACCTTGGCAAGAGAGAGGGATTATCAGGCAATCAGCGAACGCCTGAGCCGGATGGAGCCGCAGCAGGCAGCTCGTTGGTTGTCCCTTCAGGAAGAGGAGCTTCGCTTTGCAGTGGCTTGCAAGATGCAGCCGCAGCAGGCAGAGCAGATTTTCCGTTGCCAGCAGGAACAGACAACACAGGGAGGCTACCTGCACACAGGGGCTTTTACCTTGGCAAAAAACAGAATCTTCTGGCTGATGGCACTGATGGTATCTGGTATGATTACCGGAAGTATCCTGGCAAAATATGAGAGCGCCTTTGCCGCTGTACCAATGCTTGTCACCTTTATTCCGATGCTGACCGATACGGGTGGCAACGCCGGTTCGCAGAGCAGCACCATGGTGATTCGTGCAATGGCGACCGGAGAGGTGCATTTCCGCGACCTGTTTGCCGTTCTGTGGAAAGAAATTCGTGTGGGTGTGCTGGCAGGTGCAGTGCTCAGCGCAGTCAATTTTCTGCGTCTGTTGCTGACCACTCCCCATTCGGCAGAGATTGCCCTGACCGTTTCGCTGGCGATGTTTTTGACGGTTGTGATGGCAAAGACCATCGGTTCTCTGCTCCCGTTGGTGGCAGGTTTGGTCAAATGCGACCCTGCCATTATGGCAGCACCGCTGATTACCACCATCGTGGATGCATTTGCACTGATTATGTATTTTAAAATTGCTCAGCTGGTGCTGGGTCTGTAATGGAATCATGGGTAACACTTTTAACAAAAGCGTTACCCATGATTTGCTTTGTGCAGGAGAAAGGATTGAAATTGAGCAAAAGTTTTGCATGAAACTTGTAAAATCGGTAGAAAAAGAAAAAAAGTGGTGGATAGAAGGAAGTAAAATTGCAAAAAGACCCTGTTAATCGATTGTCAAGCAAGAGGTAAGGTGATATAATAGGTTAATTAAGAGGAGACTTTTTTAGCTGCCTGCACAGATGTCGTCCGGCAGCGAAACGGTAAGGAGGAATTGCAAAATGGAAAAGGTGATCACGATTGCAGTAGCGGGATACGGACTGCGTGGACAGTGCTATTCCCAGTACACATTGGAGCATCCAGATACCATGAAGGTGGTTGCAGTGGCGGACATCGTCCGTGAAAAGGTGGATGCGGCAAAACAGCTGTTCAACCTGCCGGAGCAGATGTGCTTTGACAGCGCCGAGCAGATGCTCGAACAGCCAAAGCTGGCGGATTTGATGTTTATCTGCACACAGGACAGACAGCACGTTCCGATGGCGCTGGCAGCTTTGGAAAAAGGCTACCACGTTCTGCTAGAAAAACCGATTTCGCCGGAGCTGTCCGAATGTATCGAGTTGCAGAAAAAGGCACACGAGAAAAACAGGGTGGTCACCGTCTGCCATGTTCTGCGCTACAGCCCGTTCTATCAGACCGTCAAGCAGATTATGGACAGCGGCAAGCTGGGAGAAATCCGCAACATCTCTGCCCATGAGGACGTCGGTTACTTCCATCAGGCACACAGCTTTGTCCGCGGCAACTGGAGAAGCTCCGAGGAAACCAGTCCGATGATTCTGGCAAAGAGCTGCCACGATATGGACCTGCTGCAATGGCTGATGGGACAGCGCTGCGAGTACATCAGCTCCTATGGTTCTCTGAGCCACTTCCGTGCCGACAAAGCGCCGGAAGGTGCGACCGAGTATTGCTTGGGCGGCTGCAAGTGCAAGGACGAATGTCCTTACGATGCAGAGAAAATCTACATCACCAACAAAAAGACCGGCGTGCGGGACAACCACGGCGGCTGGCCATGCAACGCTTTGTGCGTAGATCCGACCGAGGAAAATGTCTACGAAGCCATCAAGACCGGTCCGTACGGACGTTGTGTTTACCATTGTGATAACGATGTAGTAGACCACGAGGTAGTGGACATGGAGTTTGAAAACGGTGCAACCGCAGTCTTCACCATGACTGCCTTCACCAAGAACACCCGCCGCACCATCCGCGTGATGGGTACCCTCGGAGAACTGGAGGGCGATTCGGTCAAGGGAACCATTGAGGTCAAACCTTTTAACAGCGACGAGGTCGAAACCATCGATGTTTCCAAACAGCTGGTCGGTCATGTCGGTCACGCGGGAGGAGATACCCGACTGGTGGACAACATCATTGACATCCTGCGAAAGGATGACCTGGAGCATAACCTGACCTCCATCGATGCTTCGGTACACAGCCATGTGATGGCGCTGGCAGCTGAGGAATCCAGAGTCAACCATGGAAAGAGCATCTCCATCCGTGAGTTTGAAAGCAAGTTCTAGGTTGTTTTCGTTTTAAGATTATTACCCACAGAAAGGCACAGTTTTCCCATGCAGCAATCGCTGAGAGCTGTGCCTTTTTCTTTTCTGCCCTTTTGTCCCTTATCCTCGGTAAGAGAGACAAGGAAACAATCAAATTCAATCAACAAAATCATTTCAATGAGCAAAACAAATGGCGAAAACAGGGGGTAAACTCTGACTCGGTCAAATTATACGAGAAAAAAGGAAAAATACTATTGATTATTTTTGAATTATTGTGATTGAAAATGATTGATTTTTCGAAAGGGCTGTGCTATAATCAAATCAACAAAGAGCAAAGGATACGGAGGGAACAACCATGCTGGCAGAAGAAAGACAGCGGGTGATTTTACGGGTGCTGGAGGAAAAGCGAGCGGCAACGGTCGCTGTGCTGTGCCAGGAAACAGGTGCATCCGAGGCGACCATCCGGCGGGATTTGAACGAGCTGAACCGTCAGGGCAAACTGAATAAGGTACACGGCGGCGCAGTGCTCCCGGTCAGTGAATTTGAAAGCCAGGAACCGGATGTTTTGACCAAGTCCACCCTGCACACCGAGCAGAAGGACCGAATCGCCCGATATGCGGCAGCCCAGGTTAACGACCAGGACTTTGTTTTTATCGACGCAGGAACGACCACCCTGCGGATGGCAGAATATCTGGAGGGTTCCAAGGCGACCTTTGTCACCACCGGCATCGAATGTGCCCGCCGTTTGGTGGAAAAAGGGCTGCTGGTGTATGTGGCAGGCGGACTGCTAAAGCCGGGGACACAGGCGCTGGTGGGTGCGGCAGCCAGAGAGTCGATTGGACGATACAATTTTACCAAGGCATTTATCGGAACCAACGGGATTTCACTCGGTCATGGATACACAACGCCGGACATCGAGGAGGCATCCATCAAGTCACTGGCAATCGACCATTCCTATGTCAGCTATGTGCTGGCAGATTCCAGTAAATTTGGAAAGGTATCGGCGGTCACCATCGCTTCCCTTGACAAGGCGTGTATCCTGACCGACCGCCTCCCGGATGCGTCTTATTGTAAACAAACACTGGTGAAAGAGGTGGATTGATTTGATTTACACAGTAACCTTTAATCCGGCACTGGATTATGTGGTTCGAATGGAGCAGTTTCAACTGGGACAGGTCAACCGGACCACAAGCGAAGAAATCCAGTTTGGCGGCAAGGGAATCAACGTTTCGGTGCTGCTTAAAAATATCGGTGTGCAAAACTGTGCGCTGGGATTTGTGGCAGGTTTTACCGGAAAGGCGCTGGAAAACCAGCTGCAAACGATGGGAGTGGATACCGATTTTATCCACCTGCCTGAGGGAATGACCCGTATCAATGTAAAACTAAAGGCAGATTGTGAAAGTGAAATCAATGCACAGGGTCCTAAAATCGGTTTCGAGCAGCTGGAGATGCTGTTTGAACGGCTGGAGCGACTGGAAGAAGGGGATGTTCTGGTGCTGGCGGGCAGCATCCCAAGAAGTTTGCCCAGCGACATCTATGAAAATATCCTGGAGCGGATGGAAGGCAAACAAATTCTGGCAGCGGTGGATGCCACCAAAGAACTTTTGTGCAACGTCTTAAAATATCATCCGTTTTTGATAAAGCCCAACCACATCGAGCTGGGTGAAATCTTTGGAGTGCAGCTTCACACAGAAGAGCAGATTCGGGAGTATGCCGGCAACCTTCAGCAGATGGGCGCACGCAACGTGCTGATTTCGATGGCGGGCGACGGAGCAATCCTGCTGGATGAGACCGGCGGATTTCATCGAATCAACGCGCCGAAAGGAACCGTCAAAAACTCGGTGGGCGCAGGAGATTCGATGGTGGCAGGATTCTTAGCAGGATATTTGCAGTCGAAGGACTACCGGACTGCCTTGAAGATGGGAACTGCCGCCGGAAGCGCTACGGCATTTTCCGACCAGCTGGCGACAGGAGAAGAGGTTTTGGCGTTGTATCAGACGCTCAAATAAAAAAGGAGAGATAGAGCATGAGGATTATTGATTTACTCAGCACCGACCGCATTGCGCTGGGTGCACAGGTTTCCGACAAGGAGCAGGCAATTGACAAACTGGTGGAGCTGCAAATGGCAGGCGGCTGCATCGATGACCGGGAGGCGTACCGAAAAGCGATTCTGGCAAGGGAAGAGATGAGCAGCACTGCCATCGAGCAGGGCATCGCCGTTCCCCATGCAAAATCAGACGCAGTAAGCGCTCCTTCTCTGGCAGCGATGACACTGACACAGGGCGTGGACTACGGTGCAATGGACGGACAGCCCTCCGATTTGTTTTTTATGATTGCAGCACCACTCAACGGCGACCTGCATCTGGAGATTCTTTCCCGACTGATGGTCCTGCTGATGGACGGGGAATTTGTCAAAGCCCTGCGCAGCGCAGCAGATGCACAGCAGTTTATGGCAGTAATCGACCGATTTGAAAAGGAAAAGTATCCGCAGGAGGTCGGCGGCACCGAGCAAAAGCCGGTGGAAGAAAAAGCAGGCTATCGGGTGCTGGCAGTGACCGCCTGCCCGACCGGTATCGCGCATACCTATATGGCAGCAGAGGCACTGGAAAAAGCGGCTGCGCAGATGAACCTGTCCATCAAGGTGGAAACCAACGGCAGCGGCGGTGTGAAAAACCGTTTGACCGCACAGGAGATCGAGCAGGCGGACGGCATCATTGTGGCTGCGGACAAAAATGTAGAGACCGCGCGATTTGCAGGGAAAAAGGTGCTGTTTGTGCCGGTGTCGGATGGCATTCACAAGCCGCAGCAGCTGCTTGAGCAGATTGAAAGCGGAACGGTGGCTGTCTATGAAAAAGAGAAAAAGGCAGCTGTACAGCAGCAGGAACAGGGCAAAGAAAGCTTTGGCAGACAGCTGTACAAGCATCTGATGAACGGTGTCAGCCATATGCTGCCGTTTGTTATCGGCGGCGGTATCCTGATTGCGATTGCTTTCCTGCTGGACGATTACTCCATCAATCCGGCAAACTTTGGTATGAACACCCCGCTGGCAGCCTTCTTTAAGACGGTGGGAGGGGTCGCCTTCGACTTCATGCTCCCAATCCTTGCCGGTTACATCGCATACAGCATTGCGGACCGTCCGGGTCTGGCAGTCGGTATCGTAGGCGGCTATATTGCCAAGGTGGGCAACTCTTTTGCAAACATCAGTGGTGAAAATGCAGTCTCCGGCGGTTTCCTGGCGGCGCTTTTGGCTGGTTTTGTAGCGGGCTATCTGGTACTGGGCATCAAAAAGCTGGCGGACAAACTTCCTGAAAGCATGGAAGGTATCAAACCGGTTCTCATCTACCCGCTGTTCGGCGTATTGCTGATTGGTGTGTTCATGTTTGCAGTCAACCCGACCATGGCGGCAATCAATACCGGCATCACCAGTTTTCTCAACTCGATGGGCGGCAGCAGCAAGATTCTGCTTGGCTGTATCGTAGCAGGCATGATGAGCATCGACATGGGCGGACCATTCAACAAGGCAGCTTATGTATTTGGAACTGCTTCGATTGCCAGCGGCAACTATGATGTGATGGCAGCGGTTATGATTGGCGGTATGATTCCTCCGCTGGCGGTCGCTCTGGCAACTACCTTCTTTAAAAAGAAATTTACCTCTGAGGAAAGAAAATCCGGCGTTGTCAACTACATCATGGGACTGTGCTTCATCACCGAGGGTGTCATCCCCTTTGCAGCAGCAGACCCGCTGCGTGTCATCCCATCCTGCGTGGCAGGTTCGGCGGTGGCAGGAGGACTGTCGATGCTGTTCGGCTGCACCCTGCGCGCTCCGCATGGTGGCATCTTCGTTTTCCCGGTTGTAGGAAATGTGGTTGGCTATCTCATCGCTTTGGCAGCCGGTTCGCTGGTGGGAATGTTGCTGCTGGGCGTATTGAAAAAAGATAAAGTGGCAGAATAAAATCTGTCAGAAGAAATGACGGCGAAAATCTGGAAAGGCAGGATGAAACTATGGTATCGGCAAAGGTAAAGGTAATCAATCCAATGGGAATGCACATGAGACCGGCGCAGCTTTTTATCAAGGAAGTCACCCCCTTCGGCTGCGATGTTAGCATCAACTTTAACGGCAAGGACATCAACGGAAAAAGCATTATGAATCTGATGGCAGCCTGCATCAAACAGGGCAGCGAGATCGAAATCAAATGCAGCGGCGACAACGAAGAAGAGTGCCTGAAGGCAGCAGTTGCGCTGGTAGAGTCCGGTCTGGGAGAGTAATTCGGCAGAAACGGGAAAGGGGTGCAAACGCTATGCTCAAAGGAGTAGGCGCTTCGGCAGGCATCGGGATTGGAAAGGTCATCTGCATCAGAGAGCAGAATCTGGATTATTCCCAGGTGCAGTATCAAGGAGCAGAGCAGGAAAAGGCTCGTTTAAAACAGGCGGTGGAGACCTTTTGCGAAAAGACCCAGCGGATGGCAGAGGACATCCGCCAGCGGGTCGGTCAGAAGGAATCGGAGATTCTCAGCGGACAGGTGATGATGCTCTCCGACCCGTTTATGGTCAGCCAGATGGAGGATGCCATCCAAAGCGGAAGCTGTGCTGAAGCCGCGGTGGACACCGTCTGCCAGATGTACATCGAGATGTTCTCCAATGTGGAGGACGAATTGATGAAGCAGCGTGCCACCGACATCGGGGACATCAAAACCCGGATGCTGCGTCTGCTGCTGGGTGTGGAGAGTGTGGACATGGCTTCGCTACCAAAGGGAACGGTTCTGGCGGCAAAGGATTTGACCCCTTCGATGACGGTCGGTCTGCAAAAGGAGAATGTGAGCGCCATCGTTACCGAGGTTGGAGGAAAGACCAGTCACTCTGCCATTTTAGCGCGTGCGCTGGAGATACCGGCAGTGCTGGGTATACCGGATGCTTTGCAGCAGCTGACCGATGGACAGGCTGCCATTGTGGACGGTGCCACCGGTCAGGTGCTGACCGAGCCGGATGCGGAAACGCTGTACCACTACACCAAGCTCCAGGAGGAGCAGCTGCGTCAGAAGGCGATGCTGTCGATTTATCGGGACAAGCCGACGGTCGATGCCTCCGGTAGAAGCTACCAGCTGTATGCCAACATCGGCAGCGTGATGGAGGCGCAGGCTGCTTTGGAAAACGGAGCGGAAGGAATCGGGCTGTTCCGCACCGAGTTTTTATTCATGGACCGCCCTTCTATGCCGGACGAGGAGGAGCAGCTGCAAGCGTACAGCAGTGTTTCCCGTTTGATGAAGGGCAGAGAGGTCATCATCCGCACGCTGGACGTCGGAGGGGACAAGGAGGTCCCCTATCTGAAGATGGGCAGCGAGCAGAACCCGTTTTTGGGATGGCGCGCCATCCGGTACTGTTTGAGCGAGCAGTCGCTTTTTAAAACCCAGCTGCGTGCGCTGCTGCGTGCGGGAGCGCAGGAGAGAAATATCAAGATTATGCTTCCGCTGGTCACTGGCGTGCAGGAAATCCGCGCAACCCGCAGCCTGCTGGAGGAATGTAAGCAGGAACTGAGCCGCGAAGGCTTGGAGTACGACCCGAAGATTGCACTGGGCGTGATGATTGAAACACCGGCTGCTGCTTTGACCGCCGACCTGATGGCGAAGGAGGCAGACTTCTTCAGCATCGGCACCAACGACCTGACCCAGTACACCATCGCGGTGGACCGCGGAAATGCCAAGGTAGAGCAGCTGTATACCGCCCTGCACCCGGCGGTGCTGCGCAGCATCCGTGGAATCATCCATGCGGCAAAGCAGGCGCAGATCCCGGTCGGTATGTGCGGCGAATCGGCTGCCGACCCGCTGCTGATTCCGCTGCTGATGCAGTTTGGTTTGGATGAGTTCAGCGTCAGCGCTTCCTCTGTTCTGAAAACCAGAAAGACCATCTCGGAATGGAACCAAGAGCAGGTAGAGCAGGTGGCAGAGCAGGCAATGCAGCTGTCCACACCGCAGGAGCTGGATGAATATCTGCACCGTGCTTGCAATCATTCTCTTTAGAAATCTTCTATAAAATTGACATACACCACCTTTTTCTCCCTTTACAACAGGACAAGTTCTTCGGCACTAACCGGTGCCGAAGAACTTGTCCTGTTTATTTTTACAGCGTGGGCAGATGATGGAGGAAAATAAAGGGAAGGAGTTGACTTTTCTGGACAAATACAGTATACTATAACTATAAATTAGCTTATGCTAACTGTAAAAAGGAGAGGATTTTATGAGTCATGCGCTTGCTTGGGCAGTCGGTGGTACCGGCTTTACCTTTTTGATGACGAGCTTAGGGGCAGCGATGGTATTCTTTTTTAAAAAGGCGGTCAGCGCCAACATCCAGAGGATTTTTCTTGGATTTGCAGCAGGGGTGATGATTGCTGCATCGGTTTGGAGTCTGCTGATTCCTGCGATGGAGGAGGCACAGGCGGCAGGTGTTGCTGGATGGCTGCCTGCCGGTGGAGGTTTTGTGCTGGGCGTTGCCTTTCTAATGCTGCTTGACAGTTTGCTGCCGCATCTGCATCCGGGTGCCAAACAGGCGGAGGGACTGGATTCCAAATGGCAGCGCAGCACCATGCTGATGCTGGCGGTTACTCTGCACAACATCCCGGAAGGGATGGCAGTGGGACTGGCGTTTGCTCTGGCAGCCCAGCATAACGACAGCAGCGCTTATGCCGCAGCGATGGCGCTGGCGGTTGGAATGGGCATCCAGAACTTCCCGGAGGGCGCAGCCATCTCTCTGCCGCTGCGGCAGGAGGGAATGAGTCGAGGAAAGAGCTTTATCTATGGGATGCTTTCCGGCATTGTCGAGCCAATCTTCGGTGTGCTGGTGGTATTGGCAGCAGGAGGAATCCAGCCGCTGATGCCCTGGTTGCTCAGTTTTGCAGCGGGTGCAATGATGTATGTTGTGGTGGAGGAGCTGATCCCGGAGGCGCATCTGGGAGAACATTCCAACGTCGGCACTCTCGGCGTAATGGGTGGATTTTTGCTGATGATGGTGCTGGATGTGGCTCTGGGATAAGTGCCGTATCAGGCGGATAAAAAACCAAAGCAACAGGCAGAAACTTCGACCTGTTGCTTTAGTTTTTTTTGATGATTTTTCTTTCGGAGCTTGAGATACCATCCAGAGAAGAGCTTTCGATCCTCTAACCAAAAGGAGAGGATACATCCATCTGGAAAATGCCGGTTGGGATAAAAGAAAAGGTTTGCGCAAAAATGAAAGAGTATCACTGGTTGAAAAAACCCACCTGCTGATGCCAAACGGTATGCAGCAGGTGGGTTAGAATACGATAGGAGAATCAGCTCCTTACAGGATCAGCGAGCCGACCTGATAGATGAGGGTGCCGACGATGTAAGCGACCAATGTTTGGTATCCGGCGGTGAGCAGCGCCTGCTTCATGGAGCCCAGTTCTCTTTTAGAAGCGGCAAAAGCAGCCACGCAAGGCATATACAGGATGGTGAATGCCAGGAAGCTGAAGGCGCTGAGTGGGGTGAAGATCTGGGTCAGCATGGCGCTCAGCTGTGCGTCGCTGGAAGCGCCGGTCAGGATGGTCAGAGTGCTGACAACCGATTCCTTGGCGGTGAATCCGGTGATTAAAGCGGTGGAAGCGCGCCAGTCGTTGAAGCCCAGAGGGGTAAAGAGCGGTGCAATGATCGAGCCGACAGAGGCTAAGATGCTGGTGGCACTGTCGCTGACCATGTTGAGCCGCCAGTCAAAGCTCTGGAGGAACCAGATGACGATGGAGGCGATGAAGATGATGGTGAACGCCTTGTGCAAAAAATCCTTCGCCTTTTCCCACATATGAAGCAGAACGCTCTTGGCATCCGGCAGGCGGTAGGCAGGCAGCTCCATGACAAACGGGACCGAGTTGCCCTGAAAGATGGTGTTTTTCAGCAGCAGACCGGACAGGATGGCAACCACGATGCCCAGTACATACAGAGAAACCATCACGATGGCAGGATGCTCCGGGAAGAAGGCTGCGGTAATCATGCCGTAGATAGGCAGCTTGGCGCTGCAGGACATGAAGGGGGTCAGCACGATGGTCATTTTGCGGTCGCGGTCGCTGGAGAGGGTGCGGGTCGCCATGATAGCAGGAACGCTGCATCCAAATCCAATGAGCATCGGAACAAAGGAACGACCGGACAGACCGATTTTGCGCAGCAGCTTATCCATCACAAAGGCGACCCTTGCCATATAGCCGCTGTCCTCCAGCAAAGAGAGGAAGAAGAACAGCAGGACGATGATGGGCAGGAAGGAAAGAACGCTGCCGACACCGGCACAGACTCCGTTGATAAGAAGAGAAATCAGCCACGGTGTGACCTGATTGCGCACCAGGAAGGATTCCAAAAAGGCGGTGAAGCTGTCAATCCAGCCGCTGAGCAAATCCTGCAAAGGAGCGCCGAGCACCGAGAAGGTCAGCCAGAAAATCAGCATCATAATCAGCAGGAAAATCGGGATACCCAGATATTTGCTGGTCAGCAGCCGGTCAATCTTCTCCGAGCGGAGCTGTTCGCGGGTTTCCTGATGTTTGACGACACACTGCACACACAGCTGCTCGATGTAGCTGTACCGCATATCTGCCAGCGCCGCTTCTCGGTCGGTGCCCAGATCCTGCTCCATCTGCTCGACGATGTGGTCGATGATGTGGATGTCGCCGCTGTCCAAATCCAGCGCTTTGAACATTGGTTCGTCGCCCTCCACCAGCTTGGTGGCAGCAAAGCGGATGGGATAACCGGCAGCCTGTGCGTGGTCCTCGATGATGTGGGCAATCGAGTGGATGGCGCGGTGCACTTCTCCCTTGCAGAAATCCAGCCGCGGCAGTGCTTTGTCACCCTTGAGAGTTTTGATTACGGTGTCCAGCAGGTCCGAGATGCCCTCGCCTTTGGCAGCAGAGATTGGAATGACCGGGATGCCCAGCTCCTGCGACAGCTTTTTGACGTGGATAGTGTTGCCGCTGGCGCGTACCTCGTCCATCATGTTCAGCGCAAGGATCATCGGGATGTTCAGCTCCATCAGCTGAAGGGTCAGATACAGGTTGCGCTCCAGGTTGGTGGCATCGACGATGTTGATGATGGCATCGGGGTGGTCTTTGACCAGAAAATCTCGGGTGACCACCTCTTCGGAGGTGTACGGCGAGAGGGAATAGATGCCGGGCAGGTCCACCAGAACCGCATCCTTATACTTTTTGATGCTGCCTTCTTTTTTTTCAACAGTTACGCCCGGAAAATTTCCGACGTGCTGGTTGCTGCCGGTCAGCGCATTAAAGAGGGTGGTTTTTCCGCAGTTCTGGTTGCCGGCAAGGGCAAGAAGATGACTCATTGTGTTACCTCCCCGATTTCGATGTTGGCAGCATCCTCCGCGCGGATGGTCAGTACATAGCCGCGCAGGTACAGCTCGATGGGGTCCCCCATCGGTGCGACCTTGCGGACACTCACCTTTGTTTTGGGGGTCAGACCCATGTCCAGCAGCCTTCTGCGCAGTGCGCCCTGACCGCCGACAACAGAGATTACGCCGCTCTGTCCGGGTTTCAGACAGTCCAATGTCATAAGAACAATTCCTCCTCTTTCTCTATCAGGAAAATAGGATATATACAGTTGTTAGCCTATGCTTACATTTTAATCCCTGGAAAAAAAGTTGTCAATAGCTAACGCAAATCAAATGGAGATACAGTTTATTTTGTTGGATTTTGGATAAGAAATAAAAAGCAAGAGGAAAATATTTTATACAAATAGCTAAATGCAGGGAAATGTAGCTAAAAAATGAAAGGATAAGATGAACTGTTTTTACAAAAATGCCTAAAACGCTTGCGGTTTTGTAAAAAAAGAGGTTTAATGAAGGTACATCAAACAGAGGGGAGGCGGAGCAATGTTATCCTTAAAAGGAACAGGAGTACACAAAGGTATTGCAGTGGGAAAGCTGGTCTTTTATGAGAGGCAGCTGTTTCATGTTGAAAAACAGACACAAGAGGACACACAGATCCAGGTGCAGCGTTACCGGCAGGCAAAAGAGCAGGCGGTGATGCAGGTGCAGACCCTTCACAAGCTGGCGCTGCGGGAAATTTCCAGCGAGAATGCGGCGATTTTTCAGGCGCACCATCTATTGTTGGAGGACCAGGATTTTAACGGCTATGTGTTGGAGCTGATTAAAAATCAGCACACCGGCGCAGAATATGCCGTGCAGCAGGCAGCCGAAACCTTTTACAGGATGTTTTCCTCCATCCCCGACCCATATTTGCAGCAGCGGGCAATCGATGTCCAAGATGTGGCGCATCGCTTAATCAGCAACCTGACCTATGGGAAGGTGGAGCTGTTTGTGCCGGAATACCCGTCCATCCTGGCATCCGATGAGCTGGTGCCCAGCGAGGTCATCCAGCTGCCGCGTGATAAGGTTTTAGCATTTGTGACCAAATCCGGCTCAGAAAATTCCCATGCAGCGATTATCACCCGTGACCGCAACATTCCGTATCTGCTGGGCGTGGGAGAAGGCTTGGACCGCAGCTGCCAGGGACTGTTGGCAGCGGTGGACACCTACACCGGCAGACTGTACATCGACCCGGACCCGGCTACTTTGCACCGATTGGAAGAGAAGCAGCGCAGAGAGCAGGAGCGGCTACAGGGACTTAATCATCTGATTGGAAAGCCCAACCGCACCATTGACGGTAGAGAGGTGAAAATTTTTGCCAGCATCACCGAGCCGCTGGACATCGAGCAGGTCATCCGCAGTGATGCGGACGGATTGGGACTGATGCGCAGCGAATTCCTTTACTTGAAACGAGATGGACTGCCCGGCGAAGAGGAGCAGGTGAGCGCCTATCGCGAGGTCATCCGCCAGATGAAGGGAAAACGGACGGTCATCCGCACGCTGGACTTTGGCGCACGCAAGCTGACCGAGCTGCCGAAAAACAAACCGGAGATGAACCCATCCCTCGGATTTCGCTCTATCCGCATCTGCCTTGCCACGCCGCAGATGTTTCAGACCCAGTTGCGGGCAATCTATCGGGCAGCCTGCTATGGTCCGGTCAGCATCCTGTTCCCGATGGTGGACAGTGTAGAGCAGCTGGAGGAAATTTTGCGGCATTTACAGGCTGCAAGAGAATCATTGAAGCGGGATAAGATGGAATTTGACCCGCAGGTACGCGTTGGACTGGTCATCGAAACACCTGCCTCCGTGATTCTAAGTCGGGAACTTGCAGAAAAGGTTGATTTTTTCCACATCGATACCAACGACCTGGTGCAGTACGCGCTGGCGGTGGACCGACAGAATCCACGGGTGAACAGCTACTACAACACCCGGCACCCGGCGGTGATGCGGATGATTGAAATGGTGATTGATGCTGCACATACTGTTGGAATCAAGGTGACCGTCAGCGGAGATATGGCAGACGATGAGCGGATGTTAGACTGGTTTATCCGAACCGGCGTGGATGGATTCAATGTGTCGGCAGCCAGCGTTCTGCCGTTGCGACGCAGGATTCGCAGCCTGGATTTGGGAGAGCCGCTTTGCTAAAAATTCCTTGTAAGGGATATTATATTCTTGAAAAACAGATGAATATTTTCTCTACTATCGTAAAATTTATATTTGAAAATGAAAGAATAAAGCAGATACATTTGGCTTTTTAAACAGTTTTGATAAAAAACAAAAGCTTTTTTAAAAAAGTTGAACAAAAACAAAATTTTTATTAACTATTGACTAAAAGGAATGTTAAGCGTAAAATGTTTTTAGACAAAACTATATTATTTTGGAGGGATTTGTCTTGAAAATGATCGATATGCACTGCGACACACTGCTGGGAACAGGATACGGGGAAGAGATTGACCTGTACGAAAATAATAAAGCGGTAGACTTTAAGCGCCTGAAGGCAGCCGGCTTTACCGCACAGTTTTATGCAATGTGCCTGATGCCGGAGGAAAGCTTCCTGGCAAAGGGAATGAAAAAACCAAGTGATGCCGACTTTATGGATGCGCTGTCGGGATGCTTCTATAAAAACCTGGAAAAATACAGCGATTATGCTGCCTTTGCAGGCAACCTGGACGATATGCTCCGCAACGAAAAGGAAGGCAAGATTTCCTGCTTCCTGACCGCAGAGGACGGAAACGGAATTAACGGCACGCTGGCAGGTCTGGAAAAGATGTACAAAATGGGAATCCGTCTGATTTCCATTACCTGGAACCATGAAAACTGCCTGGGCTATCCAAATTCCTTTGACCCGGAAAAGATGGCACTGCCGCTTAAACCCTTTGGCTGTGAGATGATCGACGCGATGAACCGCATGGGCATCATTGCCGACGTTTCCCATCTGTCCGACGGCGGCTTCTGGGATGTTGTGCGCATCTGCAAGGAAAACCATAAACCGTTTGTAGCTTCCCATTCCGACTGCCGTGCCCTGACCCCACATTCCCGTAACCTGACCGATGAGATGATTCGTGCCATCGCAGAGTGCGGCGGCGCTATCGGCGTCAACTTCTCGGCAGGATTTATCTCGCCGGACATCCACTCCCATACCAGCCGCATCGACGATATGGTTCGCCACATGAAACATATGTATCAGGTCGGCGGTATCGAGTGCATGGCTTTGGGCGGCGACCTGGACGGGATCCGCGGCGATTTGGAGATCGACTCGGTGGACAAGGTTCCGCTGCTCATCGACCGTCTGCACAAGGAAGGCTTTACCTCCAGCGAGCTGGACAAGCTGACCTACGACAATATGTACCGTGTCATCCGCGACACCATGAAATAAGAAGACAACACAAAAGCGACTGCGATAGTTTCGCAGCCGCTTTTCTTTTGGGCAATCCTGTTTTTTAAGCAGGATTGTTTTTTATTTAAAATAATCAGTCTCCAGCATTTGATTTACAAACTTACGGATGGTAGCCAATTCCTCCTCGGTGTATTCTTCCAAACAGGCGGAGGTTTTGGCAAAGTAGTCCGCGTCCAGCTTTTGATGATAGGCAAAAGCTGCGGTGCCATCTTCGGTCAGCGCGATTTCAATTTCCCGCTGGTTAGAGGAAGAGCGGGTTTTGGTGACCAGTCCGATATTGCGCAATCGGTCTACCTGCAAAGAAACGGTTGGAAAACAGGCACCGGTCGCTTCGGCAAGATAGCGCAGATTACACTTGGGGTTGCGTCCGATGTGGCAAATCAGGTGGATTTGATCGGAGCGCAGCTTTTGTGGTGTACCGTAGTTGCGGTAATCCTTGACATACTGGGAAAGCTTTTGATTATACATTGTGACTAAACCTAAAATTTTGGAAACAGACTCCTTTTTTTCCAAGACGACCCCCTCCTTACAAAACGGCAGGACAGCCTGCTCTGACAGGAAATGTGATGGATTCTCTCCTGTTAAATCAAGGATATATGATTAGTAAATGAATGTCAAGATGACGATATATCTAAAAATTAAGGGTCAAAAATTTATTTATGCAAAAATAAAAGGAGGTTATCGGGGAAAATATCCAAACAAATAAAGAAAACACTTTATTTTGTATAGAAAGAGCAATATTTTTTATTATATTACAACAAAAATAAAAGATAAAATGGAAAAAAGATATTTGTTTATTATAGAAAATCACAGAGAGATACAGTGAAAAAGAGCGGATAAAAATACCGGACAAAAGCAAATACATCCATTTTAAGAAAGAAGAATGGTTTTGGTAAAAACAAAAGAGCAGCTAATTGTTAAAATTCGACTCACGCAGCTGCTGGGAAGCGCGCAGCACATTTGGCAGAGAAGTACTCAGGATCAGCAGGATGTCCTGGATGGTTTTGTCGCGGTCGCGTCCTTTGGGATCGTGGAACCAGCTGATGAGGATACCACTGAGTGCCTCTGTATAAAATTCGCATAAAAACTGTTTAAATTCCGCATCTGCGTGGATGTTTTCCTGTTGTTCGATGCCCTCAATCAAGGTGGAAAGGATACCAATGAAGTCAGCATATAAGAACCGCTTCATCCCCTCCCTGCCCAGCGAATCGTAGGCACAGTTGAGGATGTGCTGGTTTTCCTCCACATAATCCATGACAAAGGTGATGACCTCCGGGTAATCCACCAGAAGATCGTACTGCTTGACTACTTCGATGGCTTCCTCCTCCAACGTCCACTTCAGCAGGTCATAGATGTCTTCAAAATGATAATAGAAGGTTTTTCGGTTAACGTTACAATCAGAAATCAACTGGCTGACGGTGATTTTGGAAAGTGGCTTTTGCTTCATAAATTTTTTTAGAGAAGCAGCCAGGGCTTTTTTGGTGTTGAGCGTTTTTTGATCTTGTTTCATAACTTTTTCCTCCACAAGAATATTATACAGGACTGTACAGCAAGGGCAAGGGGAAAGTTGCCGAAGATAGACCAACAAATTGCCCCAAGTGTCCAAAATTCCACAAAGTAGACGATTTGACCATAGTTTTATGGTCAGGTGGGGGATAAAATACTGGATAGAACAAAACCAAAAGGAGGAAATGGAAATGATCATCTGCGTAGGAAGAGAATTTGGAAGTGGCGGACATGAGATTGCAAAACGTTTGGCACAAAATTTGCAGATTGATTTTTGGGACAAGGAATTGCTGGATCAGGTAATCGAACAAAGCAGCCTGCCGGCAGAAAAGCTGGCGGCGGTGGATGAAAAGAAGGCGAACCCTTGGCTGCACCGTGTCTGGTACGACCAGAACGACAAGGAGCTGCGTGGAAAGCCTGCCAACGAAATCCTGTTCATTTTGCAAAGCAGATTGATTTTGGAACAGGCGCAAAAGGGCAGCTGCATCTTTGTCGGAAGATGTGCAGACCAGGTGCTGCGTCAAAATGATGTGGAACACATCAGCCTGTTTGTGGCAGCGCCATTTGAAAAAAGGGTGGAAAGAAAATGTGCCTTGACCGGTATGGATGCCAAAGCGATGAGCTCGCTGATTAAGAAGACCGATGCACAGCGCAGAGATTATTACAACCATCACACCGGACGCAGCTGGGGAAGCATCAGCAACTATGATGTTTGTATCAACAGCGCTTCCCTTGGAATCGACCGGACGGCGCTGGCGCTGACAGAATTTTGCCGCAAGCTGAATGGATAGACCGTTTGGAAAAGAAGTGGGAAAGACAGGAAAGAAGTGGAAGGGAATGCCCGAATATCTGTATGATGTTGCGCTGTCCACCCCGTTGGGAATCCGGCGCGGAACGATGAAAATGCATATCAGTGGAGAGCAGGCAGACGGATGGCTGCGTCTGCTGGGACATCAGGAGCCGTTTTACGGTAGGGTGATGAGCGACGGGAGTTGTGACCTGTATGGAAAAATCATCACCTTTATGAGGACGATCGAGTATACAGCGCAAGGAAGCGTGAACAGCAATCAGCTGCACCTGGAGCTGCAAAGTAAACAGAACCATTTTGCACTCAACGGGACCGGACGTCCTCTGAGAGAGGAGAACACGCAATGAGAAAATTTTACGAGTGGATCGTTGAGCATACCAAGACAGTGCTGACCGCATTTCTGGTGTTGACCGTACTGAGTATTTTTATGAAGGATTTGGTAGCGGTCGATTATGACATCAACGATTACCTGCCGGAGGATGCGCCCTCCACCGTTGCACTGGATGTGATGGAGGAAGAGTTTGAAGGTGGGATTCCAAACGCCAGGGTGATGATCCACGACCTGACGATACCGCAGGCGTTGGAGTATAAAGAAAAACTCAAACAGGTAGATGGTGTGAGCGAGGTGACCTGGTTGGATGATGCGGCGGATATTCATGTGCCGCTGAATACCATCGACCGGGACACGCTGGAGACCTATTACAAGGACAATGCAGCGTTGTTTACCGTGACGATTGATGAAAACAAGAGGATTCAGGCAGTAGAAGATATTCGCGCACTGATTGGAGAAGACAATGCGATGACCGGCAGCGCGGTTTCCACCGCAGTTGCAACCACCAGCACCGTTAAAGAGGTTATGATGATTTCCGCTTTCGCCGTGCTGTTTGTTCTGATTGTTCTCTTGATTACCACCCCGTCCTGGATTGAGCCGCTGATCGTACTGGGCGGACTGGGGGTAGCAATCGCCATCAACAGCGGCACCAACCTGATTTTTGGAAGGATTTCCTTTGTTACCAATGCAGCAGGCAATATCCTCCAGCTGGCGGTTTCTCTGGACTATTCGGTCTTTTTGATTCACCGTTTTGAGGAATGCAGACTGGAAAACCCGGATGCAAAATCGGCAATGGTGGATGCCCTGATGAAATCCACCACCTCCATCCTTTCCAGTGGTTTGACCACCGTTATCGGATTTTTGGCGTTGGTGCTGATGCAGTTCCGAATCGGACCTGACCTTGGACTGGCACTGGCAAAGGGCGTTGCACTGAGCTTGATCACCGTCTTTGTCTTTATGCCGGATTTGATTCTGGTGACCTACCGTCTGTTGGATAAAACCCGCCATCGCGAGCTGGTTCCCTCCTGTCGTGGCTTGGGCAAGCTGGTGCGCCGGTTGATGATTCCAATGGTCTGTGTATTTTTGGTAATCTTTATTCCGGCTTACCTGGCATCCAACCAAAACGATTACTACTACGGAGCCAGCCACATCTTTGGTGTGCAGACACAGCTGGGTGCAGATACTACCGAAATCGAGGATGTATTTGGGCAGAACGACACCTATGTGCTGATGGTTCCGAACAACAGCACCGCAACCGAAAAGGAGCTTTCGGACAGTCTGCACGAGCTGCCGCAGGTGACCAGCATCATCTCCTATGTGGATGCAGCCGGAGCTGAGATTCCGTTGGAATATCTGGATGCGGATACCCTTGCAAAGCTTCGTTCGCCCAATTACAGCCGCATGGTCATCTCGCTGGACACCGACTATGAAGGCAAACAGACCTTCCGGCTGGTGGAACAAATTCGTTCGATTGCAGACAGCTACTACCCGGGCAGCTACTATCTGGCAGGAGAAGGCGTCAGCACCTACGATTTGATGGATACCATCACCGATGATATGCTCAAGGTCAATGCCTTGGCAATCGGCGCCGTATTTCTGGTGCTGCTCATGCTGATGAAGTCGATTTCCCTGCCGGTCATTCTGGTGCTGAGCATCGAGACCGCCATCTGGCTGAATCTGGCGGTTCCGTATTTCCAGGGAAATACTGTCTTCTATATTTCCTACCTCATCATCAGCTCGGTTCAACTGGGTGCAACGGTCGACTATGCGATTCTGCTGACCGACCGGTACCGCGAGTGCAGACAGACGATGGACAAAAAACAGTCGATTGTGGAAACCATCTCGGCAGTCACCGTTTCCATCCTGACATCGGGCAGCGTTATGACAGTGGTCGGCTTCCTGATGGGTTACATCTCTACCCACGGGCTGTTGGCTCAGCTGGGTAAATTCTTAGGAATCGGCACCATCTTCTCGATGCTGATTGTCCTGTTTGTCCTTCCGGGTATGCTGTACCTGCTGGATGGAATCTTTATTGGAAGAAAAACTCACCACCATCAAAAGAAAAACAAGAATCAGAAAGAAAAACAGGAGGTAGCAGTACAATGAGAAATCTCTCAAAGAAAGCGCTGGCGGTGATGCTGGCAGCCAGTATGCTGCTGTCGGCTCCGATGACCGCTTTTGCAGCCGAAGAAGAAAATACGCCAAAGCAGGAAGTTGTTTATGTAAACCTGAACCACGACGGTTCGGTATCGAATATTTATGTTGTCAATATTTTTGATTTGGACCAGAAGGGGCAGATTGTCGATTATGGCTCCTACACCGCGCTGCGGGATATGACTTCCACCGCAGAGGTGGGATATGACAACGGCAAGGTCACCATCGACGCAGATGCAGGCAAGCTGTATTATGAAGGTACGCTGGACAGCAAGGTGATGCCGTGGAAGTTCGACATCCATTATTATATCGACGGCAAGGAGTACAGCCCGGAGGAAATCGGTGGAAAAAGCGGCGCGCTGAAAATTACCATGACGGTGCGCAAGAATGATGAATGCTCCGGCAGTTTTTTTGAAGATTATGCGGTGCAGGCTTCCTTTACGCTGGACACCAACCAGTGCAGCAACATCATAGCTGAAGGTGCGACCCAGGCAAACGTCGGTAAGAACAAGCAGCTGACCTATACCATCCTGCCGGGCAAGGAGGAGGACATCCTGATTACGGCGGATGTGCAGGATTTTGAGATGCCTTCTATTGCCATCAACGGCGTTTCGATGTCGCTGAATGTGGAGGTCGATGACGAGGAGCTGATGGACCAGGTTTATGAGCTGCTGGACGGCATCAAAAAGCTGGACGATGGCGCGGGTGACATCAAGGACGGCGTGGACGAGGTGCAGGACGGTGTGGAAAACGACCTGCAAAGCGGTGTTACCGAACTCAATGACGGTGCAGGCGAGCTGCATGACGGAGCCTCGGATTTAAGGGACGGCGGCGTTGACCTCAACGACGGTGCGTTTGACCTCAAGGACGGCGTACAGCAGTTGGACGATGGACTCAACAAACTGGATGACGGCATTTTGCAGGTGGACGAAGCGCTGCGGGAGCTGGATTCCAACTCCGGTACCCTGACCAAAGGCTCGGCAGAGGTCAAAAAAGCGCTGCACACCATCAAGGCAGCGCTGGACCAGGTAAATGTTTCTGCCGACCAAATTGAAGCACTGGTTACCGCTTCCAATCAGATTAACGAGGGAATCATCGCATTGCAGAAAGGTGCTCAGCAACTACAGGCAATCAGTTATGCTGGATACAGCGGCGCGTTGCAGCAGGCAGGAATTGATGTAAGCGGACTGGCACAGGCAAATACTGCACAGATGATGCAGCTGAAAACGTTGATTGGCAATCTGGAATCCACCAAGCAAACGCTTTCGGGAATCCTTGCAGAGTTAAAGCAGCAGCCGACCGTTCCGCCGCAGACCGATTCCTCCGTTCCAGAAGGACAGCAGACAGAAAATGGTCAAACGACGGGCGATGGTAGTTCCACCGAAGATACAAACGGTGACGTACAGGAAAACAACAGCGGTACTGAAACCGATACGAGTGTAGAGGGCAGTGCCGAAGGAGAGAATACCGAATACGGTCATTCCGAGAGTGACAACTCCGATGGCAACACTACCGAAGAAGGAAACACCGATGCAGGTGACAGCGAAAGCAATCAGGAGCAGCAAGGTACTTCCAATCATGAGGACGAGATAACCGAGCAGGGTGGATTTGGATACGGAGAAAGCAACCAGCTTTCCGACCTGCTGGCAGGACCGGAGACGACCGCTCCAGAGCAGAACGAGCAGGATGACACCAATCAAAGCGGGCAGAGCAATGAGGATTTGATCAATCAGCTGGAAAAACAGATTGGGGAATTGGATGCGCAGATTGCTTCTCTGCAAGGATTGCAGAAGGTACTGGCGGGAAATGTCGGCATGATTGCCGGTACAAAAATATACTTTGATAAAGTGGAACAGTCGATTCCGGCACTGATAGAAGGAAGTAACAACTTGAAGGAAAACTATGAGACCTTCAACGGAAAAATCGGAGAACTGGCAGAGATGCTCAAAGGAATGTTGACCCAGATGGGTGAACTCAAGAGCGGCATCAGCACCCTGACTGAGCAGTACGATCTGCTGGATACCGGCATCAACCAGTACACCGAAGGAGTTGGCAAGATTCTGGAGGGATACGGTCAGGTGACCGATGGAGCCGAACAGCTGGTGGACGGCAGCGGTAAACTGGTGACCGGCAGCCGTGACCTGTATGACGGCACAGTGGATATGCTGGAGGGCATTGTGGAATTCTATGATGCGACCGGCACACTGCGCGATGGCACCGGTGAGCTGGACGAAGGAGTAGCGGACCTGCTGGCAGGTATCATCACCCTCAACGACGGCGCACAGGAGATGAAGGACGGCACCGTTGAGATGCGCGACAGAACCGACGGCATGGACACCAAAATCACCGACCAGATTGACGAGATGATTGATAACATCACCGGCGGAGACCACGAAACGACCTCCTTTGTTTCGGAAAAGAACACCAACGTGCAGTCGGTTCAGTTTGTCATCAAGACCGACCCGATTGAAAAGCCGGAAATTGAGCAGCCGGTCGAGCAGCAGGAGGAAAAACTGACCTTCTGGCAGAAACTGCTGCGGCTGTTCCATATCGAAAAATAACGTAAAAATTTGGACAAAACAGAAAAACACGTTCCTGAGCAAACAGGAACGTGTTTTTTGTTGCAAATTGATTTAATTATGTTATACTAAAGAAAGGATTTACTTTAAAAAAACTTGGGCACATCCTATGAAAAACGCTAAGATAGCGTTAGGCTTCGGGCACCTTCCTCAACAGCAAATACCCAATCACAAACAGCACCAGCAGAGCCAGGATGCCATAGGTGGAGGTGCCGAACATGAAGGCGCAGAAGGAGACGATGAGCGGACCGAAAAAGTCGGCAAATTTTCCGAAGATATCAAAAAATCCAAAGTATTCGTTGGATTCGTTTTTGGGGATGATTCTGCCGTAGTAGGAGCGGGAGAGCGACTGGATGCCGCCCTGTGCCATGCCGACCACCACTGCCAGCACCCAGAATTCCCAGCTTTTGTCCAGCTGATAGCCAAAGACACAGATGCCGCAGTAGATGAGGATGAAGATGCGGATGACCTTTAGAGTGCCCAGTTTCTCGGCAAGTTTGCTGGAGAGGATGGCACAGGGAAAGGCAACGAACTGGGTCAGCAGCAGAGCTAAAATCATGCTGGTATCGCTGATGCCGACCTCGCCGCCGTAGGTGGTTGCCATCGAAATGATGGTGTACACGCCGTCGATGTAGCAGAAGTAGGCAAGGATGAAGTAAAAGATGGAAGGATTGCACCGAATCTTTTTGAGCGTTTGTCCCACGCGGGAGAAGGCGTGGCTGACCTGATTGCTGCGACGCTCCAGATAATGGGTCTGACGGACATTGCGCAACAGCGGAATGGTCAGCAGCACCCACCAGACAGCAGTGATGATAAAAGAAATTTGGGTGGCAGACTGGGTGGACAGACCGAACGGGCGCAGCAGGATGAGCAGGATGCCGATGGTGAAGGGAATACAGCTTCCGATGTAGCCCAGCGCATATCCGTAGGAGGACACGCGGTTCATTCGCTCGTCGGGTGTGACATCCACCAGCATCGAATCATAAAAGATGTTGCAGGCGCTGTAACACAGTCGGGTCAAAACAAACAACATCAGATAGGAAATCCAGCTGCCGGCAAAGGAAAGCAGCAGCAGACCGACGACACCCACGGCAAGAAAGGCAGAGAAAATCTTTTTTTTCATTCCTCGGTAGTCCGCAAGCGCTCCCAAAAACGGAGAGAGTACCGCCAGAATGAGCACCGCAATCGAAGTGGCAAGTCCCCAGATGCCCGATGCGGTCGCTTCGGAAACGCTTTGCTCGGCAAGCGAGCGGAAATAGATGGGGATGGTGGTCGACACCAGCATGGTAAAAGCGGAATTGGCAACGTCGTACAAAATCCAGCTTTTTTCCTGCTTTGAAAATTGAGTCATAGTTGGTTCCTCCTGAACAGATTTCCTGCATGGACAGCAGGCAAAATCCAAATAAAAAACACCTGTGCATTTACAATAAAGGATTTTGTGAAAGCTGTCAAGAAGTGTAAGGTCAAGCTCTGGTAAAGAATTGCAAAAAAATTGCCCGGGAAATGGGAAATATGCAGGAGAAACTGCAAATATCATAAAAATTTTTGATTATTTTTTGACTAAATTGTATAAAAAAGCTCTTTCCAATCGAGCAGAGCAGTGATACAATTAGGTCAAATGATAAAAAAATAACAAACAGAAGGGTAGTGTATCTATGAAACTGTACATCTCGGTCGATATGGAAGGTTTGGCAGGAATTACCAACTGGAAGGATGAAACAGAGGACAGAGAACGGTTCCGCAATGCAATGAACGAACAGGTAGAGTGGGTGCTGGAAGGTATCTCTAAATCCAAGCACAACAAGGAAATCACCCACATCTACATTGCAGATTCTCACGGCGGAGGACAGAACCTTTCCTACGACCGGCTCAACGACAAGGACGAAAGGGTATGGCTGGTCAGCGGCAGCCCGCGTCCGCAGTATATGATGCCGGCAATGGACGACAGCTTTGACATGGTGTTCTTAGTCGGCTACCACGCAGGAGCGGGAGAAGTTGCCAGCTCGATGGACCATACCTACTCGGGCGCATCGGTACAGAATGTCTACATCAACGGTCAGCTGATGAACGAAGGCACCATCAATTCCGCCTATGCCGGCATTGTTCACAAGGTTCCGGTCGGACTGATTATCGGTGACTCCGGTCTGGAGCGTCAGATGAAGGGCGAGGGCATGATGCCGTGGCCTGAATTTGTCTGCACCAAGCAGTCGCTTTCGAGATTTTCTGCGGTGTACAAACCCAAGAAGCTGTTGAAGGAAGAAACCATCGCAGCGGTCAAAAAGGCGCTGGATGAAAACGAACGTCCGCAGCTGTACACCTTGCAGGCTCCGTACCACTGCCGAATGGACCTGACCAATGCAGCCAAGTGCGACCATGTGCAGCAGATGCCGGGCATTCATCGCACCGCAGGACGCACGGTGGAATTTGAAAGCACCAGCTTTACCGAAATCTACGATGCTATCCATGGCATTGCCTCCATGTCCCGTCTGGGTTAAGGCACAGGAGGAGCACAGATGAAAAAGGCTCTGATCGTGGTCGATTACCAGAAGGATTTTGTGGACGGCGCACTGGGTTTTGAAAAGGCGGTTCAGCTCGAGCAGGCAATCTGCCGCAAAATCGAGCAGGCGCGGGAGCAGGGTGAAGAGATTCTCTTTACCTTTGATACCCACGGGGACGATTACCTGCAAACCCAGGAGGGAAGGAATCTGCCGATTGAGCACTGTAAAAAGGGCTCGGACGGATGGCAGCTGTATGGAAAGGTTGAGCAGCTGCGCTGCCCGGAGGACCGCTGCTTTGACAAGCCGTGCTTTGGTTCGTGGGAGCTGGGAGAGTATGCCCGGGAGCAGCAGTTCGATGTCATTGAGCTGTGCGGCGTGGTTTCCAATATCTGTGTACTGTCCAACGCGGTGCTGCTCAAGGCGGCACTGCCGGAAGCAAGGTTGATCGTCGATGCCCGCTGCACAGCCAGCAACGACGATGGAATGAATGAAAAAGCGCTGGACATCCTGCAGGGCGTGCAGGTAGAGGTTCAAGGCAGATAAAGCCAGCCGGAATTGTGCCCGGCGGCATTCTTGTTGTAATAAATCTAGGGGGAAAATTCGATGATATACTTTAACTGTGATTACCTGGAAGGCGGACATCCGAAAATTTTGGAGAAGATGCTCTCCACCAATATGGAGCAGCTGACCGGTTACAGCACCGACCACTACTGCGACAGCGCAAGAGAGCGCATCCGTCAGGCGTGCGGCTGCCCGGATGCAGACGTTCATTTTCTGGTGGGTGGCACCCAGACCAATCTGACTGCAATCGCTTCCATCCTTCGCCCATATCAGGGCGTGCTGGCAGCACACGATGGTCACATTGCCTGCCATGAGACAGGTGCCATCGAGGCAACCGGTCACAAGGTCCTGCCGATTCCCTGCGTGGATGGAAAAATCACCGCAGACCAGGTCCGTGAATTCTGTCACAGCCACCAGACCAATACCATGCGGGAGCACATGGTGCAGCCGGGGATGGTCTACATCTCCTTCCCGACCGAAATCGGCAGCCTTTATACCAAGAAGGAGCTGAAGGAGCTGAGCGCCGCCTGCCATGAGAACGGAATCCCGCTCTACATCGACGGTGCACGCATGGGATACGGACTGACCAGCCCGGATGCGGACGTTACCTTGCAGGACATTGCATCGTTGTGTGATATGTTCTACATCGGTGGTACCAAGTGCGGCGCAGTGATGGGGGAGGCGTTGGTCATTACCAATCCGGCTCTCAAGGAAGGCTTCCGTTATACCATCAAGCAGCACGGCGGTCTGCTGGCAAAGGGACGTTATCTGGGAATCCAGTTTGATGTATTGTTCGAAGATGACCTCTATTTTACCATCTGCAAAAAGGCGGTCGAGCAGTCGATGGCGATTCGCCGCGCCTTTGAGGAAAAAGGAATCCAGATGGACAGCGATTCCTCGACCAACCAGCAGTTCCCAATCCTGACCCGCGAGCAGATGGACAAGTTGGCGCAGAAGTATTCGTATGAGATTTGGGAAGAATATGATGAAAACCACACCGTTGTACGTTTTTGCACCAGTTGGGCAACACAGGACCAGAATGTCCAGCAGCTTTTGGAGGACATCCGCGCTCTGTAAGGGTGTCTGTCCATGAGGAAACTTTGACCGGTAAGGAGGGCGTAATCAGCGCCTTCCTTACCGGTTTTATTTTTGTTGCTCTTTGGTTGACAGCCTGTGAAAACCTGCCTATAATGAAGGAAAGACATACTGTATCCTTTGCGCAGGATGCGCTGACGAAAGAGCAGACAGAAGAGTTTGCAAAGGAAATCCGCTGGGAGAGCAGACAGAAGAGTTTGCAAAGGAAATCCGCTGGGAAAGCGGGCAGTAGCGGTGCAACTTGTTCAAAAGCAACGAAAAGAAAGGTTTTTTTACAGCAAACTTTTTGAAACTGTGTAAAGGAAAAAGCCTTGACAGATGGACGCGGCTCAGGTATAATAGCAAAGGTAAGTTCAGTAAAGGTGTTTGCCTTTACATGGGGACCGACAGGGAAAGGGAGCTGTACCATGGCAAAGAATCTGGAGATTTCCATTTTGCTAGATTATTACGGTCAGATGCTGACCGAAAAGCAGCTGGAGGTAGCACAGCTTTATTACAACGAGGACCTTTCGCTGGCGGAGATTGCACAGTTTGCCAACATCACCCGACAGGGCGTGCGCGATAGCATCAAGCGCGCAGAAGGCACCCTGCTGGAGATGGAGCAGCGGCTGGGACTTGCCAGAAAATTCAGAGAATATCAGGAAAAGCTTGAGCAGATCACCTCCTGTGCGCAGGAGATCGCCTTTGAGGCACAGCGGTATGCGCTGAACAGAAAGATAGAAAAGAATGCTGAGAAGATCGTCGAGCTTGCCCAACAGATTGAAGAATAAAATCAACAGGGAATGGAGGAAGACCGATGGCATTTGAAGGACTTGCCGAAAAGCTTAATCAAGCCTTTAAAAAGCTTCGCTCAAAGGGAAAGCTTTCTGAGAATGATGTAAAGGAAGCAATGCGTGAGGTCCGCCTTGCACTGTTGGAAGCGGACGTCAACTATAAGGTAGCCAAGGACTTTGTCAAAAACGTCACCGAAAAAGCGGTCGGCGAAGAGGTCCTTTCCAGTCTGACTCCGGCACAGCAGGTCATCAAGATTGTGCGCGATGAGCTGACCGAGCTGATGGGTTCGACCGACAGCCGCATCAATTTTTCTTCCAAGCTTCCGACCATCATTATGATGTGCGGCTTGCAGGGTTCCGGTAAAACCACCCACTCGGCAAAGCTGGCACGGATGTTCCGCAAGCAGGGCAAACGCCCGTTGCTGGTTGCCTGTGACGTTTACCGTCCGGCTGCTATCGAGCAGTTGAAGGTAGTCGGAGCACAGGTCGATACACCTGTCTTTGAAATGGGCACCATCAGTCCGGTGGAGATTGCCAAAAATGCAATCAAGCACGCCAAGGACTACGGCAACGACATTGTAATCTTGGATACTGCCGGACGCTTGCACATCGACGAACAGCTGATGCAGGAGCTGCAGGACATCAAGTCGGAGGTCCATCCCCACGAGATTCTGCTGGTAATCGATGCGATGACCGGTCAGGATGCAGTCAATGTAGCACAGAGCTTCAATGATACGCTGGGAATCGACGGCGTAATCCTCACCAAGCTCGACGGCGACACCCGAGGCGGTGCAGCATTGTCGGTTCGGGCGGTCACCGGAAAGCCAATCAAGTTTGCCGGTATCGGCGAAAAGCTTGAGGATCTGGAGGTCTTCCATCCCGACCGTATGGCATCCCGTATCCTGGGCATGGGCGACGTGCTCACCCTGATTGAAAAGGCACAGGATGAGGTTGATGAGAAGAAGGCATTGGAAGTTGCCCAGAAACTCAAGGAAAATTCTTTTGATATGAGCGACCTGCTCGAACAGATCAAGCAGGTTAGAAATATGGGACCTTTGGGAAAGATTCTGGAGATGTTCCCCGGAATGTCCGGCAAGATCACCGATGAAACGGCGCAGGCGGGCGAACAGGAGATCAAATATCTGGAAGCAATCATCAATTCGATGACCAAAGAGGAAAGAGCAAACCCGGACATCATCAATCCTGCCAGAAAGCGCAGAATCGCAGCGGGCAGCGGCACCGACGTACCACGTGTCAACCGTGTTCTCAAGCAGTACAAGCAGATGAAAGAGATGATGAAGATGCTCGGCGGCAAGGGCAAAGGCAGCAAACGCCGCAGAAGAATGCCCTTTAATCCCGCAATGCTCAAGAATATGCCGCCCATGTAAAACAGTTTATCAAATTCCTGATTTGTGAGGAAATTGATATAGAGATTAGAAAGGTTCAGGAGGTGACAGAAATGGCTGTTAAAATTAGACTTCGCAGAATGGGTGCGAAAAAAGCTCCATTCTACCGTATCGTTGTAGCTGATTCCCGTTATCCACGCAACGGCAGATTCATCGAAGAGATCGGTTACTATGATCCGGCAAAAACTCCGGTAACAGTACAGATCGACGCTGAAAAAGCAAAGAAATGGATGTCCAACGGCGCTCAGCCAACCGACACAGTTCGATCCCTGCTCAAAGCGAACAATATCCTGTAGGAGGTAATCGCACATGCAGGAACTGATTGTTACTATTGTGAAAGGTCTTGTAGATGATAAGGACGCTGTTTGTGTCACCGTCGATTTGCCGAAGGAAGACGGAACGGTTGTCTACCACCTCCATGTCGCACCAGACGATATGGGTCGTGTCATCGGAAAACAGGGCAGGATTGCAAAAGCAATCCGTACAATCGTAAGATCCGCTGCCGGTAAGGTTGAGCAGAAGGTAGTTGTAGAGATCGACTAAACGGTCTCTGCTTCCGGTATCTGAACAGGATCATCCGAAAGGGCGCAAGGGCAGTTTAAGCCCTGGGCGTCCTTTTTTTGTAGATAGAAACCATATTTTAGAAGTAGGGGAAAAGATTATCTTGGGAGAAGCTGCTAATCAGCGGACGGCTCCCGAGGAAAAAGAAGCTTTATAAATGGCATGCCGCATTTGCCGGTTGATGGAAAACGAAAGGGGAAGCGTATGCGAAAAGAGTATATCGAAGCGGGAAAAATCGTGACCACCCACGGAGTAAAGGGAGAAGTGAAGTTGTATCCCTGGTGTGATGACCCGGAGATGTTTTTGGATATCGAAACGATTTATCTTGATGCCAAGGGACAAAAACCGATGACACTGGAAGGAGTGCGCTTTGCCAAGGAGATGCCGCTGCTGAAGCTGGAGGGCATCCATTCGATCGACGATGCGGCAAAGCTGCGGGACAAGATTATCTATATCCACCGCGACGACATCCCGATGGAGGAGGGCGAATATCTCATCCAGGATTTGATGGGACTCAAGGTGGTGGATATTGACGACGGACACCTTTACGGTGAGCTGACACAGGTCAGCCCGACCGGAGCTAACGACGTCTACCACATCCGCTTTGCCGACGGCAAGGAGCGTCTGATCCCAGCTATCCCGCAGGTGGTGCTGGAGGTCGACTTGGACGGCGGCGTGATGAAGATTCGTCCGCTGGAGGGATTGTTTGACGATGAGGATTGATATTGCTACCCTTTTTCCTGAGATGTGCGAGGCGGTACTGGGTGAAAGCATCATCGGACGGGCAAGACGGGCAGGAAAACTGGAGATACACTGCCACAACATCCGCGACTACACCCAGGACAAGCACCGCAGGGTGGATGATACCCCATACGGCGGCGGCAAGGGGATGCTGATGCAGACCGAACCAATCTACAACTGCTATCAGGCGGTGTGTGAAATGATTGCAGCCAAACCTCATGTCATCTATATGTCCCCAAAGGGACAACCCTTCAGCCAACAGCGCGCAATCGAGCTGCGGGAGTATGAGAATATTTTCATCCTGTGCGGGCATTATGAAGGAGTGGACCAGCGGGTACTGGACGAGATTGTGGATGAGGAGATTTCGCTGGGGGATTATGTCCTCACCGGAGGAGAGCTGGGCGCGCTGGTGGTCGCCGATGCGGTGGGAAGATTGTGCCCCGGCGTGCTGTCCGAGGAGGTCTGCTTTACCGAGGAGAGCCATTACAGCGGTCTGTTGGAATATCCGCAGTACACCCGCCCGCCGGTGTGGCATGGGATGGAGGTGCCGGCGGTGCTGTCGAGCGGACACCATGCCAACATCCTCAAATGGCAGCGGGAGCAGTCGATTTTGGAAACAGCAAAAAAACGTCCCGACCTGCTGTGGCGTGCCATCGAAGAAGGAAAGCTGGATAAAAAGGAGCTTGCCTTTGCCAGACAGCTGCTGGAAGAAGAGGATGAATAGCAGCCGTTTGTTTGTCAGCAGCATAAACTGTCATAGGAGAAGAAGTCTTGGACCGTTGGTGCAATGGTAAAAAGACGGTGGATAAAAAATGTAGAGAATGACAGCTATGTTGAAAACTTTGTAGTGAATTGCGCCAAAGACCCACTCTTTTTCCACCGCGCATATAGAAAAGTAGCAGAAAATCACAGAGGGATGGAAAAGAATATCAAAATATGCGTTGACGAAAAAAAGCTTTGTGATATAATAAATTTGTGTCAAGAATCAGTCGGCACAAAAAATCGGAGAGAAAGCGTTTCCCTCCTGTTTTTGTGCATCTGAAATTGAGCATATTTTAAACATCTTAGAATAGGGGAGTAACTGAAATGTTTGTAAAAGAAGTAGTGGTACAAAACCAGGTTGGTCTTCATGCTCGTCCGGCAACATTCTTTATCCAGAAAGCAAATGAGTTCAAGGCTTCTGTTTGGGTAGAGAAAGAAGATCGCAGAGTCAACGCCAAGAGCCTTCTGGGCGTGCTTTCCTTGGGTATCGTCGGTGGTACAACCATCCGCATCATCGCTGATGGCGCAGATGAGAAGGAAGCTGTTGAGAGTCTGGTAGAACTGGTAGAGTCCGGTTTCGCTGAATAATCACAGTCAGCCGCCGAAAACTTCGGCTACGGATCAGTCGCATATAAACCTGTACAGGTGTATCGGCCGCTTTTAAAAGGGTCGGTACACCTTTTTTCATACCACCGATTGGCAGGAGGAAAAACGATTGGACAATCCAAGACTGGAATATCTGAGAGAAAAGGTAAAAAAATTGCCCTTGCAACCGGGAATCTACATTATGAAGGACAAAAAAGGGCAGATCATTTATATTGGAAAAGCAAAAGCGCTGAAAAATCGGGTCAGCAGCTATTTTCGCAGCGTGGAAAAACATACACCGAAGGTTTATCGCATGGTGGAAAATGTATGGGACTTTGAATACATCGTCACCTCCAGCGAATTTGAAGCGCTGGTGCTGGAATGCAGTTTTATCAAACAACACACTCCCAAGTATAATATCCTGCTCAAAGATGACAAGGGTTACCATTACATTCGGGTGGGCGGCGGCGAGTACGGAAAAATAACCGCATGCCACCAGCCGCAGAAGGATGGTGCGCGCTATCTGGGACCTTACATCTCCGGCTATGTGGTCAAGCAGACGGTGGACGAGGTGAACAAGGTGTTTTTGCTGCCGACCTGCAACCGGAATTTCCCGCAGGAGATTGGAAAGCAGCGCCCGTGCTTAAATTATCACATCAAGCAGTGCATGGCGCCGTGCAGCGGCAAAATCAGCCCGCAGGAGTATACGGAGGCATTGGAAGAAGCGGTCAGCTTCTTAAAAGGCTCAAGCGCCAACATCCAGAAGATTCTGACCCAGAAGATGATGCAGGCGGCAGAAGCGATGCAGTATGAAAAGGCTGCCCGTTACCGCGACCGCATCCGTGCCATTCAGGGTCTTGCAGAAAATCAGAAGGTGGTGTCCATTCGCTATGAGGAGGAGGACGTCATCGCTCTGGTGCAGTCGTCGGTCAAATGCTGTGCGGTGGTTTTGCAGTTTCGGGATTACCGCCTGGTGGACAAGGAATACTTCATGCTCGATGAGTTGAGCGAGTTTGCACAGAACGCTTCGCTCACAGACAGCAAGGAGCAGGCGGTCGAACCGATGATGCAGGAGCTGCGGACCCAGTTTGTGCTGCGCTACTATGACATGAAGCAGCAGGTACCCAAGGCGGTCGTTCTGGATGGACTGCCCAGCTGCCAGCAGGAGCTGGAGGAATATCTCTGTCAAAAGGCACAGCGCAGCGTGCAGCTGCTGCTGCCGCAGAAGGGTGACCAGATGAAGCTGCTTCAGATGGCAAAGGAAAACGCCAGCCAACAGATTGCCGAGCAGACCCGACGGACCAGCCGGGAGATTTCGGCGCTGGACGAGCTGGCAAGGCTGCTTGGGCTTCATCAGGTGCCAAACTACATCGAAGCGTATGATATTTCCAACATCGGAAGCGAAACCATCGTGGCAGGCATGGTGGTCTTTGAGGGCGGCAGACCGCTCAAGGGTGCCTACCGCAAGTTTTCGGTCCGCTCGGTGGTGGGCAAGCCGGACGACTATGCCTCGATGCGGGAGGTGCTCACCCGCCGCTTAGAGCGGTATGAGCAGCACAAGCAGGAGGGTGTCGGCTTTGGCAGATTGCCCGACCTCATCCTCCTGGACGGCGGCAGAGGTCATGTGGCAGCGGTTAAGCCGCTGGTGCGCCAGATGGGCTTTGACATCCCGATTTTCGGTATGGCAAAGGACGACCGCCACCGCACCCGGACCATTGCCACTGAGGATGGAGAGCTTTCTGTTTCCTCCTTCCGCGCCGCCTTTGACCTGTTGACCAGTATACAGGACGAGGTCCACCGCTTTTCCATCGGCTATTCCCGCTCCAAGCACGCCAGCCGTGCGATGGAGTCGGTGCTGCGCTCGGTGGAGGGAATCGGGGAAAACCGGGCAAAGAACCTCTTCCTGCGCTTTCGCACCCTCAAGGCAATGGAGGCTGCCACTGTGGAGCAGCTGGAGGAAACGCCGGGTATGACCCACCTGACTGCCCTTAACCTATATCGTTATCTGCATGAGAACGACGGACAATAACGAACAAGGTGTAAAATGTCGGGATGGCATTGACAAATGAGGGAAAAATGAAGATAATAAAAGGGAATCCAAACGAACGATTCTGTTCATAGAAATAGAAAGGAAATCAATATGAGAGTTACCACCGGTCTTGCAAGAGGAAGGACACTTGTTGCTCCGCAAGGAATGGACACCAGACCTTCTTCGGATATGACAAAGCAGGCAGTGTTCAATATTATTCAGAATTATGTGGAGGGCTGCACCTTTTTGGACCTGTTTGCAGGCTCCGGTCAAATGGGCATCGAGGCGCTCAGCCGCGGAGCCAAGCACGCAGTCTTTGTGGATGCCGCTTCTAAAGCGGTTGAAGCGGTCCGCGCAAACCTCAAGCACTGCAAGCTGTCCGACCAGGCAAAGATTGCCCAGATGGATGCCGCTTCCTTCTTAAAGAGTACGACCACCCGGTTCGACATCGTCTTCCTCGACCCACCGTACCAGCAGAAGATTATCGACGCAGTGCTGCCGATGGTTGTCGGACAGATGGCTCCGCAGGGAATCATTCTGTGTGAAACCGAGCGCAACGAGCAGCTGCCCGAGTCGGCAGGCGACTATGAGATTGCCAAGACCTATTTTTACGGCAAAGCAAAGATTACAGCCTATCGCCGCAAAGAGGGTCAGGAGGAAGAATAAGGATGGAACGACAGGAAAGGATTGCGGTGGTGCCCGGCAGCTTTGACCCAATCACCAAAGGGCACATGGACATCATCCGCCGTGCGCAGACACTGTTTGACAAGGTGATTGTGCTGGTGGTCATCAATGCAGCCAAAAACCCATGCTTCTCGTTAGAGGAGCGGGTGGAGCTGATTAAAGCTTCAGTGGAGGGCATCGACTCGATTGAGGTGGACTGCTTCAGCGGTCTGCTGGTCGATTATGTGAAAAAGGTAGGTGCCTGTGCCATTGTCAAAGGACTGCGTGCAGTATCCGACTTTGAATATGAATTCCAGCAGGCGCTGATCAACAAGGAGCTTTACAGCGGGGTGGAAACGGTATTTTTTACCACCAGTGCAGAAAACCAGTACCTCAGCTCCAGTGTTATCAAGCAGATTGCTTCGCTGGGAGGAAATATCCGTATGTTTGTTCCTGAGCAGGTGCATGACCGCATCGTGCAGCGGCTGACCCAGGAGGATGCACAATAACAAGGAGGAACCAAAGATGAACATTGATGAAATCCTGAATATGATCGATGATATGCTGGAGGAAGCATGGAGCCTCCCATTTTCCGGCGGACGCTGTGTCGTGGATGCCCAGAAGGTGAAGGAGTGCATCGAGGACATCCGTTTGAATCTGCCGGGAGAAATCAAGCAGGCGAAGATGATCGTGGCAGACCGCAACGACATCATCAAAAGTGCGGAACGGCAGGCAGAAAGCGCACTGCGCAAGGCAGAGGAACGCGCAAGGATGCTGATTGCGCAGGAGGAGATTGTGAAGCAGGCGCAGGAAAAGGCAGCGGACATCATCGCACAGGCGCAGATGGCTGCCAAGGAGATCCGCCGCGCTTCCCACGAATTCTCCGATTCCATCCTCAAGGAAACAGAGGAAAATTTGAGCAGCTCGCTGAAAAATGTGCGCGACACCCGTCAGGCGCTGCGCAATGCGACCAGCAAATCCAAACAGCAGATGCCAAAGGAAAACTGATCTGAAACAAAAAGCTGCTTTGTCAAAAAGCAGCTTTTTGTTTGATGTGAAAAAGAGGTGAATGGATGAGTACGACCGCAATCAAGTGGCTGGCACTGGTGCTGATGCTGGTGGACCATCTGGGAGAATTTTTTCCACAGAGCGTTCCGCTGTGGTTTCGGTGGCTGGGCAGGATGTCGGCGCCGCTGTTTTTGTTCTGTCTGGCGCAAGGGCTGGAAAAAACCAGCAGCCGTCCGCGATATATCCGCCGGCTGTGGCTTGGGTCCGCTGCGATGGGATTGGGAAACTTTGTGCTGGTACATATTTTTCCAAAGGCGCCGGTCCGCTTAAACAACAATATCCTCTCCACCATGGTGGTGATTGCAGCGATTGTTTGGCTGTGCGAGAGCTTTGATGAGGAGCATCCGCGCCGTGACCGACTGACCGGACCCAAAACGGCACTGGCAGGATTTTTTCTGGTGCAGGTGGCGGTCATCCTGCTGTCAAACGCGGTGCAGCCGCTGGACCGCTATCTGCCGGGGTTGCTCAACGGATTTTTCCCGAACCTTGCCTTTTGCGAGGGCAAGCTGGACGTGGTGGTACTGGGACTGCTGCTCTACTTTCTGCGCAAAAATCCCAAAAGGATGTCGGTGGGCTACTGCCTGTACTGTGCGATGCAGCTGGGTGTTTCGATGATGATGGCAGTTAGCCTCCATGACCCAGGCTTCCTTTTTTTCCGTATGTACCAGTGGATGATGATTGGCTCCCTTCCGGTGATGCTGTGCTACAACGGGCAGCGCGGAAAGGGCGGAGGAAGGTTCTTTTATTGGTTTTATCCGGCGCATATCTGGATTTTGTTCGTGCTGTCTAACCTTGTGTAAACAAGGTGGATATAAAAAATACCGCCCTTCCTTCTAAGCAGAAAAGGCGGTGTAAATGGATTTGTCAAAAGGAGAGAGAAAAATGAACACAACATCCAATTCTTTGTGGGTAGGCTACGCGCTGCTGTCGGCGGTTTTTGCCGCGCTGACCTCCATTCTGGCAAAGCTTGGCATCAGCGGCATCGATTCCAATCTTGCCACCGCGATTCGGACGGTGGTGGTGCTGGTGATGGCATGGGGAATCGTTTTTATGACAGGAGTCAACAAGCAGCTGCCGAATATCGGTGCGCGCTCCTGGATTTTTTTGATTCTTTCAGGAATCGCGACCGGACTGTCCTGGCTGTTTTACTACCGTGCGCTCCAACTGGGAGATGCCAGCAAGGTGGTGCCGATTGATAAATCCAGCGTGGTCATCAGTATGATATTGGCGTTTGTCATTTTGAAGGAAAAGATTACCTGGCAGACGCTGCTGGGCGGTCTGCTGATTACGGCGGGGACCTTTGTGCTCATCTTGTAGCGGAAAATTTGTCAAATTGACAGAAAATCAAAGGGGTTTCTATCATGGCTGACTAAGTTTCAAAAAATCTATTGCATTTTGAGATAAAAAACGTTATCTTATAAGAGTAGAACATGAACCTTCTTTTGAGAGGAGCGGCTGGGCAAAATCCACCTGCTCCACCTGAAATTCTTTGCCATCCAGGTAGGAGAGGATACCGGCATCGGTGGAAAAACAGAACCGGAGCTTGTAGGCGTACAGCGCCTGATGGTGGTAGCCGTTGCCCTTGTTCTGGGCGTTGGTACCGTATTTGGTGTCGCCGACCAACGGATGTCCATAAAATGCCATGTGCGCACGGATCTGGTGGGTGCGTCCGGTCTTGAGGTCCACCTCCAGCAGGCTGGTTTTCCCGTCGGTGCGCAGGGTGCGGTAGCTGGTGATGATGGTCTTGCTGCCGGGTACCTGATTTTTAAAGACGCGCACCTGGTTGCGCTGGCTGTCCTTGAGCAGAAAGTCGCGCAGGGTCCCGCTTTTGGGCTGCATCACGCCGTGAACCAGGCACAGGTAGAGTTTGGTCAGTTCGCGGTCCTTCACCTTCTGGTTGAGGATGCGCAGCGCCTGCGCATTTTTGGCAGCGATGACGATGCCGCCGGTGTTGCGGTCGATGCGGTTGCACAAAGCAGGCACAAAGCTCTGCTCGGCATCCGGCTGATATTCCCCTTTGTTGTACAGATAGTGCAGGATGCGGTTGATGAGGGTGTCCGGTGTGTTGTCGTCATCCTCGTGAACGACCAGTCCGGGCTTTTTGTCCACCAGCAGGATGTTCTGGTCCTCATAGACCACCTGGATGCGGTCGGGTACCTTTAAAAAAACCAGGTCCTGACGACCTTCCCCGAAAAATTCGTCGTTGATGTACAGTTCCAGCAAATCGCCCTGCGAAAGGCGGTCCTGCGGCTGACAGCGCTTTTTGTTCAGCTTGATGCGTTTAAGACGAAAAGATTTGTACAGCAGTCCCTGCGGAAGAGCGGGCACTGTTTTTTCAATAAATTTGCTGACCCGTTGTCCGGCATCGTTGGAATTGATAATGAAGGATTTCATAAGGAATAGACCTCTTTCTGTGATCGGCGGTTTTGAAGGGCTTGGGTGATATGATTATAACATACCATGAAAATTTTGCAACACAGCCAAAGGGCAGGAGGGAAAAACCATTACAGAGCATAAAGAAAATACACAGTCGGCCCCGGCAGGTAAAAAGACGAATCTGCACGCAGGGCATCGTGACCGCCTGAAAAAGCGTTTTGATGCAGTGGGAGAAAGAGGCTTTGAGGATCACACGCTGCTGGAGCTGCTGTTGTTTTATGGGGTGCCGCAGAAGGACACCAATCCCATTGCCCATCGGCTGATCGAGCGGTTCGGCAGTCTGCCTGCGGTACTGGAAGCGCCCGCGCGGGAGCTGATGCAGGTCGAAGGGGTGGGAGAAAATGTCGCAAGGCTGCTCAAGGTGACCCAGGCAATGCGCTGTCGCTGCACTCAGCAGCAAACTGCCCGCCAGAAGGTGGTGCTCAATTCCTCCTTGAAGGCGGGAGAATACCTCTGCTCTCTGCTGCAAGGCAGAGAAACCGAGGCACTTTTGCTGGTCTGTCTGGATGCGGGAAAGGCGGTGCGCCACTGCGAGCAGCTGGAAAGCGGTGTATCGGACAGTATCTCCACCACCCTGCGGCAGATCGCACAACTGTGTGTCAACCGCAACGTCCATGACATCATTTTGGCGCACAACCATCCCAGCGGTCTGGTGCATCCCTCAAGGGAGGACATCGTGATGACCCGCAAGGCGCAGGATTTTTTACAGGAAATTGGAGTAAACCTGCTGGACCATTTCGTTATAACCGATAAGGAATTTTATTCAATGAAGGACCATAGGCTTTTTTAAGCTTTAGGGTATAAGTCAAGTATCTTTGCAGACGGAAAAATATCCTGCAAAGACCAAAAGGAGGAGAACGAAAATGAAAAAAACGCTGGCAATGCTGATGACAGCAACAATGGTCCTGTCCATGGGTGTGGGCGCAAGTGCAGCAGAGAATGGGTACAGCATCTCGCTGCAAAACAACAAGCTGACCCTTTCCGGTAGCGAAAATACCGTTACCTATCAGCTGGAGGAGGACGAGATTCTTCTGGGACAGAGTGCGGCAGGCGGTATCTCGGTTTCTTTCCTTGACAAGGAGGACGGCAGCAAGAAGGTCAGCCTGGGCGAGCAGAAGCAGGTGACAGTGACCGGTGACATCGATCAGCTGCGCATCAGCAAAACGCTCGATAAAGAATACAGCATCTATCTGGACGAAGATGCAGATGTCAACACCCTGTTTTCCAACGGTGATGCAAGAATCGTGGTGGAGGGTGAGCTTACCAAAGCATATCTGACCTCGGGTGCGGCAAAATTGACCGCAAAAGCCGACAGCGAAGTGGACACGGTTTATGCAAAGAATGAGAACTGTGTCAAAGGTCTTTTGAGCCACCACATCAAGAAGTATGAGGAAGGAACGCAGATCGACAGCTTCAACTACGGACCTCGTTCTTCCGGCACCTACTACAGAAATGGACGCAGCTACGGCTACCGCAGCGACCTGGGTGTTTCCGGTATCGTAGACCGCGGTGACCGCATCAGCTTTGACTGCGACGTTTCCGGTGCTACCGTTCGTTGGAACGGCAGCGAAATCGGTACCACCAACCGCGGCAGTAACACCTTTGATGTTGACCGCAACCGTTACCGTGACGACCGTTTGACCATCTCCAAGGACGGATATGAAACCGAGGTTATCTATCTGGATAACTACTATGGAGAATACTACCGCTACAAACGCAGCAGCCGTGGTTACAACTACTGGAGAGAGTAGTGAGCAGACACCTTCGAAAAAAATCACATTTTGCACATTCGGCAGACCTCCTGAGCAGGAGGTCTGCCGAATCGTTTATGGAGAAAGAACAGGGTGCAGCAACAAAACTTGCGCTTTTAACGGAAAACAAATTGACTTGCGGTTTGCATAGTGCTAAAATCAAGAGAGGAAATCGACAAAAAAAGGAGGCAGAAAAATGGAGCAGACAGAAAAATTTGAGCTGGTCAGCGACTATCAGCCGACCGGTGACCAGCCGCAGGCGATCGAGCGGCTGGCAGAAGGCGTGCTGCACGGAGATAAGGAGCAAACCCTGCTGGGAGTGACCGGTTCAGGTAAAACCTTCACCATGGCAAACATCATCCAGAAGGTCAATCGCCCGACGCTGGTGCTGGCACACAACAAGACGCTGGCAGCACAGCTATGCTCGGAGTTTAAGGCATTTTTCCCGAACAATGCGGTGGAATATTTTGTGTCCTACTACGACTATTACCAGCCGGAAGCCTATATCGCCAACACCGACACCTACATCGAAAAGGACAGCGCCATCAATGACGAAATCGAAAAGCTGCGCCATTCGGCAACCTCCGCTTTGTCCGAGCGGCGGGACGTCATCATCGTCGCCAGCGTGTCCTGTATCTATTCGCTGGGTGACCCAATCGACTACCGCAACATGGTCATCTCCCTGCGGACCGGGATGCGCAAGGAGCGGGACGAACTGACCAAAAAGCTGGTCGAGCTGCAATATGAGCGCAACGACATCAACTTTATCCGAAACAAGTTCCGGGTGCGCGGCGATGTGGTGGAAATTTTTCCCTCCTATTCGGGCGATACCGCTGTGCGGGTAGAATTTTTTGGGGATGAGGTGGACCGCATCTCCGAAATCAACACCGTCACCGGAGAGGTCAAAAATGTAGTTTCACACGTTGCCATCTACCCTGCGTCACATTACATCGTCCCGAGGGAGAAGATGCAGCAGGCGCTGGGAGAAATCCGCGAGGAGATGGAGCAGCGGGTGGCTTACTTTAAAGCCAATGACAAGCTGATTGAGGCGCAGCGCATTATGGAGCGCACCAACTATGATATGGAGATGCTGACCGAAATTGGCTTTTGCAAGGGCATCGAAAACTATTCCCGCGTCCTTTCCGGTCGTGCGCCGGGCAGCTGCCCGTATACCCTGCTCGATTACTTCCCGGAGGATTTTCTGCTGTTTGTGGACGAGTCGCACGTCACCCTGCCGCAGGTGAGAGGAATGTACGGCGGCGACCAGGCGCGCAAAAAAAATCTGGTGGATTACGGCTTCCGCCTGCCGTCCGCCTTTGATAACCGCCCGCTGACCTTCGATGAATTTTACGGAAAGCTCAATCAGGTCATCTTTGTCAGTGCAACGCCCGGCGCCTTTGAAAAGGAAAAGAGCGCCCGCATCATCGAGCAGGTCATCCGACCGACCGGTCTGGTCGACCCGGAGATCGACGTGCGCCCAGTGGATGGACAGATCGACGACCTGCTTTCTGAAATCAACGCCCGCACCGAAAAGGGAGAGCGGGTGCTGGTGACCACCCTGACCAAAAAGATGGCAGAAGATTTGACCGGCTATTTTGAAAACATGGGCGTTCGGGTGCGGTATATGCACCACGACATCGACACCATCGAGCGAATGGAGATCATCCGCGACCTGCGCCTTGGAGAATTTGATGTGCTGGTGGGCATCAACCTGCTGCGAGAGGGTTTGGACATCCCGGAGGTTTCGCTGGTGGCAATCCTGGATGCAGACAAGGAAGGCTTTTTGCGCAGCGAAACCTCGCTGGTGCAGACCATCGGACGAGCGGCACGAAATGCCAACGGCAAGGTCATCATGTACGCCGATTCGGTCACCGATTCGATGGAGCGCGCCATCAGCGAAACCTACCGCCGCCGAGAGGTGCAGTTAAAATATAACGAGGAGCATGGGATCGTTCCACAGACCATCAAAAAGGATGTGCGGGAGATTTTGGAAATTTCTACCCGTGAGCACACCGAAAAGATGGGCAGGGGCAAAAAGCGGATGAGCCAGACCGAGCTGCGTGCGACCATCGAAAAGCTGACGGCAGAGATGAAAAATGCCGCACAGATTTTGGAGTTTGAACACGCAGCTTACCTGCGCGATAAAATCAAAAAGCTGAAAGAACAGTACACCGCCAATCCCAATCTGAAAATTATGAAGGATGCGCAGGAAAGCAGCGGGAACAAGGGAAGAAAAAAACGTTAAAAAACAAAAGCAGACAGGGAGGGGAACAGGATGGAACCAAAAGAAGTACAGAAATATATAGAGCGCCTGGTGCAGCTGCTGTGCCAACAGTTTGGAGAACAGCTGCTCTATGTGGGATTGCAGGGAAGCTGCCGCCGTGGAGAAGCTACCGAAAACAGCGACATCGACGCAGTGGTTGTACTGGAGGAGCTGAGCATCCCTCATTTGCAGCAGTACAGGGACATCCTGTGCCGGCTGGGACAAAAGGAGAAAAGCTGCGGCTTTATCTGTGGCAGAAAGGAACTGGCAGGCTGGAACCCTTTGGAAAGCTGTCTGATGCTGCATGAAACGCTGGACCTGTACGGAAAGCTGGAGGAGCTGATGCCGCCCTACACCCAAGAGGATGTTCGGGTTTATCTCAAGCTCAATCTGGGAAACCTCTACCATGAGCTGTGCCATCGGTATCTGCACAGCGGACAGCTGGAGCAGGAGCTGCCAAGGATGTACAAGTCCACCCTTTATCTGCTGCAAAATCTGCACTGGCTGCGAGCCGGTGTCTATCCGATGAACACAAGCGAGCTGGAAGTATGTCTGTGCGGTACCGACCGCAAAATCCTGCTGACGGCAGCACAATATAAGCAGGGAGAAGCGGTCGATGCAAAAGAAGCGTTTGAGCAGCTGTTTGATTGGAGCGCAGAACTGCTGCGCCAGCTGTAATCAATAATCCAAGGTCAACAACAAACCTTCAGGAGGACAGGATGAACGATAAAATTATCATACATGGTGCAAGGGAGCACAACCTCAAAAACATTGATTTGGAGGTTCCACGCGACAAGCTGGTCGTTTTTACGGGACTTTCCGGCTCGGGAAAATCCTCCCTTGCCTTCGATACCATCTATGCGGACGGACAGCGCAGGTATATGGAAAGCCTTTCTTCCTATGCCCGCCAGTTTTTGGGGATGATGGAAAAACCGGATGTGGACGAAATCACCGGTCTGTCGCCGGCAATTTCCATCGACCAGAAGACTACCTCTAAAAACCCGCGTTCCACAGTGGGCACTGTCACCGAAATCTATGACTACCTGCGCTTGCTGTACGCCCGCATCGGCATCCCGCATTGTCCGGTGTGCGGCAGGGAAATCCGCCAGCAGACGGTGGACCAGATGGTGGACAAAATCATGGAACTGCCGCAGCGGACCAAAATCCAGATTCTGGCTCCGATTGTGCGAGGAAAGAAAGGAACCCATCAAAAGGAGTTTGAACGGGCAAAAAAATCCGGATATGTCCGTGTGCGGGTGGATGGAAATTTGTACGAGCTGAGCGAGGAAATCGCTCTGGAAAAAAATAAAAAGCACAACATCGAGGTTGTAGTGGACCGACTGGTGGTGCGGGAGGACATCCAATCCCGCCTGACCGACTCGCTGGAAACTGCCATCGATCTGACCGGCGGACTGGTGCTGGTGGACGTCATCGACGGCGAGGAGATGCTCTTCTCCCAGAACTACGCCTGCCCGGAGCACAACATCAGCATTGAGGAATTGAACCCGCGGATGTTCTCCTTCAATAACCCGTTCGGTGCCTGTGAAAAATGTACGGGCTTGGGAACCTTTATGAGTATCGACCCGGATTTGGTCATCCCAGATAAGGATAAAAGCATCCGAGAGGGTGCGATTCGGGCAAGCGGCTGGTACTACGCAGAGGGCGGCATCGCCCAGATGTACTACCAGAGTCTGTCCGAGCACTACCATTTTTCGCTGGATACACCGGTTAAAGAGCTGCCCAAGCAGGTGATGGACATCCTGCTGTATGGCACCAAGGGAGAAAAAATCAAGATGGTGCGGGACACCCAGGACATCAAATCCACCTACTACACCGAGTTTGAAGGGGTTGCCAACAACCTGGAACGTCGTTTTCGGGAGACTTCCTCCAACTGGATGCGGGAGGAAATCACCACCTGGATGAATGCGGTGGACTGCCCGCAGTGCCACGGAGACCGCTTAAAGAAGGAAAGTTTGTCGGTGCTGATTGGTGGCATGAACATCAGCCAGTTGTGCCGCCTGTCGGTAACAGCGATGCTGGATTTTTTTGATCAGCTGCAATTGACCGAAAAGGAGCAGCAGATTTCCCATCAGGTCATCAAGGAGATTCGCTCCCGACTGGAATTTCTGCGCAATGTAGGACTGGAATATCTGACCCTGTCCCGTGCTTCTGCTACCCTGTCGGGCGGAGAAAGCCAGCGTATCCGGCTGGCTACCCAGATTGGCAGCTCGCTGATGGGTGTTTTATATATTCTGGACGAGCCGAGCATTGGACTGCATCAGCGGGACAACGATAAGCTGATTGCCACCCTGCGCCATCTGCGTGACCTGGGCAACACCGTCATCGTGGTCGAACACGATGAGGATACCATGTACGCCTCCGACTATATCGTGGACATCGGACCGGGAGCGGGTGTACACGGCGGCGAGGTGGTGTGTGCGGGTACTCTGGAGGAAATCATGGCGTGTGACCGCTCGGTGACCGGGCAGTATCTCAGCGGCAAAAAGTTTATTCCGGTGCCTGCAACCCGACGGGAGGGCAACGGAAAATGGCTGACCGTCAAGGGTGCGCAGCAGAACAACCTGAAAAAGGTCAACGCCAGCATCCCGCTGGGAACCTTTACAGCGGTGACCGGCGTGTCCGGCTCGGGCAAATCCTCCCTTATCAATGAAATCCTCTACAAAGGGCTGGCAGCAAAGCTCAATCAGGCAAAGGCGCGTCCCGGCAAGCACAAGGAAATCGTAGGCATCGAGGAGTTGGATAAGGTCATCGAAATCAGCCAGAGCCCGATTGGACGAACCCCGCGCTCCAATCCTGCCACCTACACCGGCGTATTCACCGACATTCGACAACTGTTTGCACAGACTGCCGAAGCCAAGGCACGCGGTTATGACAGCGGCAGATTTTCCTTTAACGTAAAAGGCGGCAGGTGCGAAGCCTGCGAGGGCGACGGCATTTTGCAGATTGAGATGCACTTTTTGCCGGACATCTATGTCCCGTGCGAGGTCTGCAAGGGCAAGCGCTACAATCGGGAAACGCTGGAAGTAAAATATAAGGACAAAAACATCAGCGATGTGCTGGAGATGACCGCAGAGGAAGCGGCGGTCTTTTTTGAAAATATCCCGAAGATTTCACGCAAGATTCAGACACTGTGCGATGTCGGTCTGGGTTACGTCAAGCTGGGACAGCCGGCGACCACCCTGTCGGGCGGAGAGGCGCAGCGGGTCAAGCTGGCAACCGAGCTTTCCAAGCGGGCGACCGGCAGGACCATCTACATCCTGGATGAGCCGACCACCGGTCTGCACGCAGCGGATGTACACAAGCTCATCGAGGTGCTTCAGACGCTGGTGGACTCCGGCAATACGGTGGTGGTCATCGAGCATAATCTGGATGTCATCAAAACAGCAGACTATATCATCGACCTTGGACCCGAGGGAGGAGATCGAGGTGGTCAAATTGTTGCTACCGGAACACCGGAGCAGGTGGCACAGTGCGAAGGCTCCTACACCGGAAAATATCTGAAAAAGGTGCTGGAAAAGGCACAGAAGCAGCACCCGATTCCACCACAGTAAAGCATGATGGAAAAAAGGAAACAAAAAGACGATGATTTGTGATTTTTGTACCTTTACACTCTTATACTGCTTTGGTATAATTGTTGTATCAACTTAAGCTCAAAAGAAAGGAAGATGTACAATGTCCGCAGTAAAAATCACCGAAGGAATCTACTCGGTAGGGATCATGAACCCGAATATGAGGGTGTTTGATATTGTGATGAAGACCGACTCGGGTACCTCCTACAACTCCTATCTGGTCAGAGGCAGCGAAAAGACCGCTCTGATCGAAACCTGCCATGAGAGCTTTTTTGAAGAGTATCTGGAAAATATCAAAGAAGTCTGCAAGTTTGAGGAAATTGACTATATCGTTATGAACCACAACGAGCCGGATCACTCCGGTTCGTTGGCAAAGCTGCTGGAGCTGATGCCAAACGCACAGCTGATTGCTTCGATTGCAGGTGCAAACTATCTGAAAAATATCACCAACCGCTGTGATTTGGATATTCACAAGGTCAAGGACGGAGAGGTCCTCGATTTGGGCGGCTTGAGCCTGACCTTCCTGTCTGCACCGAACCTGCACTGGCCGGATTCGATGTTCACCTGGGTCAAAGAGGCAAACACCCTGTTCACCTGCGACTTTTTGGGCTGCCACTACTGCGAGCCATACACCTTTGATACCCGCATTGCTTATCCAAAGGCTTATGATACCGCTCTGGAGCTGTACTACGGCGCCATCTTCGGTCCATTTGCATCCTTTGTACGCAAGGGTCTGGAAAAAATCAAAGCCCTGCCGCAGCAGCCGGACTACATCTGCACCAGCCACGGTCCGGTTCTGACCAAAGAAGGCAGAATGCAGCAGGTTTTGGCAAGCTATGAGGCGTGGTCGGCAGAGCAGCCGGCAGGCGCTGAGCTGATTCCTGTTTTCTACACCTCTGCTTACGGCAACACCGCCAAGCTGGCAAAGAAGATTCAGGAAGGTATTCTGGAGGCAAAACCGGATGCAGATTGCCAGACCTATGACATCATCGAGCACGATATGGCTCAGCTGCACGCGCTGATCAACCACTGCAAGGCGTTTGCTGTCGGCAGCCCGACCCTCAATCGCGATGCGGTTCCACCGGTGTGGAATCTGCTGGCTGGAGTGGATGCAATCAACTCCGGCAAAAAGCCTGCGCTGGTCTTCGGCTCCTACGGCTGGACCGGTGAGGCAGTCGGCAACATCCAGGCTCGTCTTCAGGGACTGAAGATGAACGTCTTTGAGGATGGCTTCAAGGTAGCCTTTGTTCCTACCGAGGACGATTTGGAAGCAGCCAAAGAACTGGGCAAAAATTTTGCAATGAGCTTCTAATCATCAAAAGAGAGCAGATATTTTGTCTGCTCTCTTTTTTTGCCATAAAAGCAGCAACACTGCCATAGAATAAACAGGAAAGCATCCTTTGCAGACGGGAAGGTTTTGTGCTAAAATAAGGGTGCAGGATATTTTGAAAATCCAATCAAAGAAAGAAGGAATGGATATGAAGGTACTGTTGTTGAATGGAAGCCCGCACGAAAAGGGATGCACCTACACGGCATTGTGTGAGGTAGCGGGTGCTTTGGAAAAAAATGGAATCGAAACAGAAATCTTCCAGATTGGAAATAAGCCGGTCGCCGGATGCATCGGGTGTGGTTCCTGCCGCAAAACCGGTCGCTGTGTCTTTGAGGGCGGAGTGAATGAGTTTGTGGAGAAGGCAAAGGAGGCAGATGGCTTCATCTTTGGTTCGCCTGTCTACTACGCCAACGCCAGCGGACAGATTTCCTCCTTTTTGGACCGTGCCTTTTACAGCGGAAGCGCCGCTTTTGCCTATAAGCCGGGAGCAGCGGTTGCCAGCTGCCGCCGCGCAGGAACAACAGCAACGCTCGATCAGCTGAACAAGTACTTCACCATCAACTGTATGCCGGTGGTATCCTCCCAGTACTGGAACATGGTACATGGAAATACGCCTGAAGAGGTGGTGCAGGACAAGGAAGGCTTGCAGATTATGCGCACATTGGGCAGCAACATGGCATGGCTGCTGCACTGTATTCAGGCAGGAAAAGAGCAGGGAATCGCTCTTCCAGAGCGGGAGCCGAAGGAAAAAACAAACTTTATCCGCTAAGAAAGGAAAGAGTTTGCAAAGGCAGACGTTGTCTTTTGGGGACATCGTCTGCCTTTTTTGTTGGAGAATTTTATGTGAGAAGGATAATTTTGTGATGTATATTTTATCTTACTTATACATAAAAAGCAGCTGTGGAAAATTTATCAAATTTTGCCTTGACAACGGCTGCAAGGCTGATTATAATTAGTTTGACAATCTAATTAAAAGCAACAAACGTTACGTTTAATTGGATGATGGAAAGGATGTTTCAAAATGAAACCGTTTGAAGAACAGCTCAACGAGGTCATCGTCGATACCTACCGGTCGATTTTGCGGGTGGAGGAAAATATCCTCAAGCGTTCGGATCAAACCGATTTGAGCATCAGCGAAATCCATATGCTCGAGGCGGTAGGAAAAGGAAAGGACCGGCGCAGGACTATCTCTGAGCTTGCGGAGGTTCTCAACATCACCCTGCCGTCAGTGACGGTGGCAATCAACAAGCTGATGAAAAAGGGCTATGTGGAAAAGGTCCGCGGCGAAGAGGATGGCAGAATCGTGTATGTTTCTTTAACTCGCCAGGGAAGGCGAATTGATTCTGCACACCGCTATTTCCATGAATCCATGGTGCGCAGCATCATCCGCGACATGACCGAATCAGAGATGCAGGCACTGTATAAAGGGGTTATGAAACTGGATGCCTTTTTAAAGGAGCAGCTGAAGTAGCAGCTGTTTGGAAGGGAGGAAATCGACCGGAAGATGTTTAAGATACTTTCAACCGGAAGCGCGCTGCCGGCGCTGAGCAAGACAAACGACGACCTGTCCACCTTTCTGGACACCAGCGACGAGTGGATTAGCCAGCGCACCGGTATCCGCCAACGCTCGCTGTGCAGCGATGAAACGCTGACCGACCTGCTGACCGTCGCAGCTAAGCAGGCGCTCGAGCGGGCAGGAGTAGAGCCACAGCAGCTGGACCTGATTTTGTGCGCGACCATCCGGGGAGAATATATCACCCCGTCGCAGGCGTGTGTGATTCAGCAGAAGCTGGGCGCAGGCTGTCCTGCTATGGATATTTCGGCGGCGTGTACCGGGTTTGTGTATGCGCTGGATGTGGCAGCCGGCTATTTTGCCAGAAAGAAGGTCAAAAAGATGCTGGTGCTGGCAGGCGACACGATGAGCCGCCTGGTGGACTGGAACGACCGTTCGACCTGTGTACTGTTTGGGGACGGCGCAGGTGCTGTTTTGTTGGGCGAAGGCGATTCGCTGCAAAGCATCCATCTGACGGCAAAAGGGGACCCGCAGGTGCTGTGTATCCCACAGCCGCAGTCCAACAGTCCCTTTGACACCCTGCCGCCACAGCAGCCGTTTTTGCAGATGAACGGCAAGGAGGTCTACAAGTTTGCAGTGTCCGCCTTTTGCAGCGATGTGACCGAGGTCTGCTCTCAGGCGGGCATCCAGCCACAGCAGCTGGATTGGTTGATTCCGCATCAGGCAAATCTGCGCATCATCGAGTCGGCACTGCATAAACTCAAGCTGCCTTCGCAGCGCTGCTTGACCGGAATCCAGCGGTTGGGCAACACCTCGGCAGCAAGCATCCCGATTGTTTTGGACGAAGCCAACACAAAAGGGTTGCTGCATCCGGGCGACTGGATTGCTTTGAGCGCCTTTGGCGCGGGATTGACCACCGGAGCCTGTGTGCTTCGTTGGTAGAACATAAGAAAAAATGAAACAATTATTTTAGGAGGAAATCAACATGGTATTGGAAAAGGTAATCGAACTTTTGGCAGAATATAAGGAATGTGACAGCAGCGAAATCAAGGCAGACTCTACCTTTGATGAGCTGGAGCTGGACAGCCTGGACACCGTGGACTTGCTGATGAGCTTTGAGGATGAATTCAATGTGCAGCTGGAGATGAGTGAAGACATCAAGACGGTGGCAGACATCGTTGCGGTAATCGAAAAACAGCTGGCATAACCTTCAAAAAGTGCGGATAGGCTGTCTGGAAAGGAATGTGTGTACAATGATCAAAACCGATCTGTGTGAGCTTTTAGATTTAAAATATCCCATCTTTCAGGGAGGAATGGCATGGATTGCCGATGCTTCTCTGGCGGCTGCGGTCAGCAATGCCGGAGGCTTAGGCATCATCGCTGCGATGAATGCTGACGCCAAATGGCTGCGCGAGGAGATACACAAAGCCCGACAGCTGACCGAACGCCCATTTGGAGTCAACGTGATGCTGATGAGCCCGTTTGCCGATGAGGTAGCGCAGGTTGTGGTAGAGGAGAAGGTCCCGGTGGTCGTCACCGGAGCGGGTAACCCGGGAAAGTACATGAAGCAGTGGGTGCAAGCCGGAATCAAGGTCATCCCGGTGATAGCCTCTACCGCAATGGCGCGGATGGTCGAGCGCAGCGGTGCGTTTGCAGTCATCGCCGAGGGCGGTGAATCGGGCGGACACATCGGGGAGCTGACCACAATGACGCTGGTCCCGCAGGTATGTGATGCGGTGAAAATCCCGGTGCTGGCAGCCGGAGGAATTGCAGACGGCAGGGGTATCGCAGCTGCGCTGATGCTGGGTGCGTGCGGCGTACAGTGCGGAACCCGCTTTCTGGTGGCAAAGGAGTGTACCGTCCATCCCAATTACAAGGCAAAGATTCTCAAGGCAAAGGACATCGACACCATCGCAACCGGAAAGCGTCTGGGGCATCCGGTGCGCTGTCTGAAAAATCAGTTCAGCCGCGAGCTGTTCAAGCAGGAATATAACCCGCAGGTCACCGACGAACAGCTGGAGCAGATGGGTGCAGGCGCCTTGAGAAAGGCAGCCAAGGAAGGCGACGAAAAGAACGGCAGCTTTATGGCAGGACAGTGTGCGGCAATGGTCCATCAGGAGCAGACTGCACAGGAGATGATCGAGGAGATGTTCGCACAGGCAGAGCAGCTGCTGAAAAAAAGCCCGAGCTATTGCAGCTAAGGAGGAACAGGATGGGAAAAACAGCATTTCTTTTTGCAGGACAGGGTGCGCAGTACACCGGAATGGGCAAGGAGCTGTGTGAAATTTCCAAGGAAGCAGCACAGGTTTTTGCAACTGCCGACAAAATTCGTCCGCAGACCAGCCTCCAGTGCTTTGAAGGCAGCGGAGAGCTGCTGGCGCAGACAGAGAACACCCAGCCCTGTGTCTACTGCACCGATTTAGCGGCTGCGATGGCATTGCAGCAATCGGGAATCGAGGCGCAGGGAGTGGCAGGCTTTTCGCTGGGAGAGGTAGCGGCGCTGACCTTTGCACAGGCGTTTGACCAACAGCAGGGAATGGAACTGGTGTGCCATCGGGCAAGGTGGATGCAGCAGTGCGCAGAGGAAAGCCAAGCCGGGATGCTGGCGGTGCTCAAGCTCTCACAGGAGCAGGTGGAGCAGCTGTGCGGACAGCTTTCGCAGGTCTATCCGGTCAACTATAACTGCCCGGGTCAGCTGGTGGTTTCCTGCTCCGAACAGGAAAAACAGGCGCTGTGCGAACAGGTCAAAGCGCTGGGCGGCAAAGCGGTGGAGCTTGCGGTCAGCGGAGGATTCCACTCCCCGTTTATGAGCCGTGCAGCCGAGCAGATGCAGGAGCATCTCTCATCTGTTTCGATGCACGCTCCTGTGATGCCGGTCTATGCAAACAGCACAGCCCTTCCTTATCCTGAAGATACAGAAGAGGGCAAACGACTGCTGTCACAGCAGATTGACCATCCGGTGTTGTGGGAAAAAACGCTGCGCCAGATGCAGGAGGACGGCTTTGACACCTTTATCGAGGTGGGTCCGGGCAAAACGCTGAGCGGGTTGGTCAAAAAGACCCTTAAAAATGTCACCATCTGCCATGTACAGGACCAGCAGAGCCTGGAAGAAACGCTGGAAACCTGTGGAAAGAAGGAGAATTGAGCTATGCCAAATCGCATACAAAATCAAAAGAATGCGCTGGTCACCGGCGCTGCCAGAGGAATCGGCAGAGCGATCGCCCTTTCCCTGGCAAAGGAAGGGTACAATGTTGCAGTGTTATATCTGGGCAGCGAAGAGGCAGCCGAGCAGACTTGCGACGAGATTCGGCAGCTGGGAAGGCAGGCGCTGTGCATCCGCTGTGATGTAGCCTGCGGCGAGAGCTGTCGTCAGGCGGTTGCACAGGTGATCGAGGAGTTTGGCAGCATCGATGTCCTGGTCAATAATGCGGGCATCGTGCGGGATTCTCTGGTGCTTTCCATGAAGGAAGAGGACTTTGAGCAGGTGGTGCAGACCAACCTGAACGGAGCTTTTTATATGATCAAACACACCTGCCGCCAGTTTATCAAAAACAGACGCGGGCGCATCATCAACATCAGCTCGGTCACCGGTGTGATGGGAAATGCCGGTCAGGCAAACTATGCCTCGGCAAAAGCCGGATTGATCGGTCTGACCAAATCGGTCGCGCGGGAGTTGGCAGGCAGGAACATCACCTGCAACGCAGTGGCGCCCGGGTTTATTGCAACCGATATGACCGCAGCCATGCCGCAGAAGATACTGGAATCGGCGGTGGCACAGGTCCCGCTGGGAAGGATGGGGACCGCGGAAGAGATTGCGCAGACAGTCGCTTTTCTTTGCAGCGATGCCGCAGGCTATATCACCGGACAGGTGCTGTGTGTAGACGGCGGGCTGAGTATGTAGGAGGACGAAGATGAGACGAGTAGCAGTAACCGGCATGGGGGTCATCTCTCCGGTAGGAAATGACCGCAGCAGCTTTTGGAACAACCTGATTGCAGGAAAGAACGGGATTGGTTTGCTGACCCGATTTGATACCAGCGAGCAAAAGGTGAAGGTGGCAGCACAGGTACAGGATTTTGACCCGGTGCAGTACATGGAGCGCGCGCAGGTGCGCAAGACCGATTTGTTTGCGCAGTATGCCATGGCAGCGGCGGTCCAGGCGATGCAGGATGCAGGGCTGTGCGCCAACGAAAATATACAGCCGGAGCGGCTGGGAGTCTATGTCGGTTCCGGCTGCGGCGGCATCAACACCATCACCGAACAGTGCAGCAAGTTTTGGGAGAGCGGACCAAGACACGTTTCTCCGTTTTTGATTCCGATGATGATTGGAAACATCGCTTCGGGCAATATCGCTATCCGCTTTCATGCGCAAGGTCCGAATCTGCCGGTAGTCACCGCCTGTGCAACCTCCACCCACGCCATCGGGGAGGCGTTCCGCGCCATCCGCTACGGATATGCCGATGCCATCATCGCAGGCGGAGCGGAGGCTGCCATCAACGAGGTCGGCGTGGCTGGCTTTGCAAACTGCAAAGCGCTGACCACCTGCGAGGACCCGGAAAGCGCCTGCTCGCCCTTTGATGCGCGCAGAAGCGGGTTTGTCATGGGAGAAGGCGCCGGTATCCTGGTGCTGGAGGAGTATGAGCACGCAAAGGCGCGCGGCGCGACCATCTATGCGGAGGTTGCCGGTTATGGAAACACCTGCGATGCCCACCACATCACAGCGCCCGACCCAGAGGCAAAGGGTGCGGCAAGGGCATTTGAGCTGGCTTTGCAGGAGGCGGGAGTCAGCAGTCTGGCGGAGCATCAGCTGTACATCAACGCCCACGGAACCAGCACACCTTTAAACGACAGCAGCGAAACGCTTGCCATCAAGCTGGCTTTGGGCGAGGAGCAGGCGCGCAGGGCAAAAATCAGCTCGACCAAATCCATGACCGGTCATATGCTGGGCGCTGCGGGCGCAGTCGAGGCAATCGCTTCGGTCATGGCGCTGCACACCGGTATCCTGCCGCCGACCATCCACTATGAACAGCCAGACCCTGCCTGTGATTTGGACTACCTGCCAAACCACTCGGTGCAGCTTCAGCCGACGATTGCGCTGAGCGATTCGCTGGGATTTGGCGGACACAACGGCTGTCTTGCATTTACACGAGTATGATAGAACAGGAGGATGACCGATGGATCTTCAGCAAATCAAAGAACTTGCTCTGCTGATGCAGCAGACAGGGTTGACCTCGCTGCATCTGACCGAGGGTGCGGTGAACATCCAGATGGAGCGGGCAGGCACAGCAGCTGCGGTGTGCGCACAGCCAATACAGACAGAGTGCCCACAGCCGCCTCAGGAAGCTGCAAAACCGCAGGAAAACCCAAAACCGCAGGAAGAGGGACGCAAGGTGCTTTCCCCGATGGTGGGTGTTTTTTACTCTGCTCCTTCTCCGCAGTCCAAACCCTTTGTTGAGGTAGGCTCGCGGGTCAAAAAGGGCGATGTGCTGTGCATCGTCGAGGCAATGAAACTGATGAATGAAATCACCGCTGAGCTTGACGGGGAGATCGTAGAGGTCTGTGCTGCCAGCGGAGATGTGGTGGAATATGGGCAGACCCTGTTCCGCATCCAATAACAAGGCAAAGAGGGGGATTCCAAAATGAATCAGCAAGAAATCATGCGCCTTCTGCCGCACCGGGACAATATGCTGCTGGTGGACCAGGCAGAGGTTTGCCCGCAGGAGGGAGAAGAGCAACGACCCACCCGCTGCAAGGGAAACTACACCGTCACCGGAGAAGAATGGTTTTTGAAGGGACATTTTCCCGGAAATCCGGTGGTGCCCGGGGTGGTGCTGTGCGAAATGATGGCACAGACCTGCTGTGTTTTGCTGGCGCAGGACCAGCAGGGAAAAAAGATTACCCCCTATTTTACCAGCCTTGACAAGGTAAAGTTTAAAAACAAAGTCCTTCCGGGCGATACACTGGAGATGGAATGTCAGCTGGTGAAGGTGAAGGGTCCGTTCTATTTTGCAAAGGGAAAGGGTTGTGTAAACGGCAAACTGTGTGTGTCGGGTGAATTTTCTTTTGCTTGTATCGAGCAGTAAGGAGCGAGTATGTTTTCGAAGATTTTGATTGCCAACCGCGGGGAGATTGCTGTTCGCATCATCCGCGCCTGCAAAGAGATGGGGATTTTGACGGTAGCGGTCTTTTCCGAGGCGGATCGGGAGGCGCTGCACGTCAGCCTTGCCGACGAAAGCTATTGTATCGGTCCGGCAGCGGCGGGAGAAAGCTATCTGAATATGCCCGCCATCCTGTCGGCAGCGGTCTGCTCGGGTGCGCAGGCAATCCATCCCGGCTACGGACTGCTGTCTGAAAATGCCCGCTTTGCCCAGCTGTGCGAGGAGTGTGGAATCACCTTTATCGGTCCAGATGCCCAGACGATTGCAAAGGCAGGGGACAAGGATGCCGCACGTCGGACAATGCAGCAGGCAGGTGTACCGGTAATTCCGGGGTGCGATGCGGTGGACAATGCACAGGAAGCGCTGCGCCAGGCAAGGAAGATTGGTTTCCCGCTGCTGATTAAAGCCAGAGCAGGCGGAGGCGGACGAGGGATTCGTCTGGTGCAGCGGGAAGAGGAGCTGGAAAACGCCTTTTACAGCGCTTCCGGTGAGGCACAGGCAGCCTTCGGCGACGGCGGGGTGTATATGGAAAAATACCTCTACCCGGCAAAGCATATTGAGATGCAGGTGCTGTGCGACCATTATGGCAACGTGGTCTGCTTGGGGGAACGCGAATGTTCCATTCAGCGAAAAAACCAGAAGCTGATTGAAGAATCCCCCTCCAGCGCGATTGATGCAAAGACCAGAAATCGTATGGTAAAAGCGGCGGTTCGGGCAGCAAAGGCGGTCGATTACCGCAATGCAGGAACGATTGAATTTTTGATGGACCGCGATGGCAGCTTTTACTTTATGGAGATGAACACCCGTTTGCAGGTGGAGCATACCGTGACCGAGATGGTCACCGGCTATGACCTGGTCAAGTGGCAGATTCGCATTGCAGCAGGACAACGCTTGGATTTTTCCCAGAAGGATGTCCGCCTGGAAGGACACGCCATCGAATGCAGAATCAATGCAGAGGACCCTGAGCAGGATTTTCGACCGAGCTGTGGAAAAGTAAATCTGCTGCATATCCCGGGAGGACCCTGGGTGCGATTTGACACGGCACTGTATCAGGATTACAAGATACCGCCTTATTATGATTCGATGATCGGGAAACTGGTTGTCTATGCCAAAACCAGAGAGGAAGCCATCCGTAAGTTACAGGCGGCGTTGTGTGAACTGGTCATCGAGGGCGTCAAGCACAATGCACAGCTGCATGTCAGCCTGCTGGGAGATGCCCGGTTCAAGTTGGGAGAGTATTATACGGACTTTATGGCAACCAGAAACGGGTCGTCCCCTGTCCGGTTTTGATAGAATAGAAAGGAAGAACAGTGATGCTTTCGAAAATGATGTTCCGGCGTCCGCAAAATGACTTGGAGACCGACGGAAGAAAAAATTCCTCTGAGCAGAATCCGGCAGTCCCGGATGAGCTGTGTGTCAGCTGCCCGGCGTGCCGGCACATCCTGTTTTCCAGCGAACTGTATCAGAATAACAGCACCTGCCCGAAGTGTGGACATCTGTTTCGGATGAACGCGCGCAGGCGCATCGAGCTGGTTGCAGACGAAGGCAGCTTTGCTGAACATGACAGTGGTTTACAATCGGTCAACCGGTTGGAATTTCCCGATTATGAGCAAAAGCTCAAAAAGGCAAAGATGCTCAGTCGGGAAACCGAAGCGGTCGTCTGCGGGGAATGTACCATCCAAGGCTACCGCTGTTGTCTGTTTGCCATGGAAGGCGATTTTATGATGGGCAGTATGGGCTCGGTGGTCGGGGAAAAGATTACCCGCCTGTTCGAGTTTGCCCTTGCACACAATCTGCCGGTGATTGGCTACACCGTTTCGGGCGGAGCCAGGATGCAGGAGGGGATCCTGTCACTGATGCAGATGGCAAAGACCAGCGGCGCTGTGCTGCGCCACAATCAGGCGGGAAACCTGTATATCAGCGTACTGACCGACCCGACCACAGGAGGGGTGTCCGCCAGCTTTGCGCTGGAAGGGGACATCATCCTTGCAGAGCCGGGTGCGCTGATTGGATTTGCAGGACCGAGGGTTATCGAGCAGACCATCCGCAAGCGGCTGCCGGAAGGATTTCAGCGGGCGGAGTTTTTGCTGGAAAAGGGTTTTGTAGATGCCATTGTTCCAAGACAGGAGCAAAGGCAGGTGTTGGGAGAACTGCTGCGGATGCATCGGGCGCCGCAAAAAGAGGAGGATGTGTCGGATGGAAGCCTTTAAACGGGTGGAAGCTGCGCGGGCAAAGGGACGTCCGACCGGCTATGATTTTATCAGCAATATCCTGACCGGTTTTCTTCAGCTGCATGGGGACCGCCGGTTTGGCGACGACCAGGCGGTCGTTGCCGGGATCGGATGGCTCAACGACCTTGCGGTGACTGCCATTGCTATCGACCGCGGCAAGGATACCAAGGAAAAGGTAGCACGAAACTTTGGCTCGGCGCACCCGGAAGGCTATCGCAAGGCGCTGCGGCAGATGAAGCTGGCAGAAAAATTTGGCAGACCGATTGTCTGCTTTGTTGACACCGCCGGAGCCTACTGCGGAATCGGTGCGGAGGAGCGCGGACAGGCGCAAGCCATCGCAGAAAATCTGATGGAGATGATGGCATTAAAGGTGCCGGTCATCACCATCCTCACCGGAGAAGGCGGAAGCGGCGGTGCTTTAGGGCTGGCGGTAGCCGACGAGGTGTGGATGTTGGAGAATGCGGTTTACTCGGTCATCTCACCGGAGGGCTGCGCAAGCATTTTGTGGAAGGATGCTTCCCGCACCAGTCAGGCAGCGGAGTGTCTGAAGCTGACCGCACAGGAGCTGCTGGAGCTGGGTGTGGTCGAACGGGTGCTCAAAGAACCAAAAGACCCACAGAAGGGCTTTGATAAGGTTTACCAGCGCATAGGGCGCGACCTGTACAGTGCATTTCAGCAGGGATTACGCCTGTCGGGGGAGGAACTGAGCCGCCGCAGATACCAGCGCTTTCGCAGGATGGGTGCCTTTCTGGAGGAAGAAAACGAATCATTTTAGAAAAGCAAAAGACAATCAGCCGCAGCGGAAAATCCGCTGCGGCTGATTGTCTTACAATGCGATGGCTGTGTGCAGAAGATTGAGCAGAAAGCACAGAGAAAAACCGATGATGGTGGGAAGCAAAATGGACAGCAGGGTCCATTTTGTGCTGCCGGTTTCCTTGTAGATGGTCAGGCAGGTGGTGGAACAGGGCCAGTGGAACAGACACAGCAGGGCAACGGCAGCGGCGGTCCACATACTCCAGCCGTTGGCACACAGCAGGTTGTGCAGAGCAGTCAGGCTTTCACTTTCCATCAGCACCGAGCTTTGCAGATAGCTCATCACCATCAGCGGAAAGACAATCTCGTTGGCAGGAAAGCCCAGGATAAACGCCATCAGAATAACACCGTCGATGCCAAACCAGCGGGCAAACGGGTCCAGGAATTGGGCGCACAGGGTAAGCAGACTTTGCCCATCGATCTGCCAGTTTGCCATCAGCCAGATCAAAAGACCCGCAGGAGCTGCCACTGCGATTGCACGTCCAAGGACAAAGAGGGTGCGGTCGAAGATGGAGCGGACGATGACCCGACCGGCTTGCGGTCGGCGGTAGGGAGGTAGCTCCAGAACGAAGGAGGAGCTTTCCCCACGCAGCGCCGTCTGGGAGAGCAGACGGGAGGAGAAAAAGGTGACTGCTACCGACAGCAGGATTGCCAGAGTCAGCAGCAGGGCGCTCAGCAGCGACTGTCCTAAACCGCTGCCTACCACAAAAAACATCGAGATCAGCGCGATGAGGGTGGGAAATCTTCCGTTGCAGGGAACCAGTGAGTTTGTCAAAATCGCAATCAATCGCTCCCGCGGAGAATGGATAATGCGGCAGCCCACCACACCGGCAGCGTTGCAGCCAAAGCCCATGCACATGGTCAGCGCCTGTTTGCCGCAGGTGTGGGCTTTTTGGAAACAGTGGTCCAGATTGAAGGCAACGCGCGGAAGGTATCCAAAATCCTCCAGCAGGGTAAACAGCGGAAAGAAGATTGCCATAGGGGGAAGCATGACCGAAACGACCCACGCCAGCACCCGCCAAACGCCCAGCACCAGACAGTCGTGCAGCCATTTTGGTGCGTGCAGCAGGCAGAACAGGTCGCTCAATCGCTCCTGTACCCAAAACAACGCATTTGCCAGTAGAGCAGATGGGTAGTTAGCTCCGGTGATGGTCAGCCAGAAGACAAAGAATAACAGCAGGAGCATCACAGGGATGCCGGTCCTGCGGCTGAGAAACAATCGGTCCAGCCGATGGGACGAACTGTCGTTCGATATTCGGTCGGATGAAAAATTGGAGGTGGTCGGAACAAAAACACAGGCATCACACAGCTGCTCGCAGCGGCGAACCAGTGCGGCAGACAGCTCATCCAGCAGCAGGGCAGGTGTTTTCTGCTCCTGGTTGAGCTGCTGCTCGACCGAAGAAAAGGCGGCAGCGACAGCTGGATTTTCAAGCAGCGGTGTCTCCAATATGCTATCCAGCTGTCGAATAAAATCTTCGTTCCGGCACAGCAGCTGCAACGCTGCCCAGCGACTGCGCATCCCGTCCGGCAGCAGGGGAGCAATCGCCTGCTCAAGTGTTTGGACCAGCGGCTCTACCCGAGGCGGCACCGGCGGCAGCAGGACCTTTTTGCTCGAGGAGCGGCTGACCGCCTGCATCGCTTCGGTCAATTCGGTCAGTCCCATCTGGGTGCGGGCACTGGTGCGCACGACCGGGATGCCCAGCTTTTGGGAGAGAAGGTTAGTGTCAATGCGGATGCCCTTTTTTAAAGCCTCGTCCATCAGATTGAGGCACAGCACAACGCGCGGGGTGATTTCCAGCACCTGAAGCAGCAGATGAAGATTACGCTCCAGGCAGGTGGCGTCGCAGACTACCACGACGGCATCGTGCTGTTCAAAGCAGAGGTAATCCCGCGCAGCCTCCTCCTCGGGCGAATCGGCAGACAGCGAATAGGTCCCGGGCAGATCGACCCAGCGCATCCGCACGCCTTTGTGGCAGCAAGACCCGCTGGCAAGGTCAACGGTTTTTCCAGGCCAATTTCCGGTGTGCTGGTGCATACCGGTCAAGGCGTTGAAGATGCTGCTCTTGCCGACGTTTGGGTTGCCTGCCAGGGCGATGGTCAGGTCGGCATCGGCTGCGGGAAGGGGAGAGGAAGATGATTTTAAAAACGGCATTTTCATCACCTCCCACAGCCAGGGTTTGGGCGGACAAAGATGCTGCGGGTGTCCACGTTGCGCAGGGCAATGACCGTAGAACGAATCGAATAGGCGACCGGGTCCTGCCAGGCGCTTTTGTACAGGCAGCGCACTTTGGTGCCTTCAATCAGTCCAAGGTCGTGCAGACGGCGGCGGATGGGACCGCTCAGATTCAGATGGTCCACTGTGGCAGTTTCCCCTTCATGCAGTTGGGAAAGACGACAAAGCGATGAAGTAGACATAATTTTTTTGCTCCTTTGCGATCAATCAAGATAGCTCAAACAGCTTCTGATACAGTCTATGCCTGATTTTGCAAAAAGGTGTGCAACTTTCCACACTTCTCTGTACAGACGGTGGATTTTGTAGTATCCTAAAGAAAAGAATCAGAAGGAGGAAATCGGTATGATTGCAAAAGGAGAGCTTGTGCTCGCTCCGGTACAACAGCAGGACCTTGTGTTTTTGATGCAGAGTGGTACACAGGAGTGGCGCGGGGAGTATCAGGCCGCACAGATGACTTCCCTGATGCAGCTTGAGCAGGAGCTGGCACAGGGAAAGCTGTTCTGCAAAAATCTTTGGACACTCGTGGTGTTTCTGGAGGAGCAGCCGGTGGGTGTCGTGGGCGTTCACTTTGTACGGGAAGGTCTGGTGCGTCTGGAGATTCAGCTGGCAGGCTCCTGTCAAGGTCGAGGATTGGGCAGCACCGTTTTGCGTTTGGTGCGGGACTACCTACTGGAAAATGAGCCGGTGGTCCGATTGGAGGCAGAGACCGATGTGGAAAACGTTGCGGCACAGAAGATGCTTGAGCGCTGCGGCTTCCACGCAGAGGGTGTACTGGGACGCTACCGCTTTCATCATGGACGCTACCATGACTGTTATCTATACAGCTATTTAAAGGATTAGATTGCAGTCAGCCTGTACGACTAAAATCGTGCGGGCTTTTCTTTTGGGACGAAAAAAGGAAAAATAAAAAGAAACGATGAAAAAAGGTTTGTAAAACAGAGAAAAAACGCTATAATAAAAGAACGACAAACTCAAGAAAAAGGAGAAGATGTATGGCAAAAGCAGTTTTATCCGAACAAGCAGCGGCATCCACACAAAATATCTATCAGCTCGACGGAAAGGTGCCGCTTCTTAAGGCAATCCCCTTCGGGCTTCAACACATCCTTGCCATGTTTGTGGCAAACCTGACTCCGATTACCCTGATTGGAGCAGCCTCTGGTCTGGACCATGCGCAGATTGCAGTCCTGCTGCAAAATGCGATGTTCGTTGCAGGCATTGCGACCCTCATCCAGCTGTATCCCATCTGGAAGATTGGTTCCCGCCTGCCGGTCGTTATGGGTGTCAGCTTTACCTTTGTGACCATCCTCAGCTATGTAGGTACAACCTACGGTTATCCGACGGTGATGGGAGCGGTGCTGATTGGCGGCTTGATCGAGGGAACACTGGGTCTGCTGGCAAAGTACTGGAGAAAAATCATCACACCGGTTGTGGCAGCGTCGGTGGTAACCGCCATCGGTTATTCCCTTTTCACCGTTGGAACCCGTTCCTTCGGCGGAGGATATACGGAGAATTTTGGTTCCCCTCAAAACCTGCTGCTCGGTACGATTACGCTGGTGGCATGCCTGCTGTTCAATATCTTTGCAAAAGGCTACTGGAAGCAGCTTTCGGTGCTGGCAGGTCTGATCATCGGCTATCTGACTGCACTTGCTATGGGCATGGTAGACCTCAGCGGCATCTTTTCGGGCGGTTATCTTTCGCTGCCTCGTCTGCTGCCGTATCTTCCTGAGTTTAACATCGGCGCAATCGCTTCGGTCACCATCATCTTCATGGTGTCTGCCGCTGAAACCATCGGCGATACCACCGCGGTGGTGTCGGGTGGACTGGGCAGAGAAATCCAGACCAGCGAGATCAGCGGTTCGCTTGCCTGCGACGGTTATGCCAGCGCCATTTCGTCGCTGTTCGGCTGTCCTCCGGTGACCTCCTTCAGCCAGAACGTAGGTTTAGTCAACATGACCGGCGTGGTCAATCGCTTTACCCTGATGACCGGCGCCGTCTGCATGATGCTGGCAGGTCTGCTGCCACCGGTGGGCAACTTCTTTGCCAGCCTGCCGGAGTCGGTGCTGGGCGGATGTACTTTGATGATGTTCGGAACCATCATGGTCAGCGGAATCCAGATGATTTCCAAAGCAGGCTTCTCCCAGAGAAACGTCACCATCGTAGCGCTGTCGCTGGCGGTAGGAATCGGCTTTACCTCCGCAAGTGAAATGGACATCTGGAGAATCTTCCCGCAGGTCATCCAGGATGTCTTTTCGGCAAACTGTGTAGCGGTGGTATTTGTAATGTCTATCCTGCTCAGCGCCCTGCTGCCAAAGGATATGGAAATCAAACGCGACGTCAATGCAAAATAATTCCAGCAAAAAAGCTCAGGCATTTTTAAGTGCCTGAGCTTTTTACATAGCAGGTTATTCTTCTTTGGCAGGCTCCTCCGCTTGAGGAGTTTGAGAGGTGTACTGAAAATCCGACAGGATAAAGCTGGCGTCCTGCTCGGGACATTCGATGCTCAGAAGAGCCAGCGTTTGCTCCTCCAGCACGACCGAGCAGCTGCCACCCTTCTGAATCGGGAAGGTCAAACGAAAGGAGCCTTCCTCCGGTTCTATCTGAATCTGCTGCTCGTCCAATCCATCTGACAGCTGCCCAAGGATTTGCATGAACAGTCCGGCTCCCGACTGGGAGAGCAGCTGCTGACTGGAAAGGTCGCAGCTCATCCCCTTCCATGCAAGGGTCGTCTTGCCCTCGCTTTGCCGAATCTCAAAGCCGTCGAGGGAAGGAGGGGAGAAGAATCGCAGAGAAGATTCCCCGATAAAGCTCTGTGAAAAAAGCGACTGGGCGCGAAAATCGCCGCGTTGCAGCTGCACGGTGCAACTGATGCCGCCGGAAAGGTCGGAGGATAGACGCTTGAGGTCGGGAGAACTTTCCTTTTCCTGGCGCAAAAAGAGGATGCTGCTGATGATGACAGCCAGCAGCGCCAGAACAAGCAGCAGCTTTTTGATACTAAAAAAACGGGACAATGTTTGCAGCATAAAACCGCCTCCTGAAAAGATGTCAGCGGATGCAAACTGTCCCGTTTTTCATTGGATGTTTTTTTTAACGGATATGTTCTTTGAGCAGCTCTCCCAAGTCCTTTAGAATGTCGTCCGGCTGCATATAGTATTCCGACAGGCGCTGTGCGCATCGGTCGGCAGCAGCTCCGTGCAGGTAGGCAGCACAGACGGCAGCATCAAACGGCTCCATCCCCTGGCTGACCAGAGAAGCCAGAATACCGGTCAACACATCTCCGCTGCCTGCTTTGGCAAGCCCTGGATTGCCGGTCTGGTTGATGAAGGTCCGTCCGTCCGGGGAGGCGATGATGGTGTGCGCTCCCTTGAGCAGGATGATGGATTTGAGCTGGGCGGCAAGCTCCTGTGCGCACAGGACCGGAGCCTTTTGAATCTCGGCTACGCTGGTGCGGCAGATTCTTGCCATTTCGCCAAAGTGTGGGGTCAGGATGACAGGACATTTTGCATCCGATACAATGGATATGTCCATCGCCAGGTTGTTTATGCCATCCGCATCGATGATGACCGGACATTTGGCAAGGTAGAGGACCTCCTCGAGGATGCCGCGCTGCCGCTGACCGGTTCCCATGCCGCAGCCGATGGCAACCGCAGAAACGCCGTTGAGGGCGCTGGCAACGTCGGCAGCCGTTTCGATAAAGCAGAAAGGAGAGTGAACCAGGTGCATGGCTACGATGGGATAAATCGCCTGTGGAACGGCGGTGACCACATATCCTGCACCGCTGCGCAGGGCGGCAGTGGAGGATAAAACGGCAGCTCCCGTGCAGCCGATGCCGCCGGAGATGTTGAGCAGCTTGCCGGTCGAGGTCTTGTGCGCGTCCGGCTGACGCTGCGGGATGCGGGAGTAGACATACTCCTCGTCGGCAACAAAGTGGTCAAACGGAATCTTTTCATATGCCAGCGGGTCGATTCCGATGGAGCCTAAGGTGACCTGACCGAGCTGCGGAAGATATTTAGGAAGCAGGTGAGCGGTTTTGTAGCTGTCGAATGCGATGGTGAAATCGGCGTTGACTGCATCCTGCGCCGCTTCACCGGTGTCACAGTTGATGCCGCTGGGAACATCCAGCGAGAATACAGCGGCGATAGCAGAATTGATTTTTTCGGTGATCTGGCGGCGGCGCACATCCATCTCGCCGTGGAATCCGCTGCCGTAGATGGCATCGACAATCACATCCACCTGCTCGAGCGCTTCGTTGACCGCCTCGGGCTGCTCCTCAAAGGAAAAAACAGGCAGCTCCATCGAGCGGGCGATGTGCAGCATACGGGCGGCGTCATCGGTTTTCGGCTCGCCTTCGGTCAGCACGATGGTGACGGCAGCTCCCTGCTCGGCAAGCTTTCTGGCGACGACAAAGCCGTCCCCGCCGTTGTTTCCTTTTCCGCAGAAAACGATGCAGTTCAAATCACTGACATCGTGCAGCGTCTGAAGGATGAAATTGGCAGCCGCACAACCGGCGTTTTCCATCAGGCGCAGGTAGCTCATCTGATATTGGATCGAATTTTGCTCGATCTGTTTCATCTGTTTGGAGGTTACGATCCTCATACAGTCATATCCTTTCTATACTGAAATCATGCTTGGCAGCACGAATTGTTCTCATTCAAATTATAGCAAGTTTACACGGGGCGCACAAGCGTATTTTGACAGAATATGGAAGAAAACAGAGCGAATTTTTACAGATGATTTTACAGAGGTTTGACAGCTGTGATTTTGGCAGACAGAATATACTCTCCCACCGTCAATTCGCCTCCCCATTTGCGCTCATATTCGGGGGAGACCGGTTGGGTCACGATTTGAATTTCAGAAAATCCGCAGCGGGAAATCATCTTTTCCAGTTCTTCGACCGAAGAAGCTCCCGACACTCAGCAGGCGTGCATCTTTTCGTCGGCAAGGATTTCCTGCGGCAACTCCTTCATGATGACAATATCGGAGATACCGATGCGTCCGCCCGGCTTGAGCACCCGGAAGATTTCACGGTAGACGCGGGGTTTGTTGGAGGAAAGATTGATGACGCAGTTGGAGATGACCACATCGGCGGTGTTGTCGGCAATGGGCAGATTTTCGATTTCTCCCAGACGAAATTCCACATTGCGAAAGCGGTTTTCTTTGGCAAGGCGGCGGGAGAGGGAAAGCATTTCGTAGGTCATATCGACACCGATGACCTTTCCGCGCCTGCCGGTCAGATGGGATGCCAGAAAGCAGTCGAAGCCGGCTCCGCTGCCAAGGTCTACGACCACCTCGCCCGGTTGTACCGAAACGATGCGGAAGGGATTCCCGCACCCCAATCCGAGGTTGGATTCTTCGGGAGCCAGGGCGATTTCCTCCGAGATGTAGCCGACGCTCTGGCTGACAGCGGTGCTTTCGCGGGAGGAGAGGATGGTGTCCTCCTTGTTTAAGGCGATGTCGGAATAACTTTTCACAAGCAGTTGGTTGGGATGGTTCATTTTTGTTCTCCTTTCGATAGTCCTTTTGATTGTACCATAAAGTCACCCTTTGCGGCAATGTGCGCGGGCAGGGTGTGGGGGAATTTTGTGGAAAATCGCAGAAATTTGTGAAAAAACAAAAGAAGCACCCATTTAGCACTTGAAACCGACCACAAGTTGTGCTATCCTAAAAGTCATCCAGAATAAATTGCATAAAAACGCAAGGAACAGGTCCAGTAGCATCTTGAAAGCAAGCTGTCCGACAGAGAGCGTCCGTCACAGGCTGAAAGCGGCGCAGACAGACAAGGGTGTGAACCTTCACCTGGGAGCGGTCCTTTTGAAACAGCAGTAGAAAGGAACGGAGGGCACCGTTATCTGCACAATGAAGCTGCCGGTCTGATTGGACCGGAAGATGGGTGGTACCGCGGAAAGTTACCTGGCTTTTCGTCCCAGACGTCACAAAGACGTCGAGGGGCGGAAAGCCTTTTTTATGCGTAAAAACTGTATTGATGAAAGGAATGACAGAGAATGAAGGAGCAGTTGGAAGCAATCGCAAAAAAAGCGTTTGAAGAACTTGCACAGTCTCAGGACCTGAAGGCTCTGGACGCTGTTCGAGTAAAATATCTTGGAAAAAAAGGTGAGTTGACTGCCATCTTAAAGCAGATGGGCAAACTGTCTGCGGAGGAAAGACCGGTTATCGGTCAGCTGGCAAACCAGGTCAGAGGCGATATCGAGGAAAAACTGGAGCAGACCAAATCAGAGCTGGAAAATAAGATGCTCGACCTGCGTCTGGCTACCGAAACACTGGACGTTACCCTGCCGGGCAAAAAGAATGTCATCGGCAAAAGACATCCGCTGACGGTGGTGCTCGATGAGCTCAAAGAAATCGTCATCGGCATGGGCTTTGAGATTGCACAGGGTCCTGAGGTTGAGCTGGACTATTATAACTTTGAAGCACTCAATATTCCAAAGGACCATCCGGCGCGCGACACACAGGACACCTTCTACATCAACGACAACGTTGTTTTGAGAACACAGACCTCCCCAATCCAGATTCGTGTCATGGAAAACCAGAAGCCGCCAATCCGCATCCTGGCTCCGGGTCGTGTGTACCGTGCAGACGAGGTGGATGCTACCCATTCTCCTCTGTTCCATCAGGTAGAGGGTCTGGTGGTGGACAAAAATATCACCATGGCAGACCTGAAGGGTACACTGGAGGTGTTCGTTAAAAAGCTGTACGGCGAGGATACCGTTGTTCGCTTCAGACCGCACCACTTCCCATTCACCGAGCCTTCTGCCGAGCTGGACGTTCAGTGCTTCCACTGCCACGGCGAGGGATGCAGCCTGTGCAAGGGCGAGGGCTGGATTGAAATTCTCGGCTGCGGAATGGTACATCCAAAGGTACTGACCAACTGCGGCATCGACCCGGAGGAATACAGCGGCTTTGCGTTCGGCATGGGTCTGGAGCGTATGGTTATGATGCGCTACAACATCGACGACCTGCGCCTGTTCTATGATAACGACATCCGCTTCCTCAACCAGTTCTAATCAAACGGCTGGAAAAGCGTTTCTTTTAAAAATCATTCATACTGCAAGATAAAGGAGCTTTTGCCTGCGGCGACCCGCGGGTAAAGCAAGAAAGGAAGGGTAAATCATGGATCTTTCGATCAGATGGCTGAAAGATTATGTAGATATTGGAGACATCTCCATGCGGGATTTTTCCGAAGCGATGAGTATGTCCGGCTCCAAGGTGGAGGGCTGGACCACCGAATTTGAAGATGTAAAAAATGTAGTGGTAGGAAAGATTCTGTCGGTGGAGCCACACCCGGATTCTGACCACCTGGTCATCTGCCAGCTGGATGTTGGTCAGCAGGAGCCGGTCCAGATTGTCACCGGAGCCTCCAATGTCCATGTAGGTGACATGGTTCCAGCAGCTCTGCACAAATCCCAGCTGCCAAACGGAGTCAAAATCACAAAGGGTAAGCTCAGAGGCGTGATGTCCAACGGCATGATGTGTTCGATTGCAGAGCTCAATCTGACCAAAGGGGATTTCCCGTATGCTGCCGAGAACGGAATCTTCCTGCTGCAAGAGGACTGCCAGGTAGGACAGGACATTGCTTCTGCCATCGGCTGCAACGACACCTGTGTAGAATTTGAAATCACCCCAAACCGCCCGGACTGCCTGTCGGTGCTGGGGCTGGCAAGGGAAGCTGCTGTTACCTTCGGCAAAGAGCTGAAGATGCACACCCCGCAAGTCAAGGGCTGCGGCGGTGACGTCCACGACTATCTGTCGGTAGAGGTGCGCAACCCACAGCTGTGCCCACGCTATACCGCAAAGGTCGTGAAAAATGTTAAAATCGGTCCGTCCCCGCGTTGGATGAGAGAGCGTCTGCGTGCCAGCGGTGTTCGTCCAATCGACAACATCGTTGACATAACAAACTATGTCATGCTCGAGTACGGACAGCCGATGCACGCCTTTGACATCGAGTATGTCAAAGACCACAAGATCATCGTCCGCAATGCCGTTTCCGGCGAAACCATCCAGACGCTCGACGGAGTGGACAGAACCCTCAGCGAGGATATGCTGGTGATTGCCGACAGCGAAAAGGCAAGCGCAGTAGCGGGTGTCATGGGCGGCGAGCACAGCGGCATCAATGAAAACACCCACACCGTTGTCTTTGAGTCCGCCTGCTTCAAAGGCAGCTCGGTGCGTATCACCGCCAAAAAGCTGGGCATGAGAACCGAATCCTCCGGTCGCTTTGAAAAAGGCTTGGATGCACAGAACTGTCTGCCGGCAGTGATGCGTGCCTGCGAGCTGGTCGAGCTGCTGGGAGCCGGCGAGGTAGTGGACGGCGTCATCGACGTGGACAACACCAACTACCAGCCGACCAGAATCCACCTGGATGCAGACTGGACAAACCGCTTCCTGGGCACCGACATCCCGAAGGAGCAGATGGTTAAAATCCTGACCGACCTGCAATTCCAGATGGAGGGCGATGAAATCATCGTTCCGTCCTTCCGCTCGGATGTAGAGCACAAGGCAGACATTGCAGAGGAAATTGCCCGCTTCTACGGATACAACAACATCCCGACTACCATCGCAAAGGGAAGCCCGGAGGGTGGCTACAACGAGTACCAGAAATTTGAAAGAGTGGTCAACCAGAATATGCTTGCACAGGGAATGTATGAAATCATGACCTACTCGTTTGTCAGCCCGAAGCAGTATGATAAAATCAGACTGCCAAAGGATGACCCGAAGCGCCAGTCGGTGGTCATCCGCAATCCGCTCGGTGAGGACACCAGCATCATGCGCACCAACGCTATCCCATCGATGATGGATATTCTGTCTAAAAACTACAACAACCGCAACGGCGCGGTTTCTTTGTACGAAATCGGCAATGAGTACATTCCGGTCGAAGGCGAACTGCTGCCGGACGAGGTGCCAAACCTGGTGCTGGGAATGTATGGGGACGACAAGGACTTCTTCACCCTCAAAGGAGTGGTGGAAAACCTGCTGGACACCCTGGCAATCCGCGAATATGATGTGGATGCCAAGTCCGACGACCCGACCTTCCACCCGGGACGCTGCGCAGTTCTCTCCAAGGATGGGGAAGAATTTGGCATCATCGGGGAGGTTCATCCGCTGGTTTGTGCAAACTATGGCATCAATACCCGCGTCTATGTGGGCAAACTCAAACTCAGAAAGCTGTTTGCCATGATGGATACCCAGCGTTCTTACGTTCCAATGCCAAAATTCCCGGCTTCCACCCGCGACCTTGCACTGCTGTGCAACGATGCACTGCCGGTGATGACAATGGAAAAGGCAATCAAAGCCGCTGCCGGAAAGATTCTGGAGAAGATCGAGCTGTTCGACGTCTACAAAGGAAGCCAGATTGCAGAAGGGAAGAAGAGCGTTGCCTTCAACATCAGTATGCGTGCTTCCGACCGCACCCTCACCGACGAGGAGGTCAACGGTGCGATGAGCAAAATCCTCAAGGCACTCGAGGAGCTGGGCGCACAGATTCGTTCCTAATGTGACAGAGAGGATGCAGAGCAAAGCATCCAATCAGAAGGATCAATATTCTATTTTACGAAAACAACAGGAAGGCTTCCCGCAGGGAAGCCTTCCTGTTTATCCAAACACAACCATCTGCTCAATCGGGAAAATGAAGATGGAACGAAAGGAGAAAGCAAGGATGTTGATTTTAGAATTTGAGGAACACCGGACCAACGAAGAAGGAAAAGAGATTTTTGAAAGCTGCGACTGGTGGAAGGAACTGGTAAGCAAGGCAGCACAGGACGCCGACCGCTTTGAGGTGCGCTGCTGGGAAGATGAGCAGGAGGGAATTGCCTTTGGGCAGCAGTACGGTCAAAAGCAGGAGAGCAGCACCAAAGAAATCGTCTTTGCCGGAGAGCTGACCGGGCAGGCGCTGTCTGTGCTGGTCGATGACTGTGTGGGAGCAGACGGGGTTTTAAAATATTTTACCTTGAATTTGTACGCAGGAGGAAAGCCGCTCTTTAGCAGCTCGCATTACGGCTCGGAGATTTACTGGATGAAGGACAGCTTTGCTGAAATTGGATTTTTGATGATGATGACAAAAAAATATCCGCTCATCAAAGGCTTTGATAAGCGGTAAAAAAGAGAAAAACAAGGTCGATTCCAGAAAGGAATCGACCTTGTTTTATGCGTTGGTTTTTTGGGTGTAGCGGGAAAAGATGAGCGAATCTATCGCGGCAGAGTAGCCTTCGGAATCAAACCCGAGTTTTTGCAGCAGAGCGATGCTGGCTGCGTTTTCCTGCTCAACGCAGCAGACCATTTCCCGCTGCGGGTAGAGTTGATGGAGATGCTCTATGAAAGCGGACAGCAGCTCAAAGGCAAAGCCCTGTCGGTGAAAGTGATAGGAGATGGTGTAGCCCAAGGTGATGGTTGGGTCTGTAAGAGAAAGGAAGAGGTCGCCTACTAAAAAGTTATCCTCCTTGCGTGCAATGGCAAGATGCTTTTTGCCGTCGTGGCTCAGGTCGTCCGCAGAGGAAGAGCGGATGAGGTTGAGCAAAGGCTCTGCCTGCCGGAATTGACCGCGCTGCCAGCGAAAGCAGCGTTCATCGTTGCGGTAATCCATCAAGCTTTCCAAGTCCTCCTCTGTAAAATTGCGAAGGACAAGACGTTCGGTGGTCAAAAGTTCCATTTCAATGCCCTCCTCTTCATTGTTGCCTATTTTTTCGGTGCAAAGACACCCCAGCCGTCCATCTCCAGCGCGATGATGTGGGAGCGGGTGTAGTGGATGATGTTGTCCAGCCGCTTCTGCTCGTCTTTCGAGTGCAGGACAAAGGAGATGCCTTCCTTTTTGGCACGACCGGTCCTGCCGATGCGGTGCAGATAGGCGTCGTTTTCCTGCGGGATGTCGTAGTTGAAAACAACCTGGATGTCGCTGACGTCGATGCCGCGGGCAGCTACATCGGTGGCAACCAGAATGTCGATTTCACCGGCTTTGTACTGCTCCATGATTTTGTTTCGCTCTGACTGGCGCATATCTCCGTGCAGGCAGGCGGTGTTTAGCCCTTGGGCGTGCAGCTGCTCGGCGACCATGCCGGTGGTGTACTTGGTGTTGCAGAAAACAATGGCGCGCGATACCTCAAATTGCTTCATCAGCCGCAGGATGATTTCAATTTTTTCACGCCCGATGCACTGGATGCTGTACTGGTCGATCTTCGGTTCGCTGTCCTGCACCGGCAGCACGGTGATTTCCTCCGGGTCGCGCTGGTACAGCCAGCCGATGTCCATGACCTCGCGGGAGATGGTGGCAGAAAACATACACATCTGCTTGAGTCCTTTTAAGCTGTCCAAAATCTTGCGGACATCCTTGTAAAAGCCCATGTCCAGCATCTTGTCCGCCTCGTCGAGGACCGCCATGCTCACCTTGCTTAAAACGACCAAGCGGTGCTGCATCAAATCCAGCAGACGTCCGGGCGTGGCAACCAGAATCTGTGTGCCTTTTTTCAGCTGCTGCTTCTGTTTTTCCATCGACTGCCCGCCGTAGACCACCACGGTGCGCAGCTGCGGCAAAAACTGGGTCAGTTGGCGCAGGTCGTCACAAATCTGGGTAGCAAGTTCGCGGGTAGGCGCCAGAATGATTGCCTGCACGTCGGAAGAATCGGTGTTCACCCGCTGAATCAAAGGAATGCCGAAGGCACAGGTTTTACCGGTGCCGGTGGGCGCCTTTGCAATGACGTCCCGTCCCTCCAGCATCGGCGGGATTGCTTTGCTCTGCACTTCGGTCATCTGTTGAAAGCCCATCTGCTCGACCGCCTGTAAGATGGCGGCATCGACGGGCAAAGAGGAAAAGAGGTTTTGCTCCATAATAATTTTTTTACCCTCCAAAATTTTCGGTCGAATCTTTTTGCTCATTTTGCAGTATAATGCTATTATACCATAAAAAGGAAGATTTTGCACGGGCTTGGGAAAATAGAACGTTTCTATACGAAAAAGGAAGGATAAATCCCGATGGATGAAGGAAAGGAAAGACGGATGGAAGAAGTGCAGGAGCAGATGACGGCAAAGCGGATTTTGTACCGTAAGAAGGACAGCAGCTGGTTTGGAAGTGATTACAATGTCAACCTCTACCAGGGGTGTCCACATGGGTGTATCTATTGTGACAGCCGCAGCGAGTGCTATGCGGTGGAGCATTTTTCACAGGTGCGGGCAAAGCGGGATGCGCTGGATTTGCTGCAAAAACAGCTGGCATCCTGCCGAAAAGGAGGTGTGGTGGCGACCGGTTCGATGTCCGACCCATACAATCCGCTGGAAGAAAAACAAAGACTAACCCGTGGGATGCTGACTTTGCTGCTTCGCCACTCCTTTGGAGTCAGCATTGCCACCAAAAGCAGCCTGGTGGAGCGGGACATCGACCTGCTGGAGCAAATCAAAGGATATGCGCCGGCGCTGGTTAAGCTCACCATTACCACACCGCATGACCATCTGGCAGAACAGCTGGAGCCGCACGCACCATCCTCCTCCCGGCGGCTGCAAACGCTGGAACGTCTGCGCGCACAGGGAGTTTTTGCAGGCGTGCTGCTGATGCCGGTCCTTCCCTTTTTGGAGGACAATCCGAAGGACATTCGTCTACTGGTCGAGCGGTGTGCGCAGGCAGGAGCAAAATTTATCTACCCTTATTTTGGAGTGACCCTGCGGGATCGGCAGCGGGAATATTTTTTGGAGTGCCTGGAGAAAAGCAGACCGGATGTTCGGAAAAAATATCTGGCGTTGGGTGAGCAGTATGACAACCGCTGCCCGAATGAAAAAGAGCTGTGGCAGGTGTTCTGTGAGGAATGCAAAAAGCACGGCATCCTGTGGCAGATGGAGCAAATCATCACAGCTTCCCAAGAGCCGTATCAAAACGAACAGCTTTGTCTTTTTAGGTAGCAAAACAGGGAGGACGCATCCGATGCGTCCTCCCTGTTTTTTTTAGGATAGGTAGTTTAGCGCAGCCTGCCTTTGCTGTTGGTGTTGGAATTTCTGCGCTGGATAAAATAGCCGATGGCAACCCCGATGAAGGCAATCATAATGTAGGTGACCCAAAACGGCCACACGCTGCTGTCGTAAAACAGGAAGATGGTGGGTAAAAAAAGAAGAGCGACCAGAATGGGATAGTGCAGGTGCAGACCGTTTTCCTTTCCGCACAGGATGCCGCAAATCAGGCAGACCAGCGGGAAAAGGACAAAGAGGGTCAGCGACATCAGGGTGACCGAGTCGAAGCCGAAGAACAGAATCGGCGCGCCCAAAAAGGCGGTCAGGGTAATGATGGAGCAGTCCACCAATTTCTTTGGATTTTTCATAAGCAAAGGATTCTCCTTCCAGATTGATGCAGTTGTTGGTGTAACTTTCAGTATACCATATCTGCACCATCCTTTCAACTGCTGCATATTGCAGCAAGGAAGCTCATACCATTGGATAGACACAAATCTGCACGGACAGACGGCAGCACAGGCAAAACAGCCGGCTCTGACCGCTGCCGGAAAAGGAAAGAGAGGTCATTGGTATGGAATGTAATGCAATCAGGCAGGCAGTCTGCGCAAATGAGGTGGTGTATGATTCGGTCGTGGAAGTTCCGCTGGAAAACGATGTCATCCTGCCGGATTATTGTCCCGATATTGTCAAGGTTCTAAAATGCACAGTGAACGCCTGCGTATCTTCGACCCAGGTGCAGGGCAGGCAGATGACCCTGGAAGGGATGTGTACCGTCCATCTTTTGTATCTGGGCGAGGACAGTGCAGGTTCCTCTTTGCAGCTGCGCAGCATCGATACCCGAATGCCGTACAGCAAAACGGTCGATTTAAAGGGAGAAGCCCAGCGGCTGCTGGTGCTGGCGCAGATAGATTCCTCCTACTGCAACTGCCGTGCAGTCAGCAAAAGAAGGCTGGAGCTAAAGCTCTCTTTAAGCCATCGGGTGTGCGCACTCAGCGCCGGGGAGCAGCAGCTGATTGGAGATAGCGCAGAGGATACCCAGCAGCCACAGGGTTTGCAGCTGCGCAAACGGATGCTCGAACAGTGCTGCTTTGTTGCCCAGCCGCGAGAGATCATCGACATCCGTGAAGAGCTGGAGCTGGGCGGGTCAAAGCCGGCGGTGCGCAGTATGATCTCTTCGCGCGGATGTGCGGTGATGAGCGACCACAAGCTGATTTCCGGGAAAATTGTGACCAAGGGTGAGCTGCGCATTACCGTGCTGTACAATGGAGAATCCTCCGCCGAGGAGGGCGCACAATCGGAAAAGGAAAACATCCAGCAGATGGATTTTGTTTTGCCCATCAGTGCGGTCATTGATGCGCCCGGAGCGGACGATGGCTGTCTTTGCCTGGCGGATTACAGCCTGTGCGAGCTGGAAATTTCACCAAAGTTGGACCAAAATGGGGAAAACACCCTCTTCGAGCTGGAAGCAAAGGTCAGCGCTACTGCGCAGGTCTGTCGGATTCAACAGGCGCAGGTAGCGGATGACTGTTATTCTACCCGCTACGAGTGCGAGGGTCAGCTGCGCCCCTTAAGCTTTCTGGAGTCGATGCAGCCGGTGGAGGAAAGTTGCCTTTATAAAGGAGAAGTTGAGCTGCCGGAAGGGGTGGAGGAAATTTTGTCCGGCTGGGGCCAGGTCAGCGGCAGTGCCGTCCGATTTGAGGAGCAGGAGGGAAAACAGACGGCAGTCCTTCAGGTCAATCTGGATTTGTGCCTGCTGGCGCTGGATGCCGACGGAAGTATTCAGTTTTATAACAAGACCGAGCAGATGGAATGTCCGTTTGCAGCAGGCGCAGGGGAGGACAATCGGCTGCTGTTTTGCCCGCAGCTGACGGTGGTGGGATTTGACTACAACCGAACAACCGCCAATCTTGCGGTGCGCTGCGAGGTGCAGGTGCGCGGGATGCTCTGCCGTTTAAAGCGGTGTAATCTGCTGGAGGAGGTAACGGTGGATGAAAGCAAACCGATTGAGCATGAGCAGGATTGTTCGCTGACCATCTACTATGCGGATGCCGGAGAAACGCTGTGGGAGATTGCAAAGCGCTACCATACGGCGATGCAGTCGGTGCTGGAAGCCAACAGTCAGCTGGAACTTTCCCCACAGGCGGGAGTGTCCAAACGGGAGATGCTTCTGATCCCGATTTTGTCCCATTAGGTCATGGGTGCAGCCAATCAAAAGGAGGGAACGCTTTATGGATAGCCGCAATATCTACAACGACATCGCCCAGCGTACAGGCGGTGATATTTATATCGGGGTGGTCGGACCGGTGCGCACCGGAAAATCCACATTTATCAAGCGATTTATGGAGGATTTGGTGATTCCAAACATCGAGGGAGAATTTGTCAAGGAGCGGGCGGTCGATGAACTGCCGCAGTCGGCAGCAGGCAGGACCATCATGACCACCGAGCCGAAATTTATCCCGGAGGATGCAGCGAAGATCGAGTTAGATCAGAATGCAAGGCTCAATGTCCGCATGATCGACTGTGTGGGGTACATCGTGCCAAGTTCGCTGGGATACATCGAAAACGAGCAGCCGCGCATGGTGATGACCCCGTGGTTCGATGAGGAAATCCCGTTCAATATGGCAGCGGAGATCGGAACCCAAAAGGTCATCCAGGAACATTCCACCATCGGGCTGGTGGTGACGACCGACGGCTCCATCAGCGAAATCCCGCGGGAGGAGTACGAGGAAGCCGAGGAGCGGGTCATCCGGGAATTGCAGGAGCTGCAAAAGCCGTTCGCAGTGCTGCTCAACTGCCAGCAACCGCACAGTACTGCTGCGAGGGAGCTGGTCGAACAGATGCAGCAGAAGTACGGCGTGCCGGTGCTGGCGGTCAACTGCCTGGATTTGAGCGAATCGGACATCCGGCAGGTGTTGTCCAACGTGCTGATGGAATTTCCGGTCAAGGAGATCAAGGTCAATATCCCGCGGTGGATTTTGTCGTTGGAGCAGGGACACTGGCTCAAATCGGATTTGTATGACGCCATCTGCCGCAGCTGCGGACAACTGCACCGCATCAGCCATGTTGCCGCACAGCTGGAGCAGATTGAAGAATGTGAGCAGATCCAGCGCGCACAGATTACCGGTATGGATTTGGGACACGGCAAGGTGATGCTTTCCATCATAGTGAAGCCGAATCTGTTCTATGATATTTTAGGTGAGGCGACCGGTCTGGAGATAGGCGGAGAGGAAGGTCTGCTGCCCTGCCTGTGCGAACTGGCACAGATGAAACGGGAATATGATAAGGTCAAAGGCGCTTTGGAAGAGGTAGCAGCTACCGGATATGGAATCGTGATGCCGTCGCTGGAGGAATTGACCCTGGAGGAGCCGCAGATTGTCAAGCAGGGCGGACGGTATGGTGTGCGGCTGAAAGCATCGGCGCCTTCCATCCACATGATGAGAGCGGACATCACCACCGAGGTCAGCCCGATTGTCGGCAGCGAGAAGCAGTCAGAGGAGCTGGTGATGAGCCTGCTGGAGGAGTTTGAAGGCGCTCCGCAGAAGATATGGGAAAGCAATATCTTTGGAAAATCACTGCATGAGCTGGTCAACGAAGGGTTGCACAACAAGCTCTATCGACTGCCGGCAGATGCGCGCATCCGAATGCAGGAAACCATCGAGAGGATGATCAACGAAGGATGCAGCGGACTCATCTGCATCATCCTGTAAAAGAGGATAGAAAAAAGGACCCGGATGGGTCCTTTTTTTCGGCTTTGCAGCCGCTCGACGGACAAATTTACTGCTTATGACGGTGATCCTGTTGACGCATCAAAGCAAGCGCCTGCTGGGATTTGGTTGAGCCGCCCTGACAGCGCAGACTGCGCTGGATTTGCCGCTGCATCCGCTTGGGATTGTGTACCGCATGGGGACGTTTGGCATCCACCGGAGGGCTAAAGCGCAGCTGGTGGTAATGTTCCAGCAGATAGACGTAGACCTGTGCATCGGTAGGCTGTGCGCCGAAGGTCACCTTGGCAGCGGTCAGGAGGTCCTGACCTTTGTGCGGTTGTCGGCGCTCAAAGATACCTACCCAAAATGGGTCCTCAAAGAATACGGTGAAGCTGCTTTGGATTTTGTCCATGTCGATTCCTCCTAAAAAAATTCCATTCGGAGGGACAACCTTAGGAGGCAGGTTACTGACAGGCGGGACAGCCGCCTGTGCCCGGACTACCGACCGGACTGTGTTTTTTCCGAAGGGACAAGGTGTGTGCCCGTACGCCTTGTCTGTATGATGATTGTTTGGGCAAATTCAGTATAAAAAATTTCTCGAACTTTTGCAAGCAAACGAGGAGTATTTTAGAAATATAAAATGAGGGAGGGTCGTTTTGATTTTTAAACCCTTTACAGGTCATGTTCAATCATCCCAGCACAGTGGAGTGCTGTCGATACTTTTTTCATTTTGTCGCATTGCAAAGAAGAAACGAGAAATTTTCCTGCTTGCATTTTTGTAAAAAATGGGGTATAATAAAATGAATACAGCAACAGCAGGGAGGTGCGCAGGATGAAACAACCGGGGACCAAGAGCATAGCGGTCAACCGAAAGGCAAGACATGATTATTTTGTTCAGGAAACCTATGAGGCAGGTATCGAGCTGTTTGGCACCGAGGTCAAATCGCTGCGCTTAGGACAGGTCAATCTGAAGGACAGCTGGTGCGACATCCAAAATGGCGAGCTGTTCATCAAGCAGATGCACATTTCCCCTTACGAAAAGGGAAATATCTTTAACCGCGACCCCATCCGTCCCAGAAAGCTGCTGATGCACAAACGGGAAATCCTCAAACTCTACGGAACCTTAAAGCAGGAGGGTTTGACGCTGATTCCGCTTTCCCTCTACTTTAAAAACGGAAGGGTAAAGGTGGAACTGGGTCTGTGCAAAGGTAAAAAGCTGTATGACAAGCGCGACGATCTGGCAAAGCGCGATGCAAAACGGACCATCGACCGGGCGTTGAAGGAACGAGTCCGTTAAAAATCTCTACCATACGGGGGCGTACAGGCTTTCGACGGGGATTTTGAAGTATGTCAAGCGAGCAGAGGAGGGCACCTCTATAAAAGTCCATGTTTATTAAATATAAACGCTAAAAATAACGTTACAACCGTAAATTTCAACAAAGAAATGGCGGTTGCTGCTTAATTAAAAGCAGCTGTCCGGCTGAGGAGGACCACGGCTTTAGTTTGGGCATTATGAAGTGGTGAACGTCAGGCAGGAGTGTCTTGTACTGCCGATGAATAAAAGTCTACCGAACGGATGTGCTTGTTTGCCGGTGCATCCGTAAGGGAAACTGCTCTTTCGAGCAAAAACGGTAAACTGCGCTCGGAGAAAGATGTATGGATGGATTTTCGGACAGGGGTTCAATTCCCCTCGCCTCCACCACCAGACTGAGTCTGGACGCATATCGCGTTCCAGGCTCTTTCTTTTTATCTAAATGTGAGGATCGCGTTTCAGCCGATCTAAACTGACCACCCTTCCCAGACTAAAAACCTCAATCAATCGCTTAATCATGCGATTTGTTGGGGTTTTCTTTTTGCGAATTTTCAAAATTGACCTTGTTTTTGGAATTGCTTAACAAGTCTGTAAATCTATCCTGGATCATTTGAGCGGTTAAATCTGTGTCGCCCTGCATCTCGTGCCCGTATATCCCAAAGGTATCCATATTTTTGAGTGCCCGCCCAACGATTTTACAAGTCCTTTCAAATCACAGTTCAGACTTCCTTACAATACGATCCGTACTTTCTACAAAATAAAAGGAGCGGCTCACAAGTGCCACTCCTTTTATTTATCTGTAAGCTTTTCAGGTACAGAATATTATTTTACAAAGGCTGCTGCAATGTCAGCATCCTTTGCACCATTTTCAATGATGAACAGGTTATCGACAGAGAAGCCTGCATCTTTGAAGATGGAGATAGCTGTTTTTGCACATTTGTTGCCGCTGTAGCACAGGAAGTATACCGGTTTGGTATTGTCCAGTGTTTTAGCAAGCTCATATGCAGCGGTCTGTGCCTTTGCATCTTCGATTTCCTTTAATGCAACCTGTACCGAGTTTTCCAAATGACCTTCGGCATAGGTAGCATCGTCACGGACGTCAACGATCTGAGCGTCAGCTTCTTTCAGCACATCTGCGCCCTTAGCATATTTCCACTCGATGGCTTCGTCCACACGGTTGGTGGTGAGAGCGTCTTTTACATCAGCCAAAGCTTTTGCACCGCCTTCTACGGTGTAGATCAGTTTTTCATCAATGCCGGCATCCTTCAGAACGGTAGTCGTTTTCTGGGCACCTCTTGCACCGCTGTTGCAGATGATGTAAATGTCTTTACCGTCCTTCAGGTTCTTTTCAGCATATGCCTTCATGTTTTCTACCAGGGATTCGTCCTCCAGTGGGAAGATTGGGCACCATTCGGAATTGGCAACTCTGCCTTCAACATATTTTCCCCATTCTCTTACATCCAGCAGATGAACCTCTTTTGCTTTGGCAACAGCATCCTTTGGAGCTACCATCTGGTATTCTTCCTCACCAGCTTTTTCCTCCGTTTTTTCCTGAGAGGTTTCAGCCTGTGGCTGTGCAGAAGCTTCCTTAGACGGTTCTTTAGCTCCACAGCCTGCCATAGTGGACAGCAACATCATAGTTGCAAGTACAACTGCAAGGATTTTCTTTTTCATTTTTACTTCCTCCTTTATCATTAAGCGTATGGATACACGCTTGTTCACAAGTATATTATAAACATTATATAGTTTGCTTGCAAGGAATTAATCAAAATAACCTATCGTTTTCTCCAATAGGATAGGAAACCATTATTTAAAATATGAATATGCGGACAGATACTCCTGGTCAATCCTCTCCAAAAAGTCATCACTCAGGTAGTCCTTCAGCTTTTGGAAGGTCGATTCATTAAAGATGGCTTTTTGTGGGTCTTGATACTGTATCCATGCCATGGCGCACCAGGTAATCCCACGCAGACAGGTTACAGGAATGTACACATCGACACGCTCCTTTAATCCATCGGTATCAAATCGCCCATAGACATTATGGAGATACTCTTGCACAAACTGCTCAATTTGCTCGGTGGACAGGATGACATCGGTTTTCCAGAAGGTTGTGGTCGGTGCTAAAAAATGACCTACGTCCTGTGCCGGGTCTCCGAAGATTGGTTTTTCCCAGTCCACAAGGTAGCCGTTTTCTTTGCTGCCATTCATCAAAAAATTGGTGGAATTCAGCTCAGTATTGATGCAGCAGCGATAGTTCGGTTCTGCAAGACAGTCAGCCAACTGCCAGACATGGTCCAGCATTCCTCTGATTTTTTTCTTTTTACCCTCTTCACCCAGAGAGGAGGAGCTGTAAACCAAGAACATTTCCTCACACTCCTCCAGGATGGCACGAAGAGGGTTTTGTGGTATTTGCAGATGATGCTGAGTCAATGGGATACTATGGATGTCAGCCAGACAGGGTGCTGCATCCAAAAGTTCTGTGTTGTAGTCCAGAGAATGTCCCGGCAGATACTCCATAACCAGAACGCCCTGTGGAAGAAAGCGCAGGCTGCCATCGCAGTAAAAGACTTTAGGGGTTCTCCCAGAAGATTCCAACAACTTGAGCGCCTGATATTCGTATTCAATTTGGTTGTCCAGGTGCATCTGACTTCCGAAGTTGACCCGAAGTACCAGTTCTTTTTGGCTGATTGGGTGGGTAAAGCGATAGTTTCGGTTGTATTCGCCCTGCGCCAATATCTGGTATTCTTCGGTTATTTTTGCGGGAAGTCCCAACGCATTTCGGTATTCCGGCAAAGCAACATACTGCTGCAATTCCTTTTCCAGTTCCATTTTTAGATTCTCCCTATCTGACGTCACGATACAAATCGGAAATGACCTCAATGTCAACACCGTCGCGGTACATCTTTCTCAGTCGGTTCATTTTCCACATCAGACGAAGCTTGGGAATTGTTTTTTTTGGAAAGCGTCTGTCTGAGGTGTAGATGCGCTTTTGGGTCATACCGAGAGGAATTCCCATCTCTTTGAGGGTGAGCGAAAACTGATAGTCCTCCATGATGGGGATTTCAGGAAACAAACCGGCTTCAAAAAATAGTTCACGCTCGATAAATATTCCCTGATCACCAAACATCACCTTTCGGTCGAATACCCGGTGGTTGGAGATGACCCTGCAGGTCCACATAAAAAAGTTTTTGGAATGAAAGGCAATACCAAAGCAGCCTGCGCGGTGATTTTGCATCACCCGACGAATTTCTCCCAATGGGTCGGGTGGCAGCTCACTGTCGCAGTGCAGAAAAAACAGGATGTCGCCGGTGCTTTCTTTAGCACCGGCATTCATCTGTTTGGCACGACCCTTGTGACCTTGCAGGAGTTTATAGCTTTTATCCAGCAGAGCAACTGTGCGGTCGGTGCTTCCGCCATCCACCAAGATGATTTCACAGCGGTCCTTCAAAGGTTTTAATTGCCGCTGTAATGCTTCTATGGTTTTTTCCTCGTTGTAGATGGGGATGATGATGGAAATTTTTTTATTCTGCTCCAAAAATTTTTCGGTTACAGGACAGCTTGTTTCTTTACGGGACAGACGACCACGCAGCGCACGCAAATCGTCCGGGGTATCCAAATCGGACAGCGTTTTGGCATATCCTACCGAAAATCCGGTTGCTTGCAGCTGCTGTACAGTCTGCTCCAGCACCTTGCTGTGACCATATTCAGAGAGTACGAAAGCCTGCTGAATCGGTTGTTTCATTCCCACCAGATAGTATCCGCCATCCTCTGTTTTGCCGAACACAATATCTTTTTCCTTCAGAACCTCAAAGGCTTCCGTCAAATTTTCCGTCTTTAATTCCGGGATGTCAGCACCAATCAAAATACAGCTCTCGTATCCTTTGGATAAAACCTGCTCGATGGCACGGTACATCTTTTCACCGAGGGTGTTTCCTTCCTGAGGAAAATAGTCTGCCTGTATCCCGAAGATGGTTCGTAGTTTCTGCTCGTTGTCTGCACCTGCCGGTGTATAGTTGATAAAAAGCTCAGCCGGGGTTTGCTGACATTGTTGGCGTAAATCCTGTAAAAAGCAGATGTGTAGCCTTTTGCATTCTTCTGCCGTCAGATAGGGCATCATCCTGGTTTTGGTTTTTCCTGCCTGGGGAACTCTGGTAAAGAGTATGATTGCCTGTTTCATTTATAAAATCTGCTCCAAAATTTCAATGGTATCTGCTACGACACAGGGACAAAAATCAAACAGCAGACCTTTGTCCAAAACCGTTTTCATCTGCTCCGGCTGTGAGATGTCATATCCCAGCAGCTCTTTGCAGATGCAGGAAGGATACTTTTGAGCAAACTTTGCCCGAAAATCCGCTGTTTTTTCTGCCATCATCTGCTTTTGCTGGTTATCGCCTTCTTTACAGTGACCATACTTGAGTCCAATCACCATCAAAGCGCCGGTAACAGCACCGCAGGTTTCGGCGCACTGCATACCGCCTCCAAAGCAAGCGGCTACCTTTCGCATCATGTCCTGCTCCATGCCAAGAGGTTCTGCAAAGGCTCCGGTCACCACCTGTGAGCAGTCAATGCCCTGTGCAAATAATTCTTTAATTCTTTCCTGTTTCAATTTTTTTCTCTCCTTTTGCTTTTTGTCTTTCAAGATAAATTTTTCTGCCCATTGCAATGATAGCCGACAGAGCAAACAGGAGCATCAAGCCGGTGACAAACAGCTTGGCTCCGCCGGTCAGCATACCGCCCACATAGGAATAAACGATGGTGGCAGGCAGTTGTCCTAAGCCGGTTGCAATCATAAAGGAGCCGAAGGACATGGAGGTCAGTCCTGCTGCATAGCTGACGATGTCAAAGGAAACAAAGGGAAGCAGGCGACAGATCAGGATGGTGTTCTTTCCATATTTTTCAAAGAAGGTGTCGATCTGTGCAAGCCCTGCTTTGCTGGTCAGTTTTTCCGCCACGTCCCTGCCTAAAATTCTGGCAATAAAAAAGCATAGTGCGGCTCCTGCCATTGCACTGGTCCACGACAGGATTGCTCCCTGCCACCAGCCAAAAAGGTTTGCGTTGGCAAAGGTAATCAAAAATGCCGGCAGTGGTGCTGCCAACGATTGAAAGACCATTAAAAGAAAGGAAATAACGACCGCATAAGTACCGTAGGAGGCGACAAACTCCTTGACCACGGTGAAGTCACCGCTGGCAAACATACAGAAAATTTCGTTCATTCCTTCTTTGACCGAAGGGAAGATGAAATAGCTGGCAATACCTGCCGCAATCAGTGCCAGCACAATGATTTTCTTTCCCCATTTTTTCTTGTTTTGTTCCATGCCTTATCCTCTCCAATACTTTGTTTTTGCCCGATTGATTACAGACATTTTAATTTGCGGCTGTTCCTGAATCTCCAAAATCCTCAGCAGGATATGTCCGGTATCAGGACAACCGTTTCTGACAAAATTACCTGCGCAGGAAGCGCAATAGGTCATAAGCTGCCTGCCGCTTTCTAGGCTCGCTTTGGCTGCCTGTTGTCCCATCTGCTGGGCAAGCCTCGATTCTTTTCCGCCGGCACAGCCGCCAAGACCGCAGCACTGTATCTGCTCCAACATATCCGGTTCGCTTGCAAGGAAGGGACGGATATGCCCTAACAATTCCCGACTTGCCCGGTCCGGGCAGGGTGGGAAAAGAAGAAGCGGCTCGGATATGACCTTGCCAAGTCCTAACTCTATCAGCTTTTCATAGATGCTGACCACGGAGATGTGCAGCCGAGGTTTTAAAAAATGGTAGCAGTTGGGACAAAGCATCACCAGCTGCTTGATCCCTTGTGCCATCAGGCGCTGTTCCAGTGCTTGTATGGAATCCTGCTGCGACAATCCAAGCTCTGCAAGAGGTTTGCCACAGCAGTCGAACACAGTGCCAATTCCTGCTTTTTCTTTTAGCAGGCGGGAAATTTGCCTGGTTGCCTTGGGATAAAAGGATGGGAAATTGCATCCGGGGAACAGGACGCAGCTGCCGGTAGCGGTGTGATAGTTGGCAAAACGGTAGTTCCTTTTTTCCCACAGCAGAGCACCGTATCCTTTTTCTGGAAGTTTCCCGTTGTTTTTCTGTACCAGCTCTTGTCGAATGGAGAGAAAGTTCTCCCGACCGTCGATTCCAAGTGGGCAAACCTGTGTGCATCTGCCACATAAAAAACAGTGATAGGCAAGTTCAGGGTGACTTTGAATTTTACCGATGTCCATCCCATACTTTTGCAAAAACAGACAGTTTTGTGTGCAGATGCCACAGTGCACACATTTTTTACTCTCCATCCTTTTCCTCCTTGATGTATCTCTTTTTTAGAATCATCCCTGCCACTGTGACCATCAATGCCAGCAGTGCAGCAATTCCAAGATACAAAAGACCATCTTTTCCACCGGTCAGTCCTGCTGTACCAACAGTATACATGGCTGTACCGGGCAGCATGAAGACAAAGGAGGCAAGGGAGTAGGTCCCAAAGGAAATAGAGGTGATTCCATAGGCAAAATTTTGCAGGTTGTATGGGAAAATCGGGACCAGACGGGTAATCATCAATACAAAGACTTGATTTTTGCCGGTGTTATCAAACAGCCATTTTTTCAGATATTTATTTTTGGAAACCAAAGGCTCGATGCTTTCTTTTAAGAAGAAGCGACCGAGTAAGAAGGCAATCATGGCGCCAATGGTGGTTGCCAGTGAGCAGACCAGGGTGCCGAGCCATGGTCCAAACAGCAGCCCTGCCAATATGGCAAAGGTGACGCCCGGCAGTGCCAAGACTACACAAGCCACAATGGTAAGCACGATATAAAGAAGCACCGCTTGCAATCGGTTCTGCTGCACCAAGCGGCTGAGAACATCCAATGGCTGTGAGTTCATTAGCCAATCGGACCAGTGAAAGGTGCGGTCCAGTATAAAGATGAGCAGCACAATCCCGGCAAATATCCAAAGCTTTTTATTTTTCATCCCAGAATCCTTTCGTTATATTTAGGAAGTAAAATTTTAGGCAATAAAATGAAAATGCGCACAAAGAAGGAAGGTTGCCGTTTTTGAGGGAGAGTAGCAGCAATCTTCCCATTTATCTTTTTCTAATTTTATTGTAGTGGTAAGAGTCAGTGCCGTCAAATCAATAAAAACAATCAGTTATTTGCACCTTGATTGCCTTTCTCTATTGAATAGGGAAATTTAGCCACCCGGCATACATCTCCTGACGGTAGCGGCTTAAATCTTTCACAGTTGGAAGATTGAGCAGACAGGTGTCGGGAGCAGATTGTGTAACACCCAGCCAGCCGCTGGTCATTCCCTTTTCGGTGATATAACAGTTGCAAATATGATTCTCGAACAGCTCAGGATGCAGCAGATAGATAGAAGCGACCACATCCCAGCAGTAGGAAGCGGTTTCTCCGTTTCTTTGCTGCTTGACATCAAAGCGATAGCCCAACTTTTGAGCAATCATCCGGCCTGCTGCTGTTTTGCTCATTTCTGCAAAGAATTCTTTCTTATATAGATAAGATGGAAGGAGGGTGTTGTTGCCGGTGAGGATGGAGATTTTTCTGCCATGCGTCAAGACCGTCGCAGATGCTTTTGGCGCAACAGAAAAATTCAGTTCATCCAGATGCTTGCCATGATAGAGCAGCGGCTCTGTATAACCGCCCATGAGAACGATTTCTTTTATCTTTTCAAAAATATGCGGGTCCAACAAAAAGGCTCCATACAGGTTGGTCAAAGAACCGACAGCTACGACGGAAATTTCACCGGGAGCGCTGTTTACTTGTTCGACGATAAAGCGAGCAGCGTCGCTGATGGGTTTTTCTTCTGCATTGGCGCCTGCCAGTACAGGAAGATTGTCCTGTCCGGTCTCCAGCAAAATTTGCTTGGTTGCAGAAAATACAGCATCTGCTGAGCTATTTCCAAAAGTACAGCAAACCCCGAGTATCTTTGCAGATTTCGGTCTGCCCAACAGATAAAACAGGGCAAGGGCATCGTCCATCGGGTATCCGGGAATACCGGCGGTGCAGTCACAGTCAAAGATTACCTGCTTCATGTGGATTATTTTCCTCCTTTTTGTCGTATGAACGTTCGGCTCAAAATCCAACCCTTATCTTATCACACATTTTGGGAGAATGCATTCACTTATTTAATTTTTCTATGGAATTATTGAGAAGAATATAAATTTACAATTCATTTATCCTGCTTTTCCATTAAGGGAAGAAAAAATTCCCAAAACCCGCATGCTTTGCAGGTTTTAGGAATTGCAGTATGATTCGAAGAAATACTCGTTGTTTGGAAGAAAGGAAGAAAACGATGAGTAAATTTATCTATGGTTATGCATGAGTATCCACCGAACAGCAGAATTTAGACAGACAGGTTGATGCTTTGACCCGATATGGGAAGATTCACTATATTGAGAAGATGACAGGAACTAGAAAGGATAGACCGGAGTTAAAAAACTACTGAAAAATCTCAAGGAATATGGATAAGGAATTTGGGGAGTGTGAAAATTTCTTATTTCAAGCCTTTTTGTGATGGAAACTATATCAATTACTGTACATAAGGCCTTCACTTTAGCTAGCGCTTCAACATCTGAATTGCCAAAGAAGGGAATGCTGAAAATAACGTTTTTTCTAAAAAAGCAAAGATTTTACGGAAAAATAGCAATTTATAAGAAGAAGGGTTCGCTGATTTGTGAGGGAGATGTATCCAATCCACTCCAATAAAGTGTCATCCAAGCAAAAGTAGAAAGCAATAGATTGGCATAATGAAAGAAAAACAGAAGAATTTACTGTACAAAATGAGAAAAAATTTGCTAAAACTGGAGTTTTAAATCGAAAACGGATAAAAAGAAAGCGAAAAATAAACTAAATAGGAAATAATTTTTAAAAAGTTTCCAAAAAAATCCGGGAAAATATCTGTAAATTTGGTTGCAAAAGTTATTTGTGTCACAAAATTTGTCACTAATTGAAAAAACAATGAATAGAAGTATAATAATATGAATGATAATATCAAATTAAAAGGGAAAAAGGCAAGAAACGGATTGATTCATGCCGATAAAAGGTGAATCCTTCAAAAACAATTCAGAAAGTATGAGGAAAACTTCATGGAAAAAGACGAAATTGAAATTGACCTGCTTGCGTTGGCGCTTGCGGTCTGGAGGAAAATTTGGCTGGTATTGGCGATGACGATTCTTGGCGCTGCGGTCGCATTTTCCTATGCCAAGTTTCTGGTGACCCCGCTGTATCAGGCGAAAGCGATGATGTATGTCAACAACAGTGCGATTTCACTGGGAAATGCCTCTTTCAGTATTTCTTCCGGTGAGTTGTCCGCGGCGCAGAGCCTGGTGGATACCTACATTGTCATTATGAAGAGCCGTCTGACGTTGGATACAGTCAACGAGAAGATTAAGGCGGTTAACCCGGAATGTGACTACACCTATGAACAGTTGTCAGAAATGATTACAGCCAGTGCGGTGAATGGCACTGAAATTTTTGAAATTGTGGTAACCAATCCGGATAACCAGAAAGCGGAGCTGATTGCCAATACCATCGCGGATGTTTTGCCAAAGAAGATTGCAAACATTGTAGAGGGCAGCTCGGTTCGTATTGTAGACTATGCGATTGTTCCTGCATATCCGGTATCTCCAAGCGTTACAAAATACACAGCGATCGGTCTCTTATTCGGCGGTATGCTCAGTGTGGGCATCATTGTTCTGATGGAGCTGATGAATGAATCCATCCGTTCGGAAGATTATCTGCTTCAGACATACGATCTGCCAATCCTTGCAGTTGTTCCGGCAATGGGAGCAACGAGCAGATCCCGTGGAATCAGTGAGTATCAGAAGCAAAACGGAAAGGAAAAAGAATAATGTTCTGGAGCAAAAAGAAACAAAACCAAAAGTTGTTCGCCGATGTTGCATCGGAACAGCAGAGTATGATGGGAAGCAACCTCAATTTTGCAGCATCCGAAGCGTATAAACTGTTGCGCACCAACCTGACCTTTTCCTTTACCGATGATGAAGAACAAAAGATTATCGGAATTACAAGCTCTGTAAAAGGAGAAGGAAAAAGTATTACAGCGATCAATCTCGCGTATACCATCGCAGAGGCAGGCAAAAAGGTGCTGTTGATGGAATGTGATATGCGACTGCCGACAATCGCCAAGCGATTGAGCTTAAAATCCAATAAAGGATTGTCCAACCTTTTGGTCGGCATGAATTCAGCCAATGAGGTTATCCAGGAAGGAGTTCTGTCCAAAACAATGGATGTCATTCCGGCAGGCGATATTCCTCCAAATGCGTTAGAGCTGTTGGCATCCAATCGAATGGAGTACACACTGGAATACCTTTCGGAGTATTACGACTACATCCTTTTGGACCTGCCTCCGGTGACAGCGGTTGCCGATGCACTGGTTGCTTCTAAACTGGTATCGGGTATGATTGTCGTGGTTCGACAGGATTATGTGGGAAGAGCCGCTTTATCGGAAACGATGCGCCAGCTGAAATATGCCAATGCAAAGGTGCTGGGCTTTGTCTTTAACAGTGTGGATGATTCTACCCTGCCATACAACAAAAAATATTACCGCAAGGGATATTACAAGGGAAAATACGGCTATAACTATGGCTATCAGTATGGTTACGGACATCAGCAGGTAGAGAAAGCACAGGAGAAAGTAGGACAAAAATGATTGATTTTCATACCCACATCTTGCCGAAAATGGACGATGGAAGCAAAAGCACAGAAGAGTCGATTGCGATGCTGAAGATGCAGGCAGAGCAGGGCATCCGATGGGTGGTTGCTACTCCGCATTTTTATGCAGAGCATGAAAGTCCACAGGATTTTTTGCAGCGACGCAATCACTCCTATCAGTCCTTGCAAAAGGAGATTGAACGGCAAGGGTTGCAGGACCAGCTTCCCAAAATTCGATTGGGTGCAGAGGTGCGGTATTTTGAAGGAATCAGTCACAGCAGTGCTGTCCACGATTTGAAGATAGAAAATACAGACCTGTTGTTGTTGGAGATGCCGTTTGTACCCTGGAGTCAACGGATGATTCAGGAGGTCAAGGCAGCACAGCAGTTTAACTTAACCATTCTACTGGCACATGTTGAACGATACCGAAAGACACAGGGATTTTTCTTCCATAAAAAGCTGGAGGAAATGGGAGCTTTGATTCAATCCAATGCAGAATTTTTTCTCAATAAGAAAACCAGAAAAAAGGCGATGCATTTGTTTGAACAAGGTAAAATCAATTTGTTGGGGTCGGATTGTCACAACGGTACGGTTCGACCGCCCAATCTGGGGGAGGCTGTGCAGCTTCTGACCGAACAGTTTGGGGACTTGTCTGTTCGTTATCTGCAGGATCAGCAGAGAAGATATATGAAAGGAATTGATTAAGATGAAAAAATTCATGACACTTTTTTTGACAATGGCTTTGATTGCCTCGATGTCTCTGACAGGAGTTGCAGCTAATTTTACCCCTAGCGTACAGGGAAAACCGGCACCGGAGGTTGTTACCAATGTGGTGACCACTCCAGATGGTAAAAAACAATCCTATGTAGCACAGGTGATCGATAAGGAAGGCAAAGTAATCAAAAACATTGAGAAAGACAGTGTTGTCATTACCCCGGTTTCCAAGTCTAAAAAAGCAACACCGGAAGTAAAGGCAGCTTTGGATAAAGCCTACAAACAGATTAAAGATGCCAAATCTTTGAAAGATTTGGTACCGGATATTGAAACACACTTGAAGAGCCTTTCTAAAACCTTGAAGGTGGAAGATATGGTTACCCGCGATTTGTTCAATATTTCGGTCAACAAGGAAACAGAACAGTATCTCAAGAATGGTAACTCCATCAAACTTAGCTTCCAGTTGGGCGTGAAGCCAAACACCAAGGTAGTTTGCATGACACTTGTTGATGGAAAATGGACGGTAATCGATCAGTCAAAGGTGAAGGTCAACAAAGACGGTACCGTAACCGTAGAGTTTACCTCTGCCGGTCCGGTGGCATTTGCAGTACAGAAAACAAAAACGGTTGCAAAGACTCTGAGCAGAGCATCCCGCTCCTAGTAAGCCGGGATAAGATAGAAAAAGTTTGGAGGATCATGGATGCCACAGGTTCACGTAAAAAAGAGCAATGCCAAAAAGATTCTTGTTCTGGTTGCAGTTTTGCTTCTTTGCTTGGGTGTAATTGGAGCCGTTTCCTTTTGGGAAGCCGGGCAGGAGAAGGAAGCCATGTCGGTTCAGGCAGAGATTGATGAGTCGGCACGCAGAAGAAGAGAAGGCTGGATTGAGCGGGATGGAGTCTGGTATGCTCCCAAGCAGGGACAGGAAACGATGTTGCTGATTGGTCTGGATAAGATGGATCCTCTAAAACAATCCGAAGGCTATAACAATAATACGCAGGCAGACTTTTTGCTACTGGCAGTTTTTGATGATATAGAAGAAAAAGTCCATGTCCTTCATATCAACCGAGACAGTATGGCAGAAATTCCTGTGTTGGGTGTCGATGGTCAGCCGGCCGGTAGCGTTACCGGTCAGCTGGCGTTGGCTTATACCTATGGTAGCGGCTTGAATGATAGCTGTGTCAATACAGTAGATACGGTTTCGGATTTTCTTTATGGAATAGAAATCGACCATTATGTTGCCATGACTATGGGAGCTATCCCGTATCTCAACGATTTGATTGGCGGGGTAGAAGTTACTGTTTTAGATGATTTTTCCGGTATCGACGACAGTTTGGTGGAAGGGGAAACAATCACCCTGAAGGGTGAGCAAGCACTCCATTATGTCCGCAATCGTGCAGAATTGGAGGACAGTACTAACCTCAATCGTATGAAGCGCCAACAGCAGTATTTGATGGCAGCAGCTCAAAAGATTGAAAATTTGGATGAGGATTTTACAATTTCACCGGAGCAGCTGGCACAGATTGCAAAATATATCCTTTCCGATTGTTCGATTGACACGCTTTCCAGAATGTCAGAGCAGTTTGGAACATACAAGCTACAGGAGCTTCAAGATATCCGGGGTGAAGCGGTGCAGGGCGAAGAATACATAGAATACTATGTCGATGAAGATGCCCTGGCAGAGCAGGTACTGGAATTGTTCTATGAAGAAAAATAGTTAAGAACGAAATAACAAGACGATATGAACTTGAGTTAGAAATCCATTTTTCAGGTGGGTTTGGTCTTTTTTACCCTTTTTTAAGGAAATCAAGGTGATTTTTGGCGCTGTAAAAATTGTTCCTGTTCATGATCATCCTCCAGACGGGTGTGGGAAGAGGAAAAACGCACACAAAAAAATCCCAAAAGGGCAAAGAAGAGAAAAAATACACACAGGATGATGATTCCTAAAATCATAAAATCAATGGGGACCTCCTTTATCACATACTGTTATTACAAGTATAATGCAGGAAGGATAAAAAGATTGTCGAAATGAAAGACAGAAGGATGCACAATAGAAAGGACTGATAGATCTTGTACAAGAAATTTGAAACCAGCTGGTTAAAACATATCGACTTTTTGCTTGTCGACGTCTTGGGCTTACAGCTGGGGTTCACCATTGCATATCTTTTGTCATTTGTAATTTTTAATTGGGATGCTTCCTACTTTGGAGATCTTTATTTTCAGATTTCTATGATGCTGTTGGTGAGCAATGGATGTGCCGGATTTTTGGATGAAGGCTACCACAACATCTTGCGGCGAGATTATGTTCAGGAGAGTAAGGTTACCCTCAAGCACGTGATGCTGATTATGGCAATGATGCTGTTGTATTTTTATATTACTCGTCAAATTGTTAGAATCAATCCTGTGTTCTTTTTGATGATGGCAGCCTTCTCAGTGCTTTTGACCTATGGACTGCGTTGTGGATATAAGTTTCTGCTCAGACGAAGAAGGGAAAACAACCCGGAACAGAGCTATCATATGATGGTGCTGACCTGTAAAGAGCGTTTAGAGGAGGTTCTTGAAGGGTTAGAAGGTCCTGCCTGTAAAATTTGCGGTATCTGTTTAGCAGATGAAAAAGAGGTTGAGCAGCATCAGGGAATCCCAGTTGTATGCGGAATGGAACACCTGTTAGATTACATCAAGGAAAATGTGGTGGATGGGTTGTTCATTGATTTGCCAGATTCCATACCACTTCCAAATTCAATTCTTTCCACCTGTGCTACTATGGGTGTTTCCACCCATCTGGGTCTTGCCAAGAAGGATTATGCCAATCAGGGAGAAATCGTAGAGAGAATTGGTCAGTATACTGTTTTGACCAGAAGTGTACGCATTGCAACCGTGCGGCAGCTTTTTGTGAAGAGAGCAATCGACATCTGTGCCGGTCTTGCCGGAGTGCTGGTGACCGGAATCTGTTTTCTGTTTGTAGCACCATTGATTTACATAGCAAGCCCGGGTCCTATCTTCTTTTCGCAAACCAGAGTAGGCAAGAACGGCAGATTTTTTAAGATATACAAGTTCCGTTCGATGTACATGGACGCAGAGGAACGGAAAAAAGAGCTGATGAAACAGAACAAAATAGCCGATGGTATGATGTTCAAGATGGATGATGACCCTCGTATTATCAAGGGCATCGGTCATTTTATACGGGATTACAGCATCGACGAGCTTCCGCAGCTGTGGAATGTTTTAAAGGGGGAAATGAGCCTGATTGGCACCAGACCTCCGACAGTGGATGAATACGAAAAGTATAATTACCACCATAAAATCCGACTTGCAATTAAACCGGGTATTACCGGGATGTGGCAGGTCAGCGGCAGAAGCAACATCACCGACTTTGAACAGGTGGTGGAGCTGGACGCAAGCTATATTACCAACTGGAGTTTGGGTCTGGATTTTAAGATTCTTCTGAAAACCATCAAGGTTGTTCTGCAGAAAGATGGAGCATCATAAGCAACATTCAGACGATAATACTGTACTATCATAACAAAAAATTATGAAATTTTAAAGGGATAAATATATAGAAAAGGTGAATGGAGGAAAATAGAGATGGGCAGACACGTAAAACCGGCACTTGTAATCATGGCGGCAGGCATCGGCTCTCGCTATGGAGGCGGAATCAAGCAGTTGGAACCGGTCGGAGCCAACGGAGAGATTATTATGGATTACTCCATCCATGATGCGCTTGCAGCAGGTTTTCGTAAAATTATTTTTGTCATTCGACACGACATCGAACAGGATTTTCGCGAAGTTATCGGAGATCGAATTGAAAAAGAAACTGCTCATCTGGGTGTATCTTTCCACTATGCTTTTCAGGAGTTGGATGATCTGCCTGCCGGTTATTCGCTGCCACAGGGAAGGAGCAAGCCTTGGGGAACCGGACAAGCTGTTTTGTGCTGTAAGGAAATTCTGGATGGACCATTTGCTGTAATCAATGCAGATGATTATTATGGCAAGCAGGCATTCCGCAACCTGTATGATTTTTTGAAAGAAAATGAGTACGGCAGCCAATTCTGTATGGCTGGCTTTGTATTGAAGAATACGCTTAGCGATAACGGAACTGTCACTCGCGGAATCTGTCAAATGGATGATCGGAACAATCTCCAGACGGTGCATGAAACTGCTGGAATTGTGAAGATTCCAGGTGGAGCAGTGGCGGGAGAACAGGTATTGGATACCGAATCTCTGGTTTCAATGAATATGTGGGGATTGACAGTAGAGTTTCTGGAAATGCTCGAAGAAGGATTCCACTGTTTTCTGGAAAGCGTGAATGGAAATGAACAAAAAGCAGAATTTCTTCTCCCGATTTTTATTGATGAACTGCTCCAAAAAGGAGAGGGAAAGGTAAAAGTTTTGCCGACCCACGACCAATGGTTTGGTGTTACTTACAAGGAAGATAAGCCGAGTGTAGTATCGGCGTTTCAGAAGTTGATGGAACAAGGGGAATATCAGACACCCCTGTTTGGTGATCTGTAAAGGAGATTGAATGAAGAGAACGCTGTGTTTCCGAACGATTTTTGCTGTTTTGGTGATTGGCATTATGGCAACTGTATTTTTCTTTTCCTCCCAAAGTGGAGGAGAGTCCAACCACTTGAGCCAGGGCGTTTTGGAACACATTTTAGGTTTCTTTCAAATCCATGTAAACCCGATAAAGCTGGATCAGTATAACCTTGTCCTTCGCAAAATTGCCCATTTTTCTCTGTACTTTTTACTGGGTGCAGGGGCAATGGGATTTTTGCTTACCACCCCGCTCAAGAAAAAATATTGCTTTATGCTCTCCATACTGTTTTGTGTGCTCTTTGCAGCTAGCGATGAGTATCATCAGTTCCTATTGGGTACACGTAACGGAAATGCTTTGGATGTTCTGCTGGATTCGGTGGGGGCGCTCACATCAGTTGTTTTACTGAGCAATCGAAGATGGATAAAGAAAAAATAATATTATAAGGAGGATAAAAGTGAAGGAATCTATAAGCAATAATATCAACAACTATATAAGGATAGTAGATAAGACTCAAATCCCGACTTGTAATATTATGGGTGTAAATATAGCAGCAATCAATATGGAATGGTTGCTGAAATATCTGGATAGAAATCTTCATAACTTAAGTGGAGATTATATGTGTGTCTCTAATGTACATACTACTGTGACGGCATACGAGGATGAAGAATATTGTAAAGTACAGAATGGCGGTATTATGGCTATTCCAGATGGTGGACCGTTGTCTACGATTGGTCGTAAGCGAGGATATAAGAGTATGGAAAGAACCACTGGACCGAGCCTGATGGGAGAAATCTTCAAAATCACCGCTGAAAGAGGCTATCGGCACTTCTTTTATGGTAGTAAGCAGGAGACACTTGATCTTCTGAAGCAGAAGTTGAATGAGAACTACCCGGGAATTCAGATTGTAGGAATGTATAGTCCTCCATTTAGACCTCTGACTGATGAAGAAGATAAAACTGTGATTAGAATGATTAATGATGCGAAAGCAGATTTTGTTTGGGTTGGTCTTGGAGCTCCAAAGCAGGAAAACTGGATGGCATCTCATCAGGGAATGGTCAAAGGGTTTATGGTGGGTGTAGGCGCTGGTTTTGATTATTTTGCAGGTAATATCGAGAGAGCACCGGAATGGATGCAGAAACGGAATTTGGAGTGGGTATATAGATTGATTCAGGATCCTAAGAGATTGTTTTATAGATACTTCCACACAAATACAAGTTTTATTTGGAATGCAATGATTAGGGGAAAATAAAAATGAAGATATTGGTGAGTGCGTATGCATGCAGACCAGGAATGGGGTCTGAGCCAGCTGTGGGTTGGAACTGGGTCTTAGAATACTCAAAACTGTGTGAAATTGTCGTTATGACAAACTACACAAATGAGCCGTACATTTTAAATTACTTAAAAGAGCATAAAGGTGAATTGGATTCAGTTCGTTTTATGTTTATTAAGCCAAATGCCAAAGTAGAACTATGGTATAAAGAATGGGAAAGAATGGAACGCCTTTATTATATGATCTGGCAGAGAATAGCTTTAAAAGTAGCAAGAGAAATTGTAGAGAAAGAACATTTTGACTATGTGCAACATGTTACTTATGTAAGCTGTGTTATGCCAACCTATATGTATAAGTTGGGTATCCCATTTATCTATGGTCCGGTATCTGGTGGTGAAGAAATTCCGAAAGTGATTCATTATCCATTTTCAACGAAAGAGAAGATAATTGAATTTGCTAGAACGACCACACAGAAAATTGCGAAATTGTCTGGAAATTTCCATTTCTGCTGTAAAACGGCGAAATACATTGTTGCAGTAACGAATGAGACGAAAAATATGGTTCCTCGTGAGTATCAATCAAAAGTAATCGTGTCTCAAGCAATTGGTCTAAGTGATGATGTAATAATAAAAACTCAGAAAGTACAGAATGAAGGAAAAAAGAAGTTTCTAATTGTAGGTAGAATGCTCTCGTGGAAGGGTTTTAAAATCGGAATAGAGGCTTTTGTAGATGCACTGAATCAAGGAGTAGATGCTCAGTTAACAGTTTTGGGAACCGGTAATGATAATCTGAGAGATGAATTAAAGACTATTTGTGGCCCGTATGCGGATAAACAGATCATATTTGTGGACTCAGTGAAATATACAGAGATGCAGTCATTCTATGATCAGCATGATGTTTTGATCAATTGTAGTTTGCGTGATTCTGGATGCTTAGCTGTGATGGAAGCGATGGGAAGAGGCTTGCCCATAATCTGTATTGATACTGGTGGACCAAGAGTCAATACTGAGTTGGGCGGTGCAGTGAAGATTCCAGTTCGCAGTTATGATCTAGTAAAACAGGATATCACAGCGGCGATAAAAAAATTGACAGAGGAAAATGAATTGCGAAATAGTCTTTCTGAGAAAAGCAGAGAGATCGCAAAAAATGAATTTGAATATGCCGCAAAAATGGAAGATTTTTATAAGAAGTACATAGTTGGGGAATTAAAGTGAAAAAAATAATTTATAAGTTAATGAATACAGCATATCGCTCAGTAAATAAATTATTTATTGAGCCAGGCATTAAAGCAAGTTTTGGTTCATGTGGAAGTAATGTGAAGTTGTCCTATGATATGGATATTAGGGGAAATGAAAATATATTTATGGGCTCAAATATTCAAATTGGACCACACGCACTTTTATGGACGACGAGAGCAAAACTCGTTTTTAAAGACAATATTTTAGTTGGTCCTGGACTAACAGTTATTACAGGAGATCATAGAATAGACATAAAAGGAAGGCGTATTATAGATATAACGAATAATGAAAAACTTCCAGAACATGATGTAGATGTAATAATAGAAGAAGATGTTTGGATAGGTGCAAATGTAACTATTTTAAAAGGAGTAACTATTGGAGAAGGAGCAGTTGTTGCTGCGGGTGCAGTGGTTACCAAGAATCTTGAACCATATGCAATATGCGCAGGAGTACCATGTAAAAAAATCAAAGAGAGATTTACAGAAGAGGGGATAGAAGAACATAAGAGGTTACTAAAGGAGAAGTGCCATGAAGAAGATATGCATGATAGTTCAAGATAAGATGGTAAAAGGTGGAATAGCTGCTGTGATCAGCGGTTACTACGGTTCTAAGCTTGAACAGGATTATGAGATAATTTATGTTGAGTCTTATAAAGATGGGAATAAACTGACAAAGCTATTAAAGGGGATACAAGGATATATCAAATTTGTGAAGGTGCTGTTTATAGACAAGCCGGATTTGATACATATTCATTCATCTTTTGGCCCTTCATTTTATAGGAAATTACCGTTTATTTATATCTCATCATGGATAAAAAAGCCTATTATTAATCATATCCATGGTGCAGATTTTTCTGTGTTTTATGAACAGGCTAGTGTAAAAAAGAAACGACTAATTCAATCGGCTTACGAAAGATGTAGCGTATTAATTGCATTATCTGACGAATGGAAAGACAAATTAAGCCAAATTGTTTCAGAAAATAAAATTGTTGTAATAGAAAATTATAGTATATTACATGAAAATACTTTGGAAGAACGGTGTTTAAGACAAAGTAATCATAAAATTCTTTTTTTGGGAGAATTAGGCAGAAGAAAAGGATGTTATGATATTCCAGATGTTGTGAAACAAGTTGTTGCAGATATTCCTGATGCTAAATTTATTTTAGCAGGTGCTGGCTCTGTACAAGATGAAATTGCTATAAAACAAATGATAAAAGAAAAAAAGGTGGAAAAAAATGTAGAGTTTCCAGGATGGGTTAGAGGAAAAGAAAAAGATAAATTACTTAGAGAGGCAGATGTGTTTTTCCTGCCGTCTTATAATGAAGGAATGCCAATGTCTATTCTGGATGCAATGGGGTATGGATTACCGATTGTTAGTACAAATGTTGGTGGGATATCTAAAATTGTACAAAATGGCAAGAATGGGTATTGCATAGAACCTGGAAATATTATTGAGATGAGTGAAGCAATTAAAACATTGATAGAGAGTAAAAGAATAGAGTCGAGCGTATTAAGCTTTAAAATAGTAAAGAATGGATATTCTCTAGAACAGCACATAAAAAAATTAGAGAAGTGCTATGTTGAGGTTCTAGAATAAGATAAATAAGTGCTTATAAAAAATAAGTGAGGAATAGTAGTGAAAAGTGTAGTGTTAATTTTACCATATTTTGGGAAGCTGCCTGATATTTTTCCGCTATTTTTAAAAACAGCAGAAAAAAATCCCGATATACAATTTTTAATAATTACTGATTCAAAAGAATTAGTGAATTCTTCGAAAAATATTACTATAGTATATCAAACATTTTCTGAATTTAAAAAATTAATAGAAAGTCGATTAGGACAAAAAATTTCACTGGAAAATCCATATAAATTATGTGATTACAAACCGATATATGGGTATGTACTGTATGAACAGATAAAACAATATGAATATTGGGGCTATTGTGACTGCGATTTGATTTGGGGGAATTTGTATCCGTTTATCGAGCCATTAATAGAAAAGAATTATGATAAAGTTTTTGCATCTGGACATTTGACTTTATACCGAAACACACAAGAAAATAACGAACTATTCAGAACCGCAGATAAAGGGATACTCTTTCAGAAAATATCAAAGGACAGCCAGATATATTGGTTTGATGAGGATTATAAAGGAAAAAACAACATACACGATTTATTTTTAAGGAGTGGGAAGAAAGTTTTTTCGGAAGATTTTTCTCTTAATTTTAATATAGATACAGACTCTTTTCGAAGAAAAATATATTCTCCTAAAGAAAGAAAATATATGGATATACCATATAAAAAAGAGCAGTATTATTGGGAAAATGGAAGAATATATCAAGTAAAAAAAGAAAAAAGATCTCTTATAGCAACAGAGTATCCATATATACATTTTCAGTTGAGATATATGTATGGAGGTGCAGGTGTTTTATTAGAAGAAAGATTTAAAATAGTTCCAAATAGATTTTTAAGGTGTGATAAGATACCAAAGACTTTAGATGAGTGGAGATACGAAAGAAAAATTTATTTCGGAGGACAAAGGCTTATTCAGTTAAAACGTCGAATAATCAACAAGGTGAAAAGGATATTAAATAAATGTTAATAAGTATTATTGTACCAGCGTATAATGCAGAAAAAACTATACAACGATGTCTAGATAGCATTAGTGCGCAAACAGACATAAAAAACATCAAAGAAGTATTAGTTGTAGATGATGGATCAAGAGATTCTACAAGTGAAATTGTAAGAACATTTGCGGAAAAAGATTCACGGTTTAAATTAATAAAAAAGGAAAATGCTGGGGTTTCTAGTGCAAGAAATGAAGGTTTACGGCAAGCTACCGGAGAATATATTGTTTTTTGTGATTCAGACGATGAAATGAAACCAGAATTATGTAAGGAACTCCTGAATGTAATGCAACAACAAAAATGCGATATGGCAATTTGTGGCTATGTAGAGATGCATAATAACGATAATTTATCTCGAATTCCAGGAAAGAATATTAGTGAGCATATTGAAAATATACGATATAATTTTGATGAGCTTTTTTATGGTTTCTTTTTGAATGTTCCATGGGGTAAAATGTTTAAAAATGTAAATATCAAACATTTATTTGATGAAAGCATGCAAAACGGAGAGGATATTAAATTTGTTTTGGACTACTTGTCAGAAAACCCCTTAGTGATAGGAGTCCCTAAGGAATTATATGTGGTACATACAGAAAATGAAAACTCATTATCAAGATTTAGAATAAATTCATTAAAATCAATAACAAAAACGCAAATAAACCTGGGTTGTTTTATAAAAAACGGCAAAATTCAAACGGATTGGAAAAGGTTATCTGATTATTGTATTTCGTTGATTTGGTCTAATGTGGTAGATGGATCTAATTTAGGACAGTTTAAGTGTACTGAAGTTTCTGACATAATAGAATTTGATGATAATTATTTAAACTTTCTGAAATCACTGAATCCAAGTAAGATGGTAAATAAGCTTACAAAAACAATTTTGCTAATGGAAAATAAAATACTAATGATCGGATTATTTGAGTTATTATGTATTATTAAACGAATGAGGAGAAGATAATTGAATGAAAGTAAGCATTATTGTACCCATATATAATGTAGAACGATATTTACAGTCGTGTATAGATTCTATACTTGTTCAAACATATAAGGATTTTGAACTTATTTTGGTTGACGATGGTTCTCCTGATCAATCTGGTGTAATATGCGATAAGTATGCAGCCCAGGATCCTCGTATACAAGTAATTCATAAGCAGAATCAAGGATTAGGTATGGCTAGAAATACGGGATTAGAACATGCTACAGGGGAATTTGTTTGTTTTGTTGACTCAGATGATTGGATAGAACCAAATGCGCTTGAGTGTTGGGTGAAAGCACAGAAACAATATAATGCGGATATTGTAATGTGTAATTATCAGAAAAGAAATGACGAAAAAGAAGTTTTGTATCGGTATGAGATTAGAAATAAAGAATGCTGCTATCAAGATGAGAAAATTGAGCAAGAAATTTTCTGGCCAATGATAGGGCAAGAATCCACAGAAAAAGAAGATTTTACAGTAAATATGTGCGTTTGGACAAATTTATATAAAAGAGATTTGATTGAACGTGAACATATTCGATTTTTGTCTGAAAGAGAATATTTATCGGAAGATATTTGTTTTAATTTACAGTATTTGCTTAACTGTAAAGTGGCTGTTATGATTCCAGAATCATTATATTGTTATCGTTATAATCCAACTTCCCTTACAAACCAATATAAGAAAGATGAGTATAAAAAAGCAGTGGCTTTATATAATAAAGTAAGATTTTGGTCAGAACATGCACGATACAAAGAGTTTAAGGAATTTCGAGTAGAAAGATTTTTTGTTACAAAAACTAGAGAGCTAATGTTTCGCTTGTGTGGAAGTGATATGGATTTTGAACAAAAATTTAATTTATGCAGAGATATTTTAAATGATAAAATACTTCAAGATACTTTAACTAAATATCCCATAAGGAGATATCAGTTAAAATATAAAATTCCAGCATATTTAATAAAGTGGAAAAATGTGAGAGGAACAATATTTTTATTTGAAAATATGAAGAGATTTAGAGGTTAATGTATGGAGATAAGCAAAAAGCAGAGTGACATAATTCAACTTATGCGTGGAGTAGCTGTAATTATGGTCGTTTTACAGCATAGTATTGCTCGCATAGCTACCTCAAACTGGCAGTTTAAAATTATATATTTTTTAAATCATATTGATGTAGCTATTTTCTTTGTGATTTCAGGTTATTTATTTGAGTTCAAAAAGGAAAAGTATTACCAAGAAAGTAAAATGGTTTATATAAAAAATAAGATAAAGGCATTATTGTTTCCGTACTTGTTTTGGAGTTTAATTTTAGCGGTTGGCATTAAAATAGCAAATATATTTATGCCCAATTTACAAAATATTATAGGAATAAAAGCTTGGACTTGGAAAGATATTATAATTAATACTTTGTTTTTTAAGGATTATAACGTACAACACTTGTGGTTTATTTACGTATTGTTTTTCTTTTTTTTACTGAATCGCTTGTTTAAGGATAGTTTGATTAATGGTAAGGTATTTGTATTTATTATATTAGTTTCTATCATTTTTAATCATATTAAATTAAACTATATTTTGGATAAATTTGTCCTACATTTTGCTAATTTTCTAGTTGGTAGGCTTATAGTAAAGCATAATTTACTGAACTTCTTTTCAAATAAACGTGTAAATAAACTTATTCCGTGTGTGTTGATTACTTGTGTTGTTTCGGAAATCATGGTTAAAACTTCCTTTACCTATACATACTTGGGGAATAGCTTGTATGCATTATCAGGGGTTTATTGTGTTTACATCTTTGCAAAGTTTTTGGCATCAGATAGGAATAACTTAAAAATAGAACAAATTTTGCAAAAAATAGGAGATTATTCATTCGAAATATATTTGATGCATAATCCATATATATCTATATTGGTACCACTAGTGTTAAAAAAACTAATTCCATCCCCAGCAATTATTGTGATTATAACTACCATTTTAGGTATTATAATACCTTGTTATATAGCGAATGTTTTATTTTATTATTCAAATATAACAGTTGTTATGTTTGGTAAGAAAGGGAAGAAAAATGAGACACGCCTTTTTGATTATTGCTCACAATAATCCGGAGATTCTTTATGCACAGCTTGAAATTTTGGATTCAGAGAATAACGATTTTTATTATCATTTAGATAAAAGAATGAACATCAATAAAATGGATTTAGAGCGATATGCAAAAAAATCGAAAATTTATTATGTCAATCCCCAAAAGATTTACTGGGGACACTATTCCCAAGTTGAATGCGAGCTTAGATTGTTAGAGACAGCTCTCAATCATGGAACAAAGTACGATTACTATCATTTGTTATCAGGTGTAGATATGCCACTTAAATCATGTCAAGATATACACGCATTTTTCAAAAAAAACAATGGAAAAGAGTATATTCATTTTGATGAGAAGACGGTGGATGAAAATATTCGTGAAAGGATTTCAATGTATCATTTGTTTCCTGGACGTGAAAATTGGCAAAGAAGGTTAAATGGGATTTTTATAAAAATTCAAAAATTTATGAAAATTGACCGACTGAAAAAATTGCAATGGAAAGTTCAAAAGGGAGCAAATTGGTTCAGCATTACTGATACTCTTGCGCAAGATATTATAAAGAATAAAGATAAGATAAAAAAGCAGTTTCGTTATAGCTTTTGCGGAGATGAGGTATTTTTACAAACTTATGTTTTTAATTCAGAATATTGTTCAAAATTATATTCTGATAAATTTGATAATGATTATCATGCGTGCATGAGATTGATTGATTGGAAAAGAGGAAGTCCATATATATTTGGAATGGATGATTGGAAAGAGCTTATAGAATGTGACTATATCTTTGCAAGAAAATTTGATTATATTCAAAAACCAGAAATAGTTGATAAATTGAAGGAATATTTAAAACAATAGGTGAACTAAATGATTGTTATTTCAAAAAAAAGGGCTGTAGTATTTTTAATAACGTTTATATTTTTTGCTGGAAATAACATAGGGGGACTTGCAGGAATCAATAGACTCATTAATTTATTAAATAATATATTGGCATTATATATGTTGTCTGATATTTGTTTTCTGCTTATAAAGACTAAAAAAATAAAAAAACCAACTCCGATAACAACTCTGTTCTTATTGTATTTGATTGCGTATATAACGATTACTCTTATAACAGGTGGAGAACTTGTTTTTAATAATATTACATCAATGATCAAATCCGCAATTCTATTGGTGTGGCTAGACCGACATATAAAAGAAGAGACGGATTTGTTGGAAGGCCCAATACTAGCAGCATTTTATATCTGGTGTATTTTTGATACTATAGTGACAGTTCTTTATCCAGCAGGCGCTCCATTTTTGATGAACGGATATGTTCTGGGGTGGAAAAATAATAAAATTATGTATTTTGTTATTACAAATCTTTTGTCAGCATATCACTATGTGAAATTAGAAGGAACAAGGAAAAGGATTAATTTTGCAATTTTTTGGGGAATTTTGGCGATTGGTTGTATTGTAAACTCAATTCTTATTGAGAGCAGCACAACGGCAATGGTAGTGATTTTGATAGTGTTGTTTGTTCCATTGAGAAAAATTATCACGCACACACCATTGGTAAATGAAAAATTTGTAATGGTATTTCATGCAATATGTTTTTTTCTAATTATCTTTGTTAGAGAGCTGTTTCAAGAGCCATTGAATCAGTTGATGAATGTACTGTTTGGAAAAGATGCCACTTTTACAGGGAGAATCTACATATGGAGAGTTGCATTAGCACAGATTATTAGATCACCTATTTGGGGATATGGAAAATACGGAACACAATATGCGATATTACCGTCAGAATATGAATATGCATGGACAATGGCACATAACCAAATACTTGACTTAATGTTGCGAGGTGGAATAATTATCCTTTCACTTTGGTTGTGTGTGCTGCTTGTGATTATGAGGACGAACCGAAAAACAAAAACAATTTATTCTAAAATCTCAACGTATACTATGTTTTGTTTGTTATTCTTTTTTCATACCGAGGCAAGTACTGATGTTATTACATATTTTATTTTCTTATGCTTATATCTAATAGGACAAAAACACACTCCAAGTATATTGAAAAGGGAAGACTATGAAATTACAAAAGAGTAAAAATGCCACTAGAAATATTGTATATGGGATGGTATTAAAAATATATCAAATGTTAATGCCATTTGTAATGCGCACTATTATCATACACTATCTTGGTGCAGATTTTCTGGGCTTAAATAGCTTATTTAATTCTATCCTCCAAGTTTTAAATTTAGCTGAGTTAGGAGTAGGCTCTGCAATGGTATTTTCCATGTATAAACCAATTGCAGATAATAATAAACCTAAATTATGTGCATTATTAAATTTATATAAACGGTACTACAGAACTATTGGAACACTTATCTTAATTATAGGATTGGTAATTACTCCAATCCTACCTCGACTAATTTCAGGGGGATTACCAGGAAACATAAATTTATATATTTTGTATTTCTTAAATCTGTCAGCAACTGTGTTGACATATTGGCTATTTGCATACAAAACAAGTCTCCTGCAAGCATATCAGCGAGCAGATATAATTAGTAAGGTTTTTATTTTAACCGATACACTAAAATATATTTCGCAAGTTTTGAGTCTGGTCGCTTTTAAAGATTATTATTTTTATTGTTCTATACTTTTGTTGAGTCAAGTTTTGCACAACATTATAACTGCATACTGCGCAAAAAAGAGGTATCCTGATTTAGAACCTAAAGGGAATCTGACAAGAAATGAACAAAAAGTAATCAATGGAAAGATAAAAGATTTGTTTACAACAAAACTTGCAACAACATTATTGTCCTCTGGGGATACATTGGTGATTTCATCTATGTTGGGGCTAGTTATGTTAGCTATGTATCAGAATTATTATTATTTAATTTCGGCCATATTAGGATGCTTTACTATTATACATACTTCAATCACAGCAGGTATAGGAAACAGTTTGATTGTAGATACAATAGAAAAAGTTAAGAAAACATTTAATATGTTGTTTTTTGGAATCTTGTGGCTGCTAACATTTTGTGTGGGATGTTTTTTAACTCTAATGCAGCCGTTTATGGAAATTTGGGTTGGTCGCGAACTGATGCTGAATGATATAATAGTAGTCCTTTTGGTAATATATTTTTGTGTATACGAGCTTACTCAATTTTTTAGTGTTTACAAAGAGGCAGCAGGAATTTGGCATCAGGATAGATTTCGTCCATTAATTTGTAGTATTATCAACATTGTATTAAACGTAATCTTTGTACAGATATGGGGAGTTTATGGTGTTGTTTTAGCAACCATCATTAGCTCAGGATGTGTAAGCTTACCATGGGTTATTCACAATGTTTTTAAATATATTTTGAAAGAAGATCCTGGTGTGTATCTGCGAAGGTTCACAAAATATATTGCGGGTGGCTTCATCATCAATGTGTTGATTAGTATACTTGCTAGCTTTATAAATTTTCCAATTTTTATAGAATTAATCTTTAAATTATTATTTTGTATAGTTGCTATAAATATTGTATGGTTTTTATGCTTTAGAAGAACTCAAGAATTTATAGAATTAAAATACATGTTGAGACGTACGTTGAAGAAAAAGGAGAAACATGAATAATTTAAATAACGGACAAAAAGTAGGGGTTTTGACATTTCATAGAGCAGAGAACTATGGATCTGTTTTACAAGCATATGCTTTGCAGAAATATTTGACAGATAAGTTGGGAATAGAGAATGAATTGATTGATTATATTCCAAGTGGACAAGAGGAGTTTTATAAATTATTTGTTCCAATAACAAATATAAGAAATTTAATTGGCAATATTTTAAAACTTAGTATTGCCAATAAATATAAAAAAAGAAAAGATGCTTTTCAAGGGTTTTTGAATAGTAATTTGGCAATCAGCAAGGATAAATACTCGGCATTTAATAAAAATTCATTGTTATCAAATCAATATTCGTTAATTATTACTGGTAGTGATCAGATATGGAATACCGAGTGTGCGGATTTTTCTTGGGATTATTTGCTGGAAGATGTTCATGGGCTAAAAAAAATCTCCTATGCAGCTAGTATGGGAGGAGGAAAAATATCAGATTACGATAGATATAAAAAATGCTTGGAGGAGTATACATCTATTTCTGTAAGGGAACAGTATGCATCCGATGTTATTAATCAGATGTTTAATAATGAAAAGAAGATAGAGGTTTCGCTTGATCCTACCCTGTTATTAGATAAAGAGGATTATAATAAAATTGCTGCTCCAAGAAAGATACAAGGAGACTATATATTTTTATATAGCGTGTACCATGATGATAAATTGTTACATACAATTAGAAGGATGAAGAAAAAATGGGGGATGCCGATTATTACGTTGATATCCAGAAATAATTCTTATAAGGTTTTGCTCAATGGAATAAAGTTAGCAAATGAAGAGGGACCAGAAGATTTTTTAGGTTATATCAGATATGCTAAATTTGTACTTACAAATTCTTTTCATGGATCTGTATTTTCAATGATTTACGGGAAAGAGTTTTATTATTTAGGAGATTATCGTCAGGATCCTAGATTGAAACAGCTGTTTACCAAGGCAGAAATAGAGCATGTAGGAGTTACTTATGAAGAATTAGAAGAACAAGCAGGAAATTTTGGCTTGCGTGGTGAGTGCGATTTATCGCATAAGATAGCCGATTTAAGAAAGAGTAGCGAAAGATACTTAAAAGGTGCTTTGTTGCAAGAGTAGGAGATGTGGATGAGAGAGACTGTTTTAAAAAAAATGGATAAATGCAGCGGCTGTGGATTATGTGAAATTGTTTGCCCAGTACATGCTGTGAAAATGAGATATAATAAAAAAGGATTTTTATATCCTACAATACAGAAAGAAAAATGTATTAATTGTGGATTATGTGAAAAAAGGTGTCCTGTTGAAAATATTTCTGTAGCATATCCAATAACATGTTATGCAGGTGTAAACTTGAATCCCAAAACAAAAGAAAAATCATCTTCTGGGGGAATGTTTGCAGCTCTTGCTGAATATATCTTAGAGCACGGTGGAGTGGTGTTTGGAGCTGCAATTGTTCCGAAAGGAAACATTGTTACAGTAAAGCATACTATGATTAAAGATAAAGCAGAATTAAAAATCCTTCAAGGGTCCAAATATGTACAGAGTGATGCTAGAGAATGCTATCCTCTAGTAAAACAACAACTATTGGATGGGAAAAAAGTGCTTTTTTCAGGAACACCATGCCAAGTATCGGCAATAAAAAGTTATTTAGAAAATGAGTATGAAAACTTATTATTAGTGGATTTAATTTGTCATGGAACACCGTCAACATTACATTGGGAGGAGTCATTGCAAGAAAAAATTATTTCAGGTGAAAGAATATCAGAGGTGTCATTTAGAGGTCCAGATGGATATATGCAAGGGAAAATTGAGATTGAAACAAAGGAACATCAAATTAGGAAAGAAAAATATAATTTTGAAAATGATCATTATTACGCTATGTTTTTAGCTGGAGATTCTTACAGAGAAAGTTGTTATCAGTGTCAATATGCAAGACTTGAAAGATCAGGAGATATTACAATAGGGGATTTTTGGGGATTTGAAAAGATATATAATCAGGATCAACTTGAGAAAAGTTCAGGAATAAGTTTAAAAAATGGAATATCTTTGGTTTCAGTAAATACAGAAAAGGGACAATATATCTGTGATGCGATAAGTAAAGAAAGAATATGGTTTTATAAAGCAGATTATAAAAAGGCAGTTCAACATAATCCTCAACTTTCTCATCCATCGAAAAAAAGAAAAAATAGATTTATATTTTTGACATTATATAGAATTGGAGGATGGAAGTTGATTTCTAGCTATAGAAATATAAAAATAAAAGTAAAGAATATAATAGTGCACAACGGAGAAAAAGAATTTTAAGAATTCAGTATTATTTCGATGCGTGGGACAAATTGCTTAGTAATACAGTTCTGGTAACAACGTTGTGTGGCGGGTTATACCCCATTAGGTCTATGTTATTATCAGTGACTTTTATGATAAATCAGAAACAGAAATGCCGTGAGAATTTAAATTTTTATTTATTGAGTTATTAGTTCACACTTATGATTGTTTCCTGAAATGAATTTAAGATGGGGGAATTTGTTTTAATGGAACAAGTGGTTACGAAGTATCTGTTTGAAATAACTTGATAAAATAAGTATTAGGTGTACATATGAAATATAAGAATTTTATTATAGCATTATGTTTTTTATTGCTAGTTGTGATTGGATTTAATAGATATAAACTTCAAGAAAAAAATTTGGAAGAAAATTATCAAGTTGCATTTCAAGAACAACAAAAAGAAAGAGAACGGAGAAAACTAGAACTAAATTCTAACTTTTATGGGAAATTGAAATCTGGTTTTGATACAAGTATACTTGTTTTGGGAGATTCTATAGCACTTAGTGAAGGTGCAACTACAGAATTATACTGGCTTAATAGTTTGATAGAAAAAATAGAATCTAAATATAATTCACATGTATGGTTTCGAAACTTAGCTTGTCAATATATGGGGTATGATGCTGGGTATACACAAATAGCAACACTGGATGATAGTATAGATTATGATGCAGTGATTATTTGTTATCCCCCATGTATGGACGATGAGGATCTTATTCAATATGAGGCAATACTATTTCAAATCAAAAAAAAATATGAAACAGCAGCCATTATTAGTGTGATGGCAAATTCTGATCGAATAGCAAATCCTGAATGCACCATAGATTTAGTGGAGCATTATGATGGTGTTTATGTTGGTATGCAGTCAATTATTAGTGAATCCAGCAATAGTTTGATCCACCATGAAATATATCCAAATGATCGGGGATATGAGTTATATGCAGAAGAAGTTTTTGCTAAGATTGTTGATTGTGTAAATGAAGATAAGATAACCTCAAAAAAAGTATCACCGAAAATGGAGAGTGTGTATCAATATGAAAACTGTTGTTATATACCAATACAAAACTGTAGGAAAATATCTGAAAATACAGTTGTAATTGATTTGAATCATTTTAATGGGAAAATATGTATTCAGACAATGTGGGATTCAGGTAGAAAAGCTTATGATATTTACTATGATGATGGAAATTGGCTGACTAGAAATGAATTAAGTTATGAAGTACCTTGCTGGTTCGATGTTTTTTCGTTGCATGATATTCCAAAAGCTGATAAGGAAATTATGATTCAATTTTCAGGAAATGTAAATCTTTCTGAGATAAAAGGATTTTATTTGATTTCTGAAGATTCAATCGAATTGGAGTAAATAAATTAGGATTTCATAGTGTCTGGTATCAAGTGGGATAATAAAGTGTATGTCAGAGTTTGTAAACCATTTTGAAAAAATACTTGACCCTACCATTCAAAGTAAGGAGTAATTACATATGAAAAATCTAACATCACTGTTTTTATCCCAATCTTATCAAGATACCTGGGACGACTATAATAGATCTCTTTCCTCTGAAAACTTTCCGATGTGGGATTATATTATATTAACTGCTTCGGATGAAAATCAGGCTGAAGGATATCGCAAACAAATCGAAGAGCGGAAAGATTTTTTACCATCGAAGACACATTTTGCAATTATTCCAGATGAGGGTGGAAAGCGTGTTGGCTCTGGAGGGGCAACACTTTCCGTTTTGAAATATATTTATGAAAGAGAGCAAAAGATAACCGGTCAGGGTCATTTTGATCATCTTCGTGTTTTAGTCATCCATTCTGGAGGAGATAGTAAAAGGGTTCCGACCTATTCAGCATTAGGAAAACTGTTTAGTCCAGTTCCACACAAGCTTCCAGACGGAAGATCCTCTACACTTTTTGACGAATTTTTGATTTCAATGTCTTCTGTGGCTTCTCGGATTCGAGAGGGCATGGTCCTTTTGTCGGGTGATGTGCTGTTGTTGTTTAATCCACTCCAGATTGATTTTTCTGGAAAGGGAGCTGCGGCGATTTCCTTTAAAGAAAATGTCGAAACTGGAAAGAATCACGGCGTTTTCTTAAATGGGGATGATGGCAATGTTCGAAAATTCCTCCATAAACAAAGTGTAGAAACATTGGCTGCAATGGGAGCGGTTAATGAAAATAATTGTGTTGATATTGATACTGGTGCAATTATTTTGGCGCCAGAAGTGCTTGATGCACTATATACTTTCATTGATACTCCTGCAAAATATCGTCAGTATGTAAATGACATGGTACGTTTATCGCTTTATGGGGATTTTTTATATCCTTTGGCTGCAGATTCTACTTTGGAAGCATTCTATCAAGAAAAACCGGAAGGTGATTTTTGTCCCGAATTAAAAGAAGCAAGAAAAATTCTTTGGGAAATTTTGCATCCATACCGGTTAAAGCTGTTACGTCTTGCTCCGGCAAAGTTTATCCATTTTGGGACAACGAGAGAGATTCTCGCTTTAATGAATGATGGAGTAGAAGATTATCAGGCGTTATCTTGGAGTAAACAGGTCAACAGCAGTATTTCCAGAGACTGTGCTGGATACAATAGTGTACTGTCTCATCGAGCTACTGTTGAGGAAAATTGTTATCTGGAAGTGTCCTTTGTACACGATGAGGCAAAAATTGGAAACAATGTCTTGCTGTCCTATATTGATATACATGATGAAATAATTCCAGATCAGGTTGTCCTCCATGGTTTAAAGCAAAAAAATGGAAAATTTGTGTGTCGCATTTATGGCATCCAGGACAACCCAAAAGAAGATAAACTATTTGGCAAGGAATTAAGCCAGATTCAGAAAAATCTTGGTCTTAATGAATCGGATATTTGGGATTCTGATAACCATACTCTTTGGACGGCAAACATATATCCAGAGACAAACTCAATCCGTCAGGCTGTTCAGGCTGCACTTAATGTATATAATTTGGCACATGAAGCTGGCGATTTGGAAGAATGGAAGAAAGCAAACAGAAAATCCCTGTGTTCCGGGTTTCAGGATGCGGATTCAGAAGCAATTATTGCATGGAATGGTAGGATGCAGGAATTAGTAAAAATGGATGAGATTGCGGCAAAGATTTATTCGGGACAACCTGCAAAAGATACCCCTTCTTTACAGGAACTGACGAAGATCCAGCAATCATGGCTTGAAAAGAAGCTTTCCGGTGCGGATTTTTCTGAAACCATGCGTCTTCAGTATTATATTGGTACGGCTTTACAGGGAAAGGAAGGAAATGCTTATATTGCAGACTGCTTCCGTACGATTTCCGATACGATATTACATGCAGCAATGGAAGGTTTACAATACAATGATACATGTAAAATTATAAAAGATAAGCATGTAGTAAAGCTTCCATTGCGCGTTAACTGGGGTGGGGGATGGAGCGATACTCCACCTATCTGCTGTGAGCTGGGTGGTACGGTATTAAATGCAGCAATCAGCTTGAATGGAGAACTTCCGGTAGAAGTGACCCTGGAGAAAATTCCAGAGAAAAAGATTGTGTTTGATAGTCGAGATATGGATGTTCATGGGGAGTTTGAGACCATTGAACCACTACAGAAAACAGGAGATCCATACGACCCATTTGCCCTGCAAAAAGCTTGCCTGCTGGCATGTGGAATAATTCCTGTGCATGGAGGAGATCTAGCAAAGATTCTTACACGTATAGGTGGCGGATTTGAAATGCACTCTGAAGTAACAAATGTTCCAAAAGGTAGCGGATTGGGCACCTCTTCTATTTTGTCAGCAGCCTGTGTTAAAGCTGTCTTTGAGTTTATGGGCATTGAACACACTGAGTCGGATTTATATGCGCATGTTCTGGCAATGGAACAGATTATGTCCACCGGAGGTGGCTGGCAAGATCAGGTCGGTGGCGTTGTAAATGGTATCAAATACATCACAAGTGAACCGGGATTAAACCAGCAACTGAAGGTAGAATATATCCAAATTAGTGAATCAACAAAAAAAGAACTGGATGAGCGCTTCTGCCTGATTTATACAGGGCAACGTCGTTTAGCAAGAAATCTTTTGAGAGACGTAGTTGGTCGTTATGTTGGAAATGAACCAGACAGCCTATTTGCATTGAACGAAATTCAGAGAGTAGCTGCTTTGATGCGATTTGAATTGGAAAAAGGCAACGTGGATGAGTTTGCAAAACTGTTGGAATATCACTGGAGCCTGAGCAAAAAAGTGGATATAGGAAGCACAAATACTTTGATTGAGCAGATTTTTGCTTCTATTGATCATTTAATTGATGCAAGAATGGTATGTGGAGCTGGTGGCGGTGGATTCCTTCAGGTAATCCTGAAAAAGGGAGTAGGCAAGCAAGATGTACATAAACGCTTAAAAGCAGTGTTTCAGGACAATCCAGTGGATGTTTGGGATTGTAAGTTAATATAATGGACAAAGCAGTTAGGAGGTAGGAAGATGCTTAAGGGAATTGCACCCTGTATTTCACCAGAATTGTTAAAGGTTTTGTGTGAGATGGGTCATGGAGAGGAAATTGTATTGGCAGATGCTAATTTCCCATCAGAGAGTGTTGGACAGAAGGTTGTCCGTGCAGATGGAATAGGAGCAGTAGAATTATTATCGGCTATTCTACCTATGTTCCCATTGGATCAGTACGATGATAGTAACTTTGTATTGATGGGAGTTGTCCCAGGTGATCTGGTTGTTCCTGAAATCTGGAATCAGTACGATGAAATTTTAAAGAAAAGTGAACCGGATGCAAAAATTAAATATTTGGAACGGTTTGCATATTATGAGAGAGCAAAGAAAGCATATTGTGTTGTTGCAACTGGTGAACGGGCACAATACGCAAACATTATCTTAAAGAAGGGTGTAATTTATTAACCCAAAGGTGTAATCACTAAAGGCTATAAGAAGAAAACCATTCTGTTTCAGACACAAATCTGAAATAGAGTGGTTTTTTGTTGCCTTTAGGCTTAACAAAACCCCTGGTTCTACCAGGGGTAAATAAAAAAGTCTTGGCAAATAAATTGATGGAAATTAGTAGTAAGCAACATAAATAGATGTAATTTCCTTAAAAGAAAATCTTGTGAGAAAAAACATATAAAATGTTAGAAAGCACTGTAAGCCTTAAAAAGACACGCATGACTGGTTTACCAGTTGCGGAGCGAGCGATGCGATGATATTTTCAGTACCCCTTCTAGGGGTCAGCAAGTACTGATCCCTCTGGGGTCTGAGCAAACCACTAGTTTACTAGTGGTTTTGATTGTAAATTCTCCCGCTGATTTGTAAAGTTTTTGTGCTAAGATGCCTAAAGTTCCGTATCAGTTTTACAAGAAAACAACCTATATTTTACGCAAGTGTGTTTTTTCAAAATCGTTCGCTATGATACACTATATAGGCACAAGAGATTATGGAGATTAGGAGGAATCGATATGCTGGAACTTAAAAATATTCAGAAATCATTTGATGGAGTTCCTGTTTTAAAGGATATCTCTATTCAAGTAAATGATGGAGAAATCGTGTCCATTTTGGGACCTTCCAGTTGTGGAAAAACCACCCTGTTAAATCTGATCCTCGGGATTATGAAAGCAGATGAATGTATCCAGCAAGCAGGAGGTAGAAGAACTGATCGATCTACTGGGCTTGCGGGAACACCTGAACAAGAGCATTGAACAGCTTTCCGGTGGACAGAAGCAGCGTGTTGCATTGGCGCGCACGATGGTAATGAAGCCACACATCCTTCTTCTGGATGAACCGCTCTCCGCATTGGATGGAGTCATCAAAGAATCCATCAAGGACCGAATCAAAACGATTGCAAGGGAGTACAATCTGACAACTATCATTGTAACCCATGACCCGGAAGAGGCTCTCCCCCTTTCTGACCAGGTATTGATTATTGACCAGGGGACTATTTCTCAGTATGCTCGCCCTGAAAATATCATCCACACCCCTAAAAATGACTTTGTTAAAAACTTTATTTTAAATCAGCTGGAGATTAAGCGCAACAACATCTATGCATTGTTTGGCGACAAGCTTGCGTCTTCGGCAGCACAGGCGTTGTAACGATGAAGAAACAGAAGAATATTGAACTCAAAGTTATTTTTTGGCTGATCGTTGTACTGTTCGCTTTATTTTTGGCTGCACCGCTGCTGGTTCTTTTGACGAAATCTTTGGTGGGAGAACAGGGAATCACCCTTGGATTTTATACCTCGGTTTTTGCAGGAAAAGATTTTCTCCCGGCTTTGGGAAACAGCTTTCTGGTGGCAGCAGCATCAGCCTTAACAGCGACAGCGATTGCCTTTGTTCTGGCTTACGTGATTCATTACACCAAAGTTCCGAAGGGACTCAAGCGGTGTATCAAAGCTGTTGCAATGTTTCCGATGTTTCTTCCGACCATCACCTATGGCTTTGCCATCATCTATTCGTTCAGAAAACAGGGATTGATCACTCGACTGCTGGGCAGACAGCTGTTTAACATTTATGGATTTGCCGGGTTGATGGTGGGATATGTAATTTACACCATTCCGGTAGTCTTCCTTTTGCTTTACAATACCATGGGCTATGTCGATAAAAAACGCTTGTGGTGTCAAAGGTGATGGGGGACAAGATATTTTCGACCTTTTGGGTTGCAGTTATTCGTCCGCTGCTGGGCACATTAGCCGGCGCATTTGTTCAGGCATTTTTCCTGAGCTTTACTGATTTTGGTATCCCTGCGTCGGTGGGAGGACGGTACAATGTGGTAGCCACGACCTTGTACAACAGAATGATTGGAGGCATACCGGACTTTAACCGAGGCGCCGTGGTTGCCGTCATCATGCTGATTCCATCCATAGGGAGCATCTGCATCCTGCACTTTCTCGAACGATTTAATATTAGATATAATCGGATTTCCGATGTGGAGTTTAGAGAAAACGCCATGCGGGACATCAGCTGGGGGACAGCCGCTACTTTTTTGTCCATCTTGATTCTATCTGTTTTTGCGGTCATCTTTGTGGTGCCGATGGTGGAAGAATGGCCATACAAAGTCGGATTTTCCCTGGAGCATTTTCAATCGGTCCTGGTGGATAATGAGCTGCTAAACTCCTATCTCCACTCTGTTTGGATGGCAGTTTGTACCGCTTTGCTCGGTACCCTGTTGGCTTATGGAGCAGCGCTGATTACGGCGCGCAGCACCTTTTCCAATTTCTATAAGAGAACGATTGACAGCATTTCCATGGTGACCAATGCGATTCCGGGCATGGTTTTGGGTGTAGCCTATATGTTCCTTTTCCCGGGGACTCCCTTACAGAACACCCTGATCCTGATGATTCTATGTAATATCGTACATTATTTTTCCACGCCGTATTTGATGATGAAAAATTCCTTGCCCAAAATGAATGCAAGCTGGGAAACAACAGCAATGCTGATGGGGGACAGCTGGTTTAAAACCATTTTGCGCGTCGTCACACCCAATACATTGTCCAGCCTTTTAGAGGTGTTCAGCTACTATTTTATCAATGCAATGGTCACCATCAGCGCGCTGGTCTTCATTTCTGGAGCGCGGACGATGGTGCTGACTACCAAAATCAAACAGCTGCAGTACATCAATAAATTTAATGAAGTATTTGTACTGTCGCTGCTGATTTTAGCGACCAATTTAATTGTCAAGCTTTTGTTTTCAGTGCTGGCGAAAAAATGGAAAAAAGAAAGAAATCATAACAGGAGAGAAAAACATGAGAGGTAAAAAAATTTTAGTTTGTTGTTTATCGGCAGTAATGCTTCTGTCCCTTTTTGCCGGATGCGGTGCCGAGACTACAAATACTGCGCAGGCAGAGGGGCAGGTGGTCATCTACTCCAATGCGGACGATGAAGCGATCACGGCGATGAAGAATGTACTTGATTCCAATGGCTACGCGGGAAAATATGTCATGCAGAGCTTTGGAACCTCGGAATTGGGTGGAAAGCTGCTGGCAGAGGGCAGCAATCTGGAGGCAGATTTGGTTACCATGAGTACCTTTTATCTGCAAAGTGCGCAGGATACCAACCATATGTTTCTACCGCTGGATTTTGAAGTCAAAACACTGGAGGAGTTCCCCGACACCTGCGCACCGATCACCTCTCAGGAGGGCGCCATTATTTTGAATACCGAGCTGATGGAGGAAGAAGGTCTTCCGCGCCCTACCTGCATCAAGGATTTGGCGGACCCGGTGTATGAAGGGCATCTGGCGGTTACCGATATTCAGTCCTCGTCGACTGCTTGGCTGTTGATTCAGGCGTTGGTAGATGCCTATGAGGAAGAGGAAGCAGAAGAAATACTGGCAGCTATCTATAAAAATGCAGGAGACCACATTGAAACCTCCGGCTCCGGACCACTGAAGCTTTGCCGCGCCGGAGAGATTGCGATTGGATTTGGATTGCGTCATCAGGCGGTAGCTGATAAAGCAGATGGTCTTCCGATTGATTTTGTGGACCCGACAGAAGGAAATTTCTCGCTGACCGAATCGGTGGCTGTTCTGGACAAAGGGGATAAAACCAATCCGATGGCGATGGAAATGGCACAGTGCATCATTGAAAATGGACGTGCAGAGCTGCAGCAGACTTACCCGAATCCTTTGTATGAAGGGGAGAGTTCAGATGTTGCCAATAAATCTGCTTATACAAAGACCTTTGGCGAACCGCTGACCTTTGAGCTGTTCCAGAAACATCAGCAGCTTTCGGAAAATGCAAAACCATAGGGATGATTTAGGGTTTGTAAAAAATAGATAGGAAATCAATCGATAGGAGGAAAATAGTGATGAACAGCTATAAATTATTGACACCGGGACCTTTGACCACAACCGATACCGTCAAAAGCGAGATGATGGTGGACCGTTGTACATGGGATGATGATTATAAAAATATCACACAGGACATCCGACGTAAGCTGCTGGAGCTTGCACAGGTTTCAGAAGAGGAATATACGGTTGTGCTGATGCAGGGCAGCGGCACCTTTGGTGTGGAAAGTGTACTGTCCAGCGTGATTGGGGATAACGAAAAGGTGCTTATTTGCTCGAACGGAGCATACGGAAAACGCATGACCCAAATCTGCGACCGCAATCGGATTGCCTATACACACTATCAGCAGGTGTACAATCAGGTACCGGATGCAGCAGAGGTAGCCCGACTTTTAGCAGAAGACCCATCGATTACCCATGTTGCGATGGTACACAGCGAGACCACCAGCGGAATTTTAAACGATATTCAATCGGTGGGAAAGGTCGTAAAGGAAGCAGGTAGGGTATTTATTGTGGATGCTATGTCCTCCTTTGGCGGGATGGAAATTCCGGTAAAGGATTGGGGAATTGATTTCCTGATATCCAGTGCCAACAAGTGTATCCAGGGTGTTCCGGGTTTTTCCTTCATTATCTGCCGTCGGGATGAGCTGCTTGCCAGCGAAGGCAAGGCGCGTTCCTTTTCTCTGGATTTGCTGGAGCAGTGGAACACAATGGAAAAGGACGGAAAATGGAGATACACCTCCCCCACCCATGTGGTTTTGGCGTTTGCGCAGGCACTGAAGGAGCTGGAAGCAGAGGGGGAGGAATCCCGGCAAGAAATAAACGCTATACAGAAAATAATCATCTGCTGATTCAAAAGATGAAAGAACTGGGCTTTAACACCTACATCGACAGCACCCATCAGGGACCGATCATCACCACCTTCTTCTATCCTTCTGATGTTTCCTTCCTCTTCCCGGAGTTTTACCAGTATATCAAAGAACGCGGATATGCCATCTACCCGGGAAAATTGACCGATTTGGAAACCTTCCGCATCGGAAACATCGGGGAGATTTATCAAGAGGATATTGAAAAGCTGATTCAGATTATCGGTGATTTTCTGGCAGAGAAAAGGGAGGCAAAATAAATGATAGAAGCAGTTGTTTTTGACTGGGCTGGTACAACGGTAGATTACGGTTGTTTTGCTCCGGTGCAGGCTTTTATGGAGGCGTTTGCTCACTTCGGAATCGAAGTGACGATGGAAGAAACCAGAAATCCGATGGGAATGTTGAAAATTGAGCACATTCGCACAATGCTCCAGATGGAGCGTATTGCAAAGCTGTGGGCGGACAAATATGGACGTTCTGCGAATGATGAAGATGTTCGGGCAATCTATGAGCAGTTTGAGCCAAAGCTGTTTTCCATTCTGCACCGCTATTCTTCGCCCAAGCCGTTTGTTTTGGATGCTGTGGCAGAACTGCGTCGAATGGGGATGAAGATTGGTTCTACCACTGGATATACCGATAAGATGATGGATATTGTTATCCCGGAAGCAGCTAAACAGGGCTATTCCCCTGATTGCTGCTTTAGCCCGGACAGCGTGGGAGGAAAAGGACGCCCATATCCTTATATGGTGTTCTGCAATATGCAGCAGTTACAGGTATCCTCGGTTCAAAATGTCGTAAAGGTGGGAGACACCATCTCGGATATTCGGGAAGGCGTTCATGCCGGCGTGTGGTCTGTCGGAGTGGTGGAAGGCAGCTCTGAGCTTGGCTTGAGCGAGGAGGAATGGAACAATCTCTCTGCCGATGAGAAAAAATCCGCGGCAAAGCGGGTGAAAGCTTCTTTCCGAAACGCAGGCGCACATTTTGTTATCCAGAATCTGTCGGAGCTGCCGGCTCTGGTTCGAATGTTGGGCAACTAACGAAAATCTCCGAGAAGATTCAAGACAAATTTCATCTGAAGTTATAAAAAAGCCATAACCCGGATTGTATTTTGCAATCCGGGTTATGGCTTTTTATCCCTAAAATGAAGATTCTTTAAAAAGTTCACATAACTTTCGGAATGGAAGACGACTATTTTGGTTTAAACAGAAAGGGATACGAATAATCATAACAAATGCTGATAAATAAGCGTGAATATACATCTATATTCACTTGTATACAAAATAAAATCCTATCAGAAATGATAAAAAAAGAAAAAGAACACAGTTCATCGGGGCATATACAAAACTATCAAATGAGCGTGCAGAATTGAAAAAGAAACAAAAAATAACCACATAATATCAGGGTCTTTGTGATAACTTTGTATGTATAGAAAAAATGAATGATAGACAATAGTTCAATTATAAAAAACTATTGGACGGTCATGGAAGATGATGTTATCTTGATATAGATATAATGTATATAATTGAATGCTCTTACTGTAGGCATTAACTATAAATCTATGGGTTGTTGTTGAATGGAGGGGTTTTGTGTCGAAATCAACTGATCTTTCCTGTTTGTTGGCAGAGGCTCTTTTGGGAAACAAAGGAGAACGGGTTCCATGTATTTGTCCGGGTGGAATGATGAACATGATTACATCGGAGATGATGGGAGCCTGTTCATCTTTCTGGCCGAAAGCGCACGTGGATGCAGAGACGATGGCAAAGCTGGCAGAATTTCCGTACAAGAATAGACTGTTTGACAATATTGGTGTACCATTCTGCATGACTGTGGAAGCTGAGGCGATGGGTGCGAAGGTGGATTTGGGCGACGAATTCACAGAACCGCGCGTTTGCGAATATGCGATTGGAACCGTTACAGAACACAACAAACTTCAGCCTATCCAAATGGACGAGGGACGAAGAAAGGTGGTTTTAGATGCCATTCGTTTGCTGTGCCAATCCAACCCGGATGCAGCCATCATTGGAAATATAACCGGTCCCATCAGCACAGCATCCTCCTTAATAGATGCAAATGTGTTTTATCGGGAACTGCGCAAGGAAAAGGAAGCGGCACATGCTGCACTGGATTTTGTTACCGAGCAGCTGATTGCCTTTGGAAAAGCGCAAATCGAAGCAGGCGCTGAGTTTATCGCTATTGCAGACCCCAGTGGCACCGGTGAAATCTTGGGACCAAAGTTATTTGAAGAGTATGCCCTGCCTGCGCTCAACCGCATTTGTGAGGAGTTAAAGCCACTTTGTAAAGGGGTGATTGTGCATATCTGCGGACAGCTGCGTACCATTTATCCGCAATTGGCAAAGCTTAAATGCAGCGGTTTAAGTGTGGACGCGGTGGTAAACATCAAGGAGCTGAGGAAAAATCTTCCGAACATGGCAATTATCGGAAATATCAGCACCTTTGCTCTGGCAGGCGGAAATGCAGCTGTCATCCAAAATCTGTGTAACAGCACCATAGATGGAGGGGTGGATGTGCTGGCGCCTGCGTGCGGGCTGGGGACCACCTCGACGGTGGAAAGCATTTCTATTATGATGAAAACAGCGATAGCGCGGATGGAGCAAAAGGAGAAGGCAGATGCTTAAAGTACAAAGTCATGGAGAGATGAACTTGCTGGATTGTTTGCGTTCATCGGGCATACTTTTGGAAAGTCCCTGCAATGGCAAGGGAATCTGCGGAAAATGCAAGGTCAAAATCTTGAGCGGAGCGGTATCTGCTTTAACAGAACAGGAAAAGAGGTATTTGACCCGAGAGGAAATCGCTGGTAGAATCCGCCTTGCCTGCCTGACCATCCCACAAGGAGAAGTGGAACTGGACGAACAGGGTCTTTTGCAGGAAAAGCCCAACAATGTTTTGGGAGGAGAAGCGGTCAATGTTGAGTTAAACCCTCTTTTAACAGTCGAACAGATAGATGTAACAAAACCGACGTTGGAAAATGGCTATTCCTTATCTCGGGCAATGGGAGACACTCTTTTGTGGGAAGCAGCTCCTCCGCTGTCACTGCTGGAAAAACTGCCCGGTCTTACACAGGAAAAACACTTGTGGAAGGTTTCTTATGCAGGAAAAACCATTGACCTTGTAAAGCAACCGGAACGATATGGACTGGCGGTGGATATTGGAACAACAACCGTTGCGGTTTCTCTGATCGACCTTGCCACAGGCAATGTTCGGGCAGAGGAGGGATTTGTCAATCCGCAGAAGGCGTTTGGGCTGGATGTATTAAGCAGAATCCATTATGATATGGAACACACCAACGGAGTATTGGAGCTGCGAAGGGTCATTGTGGAGCGTTTACAGAAGGCAGCGGAAGAGATGGTCAAACGGGTAAACGTCGCTTTGGATGCTATCTACGAGGTGGTAGTGGGTGCAAATGCCACCATGCTGCATGCGCTCCTTGGGATTCCATTGAAGAGCTTAGGAACAGCACCGTACAGCAGTGTATTTACACAACCGGTTACTGTTTTGGCAAAGGAGCTGGGCTTTGCGCTCCATGACCAGACACGCCTGTACTGTATTCCTTCGGTTTCCACCTTTATTGGAGGAGATATTGTTTCCGGTGTACTGGCAAGCCAGCTGGACCGGGCAGAGGACACAGCTCTTTTAGTTGATATAGGCACCAATGGGGAAATTGTGCTGAGTCAGAAAGGAAGGATGTATTCCTGCTCGTGTGCAGCCGGTCCGGCACTGGAAGGAATGAATATTTCCTGCGGGATGCGTGCAGAACCGGGAGCGGTGGAGCACGTAACGCTGGGTGATGAAGGGGTACAGCTACAAACCATTTCTAATCTTCCGCCGGTTGGTCTTTGCGGTAGCGGTCTGCTGGAGGCAATTAGCCAGGTGGTAGAAAAAGGAATTGTCGGAAAGACCGGACGAATTGCATCGGAATCTGCCTTGGTTAATACCGATGAAGAGGGAAAACGGAGGGTAGTCCTGGATGGGGAAAGAAATATTTACCTGACCCAAAGCGACATCCGGCAGGTTCAGTTCTGCAAAGGTGCAATCCTGTCGGGAATCTTAACGTTGATGCAGCGGCTGGGTTTGGAAGATCGGGAGATTGACCGGGTTATTGTGGCAGGTCAATTTGGAAAGCATTTGAACCCGGAAAGTCTAATCGGAGCAGGCTTGATACCGGCTTCCTTAAAGGAGCGAATCAGCTACATCGGCAACTCCTCCATGATGGGGGCACATCTGTGTTTGTTGAATCAAAACGAGCGCAGACGAGCCGAGGAAGTAGCAAAAAACATCGAATATATCGAGCTTTCTGTTTCACCAGGCTATGAAAAGCTCTTTACAAAGTGCTTGCAATTTGGAGGAAGGTAATGGAAAAGTTTGTTTGTGTAAACGGGAGCGACAATCTGCAAATCCCCAGCTGTTTGTTGGAACAGCTATCGGTTGCGCATCCGCAGGACATTCATATGAATGCAGGTGTCATTTTCCAAGTGGCACAAGGGATGGAGCAAAGTGGGTGGATAAGACTGCCGTTTTGCAATACCCTTCTGGCAGAAGCGTTAGGGGCAACCACTACTTTGTCGGTATCGGGAGCTAGAATCAAAGAACCTGCTTTTGCAAAGCCGGAGGAATTTATGACAATCCAGGTGCAGGAAACAGCAAGATTGTGTGCAATGCTTGAAGCGCTTGCGCAGTTGTCAAAGGTTGGGAAAAAGGTAGCTTACAACATAGAAGGACCGCTTACCCTGCTGTGTGCTCTACTGCCAATGAACAAGGTGTTTTCTGCACTGAGAAAACCGATCGGCAAACAGATGCTTTCGCAGGTGGAGGAATGGATTGTTCGTTATGCGGAAATGGCAGTCGAGAGAGGAGCAAAAATCATTTCATTTGCAGACCCGATTGCAACGGTGGATATTTTAGGCAGTCAAATGTTTGTGAATCAGTATGTCCCATGCCTGCTTCAGTTGCTTATTCGGTTGCAGGAGAGATTTCCAGACACAGTGATTCATCTTTGCGGAAAGTTGACGCAGTCCCTGATTGACACAAAACAGTGTACGCTCACCCGATGGGAAGGGCAGAAAGGACAAAGCTATGGGCAGACTTTGACAGAGTTTTGCGGCAAAGGAGGAATTGTAGGGCATTATTGTCTAAACTATCTTGGAGCGAACAGAAATTACCTGGAGTTAATCGATTTTACAGAAAAGAGGAACGAAAATGAACGATAAGGAAAGATTGTTGTCCGAAATGGACCGATGTGTAGTAGAAATGGAAGACGAAGAGGTCGTAAACGTTGCCAAGGAATATGTGGATGCCGGCTATGATGCGTATGAAGGCATCACCGAAGGACTGAGCAAGGGAATGGAAAAGGCAGGGGAGCTGTATGAGGAGGAAGAATACTTTGTTCCTGAGCTTTTGATTTGCTCCGATGCTATGTACAACGGTCTGGAGGTTCTCAAACCACATCTCAAGAGAGAGGGAACAGACCACAAAATTCCGGTCATCATCGGTGTAGTAGAAGGTGACACACACGATATTGGAAAAAACCTGGTCAAGATTATGATGGATACTGCCGGATTTGAAGTATACGATTTGGGCAGGGATGTTCAAATTTCGGACTTTGTTCAGAAGGCAAAGGAAGTCAAGAGCGGGATTATCTGTATGTCTACTTTGATGACAACCACAATGCAGAATATGAAGTGTGTTATTGATCAGCTGGTTTCTGAGGGAATCCGCGATCAGTTTAAAATCATGGTAGGCGGTGGTCCGCTTTCCAAAAACTTCTCAGATAAAATCGGAGCGGATTGTTACACAGCCAATGCAGCAGAAGCGGCAAAGGTAGCTCAGAAATTGGCGGCGGAATTAAATAACTAACAGGATGGACACAACCTGCATGTATGTTTTGAGTGGGAAAAAGCAGCAATACAGGTTGTTTCTATAAATTTAAATTGAGGAGAGTATCTATGAAAAAAATTCTGAGTATGGTGCTTGCGGCGGTTATGTGCGCAACCATGATGGTCGGCTGTGGAGGTAGCCAGAAACCTGCCGAAACAGATAGCAGCAAAGAGCAGCAGTCGGTAGAGGCGGAGGCAAAGCCGGAAGAAAAGGCAGAAGTGGAAGAAAAGTCTGAGGAAACACAGAAACCAAGTAAAACAGCAGATCCGAATAAGAAGGATATTAAATTTGGTATCACCTCCAGCTTTAGAGATTTCACAGACTACATTCCAGAGAAGATGGCACAATGGGGATACAATGTTGAGATTATTGAATTGGACAGCCCAGTGGTAGCCAATACTGCTTTGGTGGAAGGTTCAGTCGACGTTAACTACATTCAGCATCTTCCATATCTGTTGGCATATAACGAATCCAATGGAACAAAATTGCATCCATGTAAACCATATATTATGTCCTCCATGGATTGCATTGCGTCCAAGAAATATAAAACCCTGGAAGAAGTGCCGGATGGAGCTTCTATCGCAGTTGCTGATGATGCTTCGAATCTTTCAGTAAACCTGCAAGATTTGGAATCGATTGGCTGGTTGAAGCTCAAAGAAATCCCGGAGGGAAGCTTATATACAACATTTGATATTGTCGAAAACCCAAAGAATCTACAGTTGGTTGAGATGGATATGTTTTCCCGTTTTTCCGCAATGGAAGGGGATGTTGATTTAGCAATGAGCTTTTTCAGCAATACTTCTCAAGAAAAATATAACTTCAATCTGTTGAAATTATTTGATGAGAATATCGCGTATCCACAGGTCGTTGCAGTTCGTGAAGAGGACAAAGATGCACAGTGGGTCAAAGATTTTATGGATGCCTTTACCAGCCAGGAGCAGGTAGACCGAATCAATGAAAAAAATACCCCAACACTGTCGTGGAAGATTTTGTTTGAAGTGAAAGAAGATAGTGCTTCGTTAGAAAAAAGTGAAGAAAAATCCAGAAAAGCTGACCCAAATAAGACCACAATTAAACTAGGGGTTACTCCGAGTTTTGAATATTACATAGACTATATTCCTGAAATGATGGGAGAATGGGGATACACAGTTGAAGTTGTAAGTTTGGATAGCCCGGTTGCAGCCAATACAGCTTTGGCGGAGGGTTCCATTGATGTCAACTATTTCCAGCACCTTCCATATTTGCTGGCATTTAATGAATCGAACGGAACTAGGCTGCATCCGTGTGAACCATACATCATGTCTTCAATGGATTGTATTGCATCGAAAAAATATAAAACATTAGAAGAAGTGCCGGACGGGGCTTCGATTGCTGTTGCAGATGATGCCTCCAATCTCTCTATCAACCTGGAAGATCTGCAATCAATTGGCTGGCTGAAGCTCAAAGAAATCCCGGAGGACAGCCTATACACAACCTTTGATATTATCGAAAATCCAAAAAATCTTCAGTTGGTAGAGATGGACATGTTCTCCCGTTTTTCTGCTATGGATGGAGATGTTGATTTGGCTATGAGCTTTTTCAGCAACCAGTCGCAGGCAAAATATAATTTTAATTTGCTGAAGCTGTTTGAAGAGAACATTTCTTATCCAATCATTGCAGTTGTTAGAGAAGAAGATAAAGAGACACAGTGGGTTGATGATTTCATGGCTGCATTAGCAAGCGAAACACAGCTGGAGAGAATCGCAGAACAGAATAAACCAAGCCTTGCATGGAAAGTTTTATTTGAGGTAGCTGAATAAACAGATAGATTAGGAAGAAGGATTATTCCTTCTTCCTAATCTATCATCTTTCAACGGTATTTTAAGATAGTGAAATAATAATCGGTACTGTCATTTGAGGAAGGTATCAGTATGATTGAAATAAACAAGCTTTGTAAATCGTTCGGCTCTTTGGAAGTGCTGAAGGATATTAGTTTGACAATTCAGACAGGGGAAATATATGGTCTGGTCGGCAGGAGTGGAGCAGGTAAATCAACACTTTTGCGGTGTATCAATGCTTTGGAACCATATCAGAGTGGAAGTCTTAAAATTGATGGGACAGAAATTAAAGATTTAAGTAAGCAGCAGATTAGGGAATTGAGAAAAGGAATAGGAATGATTTTTCAACAGTTTTCTCTGATAGAGCGGAGGAGCGTTTATAAAAATGTTGCTCTTCCAATGAAATGCTGGAAATATGATAAAAATATTATAGATAAACGAGTTCGGGAATTGCTGGAATTGGTAGAGATTTCTGACAAAATAGATGCAAGACCTTCTACTCTTTCGGGCGGGCAAAAACAACGAGTTGCTATTGCAAGGGCGTTAGCTCTTGATTCACATATTTTATTATGTGATGAAGCCACCTCTGCGTTAGATCCGAAGACTACCCAATCGGTTCTTCATCTTCTTAGGGACATCAATCAAAAGTTGGGATTAACCATTATCGTAGTTACACATCAGATGGAAGTAGTTCGAGAAGTTTGTGATACGATTTCCATTCTGGAAAATGGTAAAATTTCAGCAGCGGGTGCAGTTAAAGAGGTGTTTTTGCAAAAACCAAAAGCATTAATGACACTGCTTGGAAAAGAGGACCACACTTATCAGGAAGATGGAGAGGTAGTCTCTTTTATTTTGTCAACAGATCAATTGGATGCCATTCATTTTACGCATGATCAATTTGGAGCAAAAATACTTTCAACTAGCACAAATGACTACAAAGGATTGCCTTTTACAGAGGTTGTTGTTACCACGACACCCTCCAAAACAGAAGATTTGAAAAATTTTCTGCAAGAGCAAAAATTTCTTTACTATGCGGCAGGAGGACAAAACTAATGGAAAGGCTTTCTTTAGAGCAATATCTTACGCAAGTTATCTGGCCGGCATTTTTGACTACGATGACGGTTATGGCTTGGACAGTACTGATTTCTACTGTTGTTGGATTTATTCTTGCAGTTATTATGGATGTTTCAAAAGAGGATGGACTTCATCCTAATCCTCTGATTTCCCGTGTCATGGATTTTTTGATTAACTTAATTCGTTCTTTCCCATTTGTAATTTTGATGGTTTCTTTGATCCCGGTAACGAGATTTATCACCGGATCTTCTATTGGTGTTAAAGCGGCAATTTTTCCATTATGTATCACAATGTCGCCTTATATGGCACGATTGATTCAAGGACATATGGACCAAGTTAGCAGAGAAGCGATTGAGGCGGCAAAATCTTTTGGGGCTTCCACCTTTCAGATTATCTGGCATGTAATTCTGGTAGAAGCTATACCGGGAATCTCTTCTGTTATTTGCTTCAGCGCAGTGGCAGCATTGAATGCATCTACAACGGCTGGTATGGTTGGTGCAGGCGGCTTGGGAAACGTTGCGATTCGATATGGATATAACAACTTCAACGATACAATCATGTACTCCACTGTGGCGATTCTGGTAATATTGGTACAGCTTATTCAGTTTATCGGAAATAAAATTTATAATAAATTAAAATGATGTCAGGAGGTTCAATATGGATTACGCAACACTAAAAAGGGAAGCGGCAAAGTATCCTGATACGATGACAAGCATGGAGCGAATGAAGGCTTATGCGATGGGAGAGGTGGTTGACCACATCCCGTTCAGTACAGGTGGTCCAGATTCGTTTGTGCATCTGTACGGCTATACATTGGGAGAATACCGTCGTTCGATGGACGTACAGTTTGATGTTGCAGAACAGGCAAAGAGAGAGTTTGGCAGTAGTGGGATGTATGCAAACACCAATCTTTCCTTGCGTGGAGTGGGAGAAGCAGTCGGCTCAAAGGTGGTATACCCTGAAAATAGCACCGATTACATCAGTGAGCATGTTTTAAAGAATTATGATCAGCTGGATGATCTTGTTTTTGACCCGGAAACCAATCCGTTTTTGCAGGAGAAGATTGCTTGGGCAAAAGAGGTTCAGAAGCGGATGGATGGACGTTGTATGGTGGTGACCGGTGGTTCAGGACCGATGACGACAGCGATTTCGATTCGTTCACCGGAGATGCTGATGCGGGATATGATTCGTGATAAGGAAAATGCACACCGATTGTTGGATTTTAGTGTCCAGTGTACTTTAAAATGGATCAAATATAACCGGGAAATTTTTCCAAATGCAGTGGTTGGTCTGGCGGACCCGGCGACTTCTGGGAATTTGATTAGCAATAAGATGTTCCACGAATTTTCCAAACCACACTTTATGGATTTACTGGCAGGAATTAAGGAAATTACCGGTTCGATTCCGGGGATTCATATTTGTGGAAAAACCAAGCATTTCTGGAAGGATTTGCCGGAAATGGGATTTCCATCCTTCAGCGTAGATAACTGTGAGGATTTGGCAGAATTGAAGGAAGCAATCGGGGATAAAATGAAGATTTCAGGAAATGTTCCTCCGACAACAGTCCTCCAGAATGGTACGATTGATGATGTAATCGCTTCTGTTATAGAATGTTTAATTAAGGGAAGTGACAGCCCCTGTGGGTATTCTCTGGCGATGGGATGTGCCATTCCTTTGGGGACTCCGCGGGAAAATCTGGAAGCCTATATGTATGCTGCCCGCCGATACGGAAGGGGAGCACAAAAGGGAAAACTTTGCCGCGGATTGTACGAGGAAGGAATCCTGCATTAAGAGGATATGCAGATAAAGTTTCAGGACAAAGAATCTTTTCCGTTTTATCTGTTCGCAATGGCTTCCTCCAATGAATGGAGAAACCTATAATACACACGAGGACGATGTTGTCCTTGTATTGAGTCTCCTTTCGGGAGATGAGCAACCTTTCATGTAAGCACAGTAAGAGGACATAAAATCAAAAAAAGGACGATATGGCCAAAGTCATATCGTCCTTTTTGCATAACAAAAATTTTGTAATACGGCGGATAACCGCGTGTTTGGGTTACGGCATGATGGAGTTTGCACCGTCTACAATCACGCTCTGACCGGAGAAGTAGCAGGAATCCGGTCCAGCCAGGAAGGCAACGACAGGAGCGATGTCGGTTTCGGAATCGCCAAAGCGTTTCATTGGGTTCAATTCTACTTGTTTTGCATATTCTTCTGGGAATTTTTCTGCCCAAGCTTTTGCAGCAGGAGATTCAGCACCCGGCAGAACAACGTTGACACAGATGCCGTACTGTCCCCACTCTTTGGCTGCAATCTTGGTCAAGCCACGCAGAGCTTCCTTGTTGGAGCCATAAGCCAGCTGACCGGCAATACCGAACATACCGGTAGCGGAGGCGAAGTTGATGATTCTGCCTTCGTGCTGCTCTTTCATGTATGGGAAGGCTGCCTGCATATAGTTCAAAGAGCCAATCACACCGCTCTCCCATGCCTTGAGCATATTGTCGTAGCTGGTTTCTTCGACCGGTGCGGAAGGAACGATTGCCTGTCCATTGTTGACAACAACGTCGACAGTTCCATAGGCTTCTATGGTGGCTTTTACGACCTCTTCTACTCTTGCACGGTCGGCGGAGTCACAGCTCATAGCAAAGCCTTCACCGCCGAATTCCTTGATTTCCTTGATGGTTTGTTCGATTGGCTCCAGACGGCGACCGGTGGCAACGACTTTGACACCGCGTTTGGCTAAACAAAGCGCAATTCCTTTTCCGATTCCCTGTCCGGCGCCGGTTACAATAGCAACTTTTTCAGATAATGGTTTCATTTTTAGTAATCCTCCTAATGTGAAAATGATTCGGTCAAGATTGTTATGTTATAATCTTAACATAGATATTTTCCCTTTTCAATGAAAAAACCGGCATACAATCAAAATCGTGACTTCGCTTAAGTGTTAAGAGGGTTATTATCATATTTGCACAATAAATATGATGGATTTTGAAGGGTAATCAGCTTATCTCCTGAAATGGAGGTTAAGAATGACAAATTCTACCTTTTTGAATCAATAAAAAAGGCAGTCCCATTTCAGGGACTGCCGAAGGTTCAACAGGAAAAGCTGCTTTAAGCATTTTGTGCCTGTTGTCCGTTGGTGCGGAGCATATGGCGATAACAGTACAGCCAGATGAATCCGAGGACAACGCTGGTAATTGTCCAGCTCAGTGGGAAGCACAGATAGATGGTGGTCAGTGTGCGATGCATTGGGAAAATGAGCAGCAGCCACAACAGGCGCACGCCACAGATTCCGACAAGCATGACGATGGTGGGTAAAGAGGAGTAGCCCATGCCGCGCAGGGAAGAAACAAAGACGTCGAGGATGCCATTGAGGAAAAGGAACATGGACACCCAGAACAGGCGGAGCATACCGGCTTCGACAACAGCAGGGTCGCTGGTGTAGAAAGCAAGCAGCGATTCGCCGAAGAACCAGACCAAAAAGCCCATCAGCATGGCGCTTAAAGTGGTCAGCACCATCGAATGATTGAAGATGCTCTTGACACGTTTGAGATTTTGTGCGCCGACGTTCTGGCTGGTGAAGGTGATGCAAGCCTGTGTGAAGGCGGACATTCCGATGTAGACAAAGTTCTCGATGTTGTTGCTGGCGCTGTTGCCGGCAACGATGACCGAAGAGCCAAAGGAGTTGATGCTCGACTGAACGACTACGTTGCTCAAGGAGAATGCCATGCCCTGCAAACCGGCAGGTACGCCGATTCGGATGATCTCCATTGCCATAGCGCGGTCGATGCGCAGTTTGTGCAGGTCAAGATGGGTAGCGTCCGGCTCCTTCATCAGGGTGATGCACACCAGAAGGGCAGCCAGCGCCTGCGAAATGACGGTGGCAAGTGCAACGCCGGCAACGCTCATATGAAAGACGATGACAAAGACCAGGTTCAGGACCACATTGGTCATGCCGCTGACAAACAGGAAGAAGAGTGGGCGTTTGGTGTCGCCTTTGGAGCGCAGAATCGAGGAACCAAAGGTGTAGATCAGACCGAAGAAGGCGCTGACAAAATAGATACGCATATACAGCTCGCTCATATCGATGATGTCGCTTGGGGTGGACATCAGTTCCAGCATGGGTCGAGACATAAAAAAGCCTACAACCACCAGAAACAAGCCGCAATAGATCGACATAGCAATGGAGGTGTGTACCGATTTTTCAATCTTCTCGTGGTTTCCGGCGCCGATGTAGCGGGCAATCAGAACGTTACTTCCCATACTTAACCCATTGAACAATGCAATGAGCAGGAAGCACAGGGAACCGGTTGCTCCAACAGCAGCCAGTGCCTGCTGTCCGGCAAAGCGTCCGACGACGACGGTATCTGCCGCCTGAAACAACATCTGCAGCAGGTTGGTCAGCATCAGCGGAACAGAAAAGACCCAAATATTCGGGAGAAGCGGTCCGTTCAACATATCCACCGAGTTTGCTCTCATTTTTTGCATAGTGTTTCCCTCACTTTCAAAAATACTGACCATATTATACTATACTTTTTGCAAGAAAGAAACGTTTTTTTACCATATTTTCGATTGTTTTGAAATAAACAAGCTTTTTTGCGCATAAAAATGCAGGATGACAGGTCGATATGCTGCGACTTTTGTCGATTCGAGGTTTGTCCGGCAGGATAAAAAGAAAAGCAAGAAAGCATAGAACAGAAAGGGAAGAGCAATAACGAATTTTACAAAAAATAAAATTTATAGTAGATTTTTCTGTTTAATTTGTTACAAATTCTGGTGATGGTTGCTATAATAAGGGTAATTAAGCGCACAATTTTGCGCAGAACGAAATGCTTCAGAGAAAGGTGGTCTGTATGGCGTACAATTATCCGAAATTTGAAAAATCTGATTTCAGCGAGGAGTTTTTCGGGCATATTTTGCCGGACCTATACTGCGAATTAAAGCAGGCACTTAACCCGAAGGTGCTGGACTGGGTCAAACAAGAGAATGAATTTACCGACCGATGGTTTGACCAGAAGGAGCTTGCGGACAAAATTGCAGAGCTGAAAAGTCAGAAACGACGTCCGTTGTACACGCAGATTGGAATGTGGAACGGAAAGCTTACTGCGACCAAGCCGCAGGATGGAAATTTTAAACTGGTTTGTCTGGACCGGCAGATGCAGAACGAAGAGCTGTTGTTTGAGCGGGACACCGTTCCCAATTATACAGCCAGCAGCCTGCGCGCCTGCCCAAGCGACCAGAAGCTGCTGATGGTACATGGTCTGTACGACGGAGACCCTCGCCAGAACATTTTGCTGATTGACAGTGAGAAGAGAAAAATCATTTCCACCATTCGGGATACCTTCGGCGCCAGCTGGTCGAAGAACCGGGCAACCGTTTACTATGTGGATACCCTTTCGGATTCGCAGGCACAGACCTGCCGCTCCCGCGTTTGTGCGTATGATGTTTACACCGATACCCTTCGGGTGCTGATGGAGGACCGCGGCAATGCAATTTTAGGAAGTGTGAACGTTTCTTCCGACAAAAAGCATCTGATGGCGGAGATGATGGACGACTATTCTCACTTCCGTTATTTTGCCATTGAAGAGGAGAGCGGCAGCATCTGTGATTTGAGTCAAGGAAAAGGAATGCAGGTGGAGTACATTGACACCATCGATGACTGCCACTACTTTATTTCCAAAGAAAACAGCAACCTCGGAGAGCTGCTCGTGGTGGAAAAGGGACAGACCTTGCAGCAGGCAAAGGTCGTCCGAGCAGAGAAAACAGAGGTTTTGGACGGCGGATTTGTGTTGAACGGAAAGCTGTACCTGACGATGATGGACAATGTCAGCGCGAAAATCGTTTGCGTTGAGAAGGATGAAGAGACCGAAATCTCACTTCCTGCCAAGTTTGGAACCCTTTTTCTCTCGGGACGAACAGAAGACGCAGCTTACTTCACCTTTGAGTCTTTTGCTTTTCCGCCGGTCCTGCTGCGTTTTGATGGAGAACGCATGGAGATTGCGATGCGCTCAAGCGACGAAAGCTATCCCGATGTGGTGGTGGAGCAGCTCTTCGCACCGTCCGAAAGCGACGGCAAGATGATTCCCTATTTTATGGTCCGCCGCAAGGATGTAAAGCCGGATGGACAGACACCGACCTGGATCTACGGCTATGGCGGCTACAATATCCCGGCACTTCCCTGGGCAACCGACAAGGTAGGCGGATTGGACATTGCGCGTTGGGCGATGCAGGGCGGAATTTATGTGATGGCGACCCTGCGCGGCGGCAGCGAGTATGGAACCGGCTGGCATGAGGAAGGGATGATGTTCCACAAAAAGAACTGCTATGGCGACTTTTTTGGCGTTACCCAAAAGCTGATTGACGACGGATGGACCAACCCGAAGAAGATTGTCATCTGCGGCTGCTCCAACGGCGGTCTGCTGGTATCGACCCTTGTGACCATGCTACCGGAGCTGTTCGGCTGTGTCATCGACTCGGTACCGCACACCGATATGATTCATTTTACTGAGGATGCAAGAGGACCGATGTACATCACCGAGTACGGCAACCCGCGGGAGAGCAAGGAGATGTTTGAGTACATCCTGAGCTACTCGCCGTATCACAATGTAAAGCAGACCTCCTACCCAAGCGTCTATATCCAGACCGGAGAGTGCGACAACAACGTCCCGCCTTATCACGGCAAAAAGTTTGCTGCGCGGATGCAGGAATGTAACCAAAGCGAAAACCCGGTGCTGCTTCGTGTTCTGGCAAAGGGAAGCCATGACCGCGGAAGCGGCGAAGCTTACTGGCAGACGATTGCAGAAGCACAGCTGTTTGTGAAAAAGGCGCTGGGCTTATAAACTATAAAAAATCCTCAAAAAGAAAGAGCCTCTGTCCATCGGCTTGTTTGATGGACAGAGGTTCTTTTTACAGCTGCCTTGGATAAAAAGCAAGTTTATTTGTCAGGATGGACATACAGCGTTTGGGTCGGGAAGGCAAAGCTGAGTCCTAAATCTTCCACAATCTGCATGATGCCGTAGTTGACCTGCTCCTTGATGCGCTGGAAGTCGGAGAAGGAGGTCGGTTTGGTAAAGTACATCAACGAGATTTCCAGACTGCTGTCCTGAAAGCTGTTGAAGCGGATGACGGTGTCGTCGGCAAGAATCTCCTCGTTGGAGTTGACCATTTCGGTGATGCGAGCGACACATTCTTCCATCTTCTCTTTCGGGGTATCATAGGTCAATCCGATGGAGAAGGTGGCACGGCGCTTGTTCATTCGGGACCAGTTGGTAATGGGGGAGGACACCAGAGAAGAGTTCGGTACAATCACCAGAGCGTTCGGGAAGGTGCGGATGCGGGTGGAGCGGAAGGTGATGTCCTCGACAACGCCCTCGATGTTTGGAGTAGAAATCCAGTCATCGACCGCAAACGGCTTGTCAAGCAGGATGACCAGACCGCCAAAGAGGTTCTGTGCTGTATCCTGTGCTGCCAGCGCAAAGGTCAAACCTCCCAGACCAAGACCGGTAATGATGGTGGTGACATTGGTTCCGGTTTCACTGAGGATGGCAATGGCGGCAAGGACAATCAAAAGCACCTTGAGCGCCTTTTTCAAAAAGGTCATCAGCGTTTTGTTGAGGTTGACGTCCAGCTGCTCGTCCAGCTTGTTGCCAAAGCGGAAGAAGGAGTCGGAGGCGCAGTCACACAGTCGCAGAAGAATCCAAGTGACGATGATGATGACGCTGATGCGGTACACCTTCAGCAGGAAATGCTCCATGCCGGCAGAAGGATTCAGGTTGACCAGAGCCAGATAGATGCCGCTGGCGGCAAAAAAGCTCTTTAATGGGGTCAGCACAAAGGTCAGGGTGGAATGGTCGGCAATCTGGCGCTTGCGGTTGAGCAGCTTATCCAGCAGCTTGATAATCAGCTTGGTAACAGGCGATTTCAGCGTCCAGAACAGAATGAAAATCAGAATGGAGCCCAGTATACGGAACAGCAGGATATTGTTGGCAATGACATCGGCAATGAGTGTGAACAACGAGGAACACTTCCCTTCACATTTTTACTTTTTTAAAAGGTACAAAATTGATATAGAAAAGTGTACCATTTTTTGCCCTTTTTTGCAAATAAAATTATTGGAAAACAGCGCTTAAACCCCAACCAATTCGCTGGCTGGGGTTTAAAACAAACAAAATCGGTTCCAGTGGGAGATTAACGGTTGTTTTTATCAGGAGAATCCACCGGTTCGTCATCAGATTTTGGTGGAGCAGCAGAAGGAATGGGCTCATTCTTTTGAGAACGTTTGCGGCGAATCAATCGAAGTACCCATATAATCAAGAGGATGACAACCGCCAGAAGCAGAAAGACCGGCAGATTGACCACCAGAAAAACCAACAGGTTTTCAAAGAAGACCTTGATTCCGTACAGAGTGTTGGAAAGTCCGTTGGAAATGCGCTCGGGGATGGTGGTGGCGTTGGTTCCGCTGAGGTTGCGAACCTCCTGCACATCCAAGTAGACGGTGGAATAATCCACCAGATTATCATAGGTGCGCAGCTGCGAGGACAGGGAATCCAGCTGTAAGCGGACCTCTGACAGCCTTGCTTCGATGGCGATGACCGTGTCGATGTTCTCCGCCTGTGCCATCAGCTCGAGCAGACGGTCATATTCGGTTTGCAGCGCCTGCTTGCGCGCTTCGGTGTCGGCGTATTCCAGCGAGATGTTTTCACTGGAAAGCCGCTGGTTGGTGATGGTGCCGCAATCGTTGAGGCGGCTGATGAAGCCGTTGAGGTCCTTGGAAGGGATGCGTGCGGTGATGGAAGCATACTGATTGATGTAGTTGCCGCTGGCATCCGAACCGCCGGAGGAGGAAGAGCTTTCGATAAAGCCGCCCAGCTCGGATACCAGGGCGGAAACTTGCTGCAAGGTCTTGTCAAACTCCAGCGTTTCCATCGAAAGATTTGCGCGCCAGATGAGCTTGAGATTCAACCCATCCGGCATAGAGGTCTGTGCAAGCGGGTCGCTGAGCATACTGTTGGCTTTGTCGGCAGGAGCTTCGGCTGCGGTGTTTTCATAGATGACCTCCTCCACTTCGGCATCCATTGCCGTTTCGGACGATTGACCTTTGCTGGAAGCGCCGCAAGCGGTGAAGAGCAGCGAAAGGCTTAGCGCAGTCAGCAGCGTCAGCAGACGGGTAGGCAGATGTTTCGTCATAAGGATTCTCCTTTCTGTCACAAGATGGACTTGATAGAAGCAGGATAATTTTACGGTTCTATTAAAAAAGTGTCAAGCTAAAAGAAATTTTATGCATACGTGATACCATTTTTTGCTTTTTGGTGAAGAAGGGTAGAAATATCGAAGCTTCTTTGGTAAAAATATCAAAAACTGTCGAACACCAGCAGAAAAGCGCAGTACAGAGAAAGGAAAGTCTATACAAAAGGTCGATTTTGCGGTACAATTTATGCAGAAGAAAATGAAGTAAAGGGGGAGTTTTTATGAAACGGAGCAGCGGTGTCCTGCTGCACATCACCAGCCTTCCCGGTCGGTACGGAGTGGGGACGCTGGGAAACCATGCCAGGAGGTTTGCCGACTTTTGCCATCAGGCGGGACTGAGCTGGTGGCAGATCCTTCCGGTGGGACCGGCAGGCAACGGAAATTCTCCCTACCAGTCCGATTCGGTTTTTGCGGGGAACCCGGATTTGATCGACCTGGAGCAGCTGATCGAATGGGGTCTGCTCAAGCGCGAGGAATGTGACCGGCTGGACTGGGGAAGCCATGCGGATGAGGTATGCTTTGAAAAACTGCACCGCAATCAGCCGCAGCTGCTGCGCCTAGCCTTTGCACGGGCAAAGCAGGACAGCGCCTTGTGGGAGCAGGTACAACGGTTTGTGGCAGAGCAGGATTGGCTGGATGATTATGCACTGTATCTTGCACTCAAGCAGCAGATGGGAGGCAAGCCATGGCAGCAGTGGGACGCTCCACTGGCAAAGCGCGACCGACAGACATTAAAACTGTGGAAAGAACGATTGCAGGAGGAGATAGAATATCACTGCTGGGTGCAGCACCTGTTTTTTGAGCAGTGGGCAAAGCTCAGGGAATACTGCAATCGAAAAGGCGTGCGTTTGATTGGGGACATTCCGATTTATGTGGCGCCGGACAGCTGTGACACCTGGGTCAACAGTCGTCTGTTTGAGTATGATGAAGATTTTCACCCGCTGCGGGTGGCAGGCTGTCCGCCCGACTACTTTTCCAAAACCGGTCAGCTGTGGGGAAATCCGCTGTACCGTTGGGATGTGATGGAGAAAGAGGGCTTTGGCTGGTGGATTGCCCGCATCCGGGCGATGAGCCGCCTGTTCGACCTGACTCGCATCGACCATTTTCGTGGGTTTGCAGGCTATTATGCCATCGACGCAGACGCACCCACCGCAGAAAACGGAAGATGGGAGAAGGGTCCGGGCGAGAAGTTTTTCGATACCTTGTTTCAACAACTGCCCGATACGGCGCTGATTGCTGAGGACTTAGGCATCATCACCAGGGATGTGGAGCAGCTGCGCGACCACTACCGTCTGCCGGGCATGAAGATTTTGCAGTTTGCTTTTTCTGTGCAGGAGCAAAGCAGCTATCTGCCGCACAACTGTCCCAAGCGGGCAGTCATCTATACCGGTACCCATGACAACGACACCACCCGGGGATGGGCAGCTGCCCTCGACAAGCAGCAGCGCAGGATGGTATCCGCTTATCTGGGAGTCAAAAAAGAGGCAGACTTTTCCTGGGCAATGATTCGGGCAGCATGGAACAGCTGCTGTGAGCTGGCAATCGCGCCGATGCAGGATTTTTTGAACCTGCCATCGACCGCAAGGATGAATACACCGTCCACCGTCGGGGACAACTGGAGCTGGCGGATGCTGGAAGGTCAGGCGGACAAAAAGCTGGCAAAACAGATCAGGCGGCTGAATCAGGCAAGCTGGAGGATGCCGCAGTACAAGACAGGCATCCGGGCAAAGCAGAAGGAACAGCAGGAGATAAAGAAGGGTTGACAGATGAAAGAATATATCGAGCGTTTTTTAGAGCGGCATTTTCAAACCGACTGGAAGAGCTGCACCGATGAGCAGCTGTATCAGGCGCTGTTGTCGATGACACAGGAAAAAACGCAGCAGCTGCCAAAACGGGACGAAAAGGGAAGAAAACTGTATTATCTTTCGGCGGAGTTTTTGGTGGGCAGGCTGCTGGGAAACAATCTGCTCAATTTAGGGCTCTATGAGCAGGTGGACAACCTGCTGCAAAGCCAAGGTCGTTCGCTGGCTGCCATCGAGGAACTGGAAGCAGAGCCTTCGCTGGGCAACGGTGGACTGGGCAGACTGGCAGCCTGCTTTTTGGATTCGATTGCAACCTTGGGACTGTATGGAGAGGGCGTCGGACTGGCGTACCACTTCGGGCTGTTTCGTCAGCGGTTTGAGCAAAATCAGCAGAAGGAGTACCCGGACCGCTGGAGAAAGCCCGGCGATTGGATGCGCCGCACCGAGGTGTGCTATCCAGTGCAGATTGGGGAACAGCAGGTAACAGCGCGGATGTACGAGGTCGATGTGACCGGTTATCAGGCGCCGGAACGGACGGTCCTCAAGCTGTTCGATTTGGAGCAGACCGAGGAAGAGCTGGTCGAGCAGGGCATCGACTTTGATAAGACCGACGTCTGCCGCAATCTGACCCTTTTCCTCTACCCGGATGACAGCGACCGCGAGGGCAGGCTGCTTCGGGTGTACCAGCAGTATTTTCTGGTCAGTGCGGCAGCACAGATGATTCTGGAGGAGACACAGGCGCACGGCTATTCCTTAGAAGAGCTGGATCAGGCGGTGGTCATCCAGATCAACGATACTCACCCGACCATGATTATCCCGGAGCTGATTCGACTGTTGGTGCAGCGAGGAATGGATTTTGACCGGGCAGTGCGCATCGTCAGCCGGACCTGTGCCTACACCAACCACACGATTCTGGCAGAGGCGCTGGAAACCTGGCCGCTGGACTATCTGGAGCAGGCGGTTCCGCAGCTGGTGCCGATCATCGAACATCTGGATAAACGGGCAAAAGCGCTGTGCAGCGACCCAAAGACCGCCATTATCGACCAGGAGCATCGGGTTCACATGGCGCACATCGACCTGCATTATGGCTTTTCGGTCAACGGTGTGGCAAAGCTGCACACCGAGATTTTAAAGGAAAGCGAATTGAAAGCCTTCTACCATCTCTACCCGGAACATTTTCACAATGAAACCAACGGCATTACGCCGCGGCGCTGGCTGATGCTCTGCAACCGGGAATTGAGCGACACCATCAGCTCGCTGATTGGGGAAGGGTGGAAGAAGGATGCCCAACAGCTGCAAAAACTGCTGGAATATACACAAGAAGAAGAGGTGCTGCAAAAGCTGCTGCAAATCAAGCAGAACAACAAGCACCGTCTGGCACAGGAGTTTGCTGCACAGGGGATTTTGGTGGATGAAAACTCCATCTACGACATCCAGATCAAACGCCTGCACGAGTATAAACGCCAGCAGATGAACGCACTGTACGCCATCTGGAAATATTTTGAGATTTTGGACGGGCGGCTGCCCAAGCGACCGATTACCATCATCTTTGGAGCGAAGGCAGCGCCGGCATACACCATTGCAAAGGACATCATCCACCTCATCCTCTGCTTGCAGCAGCTGTTCGAGTCGGATGAACGGGTCCGTCCGTATCTGAAGATTGTGATGGTGGAAAACTACAACGTCAGCTGGGCGCAGAAGCTGATTCCCGCCTGCGATATTTCCGAGCAGATTTCGCTTGCCTCCAAGGAAGCCAGCGGCACCGGCAATATGAAGCTGATGCTCAACGGCGCCATTACCCTGGGTACGATGGACGGAGCCAATGTGGAAATCCACGACCTGGTCGGAGAGGAGAACATCTGCATCTTCGGCAAAAGCAGCGACGAGGTCATCAAGCTGTACGCCGAGGGAGGATACTGCTCGCAGACCTTGTATGACAGCGATGAAGAGATTCAAAAGCTGGTGGATTTTATCATCGACAAAAAGATGATCCGCATCGGCGACCCGCTGCCGCTGTGCAGGCTGTACAAGGAGATGTTGAGCAAGGACTACTTTATGACCTTGTTGGATTTGAAGGAGTATATCCGTGCCAAGGAAAAGCTGCTGGATTCTTATGAGGACCGAATGGCGTGGGCAAGGAAGATGCTGGTCAACATTGCCAATGCCGGCTATTTTTCTTCCGACCGCACCATCGCTCAATATGAAAAAGAAATCTGGAAGCTCAGTGAAGGCAGATAATCAACCATAATAAAGGAGAAAGAAGAAAATGGATACCAAAAGCTACTATGCCATGACCTTTTACAACACGACCGATACCATGCAGACCGAAAAGAAAGCCAAGGAGCTGTTCCCAATCCGGGTTATGCCAACCCCGCGGGCTGTATCGGTCAGCTGCGGACTTGCCATCCGGTTTGAGGGAGAGGACGAACCGGCATACACAGAATTTGCAAAAAACCTGACCGTTCCGGTCGGATTCTACCACATCGAGCCGGATGAAAGCGGAGAGATGCGTTCCCGCGCTATCTTTGTCAGAGAACCGTAGAAGGAGGATTCCAAGGTTTTGACAAATAGGGTGAGTGATTCCAATAGTTTTTTGTATTTTTTGTCAAAATCCTCTTGACATGGTTCGTACAAGGGAGTATACTAATAGCGGTTTCAGGTATATAATCGAAGAAAAATCAATCACTAAAGGAGGCGAATAGCATGACAATGATCGTAAGAATGGAACGGAACAGACAATGCAATAATCAGGGTATGCTTTCGCCGAAGGTGAGCGAGTGCTGTTGATTGCGTTTCGGTCGCAAAATGGGTCGACCGATAGCTTTGTATAGGACCACACAGGTGGTCTGCGGTATTTTTGCGTAAAAGCATCCCTGTTTTTATCAGCAGGGGTGCTTTTTTATTTTTTGTTTTAGCAGATAAGACCGAACGCGGGGGAAGGAGTGTTCGTTGTCTGTCTGCGACAACAGAAAAGGAGGAAGAGAGAAAAAGGCTTGTAAAGGAGAAAATGAGTTATCAAAAGGAGAGTGATTTGTTTGCGGAAGAATGAACGAAAAGATGCGGTACAGCTGATGGTCCGCTTTGTACGCGGCAGTTTGGGGCTGTTTGCATTGGGACTGATTTGCTCGATGCTCAATACCGCGTGTAACTCGCTGACCCCACAGATTATCCGCATGACCGTAGATTCGGTTATCGGCAGCGGGGAGATGCCGGGATGGTTTCAAACTTTGGGTTTGGACCGTCTGATGCAGAGCGATGTCAAAAGTGTCCTGCTGCTTGCAGCTGCCGCAGTGTTGGTGACAGCGGTGCTGTCCGGCATATTCAGTTTTTTTGCCCGCCTCAACACAGCTAAAGCCTCCGAGCGCGCGATCAAGTCGCTGCGTGACGAACTGTTCGGGCATATCCAGAAGCTGCCGTTTTCCTGGCATACCGCGCATCAGACCGGCGAGATTATCCAGCGCTGCACCTCCGACGTCGAGGTCGTCCGCAACTTTGTCAGTGCACAGATGGTAGAAGTATTCCGTATCGTCTTTTTGATTGTGATGACTATGTGCATCATGTTTTCGATGAATGTAAAGATTTCTCTGGTTGCGGTGGTTTTTATCCCAATCATCGTTTTTTACTCCTTCTATTTTCAGGGGAAGATCTCCCACCGCTTTATGGGTGCCGACATCGCCGAAGGAAAACTGTCTTCGACGGTACAGGAAAACCTGACCGGTGTGCGGGTGGTCCGTGCATTTGGACGGGAGAATTTTGAAATCGAACGCTTTGACGAAAAGAACAATGCCTTTTCGGAGCTTTGGATTCGCCTGGGACATATGATGACCGCCTATTGGAGCACCGGTGACCTGATCACCGCTTTGCAGGTGCTGACGGTCATTGCAGTCGGAACCGTCAGCGCAGTCAACGGCGAAATCACGCTGGGTGAATTTCTGGCGTTTGTTTCTTATAATGCAACCCTCAACTGGCCGGTGCGTGCGCTGGGAAAAATTTTGGCAGAGATGAGCAAAACCGGCGTTTCTATCAGCCGTATCAGCTATATCCTGCACGCTCAGCCGGAGCAGGACCCGCCGGAGGCGTTGACCCCTCCGATGGACCGTGACATCTGCTTTGAGCATGTGACCTTCAGCTATGAAAACCAGAAGCCGGTGCTGAACGATGTTTCCTTCACCATTCCAGCAGGCAAGACCTTTGCCATTCTGGGCGGGACCGGCAGCGGAAAAACGACGCTGATGCATCTGCTCAATCGTCTGTACGATTTGGAGGAGGGCGGCGGCAGAATCACCATCGGCGGCGTGGACATCAATCAAATCAGCCGCGCACATCTGCGCAAAAATGTGTCCATCGTTTTGCAGGAGCCATTCCTGTTTTCCAGAACGATACGGGAAAATATCGGCATTGCCTGCCCGGAAAAGGACAGCGAGCGGATGATGGAATATGTGCGCAAGGCAGCTCGTTCCGCCTGTGTGGATGAAGCCATCGAAAGCTTTACCAATGGGTATGAAACGGTGGTCGGCGAGCGGGGTGTCACCCTCTCCGGCGGTCAGAAGCAGCGTGTTGCCATTGCGCGGATGCTGACCCAGAATGCGCCGGTGATGATCTTTGATGACTCGCTTTCGGCGGTGGATGCAGAAACCGACGCAAAGATTCGACAGGAGCTCAAGGAGAAGATGGGCAGCGCGACCATCATCCTGATTTCCCACCGCATCACCACCCTGATGCAGGCAGACCAGATTCTGGTGCTTGATGAAGGAAAGGTAGCGGACATCGGAACCCACGAGCAGCTGATTTCCCACAAGGGAATCTATCAGGATATTTATCAGATTCAGATGAACAACGCAGACAGAGAGCTGCTGCGTCAGGTATCTGAGGAACAGCCGACAGAAAGCAGGTGATTGAATTGGCAAATCCAAATCGTGACGATACTGTGCAGAACAACAAATCCTTTCAGCTTTCCACCTGGAAACGTCTGCTCCCTTTTCTCAAGCCATATCGCTGGCTGATGCTGCTGCTGATCCTGACCAATATCATCATTTCGGTGGTGGATGTTCTGCTGCCGCTTTTCCAGCGGTATGCGGTGGACCACTTTATTGAGCAGCGGTCGCTGGCAGGCTTTCAAACGTTTATCGCAGGGTATGTTGTGGTGATTGTTTTGCAGGTGCTCAGCTTTGTTTTTTACACTTTGAGCGCGATGAAGATGGAGATGCACATGGGACGCGACCTGAAGAAGGCGTGCTTTGTCCATCTGCAAACCCTCTCCTTTTCCTACTACAATGTGACACCGGTGGGATATATTTTGGCGCGTGTGATGAGCGATACCAACAAGATTTCCGCCATCACCGCATGGGATATGGTGGATATTCTGTGGGCGTTGACCTATGTGCTGTCCGCCTTTATCTCGATGGCGATTCTGGACCTGCGGCTGGCGCTGCTGGTTATGATTATCGTTCCAATCATTGCCGTGCTGACCACCTATTTCCAGAAGAAGATTCTGTTCTGGAACCGCAAGGTGCGCGCAATCAACTCCAGGCTGACCGGCGCATACAACGAGGGTATTATGGGAGCCAAGACCTCCAAGACACTGGTCATCGAGGACAAAAATACCGAGGAATTTTCCGAGCTGACCGAAGAAATGCGCTCGGCATCGGTGCGTGCAGCTGGGCTGAACGCCCTGTACATCCCGCTGGTCATGCTGGCAAGCTCGGCAGCGACCGCCATTGTGCTGGTGCGCGGCGGCGACATGGTGCTGGAGCATGGGATGCTGATTGGTACCCTGTCGGCATTCACCACCTATGCAGTGTCCATCTTCGAGCCGATTCAGCAGATGGCGAGGGTGCTGGCAAACATCATTTCGGTGCAGCCGAACATTGAACGAGTCATGGGACTGCTGGACCAGAAGCCGAATATTGTGGACAATCCGGCGGTCATTGAAAAGTACGGGGATAGCTTCCATCCGAAAAAAGAAAACTGGGAAGAAATCCGCGGCGATATTGAGTTTGATGATGTTTCCTTCCGCTATCCCGATGGGGAAGAGGAGGTACTCAGCCACTTCAGTCTGAAGATACCGGCAGGAACCACCGTTGCCATCGTCGGGGAAACCGGCGCAGGCAAGTCCACCCTGGTCAACCTGGCGTGCCGCTTCTTTGAACCGACCAGCGGACGAATCCTGATCGACGGAGTGGACTACCGGGAACGAAGCCAGCTGTGGCTGCACAGTCGCCTGGGATATGTTTTGCAGAACCCACACCTGTTTTCGGGAACGGTCATGGAAAACATCCGTTACGGCAGGCTGGATGCTACCGATGAAGAGGTGCGTGCGGCAGCGAAGGCAGTTTCTGCCGATACCGTTGTGGAGCATCTGGAAAACGGCTACGAAAGTGACGTCGGCGAGGGCGGTGACAAGCTCTCCACCGGCGAAAAACAGCTGGTTTCCTTTGCAAGGGCGGTCCTTGCTGACCCGGCTATCTTTGTTTTGGATGAAGCGACCAGCTCGATCGACACCCAGACCGAGCAGCTGATTCAGAACGCTACCCTCAACCTGCTCAAGGGCAGGACCTCCTTCCTGATTGCACACCGCCTTTCCACCATCCGTCAGGCAGACCTGATTCTGGTGGTCAAGGACGGTAAGATTGTGGAACAGGGCAAGCACGAAGAACTGCTGAAAAAGGGCGGATATTATCACGACCTGTACTCCAAACAGTTCCAGCAGGAAGAGATGCACAGCCGCCTGAACGCATAAAAAAGGATGGAGGAAGAAATTTTGCTCATCAGACAGGAAAGGGCAGAAGATTACGAGGCAGTATATCATCTCGTAAAAGAAGCCTTTCAAGATGCCGAACATACGGACGGCAACGAACACAATCTGGTGACAGCGCTTCGGAAAAGCAAGGCGTTTATCCCGCAGCTGTCGCTTGTTGCGGTAGAGGACCAAAGGGTCGTAGGATATATCCTTTTCACCAAAGCGGTTGTGAATGGTGTGCAAGTCCTTGCTTTAGCGCCGCTTGCGGTACTGCCGGAGTATCAAAACCGCGGGATTGGGCTGGCTTTGATTGCAGAAGGACATCGGATTGCGCGCAGATTGGGATATGGATATTCGGTTGTATTGGGGCACCCGCAATATTATCCGAAAGCCGGTTATCTTCCGGCAAGTCGGTATGGAATCCGAGCGCCGTTCCCTGTTGCCGATGAAAACTTCATGGCGATATGCTTAAATGCAGAGCCAAAGCCGCTGGATGGCATCATGGAATATGACCCGGCTTTTGGCATATAACGTCGATTGCAGCGCCGGTAACCAAACAGAAAACCGCACCGACCGATGGAAAACCCATCGCTCGGTGCGGTTTTTTGATGTTGAAACAGCAGGATGATTTTTAATAGGTATCCAGCGGCGGCTGTACCGAATCAGGCAGCGGACAGTGATACTTTCCACCGTTGCGCTCCAGCACCTCGGCTTTGGCAGCGGCAATGACCTCGGGACGGTGCTTGGTGCGGATGGCTGCCAGAGCCAGCACCTTTCCTGCGGTCAAAAGACCCTTGTGCGCAATCGAGCTGCACGCCTGTGCAGTCATCTGCCAGGTGTGTCCGACGTTGCAGATGCAGGCGCAGGCAACGTTGAGGTTCATGGTCGGTGCCGCAAAGCCAACGTCACCAACGTCGGTTGAGCCGGATTCCAGCAAAAGGCGGCTGGAGTCAAACGGCTCCACCTGGGTGGACAGCGGGTGCTGCAGCACCTCTTCCAGATGGTCTGCTCCATATTTTTTGCGAATCTTCTGGTGGATGACGGCAGTGGTTTCCTCGTCGTAGCTGTTGATAAATTCTCTTGCCAGCTGGTAGTCGGATTCATCCCACTTGGGAGCGCCGACCTCATGCAGACATTCGTCCGCCACCTGTGCCAGCGCGCGGTTGGGGACATATTCGGTGAACGCCATCGCCAGTTCGCAGTCCATTTTGGTTCCGGTCATCAGCGCGGCTCCGCGGGCAACGTCCTTTACCCGTTCAAACAGCTCGTCCAGCTGAGAGGAGAATGGTGCGCGAATCTCGTAGCGGACGGTGGCGTTGTCCTGTACAACGTTTGGTGAGGTGCCGCCTGCGTCAATGTAGGCGTAGTGGATGCGCACCTCCGGGATGACGTGCTCCCGCAGGTAGTTGCAGCCGACGCTCATCAGCTCAACGGCATCCAGTGCGCTGCGTCCCATGTGGGGAGCAGCTCCGGCGTGGCTGGTGCGACCCTTGAAATGGAAGTTGGCTCCGATGATGGCATTGGACTGCACCCACTCGACGGCGTTTTGGTTGCTTGGGTGCCAGGTGTAGATGAAATCCACATGGTCAAACAGTCCGGCGCGCGCCATGAACTGCTTGGAGCCGGCGCCCTCTTCGGCAGGACAGCCGAAATAGATGATGGTTCCGTCCTCTCCGGTCTGCTCCAGATAATCCTTGATGGCAAGCACGGCAGCCAGCGAGCCTGCACCCAGCGAACAGTGTCCGCAGCCGTGTCCGGCGCCGCCCGGTACCACCGGCTGTGGGGTTGTAGTCGCTGCCTGCTGGCTCAGGCTGGACAGGGCATCAAATTCTCCCAGGATGCCCATGACCGGTTTGCCGCTTCCGTGAACATAGGTTCCGGTAAAGCAGGTGGGGATACCGGCAAGTCCGCGCTCTACGGTAAAGCCTTCTTCCTCCAGCACCTGGCAGATGGTATCGGCAGAACGAAATTCGTGGAAGGCAAGCTCCGCATATTCCCATACCCAGTCGTTGACTTGACATATCTTCTCTGCTCGCTTCTCCACCGATTGGGTGATTCGCTCAAGGTCTGTCATTGTACTCCACTCCTTTGATGTTCGATTTTTGCTCAGCGCCTGCCGCGCTAGGTTTGCTTACTTACAGTATATCGGATAAACTGCCGTTGTCAAACGAAAAAGCGCAAAAACTTCAAATAAAATAAAGCAAGTGATTTATTTTTGTGCAAAATAACTGTGGATTTATGACGGAGCAAAGATGAAATTCAGCCGTCTTGTAAAGTAAACAGGAATCTGCTATAATCAAAGTCAGAAATTTAGTGAGGAAAGGTCCTGCAAAGAAAGGCAGGACGAAAAATATGAGAAGAGGGAAGGTATGTAAACATGAAGAAGGAACACTTGGACAGACAATTTTACAAGACGGTGCTGACCATTGCCATACCGGTTGTTCTGCAAAACCTGATCAGTATTGGACTGAACATGGCGGACACCATTATGATTGGCAAACTGGGTGTAGATGAGCTGGCAGCGGTCGGCACAGCCAATCGACTGTACTTTGTTTTTTCCAGCTTATGTTTTGGTATTTACAGTGGTGCTTCGGTCTATGTTTCGCAGTATTGGGGTGTCAAGGATATTAAAAATATCCGCCGCACGCTGGGCATCGACATTATCTTGGGCGGCGGAATGGCGTTGCTGTTTACGGCAATCGCAATTTTCGCAGCTCCGCAGGTGCTGGGCTTGTTCAGTTCCGACCCACGAGTCATCGAGCTGGGGACCGAGTATCTGCACATTGTTGCAATTTCCTACTTCTTTACCTCGATGTCCTTTGCCATCAACTTTAACTGTCGTGCCATCCATATGTTGAAGGTGCCGACCGCCATCAATACGCTGGCACTGGTTATCAACCTGGTCTTCAACTATCTGCTCATCTTCGGCAAATTTGGCTTCCCGAAGCTGGGTGTCAAAGGTGCGGCACTGGCAACTCTGCTTGCACGCTTGGTAGAATTCATCCTAATGTACCTGTGCGTATATCTGCAGAAGGGTCATCCGCTGGCAGCCAAAATCAGAGAACTGTTCAGCTTTGACCGGGAACTGTTCACCCGCGTACTCAAGACCTCCCTGCCGGTCATCGTTTCCGAAGGCGGATGGAGCTTGGGCAACTCAGTCTACTACATCGCGTATGGTATGCTGGGTGCATCTGCTCTGGCGGTTGTACAGGTGGCGTCTACCGTTAACGACCTGTTCCAGATTTTATTCTTTGGTATCGGTAATGCCAGCGCAGTTATGATTGGCAACGAGCTGGGACGCCGCAATGAGGACAAGGCGTACTCCTATGCTGTGGTTTTCCTGAAGATGACCTTTGCAATCAACCTGGTGATGTCGGTTGCACTCTTCCTTTCTCGCGGTATGGTCATCAATATCTATGACTTCGACCAGGAAACCAACATCATGCTGGCAAACACCCTGGCAGTTTACGCTATCTATATGCTGCCAAAGATGTTTACCTATGTTTTGTTCTGCGGTATTCTGCGCTCGGGTGGAGATACTCGTTTTTGTATGCTGCTCGACCTTTTGGGCGTTTGGGTCATCGGTGTTCCGCTGGCATTTTTGGGTGTGCTGGTCTTTCATCTGCCTCTGCATATCATCGTTGCGATGGTATTCTTTGAGGAGTGGGTCAAGCTCTACTTCTCCTTTAAGCGCTTTAAAAGTAAAAAATGGGCACACACCCTTATTGATTAGACAAGAAAAAGCAATTTTTTAAAGAGATGCCTTTGCAGGCATCTCTTTTTTTATGAAAAAGGTCGAATTTGGGACAACCTATTTGAAAGAAGAATCAAACTTCAAAGAAATATAGGGAAATTCTCTAAGAATACGATGAAAAGAGATTGATTTTTTGTTTAAAAAATATTATAGTAGAGGTATAACAATATTGTGGAGGGAAGAAGATGAGTGCGACAACCGATATTGGAAGCAAGATTAAAAAGTACAGAAAAGAAAAAAAATACACCTTGAAAAACCTTTCTGAACAGACCGGACTGTCTATTGGTTTTCTTTCTCAGCTGGAAAGAGGAATCACGACGATTGCCATTGATTCACTTGCGAATGTGGCAGATGTTCTGGGTGTAGAGATGATGGATTTCTTTGAAAGCGACCTTCATCAAGAAAATGACCCGGTGATGCGCAGCTATGACCTGCCGACACGTCTGCTGTCGGCGGAGCAGATCGAGTATTGCCTGGGAAAAGAATCGTTTGCGCTGCGTCCTAAGATTTTGCAGCTGATGCCCTGTGCGCAAAAGGAGGAAAAGCCCGAAGCGGTTAAGGCGGAGAGTGAACGCTTCCTCTACCTTTTAGAGGGTGTGCTGTCGCTGGAAATGGGAGAGCGCAGCTATGTGCTTTACCCCGGGGACAGTATGCAGCTGGCAAAGGGGAATCGCTATGCAATGTACAATCGCACCACAAAGCCGACACGAGTGCTGCTGGTAGAAATGCCGTGTGAAGAAACTTGTTCGTAACAATAGCAATAAAACAAAATATTGTGTCGAATCTGCCTAGTAAACACTAGAGATAGTGTTTTTTGTCGATTCACTTGCAAATTGCTTCGGAAGAGTTTATAATAAGGAATAGATTGTGTATAAAAAATTCCGGAGGGATTTGTATGAATCGCTTTGAAATCATTACAGCGGATATTACGACCATAAAAGTGCAGGCAGTGGTGAATGCAGCAAACAATACCCTGCTGGGCGGCGGTGGAGTGGATGGAGCCATCCATCGGGCAGCAGGACCGGCGCTTTTGGAGGAATGTCGAGGGCTGGGAGGCTGTCCCACCGGGCAGGCACGTTTGACAGGAGGCTACCGGTTGCCCGCAGAATATGTCATCCACACGGTCGGTCCCATCTGGCAGGGAGGAGAAACAGGAGAAGAACAGCTTCTGAGTCAATGCTATCTTTCCTGCTTGGAGCTGGCGGTGCAGCAGGGCATCAAAACCATCGCTTTTCCATCTATCAGTACCGGAGCCTACCACTTTCCGGTCAATCGGGCGGCGGAGATTGCGATTGCTGCCATCATGGGCTTTTTAAAGTTCGACAGCACGCTGGAAAAGGTGCTGTTTGTCTGCCACGACGAACGTACCGCAATCGTCTACCATGTAGCGTTGGACCAGTATTTATCGAAAAAATAAAAACAGGCGTGGAAAAGCTCCACGCCTGTTTTTATATGGAAGGTTTATGCCAGGACGGTGTGCTCCAGCAGGATTTTAAGCCCAATCAGCACCAAGATGACACCGCCGAACACCTCGGCTTTGCTTTTTAACAACGAGCCGAAGGCTTTGCCGAGGTAAGCGCCGACCAGCGAGCAGAGCAGGGTGGTCAGTGCAATGATCACGCTTGCAGAAAGGATGTTGACCTCCAGCAGAGCAAAGCTGACACCGACAGCGAGTGCATCGATGCTGGTGGCAATCGCCTGGGTCAGGATGGTGGAAAAAGGGAGGTTTACCTCACACTCTTCCTTTTCGGGGTGGACAGCCTCCCAAATCATCTTGCCGCCGATGAAGCCCAGCAGGACGAAGGCAATCCAGTGGTCGATGGAAGAGATGAAAGAAGCGAAGGTCTTGCCTAAAAAGTAGCCCAGCATCGGCATCAGACCCTGGAACAGACCAAACATTGCCGACCAGACCAAGGCTCGGGTGAAAAAGTTGTGCTGTTTGTACTGTTTGGACACGCACATTCCGTTGGTGGTGGAAACAGCGAAGGCGTCCATCGAAAGACCGATGGCGATCATCAGTAGATTTAACAACAATCATTCCTCCTTGCAGATGAGGGACGAAGCGTTCAAAGCATTCGTCCAATCAGCATCAGTATATCAGCTTTGGAAGGATTTCACAAGGGAATCCAAGATGCTTTTGTGCAGAAATATCGGTAGAAAATACAGGAGTGCTGTGAAAAACAGGAAAAGTTTACCGCACGTTCAAGAATTTATGCAGGCGGTATTGTAAAATAAGGAGTGAAATCTTCGGCGTGGAGGATAAAAAACAGTGTTTGGCTATATAAAACCGTTCAAAGCGGAATTAAAGGTCAAGGAATGGGAAGCCTATCAGGGAATCTACTGCGGATTGTGCAAACAGCTGGCGCAGCGATATGGGCTGTTTGCCAGAATGACGCTCAACTATGATTTTGTTTTTCTGGCGATGATGGATATGGCACTGAGGGAACAGCGTATCCATTTTTGTCAGTGCAACTGTATTACCCATCCGTTCAAAAAGCGGACCTGTTGCCAGTCCAACCAGAGTCTGGAGCTTTGTTGTGATATTGCGATGCTGTTGACCTGCTATAAGCTGGAGGATGACCTTGCCGACGAGGGATTGCTTCGGCGCACAGCGGTGCGCCTGGTGCTTCCGTTTGCCAGAAGGGACCGCGAAAAGGCAGCGCAGTACCGCCCGCAGCTTGCAGAGCAGATGCAGCAGCTGATGCAGCAGCAAAACCGGCTGGAGCAGGAAGGATGCGCACAGGTGGACCTGGCAGCGGAACCGACCGCTCTTTTGATGCAGCAGGTGTTTGCGGCTTTGTCGGACGATCCGATGCGCAAGCGTGCGCTCGAACGCTTCGGCTATCTGCTGGGCAGGTGGATCTATCTGATCGACGCGCTGGATGATTGGGAAGAGGATGTGCGCCGCGGCAGATATAATCCCTTTGCACGGCAGGCACAGCAGCAGGAGATTACACCCGGCGAGCAGTACCGGCAGGCGCGCGGGACACTGTATCTGACCATCGCAGAGATGAGAAAGGCTTATGACCTGCTGGGGATCCGCTCGCTCGATTCCATTTTGGAAAATGTGCTGGATCTGGGACTGCGGCAGATGGTGGACCACATCCTTGCCAAAAAGACAGAAGAGCCAAAAGAGCAATGATTTAACCTAGGGAGAGAGGGCAGCAAACGATGACAGATCCATATCAGGTGCTGGGCGTTTCGCCAAGCGCTACGGATGAACAGATTAAAAATGCATACCGAGAACTTGCCAGAAAGTATCACCCGGACAACTATGTCAACAACCCGCTGGCAGACCTTGCGCAGGAAAAGATGAAGGAGATCAACGAGGCGTACGACCAGATTCAGCGCCAGCGCAAGCAACAGCAGCAGAGTTACTCCGGGCAAGCTTCAGCAAACCGTGGATATTCCAATGCGGGCTACTCCCGTCAGAGCTACTCGGGTCAGGGTCGGTCGCAGTTTGCCGATATTCGGCAGCTGCTCAATTCCAACCGCCTGAGCGAAGCGGAGGAACTGCTGGAGGGTATCCCGCAGCAGCGCAGGGACGCCGAGTGGTACTATCTGCGCGGCAGAGTGTTTTATGTACATGGCTGGCTGGATCAGGCGTACAGTTATTACACCCGGGCAGTCCAGATGAATCCGGGAAACGCCGAGTACCAGACCGCACTCAATCAGCTGATGTGGCAGCGCAACACAGGCAGACCTTCGGGAGGATATGGCGATTACCGCAACGTCCAAAGCGGCGGGATGAGCGGATGCGATATGTGCTCGGGGTTGATCTGTGCCGACTGCTGCTGCGAATGTATGGGCGGCGATCTGATCAGCTGCTGTTAGCAGCATCAAATACAGGGAAGTGATTTTTTGATCAAAAAAAGTACGCAGGTGGCAATGGGTGGAATCGCATCGGCGCTGTGTCTGCTGCTGATGATGCTGACCATTATCCCGATTGCTACCTACACCATGCCTGCTTTGGCGGGAATGGTGCTGATCGTGGTCGTGATTGAAAATGGCTATTCCACCGCATGGATGGTGTACGCTGCGGTGGGCTTTTTGTCGCTCTTTATCTGCCCGGACAAAGAGGCGGCGATGCTGTTTGTGGGCTTTTTCGGCTATTATCCTATCTTAAAAGGGAAGCTGGAAAAAATCAAAAAAAGGTCGATGGAATATCTTTCGAAATTTTCCATCTTCAACCTTGCGATGATCCTAAACTATCTGGTCATCATCTACCTGTTCGGCATCCAGGACATCCTGGAGGATGTGGGACCGCTGGGAAAATTCAGCGTGGTTCTCCTGCTGCTGATGGGCAATGTGGTCTTTTTTGTCTATGACATCGCCCTGTCGCGCATCATCACCGCCTATCGGCTGGTCCTGCGCAAAAAGATATTCAGGCGGGTCGGGCAGGGATAATCCCTTAAAAAAGAAAAGCTTTCTGTCAAAGTTTCTCTTAAAAAAGAGGAGCGCATTTGACAGGAGGCTTTTTTGTTTGTGCTGAAATGGACAACGGCAGCATATCCTTCTTAACGGGAGGGATGGCGGTGAAACTGAATAAAAACAGTATCTTTTACCATTGCCTGCTGCTCAGCTCCTCCTCGGTGGTTTTGCAGCTGCTGGGGTTTGGCTATCGGATTCTGCTAGGCAGGCTGGCAGGCGCGCAAGCCATTGCAGTCTATGGACTGGTGATGTCGGCGTACAATGTGGTTCTTTCCTGTACGCTGACCGGGGTGGCGCTGTCGGTTTCCCGCATCGCCTCGGGTTATCTGGCGCTGGGACAGGGCAGAAGTATCATCCGCTTGATTCGCACAGCGCTGACCCTGTTCATCGGTCTGTTTTGTCTGCTGGCGGTTCCGTTTGGGCTAAATCGGGAGTTTTTTGCAAGCCGGGTGTTGGGGAATTCACAGACAGCGCCGGCACTGCTGTTGATTGTGCCATGCTTATTTTTGACCGGGTTTGAAAATGTCCACAAGGCGTATTTTTATGGGACCGGGCAGACCTTTGCACCCACCGTTTCCGAGACGTTAGAGATGCTCTGCCGCATTGCAGCGGCGGTGGTGCTGTTTGGTATGGTAGGAAAGAAACTGGATGCCGGTCAGGCGGCGGCTCTGATTGTCTGCGGAATGGTCATCAGCGAGCTGGTCAGCTCGGTTTTTCTTACCACCTTGTACCGCATCAAACGAAAAAAGCTGATTGGCAAGGACGATATTTCTGGCGGGCGCATCCTGCGGGATATTGCATCGGTAGCGGTGCCGGTATCGGCAGCGACGCTGCTGGGCAGGTTGATCTCCTCAGCCAATATGGTGCTGATTCCACGCATTTTAATGCACAGCGGTGTGGGATACGATGCGGCGATGGAGGAATTTGGTGTGCTGTCGGGGATGACCATGCCGATGCTAATGCTGCCTTCTGCCTTCCTTTCTCCGCTCATCACCGTTTTAAGCCCGCGATTTTCAGCAGGCAACGCTTTGGATGACCGCGGAATGATTCGTCGCAAGGCAGCAAAGGCGCTTCATGTGGTTGGGTTGATTGGCTTTCCGTCGATGGCGCTGATGCTGGTTGCAGGCAGACAGCTCGGGATGCTGCTCTACCAAAATGAGAAGGCAGGCGGGCATATCCCGATGTTGGCGGCAATCACTCTGCTCGGATTTTACTACGCGGTGGCGGAGAGTGTGCTGGAAAGCATCGGTTTGCAAAAGCGCTGCTCGGTGCTGACGGTGGCTGCCAGCCTGGTGGGACTGCTGTCTACCCTGTTGCTGGGCGGTGTGCTGGGACTGGGACTGAAAGGGTATCTGCTGGGAGAGCTGCTCTCTGCCGGATTGGGTGCTGCGCTGTGCCTGTACTGGGTGTGCAAAAAAGCAGAGCTGCACATTCGCCTGGGAAATTGGGTGCTGCGACCGCTGCTGGCATCTGCTACGGCAGCAGCGCTGACACGGCTGTTGCTATATCGGTTGTATCGGACACCGGCAGCGCAGATTTTGGTGCTGGCGTTTTCTGTCGGGGTGTTCCTTTTATTATATACTTCCTTTTTACAGCTGCTGGGCACCGACTTTTGGAGTTATACACAAAACACCCTGCTGAAAAAAGGGGAAAAATAAGGTTGCACAGGGCATCCTGCTGTATTATAATGAAAACAAAAACGACAGGAGGAAGAGAAAAGTGGCAGTAGAACGAAAGGATTTTGGACAGCTGAGCGATGGGAGCAAGGTGAGCCTGTATACCATCACAAATGCGCGAGGAGAGTCGGTGAGCCTGACCGATTATGGAGCATCGGTGGTTTCGCTGCTGGTGCATGACCGACAGGGTGCGCTGCGGGACATTGTGCTGGGCTGTGACGACGCACCGGCGTATGAGCGGCAGACCGCCTGCCTGGGCGGTGTACCGGGACGTCATGCCAACCGCATTGCCCGCGGACGTTTTGTGCTCAACGGCAAGACCTATCAGCTGGCAATCAACAATGGAGAGAACCACCTTCATGGGGGACCGAGCGGCTTCCATCGCCGCCTGTGGAGGGCAGCAGTGGGGGAGAACAGCCTGACCTTTACCCGATTGAGCTGCGATGGGGAAGAAGGCTACCCGGGCAATCTGCTGGTGTCGGTGCGCTATACCTTTGATGATGAATGTCGACTGGGCATCCACTATCAGGCGTTGTGCGACCAGGACACCGTCATCAATCTGACCAACCATTCTTATTTCAATCTGGATGGTGAGGACAGCGGAAGTGTTGAGGGGCAGCACCTCCAGATTTTTGCGGACAGCTTTGCAGAAAATGATGCGGGATGTCTGCCGACCGGAAGAATCGTTTCGCTTGACAGCGAGGAAGGCGCTCCGTTTGACTTTAGGGAACCGACAGAGATTGGAAAAAGGCTGCATGAGGAAAACATCCATCTGAAAAACGGCTCGGGCTATGACCACAACTATCTGCTGAAAAAGCAGCCGGATGGTCTGTGTGCAAGGGCATACAGCCGTTCCAGCGGGATTCTGCTCGAGTGCAGGACCAGTGAGCCGGGAATGCAGCTGTACACCGGAAATTTTTTGTCCACCTCCAATACCGTTAGCAAGGGCGGAAAAAGCTATGCCGACCGGGCAGGGTTCTGTCTGGAGACACAGCACTATCCGAATGCAATGGAACACCCGGAATTTCCAAGCGTTGTTTTGCCAGCCGGAAAGCTGTACGATACGACAACCGAATATCATATCAGCCTGCTGTAATCAGCAGGCTTTTTTTGTGAAAAAAATACCAAAAGTAAGAACAAAAGAAGCAATCTCCTTCTTTTGTTTAAAACCACCTATACAATCTTAATAAATATAATATGATAAATCGGTGCGTTTGCACAGAAATGTGTTGGAGGATGTTATATTTAGGCAGAGCGGACTGATAAAATATATAAAAAAGATAGGGTAATCATGTAAAAAAAGTCGAAATTTCAAAAAATGATAAAAAAATAAACTGCAAAAATAAAAGAATTTTTTTTAGCAAATTTTGAAATATTTTTGAATTTTGTGCAAAAATGATAGTTTCGTTAAAAAAACAAGTTGAAAATGAAGTGTTTGCATAAGGGTAGAAGGGCTAAGAATGTTATTTTTCCTGACGGTTTGTATATATGGTATATAAAAAGCAGTTTAAATTAAGAAGAGGTATATAATATTGACAAAGCCCGGGTTATCTGTTATCCTATATATCAATCATTATTGATGTTATAACGACTCAGCAGGACGGTATAAAATTATTTTTATACCGTTTTTCATCTGGGAAGAAGTAATCATCAATAGCAGATTGCCGCTAAATATAGAAAAGAGAGAAGGCGGCATTTCGGTTTGATCTGCATTTTGTGGGTCGGTCGAAAAGCGAAGGAGGAACAACCAAACATGAAAAAGACACTTTCTAAACTGCTGGCTCTGGCATTGACTGCATCTTTGGTACTGAGCGGATGCGGCGGTAATGCTGAGGGCGGCAACAGCGAGGCCAATACCCAGGGTGGCCAAGCAAATGCTGAAGGCTCCGACAAAAAAGAGGAAGCCAGCAGCAAAGACGAAATCAAAGACCTGTACATCGCAAGACTTGCAACCAGAGAACTGGAAACTTTCAACATCCTCTACACCCAGCGTGCAGAAGACGGCGAAAACCTGACCAGCCTGGTGGACGGCCTGCTGGAGTCCAATCCAAAGGGTGAGCTAGTTCCATGTATCGCAGAAGAGTGGGGCAGCGAAGATGGCGGTCTGACCTGGACATTCAAAGTACGCGAAGGCGTAAAATGGGTCGATGTCAACGGCAATGAAAAAGCAGACTGTAATGCACAGGACTTTGCTACCGGTCTGGAGTGGGTTCTCAACTTCTACAAGAACGACTCCAACAACACCGCAATGCCGATTGAGATGATCAAAGGCGCTAAAGAGTACTATGAGTACACCAAAACCCTGTCTGAGGATGAAGCAAAAGCGCTGACCGCTGGAGAAGGCTCCAAGTTCCGCGAAATGGTTGGCCTCGAAACCCCAGACGACCACACTGTTGTTTACCACTGTGTAACCGAGAAACCATACTTTGACTCTCTGGCTTCCTATGTAGCTCTGTATCCAATGTCCCAGGGCATGGTTGATGAGCTGGGCGGCGCAGGTGCAGTAAAAGCGATGAACAACGAGAACATGTGGTACAATGGTTGCTACACCATGACCTCTTACATCCAGGGCAACGAAAAAGTGTTCACCAAGAACCCAATGTACTGGGATACCGAGTGCAAACGCTTTGACACCGTTACCACCAAGATGGTAGAGTCCAACGACGTAGCATTCCAGCTGTATGAGTCCGGCGAAATCGATTACGTTCAGCTGGGCGAATCCAGAATCAACACCATCGCAAAAGATCCTAACAACGCTCTGTATAATTACCTGGTTCCAGACGTTCCATCCAAGTACTCCTATCAGATGCAGCTGAACTACAACAAGAAGAACGAAGATGGCACACCGGATACCAACTGGAACACTGCAATCGCTAACGAAGCATTCAGACTGTCCTGGTGGTACGGACTGGATCTCTCGAATTACTACAAGAGAACCAACGCAATTGACCCAATGTCTTGCGAAAATAATGCCTTCACCATGAAAGGCCTTGTTTATGCCAATGACGGTACCGAGTATACCGAACTGGTAAGACAGGAAATGGGTCTACCGGAGCGCAACGGCAAGACCATGGTAAGACTGGATGCAGACAAAGCAGCTCAGTACAAAAAACAGGCTATGGAAGAACTGTCCGCACAGGGCGTAACCTTCCCAGTAGGCGTTGACTTCTACATTTCCGCTTCCAGCCAGACTGCACTGGATAGCGCAAACGTACTGGCACAGACCTTCTCTGAAAGCCTGGGCGACGACTATGTTAAGCTGAACATTAAGACCTTTATCAAGAGCACCAATCAGGAGGTTGTCGTACCTCACCTGCACTCCTTCGTAATCAATGGCTGGGGCGCTGACTACGGTGACCCGCAGAACTACCTGGGTCAGATGACTTATGGTAACGAAACAGCTTACTATTCTGAAAACTACAACTACATCAATGAAGTTGAAGAAACAGAAGCAACCAAAGCTCTGATCGATACCTATAAGGAATTTACCGCTCTGGTAGATGCTGCAAATGCAATCACTGATGATATGGACGCAAGATACAAAGCATATGCAAAAGCAGAAGCTTACATGCTGGAGCATGCGCTGGTATTCCCTTGCTACTATCAGATCGGCTGGTGCCTGAGCAAAGTTGACAACGACACCAAAATGCAGCCAATGTTTGGCAGCGTAGGCGACAAGATGAAGAACTGGGGCAGCAATGTGAACGGTTATACAAGCGAAGAGAAAGGTGTAGCTGAACAGATTGCAGCATTTTCTTCTGAACAGTAATAGAATTCAGGAGTTGAATAACAATGCTTAAATATACCATCAAAAGATTGCTGGAATCCCTTGTAACAGTATTGATCATTGTTACAATCGTATTCCTGCTGCTGAGATTGCTTCCTACCGACTACTATTTCACAGAAGAACAGCTGATGAAATTTACAGAAGAGCAGAAGCAGGAACAGCTGTTGGCAGCTGGACTTCTGGACCCGATTCCAGAACAGCTGATGGATTTCTACGGCGACGTTATCCGTCTGGACTTCGGCGAATCCAGACGTATTCAGAACGGTGTATCGGTTGTAAAAGTAATCGGTGACAAGTTCCAGATCTCTATGAGAATGGGTATCATTTCGATTGGTATTTCCATGGTAGTGGGCGTATTGATCGGTATTATCCAGACTCGATACAAAGATAAGGTGCCGGATCACATCGGTACGATTTACACCATCTTTGTAAACTCGGTACCATCGCTGGTATCCTACTCGTTGGTTCTGATTTTCGGTTCCCGAGTGTTGGGATTGCCTTCGATGTATTCCACCAGAAACCCGGGACCGTCCAGCATCCTGCCAATCGTATGTCTGTCGATGGGCTCTATCGCATGGTACGCTCTGTGGACCAGACGTTACATGATCGACGAGCTGAACAAAGACTACATCAAGCTGGCACGTGTTAAAGGTATGGAAACCAAGAAGATCATGGTAAGCCATGTTCTGAGAAACGCTTTCGTTCCGATTGCGCAGTACCTGCCACAGTCCCTGCTGCTGACTATCGGCGGCTCCCTGCTGGTAGAGAGATTCTTCTCTGTTCCAGGTATGGGTCCTCTGCTGACCGACTCCATTCAGCGCTACGATACCAGCGTTGTACAGACACTGGTTATGCTGTATGCAACTTTGAGTATCCTTGGCGTATTCCTCGGCGACGTTCTGATGATGATCATCGACCCGAGAATCACTCTGTCTAACAAGGGAGGTACAAGATAGTGGAAGATCAGAACAAAGTATTGGATCAGAAACTGGAAAACGAAGATGAACTCTTCAAGTTTGTAGAGTATTCTCCTGAAAAAGCAGAGATGATCGGCTATTCGGATTACTCCTACTGGAAATCTGTTTTCCAGAACTTCATGAAAAAGAAGTCCGCAGTAACCCTGAGCATTATTTTTATCGCACTGGTAATTTTCTCCTTTATCGCTCTGGCAATCGGTAAATATGACTATGCACAGTTGGTTACCGACTCTTCCAAAGCATTCATCAGCCCAAATGCAGAATATTGGTTCGGTACCGATAACATCGGTCGTGACTACTGGTGCCAGGTATGGTACGCATCTCAGACTTCTATCAAACTTGCGTTGATCGTAGGTATCGGTGAGTGTCTGGTTGGTATCACCATCGGCTGTCTGTGGGGCTATGTCCGTCAGTTGGACACCTTCTTTACCGAGCTGTACAACATCATCAACAGCGTTCCTCAGATCATTTACATGACCTTGATCGCTCTGATGATCGGTCAGAGCTTCACCATCATGTGTGTATCTCTGATTGCATTCCACTGGTTGGTAATGGCACGTAACGTTCGAAATCTGGTTATGATTTATCGTGACCGTGAGTTTAACTTGGCGTCCAGAACATTGGGTACACCAATCTATCGTATTCTTGTCAAGAACCTGCTGCCACAGCTGGTCAGCGTAATCATTCTGCGACTGGCTCTGTCTATCCCAGGTACCATCAACATGGAGACTACCCTGTCTTACCTTGGTCTGGGTCTTGACATCAACACACCTTCTCTGGGTATTCTGCTTAGAAACGCAAGAAGCTATTTCCTGGATTATCCATACCTGCTGATCTTCCCGGCAATAATCGTTTCTATTATTACCATCACCTTCTACCTGATTGGTAATGCGTTCTCTGACGCGTCCGACCCACGAAATCACGTATAATCAGAACAGGAGGGAAGCACAATGGCAAAAGAACCTATTTTATCTGCTAAAGATGTGGAAATCCAGTTCAGTTTACGTGGCCGCAAATTGATGGCAATCAGAAAGTGCTCTCTGGATTTGTATGAAGGAGAAACACTTGCAATCGTAGGTGAGTCTGGTTCCGGTAAATCGGTATTCACAAAATCCTTTATTGGTATGTTGGATGCAAACGGCAGCATTGTCGGTGGCTCCATTACATACGACGGCGTTGATATTTCCAAATACAAAACAGAAAAAGAATGGCTGGGCATCCGCGGTAAAAAAATCGCGATGGTAATGCAGGACCCGATGACCTCTCTGAACCCACTGAAAAAAGTAGGTAAACAGATTCAGGAAAGTATCGAGTTGCACCAGGGTCTCAAGGGCGAGGAAGCTAAAAAAGAAGCAATCGAAATGCTCAAAAAAGTAGGTATTCCTGACCCAGAGCGCCGTTACAACCAGTATCCACATGAGTTCTCCGGTGGTATGAGACAGCGTGTTGTTATCGCAATCGCTGTTGCCTGCCGTCCACAGATCCTCATCTGCGACGAGCCGACCACCGCTCTGGACGTTACCATCCAGGCTCAGATCCTTGACCTGATTCATAACCTGCAGAACGAGCTGCACATGACCGTTATCTACATCACCCACGACTTGGGCGTTGTTGCAAACGTTGCAGACCGTGTAGCCGTTATGTACGCTGGTCAGATCGTTGAATATGGTATGGTAGATGAAATCTTCTATGATGCATGGCATCCATACACCTGGGCTCTGCTGTCCGCACTGCCACAGCTGGGTGTTAAAGGTGAAGACCTGCCATCGATCGATGGTACACCTCCGAACCTGTTCAATGTTATCCAAGGTGATGCATTTGCACCTCGTAACAGACATGCACTTGCGATTGACTTTGTAAAAGAGCCACCATTCTTTAGCGTTTCTGAAACTCATAAGGCAAAGACATGGTACCTGGATCCTCGTGCTCCAAAGATTGAGCAGCCAGAATCCATTCGCCGTTTGCGTGAAAAAATGAGAGAGAGAGGTTAATGGGAATGGCAGAAAGAGAAAAATTGATCGAACTGAAGGATCTTCAGATCAGCTTCGGTACCGGTCGTAAAAAATTTGTAGCAGTTGACCATGTAAATTTTGATATTTACAAAGGTGAAACCTTCTCTCTGGTAGGTGAATCTGGTTCCGGTAAAACGACCATCGGTCGTGCAATCCTGAGAATCAATCCAACCTCCGCCGGTGACATCTACTTTAAAGGTCAGAAAATCAACGGCAAAATCTCGAAAGAACTCGATACCGAGGTCATTCGTAAATGCCAGATGATTTTCCAGGACCCAATGGCTTCTCTGAACGAGAGAGCAAAAGTAGACTACATCGTTTCCGAAGGTTTGATCAACTTCCATCTGTACAAGGATGAGAAGGAACGTGAAGAAAAGGTACAGAAGGTTCTGCGTGAGGTAGGTCTGTTGCCAGAGTTTGCTTCTCGTTTTCCACATGAGTTCTCCGGTGGTCAGAGACAGCGTATCGGTATTGCCAGAGCGCTGATTATGGAACCAGAATTCATCGTAGCTGACGAGCCAATCTCTGCGTTGGACGTATCGATTCGTGCGCAGGTACTGAACCTGCTGAACCGTCTGAAGAAGGACAGAGGTCTGACCTACCTGTTCATCGCACATGACCTGTCGGTTGTTCGCTTCATCTCTGACCGCATTGCTGTTATTCATAAAGGTCGTATCGTAGAGCTGGCTGAATCGGAAGAATTGTTCCGTCATCCGCTGCATCCATACACCAAAGCACTGCTGTCTGCAGTTCCGATTCCGGATCCGGAAATCGAGAAGAAGAAGAAACTGATTGTTTACGATCCTTCTGTTCATGATTATTCTGTTGACAAACCGATTTGGGAAGAAATTCTTCCAGGTCACTTTGTATACGGAAATCAGCGCGAGCTGGATCAGTACAGAAACGAGATTGCGAAAGCATAAGCTTTGTTTCGAAAGAGTCGTTTTGGATAAAAACGGCTCTTTTCTTTTTTAAGAATCGTATAATCAAAGCAATATTTGACAAAAAGTAATCTGTATAGTACAATAAATCTAATTAAATATGCTTTGATTGCAGGTGCATCTATGCTGTCAAAACGATTCTTTTTGCAGAAAGGATTTTAAGAAGATGAAAAAACTTTTCCAGGTCTATAAATCATTTATGATTAGACCTACCGTTTACAAGGCGTTTCCTCGATTGATTGTCGGCTTGCTGGTGGCAGGTTTGTGGAATCGCTATGCAAATACCATGCAGATTCACCAGATGACCCAGTCTATTTTTTATCTGATTGGTTTCATCTTTTTGGCAATGGCATGGTTTAGCTACTTGAGCTTGGATGGAATGGAAAATCCGCTCACCAAGTTGGCCAGTGTTTTTACAAAGGCTGATAAAAAACGCACCAAAACAGCCAATCATAGCAAGCAGATGATAGACTTTGTCGAGGAAGAACCAGTCGAATATGAGGATTTGGATCGACTGGAACAGACTGCCTGCAAGCTGGTTGCCAATTTGTTTTGTGCGCTCTTTTTTCTGGTGCCTGCGATTTTTTCCTATTTGTTTTAAAGCAAAAAAGAGGACAGGATGTTTTAAATGCAACATCTTGCCCTCTTTTTGTATATGATAGAATTTACGAATTGGAATTTAGAATTATATAATACGATTTGTAGATGTAGTAGAAAGATAATGCAGAAGTCAACTGATACTAAATGGAATATATATTTAAATTATACAAATAGAAAATATACAACAGAAAAGCTGCGAGAGCTCAAGTGTATTAATTTCATTACACTGGAGGAATATAGTCCCAACAGTAATATAGAGATAATCGTTCAGGCAATTATGAGAAAGATACAGGCACAACAGGAATTGCTGTCTTATGAGCAGCGGTAATCGGAAATCAATCAGGGAATTTGTACAATAAGTCGAATAGACATAGAAGATATAGATAAAAGAGAAATAGATATTTCATCAATTTGCAGAGATATTTTTATAAAAAAGACAAATATTATTCGATATTTTATTGGATAAGTCAATAAAAACAAAGAAATTACATAAAAATGTACCACAATCTGAATACTTGATAAAATAATCACCATCTTTTGTTATAAACAGACAAAAGAATAGAAAAAAACTATTGTTAAAAAACTAACGCTTGACGTTGACGTGTAGAAACTCTATAATTTTTACATACAGGCACAGAAGAGCTGGAAATAGGTCTTGCCTTTTGGGATCTGAATTTTGTCTAAGACAGCTGTCCGTTTTGGGTCGGACGGTTGGGGGAAAGGAGTTTGAAGATGGCGACAGAAACTCTGAGCAGAGAACGTGTTTTGGAAATCATCGAAGAATGTGGAGGCGACAAGGAGCATCTGCTTTCTATTTTGATTGAAATCCAGAGAGAATGTAGAAGAAATTATATCAATGAAGCAAGCGCACGGGTGGTGGCAGAAAAACTGGACATCCCGCTGGTGCAGCTGTATGACATCCTGACCTTTTATGCGATGCTGGAGACCAAGCCGCGTGGACGATACATCATCGAGGTGTGCAACAACGCTCCGTGCTATATTTCTAAATCGCATGTCATGGCAAAATTTTTGCGCAAAGAACTGGGTATCAACTTTGGTGAAACAACACCGGACGGGATGTTCAGTTTGCAATATATGCCATGTGTAGGAGCGTGCAACATCGGTCCGGTCATCAAAATCGGGGACCGTGTATACGGAAACCTGAATGAAGAGCGAATTAGAAAAATCCTGCGCGAATTGAGAGAGAACGACCAGTAACTGGAAGAGGAAAGGGTGTCAGCTTTATGGCTAAAACAATGCAGCTTTTAACAGCGCGCTGCGGCAAGATCCGCCCGGATTCGGTGGCAGATTATCTTGCAAGCGGCGGTTTTTCCGCTTTGAAAAAAGCGATGGATATGGCGCCGATGGACATTATCAACGAGGTCATCGACGCAAAACTGCTTGGAAGAGGTGGCGCTTCCTATCCAGCGGGTAAAAAATGGAAACAACTTTACGAAATCGAAGGCAGCCCGAAGTACATCGTCTGCAATGCGGACGAGGGTGAACCGGGCACCTTTAAGGATAAAGTTCTTCTGGAAAAGGACCCGCTGAGCATCATCGAAGGCATGGCGATTGCAGGCTATGTGTTTGATTCGCACGATGGCTATATCTACATCCGCGGTGAATACCGTGAGATTCAGAAACTCTTCCAGGCAGCGATTGACAATGCGGTCAAGGCGCACTATCTGGGGGAGAATATCATGGGTTCTAACTTCTCCTTCCGTGTACACATCGTTTCCGGTGCCGGTGCGTATATCTGCGGTGAAAACTCCGGTTTGCTCAATTCCATAGAAGCAAAAGCGGGACGTCCTCGTGTTAAACCGCCGCATTTGGCAGAGGTCGGTTTGTATTCGATGCCGACCCTGGTCAACAACGTGGAATCCTTTGCAAGCGTTCCGCAGATTATCAACATGGGTGGTAAAGCTTTCCAGGAATTGGGCGTGGAAGATTCAGGCGGCACAAAGCTGATTTGTCTGTCCGGCAATGTAGTAAGACGCGGTACCTTTGAGGTACCAATCGGCGGCGTGACCCTGCGCGACATTATCTTTGACCCGGAATTTGGCGGCGGCATCCCGGATGGCAAGGAGCTGAAATGCTACCATTTGGGCGGTCAGTCCGGTCCAATCGGTTTCCCGGAGCAGTTGGATACCCGTTATGACCACACCTCACTGAAAAAGCAGGGCTTGAGCATCGGTTCCGGTGCAGTGGTTGTGCTGGATGAAACCGTCTGCATCATTGATTATCTGAAGAAGGTTTCAGAATTTTTCATCCATGAAAGCTGTGGAAAATGTGTTCCCTGTCGTGAAGGAAACCGTCAGATGTATATGATCCTGCATCGTTTTGCAAACGGACTTGCAACAGAAAAGGATTTTGAACGGATGGAACGGCTGTCCTTCACGATGGCAACCGCTTCCTCCTGCGGTCTGGGTCAGTCGGCTTGCACCGCATTGGATTCCTGCCTGAAACACAGACGAGAAGAATTTCAGGCTCACATCAAGGGTATCTGCCCGGTTTGTTTGAATAGCAGAAAGTATGGTGACCAGTATGCATATTGATCCAAATAAGATGGTTACAATCAAAATAGACGGGATTCCGGTGACCGTACCATCCGGCACCACCATTATGGAAGCCGCCCGCAAAATCGGCATCAACATTCCATCCCTTTGCCACCACCCGGATTTGGGTGTGCGCGCTTTTTGCCGCGTATGCCTGGTAGAGGACAGCTGGAGCAGACGTTTAAAGACGGCCTGCAACAACCTGGTGGACGAAGCGGGAGACATCACGACCAATTCTCCAAAGGTGCGCAAGGCACGCAAGACCATCCTGGAACTGATTCTTGCCAACCACCCGCAGGACTGCCTGCACTGTGAGAAAAACGGCAAGTGCGAGCTGCAGAAGCTTGCAGCAGAGTACAACATCCGCGGAAACATCTTCGACCCGGTCTGGAAGCCGGCACCAAAGGAGATGAGCAATCCGGCGCTGGTACGCGATATGACCAAGTGTGTTCGTTGCGGACGCTGTGTGGAGGCTTGTCAGGCGATTCAAACGACCAATGCCATCGGCTTCTCCGGTCGTTCGGTCGATTTTAAAATCACTACCGCTTTTGAAAAGCCGCTCTCTGAATCTCCTTGTGTCTACTGCGGACAGTGTGTGGCAGTTTGCCCAGTCGGCGCTTTGTATGAAAAGGACGACACCCAGAGAGTTTGGGATGCCATCGACGACCCGGATAAATTTGTCATCGTTCAGACCGCTCCTGCTGTTCGTGTTGCAATCGGTGAAGAATTTGGAATGGAAAGAGGCGCAGTTGCAACCGGCAAGATGGTTGCTGCGCTCAGACGTTTGGGTTTTGACAAGGTATTCGACACCGACTTTTCTGCCGACCTGACCATTATGGAGGAAGGCTATGAGCTGCTCAACCGGATGAAAAACGGAGGCTCTTTGCCGATGATTACCTCCTGTAGCCCGGGCTGGATTAACTTTGTGGAGAAGAACTACCCGGACCTGCTGGATAACGTTTCCTCCTGCAAATCGCCACAGCAGATGTTTGGTGCGATTGCAAAGACCTACTATGCAGATAAGATGGGAATTCCGAGAGAGAAAATGTTTGTAGTATCGGTAATGCCTTGTATCGCCAAAAAATATGAATGCCAGCGACCGGAGATGAATTCTTCCGGCTATCAGGATGTCGACGTTGTTCTGACCACCCGCGAATTTGCTAAGATGATTCGCGTGGCAGGATTGAGCTTTGACCATCTGCCGGAGGAGGAATTTGACCATCCGCTGGGATTGGGTTCCGGAGCAGGCGCTATTTTCGGCACCTCCGGCGGTGTTATGGAAGCAGCTATTCGCACGGTATATGAAGTAGTCACCGGCAAACAGCCGGAAAGCCTGGATTTCACCGCCTGCCGCGGTCACGAGGGCATCAAGGAAGCGACCCTTGACCTGGACGGCACTCCGGTTAAGATTGCCATTACCAACGGTCTGAAAAATGCCCGTGTACTGATGGACAAGATTCGTGCAGGAGAAGCGGATTACCAGTTTATCGAAGTCATGTGCTGCCCGGGCGGCTGTGTTGGCGGCGGCGGTCAGCCGTTCAGAACGACTGCAGCTATCCGTGAACATCGCATGGACGGTTTGTACAAGGTGGACAAAAATCTACCGATTCGTCAGTCGCACAAAAACCCGGACATCCAGACCTTGTACAGTGAGTTTTTGCAGGAACCAAACAGCCATCTTGCACATGAGTTGCTGCATACCCACTATCACGATCGCCGCAACGAACTTTAATTCCTACCAAAAAAGAGTACAGCATGTTGCTGTACTCTTTTTATTTGGGGAAAACTAGGAACGGGCAAAGCTGCTGATGCCGGTGCGGATAAACTCCCTCATGGCGCGAGTGACATAGGAGCTGTTTTTGTAGTAGAAATAGGAATGGCGGTACAGCTGTTCGGAATCGAGCTTGTAATAGACCACACCCGGGACAGGAGCAGTATGAGTGATGAGAGTGTCGCTGACTAAGGTGATGCCCATATTGCTGCAAACGATGTTGTAGGCGGTGGTCAGCTGGTCGACCTCCAGCTGAATTTTCGGAGAGAATCCGGACTGCTCACAAATCATGTCCATACGGATGCGGGTGTCGTTGCCGTGTCGCAGGGCGATAAAGCTATTTTGCATAAAATCACGAATATTGACAGCATAAGTCTGTGTAAGCAGTTGGCGACCCTCCAGAACGTCATGGTGTTCCAATGCAAACTTTTGCAAAGCCGACGGAATTTTGGCGCTTTTGGGTACGGCAAGCAGCAGCATCTCAGAGGAGAACAGCTCCTTGCGGTAGATTTTTTCATCCATTGGATGATTGTCCAGCACCAAATCGAGGTCGCCGTTTAAAAGTTTTTCCTCCAGGTAGTAGATGTTTCCCTCGTTCAGTGTGACCTTGACGCCGGGATAGAGGCGGTTGAAGTCGCTGATAATTTGTGGGAGCACCAACGAAGAAAAGGCGCTGTTAGAGCCGATGGAGAGCTTGCCGGTCTTTAATCCGCGCAGGTCGTTGAGGTAGTTATCAAATTCATTTTCCAGCGCGCGCATCCGCTCGATGTAACGGATATATTCCTGTCCGCATTCGGTTAATTGCAAAGGATTGGAGTTGCGGTTGAAGATGGGAAATCCCAGTTTCTCCTCGGTCTTTTTGACCAGCGCACTCAGGCAAGGCTGGCTGACATACAGGCTTTTGGCAGCTTTGGTGAAGCTGCCCTGTTTGTAGACCTCATAAACATATTCCATGTTTCGCAACATCCTGCTCACCTCATAAATAAAAAATTATGAATTCTATAAATATATAAATATTTGATTTTATTATAGAAGAAAACTATACTAAAATCAAGCATTTGGTATCACAAAACAAAAAATAGGATAAGTGATACTTTACTTATGGGTGAGATTGACAAGGAGGAAGAAAAATGAATCCAGTAATTGGTATCATTGGCGGCATGGGACCGCTTGCAACCTGCGATTTGATGGACAAAATCATTCGCTTTACCGATGCTCAAAAGGACCAGGACCACATCCGTATCTGTGTGGACAGCAACACCAACATCCCGGACCGCACCACAGCGATTCTGCATGATGGCAAAACACCGGTGCCGGAGCTGGTCAAGAGCGCACTTCGTCTGGAGGCAATGGGAGCGCAGCTGCTGATTATGTCCTGCAACACCGCACATTATTTTTACAATGATGTGACTCCGTATCTGGATGTACCGTTTATGAGTATGATTGAGGAAACGGTCAAATATCTCAAGGAGAGTGGAGTCAGCAAGGCAGCGGTTCTTGCAACCGACGGTACTCGCGACAGCAAGGTGTACGAAAAGGCGTTGCTGCAAGCCGGAATCGAAGTGGTATACCCGAGCGAAAAAAATCAGAAGTTGTTGATGTCTTTGATTTATGACTATGTCAAAGCGGGCAAACCGGGCATCGAAAATCTTCCGGTGCAGGAGCTGGTGGACGAGGTCAAGGCAATGGGCGCGCAGAAGATGATTTTGGGATGCACCGAGCTGCCGATTGCCTTTGAAAGGGTTGGCATCACCGAGGACACAGTGGACCCAACTACCGTTCTGGCACAGCGGGCAATCCAGAAGGTAGGAGCAAAGGTTAAAAAAGAATATCTGCTTGCATAGTGGACAGGATAAAAAAAGAGGGCGCCCGCCCTCTTTTTTGTTTGTATGCTGCTGCGCGGGACGGGAAATACAGGGAAATGTATAAACGAGAGCAAGAACGAGAAATCGAGAGAATGTGCGAGAGATTGGAGGATATAGACATAGAAAAATCAGCCGCAGAGAGGAAAAAAACGCTTCTTTTGAGTGAAAATGACGGTTGTGAAAAAGAAGGCGTTGTGGTATGATAAATCCATAGAGAACAAGCGCTTCCAGGCATCTGGCAGGGGAAGCAAAGGGTGTTGTTCCTAGTAAAAAGGAGTTGAAAAGAATGAATATCCTGACAACAACTTCAGCACCGATTATCTGGTTGATTTTGATTGTTGTGCTGATTGTGGCAGAAGTTGCAACCTATCAGTTGGTCGCGGTGTGGTTTGCACTGGGAGCGGTGGCATCGCTGCTGGTATCTCTGATGGGAGCTTCGGGGACCGTACAGCTGATTACATTTGTTGTGGTTTCGCTGTTGAGCTTGATTGCCAGCAGACCTCTTGTAAAGAAAATTCAATCGGCTCCCAAGGAAAAAACCAACGCAGACCGCATCATCGGTCAGACCGCCGTGGTCATCCATCCGATTTCTCCCGAACAGAGAGGAAGGGTGGAGATCGAAGGGCAGGACTGGTCGGCAGCGGCAGTCAACAAGGAAGAGAGCTTTACAACCGGTCAAAAGGTCCAAATTGTTCGCATTGAAGGCGTGACCGTTTATGTAAAAGCTTTGGAAAACATTCAGTAAAGAAGGGTGGAGGCATTTTATGATTATTTTTCTGTCGGTATTGGTTCTTGTAATTCTAATCCTATTGATTACCAACATTAAAATCGTTCCGCAGTCGATGGTATTCGTTGTGGAACGCCTGGGCTCTTATTATCAGACCTGGGACAACGGCGTACACTTTAAGGTTCCGTTTGTCGACCATATTGCAAAACGAGTTTCCCTGAAAGAGCAGGTAGTCGATTTTAAGCCACAGCCGGTTATCACCCGCGACAACGTCACCATGCAGATTGACAGCGTTGTCTTTTATGAGATTACTGATGCCAAGCTGTTTACCTACGGCGTGGAGCGTCCGATTTCCGCGATTGAAAACCTGACGGCTACTACGCTGCGAAACATCATCGGTGAGCTGGAGCTGGACCACACCCTGACCTCCCGTGATGTAATCAACACCAAGATTACCACCACACTGGACACTGCCACCGACAAATGGGGCATCAAGGTCAACCGCGTAGAACTGAAAAACATCCTGCCGCCGGCAGAGATCCAGGATGCTATGGAAAAGCAGATGAAGGCAGAGCGTCAGCGCCGCGAGTCCATCCTTCGGGCAGAGGGTCAGAAGCGCAGCCAGGTGCTGATTGCAGAAGGTGAGAAGGAAGCGGCTATCCTGAAGGCACAGGCGGAGAAGGAATCGGCAATCCTGCGCGCAGACGCAGTGCGTGAGCAGAAGATTCGTGAGGCGGACGGTGAAGCGACCGCTATTCTGAAGGTACAGCAGGCGTATGCAGACAGCTTGAAGATGCTCAACGATGCAGCTCCAACCGACAAGGTACTCACCCTCAAGAGCTTTGAGGCGCTGGCAAAGATGGCAGACGGTCAGGCAACCAAGCTGATTATACCAAGCGAGATGCAGTCGCTGGCAGGTTTTGCTGCCTCCATCAAGGAGATTGTCACCGACCATGCAGGTGCAGGCACACAGGAGTAAGTCTTGTGTAGATTTTGATAACCAATTTCATAAAGAAAAAGGTCCTTCCGGCACAGGAGGGACCTTTTTTGATGTAAGGGAAAAACAATCCTGCAAAAGCATGGATAATATGAACAAATATCCATCCAAAAGCGGAAGAAAATTAAAATACCTGTACGATTTTTCCATCGAAATCTGACAGATACTTGCATTTTACATTGGATTCATATAGAATAATATTAACTGATGATACAGCATCGCTTACCCCTGCCGCTAGAAAGAATGGAGGAAGGAACTGTGAAAAAAAGCACTGTTTTTGGACATTGGACCAGCGGTCTGATTGGCTTTTGCTTTGCTTTTCAGGTGGGTTCCGTGCGCTTTTTTGCAGGACAGGGCGAGAAGTCTGTATACAACAGAAAAAATGGGTAAAGTGTATGCTGTGGCAGGGTCTTTGTCGCAGCGTTTTTTTATTGCACCAAAGGAAACAGCGGTGCAGGGAGATGGGAGGAACGGTAACAATGGAAAACACAGCAAAAAAAGTAGCTGTCATCATGGGCAGCGACAGCGATCTGCCGGTTGTAAAACCTGCGATTGATAAACTGAAATCTTTTGGTGTACCGGTGGAGGCACACGTCATGAGCGCACACCGCACACCGGCTCTGGCAAGTGAGTTTGCAGCAAACGCAAAGGTAAACGGCTTTGGCGTCATCATCGCAGCAGCCGGCAAGGCAGCCCATCTGGGCGGCGTTCTGGCAGCACACACCACCCTGCCGGTCATCGGTATTCCGATTAAGTCTTCCACCCTGGACGGACTGGATGCTCTGCTGGCAACCGTTCAGATGCCATCCGGCATCCCGGTGGCAACCGTTGCAATCAATGGTGCAGAGAATGCGGCAATCCTTGCCGTTCAGATGCTGGCGCTCAGCGATGAAAAGCTGGCTGCACAGCTGGACGAGATGAAGGACAAGATGAACCGTGCAGTCATCGAAAAAGATGCAAAGCTTCAGCAGGAGCTGGCAGAGTAACAATCCATTTTTAACACCAGTTGGTCAATTTTTTTAGATATAGAGCTTGTAAGGCTCGATGAGAAGTATGGAGGTAATCAAAATGAAAAAGTGTGAAATGCTTTATGAAGGCAAGGCAAAAAAGGTCTATACCACCGAGGATCCTGAGCTGTACATCGTTGACTACAAGGACGATGCAACCGCTTTTAACGGTCTGAAAAAAGGCACCATCTCGGGCAAAGGCGTTATCAACAACCGCGTTACCAACCATCTGATGAAGATGCTGGAAGGCAAAGGCATCCCGACCCACTTTGTAGAAGAACTGTCCGACCGTGAAACTGTTGTTAAAAAAGTGAAGATCGTTCCTCTGGAGGTAATCGTTCGCAACATCGCAGCAGGTTCTATGTCCAAACGTCTGGGCATCGAGGAAGGCACCGTTCTGCCAACCACCGTTTTGGAATACAGCTACAAAAACGACGATCTGGGCGACCCGCTGATCAACGACTACCATGCACTGGCAATGCAGCTGTGCACCCGCGAAGAGCTGGATCAGATTGCTTCCTACGCTTTCAAGATCAATGAAATCCTCAAGGCTTTCTTTAAAGAGATCAATGTAGACCTGGTAGACTTCAAACTGGAGTTCGGCAAGCTCAGCAACGGCACCATCGTTCTGGCAGACGAAATCTCCCCTGACACCTGCCGCTTCTGGGATGCTACCACCCATGAAAAACTGGACAAAGACCGTTTCAGAAGAGATATGGACAACGTTGACGAGGGTTACCACGAAATCATGAAGAGACTGCTGGGCGAATAATCCGGGTCTTCTTTACTAGAACAGGGCAACAACAGAAAGGATTTTAACGATATGAGCGAAAGTTTCAGCGAAAGCTATAAGGCAGCCGGCGTAGACGTTACCGCCGGATACAAGGCAGTTGAATTGATGAAGGCACACGTTGCAAGAACCATGACATCGGGCATGATGGGCGGCATCGGCGGCTTCGGCGGAGCCTTTGAGCTGGACCTGACCGGCATTACCAAGCCGGTTCTGGTTTCCGGAACAGACGGCGTGGGCACCAAGCTGAAGATTGCATTCATGCTGGACAAGCATGACACAGTGGGCATCGACTGTGTGGCAATGTGTGTCAACGACATCATCTGCTGCGGTGCAAAACCGCTGGTATTCCTGGATTATATTGCACTGGGCAAAAATATCCCGGAAAAGGTAGCAGACATCGTTAAGGGCGTGGCAGACGGCTGCGTAGAGACCGGCTGTGCGCTGGTTGGCGGCGAAACTGCCGAGATGCCGGGATTTTATCCGGTGGACGAGTATGACCTTGCAGGCTTCAGTGTAGGCGTTGTGGACAAGGATAAAATGCTCGACCCGGAAAATGTACAGCCAGGCGATGTGATGATCGCTCTGCCGTCCTCCGGCGTTCACTCCAACGGATTTTCTCTGGTGAGAAAGGTGTTTGAGCTGGAAAGCAAACCAAGAAACATCTTCCGTGAATTTAACGGATCTACCCTGGGTGAAACCCTGCTGACCCCAACCAGACTGTATGTAAAACCGATGCTCAAGCTGATGGACGAAATCAAAGTGAAATCGGTTGTTCATGTAACCGGCGGCGGTTTCTATGAAAATATCCCGCGCGCACTCAACGACAGAACCAAGGCTGTTGTAGAAAGAAACAGTGTACGCGTATTGCCTATCTTCCAGGAAATCCAGAAGGTAGGAGAGATTTCTGAGCACGATATGTTCAACACCTTCAACATGGGCGTTGGTATGATTGCCATCGTTTCCAGCGAGGATGCAGACAAAGCGCTGCAGGTCCTCAAAGAAGCAGGCGAGGATGCCTATGTGATTGGTAAAGTGGAACAGGGCAGCAAAGAGGTCGAAATCATCTAGTCTTTTTGACAATCACACAAAAGCAGACGTAGCAATGGTCCTTCCCCTGTATCCGTGTAAAAAGGTGGGCAAGGGTCGCACCTGCGCGGCGTCTGCTTTTCATTTTATCGAAAGGAGCGGTGGAAATGGTCAAGATAGCAGTGCTGGTGTCGGGAGGCGGCACCAACTTGCAGGCTTTGATCGACCGCGAGCAGCAGGGTGAACTGGGCAGCGGAAAGATTTGTCTGGTCCTCAGCTCCCGCCCGGATGTCTATGCGCTGGAGCGTGCAAAAAAAGCCGGCATCGAAAGCATCGTGGTGGACCGCAAACAGTGCAGCAGCCCTGAGCAGTTCAGCGCAAAGGTGCTTGAGCAGCTGCAAAGCAGAGGAATCGAGATGGTGGTGCTGGCAGGATTTTTAAGCATCCTGTGCGAGGATATGGTGCAGGCGTATCCGAACCGCATCATCAACGTCCATCCGTCCCTGATCCCTTCCTTCTGCGGCAAGGGCTTTTACGGATTGAAGGTGCATCAGGCAGCGCTGGATTACGGCGTCAAGGTCACCGGCGCTACGGTGCATTATGTCAACGAGGTGACCGATGGAGGCAGCATCCTGCTGCAAAAGGCGGTCTACATCCAGCCGGACGACACACCCGAAACGCTGCAAAGAAGGGTGATGGAGCAGGCAGAATGGGAACTGCTCCCAAAAGCGACCGCGATGGTTTGTGAGCAGATTGAAAAAGAAAAGCAAAACAGCTGAGAAGTTGAGGAGAGAATTGGTTATGAATTATCTGAATCTTGCAGAGGAACTTGCTTCCACTACCTACCCGGGCAGAGGCATCGTGCTGGGCAGAAGCCAGGACGGCAAAAAAATGGTCATCGCCTACTTCATCATGGGCAGAAGTGAAAACAGCCGCAACCGCGTTTTTGTAGAGCAGGAGGGTGGCATCCGCACCGAGGCATTCGACCCGGCAAAACTGGCAGACCCGTCGCTGATCATCTACGCACCGGTTCGTGTGCTGGGAGCAAAGACCATCGTTACCAACGGAGACCAGACCGATACCATTTATGACTTTATCAAGGACGGCAAAACCTTTGAAGAAGCGCTGCGCACCAGAACCTTCGAGCCAGATGCACCGAACTTTACCCCACGCATCTCCGGTGTGGTAGAGGGTTGCAACTACAAGCTGTCCATCCTCAAGAGCAACAACGGCGATCCGGAAAGCAATCAGAGATATTTCTTTGAGTACGAAAATCCAAAGGCAGGTCAGGGACATTTCATCCACACCTACCGCTGCGACGGCAACCCAATCCCTTCCTATGAAGGTGAGCCGACACCGGTCATCATCGAAGGCGACATCGACGCATTTACCGCACAGGTTTGGGATAACCTCAACGAGGACAACAAGGTTTCTCTGTTTACCCGCTTTATCGATCTGGAGAGCGGCGAAACCCAGACCCGCATCATCAATAAAAACAAGTAATCCCAGATATTTCAGAAAGGATGAAAACAATTATGGCAAACGAGCTTGCGCTGAAATATGGATGCAACCCAAATCAGAAACCATCCCGCATTTTTATGAAAGACGGCAGTGAACTGCCGCTGAAGGTGCTCAACGGCAAACCGGGATACATCAACTTCCTGGATGCCTTCAACAGCTGGCAGCTGGTCAAGGAGCTGAAGGAAGCTACCGGTCTTCCGGCAGCTGCTTCCTTCAAGCACGTTTCTCCGGCAGGCGCCGCTGTTGGTCTGCCGCTGGACGACACCATGAAAAAAATCTACTTTGTAGATGACCTGGGAGAGCTTTCCCCAATCGCCAGCGCTTATGCAAGAGCCAGAGGTGCAGACAGAATGTCCTCCTACGGCGACTTCATCGCTCTGTCGGACGTTTGTGATGCCTGCACCGCCAGAATCATCAAGCGCGAGGTTTCCGACGGCGTCATCGCTCCGGGCTACACCGAAGAGGCGCTGGAAATCCTGAAAGAAAAACGCAAAGGCACCTACAACGTCATCGAGATCGACCCTGCATATGTTCCACAGCCAATCGAGCACAAGGATGTGTTTGGTATCACCTTTGAACAGGGTAGAAACAATCTGAAGATTGACACAGACCTGTTCCAGAATATCGTTTCTCAGAACAAAGAGCTGCCGGAAAATGCAAAGATCGACCTGCTCATCAGCTTGATTGCACTCAAATACACCCAGTCCAACTCGGTCTGCTACGTCAAAGACGGTCAAGCCATCGGTATCGGCGCAGGTCAGCAGTCCAGAATCCACTGCACCAGACTGGCAGGCAACAAGGCAGATATCTGGTATCTGCGTCAGCATCAGAAGGTGCTCAACCTGCCATTTAAAAAGGACATCCGCAGAGCAGACCGCGACAACACCATCGACGTGTACATCTCGGACGATTATATGGATGTGCTGGCAGACGGCATTTGGGAAAACTTCTTTACCGAAAAACCGGAACCGCTGACCAGAGAGGAAAAACGCGCATGGCTGGATACCCTGACCGGCGTATCGCTGGGTTCGGATGCCTTCTTCCCATTCGGTGACAACATCGAAAGAGCACACCGCTCCGGTGTACAGTATATCGCAGAACCGGGCGGCTCGATCCGTGACGACAATGTGATCGAAACCTGCGATAAATACAACATGGTACTGGCATTCACCGGAATCCGCCTGTTCCATCACTAAACAACATCTGCCAAAAAGGGGAAGGAAGACAAGTCCTTCCCCTCTTTTGGAATCAGAAGGAAAGGACGATTTGCTATGAAAATTTTGGTAGTAGGCTCCGGCGGCAGAGAGCATGCCATCATCCGTAAGTTAAAACAGAGTCCAAAAGCCGAAACAATCTACTGCTGTCCCGGCAACGGCGGCATCAGCATGGATGCGCAGTGTGTGGACATCAAGGCGATGGATATCGACGGTGTCGTTCGGTTTTCCAAGGAGAACAGCATTGACCTGGTCGTTGTAGCTCCCGATGACCCGTTGGCAGCAGGCATGGTGGATGCGCTCAATCAGGAGGGCATCATGACCTTTGGTCCAACCAAGGATGCAGCACAGATTGAAGCCAGCAAGGTGTTCTCCAAAAACCTGATGAAGGAATTCCATATCCCGACCGCTGCTTATGAGGTGTTTGATGACCCGGCAAAAGCGCTGTGCTACATCGAAGAAAAGAATGAGTACCCGGTGGTCATCAAGGCGGACGGTCTTGCACTGGGCAAAGGGGTCATCATTGCTGCCAGTCACGAGGAAGCCAAAGAGGGTCTGCACGAAATCATGGAAGAAAAGGTGTTTGGCACCAGCGGCAACCATGTAGTCGTGGAGGAATTTTTGACCGGACCGGAAGTTTCTGTGCTGGCATTTGTGGACGGTAAGACGGTAGTACCGATGGTTTCCTCGATGGACCACAAGCGTGCGCTGGACGGCGACAAGGGACTGAACACCGGCGGTATGGGCACTATCGCACCAAACCCGTTCTATACACCGGAGGTTGCACAGGAGTGCATGGAAAAAATCTTCAAGCCGACCGTTGCAGCCATGGCAAGTCTGGGCAGACCGTTTAAAGGCTGCCTGTACTTTGGATTGATGCTCACTCCAAAGGGACCGTATGTCATCGAGTACAACAGCCGCTTCGGTGACCCGGAAACACAGGTTGTACTGGAACTGCTGGACAGCGACCTGGTGGAAATCATGGAAGCGGTGTACAACGGAACCTTGACCGAAGAGATGGTCCGTTTCTCCGATGAGAAGGCTGCCTGTGTCATCATTGCAAGCGGCGGCTATCCGAAATCCTACCGCAAGGGTCTGCCAATCAGTGGACTGGATGCACAGGGTCAGAGGGAAGGCGTCAGCGTTTATCACTCGGGTACCAAACTCACCGACGGCGTATACTACAACAACGGCGGTCGTGTGCTGGGCGTAACAGCAAGGGCGCAGAGCCTCCAAGAGGCGCTTGACAAGGCGTATGAGGGCGTAGACTCGATTTCCTTTGAGGATTGCTTCAGCCGCCGTGACATCGGCAAGCGTGCCTTGCAGGCAAAGTAAGAAACAGATACTTTGAGCAGAACAAAAGGGTCGTGTATCAAACAGATACACGACCCTTTTTAGTTTTCAGAACGCTTATGTAGCAAAGGAGGCTCTATTCCCTGGGTTCCTTGAGGTAGCGGCTGGGTTTGCCGGTGTACAGGATTGCCAGACGGTGCAGCGCGCGGGTACAGGAGACATACAGCAGCTGGCGGTCAAAGTTGTTGCGATAATTTTTCTCGTCGGCATCACAGAGGATGGCAGCGTCAAATTCCAAGCCTTTTGCCATATAGACCGGCATCAGCATGACACCGGAGAAGATTTCCTTCTGCTCGATGTCCATCAGGTGAACCGGCAGTTTGCCTTTCAAAAGGGAATACAGCTGCTTGGCGGTTGCCTGCGTTTTGCAGATGATGCCGATGGAGGCATATCCTTCGCCCAGATATTGCTGTGTCAGCTGCTCGATGCGGTCGGCAGTTTGCCGGAGGTTGTCGGTCGATTCCACCAAAACCGGCTGTTCGTGTCGGTCAAAGCTTTCCATCTGGGTATCGGCGGGCAGAAAGCGGCGGGAATATTCACTGATTTCATAGGAGCAGCGGAAGCCTTTGCTCAAGGTAATCAGGCAGGAACGCTTGTTCGGGAACAAAGCCGCAATATCCCGATAGAATTGGGTGGTTTCCTGCTTTTCGATGGTCTGGTTGCAGTCGCCCATAATGGTGTAGCGGGCGTTCGGGAACAGCTTTTTGAGGATGGAGAAATGCAGCGGAGAATAGTCCTGTGCTTCGTCCACCACCACCTGGCGGATGTCCTGAAAGCCGTCGCTGCCGAACAGACAAAGGTGCAGGTACAAAAGCGGCAGAGCATCCTGATAGCACAAGCGGTCCTGCTGCAGGCGGTTGACAGCAAGGTCGAGAATCTGCTCGATTGAATCGGGCAGCGCAAGCCCCTTTGCCATGCGCAAAAACAGCGAGCGGTCACACAGCAGGCGGCAGTACAGCTCGAAGCTGTCGAGGGTGGTGAAGCGCTTGATTTGAGCTTTGATGCGGCTGCTCTCTTTGATGGAGAGCAATCTGCCAAACTGCTTTTTGTCGTACAGATGCTGGACGAAGGTGCCGGAGAAGTTCTGCAATTTTTTAAGCCTATCTTCCCGACGGAGTTTATGAATCTGGCTCCAGAGCCGCTGCTCCAACAGTTTGAGCGCACCGTCCAACGGCGCACGGCGGCAGGCTTTCTGGACAAAGGCGCTCATCTGCTCCCTGGTTTCCAGAAGCTTGCCGTCGTAGTACAGGTCGGTGTAGTCAATCATGCGGCGGATATAGTAGGAAACATATCGCTCCAGAATGGTGAGAAAGGTATTGGAGGAGAAAAATTCCACCGAGCGGTGCAGCAGCTCCCGTTCCTTCTGGGTGGAGGCGCAGACCATCTGTTCAAGCAGCAGGCTGCGCGGTAAAATCGGCTTGCCGGAGCAAATCTTGTTGTACAGCCCTTCAAAGGTCAAGCTGGCAACATTTTTTTCACCCAGCGAGGGCAGGACATTGGCGATATAGCTGCCAAACAGGTTGTTCGGAGAGATGATGACGATGTTGTTGGCGTACAGTTTTTGGGTGACCCCTTCGTACAGCAAAAAGGCGACCCTGTGCAGGGCGACCGAGGTTTTTCCGCTGCCGGCAACGCCTTGCACGAAAAGCAGTTCGTTTTGCGTATCACGGATAATCATGTCCTGCTGTCGCTGGATGGTCTCTACAATCGAGCGCATCTGTGGCGAGGTGTTGTGGGAGAGCGCCTCCCGCAGCAGGTTGTCCACGATGTTTAAATCGGAGTCGAAGAAGTAGTTGAGAGTGCTTTCTTTAATTTCAAACTGCCGCTTGAGCGATACAGTGCCACGGATGGTGCCGGAAGGTGCCTGATATTCCACCGGACCGGTTTCGTAGCGGTAGAACAGACTGGCAATCGGTGTGCGCCAGTCGTAGACATAGGGCTCATAGGAGTCCTCGTCCTGAACAGTGAACAGACCGATGTAGATGCGCTCGGCGGGGGAGGATTCAAAGCCCTGTTCGGTGAAGTCGATTCTTGCAAAGTACGGAGAATCCAGCGCCTGACGGTAGTGGTCGATCCGCTTGTGGGCAGCGTCATACCTGCCGGATTGTGCCTGGATGGATTCGAGTGCCTGATGTGCCTCGACCGCATTGTCGAAGCCGCCGCGGAAGGAAACATTTTCCCACATCTCCTTGCGGGCAGAGATGATCTGTTCCTTTTCATCGGAGCAGGCTTGCTCTTCCCGTTGCAGGTTTTCCCGAATGAAGGTGCAGGTCTTGTCCAGATACTGCTGTTCCTGTATAAATTCTTTTTCGTATTCCATGAAAATCCTCCCTCTTTTGGTGGGCTGTTTGTTTCCATATCCTATTATTATACCATTGTTGCGGGTGGATAGCAATGATTTTGATGGGTAAAGAGCCAGAAGAAAAGCTATATCCTTGCTGTGGGCGTTGTATGGCTGGGTGCTGTCGAAAAAACAATAGCCAAAAAGGGAAGTCCAGGCGGACTTCCCTTTTTGGCTGTGTAATAAAAAATAGAGGACGACCGGAGTTTACCGGTCAGGAGATCTCAAAAGAAAGGTAAAAGAAGCGTAAAAATTGCATACTTCTTTTAACAATCCTATTATAACCTCTTGCTAGTAAAAAGTCAATAAATTTTTAAGAAAAAATAAAAATAAAAATAGATGGATTATACAAACGAGCTTTTATAGCCCTAAAAAGGTGCAAAAAGATTTGTGGTAGACCCTCTTGTAATTTGTAAAAACATACAATATAATGAAAGATGTGGAATTTTTACTATTTAACAATCCCGCAATACGGCGGGACAAAAGAGAAGGAGAGGAATGGATTTATGGCAAAAGAAAAGAAAACGACCTCGATTGACATGACCAGTGGCAGCCCGTACCGGTTGATTTTGAGCTTCACCATGCCGCTGTTGCTGGGTAACATCTTCCAGCAGCTGTACAACATGGTGGACAGCGTAGTGGTCGGAAATGTCATCGGGGACAAGGCACTGGCTGCGGTGGGCACCGGCTTCCCCATCATTTTTATGCTCAGCTCGTTGTTTATGGGCATCGGTACCGGCGCAACCATTATGATTTCGCAGTTTTACGGTGCGCGTGACCTGGAGCGGGTCAATCAGACGGTCAATACCATCTACACGGCGTTGATCATCGGCATCATTCCGCTGTCGCTGATTGGTATCTTTTTAAGTGAACCGTTGCTGCACATGATGAAGGTGCCGGACGACGGTACACTGGAGATGGCAAAGACTTACATGATCATCATCTTCATCGGTGTGATTGGTAACCTGGGCTTTAACATCAACGCGGGTATTCTGCAAGGCTTTGGCGACAGCCGCACATCCCTGTTGTTTTTGATGATTGCGACGGTTATCAACATCGTGCTGGACCTGGTTCTGACCATCACCATCCCAATGGGAGTAGCAGGTGTTGCGCTGGCGACCATCATCGCACAGATTGTTTCCTGGCTGTTCGGTGTTTTTTACATCAACCGCCACTATGATTTTATCAGTATCCGTCCGCATAAGTTCTACTTTCAGAAGGAGCTGTTTTTCCAGGCGATGCGTCTGGGCATCCCGTCCGGTATCCAGCAGGCGCTGTTTTCCATCGGCATCATGTTTATGCAGTCTCTGGTAAACAGCTACGGTTCCAGCTTTATGGCAGGCTTTAACGGTGCAAACAAGATTGATACCTTTGCCTTCCTGCCGGTTCAGAGCCTGTCCAACGCGCTGACCACCTACACAGGGCAGAATATCGGCGCAGGCAACCAGCATCGCGTCAAAGAGGGCTTAAAGGCGTCGCTGATCATGTCGATTGGCTGCTGCATTGTCGTCGGCATCCTGCTGTACCCGACCAGCGCCTTTATGATGCGGATGTTCAGCCAGAACGCCGAGGTCATCGACGCAGGTGTCGCCTATCTGCATGGGGTGCTGCCGTTCTATTTCCTGCTGGCAATCACCTTTATGTTCAACAGCGTCCTGCGCGGCGCAGGGGACATGGTGGTGCCGATGATTTCCTCCTTCGTCAGCCTCTGGCTGGCAAGGTTGCCGGCTGCCTACCTGATTGCACACTTCTTTGAAAAAGAGGACATCTACTACTCCTATGCGGTCGGCTGGGCGCTGGGTGTATTGATTTCCGGCATCTACTATATGACCGGAAAATGGAAAAACAAGAGCATTGTGGAACGAATGAAAAAACAGGAAGCATAAGAACGTCTTTTAAAAAGCAGCCGTTCAGCCGGATAAACGGTTGATTTTGGCTGCTTTTCCCTTACAACACACAGACAGAATGAAAAAGGAGGGCTGCCCTGTGGAATGGCAGACAAAACAGATACGGCGAACCTACAATCGTTTGGGGCTGGGAATGCTGGCATACCTGCTGATTTACCAGTTTTTATCGCTGCCGCTGATGCTGGTGGTAAAGTTGCTGTGCCCGCAGCTGCTGTCGTCCTCCTGGTTTGGGTTGTTGTTGGGGGAGCTGGTGCAGTATGCGATTGCTTTGCCGGTCTGCTGGTGGATTGCAAAAAGTGCAAACACACCGCAACGCCCTCTAAGTCGAAGAAAACTCAGTGTCAGCTGCTTTTTCAAGTATCTGCTGTTGAGTATCGGACTGCTGTTTTTATTTAATCTCATCGGAACAGCGGTCAATGAGCTCCTCTCACAGTTGAAAGGCTCTCCGGCAGGCAACCTGGTCGAGCAGAGTGTCGGCTCCTACACACTTTGGCAGATGGTTTTGGTGACGGTCATCTCTGCGCCGCTGGGGGAGGAACTGCTCTTTCGCAAGCTGGTCTACCGCTGCGTGGGTGCGTATGGGGACAAGGCGTATGTTTTCACCAGCGCCTGCCTGTTCATGCTGATGCACGGCAACGTGGTACAGTATCCGTATGCGTTTGCGCTGGGCGGACTGTTTGCATGGGTCTACTGCAAGACAGGCTCCTTGTGGAACACCATTCTGCTGCATGCCTGTGTCAATTTTATCGGAGGGGTCATCCCGTATCTGGCAGGAGAGAGTGAACTGGTGCTGTCGCTGCTGGGAATGCTCTATCTGCTGGGAGCAGCTTACGTCGGCTACACCCTCTGGCGGTGCAGAGGAAGGCATCCTCTGCAAAACGACCCGAAGCTGCCGGAGGGCGCACTGGATGCTGCCCTGCTCAATGTGGGGATGCTGCTGTTTACAGCTGCCTCTTTTGCGATGGCAGGTTATGTGATTTTGTATCTGTAGAGCGATGTGATACAGGGAGGAAAGTAAAATAAAAATACCGACGATTGAAACACCGAGATTGTATCTGCGTGGATTCCAGAAGGAGGATGTACGATTTGCTGCCGGCATCTGGAACGATGCAGAGATGGGAGAATATCTGCCGGACGAAGCGATGGAGGAATTGGATGAGGAGTATCTGCATCAGTTGGAGCAACTGGGAGAGGACGAGGAATGCTGCTACCTGATTGCAGAGGATAAGCAGAGCGAGGAGCGGATTGGCACCTGTAGTTTCCTTCCAAAGGATGGGGTCTATGACCTTGCCTACTGTGCACACAAGCAGTTTTGGGGAAGGGGATACGCCACCGAGATGGCAAAGGGAATGGCAGAGTATGCCCGCAGCAGCAAGGCAAAGGCGGTGACCATCTGGGTCACCGAAGGGAACAATGCCTCGGTGCGGGTGGCACAAAAGCTGGGCTGTGTGCAGGACGGCAAAAGCTCCTACCAGAAAAGAGGGACTGACAAAACCTATACCGACTATCGGTATTTTCTGCAATTTTAAGGAGAAATTGCAGAAAAAATTTTGCAGGATAAAGGAAAGGGGAGGAGCCGATGAACGACAGGGAGCGTCCGGGACCCACACTGGAGCGCTGTGCAAGGGTGCTGGGAGCGAAGGCGGAACAGCTCAGGCTGGTTGGAGAGGGAGCCAATGGGCTGATTGTGACCGACGGCAGCGGGGTAGCGTATAAATTCCCGAAAAACAGGATTGCCCTGCAAAGCCTCAAAAAGGAAATCACCTATACAAAGCAGTTGTCACACATCCTCTCGGTGGCTGTGCCCGAGTATTTGGAGGTGCATTTGGAGCGACCGCTGGGTGAAGCCTTTTGCAGCTACCGCCTGCTGCGAAGGGTGAGTCTGACGCCTGCCATCTATGCAGCGCATCGTCAAAGCCTTTCCAGGCAGCTGTCTGCTTTGCTCCGGGAGATACACGACATCCGCCTTCCGGCAGCGTGCAAAGAGCCGATGGACTTTGCAAAACTGTATCAGGAGATACAGCAGTATCTTTTTTCACAGATGAGCCAGGAACAACAGCGGCAGGTGAGCGGTCGATTTGAAGATTATCTTTCCCACACAACGCCGGAAGAGCGCTGTGTCGTCCACGGAGATTTGGGCGCTGCCAATATCCTGTGCGACCCGAAGCGAGGAGAGCTGACGGCAGTCATCGACTGGGCAGAGTTGTCGCAGGACGACCCGGCGATGGATTATTCCTCGCTGACCTGTAAAAGGAGCCTGCCGCAGTGCCGGGAGGACCTGCTCTGCCTGGACCCTTCCTTACAGGAAATCTTTTCCCGGATGGATTTTATTCAGTACACCTTCCCACTTCAGGATAGGCTTTATGAAGAAAAGGTGTGCGCGGGAATTCTAACAGGGGATGAGTAACAGCAAAAAACACTCCCGATACAGTTTCCTATATCGGGAGTGCTTTTTATTTGCGATGGATTATTCGTAGATTGGATATTTGCTGCAAAGCTCGGTGACACCGGCACGGATTTCATCTGCTTTGTTTTCAAAGTCGGTAGCAGCCAGCTTGATGAAGTGAGCGACCTTGACCATATCCTCTTCCTTGAAACCTCTGGTGGTGACAGCAGGAGTGCCGACACGCAGACCGCTGGTGACGAATGGGCTTTGTGGGTCGTTCGGGATTGCGTTCTTGTTGGCGGTGATATAAACCTCGTCCAGACGTTTCTCCAGCTCTTTGCCGGTGATGTTCATGTTCTGCAGGTCGATGAGGATCAGATGGTTATCGGTGCCGCCGGATACCAGACGGAAGCCTTCATCGGTCAGCGCTTTGGCAAATGCCTGTGCGTTGTTGATGACCTGCTGCTGGTATGCTTTAAATTCCGGCTTGAGCGCTTCGCCGAAGCAAACTGCTTTGGCAGCGATGATGTGCTCCAATGGACCGCCCTGTGTGCCCGGGAATACAGCCTTGTTGATTTGTTTTGCCAGAGCTTCCTTGCACAGGATCAGACCGCCTCTTGGACCGCGCAGGGTCTTGTGGGTGGTGGTGGTGACAACATCTGCATACAGAACCGGATTCTGATGCAGACCGGCAGCAACCAGACCGGCAATGTGTGCCATATCGACCATCAGGTATGCGCCGACTTCATGGGCAATCTCTGCAAATTTGTCGAAGCGAATCTCCCTTGGGTAAGCGGAAGCGCCGGCAACAATTAGCTTTGGTTTGTGCTCAAGAGCCAGCTCGCGAACCTTATCATAGTTGATGCGTTCGCTGTCGTCCAGGCTGTATGGGATAAAGTTGTAGTAGGTGCCGGACAGGTTGACCGGGCTGCCGTGGGTCAGGTGACCGCCGTGAGCCAGGTTGAGTCCCAGAACGGTGTCGCCCGGTTTAATCAGTGCAAAGTAAACAGCCAGGTTGGCGCTTGCACCGGAATGAGGCTGTACGCAGGCATGGTCGGCGCCAAACAGTTTTTTCGCTCTTTCGATGGCGATATTTTCAACGACATCCACGCACTCGCAGCCGCCGTAGTAGCGTTTGGAGGGGAAACCTTCTGCATATTTGTTGGTCAGGACGGTTCCCATTGCCATCATAACAGCTTCGGAAACGATATTTTCAGAAGCAATCAGCTCGATGTTGCGTTTCTGGCGGGCATATTCCGCTTCAATTGCTTTGCCTACTTCCGGGTCGCTCTGTGTGATGAAGTTCATAACGTCTTTAACCATTCAAAAAAGCCTCCTTAGAAATAATAAAATCATAAAAAACCTTAACGTTTTTTAGGTGCAAGATGGATTGCCATTGCGTGTACATCCTCAACTGCCTCGGTGACTCCTTCACAGAAGGTTGGATGCGGGCGGATGACGCCGGCAAGCTGGGCACAGGTCAAACCGTTGACAATGGCGGTGGCAAGTTCTGCTACGATGTCGGTCGCGCGGGAACACATCAGCTGTGCGCCGAGGATGACATCGGTTTCCTGGTGAGCAAGCACCTTGATGAAGCCGCGCTCCTGCTCGTCGATGAGAGAGCGTCCGTTGCCGGTCATCAGGAATTTGCCTTTTTTCACAGGGATGCCCTGCTGCTTTGCTTCGTCCTCGGTGATGCCGACAGAGGCAATCTCCGGGTCGGTGTAGATGCAGCCGGGAACATAACGCAGGTCAATCGGCGGTTTTTGTCCGGCGATGATGTGGACAGCGCAGATGCCCTGTGCGCTTGCCATATGTGCAAGTTGGATTTTGGAGGTGACATCTCCGATGGCGTAGATGGAATCCACGCTGGTGCGGAAGTTTTCATCGGTGACGATTCTGCCGCGTTCACAGGCAACTTCAAATCCTTCTGCAAACAAGCCCTGTATGTTGGGACGTCTGCCGATGGCAACCAGAACCTGCTGTGCCGGTACAGCCTGCGCCTTGCCCTTTTCGGTAAAGTGGCAAACCAAGCCGTTTTCGTCCTGCTCCAGCTTTTCGACCATCGCTCCGGTGTGGATGCTGACACCGCGTTTTTTGAGCACCATATTTAGGCTCTGGGAAATTTCGCGGTCCATGGTCGGCAGGATGCGCTCCATAGCTTCCACGATGGTGACATGACAACCAAAGGAAGAGAAGACGCTGGCAAACTCAACGCCGATGACGCCGCCGCCGATAATCAGAATCTCCTTGGCAAGGGAATCTGTCTGGGTGAAGTGTGGGTCGTCAAGCAGCTCGTCACTGGTGACCACATTTGGCAGGTCCAGACCGGGAATCGGCGGACGGGCAGGGACAGAACCAGTGGCAATGAGAATATTTTCTCCTCGAATGACCTCGCCTTGGTCTAATTGTATATCATTTTTCCCCAAAATGGAAGCAAAATTATTGAAAAAATCTATTTTATTTGCTTTGATGAGCTGCTCAATGCCGGTTCTGAGTTTGACAACAACGTCATTTTTGCGCTGATGAACCTTTGCCCAATCAAAGGAAGTGTTTTCAGTGTGAAGTCCGAACAGCTCAAAATTTGCCGCCTCGCGGTACAGCTGTGCGGAGTGGAGCATCGCTTTGGTGGGGATGCAGCCGCGGTTCAGACAGGTGCCGCCGACATCCCGGCGTTCAATCAGAGCGGTGGTTAATCCAAGCTGTGCAGCACGGATGGCTGCTTCGTAGCCGCCCGGACCGGCGCCGATGACGATAAGCTGATATTCTTTCATGACATAATCCCCCTACAAAAAGTGGTAAATGGTCCGGCAGACCGATTACTTGCTGTCCTGCCGGGTCAGACTGGCAATCTGTTCTAACTGCTGCTTTTGCGTCTGGGTTAGTCCCTCCAACTGCAACAGTCGATTTAGGACTGCATCCGGTTCAAAACGGCAGCCTTTTAGACAGGGTGCGATTCTTTCGATGAAGCGTTCGTCCAAAGAATCAGAATAAAGAGCGGCATCTTCGATGATGCCGTTGTCGATGTTGAGCTGAAGCTGTATTTCTCCCCAGTCAAACCGCTCTTCCCGCAGCCAGGTGAAGGGAATTTTGCGTCCATACAGCCAATCCCAGGAGGAATAGCGGCTGTAAAGGGACATTACCCGCTTGGTATCAAAGTTTTGGTCATCCATTGCTTCCGGTTCAAAGCCGTATACATCGGACAGTGCTTTGAGCAGCTCCTGCTGCATCTGCTCACGGGTCAGGTCGGGAATGAAGTCACACAGGTTGCACACCCGTGAAGTGACGGAAGAAACGCCTTTGGAGCGCAGCTTCTTTTCAGAAACATTGAGGTAGCGGGCAACCTTTTGGGTGTCCACCCGCAGCATGAGGGTGCCGTGGTGGTAGGAGTTTGTCCCCTTTTGGCAGAAAGCGTTGCCCGAAAACTTTTTGCCGTCTACTGTTACATCATTTCTGCCACTTTTTTGTGCGTCAATGCCAAGGCTGCGGACTGCTTCCAGAATAACCGACATCTGTTTGGAAAGGTCGTAGTCGCTGCTGGGCATCAAAAAAGTAAAATTGAGGTTCCCCAGGTCATGAAAAACCGCACCGCCGCCCGAGAGACGACGGGCAAGATGCCCGCCGTCGGCTTCGAGCTCCTGAAACCGGCATTCCTTCCAGGCGTTCTGGTTTTTGCCGATTACAACGGTGCGTTCATTCTGCCAGAGGTATAGGATCAGCTGATTGGACTTAACGGTTTCCAAAAGATATTCTTCAACAGCCAGATTCAGGTATGGGTTGGTCGAACTGCTGATAAAATAAGAAAGCCTGTTGATCATATCAGATCTCCTCCGGAAGATGGTGATTGATTAAAATGTAAAGCGAAGACGTGGATTTCTTGCAGCGCCTACCTCGTCCAGACGGCGGACAGGGGTATGCAGCGGCATCTGGTGCATCTTTTCAGGGTCGGACTGCGCAGTCTGATAGATTTCATGCAGAACGGCAATCGCGTGATCGAGCACCTCTCTTGGCTCTGTTTCGGTAGGTTCTACCATCAAAGCCTCTTCCACAATCAATGGGAAATACATTGTCGGCGGATGGATGCCGTTATCCAGCAGACCTTTGGCGACGTCCATAGCGGATACGCCCTTTTCCTTCTTGAGGTTTGCAAGGGTCATAACAAATTCGTGCATACAACCGGTATCAAAAGCGATGTCATAGACATCCTTGAGATGGTTCATCATGTAGTTGCAGTTGAGGACTGCGTTGGAGGAAGCCTCCGGCACACCCTCTTTGCCCAGGGTCATCAGGTAGGTCAGAGCGCGAACGACCACCAGGAAGTTGCCGTAGAAGGCTTTGACAGCGCCGATGCTCTGTGGATTATCCTGCTCCAGGCGCAGCGCGCCTTCTTCGCCGACCACAGTCGGGGATGGCAGGAACGGTTTGAGGATGTTTTTACATCCGACTGCACCGGAACCGGGACCGCCGCCGCCGTGCGGGGTGGAGAAGGTTTTGTGCAGGTTCAGGTGAACAACGTCGAAGCCGGTGTCGCCGGGACGAACGATGCCCATGATGGCGTTGAGGTTGGCTCCGTCGTAGTAGCACAGACCGCCTGCCTGGTGGATGATGTCGGTGATCTGCGCAATGTTCGGGTCGAACAGACCGACGGTGTTCGGGTTGGTCAGCATCAGACCGGCGGTGTGTTCGTCAGCAGCAGCGCGCAGCGCATCGAGATCTACGCAGCCGTTTTCCAGAGAAGGGATGCTGACGACCTGGAATCCTGCCATGGTGGCAGAAGCAGGGTTGGTGCCGTGTGCCGAGTCCGGGACCAGAATTTTGGTGCGCTCAAAGTGACCATTTGCCTGATGGTAGGCTTTAATCAGCATCAGACCGGTCAGCTCGCCGTGTGCTCCGGCAGCCGGCTGGAAGGTCATATCGTCCATGCAGGTGATCTCGCACAGGTATTTGCGGGCAAGGTCCATCACCTCAAGGCAGCCTTGTGCAGTGCTCTGTGGCTGGAGAGGGTGGATTGCAGCAAAACCGGGGAGGGAGGCGACCTCGTCGTTGACCTTTGGGTTGTACTTCATGGTACAGGAGCCTAAAGGATAGAATCCGTCGTTGACACCGTGTGTCTGTTTGGCAAGTTCGGTGTAGTGACGGCTGATTTCGTTTTCGCTTAAAGAAGGCAGGTGAGGAGCCTGTGCCCTGCAAAGGGAAGCATCCGGCAGCTCAACCGCGACATCGCACGCCGGCAGGATGGTGCATTTTCTGCCGGTATGGCTGCGTTCAAATAACAGTTGCATTACATAAGCTCCTTTCTGATGATTTCGACCACGCGGTCCATCTCCTCTTTGGTGTTCTTTTCGGTTGCACACCAAAGGATACCACCGTCTGTCAGAGGATAACCGCCCAAAATACCCTGCTGTTCCAAAGCGGAAAGCAGTTTGTCAGAATCCTTCTGGTCGGTAACAAATTCATGGAAGAATGTGCCGCTGTAACGCAGGCTGACACCCGGAATCGAGCAGAGCTGCTGTGCCAGATAATGTGCTTTCTGGTAGCACAGGGAAGCTGCCTGTTTGAGTCCGTCCGGTCCAACGGTAGCCAGGTAGACCGAAGCGGTCAGTGCACACAGCGCCTGGTTGGAGCAGATGTTGCTGGAGGCTTTTTCGCGGCGGATGTGCTGCTCTCTTGCCTGAAGGGTGAGGACGAAGGCACGTTTGCCATCGACATCGACCGTTTCGCCGACGATTCTGCCCGGCAGCTTTCTCATCATTGCCTGGGTAGCAGCCATGAAGCCGAGGTAAGGACCGCCAAAGGAAAGCGGCATACCCAAAGGCTGACCTTCGCCGACTGCGATGTCAGCACCCTGCTCCGCAGGGGTTTTGAGCAGTCCGAGTGCAATCGGATTGCAGCCGGCAATCAGTTTGGCGCCGACCGAGTGAATCATCTCGGCTGCCTTTTCCATCTCTTCGAGCTGTCCGAAGAAGTTTGGACTTTGCAGATACAGGCAGGCGTTGGTCTTTTTGTCCAGCTGGGATGCCATAGCATCCAGGTCGGTCTTGCCGTCCTTGACAGGCAGCAGGACCAGCTCGTGTCCGGCAGCCCAGCAGTAGGTTTTCACAACGGCAATGGTGTCCGGGTGAGCGGCAGCGGAGCAGAAAACGACTTTACGGCTGCGCTCGCAGCACATATTGACCGCTTCAGCAGCAGCAGTAGCTCCGTCGTAGACCGAGGCATTGGAAACATCCATTCCGGTCAGTTCGCAGATCATCGTCTGGTACTCAAAAATCGACTGGAGCACGCCTTGGCTGATCTCTGCCTGATAAGGAGTGTAGGCGGTGAGGAATTCCTCTTTGCCGGTCACACTCTTTACAATAGAAGGGATATAGTGGTCGTATGCGCCGGCACCGCGGAAGATGGAGCCGAACACAACGTTTTTAGCGGCAATTTTTTTCATTGCGCTGCTGACTTCCAGCTCGGACATACCCGATGGAAGGTTCAGCTCCCCTTTGAGCTTTAGCTCATCGGGAATATGGGAGAACAGCTGGTCGATGCTGGACAGCCCGATGGATTCCAGCATCTCCTGCCGTTCCTGCAAGGTAGAAGGAACGTAAGATCCCATGGTGTTATGCCTCCTGGCTCAGCAGAGCCTCGTAATCGGTGGAGGAGAGCAGCTCCTCTTTATCGGAAACTTCGTTGACCTGGATCATCCATGCGCCGTAAGCGTCCTGGTTGATCATTTCAGGATGGTCGAGCAGTTCTTCGTTGATTGCGCAGACAACGCCGGAAACAGGGCTGTATACATCAGAAACAGCTTTTACCGATTCAACGTCGCCGAAAGCAGCGCCAACCTCAACCTCGTCGCCTTCCTGTGGCAGGTTTACGAATACCAGGTCGCCCAGCTGGTCCTGCGCATAGTCGGTCAGACCGATGCGGTAGCTGCCGTCGCCCATGTCCTGTACCCATTCGTGAGATTTTGCATAAAGAAGATTGGTTGGATTGCTCATAGTAAAAGTCCTCCTTGAAGTAAAATGTAAAGATTTCAGTGTGTTTAAAATATTCGGCTTGAACGATTGTTATCTTTTATAAAACTGGCTTTTGATGACCTCTGCGGTGACACGTTTGCCTCGGATTTCCACCTCGACCTGTGCGCCCAGCGGAGCCGGTTCTTTTTCAACGATTGCCATTGCATAAGCGCCGCCTAAGAATGGGCAGTGGGTGCCGGAGGTGGTGTGACCAATCAGCTTGTCGCCGACATAGACCGGGCAGTTTTCACGGGCGATACCTCTGCCGGTAATCTTCAGACCGCAGCGTTTGATGGATGGGGTACCCATCTCTTCCATTGCCTTTTTGCCGATGAAATCTGCTTTGTCCATCTTGACAAACATTCCCAGACCGGTCTGCTTGGGAGTGATCTCGTCGTTCATCTCATGTCCGTACAAAGGCATTCCGGCTTCCAGACGCAGGGTATCCCTTGCGCCCAGTCCGCATGGAATCAAACCATTTTCTTTGCCGGCTTCCAGCAGGGCGTTCCACAGTTTAACGGCATCTTCGGCTGCACAGTACAGCTCTACGCCGTCTTCACCGGTGTAGCCGGTGCGGGATACCAGGCATTTACATCCGGCAACCTCCATTTCACGGGTGAAGGTGTAGTATTTAACAGGCAGCTGTTTGCTGTCGCACAGTTTATCCAAGATGGCATTCGCCTGTGGACCCTGCAAAGCGATCTGTGCGATGCCGTCGGAGAGGTCCTCAAACTGTACATTGCCGCTCAGATGTGCCTTGACCCATTCGGCATCCTTTTCATGGTTGGCAGCGTTGACGACCATCAGGTAGCTTTCGCCACTGAAACGGTAAACGACCATGTCGTCCACTACGCCGCCCTTGTCGTTGCACATTGGACTGTAGCGAACCTGACCGTCCTCCATGTCAGAAAAGTCGTTGGTCAGCAGCATCTGGACGTTTGCCAGTGCATCAGGACCCTTGAGCAGCAGCTCAGCCATGTGGGATACATCGAACATTCCGGCTTCTTTTCTTACCGCCAGATGCTCTGCGATAACGCCGGTAGGATACTGCACTGGAAGAAGGAAACCACCAAAGGGGACGATCTTTCCGCCAAGGGCTACATGGCAGTCATACAAGGGGGTTTTACGCTCCATAGTTTAAGTACACTCCTTTTTAATATATTGATACAAAATCAATTCGTTTTCACTCCTGTCCTGTCTTTTTCTGATGAAAGACAGTGCAGGAAAACCGGATAGGAAAAGGAATTTTTCTGGCTTTTTCATACCCATCCGATGCTTTGATTATAGGTGGAGAAAATAGCTTTGTCAATGCTGTTTTTTGTTTAACAAGCATAAAAAACATTTGTTAAAAGAAAAACATTAAGCTAAATAGACAATAAAATACAGCGAGATTTGATAAAAAACCCTAAGATTTAAAAGGGTGTTTTTGCTGTGTGGAAAAGGCGGTGTCTGTTGAGTACAAAATTGTGGATTGCGGATGATTGGCAGGAGAAAGTTTGTGCAAAGCTCTGTTTTTTTTATAACAAATACAGATGAAAGGGGAAGGCGGGCAGAGCTTGAAAATTGTAAAAGAAATATGATATAATAAACAGTATGCGAAAGAAAAAAGGAGGAGTGGCTGTGAAGCTCAATACACTGGGTATCGCTCATAAAGTCATAGAAGAAAAGGTATGCAGGGGAAATTTCTGTATTGATGCCACCGCAGGCAGGGGACACGATACTGCATTTTTATGTGGTTTGGTGGGAGAAGAAGGCAGGGTGTTGGCAATGGACATCCAGCAGGATGCAGTCGATTCCACCCGTGTGCTGCTGCAGGAAAAAGGGTACGACAAAATTGCACAGGTGGTTTTGGACAGCCACAGCAATATCGACCGCTACGCCCAGCCGGAAACGGTGGATTGCATTACCTTTAATTTCGGTTATCTTCCCGGTGGGGACCACAACATCTTCACCACGCCAGCCACCAGTATCCCGGCGATTGAAAAAGGGTTAGAACTGCTCAAACCGGGTGGCTTGATGAGCTTGTGTGTTTACTACGGCGGGGACAGCGGATTTGAAGAGAAGGATGCGCTGATGCAGTTTTTTAAAACCATCGACAGCAAGCGCTTCACCGTTTTAACTACCGAGTTTGCAAACCGACCGAACAATCCTCCGATTCCGGTTTTTATCCTCAAGCAGATTTAATCATATAGAAAAAATATCGTTTGGATGATAAAATTGTGGGTTTTAAATGAAGAAATTTCATCTAAAACCTACAATTTTTTGTTCTAAAATCCCGAAAAATAGCCGGAAAACAGATTGTTACAACAATAACATAGAAAAAATCGAAGAATCAAACGGAAATGGATTGAAAAAAACGATTGGAATTTGTTGTGCAAAGTGTATATTCTATAAATTGAAAAATAACGCTTCTGCCATTATGACAGCAAGGAAAGGAAAGAATATCCATGAAGAGAATTTGCACAAAATGTATTGTAGCCGCTTTGATTCTGTCGATGGGCATTACAGCAGGCATCCCGGCATACGCTGCTCAGCCGCAAACCACTGCCGCAACCGAGCAGGCGGCACAGCTTTCGTTGGAAGAAACAGCATCCCAATATTTTGAAAACTATCCCTCTGACAAACACGTTGTATCTGCCGAACAGCTTTTAAATCGGGTGGAAGAAGGCGAATCCTTCTGCCTGTTGGATATTCGCTCGGCAGAGGATTATGCAAAAGGTCATATCCAGGGTGCAGTCAATATCCCTTACGGTGCGGATGTAGCGGATGCACTGGAAATCATCCCGAACGACCAGCCGGTTTTGGTGTACTGCTACAGCGGACAGACCGCTTCCCAGACCGTTGCTCTGCTTCGTCTGGCTGGGAAGGATGCCTACAATGTCAGCGGCGGTTTCAACAAAGGAATTTCCAAACAGGAAAAGGCAAAACAGCTGACCGTAAAAACAGAGACAGCTTTGCCGGAAGGAAATTATCCGGTCAACCCGCAGCTCAAACAGGCAATTCGCGAGTATTATGAGCTGGCAGCGCAGAACGGAAAATTCAATATGAGCGCAGAGCAGGTTAAAAAGGAAGCTTCCGAAGGTAAGATCTACCTGGTAGACATCCGCTCGGAGAACGACTATCTGAAATCCCGCATCTCCTTTGCAAAGGAAAATATCCCATTCGGAAAAGGAATGCAGACCGCACTGGCAAATTTGCCAAAGGACCAGAAGATTGTATTCCAGTGCTACAGTGGACAGACCGCTTCCCAGACGGTTGCCATTGCACGCATGATGGGACTGGATGCCTATAACCTTTCCGGCGGCATGGGCGCAAAGGGCGGCTCCGGCTGGTTGGGCGCAGGCTACCATGTGGTCAAATACAGCACACAGCAGTTTTTGAACGCCAAGGTAGAACGTTACTTCAAAAATCTGCCAGAGAATAAAAATCAGCTGTCCGCAGCGGCTTTCCTGGCAGCGGTAGAAGACAAAGAGGACGCTGTGATTCTGGACATTCGTTCGGCAGAAGATTATGCAAAGGGTCATATCCAGGGCGCTGTCAATGTTCCATACGGCATGGATGTAGCAGCTGCTCTGGAAAAGATTCCAAGCGATAAAACCGTTTATGTGTACTGCTACAGCGGACAGACTGCCTCTCAGACAGCTTTGCTGCTCAACCTGGCAGGCAAAAAGGCGCTGAATGTCAGCGGCGGTTTCAACAAAGGAATCTCCAAGCAGGAAGCAGCAGAAAAGCTGATGATCACCGAGCCGGCTTCCTTTGATGACAAGACCTACGCAGTCGATGCAGACATCAAAGCAGCAGTAGAAAACTACTATAAACAGGTCGAGAAGGCAGAGTATGCAAAGAACAATATCTCTCCAAAGCAGCTCAAACAGCTGATGGAATCGGGCGAAGAGGTGTTCATTGCAGACCTGCGTTCGGAAGAGGATTATGGCAAAGGACATATCGAGGGTGCGGTTAGCCTTCCATACGGAAAAGGTATGCAGGAAAAATTTGACATCCTGCCAACCGATCAAACCATCTATGTATACTGCTACAGCGGACAGACTGCTTCCCAGACGATGGCAGCGCTACGTCTGAAAGGCTATACCGTCTACAATCTTTCGGGTGGCATGGGTGCAGAAGGCGGCTCCGGCTGGCTGGGTGCAGGCTATGAGGTGACTGCCCGTTAGTCTATATACAGCATAATCAGAAAATACTGGCAAACACAGCGGATGTCTTTTCAAAAGAAGCTCCGCTGTGTTTGTTTTTCTTTTTTAAAAACTGTTGAGAAGATTGCACTTTTTTCTTGACAAATATTTAAATATCCATTATAATTCATTTTGCAAATAAAACAGCCCATCGTAAAAGGGAGTAGTTCACGACATATCCGCAACAATCTCGTTGAGTTTTCGCCGATGGCGGGCTCTTCTGCGGTATGTGCCAATCCGATTGGTAACAAGACTTTTCAGATGGTTTCCAGACATGACTTGGAAACCGGTGAAAAGTCTTTTTTTGTGCCCGAAAACGCCGGGTTGCAAGCTTGTTGATTTTGAAGGAGGAAAAAATTATGGAACAGATGTTTCGCCGCACCGCGCAGCAGGCGCTGGAGCAGCTGGACACCACCACGCAGGGTCTGTCCGATTCAGAGATAGCCAAGCGACGGGAAACCTATGGGGAGAATGCGCTGGCAGAGGAAAAGAAAAAAAGCCCGCTGGTCGTTTTTCTTGAGCAGTTTAAAGACCTGCTGGTCATCATCCTGATTGCAGCAGCTGTGATTTCGGCACTGTCCGGCAACGGAGAAAGCACCATCGTTATCGTAGCGGTTATTACCCTGAATGCAATTTTAGGTACAGTACAGCATTTTAAGGCGGAAAAATCTTTGGAGAGCTTAAAAGCGCTCTCTTCCCCCAGTGCCAAGGTGATGCGAAATGGCGTGAAGGTGGAAGTTCCTTCCAAAGAAATCGTTCCGGGCGACATCCTGCTGCTGGAAGCAGGGGACCTTGTGGTAGCCGATGGGCGTATCATCGAAAACTACTCGTTACAGGTCAATGAAAGCTCGCTGACCGGTGAATCGGAGGGTGTCAACAAAATCAGTGCAGTCATCGATGAAGAGAATGTAGCTCTGGGTGACCAGAAGAACATGGTCTTCTCCGGCTCTCTGGTTACATATGGTCGTGCAAGCGTTGTTGTTACGGCAACCGGTATGAAGACCGAAATCGGTAAGATTGCCACCTTGATGAATCAGACCAAACAGAAAAAAACCCCGTTGCAGGAGAGCATGGACAACTTTAGCCAGAAGTTGGCGCTGGTCATCATGGGTATCTGTGCAGTGGTATTTGGCTTGAGCCTCTACCGCGAGATGGGCGTTTTGGACTCTTTGATGTTTGCAGTTGCTTTGGCAGTAGCTGCAATCCCGGAGGCACTCAGCTCGATTGTTACTATTGTGCTGGCAATGGGTACACAGAAGATGGCAAAGGAAAATGCCATCATCAAAAACCTCAATGCAGTCGAAAGCTTGGGTTCTGTATCGGTTATCTGTTCGGATAAGACCGGTACTTTGACCCAGAACAAGATGACCACCAAAAAGGTGTATGCCGATTTTCAGCTATTTGACGGCGAGCAGTTGGATTTTGCTGACCCGGCTCACCGCTGGTTGCTGAAAACAGCCGTACTGGCAAACGATTCCACCTCGGTGGAAGGAAAAGAAATCGGTGACCCAACAGAGGTTGCGCTGATCAACCTGGCGCACAACTTCTGGGTAGAGGAAACCACCTATCGTACCCAGCATCCGCGTCTGGCAGAGCTTGCTTTCGATTCGGATCGCAAGCTGATGAGTACCATGCACAAGTTTGCTCTGGACTCCAACACCAGTGTTTATGACCTGGATGGTATCTATACGCTGTGTACCAAGGGCGCAATGGACGTACTGTTGGCGCGCAGTGTCAATGTGATGACCTCTCAGGGCGTGCGTCCGCTGACCGAGGAGGACCGAAAAAAAATCAGCGAGGTCAACAACCAGTTGTCGGAAAACGGTCTGCGTGTGCTGGCGTTTGCCTTTAAGGAATACCATAACTGTGAAGAATGTCCGCAGCTGACCTTGGAAGATGAGAACGGCTACACCTTCGTTGGCTTGATTTCGATGATCGACCCGCCGAGGGAAGAATCCAAAAAGGCAGTTGCCGATGCAAAACGCGGCGGCATCCGCACGGTTATGATTACCGGTGACCACAAGGTAACGGCAACTGCGATTGCAAAACAGATTGGTATTTTCGAGGAAGGCGACATCGCACTCAGTGGCGTTGAGCTGGATAAGATGAGCGACGAACAGCTGGCACAGCAGCTGGAGCATGTTTCGGTCTATGCGCGTGTTTCCCCGGAACATAAAATCCGCATTGTAGATGCATGGCAGAAGAAGGGCAAGATTGTTTCGATGACCGGCGACGGCGTCAACGATGCGCCTGCTCTGAAAAAGGCAGACATCGGTGTTGCAATGGGTATCACCGGCACCGAGGTTTCCAAGGATGCTGCTTCGATGATTCTGACCGACGACAACTTTGCAACCATCGTCAAGGCGGTCACCAACGGCAGAAATGTATATGCCAACATCAAAAACGCCATCAAGTTCCTGCTGTCGGGCAATATGTCGGGTATCCTCAGCGTATTGTATACCTCTTTGTTTGCGCTGCCGGTTCCATTCCAGCCGGTACACCTGCTGTTTATCAACCTGTTGACCGACTCGCTGCCGGCAATCGCCATTGGTATGGAGCCTCCGCGCAAGGACCTGCTCAACCAGAAGCCGCGTGACCCGAAGGAGCCAATCATGAGCAAGGACTTCATGTTGACCCTGCTGGTACAGGGCGGTCTGATCGGTATCTTTGTTATGATGGCTTACCACATCGGTCTGAGCACCGGCGGAGCTGCACTGGCAAGCACCATGGCGTTTGCTACTCTGACCCTGGCAAGACTGTTCCACGGATTCAACTGCCGTGCGGACGCTTCCATCTTTAAACTGGGTCTTAAATCCAACAAATATTCACTGATGGCATTTGCAGCCGGTCTGATTTTGCTCAACGCCGTGCTGTTCATCCCGGCTTTCCACGGTCTGTTTATGATTGCAGACCTGACTTTGGCAAATGTCGGCGCAATCTATCTGCTGGCATTTATCCCAACCGTGCTGATCCAGCTGTACAAGCTGATCAAAGAGCGCAAGGCATAATCGTTTATCTTACACAGACCGTCAAGGCAGCAGGCTTTGGCGGTCTGTTTTGTTGTCAGAGAAATCTTGCAAATAGAACAACAGAAAGTTATAATAAAAAGACAGAATAAGCAATGACAGGAAAGGACGGAGGAATATGCAAACAAAATGGACACAGCCACAGGCTTATGAGCTGCTCAAGCAGTACAATCAGGATGCCTTCCACCTGCGCCACGGCAGGACGGTGGAAGAGGTGATGCGCTGTTTTGCCAGAGAGCTTGGCTACGGCGAGGAGGAGGACTTCTGGGGAATCGTCGGGCTGCTGCACGATTTGGACTTTGAACAGTATCCTGAGGAGCACTGCATCAAAAGTCAGCAGCTGATGCAGCAGGCAGGGCTGGAGCCGGAAATCATCCACGCGACCGCCAGCCACGCCTATGGACAGTGCTGCGACATCCAGCCGGAGCATCCGATGGAAAAGGTGCTGTTTGCAACCGACGAGCTGACCGGATTGATTTGGGCAGCAGCTTTGATGCGTCCTTCCAAGAGCACCAAGGACATGGAACTCAAATCCCTCAAGAAAAAATTTAAGGATAAACGCTTTGCTGCCGGATGCTCGCGCGAAACCATCCAGCAGGGAGCGCAGATGTTGGGTTGGGAGTTGGATTATCTGCTGGAAGAAACACTGAAAGCGATGCAGCAGAGCGAAGATGTGCTCAATGCAGAATTTGGTGCATAAGGAAAGGAGGGCTTGTGATGGCGTTGCGGGCGATTCGATTAAATCGTGACCCGGTGCTCTACCGGAAATGCCGCGAGGTGGAACAGGTGGACAATAAGGTTCGCCAGCTGTTGGATGATATGCTGCAAACCCTGCACGCAACCTCCAACGGCGCTGCGATTGCGGCTCCGCAGGTGGGTGTGCTGCGGCGGTTGGTGGTAATCGATATGGGAGAATTAAGCGGCGGTGTGCTCAAACTGGTCAATCCCAAAATCATCCACAAGCAGGGCAGACAGGTGTGCGACGAGGGCTGCCTGAGTTTTCCCGACCAATGGGCGCAGACGGTCCGACCCTATCAGGTGACGGTGCAGGCATTGGATGAAAACGGGCAGGAAATCCAGCTGACCGGCGAAGGGGAACTGGCACAGTGCTTCTGCCACGAGCTGGACCACCTGGATGGGATTGTCTTTTTGCAGCGGGCAATCAAGACCTCACCGGCTGCTCCTTCCAAAGGACGCCGCAGGCAGAACAGGAAAGCCTGATGGAGTGGGTACAGCTTGTGCTGCCGCAGGAAGGGATGCTGCCTGCTTTGCTTTGCTACCAGCAGAGCTTTGGAGAGGACGGCTGCATCCATTTGCAGGGAATGACGCAGGAAAATTTTTATGAATGGCTTTCCTGCTGGCAGGAGCGGATGCTGGGAATCGAGTGCAATCAGCAGTGGCTGTATCTGGCGTTGACCTGTGAAGACAAGGTGGTAGGCAGCGCACAGGTGAGCAGGGAAAGGGATGGCTACACCCATTCTGTTCTGCTTGCTCCCGATGGTCCGCCGCAGCTTTTTGAGCAAATCGAACAGCAGCTGTGTGACATGGGGTATCTTCCTGTTGTATCGGCAGAACAATAAAATCAAACCGACCGGCGTTTGCTGTAAAGCAGGCGCCGATTTTTTGTGTTGAAAATACGGTGCAGCGCCTTTGGAGAGTCATCAAACGGACAGCCCTTTCATATACTCTAGCAGTCAGGCAGAATCCAAAAAGGAAAGGACGGTTTTGGAAAATGACGCAATACTTAGGATTGAGCCAAAAGGAAGCCCAGAAAAACCGGGTGGAGTACGGCGACAATCTGCTGGAGGGCGGTCAAAAGAAAAGCGCACTGAAAATCCTGCTGGCACAGTTTGGCGATTTGATGACCTTAATTCTGCTGTGCTCCACCATCCTCTCAATGGTGATGGGGGAAAAGGTGGAGGCGATGACCATTATTGCCATCGTAATCCTCAATGCGCTGATGGGATTTTTTCAGGAGTATCGCACCGAACGTTCCCTGCAAAAGCTGGGTGAGCTGGCAGCTCCAAGTGCAACGGTCATTCGCGATGGGCACAGCCGAGTGATTCCCGCAAAAGAGGTGACCATCGGGGATTTGGTCGTCCTCAAGGCAGGTGACCGGGTACCGGCGGACTGCCGCATTGTGGAAAACAGCGAATTGAGCATAGACGAATCGCTGCTGACCGGCGAATCGGTACCGGTGGAAAAGGGGTGTACCGACCATCGCACCAACGATTACAGCGAGCAGGTGTGCGCCTTTATGGGGACGATTGTGCTGCGCGGACACGGCAAGGCGGTGGTCTACCGAATAGGCGAGGAGACACGCATGGGAGAAATCGCGGTGATGCTGGACTCCATCGAGCAGCAGCAAACCCCCTTACAGAAAAAACTCGACCAACTGGGCAAGGGCATTGCAATCGGATGCCTTATTATCTGCGCACTGGTTTCGGGTGTTGGAATCCTACGCGGAGAGCCGGTGATGGAGATGCTCATTACCGGTATCTCTCTGGCAGTGGCAGCCATCCCAGAGGGGTTGCCTGCCATCGTCACCATTGCGCTGGCGCTTTCGGTCAACCGGATGGTCAAAAAGAATGCGGTGATTCGGCGGCTGCACGCGGTGGAAACACTCGGTTGTGCCAATGTAATCTGCTCGGACAAAACAGGGACACTGACAGAAAACCGCATGACAGTCAAGCAACTGCTGTGCGGGGACAGAAGGTTTGAGGTCAGCGGAAACGGGTTGGAAAACGGCAGATTGCAAATCGCAGGCAGGACAGTGCTGGCACAAAATGACTGCGACCTTCGGCGCGCACTGGAGATTGCGGCGGTGTGCAGCAATGCACGCATCCAAAACGGCGGGCGCAGAATTGGCACAAGGAGTTTGCAGGTGGATGGAGAGCCTACCGAGGCTGCCCTTGCAGTCGCCGCCATGAAAGGCGGAGTCGAATTTAGCTCCTGCGGCTGCACCGTTCTGCGGGAGCTGCCGTTTGACTCCCAGCGCAAGATGATGTCGGTCATTGTGCGCACCAAGGGCGGAGAGCTATTGATGTTTACCAAGGGTGCGCCGGACATCCTGATGCGCCGCTGTGCCTTTGTGCAGAAGAATATGGCAGCAGTTCCGATGACAGCCGGAAAAAGACAGGAGCTGATGCAGGAGAATGAGCAGATGGCACAAAATGCAATGCGGGTGCTGGCACTGTGCTGGAGGAAGGTAAGCTCGGTCCATGACACCGCCGAGCAGAACCTGGTCTTTTGCGGGTTGGCAGGGATGATCGACCCGCCGCGCAAGGAAGCCTTTCAGGCGGTAGCCAAGTGCAGACGGGCGCAGATCAGACCAGTGATGATTACCGGCGATAGCCGGCAGACTGCCTGTGCCATCGCTTCTCAGCTGAAGATTTTGCCGTCCGGCGACCAGCAGGGGAAGGTGCTGACCGGAGAGGAAATCGAGCGGATGGACGAAGAGAGCTTTTTGCGCGCTTTGCCAAAGGTGAGCGTCTTTGCCCGTGTGACCCCTGCCCATAAGTTGCGCATTGTGAAGGGACTCAAGTCACAGGGAAACATCGTTGCGATGACCGGCGACGGAGTCAACGATGCACCTGCGGTCAAGGAGGCAGATATCGGTGTTTCGATGGGAAAAAACGGCACAGATGTCACCAAGGAAGCAAGTTCGGTCATTTTGATGGACGACAACTTTGCCACCCTGGTCAGCGCTATCGAAGAGGGCAGGGTGATTTACCAGAACATCCGCAAATTTATCCGATATTTGCTCTCTTGTAATATCGGCGAGGTAGTGACCATGTTCCTTGCTATGCTGATGGGGATGCCAGTTCCGCTGCTTCCCATCCAGATTTTGCTGATCAATCTGGTGACCGATGGATTGCCCGCCATTGCACTGGGATTGGACCCGCCGGACAGCGACGTTATGGACCGAAAACCGCGCAGAAGTACCGATTCCATCTTCTCCGGCGGGCTGCTGACGGTCATCCTCTTCCGCGGGATGCTGATTGGTCTGGCGACGGTGGCGGTTTTTTCGATGATGCTGACCGGCGGCGCAACGGTGCAGGCGGCAAGGACCGGCGCTTTGGCAACGCTGATCTTGACCCAGCTGATTCATGTGTTCGAGTGTAAGTCGGAAAGCCGTACCCTGTGGCAGATTCCATTCTTCAATAACTGGAAGCTGATTGGAGCAACGGGAATCTCGTTAGCAGTGATGTGCTTTGCCATTTGGCACCCGATGGGCAGAAGCATCTTTGAAACAACGGCTCTGGGTTTGGAGCAGCTGAAGCTGATTGGAATCGTCCTGCTCATCCCGCCGCTGTTGTGGGGAATTGTCTGTGCCGCCTTTTGGAAAAAATCAAATGTGACTCCTGTCAGAAATCAAGAGAACGGCAGGAAACTGGTAGTAACGGAAGGAAAACAGAGCAAATTTGATTTTTTGAGCGAATAGTGCTATAATAAAAGCCACAACAAACCTGATGAGGAAATAAAAGTTGTTTCTTTGCCGGGAAATTTGATACAGGTGGCGATTACATTTTGTATACTACAATTCTCTTTTATATGATGCTGGCAGGAGCGGTGACCCGCTTGGTGTCCGCAGGGATGCTGGCAATGATGGGCAGAATCAATCTGCCGGCAGGACTGGTGCTCTTGTCGCTGGCAGTTGCGCTGCTGGGACTGGGTCTGGTCGCAAAACGTTGTCTGGGAAATCTCAGACTGCGGGAAATCGTAAGCTATCATTTGACCGCTGATGTGGTTTCTCTGGTGTCCATTGTGGCGCTGCATTTTTATATGGTGGACATTTCGATGATTGAAACGCTGATTACCGGCTCGGTGCTTTCGGTGTTGGCAAGTGTGAGCGTGCTGTTTTTGGCGTTTCGCAAAAAACGTTATATCACCGTGCGCCGGCAGCAGGAGGACAAACGACAGATGCTGGCGGCAAAGAGCGGCAGTGTAGCGGTGAAGGAATAAACGGAATAAGGAGGAAAAAGAGATGGACGAGAGCAAAAAGATAATTTTAGAAAAACGAATCGAAAAGACGATGAAGGCGTTGGAAAAGAATAAAATGAAGCCTTTTTATGCAGAAAACCGCCAGCAGGCACTGGAGCTGGTCAAGGAGCTTTTGCAGCCGGGACAGACGGTGGCGTGCGGCGGCTCGGTGACATTGGACGAGTGCGGCATTTTGCAGCTGCTGCGCAGTGGGGACTATCATTTTCTGGACCGCTCTGCGCCCGGACTGACTCCCGAACAGTCCAAGGGGATGCTCAAGCAGGCATTTCTGGCGGACGTTTACCTGCTGAGCGCAAATGCCATCACCGAAAACGGGGAGCTGTACAACGTGGATGGCAATTCCAACCGGGTGGCAGCGCTGGCTTTTGGACCCGACAGTGTGATAGTGGTAGCGGGTTACAATAAAATCGTGGCAGACCTTCCAGCAGCAGTGGAGCGGGTGAAGAAGATTGCGGCTCCGGCAAATGCAACCCGTCTGCATTGTAAAACTCCCTGTGCGTCAGTTGGGGAGTGCATGGACTGCCACAGCGACGGACGCATCTGCTGCAACTATCTGGTAAGCGCTCAGCAGCGCCATCAGGACCGCATCAAGGTGATTCTGGTGGGCGAAGAGTTGGGATATTAAAAAAGCAGGTTTGAATGAGGAGGAGAGAACAAAATGCTGGACAAAAAGGTAGAACAGCTGCTCAACGAGCAGATTAACAAGGAGTTTTATTCGGCATATCTTTACCTGGATTTTGCCAACTTCTATCAGTCGAAGGGACTGGACGGCTTTGCCAACTGGTACCAGATTCAGGCACAGGAGGAACGGGACCATGCGATGCTGTTTTATCAGTATCTGCACAACAATAACTGCACCGTTGTGCTGGAAACAATTGAGAAGCCGGACCAGGTATTCCAGACGCTGGCAGAGCCGCTAAAGGCAGGGCTGAAGCATGAGGAGTATGTCACCAGTCTTATCCACAACCTTTATGCGGCAGCCCATGATGTCAAGGATTTCCGCACCACCCAGTTTTTGGACTGGTTCATCAAGGAACAGGGTGAAGAAGAAACCAATGCGAACAATCTGGTCACCCGCTTTGACCTGTTTGGCAACGACCCAAAGAGCCTGTATATGCTGGACAACGAGCTGAAAGCGCGCGTATACAGTGCGCCATCGTTGGTTCTGTAAATGTTCGAGCAGCTTGAACAGTAAAATAGCAACGAGTTTAAAAAGGCTTATCGTCTGAAACTTTCAGACGATAAGCCTTTTTTGGCATCTGACGACAGAGCTGTGAATGAACAAGTGTGCTGATAGTATGTCAATAGAGCAGTTATAAGGAAAATGGTTCTTCATAAGAAAACAGTTGTTTTTATATAAGAGATTTTATGAATATATTGTTAATAAAGCATAAATTTAGCACTTTAATGCAGCAAATTCTATACAAAGTGAGGAAAAGCAAAAGAAGGGGTTGACATTGATTTACTGCTTTGATATACTAAAGCGCAAATAAAACAGACAAGCTTCTGTACAGAAAAATTGTGTTTTATTAAAAAAATAGGGGATTTAACCTAAAATTTATAAGATTTTGCTTTTTAACTAAAATTTAGCAAAGTAGAAGGAGGAAACTATGAAACGCACAACAGTAAGAGTAACTGCGGCAGCAGTGGCAGCAATGATGGCGATGGCTTCGCTGAGCGGCTGCGGCGTGATGAGCAGTGCATCTAAAGAAGTGACAACCCAATCCACAACCAGTACACAGCAGGACAGCAAAGAGATTCACGATCTGGTCCTGGCACATCTGGCATCGACAGAAATTTCCACCTTCAACCTGCTAAATTCGCAAACAAGGGCAGATGTCCAGTATCTGACCAATATGTTGGATGGTATGGTTGAGGTAGACAGCTACGGCAACATTGTTCCGGGCATTGCGACCGACTGGACGACTGAGGACGGTGGCAAAACATGGACCTTCCATTTGCGAGATAATGTCACCTGGGTGGATGTCAACGGAAACGAAAAGGCAAAGCTGACAGCAGATGACTTTATGACCGGCATGGAATGGGTACTGAACTTCCATAAAAATGATTCGGCAAACGTTTCTATGCCCAGCGATATGATCCAGGGAGCAAAGGAATATTATGAATATACAAAAACCCTCAGCAAAGAGCAGGCATACCAGCTCACAGCAGAGGACGGCTCCAAATTCCGTGAGATGGTTGGAATCGAAACGCCGGACGACTACACACTGGTCTATCATTGCACAGCAGCAAAACCATACTTTGATACGGTGATGGCATATATCTGTATGTACCCGATGGCACAGGGCATGGTGGATGAACTTGGAGTCGAAGGCGTACAGGGTATGAACAACGAAAATATGTGGTACAACGGTTGTTACCTGATGAACTCTTATGTACAGGGAAATGAAAAGCTGTTTGTACAAAATCCTGCTTATTGGGACAGCGACTGCCAGCGTTTTGATTCCATCACGGTCAAGATGGTGGAATCCAACGATGTTGCCTACCAGCTCTACCAGTCCGGTGAAGTGGACTATGTTGAGTTGAGTGAAAGTAATGTCAAAACCATCAGCAGCGATGAAAACAATCCGTACCACGACAAGATGGTGGAATGGAAAAAAACATTTGCTTCGGTGCAGATGAAGTTCAATTATGATAAGAAGAACCAGGACGGAAGCGCAGATAACAACTGGAATCGTGCAGTAGCCAATGAAAATTTCAGAAAAGCATGGTACTATGGATTGGACTTTACCGATTATTTTAGCCGTTACAATACCATCAACCCGATGAGCTGTGAGAACAATGTCTACACAATGGACGGCTTTTGCTACACCAGCGATGGCACCGATTATACCGAACTGGTAAAAAAGGAACTGGGACTTGCCGAAGAAAACGGGAAGACCCCTGTACGTCTGGACCGCACCAAAGCAGACGAATACAAACAGAAAGCAATCGAGGAGCTGACTGCGCAGGGTGTTACCTTCCCGGTAGAGGTTGATTATTACATTGCTAGCTCCAATCAAACGGCACTGGATACTGCTACAGTCCTCAAGCAGGTGTTTGAGGACAGTTTGGGAGAAGATTTTGTGACACTGAATATCGATACCTATGTTTCCAGTGTGCGCAAAGAGGTCTATGAACCACAGCTTCAATCGATTGCCATCACCGGATGGATTCCTGATTACGGCGATCCGCAGAACTATATGTCTCAGGAAACCTATGGCAATGATAATGCGTACTACACCATTTTGGTTTCGAATGCAAATGATTTGGAGGATAATGAGCAGAACAAGGCAGTTTTAGACCTGTACAAGGAGTTTACCGCTTTGGTAGAAGCAGCCGATGCAATCAGCGAAAAAGATGCACGTTATGCCGCTTATGCAAAGGCAGAGGCCTTCCTGTTAAATCATGCAATGAATATTCCAGTTTACCACGACATCGGTTGGGTGTTGACCAAGATCAATCCATACAGCCAGATGAACGCAGTTTATGGAATCCAGAACTGGAAAATAAAAAACTGGGAAACAAACGTGGATGGTTACAGCACAGAGATGTTGGCGGAGGACATTGCCGCACACAAGAGCAAATAAGCAGAAGGAGGGGGCTGAAGAGATTCTTCAGCCCTCATTTTTGATTGGATATAGTTAAAGGTATAAGTAAAGTAAACACTGAATAATATTAGAATATAGATAGAATTTATTCGGAAAACTTATATGAATATATAAATTGATATTTATATAGATAAAAATAAGCGGGATTATTATATCGAATCAAGCAGATATTTGTAGAATAATCACAGTTTTTTTAAAAAATAAGTAATATATAAGCGCAATTTTAATAATTTATCTTGACACCATCCCTTTAATTTGCTAAAATAAACAAGTAAAGCAGTTGATATAAAAATTGACTGCGTTGTGCATCCCCTGGGGGCAGTTTTGCTGCCGTCATCGAACGCGCATTGATAAAAGGAGGAAGATTATGAAAAAGACAGCATCCAGAATACTGGCATTAGCGCTGATGGCATCCCTCATCCTGAGCGGCTGCGGTTCGACCGGCACAGGAGAAAACACACAGGCAAATAACGAAAAACCGGCTTCCGGTGAAAGCAGTGCTGAAAAACCAGAAGGAGAAAGTATTGTACAGGGCGAACCAATTACCGACCTTGTTATCTCCAAGATTGCAACCTCCGAACTTTCCACCTTCAACCTGCTCAATTCGGAAACATCCGCTGACTCTCAGTATCTGACCAACCTCTGGGATGGTCTGCTGGAGGTCAACTCCTACGGTGAGCTGGTTCCGGCAATTGCAGAGGAGTGGGGAACCGAAGACGGCGGTCTGACCTGGACCTTCCATCTGCGTGACAATGCAGCATGGGTGGATGTCAACGGCAATGAAAAAGCAAAATGTGTTTCGCAGGACTTTTTGACTGCAATGGAGTGGATTCTGAACTTCCATAAAAATGACTCTGCCAACACCTCGATGCCGATGGAGATGATTGAGGGTGCTACCGAATATTATGAATACACCAAGAGCCTGAGCGCAGAAGAGGCTTATGCACTCAATGCGGGAGAAGGCTCCAAATTCCGCGAGATGGTCAAGATTGAAACTCCTGACGAGCATACGCTGGTTTACCATTGCTCGACTGCAAAACCATATTTTGATACCGTAGCAGCTTACGGATGTCTGTATCCGTTGGCACAGGGCTTGGTGGATGAACTGGGCGTAGACGGAATCAAGTCGATGAACAACGAAAATATGTGGTACAACGGCTGCTACACCATGACCTCCTATATTCAGGGCAATGAAAAGATCCTGACCAAGAACCCACTGTACTGGGATACCGATTGCACCCGCTTTGAGACAGTCACTATCAAGATGGTAGAATCCAACGACGTGGCATACCAGCTGTATCAGTCCGGCGAAATCGACGAGGTGGGTCTGACCGAGAGCAATATCAAGACCATCAGCGGCGATGAGAGCAATCCATACCACGACAAGATGATTGAGTGGCCGAACGATTTCCGTTCCTACCAGTTCCACTTCAACTATGATAAACGCAAGGAGGACGGTACACCGGATACCAACTGGAACAATGCCATTGCAAACGAAGCGTTCCGTCTGGCTTGGTACTACGGTTTGGATTTGACTCCTTCTTTCAGCAGAACTAACGCCATCAATCCGCTCAGCTGTGAGAACAACTTCTACTCGATGCCGGGCTTGCTGTATACTTCTGATGGTACCGATTACATTGAGTTGGTTAGACAGGAATTGGGTCTGGAGAAGGAAAATGGCGAGACACCGGTCAGACTGGATGCTGACAAGGCAGCCCAGTATAAAAAGCAGGCAATGGAAGAGCTGAGTGCTATCGGTGTTACCTTCCCGGTTGGTATCGACTACTATATTTCCGGTTCCAACCAGGCTGCTCTGGACAGTGCAAATGTTCTGGCACAGGCAATCTCGAACAGCTTGGGTGATGACTTTGTACAGTTGAACATCAAAACCTATGTTTCCAGCGCACAGAAAGAGATCTATGAGCCAAAGCTTCAGTCGATCAACATCTCCGGCTGGGGTGCAGACTACGGTGATCCACTCAACTACATCGGTCAGGAAACCTATGGCAACGACAGTGCATACTACACAAGAAGTCTGTCTAATGTAAATGATTTGGAAGAAAATGAGAATAACAAAGCTCTGCTGGATGCCTATAAGGAATTCAGCTCGCTGGTTGAGCAGGCAGATGCCATCCATGATGATTTGGATGCCCGTTACAAAGCTTTTGCGAAAGCAGAAGCATATTTGATTCAGCATGCTCTGACTATTCCGAACAATTACAACATTGGCTGGACACTGACCAAGGTAAATCCGTATAGCAAGATGAAGGCAATGTACGGTATTCAGAACAGCAAGATGAAAAATTGGGAAACAAATGCAGACGGCTATACTGCCGAGCAGGTTGCTGTCCTGAAGGAAGCGCACGAAAGCGGAAAATAATTTTTCTGGAATTACTGCAAAAAGGCACAGAGGATTTCTCTGTGCCTTTTTTACTTTATATTTTTGTGTAAAAACAGAAAATGAGAAGATTTTCTCTTATAAACATGATGAATTCTTTGTGTAAAAATACGTTAACATCATCGAAAGAAAAGAAGAAAAGCGGTCAAATATAGATTTTGATGATAATTTTTTATCAATTATAACAAGTTTTATCTTTACAATAGGAAAAATAAATAGTTATTATTGACAAGTAATAAAAAATTTGCTATTATGTATTTAAATTAAAGCAGATGATATATTAACTACTTTAATTAAGAAAAAAGAGTCGGCATTCTGTACCGGATCGGATGGGCAGATACACCGAAGGAGGTAAAACAATGAAAAAAACATTGTCCAGACTTCTTGCTGTTGCTTTGACCGCTTCTCTTGTATTGAGCGGTTGTGGGGGAACAGGAGCAAACAGCGGAACAGAAGAGAAAAAAGAGAACGAAACACAGCAGCCTGCAGCAGATAAGAAGGAAGAAAATAAGGAAGCGGCTGCAAGCTCCGGCGAGGAGATCAAGGATTTGTTTATCTCCAAATTGGCGACCAGAGAGTTGCAAACCTTTAACATTCTGTACACGCAGATGGCATCGGACTTTGAGAACCTGTGTAACTTGACCGATCCTCTTTTGGAGCTGGATTCCTATGGTAAGCTTGCACCATGTGTTGCAAAAGAATGGGGAACCGAAGATGGCGGTCTGACCTGGACCTTCAAACTGCGCGACAATGTAAAATGGGTTGATGTTAACGGCAATGAAAAAGCAGACTGTATCGCACAGGACTTTTTGACCGGTCTGGAGTGGGTACTCAACTTCCATAAGAATGACTCCTCCAATACTTCCATGCCAATCGAAATGATTAAGGGTGCAAAAGAGTACTATGAATACACAAAGACCCTGAGCAAGGAAGAGGCAGATGCTCTTACCGCTGGTGAAGGCTCCAAGTTCCGTGAAATGGTTGCTGCTGAAGCAAAGGATGACTACACTCTGGTTTACACCTGCATGGAGCCAAAGCCATACTTTGATACTGTTGCTACTTATTCCTGTATGTATCCGATGTCGCAGAGCATGGTCGATGAGCTGGGCGGTCCAGATGCAGTTAAAGCAATGAACAACGAGAATATGTGGTACAATGGTTGCTACACCATGACCTCCTATGTACAGAACAATGAAAAGGTATTCACCAAGAACCCGCTGTATTGGGATACCGAGTGCAAGCTGTTTGATACTGTCAACGTTAGATTGGTAGAGTCCAACGACATTGCGTTCCAGCTGTATCAGTCCGGTGAACTTGATGAAGTTCTTCTGACCGAGAGCAACCTGAAGACCATCAGCAGCAACGAAAACAACGAATACTACAACTACCTGGTAGAGAAACCGGCAGATAAGTATTCCTACCAGATTCATTTCAACTTTGATAAGTACAATGAAGATGGTACAAAAGATGACAACTGGAATACTGCAATCGCAAACGAGGCATTCCGTCTGTCTTGGTACTATGGTCTGAACCTGTCTGAATATTACAAGAGATTCAACGCCATCAATCCAATGAGCTGTGAAAACGAATGCTTCACTATGAAGGGTCTGGTTTACACTTCCGACGGCACCGACTATACCGAACTGGTTAAGAAAGAACTGGGTCTGCCGGAGATGGACGGCGAAAAGATGGTAAGACTGGATGCTGACAAAGCAGCTCAGTATAAGAAACAGGCGATGGAAGAGCTCTCCGCTCTGGGCGTTACCTTCCCGGTAGGCGTTGACTACTACATCTCCGCTTCCAACCAGACTGCTCTGGACAGTGCGACCGTATTTGGTCAGGCTCTCTCCAGCAGCTTGGGCGATGACTTTGTAAAACTGAACATCAAGACCTACGTTTCCAGTGAGCGTAAAGAAGTATTCGACCCGAAACATCACTCGATCACCATCCGTGGTTGGGGTGCTGACTACGGTGACCCACAGAACTACCTGGGTCAGCAGATGTACGGCTACGACAACGCATTCTACTCCACCGGCTACAACTACATCGTTGACGTTCCAGAGACCGAAGCAACCAAAGACCTGCTCAACTGCTACAAAGAGTTCACCAAACTGGTAGAAGAAGCTAACACCATTTATGATGATATTGATGCTCGTTATGCAGCTTATGCAAAAGCAGAAGCATACCTCATCCAGCACGGTATGGTCATCCCGGCATACTACAATGTTCCTTACTGCCTGACCAAGATCAATGTATACAGCAAGATGAACGCTATGTTCGGTAGCCAGAACGATAAGATGAAAAACTGGGAAACCAATGTAAACGGTTACACCACCGAAGAGATGGAAGCAATCGTTGCAGAACGTAATAAAAAATAATCACACTTTCAATAGGAAATCCTCCGAAAAAGGGGCAGCAGATTTGCTGTCCCTTTTTTGTTGTGTTTATTAAGAAAATATGAATAAAAACAGATGTGGAATCTTGTATAGATTGGAAGGATAAGAAAATAGGAGTAAGGATACACTTTAAAATCTATTGTCGATTTGACATATTTTAGCAGATAAAAGTGATAAAAACGACAAAATTGCTATAAAAATATTGAAATCATAAATAGTTTTTGGTATTATATACCTCGGAAGATAAAGTAAATATTTTACTTTATTCAAGTTTCTGCTGTTACCAAGGTGGGAAACCAACAGCAGACTGAACAAGCTTTTTTTAGAAAGCTGAAGGAGGACAATATGAAAAAGAGAGTATCCAAACTGCTGGCTTTGGCACTGACAGCAACGATGCTGCTGAGTGCTTGCGGCAACAACTCCGGTGAAGCAGCTGAAACCGGAAAACCGGAGGAGGAAAAAGCACCGACAGAGCAGACAGGCGACAAGGCAGAAGCTTCTGCGGACGAAATCAAGGACCTGGTCATCGCAAGACTGGCAACCCGTGAAATCGAAAGCTTCAACATCCTGTACAGCCAGACCTTTAGTGATTTTGAAAATCTGACCAACCTGACCGATCCTCTGCTGGAGGTAGACACCCATGGTAAACTGGTTGCTTGCCTGGCAGATGAATGGGGAACTGAGGACAACGGTCTGAACTGGACCTTCCATATCCGCGACGGCGTTAAATGGGTAGACATGAACGCAAATGAAAAAGCAGATGTCACATCCTATGACTTTGCAACCGGTATGGAGTGGGTACTCAACTTCCATAAGAATGACTCCTCCCATACCTCTCAGCCAATCGAGCTGATTGCAGGTGCAAAGGAATACTATGAATATACCAAGACTCTGAGCAAGGAAGAGGCTTATGCACTGACTGCCGACGAAAACTCCAAGTTCCAGGAGATGGTAGGCATCAAGACACCGGATGCAAACACCATCGTGTACACCTGCAACGGTGAAAAGCCGTATTTTGACTCTCTGGCTACCTGGGCAGGTATGTACCCAATGTCACAGGCAATGGTCGATGAACTGGGCGTAGACGGCGTCAAGGGCATGAACAACGAGACCATGTGGTACAACGGTTGCTATACCATGACTTCCTACATCCAGGGCAACGAAAAAATCTTCACCAAAAACCCAACCTACTGGGATACCGATTGCAAGCTGTTTGACACCGTTACCGTAAGAATGGTAGAGTCCAACGACGTTGCATATCAGCTGTATCAGTCCGGCGAGATTGATTCCGCCAGTCTGACCGAAAGTAACCTGAATACCATCTACAACGACGAGAGCAACCCATACCACGATTACCTGACTGAGGTTCCTGCGGACAAGTACTCCTATCAGACCCGCTTCAACTACAACAAGAAGAACGAAGACGGCACACCGGATACCAACTGGAATCTGGCAGCAGCAAATGAAGCATTCCGTCTGTCCTGGTACTACGGATTGGATTTGACCGAATACTTCAAACGCTCCAACTCTCTGGACCCACTCAGCTGTGAAAACGAATATTACAGCATGAAGGGCTTTATCTACACCTCCGATGGCACCGATTACACCGAACTGGTTAGACAGGAACTGGGTCTGCCGGAGCTCAATGGTGAAAAGATGGTAAGACTGGATGCTGACAAAGCCGCTCAGTACAAACAGCAGGCAATCGAGGAGCTCAGTGCAATCGGTGTTACCTTCCCGGTTGAAGTCGATTACTACATCTCCGGTTCCAGCCAGACTGCACTGGACAGTGCTAACGTTCTCAAACAGGTATTCTCCAACAGCCTGGGTGATGACTATGTCACACTGAACATCAAGACCTACGTTTCCAGCGGTACACAGGAGGTTTATGTACCAAGCCTGCATTCGATTACCGTTGGCTTTGGCTGGGGCGCAGACTTCGGTGACCCACAGAACTACCTGGTTCAGGAAGCATACGGCTACGACAACGCTTACTACTCCAACAGCTACACCAAGATTAACGAGGTTGAGGAAAACGAAAATACCAAAGCGCTGCTGGATAGCTACAAGGAATTTACCAAACTGATGGAAGAAGCAGATGCCATCAAGGACGATATGGATGCCCGCTATGCAGCATTTGCAAAAGCAGAAGCATATCTGATTCAGCACGGTCTGTCCCTGCCACAGAGCTACACCTCCGGCTGGACCTTGACCAAGATCAATCCATACAGCAAGATGAATGCGGTATTCGGCTGCCAGAATGACAAGATGAAGAACTGGGAAACCAACGCAAACGGTTACACCAGCGAAGAGATGAAGGCACTGGAAGAAGCATACAATGCAGAAAAATAAGTAGTTCAATGAAAAAGAGGAGCGATGCAGGAGCATCGCTCCTCTTTTTTGCATAGAATACAGAGAAGAGATATTTTAGTTTGGGTAAAAATATGGATCCGGCAACTGAAAAAATAGTTATAAAAACCACATAATTATAAGAATACACAATCAATATATATGAAAATTGTTTATACTATGGAAAATATATAGTAATGATTGACAAGAAGAAAAAAGTTTGTTATTATAAAGCAAAAGTTATACCGATTTTGAAATATCTTTTAAAATTTTAAATGTTGTTTGAGAGGCAGGATCCGGCACAAGTGGTAAACAGGAGGGTCTTGCTATTGATATGAGATCGCAGATCGAAGGAGGAACAACCATATGAAAAAGGCGTTATCCAAAATGCTTGCCATGATGCTGACAGCAGCTCTTCTGCTGAGCGGCTGCGGCGGTGGCACCACGGCAGAAAAACCTGCTGAAAACGGCGAAACCACAACAGCACAGGGCGAAGAAAAGAAAGAGGAGTCGAAGGAAGAAGCAAAACCAGAGGAAATCAAGGACCTGGTATTGAGCGGGATTGCCACTTCGGAGATGGAAACCTTTGATATTCTGTACAGCCAGAACTTCTCTGAGCTGGATATCCTGACCAACCTGCAGGACCCACTGCTGGAGGTCGACACAAAAGGTAAAGTAGTCGCTTGTATTGCAGATGAATGGGGAACCGAGGACAACGGTCTGAACTGGAAGTTCCACATCCGCGACGGAGTCAAATGGGTGGACATGAACGGCGAAGAAAAAGCCGATGTTACCTCTTACGACTTTGCAACCGGTATGGAGTGGGTATTGAACTATTACAAAAATGATGCTTCCCATACGGCACAGCCAAGTGAAATGATTGCCGGTGCAAAAGAATACTATGAGTGGACCAAAACTTTGACCGAAGAAGAAGCATACAAACTGACCGCTGACGAAAACTCCAAGTTCCAGGAGATGGTCGGCATCAAAACCCCAGACCCAAGCACCATCATCTATACCTGTACAGCACATAAACCATACTTTGATTCGATGGCAACCTGGGCAGGTATGTACCCAAGAGCACAGGCAATGGTTGATGAACTGGGTGTAGACGGTGTAAAAGCAATGAACAATGAGACCATGTGGTACAATGGATGCTATACCATGACCTCCTATGTTCAGGGCAACGAGAAAGTTCTCACCAAGAACCCGAAATACTGGGATACCGAGTGCAAACGCTTTGATACTGTTACCTACAAAATGGTAGAATCCAACGATATTGTTTACCAGATGTATGAGAATGGTGAAGTGGACAGCGTAAACCTCAGCGAAAGCAACATGATGACCATTTACAACGACCAAAATCATAAGTTCCACAACCAGTTGGTTCCAAAGAGACACGAGATTTATTCCCGTCAGATTCGTTTTAACTTTGATAAACACAATGAAGATGGCACACCGGATGAAAACTGGAACAAGGCAGTAGCCAATGAAGCATTCCGTAAATCCTGGTACTACGGTTTGAACCTGGTTGATAACTTTAAGAGAACCAACCCAATCAAACCAATGAACTGTGAAAACAACTTCTACAGCACCAAAGGTTTGTGCTACACCTCCGGCGGAGAAGATTATGTTGAGCTGGTAAGAAAAGAGCTGGGTCTGCCGAAAGAAAATGGCGAAACTCCAATCAGACTGGATGCTGACAAAGCAGCAGAGTACAAAAAGCAGGCAATGGAAGAGCTGAGTGCAATCGGCGTTACCTTCCCGGTCATGGTTGACTACTACATCGCAGGCAGCAACCAGATTGCTTTGGACTCTGCAAACGTTATGGCACAGTGCTTCTCCGACAGCTTGGGCGATGATTATGTTAAGCTCAATATCAAAACCTACATCAAGAGCTCCACAAAAGAAGTTTACACTCCAAAACTTCATTCCATCGCTGCTGGCGCAGGTTGGGGTGCAGACTACGGTGACCCACAGAACTATCTGATCCAGGAAGCATACAAATACGATAACGCTTACTATTCCGCAAAATACACCAACATCGGCAGTGTAGAAGAAAATGAGAACAATAAAGAACTGATCAACGATTACAAAGAGTTCACCAGACTGCTGGAGGAAGCTGACAACATCGTTGATGACATGGACAAACGTTACGCAGCATTTGCAAAAGCAGAAGCTTACATGATTGATAACGCTCTGGTAATTCCACAGTACTGCGGCGATGGTTGGACTCTGACCAAGATCAATCCATACAGCATGAAGAGAGCAGTATTTGGCTGTCAGAACAACAAGATGAAGAACTGGGAAACCAACAAAAACGGCTACACTGCTGAAGAGATGGAAAAACTCAAAGCGGAGTATGAAGCAAACTAATGTAAAGGTTTGTCTGGTGGAAAGAGAAAGGAAATTGGGCAATTATAAAACAAAAGAGATCATAAAAAAGCAAGCAGAAGAGAACATCTTCTGCCTGCTTTTTTATATGGATTCTTGGTTAAGTAAAAACATACATTTGATAAGTCAAAGATTCGTTTACCGAAGTAAACAAAAGAATACGAACAAACTTCATTTTTAAAACGATGAATCTGCAAGAATAAAAAGAATATCATTCATATAAAATATATTATAATTCAAATAAAGTAGAAAAGATGGATAAGAACAGTAAAATACGAGCCTCTATATTTTCTGGTTTGTGAAATTGTTTGCTCATTTTATTTTACAAAAAGAAAATATAGACAATTTATTTGCAAGTGGTATAGAATGGAGGGTCAAAAATTGGTAATAATCACCGCGTGTTTAGCAGATATGATAGATATTAATGTATAAAAAATATAATATATAATGAAAAAAATAGTGCATATTGACACACAAATGCCTTTCTGATATAATAAAATCAATTTCCAGAAGATAAAAGCAGCTCAATCCTATCTGATGAACTTTAAAAGAGAGATGGAACAGGGAGGAATTGTCTTAAGAAGAATAAAAATACATAAAATATTATATAATTGCATGAATAGTAATTCCTTCCTGCAAATTGGAAGAAGTTGGCTATATATTTTACAGACTAATCTTTAAGGTCTAAAGGAGGAAGTAAATAGTATGAAAAAAACAGCATCCAGATTGCTTGCTCTGGCTTTAACAGCGGCTCTTGTGCTGAGCGGCTGCGGCGGCGGTGGCACAACAACCGAAGAGAAACCTGCTGAAAACACCGGCAACACCACTGAACAGGGTGGCGAAAAGAAGGAAGAGGCAAAGAAAGAAGAAGCTGCTGCTCCGGCATCGGGGGATGAGATCAGTGACCTGGTTATCTCCAAGCTGATTACCCGTGAGTTGGAAACCTTCAATATCCTGTACTCGCAGAGAGCAGAAGATGGCGAGAACCTGACCAACCTGGTAGACGGTCTGCTCGAAGTTGATACAGACGGTAAACTGGTTCCAGGCATCGCAGAAGAATGGGGAACCGAGGATGGCGGTTTGACCTGGACCTTCAAGATTCGCCAAGGTGTGAAGTGGGTAGACGTCAACGGCAATGAAAAAGCGGAGTGTACCGCAAAAGACTTTGCTGCCGGTCTGGAGTGGGTTATGAACTTCCACAAGAACAACTCCTCCAATACCTCCATGCCTTTGGAAATGATAAAAGGTGCAAAGGAATACTATGAATACACCAAGACCCTCAGCGAAGAAGAAGCATTTGCTTTGAACGCAGAGGAAGGCTCCAAATTCCGCGAGATGGTCGGACTGGAAACCCCGGATGACTATACGTTGGTTTATCATTGTATCACCCAAAAACCATACTTTGATACTCTTGCTACCTATAATTCCCTGTATCCAATTTCCTCGGCAATGATAGAAGAGCTGGGCGGTCCTGCTGGCGTTAAGTCGATGAACAACGAAAATATGTGGTACAACGGCGCTTACACCATGACCTCCTACATCCATAACAACGAGAAGATTTTCACCAAGAACCCACTGTACTGGGATACCGAGTGCAAACGCTTTGATACCGTTACCATCAAGATGGTTGAGTCCAACGACATCTCCTTCCAGCTGTATCAGAACGGTGAAATCGATTATGTTGACCTGTCCGAGGCACATATCAATACCATCGCAAAAGATCCAAGCAACAAATACTATAACTACATGGTACCGGCAGTTCCTTCCAAGTACTCTTACCAGTTCCACTTCAACTACAATAAGAAAAAAGAAGACGGCACACCGGATAAAAACTGGAACACTGCAATCGCGAACGAAGCATTCCGTAAATCCTGGTACTACGGTCTGAACCTTTCCGATTACTGGAAGAGAACCAATGCCATCGACCCAATGGTTTGTGAAAACAACTTCTATACTATGAAGGGCCTGGTTTATACCACAGACGGCACCGAATACACCGAACTGGTTAAGAAGGAACTGGGTCTGGGCGAAACCAATGGTAATACTCCAGCCAGAGTTGACCCAGCAAAAGCAGAAGAATATAAGAAACAGGCAATCGAAGAGCTGACCGCTCTGGGCGTTACCTTCCCGGTTGAAGTGGATTACTATATCTCCGCATCCAACCAGGTAGCCCTCGACTCTGCGAACGTAATGGCACAGGCATTCTCCGATGGTTTGGGCGATGACTATGTCAAATTCAACATTAAGACCTACGTTTCCAGCAACAGAAACGAAGTTGTACAGCCACATCTGCACTCCTTTGTTACCAACGGCTGGGGCGCTGACTACGGTGACCCACAGAACTACCTGGGTCAGGAAGTTTACGGCAATGACAACGCATACTATTCCGCAAACTACTCTTACATTAACGAGCTGACCGAAGAAACCCCGGAGAACAAAGTTCTGCTGGATACCTACAAAGAGTACACCAAGATGGTAGAAGCTGCCGACGCTATCACCGACGATTTGGATGCTCGTTATGCTGCATACGCAAAAGCAGAGGCTTACCTGCTGGATCATGTACTGGTTCTGCCATGTAACTATTCCATCGGCTGGTGCTTGAGCAAGATTGACAACGATACCAAGATGTACGCAATGTACGGCGCACAGAACGAAAAGATTAAAAACTGGGCAACCAATTCTGCCGGCTACACCTCCGAAGAAAAAGGCGTAGCAGAACAGATCAAAGCATTTACCGAGAGCAAATAAGCCTTGATTGCACAGCGAAACAAAGAATTTTGTAAAAAAGACCTCCTTTTTGGAGGTCTTTTTTTGCAATTTTCATTTTCGGAAGATGTAAAAAGTTTGTAAAAACATTGTGAGGGAGTTGAAAATTATAGACAATTTGTTAAGGAATTTGTGAAAAGATTGGCGATAGTATACGAAGCTTTCGTAAGATTCACCGATAAAAAATACTAAAAAAATAACTATATAATGAAAAATTTAGTATATATTGACAGGGGTGAAAGCTTTTGATATAATAATTGTATCAGAAACAGAAATCATTAGAAAATAGATGGTCTGTTTTGATGAACTATCCGTATCTGCGTTCAAGAAAAGCTGCCTTTTTCCGAATTGGAGAGGGGAAATGGGGCGGCTGGATTTTTTCGCAGATTTGCATTGGTAGTAGGTTCTGTCCTGCAAAAGGAACAGACGTGGCTATATATCTTACAGACTGATTAAGGTCAAGGGAGGAAGTAAACAATATGAACAAGACAGTATCCAGATTGCTTGCTCTGGCTATGACAGCATCCCTCGTGCTGAGCGGTTGCGGCGGCGGTGGAACAACAACCGAAGAAAAACCTGCTGAAGGCGGCAACACCACCGAGCAGAGCGGTGAGAAGAAGGAAGAAGCAAAGAAAGAGGATAAGAAAGAAGCCTCTAAAGACGAGATTAAAGATTTGGTTCGTCCGATTATTGCATCTCGTGAGCTGGAAACCTTCAACATTCTGTACTCTCAGAGAGCTGAGGACTATGAAAACCTGAGCAACCTGGTAGACGGTCTGCTGGAAGCTGACCCAGAAGGTAAACTGGTTCCATGTATCGCTAAAGAATGGGGTACCGAGGATGGCGGTCTGACCTGGACCTTCAAACTGCGCGACAATGTAAAATGGGTAGACGTCAACGGCAACGAAAAAGCTGCTTGTAATGCACAGGACTTCGCAACCGGTCTGGAGTGGGTACTCAACTTCCACAAGAACGACTCCTCCAACACCTCCATGCCAATCGAAATGATTAAAGGTGCTTCCGAGTACTATGAATACACCAAATCCTTGAGCAAAGAAGAAGCTTATGCTCTCGGTGCAGGCGAAGGCTCCAAGTTCCGTGAAATGGTTGGTCTGGAAACCCCAGATGATTACACTGTTGTTTACACATGTATTTCTCCAAAGCCATACTTCGACTCCCTGGGCGCATACGCTTGTCTGTACCCAGCTCCTCAGGCTCTGATCGATGAACTGGGCGGTCCAGATGCCTTCAAGTCGATGAACAACGAAAATATGTGGTACAATGGTTGCTACACCATGACCTCCTACATCCAGGGCAACGAGAAAACCTATACCAAGAACCCGCTGTACTGGGATACCGAGTGCAAACTGTTTGATTCTGTTATCTTCAAGATGATTGAGTCTTCTGAGATTGGTTATCAGCTGTATGAAAATGGTGAAGTTGACCACTGTGGTCTGACCGAGTCCCAGCTGAATACCATCGCAAAAGACCCGAACCACAAATTCTACAATTATCTGGTTCCGGCAACTCCAAACAAATACTCCTATCAGATTCACTTCAACTACAACAAGAAGAATGAAGACGGCACACCGGACAAGAACTGGAATACTGCAATCGCAAACGAAGCATTCCGTAAATCCATATACTATGGTCTGGATATGACAGACTACTGGAAGAGATCCAATGCAATCGACCCACTGTCCTGTGAAAACAACTTCTACACCATGAAAGGTCTGTGCTACACCTCTGATGGAAAAGACTACCTCGAACTGGTTGAGAAAGAAATGGGTCTGCCAGAAAGCGATGGCAAAACACCACGACGTGTAGATAAAGCAAAAGCAGAAGAACTGAAAAAACAGGCAATGGAAGAACTGAAGGCTCTGGGCGTTACCTTCCCAGTTTCTCTGGACCACTACATCTCCGGTTCCAGCCAGGCTGCTTTGGACTCTGCAAACGTACTCAAACAGTGCTTCACCAACAGCTTGGGCGATGACTACATCGTTCTGAACATCAAGACCTACATCAAATCCAACAGACAGGAAGTTTTCATTCCTCACCTGCATTCTGTAGCTCTGAACGGTTGGGGCGCTGACTACGGTGACCCACAGAACTACCTGGGTCAGGAAGTTTACGGCAACGACAACGCATACTACTCTGCAAACTACTCCTACATTAACGAAATCACAGAAGAAACCCCAGAGAACAAAGCTCTGCTGGATACCTACAAAGAGTACACCAAGATGGTAGAAGCTGCTGATGCAATCGTTGACGATATGGATGCTCGTTACGCTGCATACGCAAAAGCAGAAGCTTACCTGCTTGACCATGCTCTGGTTATCCCACAGAACTACTCTGTTGGTTGGGTTCTCTCCAAAGTTGACAACGACAGCAAAGCATTCGCTATGTACGGTTGTGCAAACGACAAGATGAAGAACTGGGATACAAAGGCAGACGGTTATACCTCTGAGGAAAAAGGCGTAGCAGAACAGATCAAAGCCTTCACCGAAGCACAGGCATAATCAGGCTTTGTAAGGAACGATTCTAATATTGACAAAAAGGACCTCCTGTAAGGGGGTCCTTTTGTTGTTTTTTTTATGGAGAAATTTTTCCTTTGTTTGTTATTCTGTGATAAATATACTGGGAAATATATACAATTTGTGTTAGTATTCGCATGAAAATTAGTAATAATACCATAATTTTTGGTAATAATCACCGACAATCAAGCACAAAAAAAGAGCGATACAATAAAAAAATTAGGCTATGTTGACAGAATAGAAAGCTTTTGATATAATGGTTCTCGTCCGTAAAAGACAAATTTAGAATTTTTGTGCTTTGTTTTATATAAAAATCCATGGAAAACATTCAAACAAAAATTGTGATTTTCTGATAGATGATGGAAGAAAATCCATAAAATCTTGCTTGGTGTTACAGTGGTGGTTGGTTCCCCAAGGCTCCGGTGGTGTAGCTTGCCGAAAGGGAATGAGCTATAAATTTTACAAAACTGCTTTTTTGCAGTCGAAGGAGGAAGTAAAGAAAATGAACAACAAATTATCCAGAATGCTTGCTCTGGCAATGGCAGGCGCCCTTGTATTAAGTGGCTGCGGTGGCAGCGAACAGGGTGGAAATACCAATTCCGAAGGCGGATCGGCTTCGGCAGAGGAAAATTCCAAAGAACGCATCACCGACCTGGCTCTTCCTGTGGCTGTCAGCCGTGAGCTGGAAACCTTCAACATCCTGTACTCCCAGAGAGGCGAGGACAGCGAAAACCTGACCAACCTGGTTGACGGTCTGCTGGAGGTTGACGAAAAAGGTAAACTGGTTCCTTGTATCGCAGAAGAATGGGGAACCGAGGACAACGGTCTGACCTGGACCTTTAAAATTCGTCAGGGTGTAAAATGGGTCGATGTCAATGGCAACGAGATGGCAGACTGTAATGCACAGGACTTTGCTGCCGGTCTGGAATGGGTACTCAACTTCCACAAGAACGACTCTTCCAACACCTCCATGCCGCTGGAGATGATCAAAGGTGCAAGAGAATACTACGAATACACTAAGACCCTGACCAAAGACGAGGCTTATGCTCTGAACGCAGAGGAAGGCTCCAAATTCCGTGAGATGGTTGGTCTGGAAACACCGGACGACTATACTCTGGTTTATCATTGTCTGGCAGAAAAACCATACTTTGACTCCTTAGCTACCTACAACAGCTTGTATCCGGCTCCAAAAGCTCTGGTAGAGCAGATGGGTCCGGAAGCGTATCGCGCAATCAACAACGAAACCATGTGGTACAATGGCTGCTACACTATGACTGAATACCTGCAGGGCAACCAGAAGGTATACACCAAAAACCCAATGTACTGGGATCAGGATTGTACCCTTTTTGATACAGTCACCTTTAAGATGACCGAGTCCGGCGACATCAGCTACCAACTGTACGAAAACGGCGAGGTAGACTATGTTGGTCTGGGCGAAGCGCGCATCAACACCATCGCAAAAGACCCAAGCAATCCGCTGTACAACTACATGGTACCGGATGCTCCACAGAAACGTTCCTTCCAGTTCCACTTCAACTACAACAAGATGAAGGATGACGGCACACCGGATGACAACTGGAACAAGGCAATCGCAAACGACTCCTTCCGTAAGGTATGGTGGTACGGTTTGGATCTGAGCAACTACTTCAAGAGATTCAACGCCATCAACCCAATGATCTGTGAGAACAACTACTACACCATGAAGGGTCTGTGCTACACCTCTGACGGCAAAGACTATGTTGAACTGGTAAGAGATGCAATGGGTATGAAAAAAGAGGATGGAAAGACCCCTGCAAGACTGGACAAGGCAAAGGCAGAACAGTACAAGAAACAGGCAATGGAAGAACTGAGTGCACAGGGAGTTACCTTCCCGGTTCAGGCAGATTACTACATCCTCGCTTCCAGCCAGACTGCTCTGGACAGCGCTAACGTTCTCAAACAGGTATTCTCCGACAGCTTTGGTGATGATTTCATCCAGCTGAACATCAAGACCTTCATTAAGAGCCTGCGTCAGGAAGTTGTACAGGCACACCTCCAGTCCTTCGTTAACAATGGTTGGGGTGCAGACTACGGCGACCCACAGAACTTCCTGGGTCAGGAGCTGTACGGCTATGACAACGCAGACTACTCCACACATTATTCCTACATCAATGAAGTAGAAGAAAATGAATCCACCAAAGAGCTGCTGGAAACCTACAAAACCTTCACCAAAATGGTAGAAGAAGCCGATGCAATCACCAACGATATGGACGCACGCTATGCTGCATACGCAAAAGCAGAGGCTTATATGCTGGATCATGTTCTGGTTCTGCCTTGCGACTACGAAATCGGTTGGGCTTTGAGCAAAGTTGACAACGACAGCAAGATGAACGGTATGTTCGGTATCCAGAACAACAAGATGAAGAACTGGGAAACCAAGAAATCCGGCTACACCTCTGAAGAAAAAGGCGTAGCAGATCAGATCAAAGCATTCACCGAGAGCCTGTAAGCAATCGGTGCAAACCATAAAAAAAGACCTCCCGAGGGAGGTCTTTTTATGTGTGTGTTTTATTTGATTTCAATCAATTCATATTCACGGCTGCCCATGCCCATTTTGACAGCGTGTTCCAAACAACTTTCCCAGTTGGTGTCGGGATGGGTATCGGTGAAGTGGTCGTGGTGGCAATGTTCTTTTTCCGACAGAACACTGCCTTCGATGACCGGCTGACGGTTGACCGCATCGGCACATGCCTGGTCGAGTGCTACCGGGTCAAAAGAGGCAAACATACCAATATCAGGAACGATTGGAATATCGTTTTCGGCATGGCAGTCGCAGTAAGGAGAAACGTCGATGACCAAGCTGATGTGGAAGTTCGGGCGACCGTGGATGACAGCGTAGGTGTATTCGGCAATTTTGTAGTTAAGGATGTCATTGGCTTCATCGGTGCCGGCTTTGACCGCATCTTCCGGGCAGGCACCGATGCAGCGTCCACAGCCTACACATTTGTTGTGGTCGATGAAGGCGCGCTTTTTGGCGTTTTTGCGTTCAGCTCGGCTGCCCGGGCGGTTTTTACCGGTATAGTCTACAAAGCTGATGGTATCGTGCGCACAGTTTTTGCGACATTCTCCGCAGGAAATGCAAAGCTCGGGATGTACGTTTGGTTTGCCGCTGCTGTGCATTTCCATCTTGCCGGCGCGGGAGCCGCAGCCCATGCCCAGATTTTTGAAGGCGCCGCCAAATCCGGTGGATTCATGACCTTTAAAATGGTTGAGGGAGATGACGATGTCGGCATCCATGACCGCACGTCCGATTTTGGCTTCCTTCACATATTCCCCGTTGACCGGCACCAATGCTTCGTCGGTGCCCTTCAAGCCGTCGGCAATGATGACATGGCAGCCGGTGGCAAAGGGATTGTAGCCGTTTTCATAAGCGCTGTCCAGATGGTCCAGTGCATTTTTGCGGCGTCCGACATACAGGGTGTTGCAGTCGGTCAGGAAAGGCTTGCCACCCAGTTCTTTGACCAGGTCCACAATGACCTTTGCATAGTTTGGGCGCAGATAGGCAAGGTTGCCCGGTTCGCCAAAATGAATTTTGATAGCAGTGTATTTGTTTTCAAAATCAATGTTGGCAATACCTGCTTCGCGCACCAGATGATTGAGCTTTTTCAGAAGATTTGTTCCGGCATTTACCTTCATTGAGGTAAAATAAACTTTAGACTTTTCCATTTTTTTCTTCCTCCTTATGAAAGGGGTTGCTCCTTTTCTTAAAAACAACTTTATTATAGCATATTTCGGGAAATTAGAAAATCCCTTTGAATTTTTGAATAAAATATTTCAAAATACGGAATTATTGGTAGGGGTGTGCAGAAAAATCGCTGTTTTTATAAAAACAAGAAGGATTTCTTGTAGATATTTACAAGGTTTTTTCTGGAAAATGCGGACAAAAGCGGAATTTAATAAAAAGTAATTGTGCAAAATGATAAATCGTGAAAAGTTAAACAGTTGAAATTTGTAAAGAAAGTGCTATAATGAGGAGGACATAAGCAGAGTAGACAAACAGGCGTTAAGTGTTCGGCAAACGGGGAGTTGTTGCTGGGACGAAAAATCCTAAACAGGATTTGCGGTCTGTCTGTCGCATCCCGCTGTTACATACAAGGAGCATATCTCCAAGTTTGTACAGCCGTCAAATTTGTTTAGGAGGTATGATTCTTATGAGCTTTATGTCAAATGAATGTGGGGGAACCTTATCGATCTCCCAAAAATTTCGTCAGTCTGCACAGGAGCTGAAATCTGTGCGCACCCTGACCGGTGTTTCGATGCTGTTGGCAATGAGCATCGTCATCTCGTTTGTGGGTTCGGTTCGTTTGACCGAAACACTGAAGATTGGGTTGGGGTATCTGATCACCGCGCTGCTGGGTATGTTGTATGGACCGTTTACAGCAGCGATTGCAGCAGGAGCCGGAGACATCATCAAGTATCTGCTCAAGCCAGACGGAGCGTATTTCTTTGGCTTTACCCTGACAGCGATGTTGGGTGGAATGGTGTATGGATGTTTCTTGTACCGGGAAAAATGCACCATCTTTCGTGCGATTGCATCCAAGAGCTTAATTTCGTTGCTGCTCAACTGCTGCTTGAACACCTTTTGGATTTCCCTTTTGTATGGAATGCCGTTTTTGGGTGCATTGGGTCCAAGGGTGATTAAAAATGTTGTGGCACTGCCGTTTGAAATCATTCTGTTGTATATTGTACTCAACGGAATGTCCAAGGTGGTAGACCGCGCTCGATTACATTAAAAACCAGAAAACCTTTATAACGGCAAGGGCTGCAAGAGGATGAAACCTTTTGCAGCCCTTGTTGTTTTGTAAAAGATAGACGGAAAAACTGGATGATTTATAGGAAAATCGACAGCATGATTTTGCAGAACTTCGCTAAAAAAGGGAAAAAACTTGACAAGTAGACTAAAAAAGAGTATTTTTAAAGAAGGATTTTAATGCAATAACTGCAGATGGAATTATAGATATGGAGTGACGATATGCTCGAATTAAAAAATATTTCTCTGAGTGTAGAGGATGAATTTAGCAACAATACACAGAAGGAGATTCTGCGTGACATCAGCTTCACCGTTGACAGCGGAAAATTTGTAGTCATTACCGGACCAAACGGCGGAGGAAAATCCACCCTGGCAAAAACCATTGCCGGAATTCTTCAGCCGGAAAAGGGACAGATTTTGCTCGATGGTGAGGACATCACCGGTATGAACATCACCGAACGTGCCAACAAAGGCATCAGCTTTGCTTTTCAGCAGCCGATTCGTTTTAAGGGCATCACCGTGCGCGATTTGATTGGTCTGGCAGCGGGCAAGGAAATCAGCGACTGTCAGGCTTGCTCCTACCTCAAGCAGGTGGGACTGTGTGCAAAGGATTATATCGACCGCGAGGTCAACGCAAGCCTTTCCGGCGGCGAAATCAAACGAATCGAGATTGCCACTGTTATGGCGCGTAAAACCAAGCTGAGCATCTTTGACGAGCCGGAGGCAGGCATCGACCTGTGGAGCTTCAACAATCTGATTGAAGTGTTCCGCGATATGCGCCGGGAAATCAACGGCTCGATCATCATTATTTCCCATCAGGAGCGAATTCTGGACATTGCCGATGAAATCATTGTCCTGGCAGACGGAAAGATTTCAGCGCGAGGCACCAAGGAGCAGATTTTGCCGCAACTGCTGGATGAAAACTGTCAGTACTGCCCAAAGGGAAGAGGACCGCTGTTTGAACAAGGGGGAAATTGTGATGAATGATATTACCAAAAAACTGTTGAGTATGATTTCGGATATTTCCGGTGAGATCAAGGGAGCTTTCAACATCCGCGAGGACAGCGGCTGCGCAGGCAGACAGTCCAGTGAAAATGTTGACATTGTGCCAAAGGTCGGACAACCCGGCATCGACATCATTATCAAGCCGAACACAAAGGAAACCGTCTATATTCCTGCCTGTGTGACCAAGAGCAATGTGGATGACTTGGTGTATAACGACTTCTATGTGGGAGAAAATTCGGACATCGTTATCGTGGCAGGCTGCGGCGTCCATGTGGACGGCGAGGAAGATTCCCAGCACAACGGAATCCACCGCTTTTTCCTCTCCAAAAATGCGCGAGTGCGCTATGAGGAAAAGCACATCGGCATCGGCGATGGCACCGGCAAACGCATCATCAATCCGAAGACTCATATCGAGATGGCAGAAGGCAGCTACATGGAGATGGATACCGTGCAGATCAAAGGAGTGGACTCCACCAAACGGGAAACCACAGCCGTTCTGCAAGGGGATGCTAAGCTGATTATCCGCGAAAAGATTATGACCCATGGGGAGCAGCGTGCAGAAACCTACTTCAAGGTGGATTTGGACGGGGCAGATTCCAGTGCAGATTTAGTCTCCCGCTCGGTTGCAAAGGGCAATTCCTACCAGTATTTCCGCTCCATCATCAACGGAAACAACCGCTGTGCAGGTCACTCGGAGTGTGATGCCATCATCATGGAAAAGGGTGTGGTCAGCGCTGTACCGGAGCTGACCGCCAACGACATCGACGCTCAACTGATTCACGAGGCAGCAATCGGCAAGATTGCCGGTGAGCAGTTGATCAAGCTGATGAGTCTGGGTCTTACCTCGGAGGAAGCAGAAGCAAAGATTGTAGAGGGCTTCTTAAAGTAAAGTAAGTAAAGAAAAATCCCGAACCGACCGGTTCGGGATTTTTTTATGGATTCTTTTGGTTAACGTTTCCTTCTGGGTGGGTTGGATGAGGACGGGCTGCGCTGTTGTGCGCTGTTTTGTTGCAGCTGCTGGCGCCGTGCCTCCGCTGCACGCTTGCGTGCGATGCGTTTTTTATACTTGCGCTTGTTGTGGAAGCGAACAATCAGGAGCAGGATGAGCAGCACCAAAAAGATGATGAAGACAATCTTGACAACATTGAAGATTTTGGTAAACAGCTCCTGGCGTGCCTGTTGCTTTTGTGCTTTGATTTCGTTAAAGGTCAGTACATTTACCTTTAGCTTCAGTGCCGCCATGGTGGGGACCATGTACTGTGCTGCTTCCTGCATACGGCTGTTGGAAATGGAGAAGGTGATAGTCGATGCCATCGCCTCATCCTGATAGTATCTGCCAGGGATGTCAGAGGTGAGGACAATGTCATCCTTGCTAAAGTTTTTGTGCAGCAGGACGGTAAAATCCGAATCGGTGGAATAGGTAGCATTTCCGATATATTCGCTGCCTTCAGTTCCTTCGCTGCGTGTGCTGTAAACCGGCGTGCGGAAGCCTTCGGGAGCTAATTCAGCGGCAGTGTAGGTGATGGGAGTGAAATTGCCGTAGCAGTAGTTGAACAGATTGGTCATGTCGGTCTGCAAAGCATAGGCACTGCTGCCGGTGCAGTTGAGAGCAACACAGATCAGTCGTACGCCATCCCGCTCCACCACAGAGACACCGGTATAATTGCCCTGGGTGGTGTGACCGACCTTCATGCCCAGAATACCGTTGTAATAGTTTTCGCTGGAGGAGAGCATCATGCTTTCGTCGCTGTTGCGTCGCCAGTTTCTGGGCAGAGATTGTTTGTTGGTGGGCTCCATCGAATATTCGGTCTGACCGAAATATTGCAGGAAGTTGGGTGTCCCCAGTGCGTAGCGGGTAATCAGTGCCATGTCATAGGCGGTGGTGTACTGATTTTCATTGTACAGTCCATGTGGATTAACAAAATTGGAATTGACACATCCCAGCGATTTTACCTTTTCATTGAGAATCTCCATAAATCCGGCTGTGTAACTGGTGGAGCCGTCCTCCATCGCAACCGAACGGTTTGCCAATTTAGCAGCACAGTCGGCAAGGGAGTTGGCAGTATCGTCGGCGGATTGAATCAGCGAGCCGTACAACAGGTCACGAATCTTAACCACCTCATCCTGGGTGATGGCAACATAGGTGCCGTTGCTGAAGCGGTAAGATTCGGGATAGGTGGGAAAGACATCTTCGGTGGTAATGGTGTAGCTGCCTTCCGGGTCCACATACTCCAAAGCCAGGGCGGAGGTGAGCATCTTGGTGATGTCACCGGGATACTGCCGTTTGTCCGGGTTTTTGGAAATCAAAATCTGACCGGTTTCAGCGTTCATCACGATATAGGAATCGGAAGTGATGGTGGGCAGAGCTGTCACGGTGTTGTCTGCTGTGCCGGTGGTACCGGTCGTGCCAGCAGTGCCGGTAGTGCCGGTAGTGCCGGAAGCATCGGGCGTTCCGGTGGTACCATCGGTTCCGGTTGTGCCAGTGGGATTGTTGGTTGTGCCCTGTGCAGGTTGCTGCTCGGTAGTAGGCGGTGTAGTCGTGCCGGTTTGCGGGGTAGTAGCAGCCTGCGCGAAGGCGGGCAACGCCATTTGGCAGGCAAAAACAAGGCTGAGGGCAACACTGAGTACACGTCTGAGTGGTCTGGAGATGATTTTTTTCAACAGAGGAACCTCCTAATCTATCTCGATTTTTGAATTTTTAAATATTCTTTACTCTATATCTTAGCATAACTTCCGCGAAAAAAGAAGGACTTTCGATTACTTTTTATCAATTATGTGACAATAATCAGAGAAAAATCTGGAAGGTGGAATAAATATTCTCGAGCAGGAGCAAAATAAGAGCGGAAAAAGACAGTAGAATCCGGTTTTTCCACAGATTCTTTTTAGAAAGAAGGATGAACGATGAGTAAATTGACCTGTCATGTAACCAGCTGCGCAAGCAATCAGGATTGCTGCTGCTGTCAGCCTGCCATCAAGGTGCAGGGAAGAGGAGCCTGCCGATGCAGCGAAACCGAATGTCAGAGCTTCCACAAAAAAGGAACGGGAGAAATCTCCAATGCAACCCAGTTTTCCCATCCAAACCCAGACTGTATGATCAAATGCACTGCCGAGCGCTGTGTGTACAACACCCAGGGCAGCTGTACCGCCGAGCAGGTGGACATCAGCGGACACGGCGCACAGGAGCGCTGTGAAACCAGCTGCAAAAGCTTTCGCGCCAGATAGGTCTTATAGACAAAAAACATTCGGCGTTTGATTTGGAAGGATACCGTATAAAAGGACACCCCATCTGCTTGAAAACAGATGGGGTGTTTTCCGTTAAAAACCTTCGGGTGGTTCGTGGCCTTCCTGGGAGGAAGAAGGAAAGGGATGTGCAAAGCCAACGGTTCCCACCCAACTGGCTCCTGCCTGTCGCAGAGCCTGGGCGCAGGCGAGCATAGTGGAGCCGGTGGTGATGACATCGTCCACCAGCAGGATGCGTTTGCCGGAGACCTGCTGTTCATCCAGAACGCGGTAGACACCCTGCAAATTGGTGCGCCGTTCTGCTGCGCTCAAGGTGTGCTGGGCAGCGGTAGCGGCAGTCTTTTCCAAAAGCTGTTGACAGGGCAGATGCAGCTGTTTGGCAAGCTCTTGCGCAATCAGCTGTGCCTGATTGTAGCCTCGTTTTCGTTTGCGCTTTGTGTGTATGGCAACTCCGCAGAGCAAATCCGGCTTTTCTTCCAATAAGGCAGGACCGAGGTGCTGTGCCATCAAAATGGCAAAAACGCGCGCTAACTGCGGCTGGTTTTGAAACTTGAGCCGATGCACCGCCTGCGCAGCTTCGTGGGAGTAATCGGCAAAGGCAAAGCAGGCATCCAGTCCATCCAGAAAAAAGGCAGGATGGTCACAGGCAAGGCTGTTTTTGCAGCGGGAACAGCAGCGGCGCTCGGCAGGGATAATCTCTCCGCAGAAGGGGCAGCGGGAGGGCCAGAAGAAATGCAGCAGCTTTCGCAATGGTACCAAAGTGGACATAGCAGCCATCGCTTATGCCTGTAGACCGATGAGGGCAGCACCGATAACGCCGGCGTCGTTGCCCAGCTCGGCAATGCGCACCTCGGTACGGTTTTGAGAGAAGCGGTCGAAGCAGAAGCGGTTCATGTGTTCGCGAATCGGGCGCAGCAGGTTTTCTCCCTGCTTGGAAACGCCACCGCCCAGACAGATGATTTCCGGCTGGAGGGTATTGACCGCGTTGACAATCACTTCGCTCAGAACACCGGTGTATTCTTCCACCGCAGCCTGACCGGCTTTGTCGCCCTGGGCAGCTGCATCAAAACAGGTGCGTCCGTCGACCTTGTCGATGTCTCCGTCGCACAGCTTCCACATCAGGGAATCCGGGTTTTTGTTCATCTGCTCTTTGGTGGTCAGAATCAGTCCGGTAGCGGAGCAGTAGATGTCGATGCAGCCCTTGCGACCGCAGGTGCACTGGCGTCCGTTCAGGCAGATGACCGAGTGTCCGAACTCGCCGCCGGCAAAGCCGTAGCCGTTGTAGATTTTGGAGTTGATGATGATGCCGGAGCCGACACCGGTGCCCAGCGTGATGGCAAGCATATTTGAGATGTGTTTGCCATCCTTCATTCTGCCGGCGCCTGCCATAAATTCGCCGTAGGCTGCCGCATCGGCATCATTGGCGATAAAGACCGGCTTGTGCAGCTCGTCCTCCACCATCTTTCCGATGGGGACATTCTGGAAATAGAGGTTGCTGGCGTAGATGACTTCCTTCTTCTGGTTGTCCACAATGCCGGGAGAGCCGATGCCCACCATTTCAATCTGCTCCATTGGGACACCGGCATTTTGTGCGGCGGTGCGGGCAGCTTTTGCCATACTTTTAGCAATTTCTATAGCAGGGCGTCCTACCAGGGTTTTTTCGCTGGCTTTGGCAATCAGTTGAAACTGTTCGTCCACCACGCCTGCGACGATGTTGGTTCCGCCCAGGTCGATGCCGATGTAATATTTCATCATAAAAACACTCCTTTAGGTTGGGTTTGTTTATTTTTCATCAATTCTTACTTTATCATAGCATCCACTGGCTTTCTTTTCAATTCCTTTTTTCAAGATTCCTAAAAAATGATGGGATTTTGCACAAAACGCTGCGCAAAATTGTCATCGGAAATGACGAAAAAAGCTTCAAAAACAGGAAAAGCGTTCGAGACAAATGGTCAAAAACGCAGGAGAGTCAGCATTGACGAAAATGCCGGAAAATTGTATAATAAAGGATAGTATTTAAACTGTTTACAAAGAAATGCCTGTCGAAAAAGCAGAAAATCTTATGAATACCGATGGAAAAACGCAAATAGTCTGTGGGGATGAAGACAGAATGGAATAACGGCAGGCAAAAGACAGATATTTATCGGAAAACAATTACTTTGATTGGAATACAGGGGAGCTACAGAAATGGGAAAACAGTTAGTGGATACACAGCCGAACAGCAAGCCGCCTGTGGTGGTTTCTCGGGAGGAGATGATGCGGCAGTGGCAGATGGCAGGAGAAAACCGTCAGCTGCTGGTGCATCGGATGGGACGCACACCGCGGGCGTGGGTCAGAACCTTTGGCTGTCAGGGCAATGTGGCAGACAGTGAAAAAATCATGGGAATGCTGCTGGACATGGGCTGTGAACCGGCGCAGCAGGAGGACCAGGCGGATATTATCCTGTACAACACCTGTGCCATCCGAGAAAATGCACAGGTCAGACTGTTAAGCATGGTCGGAGAGCTCAAACGCCTGAAGGCGGCAAATCCTTCTATCATCGTGGGTCTGTGCGGCTGCATGATGCAGCAGAAGGAGATGGTCAACCAGATTCGGGTCAGCTATCCGTTTGTTGAGCTGATTTTTGGAACCCATGTGCTGTACACCCTGCCGGAGCTGATCAACCGACTGCTCAAAGGGGAGCGCAGGGTGGTCAACTACTTTGAAGGAGAAGGCAGAGAAAACCCGATTGCGGAGGGACTGCCGATGCGCCGCGCAGATGGCGTGCAGGCTTCTTTGCAGATTATGTACGGATGCGACAATTTCTGTTCGTACTGTATCGTCCCCTATGTGCGCGGCAGAGAAGTCAGCCGTGAACCGCAGGAAATCTTGCAGGAAGCAAAGGAAATCATCGCTCTTGGTTACAAGGAAATCCTGCTGCTGGGTCAGAATGTCAATTCCTACGGCAAAGGGCTGTCGCAGCCAATCAATTTTACCCAGCTGCTTTCTCAAATCGAGTCACTGGAGGGAGATTTCCGCATCCGATTTATGACCTCCCATCCAAAGGATTGCACCAGGGAATTGATTGACCTGATTGCACAAAGCAAAAAGATTTGCCACAACATCCATCTTCCGGTGCAGAGCGGTTCCGATCGGGTGCTGCGCCAGATGAACCGCCGCTATACCAAAGAGCACTATCTGTCGCTGATTGAATATGCCCGCCAGAAGATGCCGGATGTCACCTTTACCACCGACATCATCGTGGGATTCCCCGGTGAAACCTACGAGGATTTTCAGCAGACGATGCAGCTGTGCCGTCAGGTGCGCTACCAGTGTATGTTTACCTTCATCTTTTCTCCGCGACCGGGCACCCGGGCAGCTTTGCTGGACGACCCAGTTCCGTACAAGGAAAAGACCCGTTGGCTCAACGAGCTGATTGCGCTTCAGCACACCATCAGTGAGGAGGACAACCGCGCGATAGAAGGCACGGTGCTGCGGGTGCTGGTCGAGCATCCCAGCGAACACCGGGAAGGCTGGATGGTCGGCAGATGTGAAAATGGGATGCTGGTACAGTTCCCGTCCACAGAGCAAAGGGTGGGTACCTTCTGTCAGGTGCGCATCACCAAAGGGCTGCGCTCAGAATATGAGGGCGAGCTGGCAGAATAAATTTTAAGCGTTGACCCTGTGCGGCATCCTGATACGGTGTAGTGCAGGAGGCAATAGATATTCAATTCTGGAGGAGATCACAATGGACATCATCACAATGGCCAGAGAGCTGGGCAAGCTGATCCAGCAGGACGAACGATACAAGAGAATCGACGCTGCAAAAAAAGCGAACGATGAGGATGAAAAGCTGCAGGAGCTGATTGCAAAATTCAACCTCAAACGTTCTGAGCTGAGCGTAGAGATGTCTCAGGAAAACAAAAATCCTGAGAAGCTCAACCAGCTGGACAAGGAGCTGAAAGCTCTGTACCAGGAAGTAATGGCAAATCCAAACATGGCTGAATTCAATGCTGCAAAAGCAGAGGTGGACGGCATGATGAACTTCATCAGCACCATCCTCTACGGTTCGGTCAACGGTGAGGATCCTGACACCATCGAGATGCAGGCAAGCTGCGGCGGAAACTGCAGCGGCTGCTCGGGCTGTCACTAATCGGAAGACAACAGCGAAGTCAGCCAGCATCCTCAGGGTGCTGGCTGACCCTGTATACAAAAACAAACCGATCGGCTGTTGTACAGAAAGGACAGGCGCTGTCCTCTGTGTATAGCAGCCACAGATCAAGTGAAGAGAGGAAACGACGATGGAAAGAAAGATTTCGAGCAAACCGGTCGATGTCAGTCGACTTTCCCCGATGATGCGCCAGTACTGGAAGGTCAAGGAGCAGTATTTGGAGCAGCTGCTGTTTTTTAGGCTGGGAGATTTTTATGAGCTGTTTTTTGACGATGCGCTGATTGCCTCGCGGGAGCTGGAGCTGACCATGACCGGCAAAGAGTGCGGTCTGGATGAGCGTGCGCCGATGTGCGGCATCCCGTACCACAGCTGCGAAAACTACATAGCCAGACTGGTCAAAAAGGGGTATAAGGTGGCAATCTGCGAGCAGATGGAGGACCCTGCCACTGCAAAAGGGCTGGTCAAGCGGGAAATCATCCGCGTGATTACGCCTGGTACCGTGCTGGAAAGCAATATGCTCGATGCAGGCAGCAATAATTACCTGTGTCTTATCTTTCGTCATCCTCAGCAGGAGTGTTTTGGCGTAGTTTTTTCGGATGTTTCTACCGGCGAGGTGTACGCTTTACAGGTGGATTCCGATTGGGAAAAGCGGGTGATCGGCGAGTTGGGCAGATTTTCTCCGGCAGAAGTTTTGCTGAATTTACCGGCGGGCAGCTGTGAGCCGCTCCAGAAGTTTTTAAGCGACCGTTTACAGGTGACCGGCGAGATTTTGGATGAAGAATATTTTGATTGGGAAAGATGCAGAAAGCTTTCGGCGGACCAGTTTGGCAGCGAGGAGATTGCGCAGCTGGAAAACAGCGGACAGCAGTCGGTCATTTTTGCGCTGGGAGCGATGATCCATTATCTGACACAGACGCAAAAGCACGGCTTGGAAAGCCTGACCCATCTGGAAATATACAGCGACGAGCAGTATATGACGCTCGATTTGACCGCACGGCGCAATCTGGAGCTGACCCGCACCCTGCGCAGCGGAGAACGCCGCGGTACTCTGTTGTGGGTGCTCGACCAGACCAAGACCCCGATGGGAAAACGTCTCATCCGCTCGGTGCTGGAAAAGCCGCTGCTTAATCCAACAGCCATCAACAAACGCCTCAATGCGGTCGGAGAACTGTTGGGTGACAGCGTTCGCTTGGATAATATCCGCCAGGAGCTGCGGGATATTTTTGATATGGAGCGGCTGATTACCCGCATTGTCTACGGACTGGTCACACCGCGGGAGATGCGCTCGCTGCAATTTACCGCACAAAAACTGCCGCAGCTCAAGCAGACGGTGGGTGAGGTACAGTCGGTCTACCTGACCCGACTGTTGGATGGGATGGATACGCTCGAGGACATCAGCAGCATGATTGAGTGCGCCATCTCCGATGACCCGCCGGCTCTTCTCAAGGACGGAGGGGTCATCCGCACCGGGTACAACGAGGAGCTGGACTCGCTGCGGGAGATTGTCCACAACACCAAGGGTGTGCTCACCGCACTGGAAAGCAGGGAGCGGGAAAAAACCGGGATCAAAAATCTGAAGGTCGGTTTTAACAATGTGTTTGGCTATTATATTGAGGTCACCCGCTCCTTCTTGTCACAGGTGCCGCCAGAATATGTTCGCAAACAGACGCTGACCGGCAGCGAGCGGTATATCACCCAGGAGCTAAAGGAGCTGGAGCAGCAGATTCTGGGTGCAAAGGACCGCATCCTGGTGTTGGAAAATAATCTGTTCGACCAGCTGCGTCAGCAGGTAGCGGTGCAGATTCATCGGGTGCAGGCGACGGCAAATGCCATCGCCTGGCTGGATTTGTACGCCAGCTTTGCCGCAGTTGCCCTCGAGCAAAACTACTGCCGACCGGATGTTGACCTGTCGGGCCGGATCCATATTCAGGATGGCAGACATCCGGTGGTGGAAAAGATGCTGACCGACACTTTATTTGTGGCAAATGACGTGCTGCTGGACAAGGCGGAAAATCAGGTGGCAATCATCACCGGACCGAATATGGCGGGTAAGTCCACCTACATGAGGCAGGTGGCGCTGATTGTGCTGATGGCACAGATTGGCAGCTATGTACCGGCTCGTTCGGCACAGATTGGTGTGGTGGACGGAATCTACACCCGAGTCGGTGCATCGGATGATTTGGCATCGGGACAGTCCACCTTTATGGTGGAGATGAGCGAGGTGGCGCAGATTTTAAAGAGCGCGACCGAGAACAGCCTGCTGATTTTGGATGAGATTGGCAGAGGAACCTCCACCTTTGATGGAATGAGTATTGCACGGGCGGTCATCGAACATATTGCCAACCGCCGCAAGCTGGGCGCCAAGACGCTGTTTGCCACCCACTACCACGAATTGACCGAGATGGAGCAGTCCTTCTTCAACATCAAGAATTATAATATCGCGGTCAAAAAGAACGGCAACGACATCTTTTTCCTGCGGCGCATCATGCGGGGTGGAACGGACGACAGCTATGGCATCGACGTTTCCCGCCTGGCAGGGATTCCCGAGGACATTATCCAGCGCGCCCAGCAGATTTTAAAGCAGCTGGAATCGGGTGCGCTCTCCGCATCCAAACAGAAGGCAAAGCAGCAGAGCGAGCAAATCCAGCTGTTGCCGCAGGAGGACAGTGAGCTGGTCAGAAGGCTCAAGGAGATCGACATCGAAAAAATCACGCCGCTTCAGGCGATGGTGCTTCTGGCAGAACTGAAGGCGCGGGTGTAACCGCAGCGGATGCCGGAAGCGGAAAAGAGGAATGAGTATGGTATTTTTTGCAGACAGGATGTATCAGCTGCGCAATGAAAAGGGATACACCCGCGAACAGTTGGCATCGGAATTGGGCTGTATGCCGCGGCAGATTCAGGATTACGAGGAGGGTAAGCTCTATCCCCATGCCATCACGATGGTGGATATTGCCGACTTTTTTGATGTATCGCTGGATTACCTGATGGGCAGGACCGAGTGCAGAGAGATCAACAAAGTCAAATAAATCAAACAAGATACAAAGGAAACGAGGTGAACGGGAATGGGAGTTATCAAGCTGCTGGACGAGCAGGTTTCCCAGCTGATTGCGGCAGGAGAGGTGGTCGAGCGACCCTCTTCGGTGGTCAAGGAGCTGGTGGAAAACGCCATCGATGCCAAGGCAAGCAAGGTGACCATCGAGATACGCCATGGCGGAGTGACCATGATTCGGGTCAGTGACAACGGAAGCGGTATCGCACCGGAGGATGTGCCGATGATGTTTCTGCGCCATGCTACCAGCAAGGTGCGCAGTCGGGAGGATTTGGGCTGTATTGCAACGCTGGGCTTTCGCGGCGAAGCGATGGCATCCATCTATGCGGTGTCCCGCATCGAGGTGCTGACCCGACAGCAGGATTGCAACGAGGGTACGCGCTATGTGGGAGAAGGCTCCCAGACCGGTCAGATGGAGCCGGCAGGGTGTCCGGTCGGTACCACTGTGAAGGTGTGTGACCTGTTTTACAACACACCGGCTCGAATGAAGTTTTTAAAGAAGGATGTACAGGAAGGAAACGCAGTGGCAGCGGTGGTGGAGCGGGTTGCGCTGTCCCATCCCGAAATCTCCTTCCAGTTTATACGGGAGGGACAGACCCGTATTCACACGCCGGGCGACGGCAAGCTGCTGTCAGCCATCCATGCGGTGTACGGGCGGGAATTTACCCGCGATTTGGCAGCGGTGGACTACACCGCAGGGCAGATTCATGTCGAAGGTTATATCGCTCTTCCGGTCGCCAGCCGTTCCAACCGCACCATGCAGACCTTTTTTGTCAACGGCAGATATGTCAAGAGCGGGACGGCGCGGGCAGCGCTGGAGGAAGCGTACAAACATTCCATCATGGTCGGGAAGTTTCCTGCCTGTGTACTCAATCTGTCCATCCCCTTCACCGAAACGGACATCAACGTCCATCCGGCGAAGATTGAGGTTCGTTTTACCAACGAGCGACCGGTCTTTGACGCCGTATATTATGCGGTGAAGGACGCGCTGAGCCGGGAGGATTATACCCCTGTGCCCAAGCAGACCAAAAAGCCGATGACCGTCTTTGACCTACAGCGGCAGCCGCAGGTGGAACAGCAGCAGCTGACACAGACACCGGCTCCTTCGCAGCCGCAGCGGGTCAGCGCGCAGCAGTACCGGCAGATGGTCGGATTGCCGCAGCAGACCGAACGCAATGTCAAAACGCAGTCGTCGGCAGCGCACAAGGCACAGCCGGATGACCGCATCACCTTCCGGGACCACGACCCGCAGACGGCAAAGTGGGAAAGGGAGCATCCGCTGATTTTGCTGGAGGAACCAAAGTTTACTCCGACTAAAAAGGGGAAGGATTCTATTCCGCAGGAGGAAAAGTGTGAAACACCGGTGCAAACTTCGGCAGAGAAGGAAGAAAAACGACCGGAGCAAAAAACATCGGAACAAAGTTTCCGCGCTGAGCCAAAGTCATCGAACTCAGTCGAGCAGGAGCGGGAAATGACCGAACCGCCACAACTTCGGCTGGTGGGCGAGGTGCTGGGGACCTATCTGGTGGTCGAATCGGTGGACAGCATGATTTTAATTGATAAGCACGCTGCCCACGAACGGCTCATCTTCAACCGCCTCAAGCAGCAGTGTTTGACCGACGACCGGCAGCTGCTGTTGGAGCCGGTGGTGGTGCACCTGAGCCGCGAGGACTACCAGGGAGCGGCGGGCAACCTTGCGTTGTTTGAGCAGGCAGGATTTCTGGTGGAGGAGTTTGGCGACGGGGACCTGCTGGTGCGCGAGGTGCCGGTGATGCTGAGCGGAGCGCAGATTCGGGAGATTGTCGAGCAGACTGCGCACGACCTTTCCCAGCACAAAAAGGACATGACCCCGCACGCACTGGACGACCTGCTTCATTCGGTCGCCTGCAAGAGCGCGGTGCGTGCCAACGATAAAAATACCGTCCCCGAGCTGTGGGAGATCGTGCAGCTGTTGCAGGAGGACGAAAATGCAAGATACTGCCCGCACGGGCGTCCGGTCGCCAGAAGCTTTTCCCGCCGGGAGCTGGAAAAACTGTTTGGCAGGCTGGGATAAACAAAAGCAGGAAGGAATGTTGAGATGGAAAACAGGATACCGCTGGCAGTGATTGCGGGTCCTACCGCTTCGGGAAAGACAGCGGCTGGTGTCCGGGTGGCGCAGCTGTTGGGAGGGGAGGTCATCTCCGCCGATTCGATGCAGATTTATAAGCATCTGACGGTGGGTACAGCAAAACCGCTTGTGCAGGAAATGCAAGGGGTCCCGCATCATCTGATCGACTTTTTGGAGCCGTCCGAATCCTTTTCGGTGGCAGATTATGTCCGGCTTGCCCGACAGCAGATCGAGCAGGTCCACCAAAGAGGGCATCTGCCGGTGCTGGTGGGAGGGACCGGACTGTACATCAGCTCGCTGGTGGACAACATCCAGTTTTCGCAGGAGGACGGCGACCCGCAGCTGCGCGAGCAGCTCAGAGAGTTTGCCGAGCAAAACGGCGTGCAGGCGCTGTGGCAGCGGCTGGATGAGGTGGATTCGGTAGCAGCGCAGAAGATTCACCCGAACAACGTCGGCAGGGTGGTGCGTGCGCTGGAGGTCTTTTACACCACAGGAACACCCATCTCCCGCCAGCAGGAGCTTTCCCGACAGCAGCCGTCGCCCTACCGCCTGTGCATGATGGCGCTGGGCTTTCGCGACCGGCAAAAGCTGTATGACCGCATCAATCTGCGGGTCACCCGCATGGTGGAGGACGGTCTGGAGCAGGAGGCGCGCTGGCTGCGGGAACAGGGATACAGTGCGACCAGCTTTCAGGCAATCGGCTACAAGGAAATGGGTCTGTATCTGGATGGGGAAGAAACGCTTGAGCAGGCGTGCGAGCGGATTCGGCAGGAATCCCGCCGGTATGCCAAACGGCAGCTGACCTGGTTTCGCAGGGACGAGCGCTACCACTGGTTTTGGGCGGACGAGTTTGCCGATGCCGAACAGATGCACCGGCAGATGGCACAGCTGGCGCAGCAAATGCTGCTAAAATAAGGGTCGATGCCACAGCTCGACAAAAAATTGCAGGAAAACAGGATATACTGTAAAAAAAGAAGGAGGTCATGTCATGCTTAATTTGCAGGATATGTTTTTGAATCAGCTTCGAAAAGAAAAAATCATGGTGACCGTTTATCTGGTCAACGGCTTCCAGCTCAGAGGTTATGTCAAGGGATTCGACACCTTTACCATCGTTGTGGAAAATGAAGGCAGACAGAACCTGGTTTACAAAAACGCAGTTTCCACCATCACGCCAACCAAACCGGTCAAGCTGCTGGAAAATATCCCGGTTCAGCCGGAGAGCGATGCATCGGAAAAGCTATCCGCTGCATCGGAAAAGGAAACCGGCGTACAGCAGGAGCCACAGGCGCAGCCAAAACAGGGCACAGAACAGCCGCAGCAGTAATATGCGATGTAACGCATAAAAAAACGGTCGGAGGAAACGATGTCAGGTTATCAGAAAAAAGGGACCAAAAACGGCAGGATCATCATGGCGGTGTGCGGTGTGCTGTTGCTGCTCTATCTGGGCGGACAGCTGTGGGGATTTGCTAACATCAAGCTGCGCACCGAGCAGGTGGAGGAGGACACCCTGTATGATTTTGTGCGTACAGAGGGACTGGTGTTCCGCAGCGAGGAGGTCATCTCAAAGGCAACCAGCGGCGTGATGGTCTATAACTGTGCGGACGGTGAAGAGGTCGCCATGGAGCAGGAGGTAGCGGCGGTGTACAAGGACAGCACCGTGTCCATGGTCAACAATCAGCTCGACCAGTTGCGGCAGGAGCTGGCTTCGCTGAACAAGGCGCAGACGGTCAAGGCGACCCGCTATTCGGCGGTGGCAAATCTTTCCAACCAGATTAACGACCAGGCGGGCAAAATCGTCGATTTTGCGCAGGACGGCATGGTGGAAGGCATCGCCGAACAGAAGGAGGAGCTGACCAGCCTGCTCAACCGCAAAAAGATTGCGCTGGGGCAGGAGGAATCCTTTTCCGAACGTATTGCGGAGCTGAATGCTCAGATTGCATATCTGGAAAAGGCCAAGGAAAAGCAGCGAGGCGTTTCCATCGACGCACCCAAGGCAGGATATTTCTGCAAGGAGGTCGACGGATACGAGGAAGTTCTGACAGCGGAGGCACTGGACAAGATTACCTATGACGAGTATCAGCAGCTCCAGCAGCAAAAGCCCAAAACGGTCAGCAATCCCATCGGCAAGATTGTGACCACCCATGTCTGGTATCTGACGGTGGACCTGCCCAACGAAGAAGCGCAGAAGTTTGAGGTGGACGACACCGTCAAGCTGGACTTCAAGTTTGCCAACGGGCAGACGGTAAATGCTCGGGTGTCAGACATTATACCGGACAACAAGCGGACCAATACGGTGATTGTCTTTGAGTGCAAGGACATCACCGACCGACTGCTCAAGGTCCGCAGGCAGAGCGTGGACATCATCTTCACCACCTATTCGGGTCTGCGCATCAGCTCAAAGGCGCTCTACCACGAACAGAACATCCCGGGCGTTTATGTGTTGGACAAGACCACCGTGCGCTTTAAGCCGGTGGAAATCATCAAGGACAACGGCAACTTTATCCTGTGTGAGCCGCGCACCGGCACCGACGATGCCCATACCCTCAATCGGCTGGATCTGGTGATCATCGAAAGTGGAGGCATCGAGATGAAAGATGGCAACTCTCTGGATGAGGACACTGTAAAAGGAGTGGAGTCAAACAATGCAACAGGTTAATCAGCAGCAAAGACAGCAGGAGGTTCGGGAAAATGTCCGTTCGATTTTGCAGCAGGTCCGGCAGACTGCCCTTGAGGCGGGCAGGGACCCGCGGCAGGTGCAGGTGATGGCTGTGACCAAGACGGTGGCTCCCGAGCTGGTCAACGCAGCTATTGTAGAGGGCATCACCCTGCTGGGAGAAAACAAGGCGCAGGAGCTGTGTGAAAAGTATGACAGCTACTGCAAAGAGGGGGTCAGCATCCACTTTATCGGTCACTTGCAAACCAACAAGGTTCGACAGATCGTAGATAAGGTGTGCATGATCGAGTCGGTGGACAGTGTGAGGCTTGCACGCGAGATCGAACGGCAGTGCTCCAACATCGGCAAGGTGATGGACGTGCTGGTCGAGGTCAACATCGGCGCAGAGGAAAGCAAGAGCGGAGTTTCTCCCGAGCAGCTGCCCGCGCTTTTGCAGGAAATTGGTCAGTTTGAGCACATTCGGGTGCGCGGATTGATGACAATTCCTCCGGTGTGCGAGGACGAACAGCAAGTTTCGCAATATTTTTCCCAAATGAGCCAACTCTTTATTGACATAAAGCAAAAAAAATATGATAATATCAATATGGAAATTTTGTCTATGGGCATGTCTGCGGACTATCCGATAGCAGTACAGCAGGGCTCAAACATCGTGCGCATCGGCACAGCGATGTTTGGTCAAAGGAATTATAAAAGGAGCTAAGTGAAACTATGGCATTGAGGGATACATTGCGGAATCTGATTGGGATTCCAGAAAATGATTATGACAACGATTATGATGATGAGATGCAGTCGGGCAACATCGACCAGCAGGAAGAGGAACAGACCAGCATGGCATCCCCTGCCTCCGACCGCAAGCACAACAAGGTCGTGAATATCCATGCCACCACCCAGCTGGCGGTTGTGCTGGTCAAACCGGAGCGTTATGAGGATGCGGCTTCCATTGCGGACCACCTCAACGCCAAAAAGACGGTTGTACTGAATCTGGAGCAGACCAGCAAGGATGTTTCCAGAAGACTGATCGATTTTCTGTGCGGCGTGGCATACGCAAACAACGGACAGATGAAACGGGTGGCAAACAACACCTATATCATTACCCCGTACAATGTGGACATTATGGGGGATTTATTGGATGAGCTGGAAAACAACGGCGTCATCTTTTAATCAATGAGACAGGATATGCAGACGCAGCGGGAGGAATCTGATCGACTGCTGCGTGCAAAAACAGCGGATTTGGCACGGCAGATGCAAAGGGACAACCTGCCGTGCTTCAGCCGTTTTCTGGATGGACGGGAGCGGATTCTGGCGCAGAGGGAACTGCAGGCGCTGCATTTTCCGCAGGACCAATATTGCTTCTGGGAAGGATTTGCAGCGGATGTGAAAACTTTGTCTGCGGCAGCACCTCTTCGGTGTATGCTGGGCTTGTTTCCCGATTATCTTGCGCTGACCGAAGGAATGGACCGCTCGGTGTGGGAAGAACAGTTCCCCATCTTTGCAGTGACCCTTTCCTATCGGGAGCAGGATGCGCTGACCCATCGGGATCTGCTGGGTTCTTTGATGGGTCTGGACATCAAGCGGGAGCTGATTGGAGAAATTTTGACAGCGCAGGACCATGCGGTCGTCTTCTGCACCCAGACAGCGCAGCAGATCATCCTTTCGGAGCTGAGTCGTGTAGGACGCGCAGGTGTCCGTGTGCAGCCGGGCAAACCACAGCAGCTGCCGCCGGCATTTTGTCTGCTGGACAAGACCGGTACGGTCAGCTCGATGCGGCTTGACTGCGTGGTGTCGCTGGCGCTGAATCTCAGCCGCGAAAAAAGTGCGGCTTTGATCGAAGGCAGGCAGGTCAGCCTAAACTTTTTTGAAGAAGAAAAAAGCTCCAGAGAGGTCAAGGTGGGGGACATCCTTTCCATACGCGGCTACGGGAGATTTTTGATTTCACAGCAAGGCTCGCTGAGCAAAAAGGGAAGGCTCCATCTGACCATCAGCCAATATATCTGATTTGGAAAATGATACAGGGGAAGACCCCGATAAGATAAATCTCAAAATTTGAGAAGAAAAAGGGAGGTACCTTTAGATGCTGACTCCAGAAACGATTGCCTCCAGACGTTTTGATAAACAGGTGGGCGGCTATAAACAGGATGAAGTAGAGATGTTTTTACAGCAGGTGGCAGGCGAGTATGCAAAGCTGCTGTCTGAAAAGGAAGACCTAGAGGAAAAAATAGAAGTGCTCGCGGAAAAGGTCGAACAGTACCGCGAGGATGAGGACAGCCTGCGCAGCGCGTTGATTGGTGCGCAGAAACTGGGCGACAGCGTCATCCGCGAATCCAAGAGCAAGGCGGAATATATCCTGCGGGAAGCACAGGCACAGGCAGACCAGATTTTGGAAAACGCACAGAAGAGCATCGAGAAGGAGCAGATGGCTCTGATTAAGATGCAAAAGGAAGTGACCAAATTCAAAAACCGTCTGCTGACCTTGTACCGGCAGCATCTCGAGATGATCAGCGCGCTGCCGGAGTATGACGATGAACCGGCAAGAGAACCGGCAGCCGAGCCAAAACAGCCACAGCCGGAAGCAGCCAAACCGGCAGACCCACAGCCGCAGGAGCCAATCCGCAGGGAGCAGCCGCGGGACAACCGGGAGACTGCACCGGAAAAGACCGAGCCGGACCACTTTAATGAAGAACCGCTGATCGACTTCAGCTCCGCTTTGGGCGACGAAATGCAGGAAACTACCTCCTTTGCACCGATTGGGCAGGAGGTGCAGAACATGCCGGCTCCGGCAGCCAGAGAGGCAGCACCGGCGGTATCCGCTTCCCAGCGGTCGCAGGGCTATTCTCCGTTTGGAGCAGCATCGGCGGAGTCCAAGTTTGGTCCGCTTAAATTTGGTGAAGGATTTGATGTGGAACGGGACAGCGCTTCCAAGAGCGGAGGACTGTTTTCCAGAAAGAAGCATCGTTAAATTTTTCTGTATGATGAGATAAAAGATAAGAGGAGAGGAAACACAATGGCTCAGGATTACAACAATACCCTGAACCTGCCTGTGACCGAGTTTAACATGAGAGGCGCACTGCCTCAGCGTGAACCGGCATGGGTAGAAGAATGGGAAGAAAAACAGTTATACCACAAGATGATCAAAAAGAACGAGGGCAAGCCGCAGTACATTCTGCACGATGGTCCTCCATATGCAAACGGTGACATCCATCTTGGCACTGCTTTGAACAAGGTGCTCAAGGATTTCATCATCCGTCAGAAGAACATGAGCGGATACCAGGCTCCTTACATTCCGGGTTGGGATACCCACGGTCTGCCAATCGAGCTGAAAGCCAGAAAGAAGGCGGGCGTTTCCAGCGACATCGGTCCGGTCGAGCTGAGAAAGATTTGCAAGGAGTTTGCTCTGCATTATCTGGATTCCCAGCGCACACAGTTTAAACGTCTGGGTACTCTGGGCGAGTGGGAAAATCCTTACATGACCCTCAAGCCGGAATTTGAGGCAAAACAGATTGAAATTTTCGGCAACATGGCACAGAAGGGTTATATCTACAAGGGTCTTAAACCGGTTTACTGGTGCCCGGACTGCAACACTGCGCTGGCAGAGGCAGAGATTGAATACGAGGAGGACCCTTGCTTCTCCATCTACGTCAAATTCCCGGTCAAGGATGACCAGGGCAAGCTGGGCGCACTGGGCGTTGACCCGGCAAAGACCTTCTTTGTTATCTGGACTACCACTACCTGGACCCTGCCGGGCAACATGGCAGTATGTCTGGGTCCTGATTATGAATACTGCGCAGTTCATGCAAACGGCGAATACTACATCATGGCAAAAGAGCTGGCAGACGCTGCAATGAAGGCAGCAAAGATCGAGGACTATGAACTGATTGGTTCGGTCAAGGGTAAAGATTTGGAGTACATCGTGTGCGCTCATCCATTCCTCGACCGTGACTCGCTGGTCATCGTCGGCGACCATGTCACACTGGATTCCGGTACCGGTTGTGTACACACCGCACCCGGACACGGTGTAGAGGACTTTGAGGTTTGTGTCAACCACTATCCGCAGATTCCAATCGTTGTGCCGGTGGACAACGTCGGCAAGCTGACCAAGGATGCAGGCGAATTCGAGGGTCTGACCACCGATGAAGCTAACAAAGCGATTGCCAAAAAGCTGGAGGACAGTAACCTGCTGTTTGCGGTTGAAAAGATTGTCCATCAGTACCCGCATTGCTGGAGATGTAAACATCCAATCATCTACCGTGCAACTGAACAGTGGTTCTGCTCGGTGGAGGATTTCAAAAAGGATGCAGTTCGTGAAATCGAAAAGATCAAATGGATCCCGGGATGGGGTGAAGGTCGCATCAAGAACATGGTCACCGACCGCTCCGACTGGTGTATCTCCCGTCAGAGATTGTGGGGCGTTCCAATTCCGATCTTCTACTGCGAAGAATGTGGAGAATTCCACATCGACGAGCAGTCGGTCAAAGCAGTTTCCGACCTGTTCCGCAAGGAAGGCTCGGACGCATGGTGGACCCACGAAGCAAACGAAATTCTTCCACAGGGCACCAAATGCAAAAAGTGCGGCTGTGAAAAATTCAGAAAAGAAACCGACATCATGGACGTTTGGTTTGACTCCGGTTCCAGCCATGCAGCTGTGCTGATGGAAAGACCAAACCTGAGATGGCCGGCTGACCTGTACCTGGAGGGCGCTGACCAGTACCGCGGCTGGTTCCAGTCCTCTCTGCTGACCTCGGTTGCATGGAAGGGCGTTGCTCCTTACAAGGCAGTTTGCACCCACGGCTGGGTAGTGGACGCACAGGGCAAAACAATGCACAAATCGCTGGGCAACGGTATCGACCCATCGGAGATCACCGATAAATTCGGTGCAGACATCCTGCGTCTGTGGGTTGCTTCCTCCGACTACCATGCCGACATCCGTGTTTCCAACGACATCCTCAAGCAGCTCAGTGAGGTATACAGAAAAATCCGCAACACCGCCCGCTATATCCTGGGTAACCTGTACGACTTCCACCCGGATACTGACTCGGTATCGGATGATCAGCTGCAGGAGCTGGATCGCTGGGCTTTGGCAAGAATGGATCAGGTTGCCAGCGAGTGCCGCAAGGCTTACGACAACTTTGAGTTCCATCTGGTATACTATGCAATCCGCAACTTCTGCACCATCGACCTGTCCAACTTCTATCTGGACATCATCAAGGACAGACTGTATGTGGAGAAACCAGATTCTGTCAGCAGACGTGCGGCACAGACAGCCATCTACCGCATCCTGCGCGATATGACCCTGGTATTTGCGCCAATCCTTGCCTTTACCTGCGAGGAAATCTGGGCAAACCTGCCACAATCTGCTGACCATGACCCGGAGGCTTGCGTCTTCAACGAGATGCCAAAGGGCGGCGACAGCAAGGAAACTGCGGAATTTATGGCAAAATGGGAAAGAATCCGCAAGGTCCGCGATGATGTCAACAAAGCGCTGGAAAATGCAAGAAACCAGAAGACAATCGGCAAATCTCTGGAGGCGATGGTACAGCTGACCGCAGACGGCGAGCTGTACGACTTCCTGAAGGAAAATGAAGAGATGCTGGCACAGGTCTTCATCGTCAGCCAGGTCCAGCTGCATCAACAGGCGGTTGCACAGCCGACCGGCGAAATGGAAGGTCTGGCGGTTGCAATCGAAAAAGCACAGGGCGAAAAATGTGAACGCTGCTGGACATACAGCGATACAGTCGGACAAGATGCAAAACATCCGACCCTCTGCGCACGCTGTGCAGCAATTATCGGCTAAGATTTCAGTACATTGCGGTGCGGGAACCGATCTTCCTGCACCGCTTTTTGTGCTGTACACACGGACAGCCGGAAAAGACAAGGAGGAAAACTATGTTAAGCTACATTTGGTTGGGGATAGCAGCTCTGCTGGTTGCAGTGGACCAACTGGTAAAGTTTTGGGCAGAGCATTCCCTGAGCCAGGTGGACACCATCCCGCTGATTTCGGGCGTGTTCCATCTGACCTATGTCCAGAATTTTGGTGCGGCATTTAACACCATGAACAACCAGCGCTTTCTGCTGGTTGGTGTGACCTCGGCGGTCCTGCTGTTGATTTTGGTGCTGCTGCTGACACAAAAGCTGCGTTCCCCGTGGATGATTTGCAGCTGGAGTCTGATTCTGTCGGGCGGTGCGGGCAATCTGGTGGACAGACTGTTTCGTCCGGGCGGCTATGTGGTGGACCTGTTTGACTTCAGGCTCATCCATTTTCCGGTGTTCAATGTGGCAGACATCTGTGTCTGCGTGGGTGTCACTCTGTTTTTGATTTATTTTTTGTTCATCGAACGCAGAGAACACCAGCAGTTTGAGATTCGACAGGAGATCAAGCGGCATGAGTAGTACCCTTCGTTTTACAGTGGACAGCGAACAGGACGGGCAGCGCATCGACAAATTTTTGCAGCAGCAGGTCGAAGGAATGAGCCGCAGTCAGGCACAAAAGTGGCTGGCTGCCGGTCAGGTGCTGGTGCAGGGAAAGGCTGCCGGGAAAAATGATAAGCTAAAGGCAGGGATGCAGGTGGAGGTCTGCCTGCCCGAGACCGCTTTGGCAGCACAGGAGGAAGATGGCGACGAGCGCAACTGGGGTGAACTGCTTGCTCCCGCCGAAGAGCCGCAGCCGCAGCAGATTCCCTTGCAGATTGTCTATGAGGACGAGCATCTGTTGGTGGTGGATAAGCCCAAGCACATGGTGGTTCATCCCGGAGCCGGCAACAGCGAAGGGACACTGGTCAATGCACTGCTGTACCACTGCGGTGGAAAATTGGCGCGCTGCAATGGAATCGAACGTCAGGGAATCGTTCATCGCATCGACAAGGATACCAGCGGTCTGCTGGTCTGTGCGAAGGATGATGAAAGCTACCTTGGACTCAGCAGCCAGATTCAGCAGCACACGGTGGACCGCTTTTATGAAACGGTGGTCTACGGGAAGGTCAAGCAGGAGGAAGGTGTCATCGACCTGCCCATCGGGCGCAGTCTTAAGGACCGCAAAAAGATGGCAGTGCGCACCGACTGCATCCAGCCGGACGGAAACATTGTAGGAGCCAAGCAGGCAATCACCCATTATCAGGTGCTGGAACGATATGACGGCTTTACCCACCTGCGCTGTCGACTGGAAACCGGACGTACCCACCAGATTCGGGTGCATCTGGCATATCTGGGTCATCCGGTGGCAGGCGATGAGCTGTATGGACCCAAAAAGGCAATCAAGCGGCTGGAAGGACAGTGCCTGCACGCCAGAGCACTGGGCTTTCTGCACCCTATCACCGGGGAGCATCTGTATTTTGAATCGCCGCTGCCGTCGTACTTTACGTCCTTTTTAAAAAGCCTGAAACCCCGTGAGGAGGAATAAGCCAATGGAAAAGCAACAGCCGTTTGACGGAATTTTGCTGGTGTCGGACATTGATGGAACATTGACCGACTTGACACAGGTTTCCCGCCGCAACATCGAGGCAATCGAGCGCTTTATCCGTCTGGGCGGACATTTTACCCTGTGTACCGGACGACCCAGATGTGCGCTGGGAGAAATTTTGCGGCAGGTGCCGGTCAATGCGCCGATTATCACCATCAACGGAGGCTACATCTATTCGGAGCAGAGCGAAGAGGTACTGTTTACCGCCAGCCTGCCGGATACGGTTCAGCCGTTTGTCTACCACCTGCTCGAGCGCTTTGAGCAGATTGGCGCTATGCTGGTGGAGCCGGACAACTATTGGGTTATCCGCTGGGGCGATGAGTCGATCGAAGGGGTGGCACAGCGCCGGGATATGTATCTGCGCGAGGGCTGCTGCAAGCCTTATACCCAGCAGACCGGTCCGCACAGTTGGCACAAGGTGGTGCTGATTGTGCCACCGCAGCAGATTCCCGAGGTGCGCGCCTACATCGAGCAGGCAAACCCACAAGGGTTTTACCCGGTGCAGAGCGACGCCTTCTATCTGGAACTGGTGGTAGAAGGTGTGGACAAAGGCAAAGGGATGCGCCTGATTCAGCAGCAGCTGGGTATGAACAAAACGGCAGCCATCGGCGACCGGGAAAACGATCTGGCGATGCTGCGGGCGGCAGATTTTTCTGCAACTCCGTGCAGCGGGGACAGAAATCTGCAAAAAGAGGTTGATTTTATTGTCGATTCGTGCGACAATGGAGCTGTAGCAGATTTTATTGAGCGATTAGAGCAGCGGATGTGAGCGCTGCTGTCAAGATAAAAGTTTGAAGGTAGAGAGAATTTTGTACAAACGGGGAATCCTCTGCTGTACAAAAGCTATAAAAGCAATTGAAAGGAATGATCCCACAACATGAACAGCAACTCCAAAAAAGAGCTGGCAATCACAGCGTGCAAGGTCCGCATGGGCGTCATTGAGGGAACTCACTGCGCGAAATCCGGTCACCCGGGCGGTTCGCTCTCGGTAACGGACATTTTGACCTACCTGTATTTTCAGGAGATGAAAACCGACCCGCAAAATCCTGCTTGGCAGGAACGCGACCGTCTGGTACTTTCCAAAGGACACACCGCACCGGCGCTGTATGCTGTATTGGCGCAGAAGGGCTTTTTCCCTGTTGAGGAGCTCAAAACCCTGCGCAAGATCGGCTCCCGTTTGCAGGGACACCCGGATATGAAAAAAATCCCAGGTGTGGATATGTCCTCCGGCTCGCTGGGACAGGGCATCTCTGCGGCGTGCGGCATGGCAAAAGCTGCCAAGCTGACCGGCGGCGAATGGAGGGTATATACCGTTCTGGGCGACGGCGAGATTCAGGAAGGACAGGTCTGGGAGGCAGCCATGTTTGCAAGCCATTACCAGCTGGACAACCTGTGTGTACTGGTGGACAACAACGGTCTTCAGATTGACGGCAACATCAAGGATGTTATGTCCCCATATCCAATCGACGAAAAATTTAAAGCCTTTGGTTTCCACGTCATCAACATCGACGGACACGACTTTGACCAGATCGAGGCAGCCCTGAACGAGGCGCGCAGCGTAAAAGGACAGCCGACTGCAATCATTGCAAAGACCGTCAAAGGCAAGGGCGTTTCCTTCATGGAAAATCAGGCTTCCTGGCATGGCACCGCTCCAAACGATGAGCAGTACCAGCAGGCAATGGAAGAACTTGGACAGCAGCTGGCAGCGCTGGACTGCTGATGGATGCGGAAAGGAAAGGTATTAAAACTATGGCAGAAGTAAAAAAGGTTGCGACCCGCGAAAGCTACGGCGCTACACTCGCGGAGCTTGCGGCAGAATATCCAAATCTCGTGGTGCTCGACGCTGACCTTGCAGGAGCTACCAAAACCGCTTCCTTCAAAAAGGTTTGTCCAGAGCGTTTTATCGACTGCGGTATCGCAGAAGGCAACATGATGGGCGTGGCAGCCGGTCTGGCAGCAGCCGGAATGATCCCGTTTGCAAGCTCCTTTGCGATGTTTGCAGCAGGAAGAGCATTTGAGCAGGTTAGAAACTCCATCGGTTACCCACACCTGAACGTAAAGATTGGTGCAACCCATGCGGGTATCTCGGTCGGTGAAGACGGAGCGACCCACCAGTGCTGCGAGGACATCGCACTGATGCGCACCATCCCGGGCATGGTTATCATCAACCCTGCCGACGACGTGGAAGCCAGAGCAGCAGTCCGTGCAGCAGCGACTTACCAGGGACCGGTCTATCTGCGCTTTGGCAGAATGGCAGTTCCGGTGTTCAACGACCCACAGACCTATCACTTTGAGATGGGCAAGGGTATCACCCTGCGCGACGGCAAGGACATCACCATCGTTGCTACCGGTCTGATGGTAGCAGAAGCGATTGAAGCAGGCAAGATGCTCGAAGAAAAAGGCATTGATGCGCGCATCATCAACATCCACACCATCAAGCCATTGGACGAGCAGCTGGTCTGCAAGGCAGCACAGGAAACCGGTAAGATCATCACCGTTGAGGAGCATTCTGTAATCGGTGGTCTGGGCGATGCAGTCTGTGCAGCAGTCAATGCAGGCAGCAACGGCTGTCAGGTGGTCAAGATGGGCGTCCATGATGTTTACGGACATTCCGGTCCGGGCGGCGACCTGATTACCGAGTTCGGTCTGCGTGCAGCCAACATCGTGGAAGAAGCGCTCAAACTGCTCTAAGAGCAAAAGAGTAAAATCAAAAGATTCAAAAACCGCACAGTCCTGGACTGTGCGGTTTTTTTAGCTCTGCAAAACCTCAAGATGCACCCGTTGGCTTTTGTTTGCATAAGCGGTTGGCTTGTGGTATACTACTGGAAAGTATCGTTTTATAAAAAGGAGAGAAGAGCAATGGTCTTTAAAAGATTGCAGGACAGTCAGGATGGTTTATATTTGCAGGCAATGCAGCTGTATCAAAGCAGCTTTCCACTGCATGAGCAGAGAAAACCGGATGCCCAGCGCGCCATTTTGAAAGAGCCGGACTACCAGTTCAACCTGCTGATGGAAGAAGACCATCTGATGGGGGAGCTTCTCTGCTGGGAAACGCAGGAATTTATCTATGTCGAGCATCTGTGCATTCTGCCACAGCTGCGAGGACAGCACTGCGGCAGTCGGGCGCTGGAGCTGCTTGAACAAAGAGGAAAGCCGGTCATTCTGGAAATCGACCCACCCATCGACGACATCTCCCTGCGCAGGAAAGGATTTTATGAACGAGCCGGTTATCAGGAAAATCCGTTTACACACGTCCATCCGCCGTATCGGGAGGGCTTTGCAGGGCATCCGCTGGTGGTGATGTCCTACCCGCGGCAGCTGGAGCGGGAGGAGTACGACCGGTTTTATCAGTACCTGTGTTCGGTAGTAATGAAGACACTGTAAGGAAAAAAAGGAGAGAGACAAGATGGAACAAAAACAGCCCAATATCCAAACAAGAGAGGATGCCTGCCGCTGGGCGGTGATGCGGGTGCGTGCTTTGATTGCCGATGAAGCGGACTGGGTGACCAATCTGGCAAACGCCAGCGCTGCCATCTTCGAGTGTTGGAAGGAGGTCAGCTGGGCAGGCTTCTACCTGATGAAAAAAGGGGAGCTGGTGCTGGGACCGTTCCAAGGAAAACCGGCTTGCCGCCGCATTGCAGTGGGCAAAGGAGTATGCGGGACCGCTGCGGCAGAACAAAAAACACAGCTGGTAGCGGATGTCCACCAGTTTCCGGGACACATCGCCTGTGACGGTGGCTCCAACTCGGAAATCGTGGTGCCGATGCTGCTGGACGGAAAGGTCATCGGTGTGATTGATTTGGACAGCTACAGCTTTGACCGCTTCGATGAACGGGAGCAGCAGGCACTGGAAAAGATTGCACAGTTGCTGGTTCAACAGTGTGACTGGAACAATCTGGATGCACAGTAGACAGAAAGGACAGGAGCAGATGGGAAAATTAGCAGAGATCAAGGACATGGAGCAGGCGGACAGCAATCAGAGTAAAGAGTTTGAAAAATTTGCTGAGAGCCAGAAAGAGCACAACCGCGTGATGGAAAAACTGATGAAAATGACAGCAGGCTGTGCAGTCGGCGCACTGGCAGTGGTTGTGGTGGCTGTTTTGGCAATCGTCCCACGTACCGCTTCCATTTTGGGCAGCGCAGGGAAGATCAGCTCTCAGCTGGAGCAGATGCTCCCGCAGGCAAAGCAGACACTGGAGGATGCGCAGCAAATCACCGAGCAGGTGAAAAACAGCAATCCGCAGCAGCTGCTGGGCAACCTCAACGAGCTTTCCCAGCAGGGTCAGGTCGCGCTGGAGGAGAGTGTGCAGGAGGTCAAGAAGGCGGTGGATGTGCTGGAAAAAATCGACATCGAAGCGCTCAACAAAGCCATTGATAACCTGGGCAAGGCGGTCAGCCCATTGGCAAAGCTGTTTGGAGGAAAATAAGCGGTGGATTATACAAGTAAAGACTTTTATGTGCCGACCATCAATTTTTTTGAAAGCGGGAACATCCTGACCGGTAGCTGCAACGGAATGAACTATAAGGTCACACCCAAGAGTAACGACGAGGGCAAGCTACTGTTGGTACAGCTGTGGTACGGTCCGATGAACCTGGAGCACAGCGATTTGGTGGCACAGCAGGAGTTTGCCCAGTCCAAGGAGAGCGTGCAGCAGGTGGAAAGCTGGCTGCGTGAGCAGTATGAAATCTACCTGAAAACAAAGGGCGCCAGCGACTATCTGAAGAAGAAAAAGAAGAAAAATCAGTAGACGCAAAGGAGAAGGGCAGGATGAAGGAACAGTACGCCACAAAACGGCTGTTGCTGATACCGGCGAACAAATCGCTGATCGAGGCGGTGACCGATTATTATGTCCGAAACCGCGCCTTTTTCCAAGCCTATGACCCGGTGTGCGAGGAGGAGTTTTTTACCTACCGTTACCAGCGGGCACGGTTGGATTTGGACGAGCAGAATGCCATGCAGGCGCAGGGCTACCGGTTTTATCTGGTAAAGAAAGAGCAGCCGCAGCAGGTGATGGGGATGGTTGCCCTCAACGGCATCGTTTGGGGCAGCTTTTGCTCCTGTTTTCTGGGATATAAGCTGGACAAGGACCATCTGCGGCAGGGTCTGATGAGCGAGGCGGTGCAGGAATGTGTGCGCATCGCCTTTGAGGAGCTGGGATTGCACCGCATCGAGGCAAACATCATGCCGCACAACCTTCCTTCGCTGGGAGTCGCTGAAAAGTGCGGATTTGTAAGGGAAGGGCTCAGCCGGAAGTATCTGAAAATCAATGGGGTGTGGGAGGACCACATCCACATGGTTCGTTTGAATGAAACAGAATAGGTGAAAATAAAATCGGCAAAAGCAAAAACTCCCGCTTTTTAAAAGCGGGAGTTTTTGCTTTTGAGAGAAAGGATTGAAAAAGCGGGCCTTTTCAAACAGCGCAAGCAGAGAGTGAGGAGAATGAACTGCTTATCGCTGACCCGCAGAAGAAATCGGTAAAATCAGGAGTTGCTCTCCGCCGAAGAGCCAATGGTCAGCTCCTGCTGCGGACGCTGTTTTCTGTCGCCCTGCGGACGCTGACCACCGCCGAAGGAACCGCCCGGCTGAGAGGAGCGCTGACTGCCGTCGGATGAGATGTTGGTCACACCCTCAGATAAGGTGACCTCACACAGCAGCTCTCCGTCAGAGAGGGTGCCCATCGTGAGCAGCTGGCTGTCGGAGTTGACTGTTCCGCTGGTGTACAGGGATACCTTCTGACCGGCAGAGAGAGAATCGGTGCTGATGACCGCCGTCTGGAAGGAATTGGTGGACTGTAAGGAGCAAAGAATTTCTCCCTGCTGGGTACACAGGGTCAGGCGGGTGCCTGTCGGCTGCACCTCGTCCCAGGTGACCATCAAAGTGGCATGAGAGTCATCCGGTTCCATCGACTGTGCCATGCCGGAGGAGCCAAGAGCAACCAATGTGCCGCCGCTGATTGAGGAGGAACCGGTGTAGTCCAAGGCGCCTTCTCCACCCGAGGAGGAGCCAAAAACCAGCACGGTGCCGCCGCTGACGTTCAGGCTGCCGTTGCTGTCGATGCCGTCGCCGTTGCTGGTGGTCACCGTCAGGTTGCCGCCGCTGATTGTAATGTCGCAGTTGTCCTCGACTTCAAACATACCGCCGCGTCCGCCAAAGGTTTGTTCGGTGTCGGAGGAAGAGGTGTCCTTTAAGACGAGCAGACCGTCCACCAGCTCGAAGGAACTTCCTCCTGCGGCATTCAGACCGTCATCGCTGGAGAAAACCTGGGTAGTGCCGCCGCTGATGTGGATCTGCGCAGCTTCCAAACCCTCGTAGCTTTCGGCAATCGTGGTAGTTCCGCCGTTGATGTTTAAGTATGCTTCTGCATGGATGCCATCCTTCTGGCTGGTCAGTACAAAGGTGCCGTCAAGGATGGCGACCGAATCTTTACCACGCAAGGCGTGACTGAGCGAGTTGACAGTCAATCTGCCACCAGTGATGACCAAATCGTCATTTCCGGCAATCCCATGTTTATAATTTCCTTGTACAGTCAATGAACCGCTGCCGTTGATGACCAGATCATCCTTGCTGAACAGGGCGGCATCCGGGTTGTCATCATCGGTTTGGTATTCTGTTCCGTCAGAGAGTTCATTTTCACTGTCCGCAGCAAGAGTCACCTTGACCTTGTCTGCATTGCGAACCAGAATGGCGCTGCCGGTGGAGCAGTGGATAGAAGCGTTGTCCAGAACCAGCTGAACCTTGTCGCTGTCACCGGCATCGACGATGATTTGCCCATCCTCCAGCTCTCCGCTGATGAGATAGCATCCTTCTTTGGAGATGGTTACCGTTGCATTGTTGATGCTTACACCACTCCCGTTCGACTGCGCGGTGCTGCCGGACAGGATGATGGAAGCAGCGGATTGGCGATCAAAACTGTCGTCCAGTTCATAGTCGGAGTAAGTATAGGCGGAATCCTCGGAAGAAGAAACGGAATCATCCGTTTCTTCCTGTTCGCTGCTGAGGGTGTCGTCCGGCAGAGAGGTGGAGGAGCATCCATTCAGTGCCATACAAGCGCACAGAGCGATGCACAACAGTCGTAAGGTCAACCGCCGATGAAAAGAATATTTAGAATACAAAAGAATTTCCTCCTTTTGTTGATAATTTAAAGTTGTTCATTGTTGTGGGAAATCCGTCCGCAGACAACATTCAGATTGCCGTTGCGGCAGCGGATGTCATCTAAAAATGCTTTGCTGATGCCACATTCTTTCAGGCGAACATGGTAGCACAGCTCGTACAGACTCCCCATGTTGGTCGTTCTGACTCGGATTAGCTCACTGTGATCGGTGTATTTGGAAAAGAGGTCATCGAAGATGCCTTCGTAATCCAGCGATTCGGGTATAGTGATGCGCAGCTCGCGGTCGGTCGCCTTGGGCTGGGCAAAGGGTGTGCAGTACAAAAGCAGAGTGGCAGCTCCCACAAGCAGTAAAAACAGAACCGCATATCCGATATATCCCATACCGGTTGCAAGTCCGAGCGCCATGGCAAAAAACAGGCTGCCAATTTCCCGTGCACTGCCCGGGACGGAACGGAAACGCACCAAGCTGAAGGCACCCATGACGGCAACGCCGGCGCCGAGGTTGCCATTGACCAGCATGATGACAATCTGGACCATGGCAGGCAACAGGGCAAGGGTCACAACAAAGCTTTTGGTGTAGGTGTTTTTATAGCAATAAACACCGGCAGAGGCAGTCCCCAAAAGGAGAGAGAAAAAGGTACAAAGGAGAATGGACTGCCAGCTGACGGTGCCGGAGATGACGCTGGTGAAAAGAAGATCAAGCATAAAGTTTACCTCCAAAGGTCAGATTTTTCATCATTTGCGGGAAGAGATGGTTTTGGTAGCAGTATCCGTATTTGGAAAAGGAAGTCGGAAAGGCTTCTGCATGGTCGAGGATGCTGCACATCCAAAGCGGCATTGAGCCAAGGACCTTGATCTCCATCAGAATGTGGTCACGTTGACTGCCGGTCAGCAGAGGATGTCCCCAGTCGCCGCAGGAAAGTTGAAGTTGGGTGTCGCGCCAGCAAAGATTGTGGTCGAAGGTCACCCGCAGCTGTGGGTCTTCGGGCGAAAACAGGGCGATACGGTCATAACGGAGAAATACCTTCGGTGAAGTTTTCCAAAGCTGCTGAAACCAGTCGATTTCATGCAGAATCTGTCCGTCCGATTCGGGACGCAGACCGTAATCGAAGTAGTCGCGGCATTCACCTAAACTCATATCCACCCTTCGTTTGTAAACGACACCTTTGTACTTCTTTTTCAGTTCCAAGAATACAGGGTCTTCCATGCGAGAGGGAGCGCCATAGCTGCGCAACCGCAACTTTTCCTTGTAAACCGGCTTTTCCAGCGAGGCGCGGATGAGACGGTAATCATCGGTGTCAAAATAAATACTGCAAATGGGATACATTCCGTATTCGTCCACCTGCATCCTGCTTTGCAGCTGTTGGAAAATCCATTGATACTGCGCAGGGGTGAGCAGATATTTTTTTCATATCGTTGAAAGGTTGTTTGAATCATTTGAGATTGCTCCTGTCCATGTGTTTTGTCGACACCCAAAGGATAACGCAAGAGCCTTAAATTAGTCTGAAAAATGGATTTCAGCTTTTTTTAAGCTTTCTGGGGTAGAATAAGAAAAACAGAAGCGAAAATCTGGAAAGCCTACTGTTCCTGTGGTATGATAAAGAAAAAGGATGGGAGGAAAGCGGATGATTCGATTAAAACCACAGCAGTACCCGCAGTTTGCAAAGCAGTTTTGGAAAGAACAAACCCGTTGGGAGATGACCGACTGCTGCTTTGATAACCCTTTGGAACAGGGAATCTTTTGGGTGGACCGATTGGAGCAGCCGCAGTGTGCGGCAGTTTTGCTGGGAGATTTTCTGTTTTTGCAGGGCAGGGCAGACCCTTCTTTTTTAAGGCAGGCAGCTGTCAAAAACGGCTTGCTGCTGATGGGAGAGCAGGACTGGCTGTGCTGTGCAAAAGAAAGCTTTGTGAAAACAAAGGAATACCTGCGTTACCGGTTTGATGGCAGCGGGCTTTTGCAAAATCAAGAAAAGCTGCGGGCATGGTGTAATTGCCTTCTTGAAGGGATGAGGCTGCAAAAGATAGACAGAGGATGGTTTGAGCGGTGTCGGGAAAAAGAATGGATGAGAGATTTTGTTTCGCAGTATCAAAGCTTTAAGGAGTACCACAGTACAGCGGGTGGTTGGCTGCTGCTTGCAGGAGAGCAACCGGTCAGCGGTGCATCCTGCTATCTTGCTTCCCGTCAAGGTTTTGCCATTCAGGTGCAGACCGACGAGCAGTATCAGGGTCACGGATATGCCAAAATCGTTTCCGCTGCGCTGATTCTAGAAGGACTTCGTCGGGGACTTTATCCCGATTGGGATGCGGACAATGCAGCGTCGGCGGCATTGGCGCAGTCGTTGGGCTACCGTTTGCAGCAAAGCTACCCGACGGTGATGGTAGAGGACAACGCCCTCCGACCCTTATTCGGTGTAAAAATGCAGGGCAATTCATAAAAACTCAAAAAGAAAGACCAAATTCCTTGCATAATTTTAAAAAAATTAGTATAATTTAACCAGAAACTGCCCGAGCGACAGCAGAATAGGGAGGAATTTTGATGAGTGACAACAAATGGATTGACCTTCGCAGCGATACCGTGACCCAGCCGACCCAGCAGATGCGGGAGGCCATGTATCAGGCACAGGTGGGGGACGACGTTTATGGAGATGACCCAACCGTCAATCAGCTGGAAAAGAAAGCAGCAGAGATGATGGGAAAAGAAGCGGCGCTGTTTGTTGCCAGCGGTACCATGGGCAACGCAGTAGCGGTGATGTCCCACACCAAGCGTGGGGATGAGATCATTCTGTCGGACACCGCGCACATCGTAGCACACGAGGTAGGTGGAGCAGCGGTACTGGCACAGGCATTTATCCGCACTCTGCACTTTGACAATGGGATTTTTGATGCAGAGCAAATGGCTGCCGCTGTCCGCGACAGCAGCAATATCCACTTCCCACCGACCGGATTGATCTGTGTGGAGGAGCCGCTGGCAACCGGAAAGGTTGTTCTGCTCAACGTCCTCCAAGAGGTCTACCGGATGGCACAGCAGAAGGGCATACCGGTCCACATGGACGGTGCGCGTATCTTCAACGCAGCCACCGCTTTGGGTGTGGATGTCAAGGAGATTGCAGCTTGTGCAGATTCGGTGATGTTCTGCTTGTCCAAGGGACTGTGCGCTCCGGTCGGCTCGATGCTGGTCGGCAGCAAGGAGTACATCGAGCGCGCCCGCAGAAACCGCAAGATGCTCGGCGGCGGAATGCGCCAGTGCGGATTTTTGGCGGCAGCCGGTCTGGTTGCGCTGGATGTGATGACCAAACGTCTGGGCGAAGACCACGAAAATGCCCGCTATATGGCACAGCGTTTGCAGAAGATGCCGGGAGTCAGCCTGGATTTGGATGCAGTGGAAATCAACATGGTCTTCTTTAAGCTGGATGCACTGCAGCAGGTTATCGACACACTGCCGCAGAAGATGTACGAGCAGGGTATCAAGATCAACGGAATTGAGGACGGAGAGTTCCGCTTTGTGACCACCAACGATACCAGCCGCCAGGACATCGACCATGCACTGGATGTGTTTGAGCAGATTATCACACAGGCATAAAAAAGAGCAGCAAAAAGGGTCCCCACTGGGGACCCTTTTTTGATGGAAAAATTTATCGGGTGACAGGCTGTATTTTCTGTTCCAGCCAGTTTTTGGCGCGTTCGCTGACCAAAGGAGCAACCTGCTGATATACCTTTTGGTGGTAATCGTTGAGCCACTGCAGCTCATCGTCGGTCATCAGCTCCAGGTCCAGACAACTGGTGTCGATTGGGACCAGGGTGAAGGTATCAAAGCGGTAGAACTGACCGTACTCGGTCTGGATGTCCTTGACCACCACCACAGCGTTTTCAGTACGAACACCATGGCTGCCTTCGGTGTAGACACCCGGCTCGATGGTGATGAACATTCCTTCCTCCAGAGCCACAGTTCTGTCGCGGAAGTTCGGTGGAGCCTCATGGACATTGAGGAAGAAGCCAACGCCGTGACCGGTGCCGCAGCGGTAGTTTAGACCCTCTTTCCAGATTTGACCGCGGCAGATGGTATCCAGGTCGGAACCCGTGGAACCGGCAAGGAAACGCTGGCGGCTCAAAGCGATGACACCTTTGAGAGCATTGGTGAAGTCGCGGCGCTCCTCGTCGGTGATAGGACCGACGGCAAAGGTGCGGGTGGTGTCGGTGGTACCTTCCAGGTACTGACCGCCGCTGTCGTTGAGTAGCATATTTTCCCGCTCGATGGTGCTGCACGCCTGCGGTAGAGGAGCGTAGTGCATCATCGCGGCATTTTCGCGGTAGGCGATGATAGCGGTGAAGCTTTCGCTGACATAATGCTTTTGCTGGGCGCGGAATTCGGCAATCTTCTGCGAACATTTCCATTCGGTTACCGTTTCGCCTTTTTCCAGTGCCTCAAACAGCCAGCCGTAGAATTCTGCTTCGGCACAGCCATCCTTGAGGTAGGCAAGGCGAGTATTGGCAATCTCGGTTTCGTTTTTGACCGCTTTCATCATCGGGATAGGGTCTACCCCTTTGACAAGGGTCAGATGGCTGTTATTCTGCATCTGGTTGTACAGCAGATAGTTTACCTCGTCCGGGTCGCACAGCACACGGGCATCGGTCTGCAAGGAGGACAGGAAGGGATAGATGTCCTCATATTCCCGCAAGGTGACACCATTTTTGGCAAGCTGTTCGGCAGCCTGCGCCGATACACGGGAGAGGGCAGTGAACAGAACCGCCTGGTTGCTGGATACAAAGCCGTAAGAAATGGCAATCGGGCTGTTGGGGATGTCGTTGGCACGGACGTTAAAGAGCCAGTTGCTGTTGTCCAGTCTGCCGACGACCAGAGCATCACAACCCTGTTTAGCAAGCGCGTCGCGGACCTCGGAGAGTTTCTGTGCTGCCGATTTACCGCAGTATTTTTCATCGAAGTAGTAGGCAGGGGTGTACTCCTCCGCCGGGCGGTCTTCCCAGATGTCGTTGCCGTAGTCGGCTTGGATGTTCAGGGTGATTCCTTTTTGAGCGAACAGCTGCTGCATCTGTTCCATCATGCTCAGCGAGAACAGTTTGCCGTTGAGTCCGACAACACTGTTGGGAGCCAGGTTGTCCAACAAATACTGGCTGAAAGTCGGGCAGTCCGGTTCAGAGGCGCGGAACAGCACCGCTTCGCTGTCGGCAATCTGTTTTTCTGCCTGCACATAGTATCGACCATCCACCCAAAGTCCGCTGGCATTTTCGGTGATGACATAGGTCCCGACCGAGCCGGTGAAGCCGGAAACAAAGCGGCGGGGCTTCCAATGCTCGGAAAAATATTCGCTCATGTGCGGGTCGCCGCTTGGGATGATGACAGCCTGTACCTGATCGCGCGCCATCAGCTGACGGATGCGGGTAATCTTTTCATTTGTGGTCATTGTACTTCTCCTCCTCGTTTGATAAGGTCTTTGGGAATGCTGTCTTTATTATAGCCTTGCAGCGAACGGAATGCAATCCCAAAGGCAGAGCAAGGCAAACAAAAAAAGGCGCCCTCCCAAAGAGGAGGACGCCGAAGGGAAAGAGAAATTAAAGTACACGCACAATGCGGATGTTGGCATTGGTGAGGTTGACACTGCCTGCGGAGGTGTTGGACAGTGCAATGCTGCCGGTGGTACCGCAGGGAACCGTAATGATGGTCGATGCGCTCAGGGAAGCAGTCTGGCTGGTTGCATCAACCGTTTCTGCCGATTGAGTACCCGGAACAATTACACCGCCGGAGAGCAGAGAAAGAGAAACAGCAACGTTGGTGCCGCCTGCGACCGATGCGTTGGCATTATATTCGACCAGGTAGACACCGGGACAGTTGAGGGTAAAATTGGAGGTTCCGGCAGTATGCTGGATGCAGTTGCCACTGGAAACCCGGTCGGTAGCAAACAGCACAGGAGAGCCGCTGGCTACCGTCTGTTCGGGGTCATTGACCGCATTCAAATAGCTGGGAGCGTTTGGACAGGGGTTCGGATTGGGCGCCGGAGTTGTTGGAGGACACGGATACGGGCAGCCACAGCAGGAGCCGCAGGGATAGCAGGAAGGGTTGCAGGGCAGAACAGGAAGTGAATCCAAATCATAGGAAAGCTGGTCGTAGCGTGCCAATGCACATCGTGCATAATCGTTCATGTAGCCGTTGGCACAGATGTAGGATGGCTGATTGGGAGCTGAACTGCCCTGGCAGCCGCAGCTGCGCGGATTGCAGCAGGACGAACTGCCGCAGGAAGGAGGGCAGCTGCATGGACTGCAACAGGATGGCTTGTAGTTGCATGGGTTGCAGCAACCTTGGTCATAGTATGCCATAGAATTCCACCTCATTTAAAAAAGATGCTCACACCGTAAGGTGACAGGAGCGCCGCAGGAGAATATTCCCGCGGCACTAACACTCTATGCCAAAAACAGGAAAAGTGTTTCGAGCAGACGAAAGGGAATTCGGTGTAAGAGGAGGAAAGAGAAAAATAAAAATCCGCACCCCAAAAGGTGCGGATTTTTATTTAGGAGAGTAAATATGAAGAAAACAATACCCATGATATACCATGGTAAAGAGATAAGCGAAAAAATCTATCAAGCTCGATGGCTTTTATAAATCTCCTGTAAGCAGGAGAAGAATAGTTGGTCTGCCCCGCCCGCTATGTCGGTATTCCGTCCACATAGCAGGCTAACAGTTGTTCTATTTTCAGAAAAAGAACCGACGAAGAAAAAGAATATGATAAAATAATAAGGAATTTTGTTCCGATTTTATCCTGCTGCTTTGCTCCACTCCTTTGACTGTGATTACAGTATAAACGGTAAATGTGTATTGGGTATAACTGGGTTTTAAATAATAGGTGGGATTTTTGTAAATAAATCTTTAAAGGACAAAAAACAGGAACAGCTTTTGTAGCTGTTCCTGTCGGTTGGTCGAAAAAAGACAGAGTTATTAGCTGATGCGGATCTGTGCTGCTTTTTCTGGTTTAAAATCGTTCTGCAGATCGTAGATGTTGTGGGTGGTAGAGTCACGCAGTACACGACCTTCGAGCGAGTAGGTGCGGATGAAACGTTTGTTGTCAACGGTGGTCCAGTACTCGGTGTCCCAGGTCAGGTAGCCGTCTCCGTCGGTTTCCGGTGCAGGCAGAACAAAGTCTACCTGACGACCGGCTCTCATCAGTTCGATCAGGCTGTCATAGGTAACGTCCAATTCTACTTTGTTTACAATATCGGTTGCTTTCATGTTCATACATTCCTTTCCTTAACGTCAAAAGCGAAACCGCAAATCAGTTTGCGGTATACTTTCTGTTTCCCATTATACTCTTTTTTGATAAAAGACACAATCCCCCGGGAAGAAAAACTGATTAGAATCCGCGCAAGGTCGCCTGAATATCGACGCCCATGCGGGTGAAGGTCGCAGTGATTTTCTGGTTGGCAGCGCGGACATCCTGCTTTTTGCTCAAAATCTGGCGGTCGGTCAGCTCGCGGTTTTTCTCGCTGCGCTCTTGAGCCGGAGCGTTCAGGTCGTCACGCAGGAAGTTGAGTCCGATGTAGATGACCTTCAGCTCATTCAAGCTCAGCGACTGGCGGTTGTGCTCCAGCTGCTCGCGGACCGAGCGGATGTGCTCGAGGTTTTGCAGGGCATTTTCCTGGCTGATTTCCTTAAAGTTTTTGCGCTCCAAAAACTGGTTGATGTCCTGTTCGAGCAGGTCAAGTCCTTCGCTGATGCAGTCCAAGTCCGACTGGTACAGCGCTTTGGAGGTGACGTCCTTTTTTATATTACATTTCAATGAGATTACATCCTTTCTGGTTTTCTGGCGTTACACTGCCTTTATTTTAGCATATTTCCTCGGGAAAGACAACGGTGTGGCAAACGCACAGGGCTGCTTTGATAAAATTTTTATCGAAAGCAAAGGGCTTTGGATTGATTATCCTGCCAAAAAGTATTATAATGGTTTATATTGCCGTCACCGGTTGGATTTATACCGGCGGCTGCATACAATCACAGCAAATATCTTCTGTGCCCGTTTTACAAAGTGTACAGCGCCGCGCAGAGATAGAATAGATTATGGAGGTAAAAACGATGCAAAGAGTAGAACTGAGAAAGCTCGCAGTCGGCGCGCAGGAATATGCAGACCAGCAGCTGACTGTGGCCGGATGGGTCAGAACCATCCGTACATCCAAAAACCTGGGCTTTATTGAACTGAACGATGGTACTTCCTTCCAGAATGTACAGATCGTATTTGAAAGCAATAAGGTGGATAATTTTAATGAGATCGGTAAACTCAACGTTGGTGCTTCCATTGTTGTAAAGGGTACGCTCATTATGACCCCGGAAGCAAAACAGCCGTATGAGATCCACGCAAACGAGATTGTGGTCGAAGGACTGTCCACCCCGGATTATCCGCTTCAGAAAAAACGTCATTCGGTGGAATTTTTGCGTACCATCGCACACCTGCGTCCGCGCACCAACACCTTCAGCGCAGTTTTCCGCGTGCGTTCGATTGCAGCATTTGCAATCCACAAATTCTTTAACGAACGTGGCTTTGTTTATGTACACACCCCAATCATCACCGGCAGCGACTGCGAGGGTGCGGGAGAGATGTTCCACATCACCACATTGGATATGGACAACCCGCCGCGCACCGAGGACGGCAAGGTGGATTACAGCCAGGACTTCTTCGGTAAACCGACCAGCCTGACCGTTTCTGGTCAGCTGGAGGGTGAATGCATGGCAATGGCATTCTCCAACATCTACACCTTCGGTCCAACCTTCCGTGCAGAAAAGTCCAATACCACCCGCCACGCAGCAGAATTCTGGATGATGGAGCCGGAGATTGCCTTTGCAGACCTGAGCGATATGATGGACCTTGCAGAGGACATGATGAAATATGTGCTGTCCTATGTGATGGAAAACTGTCCGAACGAGATGGCATTCTTCAACCAGTTCTATGACAAGGAGCTGCTGGAAAGACTGCACCATATCGTCAGCTCCGACTTTGTCCGTCTGCCATACACCGAGGCGGTCAAGCTGCTGGAGGAACACAAGGACGAATTTGAATATCCGGTCTTCTGGGGATGCGACCTTCAGACCGAGCATGAGCGTTACCTGACCGAGAAGGTATTCAAGAAGCCGGTCTTTGTCACCGATTATCCAAAGGAAATCAAAGCCTTCTATATGCGCCTGAACGACGACGGCAAGACGGTAGCGGCTGCGGACCTGCTGGTTCCCGGCATCGGCGAAATCATCGGCGGCAGCCAGCGTGAGGAGCGCTACGAGGTGCTGCTCGACCGCATCCGTGAGCTGGGACTCAACGAGGAGGATTACTCTTGGTACCTCGACCTGCGCAAATACGGCGGCACCAAGCACGCCGGCTATGGTCTGGGCTTTGAGCGCCTGATTATGTACATCACCGGTGTGGGCAACATCCGTGACGTACTGCCATTCCCAAGAACCACCGGTTCGGCAGAATTCTAATCCTCTGTCGGGCACAGCATAAAGACGACCGCCCTGCGACAAACAGTCGCAGGGCGGTCGCTTTTGTATTTGCAGATTATTGTGGTTGTTAAACGGCAGAAGGATAGTCCTAATTTGTTTCATCCTCTTCTGCGGGACTGCGGTCCTCTCCGCGTTCATTCAGCAGACGATGGATTCGCTCGACCGGGAAGCGGTCTTCGATTTCGACCACCTCAAATAGATTTTGCGGCAGCTCCTTTTCTCCAATCAGCACAAGGTATTCTGCAACGACCCGTCGGTCGATTTTGATTTTTCCATGACCTGCCCAGTGGCGATTGCTTTCACCCTTTTTTAAACCGGAAATCCAGTATTCATCGCCGTTTTCGATGTCGATGTAGTTGGAATAACTGCCGATGCTTTTTTGAAAGGCGTGGTCGTTAAAGTAGATGGTTTTTCTGGTTTTGGATGTTTTGACATATCCAATCCATGCCGGACCATCATCGGAATATCCCGTTTTCAGTTCAATGTACATACAATCTCGAATCATCTTTGTTTCCTCCGTATAAACTGTATTTATTTTTCGTTTGTCGGCTTTTTAAAATCATCTTTTCCCAAAACTGCCAGCAAAAAGGAGATTATCACAATGGAGAGCGTTGTAGCCGAAACAGAGGACATACAATCGTCCACAAATTTTAATCCCAAGCCGGTAGATGCTGTATCCAAAATCAGATAGAGCATCTGTGCCGTTTGCCGGCTGATTTTTTTCAGTGTGTATAAAGCCTTTGGCAGTGCGGTGGAAATAAGGTTGCAGGGGAAGGAAAGGATGGTGGCGATGATAAAAAATAAGATAACGCTGCCCACCGATTTATATTGAAAGCCAAATAATTTCATAACAGCGCCACTGATGAGAGCGACAAGTGACAGTGCGCCGGTGAAAACAGCTCCACAAATGAGAAGGGTTAATATTTTTTCTTTGTTGTTCACCCAGAAGGTTTTCAAATCATCAGACACCTTTCCGCTGCGGATTTTTCGTAAAAATCTATGGAGGCAAAGAAAACCCACAACCTCTTTTATTCCGAAGGTTAGCGTTCCTGTGTACCTTTGACGGCAAAGAACAGTCCGATGCAGCCAATCAGCAGCCCGATAAGAGAGAAGGGAAAGTCAGAAAAGCTGCGTCGGATGATTTGATTTAAGCCTTCCTCGGCACAACAGAGCAGGATGCCAAAAAGAAGGAAAGCGATGCCCGTCATCTGTTTTTTCATAAAAAATTTTCCTCCAATTACACAAAGAATACTCTTTATTTATGAACGATGCAATTATTATCTATGAATAATTCAACCGTTGTTATCCGCTTGGCTCTCCCAGAAGGTACAGAGCGTTTGCCGAAGCTGTTCGCTGTCCGAAAGGATGCGTGCGTGGCTCCAGTGGGCAGGGAACAGCCGTCGGTAGGCAGCGGTTGTGAAGCGGTCGTCCAACAGCAGGACAACGCCGCGGTCCTGCGGGCTGCGGATGACCCTGCCTGCCGCCTGAAGGACCTTGTTCATGCCGGGAAAGCGGTAGGCAAAATCGTAGCCGGAGTTGTTTTTCTGCTGGAAATATTCCCGCAAAATCTCCTGCTGTGCGCCGACCTTGGGCAGACCGGTGCCGATGATAGCGCAGCCTAGCAGCTTTTCTCCCTGCAAATCCACCCCTTCGGAGTAGACACCGCCCAGCACCGCAAAGCCCAGCAGCGAGCGTTCGGGGTGCGGCTGGTCAAACTGCGCAAGAAAATCGTCCTCCTGTGGCGATTGCAGGACCAGCGGCAGCTGCGGATAAAGTTGGGAAAATACTTCTGCCTCCTTTTGCAGATACTGATAGGAGGGGAAGTAGGCGATGTAGTTGCCTGTTTTGGCACTAACCATCTCGAACAGCAGTCGGGCAATCGGTTCCAGACTCTGCTCCCGCATCGCCCAGCGAGTGTTGATTTGGTTGCAGACCAGCAGGCACAGTTTTTCCTGCACAAAGGGCGAGGGCAGGGCGTAGGAGTGGGTCTGGTCGTCAGAGTCGCAGCCCAGCACCGCCTTGTAGTAGGAGGGCGGCGAAAGGGTGGCAGAAAACAGGGCGGTACACCGACCCAGCTTCAACCGCTCATCCACCATCTGCGCAGGGTCTAGACAGAGCAGCTTGACGGTCAGCTGGGAGCCGGAGGCGGCTGCAAAAAAGCAAAAACGTTCGTCAAACAGGTCGGCGATGCGCAGGAAGAAGCGCAAATCGAAGTACAGCTGCATCAGCTCAGGCGCTAAGGAGTGAGCAGAGGAGAAGAGATTTGGCTGCAAGGGCAGACGGCGGTTTTGCTCCAGGGTGGTGGAATAGACGGTGAACAGGTGGCGGAGGCTTTGCAGCAACGGCTCAGGCAGGGTGTGCGCTGTCATAAAATGCTCCTGCTCCTGTTGGGTGTCCTGTGCAATCTGTTTTCGCAGCGAAAGCATCTGTCGGTTGACTGCCATCAGCGCTTTGGAAAGCGGATTGGACACCTCATCCGCTAGCTTTTTGCAGGCAAGGAAATCGGATTTTCTCAGCGCTGCCGAATACATCCCGCGTGCGCGGTCCACCAGGTTGTGCGCTTCGTCGATCAAGAAGGCATAGCGGTCCCTGCGGTCAAAAAATCTGCGCAGGTAGACGATGGGGTCGAACAGGTAGTTGTAATCGCAGATGACAGCGTCGCACCAGAGCGACAGGTCCAGTCCCAGCTCGAAGGGACACAGCTGACGCTGTTTTGCCCAGCGTTCGATGACCGATCGGGTGAAGGCATCCTCCTGCTTGAGCATCTCAAACAGCACGTCCTGCACCCGGTCGTAGTAGCCTTTGGCATAGGGACAGTCGTCGGGGTTGCACAGCCGCTCGGGCAGAAAGCAGATGCGGTCCTTGGCGGTCAGGCTCACCCTGCGCAGCCGCAGTCCTTTTTCCTGCATCCGCGCAAAGGCTTCTTCTGCTGCCAGACGGGTGGAATTTTTTGCGGTCAGATAGAAAATGTGGGAGAGCTTGCCTTCGCCCAGCGCCTTGATGGACGGAAAGAGGGAAGAGATGGTTTTGCCGATGCCGGTGGGAGCTTGACAGAGGATACGGGAGCCGTTTTCGGCAGCGCGGTAGATGACCGCTGCCATCTGCCGTTGACCGGCTCGGTATTCCGAAAAAGGGAAGGCAAGCTGTTTAGCACATCGGTTGCGCAGCTGCTCCCAGTCAAAGCGCATCATAGCCCAGCGGTGGTAACGGGCAAGCAGGTCCAGATAAAACTGCGACAGCTGTTCAAAGGAAAGTCGGTGGGTGAAGGAGATGGTTTCCTCGGTTTCCAACTGGCAGTAGATTAAGCGCACCCGCACCTCGGGCAGCTGCCTTTGCTGTGCCAAGATGAAGGCATAGCAGGTTGCCTGTGCCCAGTGCAGCGGGTTGTATCCGCTGTGCTCCGGTTGATCGCTCAACAGGGTCAAGGCAAGCTCGGTGGTTTTGATTTCCTCGATAATAGGACCCTCCGGCTCATCGAGGATGGCATCGGCTCTGCCATAGATATGAAAGACCACCCCATCGACCTTACGCTCATCGGACAGGGTCACCTCGGGCTGATAGCTTTCTCCGTACCGGCTGCGGGATTGTTTTTGCAGCTTGCGATGGAGCCGCGCTCCTTCATTGGCACGCTGGTACAGGTCGCTCCCGCCGCGGTTGTCAATGCTGCCGCTGGCAAGGATGAATTCGACTAACTCCCGCACCGAAAGGGAAACGCTGGCAATCTGCGACATGAAATTCACCTTCTTTTTTATTTTTCAGTATAGCACAAACCTTTTAAAAGCGAAAGATTTGTAAACAAACGGTCCAATAGTGTACAGGGGCTTGCAGAGAGACAAAAAAATGTGTATCATCGAATGTACGGGAAACAGGGAAACCTGTCAAAAAATGTCTGCACGGGCAGACTACGAAAAGAGGAAACAAAATGGGAATCATTCAGAAGATGGATTTTTTGATTCTGAATTGGCTGCAAAAACATTTAAGAGGAAAGACGCTGGACATCCTGATGCCAATGATTACGGCGCTGGGCAACGGAGGTTTTCTGTTTGCGCTGCTGACAATTGGTCTGTTGTGTACCAGGCGATGGAGAAGAGAGGGAATGGCAGTTGGGACTTCGCTGCTGCTGTGCCTGCTGGCGGGCAACCTGTTTCTGAAGCCTCTGGTGGGACGTATCCGACCTTATGATTTGGTGGAGGGCTTCCAGCTGCTGATTAAACCTTTGGCGGACTATTCCTTCCCTTCCGGTCATACGATGGCAGCTTTTGCCTGTGCAGGGGTCTTCTGGCACTATCGGCAGATGTTCGGCGGCTGGTCGAATGTGATGATGGGTTTAGCGGTGCTGATGGGCTTTTCCCGCTTGTACCTGTATGTGCATTTTCCGACCGACGTTTTGTGCGGAGCGCTGTTAGGATTGCTGGCAAGCTGGACGGGAGTTCGTCTGACCGAATCGCTGTGTGCCCTAAAATTAAAATAAAAAATGATAAAATACGGTAAAAAGCAACCTCCCCGCTGTCCAGTGCGGGGAGGTTGCTTTTTAAGAAGAAGGAATAAAAAATGGGTTATCTAAAAAAAGTGAAGTAGGTATCCTGTTTAAGAACGGTCGGAATGAGGATGGTTGGAAGCGCAGCCGCCGGAACAACAACCGGAACAGCCGCCGCAGCTTCCCGAACATCCGCCGCGGGAGCGAGATTTGAGAATACTTCTGACTGCCAATACCACCAGGACCAGCAATACAGCGATAATGATAATTGTAGCAGGCATTTGAGGAGCCTCCTCTCGATGGATTCTGTTAATTAGCAACTGCTAACTTTCTTGCCTGAAGATAGATTATCATATTACAAGCTCTTTGTCAAGAAAAAAAGTAGCTTTGGACAACTTTTTTCAAAATAGGCTAGCAAACCCCCTTTTTCAGAGAAGGGAAGGAGCTTTTTGACAGGAACGGTCGTTTTATGGGAGAAATGAATTGACAATTTACAGCAGGGTTGTTAAACTAAAAAGGAAATAACAGGAGAGTTTCCTGATTTGTAAAGAGAAAGATGGAGGAATGTTAAATGAGCACAAATGCGTATGAAAGTCCCTTCTCTTCCCGCTACGCAAGCGAGGAGATGCAGTATGTATTTTCTCAGGACAACAAATTCAAAACCTGGAGAAAGCTTTGGATTGCCCTTGCCAAGGCAGAAAAAGCACTGGGCATCAACATCACCGATGAGCAGATTGCAGAGCTGGAAGCCAACAAAGATAACATTAACTATGAAATCGCCCGTGAGCGTGAGAAACTGGTTCGTCACGATGTGATGAGCCATGTGTACGCCTATGGCTGCGAGTGTCCAAATGCAAAAGGAATCATCCATCTGGGTGCAACCAGCTGCTATGTTGGAGATAACACCGACGTCATCATTATGCGCGAGGGTCTGGAAATCGTGCGCAGAAAGCTGCTCAATGTCATCGCCATGCTGGCAAAATTTGCCCAGCAGTACAAGGATATGCCTTGTCTGGCTTACACCCACCTGCAGCCGGCACAGCTGACCACCGTTGGTAAGCGTGCTACCTTGTGGATTAACGAGCTGCTGATGGACGAGCAGGAAATCGAAGCCAGAATCAAATCGCTCAAGCTGCTGGGCTCCAAAGGAACCACCGGCACACAGGCAAGCTTTATGGAGCTGTTTAATGGCGACGAAGAAAAGTGCAAAAAGGCAGAGCAGATGATTGCACAGGAGATGGGCTTTGAAAGCTGTGTACCGGTTTCCGGTCAGACCTACTCCCGCAAGATGGACTATTATGTCCTTTCCAACCTGAGCGCAGTGGCACAGTCTGCCAGCAAATTCTCCAACGATATGCGTCTGCTGCAAAACTTTAAAGAGATGGAAGAACCATTCGAAAAGAATCAGATTGGTTCCTCCGCAATGCCATACAAGCGCAACCCGATGAGAAGCGAACGCATCACCTCTCTGGCAAGATATGTCATGGCAGATGCCCTCAATCCGGCAATCACCGCAGCGACCCAGTGGTTTGAAAGAACGCTGGACGACTCGGCAAACAAACGGATCTCGGTAGCCGAGGCATTCTTGGGCGTAGACTCTATCCTCAACATCATGCTGAACATCTGCGACGGTCTGGTGGTTTATCCAAAGGTCATCCATCAGCGCGTGATGCGCGAGCTGCCGTTCATGGCAACCGAAAACATCATGATGTCCGCGGTTAAAAAAGGCGGCGACCGTCAGGTGCTGCATGAACAGCTGCGGGTACACTCTCAGGCGGCTGCAAAGGTAGTCAAAGAAGAGGGCGGCGAAAACGACCTGATCGACCGTATCGTGGCAGACCCGCTGTTCAACCTGAAGAAGGAAGAGATCGTAGCAATCCTCGATCCGGCAAACTTTACCGGACGTGCTCCTTCTCAGGTCACCGAGTTCCTCAACGAATGTGTCAACCCGGTTCTGGAAGCCAACAAGGATATTCTGGGTGAACACGCAGAGCTGAACGTATAAACTCAACTTTATGAAAAATAAGGACTGCTGTCTGTAGGACAGCAGTCCTTATTGCTTAGTGGGCAATAGAATATTTCGATGGGGGATATAAAAATAATACAGATGGTTTTGGTTGGAGGCGGGTCCAAAGTCAGATTGACTTTTTAGGGATTTTGCACTATAATAAGCGGTATGAGTGCCTGAAAATGGCAAAAACCGGACCGGCTTTCGCAAGACAGACAGCCGGTCCCAAAACAGAATTGGAGGATTGCAGATGAAAAGAGTTGGCAAGCCGGTCTTTTTCGTCGTTGTGGCGATGCTGGCGCTCCTGACCTATGCAGCGTTCTTTGGCGTCAGCTCAAAGTATGGAGACATCGACCGCACCTACATCAAGGGAGCACAGGACATCCGCTGGGGAATTGATATTCGCGGCGGTGTGGATGTTACCTTCAGCCCGCCGGACGGCGTGGATGCGACCGATGATGAGCTTTCCGCAGCAGAGGCAGTTATCAAAACCAGACTGCTCAACCAGAACATCACCGACAGCGAAGTCTATACCGACAACGATAATGACCGCATCATTGTTCGTTTCCCATGGAAATCGGACGAGCAGAACTTTAACCCCGAGCAGGCAATCGAGGAACTGGGCAAAACGGCGCAGCTGCGTTTTTACAAAGACACCCCGATTGATGGTCTTACCGGTGGACTCAGTGCGCAGGCAGGAGATCCGGTGCTGACCGGTGCTGACGTGCAGAAGGCAGAATTTGCGATGTATCAGCAGAGTGAAAATGGCACCCCGATGCCGGTAGTTACCCTGGAATTTAAAGAAGAAGCAAAAGAAAAGTGGAAGCAGGCGACCCAGGAGCAGGTAGGAAAACGCATCTCTATCTTTATGGATGATGAGATGATTTCTGCACCGGTTGTCAACGAAGCTATCGCTGACGGCAAATGTGTCATCAGCGGCGACTTTACCTCGGAAACTGCGGTTCAGCTGGCAAACCAGATCAATGCCGGTGCGCTTCCGTTTGAATTGGTCACCAAAAACTACAATGCCATCTCCCCGACCTTGGGGTTGGGTGCAAAGGATGCCATGCTCAAGGCAGGAATTGCAGCGTTCGTCATCATTGCACTGTTTATGATTCTGTACTACCGCTTGCCGGGCTTTGTGGCAACCATCGCGCTGGTAGGTCAGCTGGCAGGCACCATCGCTGCTATCACCGGTTTCTTTAATGTGTTTCCATCCTTTACCCTCACCGTCCCGGGTATCGCAGGTATCATCCTCGGTCTGGGCTTCGGTGTAGATGCCAACATCATCTCCGCAGAGCGTATCCGCGAGGAAATCCGCACCGGAAAAGGAATCGACAGCGCAATTCAGACCGGCTTCAAAAATGCCTTTTCTGCAATCTTTGACAGTAACATCACCGTTGTCTTTGTTGCCGTCATTCTGATGGGCGTCTTTGGTCCAAGCGATGGTATCTTTGCGATTCCGTTCAACTTCCTCTTCTCCTGGCTGGGTCTGGGAACTGCGACCGCAGGCTCCATCTACTCCTTCGGTTATACCCTGTTGGTCAGCATCATCCTCAACTTTGTCATGGGCGTTCTGTGCTCCAGACTGATGCTGCGTTCGTTGGCAGGATTTAAACCATTTCGAAAAGCATGGCTTTACGGAGGTGAAAAATAATGAATCTGAACATCATTGGAAAGAGAAAAATCTTTTTCACCATCTCGATTGTCGCCATGGCTCTGGTTCTGCTGGTCACCATCTTTGTGGGACCGACTTTGGATATTGAGTTTAAAGGCGGTTCGATTGCAACCTATTCCTACACCGGAGAGGTGGCCCCCGCCGCCTTTGAAAAGACAGTGGAACAGGCGCTGGGACAGTCTGCCACCGTTCAGCAGCAGGAAAACAGCGCTACCGGTCAGACAAACCTGGTTGTCAGCCTGACCCAGTCGAGTGGTCTGACCACCGAAAGCCAGACCGAGCTGCTCAAAACCTTGCAGGAAACTTATCCTGATAACAGCATCACCGCAGAAGACGTCAACAACGTTGACCCGGTGCTGGGCAGAGAGTTCTTTAAAAAATGTATTGTAGCCGTTATCTTTGCATCGGTCATTATGGTTGTGTATATCGGCTTCCGCTTTAGAAAAATTGGCGGCGCTTCGGCAGGCATCGTGGCAGTGATTGCACTTCTGCACGATATTTTGATTTCCTTTGGTATCTTTGTTCTGCTGGGCTTCCCAATCAACGATAACTTTATCGCGGTTGTGCTGACCATCCTCGGTTACTCGATCAATGATACCATCGTTATCTACGACCGAATTCGAGAGAACAAACGCACCCAGGGCGATAAGATGCCGCTGGGTGAGCTGGTCAACATGAGCATCAACCAGTGTATGCGCAGAACGGTCAACACCTCGCTGACCACCGCTATGGCACTCCTGTGTATCTGTGTGGTAGCGGTGCTGATGAATGTCAGCTCGATTTTGACCTTTGCCGTACCGATGATGGTCGGTGTCATTTCCGGTCTGTACTCTTCTGTTTTCCTCTCCGGCTCCCTGTGGACCCTGTGGCAGGAAAAGAAGGCAGCCAAAGCAAAGGCAGCATAATCGGAAAAATCTGTACAAAAAGCAGTCCGTTTTGCGGACTGCTTTTTTGATAGCTTTGGATTGATGGGATAAATAGTTATAAAATAAATAAAAATTACAAATGGGATAGATTGAGCGCAAAAAAGGAGCGACTGAAAGCCGGTCGCTCCTTTTCGATTTTATTTATTTTCGTACATCGGTTCACAGGTGATGTTGATACCTAAGCGGCGGAAGACCTTTTCATCCACAGGGGAGAGGATGACCGAGGAGTGAACCTCACAGCCGCGCAGGTTGTACAGCTGTTCCATCGCAAGCTCGGCGGTCGGGTTGGTCGCTGCACAGATGGACAGGGCGATGAGCACTTCATCGGTGTGCAGACGCGGGTTGCGGTTGCCCAGGTGGTCTACCTTCAGATGCTGGATCGGCTCGATGATGACAGGAGAGATCAAGCGGATGTCGTCGCTGATGCCGCCCAGCACCTTGAGGGCGTTGAGCAGCAGGGCAGAGGCTGCACCCAGCAGGTCAGAGGTGCGTCCAGTGACAATGGTTCCGTCAGGAAGCTCCATCGCAGCGGCAGGAGCGCCGGTCAGCGCTGCCTTTTGCAGGGCAGGAGAAACCACCTTGCGGTCGTGGATGGATACGCCCGCTTTTTTCATCAGCAGCTCCAGCTTGAAGACGGTGTCCTCGCTGATGGTGCCCTGTCTTTGACCGCACAAAGCAGAATAGTAGCGGCGGACAATCTCCTGACGAGAGGCTTCGCATACTGCCTCGTCGTCGAAGATGCAGGAGCCAGCCATATTAACACCCATATCGGTCGGAGATTTGTATGGACATTCACCGACAATCTGCTCGAACATGGCGCGCAGTACCGGAAAAATCTCCACGTCGCGGTTATAGTTGACGGTGGTGGTGCCGTAAGCCTCCAGATGGAATGGGTCAATCATGTTGACGTCATTGAGGTCGGCGGTAGCTGCCTCATACGCTAAGTTGACCGGATGGTTCAGCGGCAGGTTCCACACCGGGAAGGTTTCAAATTTTGCATAGCCTGCGCGGATGCCACGCTTGTGTTCGTGGTACAGCTGGGACAGGCAGGTTGCCATTTTGCCGCTGCCGGGACCGGGAGCGGTGACCACCACCAAGCCGCGGGTGGTTTCAATATATTCGTTCTTTCCATATCCCTCGTCGCTGACAATGTGGGAAATATTGGACGGGTAGCCATCTATGGGGTAATGGCGGTAGACCTTGACGCCCAGCGCTTCCAACCGCTCCTGAAAGGCAACAGCGACCGACTGACCCTGGAAGCGGGTCATCACAACGCTGCTGACATACAGACCAAAGCTGCGGAAGATGTCGATCAGGCGCAAAACGTCGACATCATAGGTGATACCCAGGTCGCCGCGGATTTTATTTTTTTCAATATCGGCAGCGTTGATGACCACCACCACCTCCACCTGCTCTTTGAGCTGGAGGAGCATCCGCAGCTTGCTGTCCGGCTGAAAACCCGGAAGAACACGGGAGGCGTGGTAATCATCGTACAGCTTCCCGCCAAACTCCAGATACAGCTTGCCGCCAAACTCAGAGATGCGCTGGCGGATGTGTTCCGATTGTGTGTGAAGATATTTTTCGTTGTCAAATCCAATTTTTTGCATAACTTCCACGCCTCGCTTTCAAAAATTTATGTTTACATGAAAAATCAATCCAGCTATTTATTATACAGCATTCTATGATGCTTTTCAAGGAAACCCGTTGGCTTCAGATGCCAAAAATCAAGCAGCTTTTGTACTGGAAACCGTAACATTTGCAAAAGACTCTGGTCAGTAGGGCAGAATAGAAAAAAGGGCCCTCGAAGAAGGACCCTTTTGCTGGCGGTTTTTCTGCTAAAACTCACGCGGTCTGGATTTTGCAAGACCGATGGCGCTCATCACGATGGCAGCAGCTCCTGCTGCGGCTGCAATGATGCCGAGAATCAGTCCGGTGATTGAAAAGCCTTTCATCAAAAATCTCCTCCCGTCGCTTGATTAAAATGTTCTTTTTCTCATTATAAAAAGAAAAGCGATAAAATACAAGAGAGAATTTATCTTTTTATCTCTTCCGAGCCAGAAGTTCTGCCAGCTGTTCAGGCGTTTTGGGAAAACAATCGGAAGGGAGCATACCCTGATTCGCTAACACATCGCGCACCCGCAGCATCTGCGGCGCTTCCAGATTGGCTTGGGAGAGAAGCTCGTGGTCGGAGAAAATCTGCTCGGGAGAGCCTTGTGCAAGAATATGCGCATTGTTGAGCAGGACAACGCGGTCCGCCCAGCGGTAGGCGTGGTCGGTGTTGTGGGTGGCAATGACGACGGTGATGCCCTCCTGTGCCAGCTGTTCCAGAATATCGTCGATCATCCGTGCGTGCTTGGGGTCCAGTGCGCTGAACGGTTCGTCCAAGATGAGCAGCTGCGGTCCCATCACCAGAATGTCTGCGATGGATACCCGCTTTTTTTGCCCACCGCTCAAAAAGTGGGTCGGCTTTGTGCGGAAAGGGGTGATAGAAAGGCGGTCGCACACCTGGTCCACCCGTGTGCGGATTTCTTCTTCCTCCAAACCAAGGTTGTACAGACCAAAGGAAATTTCCCCGGCAACGCTGGCGCAAAACAGCTGATTGTCCGGGTCCTGAAAGACGATGCCGACGTTGCGGCGCAGCTGCAGCAGTCCCTTGCGGGAGTAGTCGAGAGGCTTGCCTTCGTACAGGATTTGCCCGGAGGTGGGTTTGTAAACGCCGTTGAGGTTGAGAAAGAGAGTGGATTTACCCGAGCCGTTGCTGCCCATGATGGCAAGGCGCTCATGGCGCCGAATATCCAGATTGACCTTGTCGAGGGCAAGAGTCTGGTCTTCATAGCGGTAGGACAGGTCGCGCACCTGCATGAGAATATCGTTCATCAAACAGTCCTCCTTCGGATTTATGGCAACAGAATACACAGAACGGTGCAAAGGATAAGCCAGCCGCAGCAGGCAGCCCAAGCCAGAGGTTGTGCTGGTTGAGTTTCTTCCAGCACCTGGATTTTGCCGTCGTACAGCCGGCTTTCCATCGCATCATACAATAGCGAGGACTTTTTGAGCGAGCGTACCAACAGGACCGAGAGCATCTGTCCCATACAGCTGAGCTTGGAGCGGAAGGTGCGATTGCCCAGTCGGCAATTTTGCGCAGTCTGGATGGCGCTTGCAATGTCCAGCAGCACAAAGATGGCGCGGTAAATCAAAAGCATCAGCTCCAGCAGCAGCCACGGGCAGTGCAGCCGCCGCAGCACAGCCAGCAGGTCGGTGACCGGCGTGGTCAGGATGAGAAAATACAGACAGGAGACACCGGAAAATGCCACCGCCATCAGCGAGTACCAGTTGGAAAAGGAAAGGCGGCTGATACCAATATAACGGGAAAACAGCCGGAAGGAAAACAGCTCCTGTGGAGAGGAGGATACAAAAAAGAGGACAGCGACCGAGCTGAGGGCAAGAAACACCAGCGGTCCCAGCAAAAAGCGCAGGTAGCGGCGGGGTGTGACATTGGCAAATTGTAAGGTACAGGCTACCATGCAGCACAGGACCAACACACAGACGCTGACCTGACGGAAGCTGACACAGATGACCAAAGAACCGACTGCGAACAGAGATTTGAGAGCAGGGCTGGTTTGCCGCACCGGTGAAGAGTAGGAGAGCTTGTCAAACAGGATCATAGAGGTGATTTCCTTTCTGAAAGGGGGAGCAGGGCGCTCAAAACAAACGGAAAAGGGGCGAAGAGGACCTGCCTTTTTTAAAGGTGAGGTCTCCCTTCGCCCGAATGAAGCGGAACTAATCCTTTTTATATTTCTTTCTGGCAACCAGATAACCAAAGCCGAAGAACAGAACACCGGAGCCGAGCGCTGCCTGCAAGCAGAACAGCAGGCTTTCGGTTTCGCCGCCTGGTGGTTCGAGGATGCTTTCTGCCCATGGCTCATAGCCGGGGTCGATTTCGCTGATGGCTTCTTCCGCAGCGCCGTCCGCGCCGCCAAACTCGGAATCTTTAATACTCATCAGCGGGAATACCGCAATGATGACACATAAAAGCAGCAGAACTGCAATGGTGATTTTAACAGATTTTGTCATGGAATCTTCCTCCCTTATATTATGTGGTTGCTTAATACTGGGAATAGGCAAGTTCGCCAAGTTCACTGGAAGCATAGGACTCCAGCGCAAGGATAACAACGACCGACAGCAGACCTTCGACGATAGCCAGTGGGATTTGGGTAACAGCAAAGATGCCCATGAAGGTGGTGATGGAAGCCATTACGCCGCCTTCGGCAGCCGGATGTGCAAAACCAAGCTGCACGCTGGTGACACAGTAGGTGAACAGGTCGCCCAGACAGGTTGCAAGGAAGACACAGACCGATTTATTGATTTTCAGCTTTCTGCCAAGGCGGTAGATGCCATAGCTGAGGAAAGGACCGGCAATCGCCATCGAGAAGGTGTTGGCGCCCAAAGTGGTCAGACCGCCGTGTGCCAGCAGCAGCGCCTGGAAGAGCAGGACAATGATGCCGATGACGCTCATGGCAGAAGGTCCAAACAGGATAGCGCCCAGACCGGTGCCGGTAGGATGGGAGCTGGAGCCGGTGACACTGGGAATCTTTAAAGCAGACAGAACAAAGGCATAAGCGCCTGCCATCGCCAAAATCAGCAGTGCTTTGCGGTGCTGGGAGATGGTCTTTTTGATGGAGATAAAGCCTGCGACCAAAAATGGCAGACACAACGCACCCCAGGCAATGGCGTGACCCATGGGCAGGTAGCCTTCCATGATGTGCATAGCGCTGGCGCTGCTGGGCATGACAAACAGCATGGCAGCGGCGATGCTAAAGGCAAACAGTCTTTTTTCGGTTTTCTTCATAGCGGATAACCGTCCTTTCCGCCCTTTTTGTAAGGGCAGAACCGCGGCAGGGGGAGCCGCAGTTCACAAATTTAATCTGCCGGCAGTTTTTCTGTTTTAAAAAAGAAAACCTTTCGGAACGGCTGTTTCCGAAAGGCGCAATAAAACAGGGAAATCCACCGGATTCCCAATTTTTGCGCCAGCCATCATCCATAGCAGGAGCAACTACTTTGCAGGGCAGGTCTTCTGGCTTCGGCTTTAAGCAAACAGGATTCCTTCCCGCCCTTGGGGAGGCAGTGGAAAAATTTCCTGTTCTGTTCCGGTACAGCAGTGGTGACTGCGCGGGCATCTCCCGACTTCCCTATTCTCAGAAAAAGAAGTTATCATAAGCTTCTTTTCCCGCACCCGACAAAGTTAAACTGTGAATTACCCTTAGGGTAGCATAGAGACGAATTGTTGTCAAGCCTTTGTAAATAAAATATGAATTAGTATGGGCAGAGTCACTAAAAAAGCAAAAGGATACTTGCTCCTGCTTAGTAAAGGCGGTATACTAACATTAAGAAGAGATGGAGGAGGGGATGCCGATGCGATTGTTTGTTGCTCTTCAGTTGGAAGACCGAGTGAAGGATGCACTGATTCAATTCATCGACTCAGTTCGACCGCATACACAGGAAGGTCGCTTCAGCCACCGGGAAAACCTTCATTTGACTTTAAGTTTTATTGGAGAAACCGGTAAAGTGGCACAGGCAAAACGTGCGCTGCACCGGGTGCAGGCAGAGCCATTTGTTATCTCTACCGCAGGAATCGGCAGATTTCGCCGCAGCACAGGGGACATCCTGTGGGCAGGAGTTGCTAAAAATGCACAGCTGGAGGCTCTGGCGCAGCAGGTTCGGCAAACGTTGGAGCAGGAGGGCTTTAAACTGGAGGACCGTCCCTTTGCCGCACACCTGACCTTGGGTAGGGAAGTGCTGCTGGAAGAGGGATTTGAGCTAAAAACTTTCTCGAAAAACCTGCCGTCGGTGCAGATGCCGGTGGAACGGGTGAGTCTGATGAAATCGGAGCGGGTAAACGGCAGGCTGGTCTACACCGAGGTGGATTTTGTAGTATTGAATAAGAATAAACAATAAAAATGGTGAGGATTTTACAAAAACGAGTCAAATCAAAAAACCTTCATCAAAATCGCTTGAAAAGCATTTTGAATAATGCTATTATGTATCTGAAACAAGCACACAACAATAAGAGTGTGCGCTAGAGAAAGACATATATCCTTTTTCCGCAGTACAAAAAGAAAACGGGAGAAGGAATCAAGAAGACAAGAAGAGAAATATAGAAAGGGAGATTACAATGAACGACAACAAAATGTGGGCTCTTGTAAAAGAAAAAGCGGCTCCTGGACTTGCCCTCAAACGGGTCGAAATTCCAGAGGTTGGCACCAATGACGTCAAGATCAAAATCCATAAAACCGCAATCTGCGGCACCGACGTTCACATCTATCAGTGGAACGAATGGGCACAGCACACCATCGCTGTTGGTCAGACCGCTGGTCACGAATATGTTGGTGAAATCGTAGAAGTTGGCTCCGGCGTTCAGGACTTCAAGGTTGGCGACATCGTATCCGGTGAGGGTCACATCACCTGCGGTACCTGCCGTAACTGCCTGGAAGGTCACAAGGAAAACTGCCAGAACGCAAAGGGCGTCGGTGTAAACCGTGACGGCTGCTTTGCAGAGTACCTGGTTATCCCTGCTTCCAACGTATGGCCAACCAACCCGAACATCCCAGAAGAGATGTATGCAATTTTCGATCCATTCGGCAATGCTACCCACACCGCTCTGTCCTACGATATGCTCGGTGAGGATGTTCTGATTACCGGTGCAGGTCCAATCGGTATCATGGCAGCTGCTATCGCAAAATTCTCCGGCGCAAGACACGTTGTTATCACCGACCTGAACGAATACCGTCTGGAACTGGCAAAGAAGCTCGGCGCAACCAGAACCGTCAACCTGACCAAAGAAAAACTGCCTGACGTTATGGCAGAACTTGGTATGAAGGAAGGCTTCGACGTTGGTCTGGAGATGTCCGGTGCAGCTCCTGCTCTCAACGACATGATTGCCAACATGAAACACGGTGGTAACATCGCTCTGCTGGGTATCCAGAAACCGGGCGTTGGCGTCAACTGGGAGACCATCATCTGGAACGGTCTGAACATCCGCGGTATCTACGGACGTAAGGTTTGGGATACTTGGTACAAGATGACCACCATGCTGGAGGCTGGTCTGGATATTTCCGGCATCATCACCCACAGAATGAACATCAAAGATTACAAGAAGGGCTTTGACGCTATGATTTCCGGTCAGTCCGGTAAAGTTATCCTCAACTGGGAGGACATCGATAAGCTCGAAGCACAGTCTCAGGATTGCTAATTCGATACACCAATATAAACAGAAAGGGTTGATTCAGAAATGGCACGTAAAAACGACATTTTGAGCATCTACACCAAAGAAGTCGAAGACATCAAAGCAGCAGGCCTTTTCAAAGGTGAGGTTCCAATCGTTTCTCCACAGAGCGCAAAGGTTCAGCTGGAGGACGGCAGAACCGTTATCAATATGTGTGCAAACAACTACCTGGGTCTGGGCGACAACCAGAGATTGATTGACGCTGCAAAGAGAACCTATGATGAAAGAGGTTACGGCGTTGCTTCCGTTCGTTTCATCTGCGGCACCCAGGATATTCACAAACAGCTCGAGAAGAAGATTTCCGGCTTCCTGGGCACCGATGATACCATCTTGTACTCCTCCTGCTTCGATGCAAACGGCGGTCTGTTCGAGACCATTCTGACTGCTGACGATGCAGTTATCAGCGATGAGCTCAACCACGCTTCCATCATCGACGGTGTTCGTCTGTGCAAAGCAAAGAGATTCCGTTACAAAAACAACGACATGGCAGACCTCGAGGCAAAACTCAAAGAGGCTGACGAAGCCGGCGCAAGAATCAAACTGATTGCTACCGACGGTGTATTCTCCATGGACGGTATCATCTGCAACCTGAAGGGCGTTTGCGACCTGGCAGACAAATACAATGCGCTGGTTATGGTTGACGACAGCCATGCTGTTGGTTTCGTAGGCAAACATGGTCGTGGTACCGCAGAGCACTGCGGCGTAGAGGGTCGTGTTGACATCATCACCGGCACTCTGGGCAAAGCACTCGGCGGCGCATCCGGCGGCTACACCTCCGGTCGTAAAGAAATCATCGACCTGCTCAGACAGAGAAGCCGTCCATACCTCTTCTCCAACTCCCTGGCTCCAGCCATCGCAGGCGCAAGCATCGAGATGTTCAATATGCTCGAGGAAAGCACCGAGCTGCGTGACCATCTGGAAGAGACCACCGCTTACTACCGCGATCTGCTGGTAAAAGAAGGCTTCGACATCATCCCTGGCACCCACCCATGCGTACCTGTTATGATGTATGACGAGGTAAAAGCTGCTCAGTTTGCAGAGCGCATGAGAGCAAAAGGCGTTTACGTCGTAGCATTCTCCTACCCGGTTGTTCCAAAGGGCAAAGCAAGAATCCGTACTCAGGTTTGCGCAAGCCATACCAAAGAGGACATCGACTTCATCGTAAAATGCTTCAAAGAAGTAAGAGAGGAAATGGGCTGCTAGTTTCCCGCCTCTGTAAACATAGGAAAAGAGCCATCGACCGTATCGGTCGATGGCTCTTTTCGGTTTATAAAAGAAGTCTTGAGGGAATATCGTTATGAAGCGGCGGGTCGGACGGAATCAGCCGAAGGTCTGGAGGCAGGCATATCCCGACGACGCAACAGCTTGGCGATGGCACTGACTGCCAACAGCAGCACCAAAGCTCCAATCAGCAGCACGGCAGCCCGTACCGAGAAGGTATCGTCTGTTATCGTCCGCATGGAAGCAATCCCGACAATCAGCAGATAAAATCCGGTAGGAAGATAGCACAAAGGGGAATCGGAGTGTCTGGCAAGATACCATTGACCGACACAGAGAAGGGAAAACAATGCGAATAATAACAGATTGGACATATTGATACCTCTTTTCCTGATGTGATGAGAGTTTACATACAAAGTCTTATGATGATAGAACGAAAGAAGGGAAAAGAAAACTTCAGCAATCAGAAATTTATCCGATACTTTCCGCCATCTTTACAATCTCCTTTTTGTTGACGGGACCGGAAATCAGATAGATGTATCTGCCGTCGTGCCAAATCAGGGAGCAGTGTCCTTCCAGAGGACCGCGGAATTTGGTGTAAAGATACGCTTTGTTGCCGTTGACCGAAAGCTGCTCAGAAATGCAGTCCTCGGTATCCAGCGATAAAAAGGTGTTGAGGGTCATGCAGGAGTAGTTGAGCAGATACTCACAGCCGGGACGCTCATAGACGATGTAGCCGTGACCGGTCATAAAGTAGGCAGAGCTTTGGGCAAAGCCGGAAGGGATGTAGGTCGGCTCCATAAAGTCCGATTCATTCAGCTCAGGAATCTGTTCAGGAACATTTCCCAGCATATCCTCGATGTGAAATTCGGTGGCAACCTCGTGGGAACGGACGATGAAGTCGATGACATTGAGCTTGACAGCGTCCACCGAAAAGAAGAGAACGGAAAAGCCTGCCAGAGCAACCACCAGAAAGCTGGCAGCGACACGAACTGTTTTTTGGGTGTATCGAAAAAATCGGGAACGGTTGCGCTTCTTTTGGGTTTGGTCGAGCTGTTGAAAGATTGCCTGATCCAGAGCGGAAAAGTCGGGAGAAGGGAAGGAGTCTTCCTCGTCTTCTCCTTCTGTGTCACCGGAAAGAGGGTCCTCGCAGCCGGTCAGGCGGGAAAAGGCATCTGCCTGCTTGCGGACGTGCTCGACAGCGTGCTGCCGGAGAAGAAGCTGTTCAAACTGCTGGTCGATCAAATGAAGGTCGTCATCCAGAGAGTTTTGCAGCGGCTCCGGTTGATGTTCTGATGATTTCATTTGATTTCTCCCTCCTCTCTCAGATGGTAGTTCTTTTTCAGTGACTTGAGCGCCCGATGCACCACCACACGCACACTGGCGGGCTTGATATTTAGAACCGATGCAATCTCCTCGTCCGACATACTGTACAGATATTTCATCGACAGCACATCGCGGTAGGATTCATGCAGCTGTTCGAGTGCCTGATGGACCTGCTCCTGCTCACAGCGGCGGATGAGCGCCTGCTCCGGGTCGTCGTCGGTGTCGGCAAACAGCTCTTCCAGCCCTTCAAAGGGAATCGCCGGATGGCGTTTCTGCTGCCGGTAGAGGGTATAGGAGAGGTTCCTTACCATAATGACGAAATATGCTTTGACTTTGTTACAGTCTAAGGAGGAAATCAGCTGGCTTTTTTCGATTGCCTTTATAAAAACGCTCTGTACCACGTCCTGTGCAAGATGTTCGTCGTGCAGCAGCTTGTAGGCATACCGCCACAAAGGCTCACGATATTGGCGGTACAGCTGTTCAATTTGTTGCAGGTCACGGTCCTTTTGAAACGGATTCCCAATCGACATCCCTTCATCAGTCCTTTCGGCGACAAAATTCTAAGAACTTAATTACTATTGTAAAGGATATTCTTACGAATTACAATGGTCGTTTTGTAAAAGAATTTGCTCACTTTTTCTACATTTTGTCAAGAATTTGTTCCAAAATAGCAATATGTAAAAATTGAAAGCAGTTACAGGATGTGATATAATGAAACCACCTGTAAACAGGTGTACATGGGTGCTTGAACAGCAGAACAACAACGAAGAGCCGTTGCAGTACAGCGGCAGGGAAAGGTGGAACAGTATGGGAATCATCAAAGCAGCAATCAGCTCGATTGGCTCCGGTTTTGCCGATCAGTGGCTGGAATATATTCGAGCAGGAAAAATGGATGATCGAACAGTGATGTCGGCAGGCGTTGCAGTGCGCGGAAGGGACCGCAGGAACGCAAACACCAAGGGCAGCGCAGACTACATCAGCGACGGTTCCCTCATCGAGGTGGGTGTCAACCAGTGTATGCTGCTGGTGGACGGTGGCAGAATTGTCGATTTTACCACCGAGCCGGGCTACTACAAGGTGGACAATCAGGCGACTCCTTCGGCTTTTTCCGGCAGTCTTTCCCAGGCGTTGGAGGAAAGTTTTGATCGCCTGCGCTTTGGCGGTGTGCCGTCCCGTTCGCAAAAGGCATATTTTATCAACCTTCAGGAGATCAAGGGGATTGCTTTTGGTACACCGACACCCATCAACTATTTTGACAGCTTTTACAATGCGGAGCTTTACCTGCGCACCAATGGCTATTTCTCCATCCGTATCACCGACCCGATTCGCTTTTATGCCGAGGCAATCCCACACGATCGGGATATGGTCACCATCGAGGACATCCAGAAGCTGTATGTAGCGGAATTTCTGACTGCCTTCCAGACCGTAGTCAATCGGATGTCGATGGATGGCATCCGCATCTCCCATGTCACCTCCAAAGCGATGGAACTGGCAAAATATATGGGTGAGGTGCTGGACGAAAGCTGGAAGGAAAAGCGGGGGATGTCCATCGAGTCGGTGGGCATCAATTCTATCTCCTATGATGAACAGTCCAAAAAGCTGATTGATATGCGCAATCAGGGTGCGATGCTCTCCGACCCGACCATCCGCGAAGGCTATGTGCAGGGTGCAGTAGCGCGCGGCATGGAAGCAGCCGGCTCCAATCGGGCGGGCGCCTCGGTCGGCTTTATGAATATGAACATGGGTATGCAGCAGGGCGGAGGCTTTGTGGCAGCAGCCAGCCGTGCAAACCAGGCACAGCAGCACCTGGAGGCGCAGTCTCGAAAGACAGACCGGCAGGCGGATGGCTGGGTGTGCAGCTGCGGAGCGCACAACACCGGTAAATTCTGCACCGAATGTGGAAAGCCCAAGGCGGACCCGTCCTCGTGGGTGTGCAGCTGCGGGACCCGCAACACCGGAAAATTCTGCATGGAATGTGGAAAACCTAAGCCGTCCGGCTCAGTTTGTCCGCAGTGCGGATGGTCGGGCAGCACAGCGCGGTTTTGTCCCGAGTGCGGAGCAAAATTGAGCTAGGAGCAGGATAGAAAAGGAGGACAAGGTATGGAGGCTGTGGTCTATCAATGTCCCAACTGCGGCGCACCGCTGGAATTTAACAGCGAAACCCAGCGCTGGGACTGCAAATTCTGCTTGAGCTCCTTTGAAAAAGAGCAGCTGGAGCAGATAACCGACGAGCAAAAGAAAAAGGAGGAAGAAGAGCAGCAGGAGCAGCCGGCAGGCGGACAGATGTGCTACCACTGCCCTAACTGCGGCGCGCAGCTGATCACCGACGACAGCACTGTTGCGACCTTCTGCACCTTCTGCGGCAGTCCGACGGTGCTGGCAGGGCGGCTGGAGGACAGCTTTGAGCCAAAGCGTTTGATTCCTTTTAAGCTGGATAAAAAGGCGGCAGAGGAGGCGCTGTTTGCCCTGTGCCGCAAGAAGCCGCTGCTGCCAAAGGATTTTACCAGCAAGGCGCACATCGAAAAGGTGACCGGCATTTACGTTCCCTTCTGGTTGCACGACTGCTATGTTAACGCTTCGCTGCACGCACAGGGCAACCGTGTATCGGTCAGTGTGCGCGGCGATACCGAGTACACCCGAACCGATGTCTACGACGTTGTGCGCGAAGGAGCGCTGACCTACCACAATCTGCCGACCGATGCCTCTAAAAAGATGGACGATGCGATGATGGATGCGTTGGAACCGTTTTCCTTTCGGGAGCTGCGCAAATTTGATATGTCCTACTTGTCGGGATATTTTGCACAGCGGTACGATGCGGACAAATCCAGCTGTTATCAACGGATGAAGGAGCGCATCGAGGAAAGTGCCGAACAGCAGCTGCGCAAAAGCTGTACCGGCTATGCGGTGCTGAATGTGCTTTCGCATACGGCGGACATTATCAAATCAACCGACGAATATGTCATGCTGCCGGTATGGCTGCTGTACACCAGCTACCACGGAAAGGATTACCTGTTTGCGATGAACGGACAGACCGGCAAGATGGTGGGCGATCTGCCGTTGAGCTGGCTGCGTGCAGCAGGTCTGACCGCCCTGATTACAGCAGTCATTACCTTGCTGGGCACGATAGGAGGGCTGCTGTTATGCTAAAACGGATACAAGGATGTTGTTTTACTCTGCTCGTGCTGCTGCTCTTCTGCTGTCCGCTGGCGGTGTCAGCGGCAGGTACAGTGGAGGCAGCTGCCTGGGCAAAGGTGGAGGACGATGCACAGCTGCTGGATGGACAGCAGCTTGATCAGCTTCAGACACAGGCACAGCAGCTGGCAGATCAAACCGGCTTCATCGTCTTTATCAAAACTACCACCTCCACCGGCGGGCTGGAGGTGCGCCGGTACCTTGCGGACCAGTATGAGCTGGCAGGCGGAAGCGACAACCAAAAAGCCATCCTGCTGGGTATCGATATGGGTGGCAGAGAGGTCGCAGTGGCAACGCCGCAGGCATCAGAGGATTACTTCCCGGTCAAAAAGACCAATGCGATGGTGGACAGTGTCATCAACCCGTTGGGAAGCGGCAGCTATCAGCGGGCGATGGAAATTTTTCTTGCGCAGGCAGAGGAAACCATCGTCAACTACGGGGTCAAGCCGGTGGGTAAAATCGTGGGTATTTCGCTGGGTGTGGGTGCAGTGGTCGCCCTGATTAGCGTCGGCACCTTGGTCTGGATGCACCCGCGCATCGAGGGCAGCGCCGTCAGCGCCTCCCGCTATATGGGCAAAAGCCGGATACAGCTGCACCGCAGGGAGGACCGCTTTGTCCACAGCTTTACCACCAGAAGGACGATTCAAAGGGATAACGGCAGCTCCGGTTCCTCTGGCGGCAGTTTTTCCAGCTCGTCGGGCGGCAGTTACAGCGGCAGCTCCGGGAAATTTTAACAGAAAAAAGAGCCTGATGGATTTTTCCATCAGGCTCTTTTGGGTTTTGAGTTTCAATCAGCGTTTTTTCTTTTTGCCGGAGATGACTAGCAGGACAACGATCACGATGGCAGAAACGACCAGCAGACCGATGACCAGCGGGACCATGTTGTTATCGCCGGTGTTCGGGTTGCTTGCTGCAAATGCAACAGGAGTCAGTGCAAAAAAGGAAGCTGCAAAGGCAGAAAGAAACGTCAAAAGACGAGCTGCGATTTTACGCATGGGTAACGCATCCTTTCTCTTTGAATTTTTACAGTACCCTCATTATAGCGCCATATTCTACCAGTGTCAAGACTTTGTGACAGAAAATACAGCGAAAGTACGGCGACTGTCAAAACAGAGCGGCTGTCAGCGGATACCGTAGACGGTGCAGGCGTTGGCAAAGGTTTGGTCAGCAAGCTGCTGTGGTTCTACGCCCTTGATTTCTGCCAATTTTTGTACCATCTGAGTCAGCATGGTCGAGTCACATCGCTTGCCGCGGAACGGCTCAGGAGCCATGTAAGGGCAGTCGGTTTCAATCAGCAGGCGGTCCAGAGGAACCTCGGCAGCAGCTTCTACCGCACGACGGGCATTTTTGAAGGTGATGACACCGGTGAAGCCGATGTACATCCCCAGCCGCAGCACCTCCTTCGCGACCTCTGCCGAGCCGGAAAAGCAATGCACGATGCCCTTGGGACGGTATTTGTTGAGCAGTTCCAGTGTGTCCTGGTGGGCATCCCGATTGTGGATGATGACCGGCACATCCAAATCCTTGGCAAGAGCGAGCTGCTCTTCAAAGATTTTGCGCTGGACATCCCGCGGAGAGGCATCGTCGTAGTAGTAATCCAGCCCGATTTCTCCTAAAGCCATTGCTTTTTCGTAGGAAAGCTGACGGGCAATGACGTCCAGATATTCCCGGGAATTTTGTGCGGCGATTTCCGCTGCCTGGTCGGGATGGATGCCGATGGAGCAGTAGATAAAGGGGTATTGTTTGGCAAGCTCGATGCCGGCTAGGTTGGCATGGGTGGTGTTGCCGACGTTCATAATAGCGCGCACGCCATGCTCTGCCATCGAGCCCAGCAGCGCATCGCGGTCCTCGTCAAAGCGTGGGTCATCATAGTGCGCGTGGGAATCAAAAATATTTTGCATAAAGGGACCTCCTTGCAAGTGATGGTAAAGGATTAGTTTATGTGGTATAATCAAAGGAAAAAAGAGGAAGAGGGTACGCTATGAATCAAACATCGTCTTCACGTCAACTGCATTATGACCTGCTGCGGATTTTTGCAAGCTTTATGGTGGTCATGCTGCACGTCAGCGCATTTTACTGGGATAAAATACAGCCGCAGACAGAACAATGGAGGGCACTGAATCTGTTTGACAGCGCGGTCAGAAGCTGTGTCCCGCTGTTCTTTATGCTCAGCGGTGCATTTCTGCTGGCAAAGGAACTGCCGCTCAACAAGCTGCTGGGGAAAAATGTCCTGCATTTGGCAGTTGTCTGGTTGGTTTGGTCGGTACTGTATGCAGTAGATGCCATCGGGCTGCCTGCCTTTTTTCACGCGGATGCCGGTCAGATTTTTACAGCGGTGGTCAATGGAAAATATCATCTGTGGTTTTTACCCAAAATGATTGAGGTTTATCTGATGGTTCCACTGTTGTACGCCGGTACAAGGATGAAAGAGGGAAAGGGGCTGTACTATCTTCTGGTGCTGTTTGGTTTGTTTGGAATTCTCAAATCCACCCTTACGGTTTTTGTTTATCCGAATCCCTCAATACAGGTGCTGCTCAAAACCAAGCTGCCAAATTTGGCTTTTTATTCGGGGTATTTTCTGCTGGGCTATTTTCTGGAGCATCGCTGGAAGAAAAAAATTCCAAGCCGGTGGCTGCTGCTGACACTGCTGGGCACCATCGCTGTTTTTACCCTACTCGGACAGATGGACGCCATTCAGAAGGGACAGCCTGCGGGCATTTTTTATGGATATTTTTGCCTTCCGGTTTGTCTGGAGGCAGTATGCCTGTTTTTACTGTTTAAAAATATCGGAGCAGAAAGATTGCAGGGAAGGTGGTCGGGAACGATTGCCTTTGTTTCAAAAGCTACCATGGGAATCTACCTGCTTCACCCATTTGTTTTGGAACGTCTGGATCGGGTCGGAATCAATAGTTTAACTTGGAATACCTGGTATGCAGTTCCATTGGTTACCCTTTTGACTTTCTCAGTTTGTCTTGGAATCAGCGCTGTTCTTTTGAAGCTTCCGCTTGTAAAAAAGATACTGTGATTAAAAGGTTAAATCAGATCAACCGACGAATTTTCCAGCACGTTGGGAAGAAGTGTGTAGAGGTTGCATCTGCACAGCCGGTCAAAGTGCTGTTTTAGCTGCAAAAAAGCTCTCCATTTTTCGAGAGAAAGGTCGTTGACCCCGTGGCGCAGCGCCACATCCACCAGCCTTTTTTCCAGAATACAGGCTCCGCTTGGCAGCGAAAGGGCATCGCACAGCTGAATCAGCCGGTCGTAGTTGTCATACGAGCAGCTGTCCAGAAAGCACTGCAAAAAGGCAAGCTGCTGCTTTGAACAGTCAAAGCTTCCCTGAAAGGCGTGGATGTTCTTGAGCGGGAAGGAGTGGGTCAGACAGATGCGGGCGATTGTTGGCTGACACAGTTCATTCATGCGGTCATATCCGTCAAAGATGTGGCGGATTCCACTGACACCGGCAGCTCGTCCGATGTCATGCAGCAATCCCATCGTGTAGGCGGTGTCCGGGTCGAGGCAGTCGGTATGTTCGGCAATCCGTCGGGCGTTTTCTGCCACCGAACGGCTGTGTTCGACCCATGGACCGGGATTTTTCTGATAAGCGGTCTGTAGTTGTTCGTTTGCCTGTTGGATGGTGAGCATTTGGGGGATCTCCTTTCTTCTAAAAATGGGAAAGGGTCTTTTTAGAACAATCGCGCAAGGGAAAACCCTTGCGCGAAAGGAAGTTATCTTAATTTGCAGCCGTTCGGGATGGAGTCGTCCACAAAGATGACACGAACGGTTTTTTCATCGAGGTCGGTTGCCAGAATCATGCCGTAAGATTCCTCGCCGCACAGCTTGGCAGGCTTGAGGTTTGCAACGACAATCACTTTTTTGCCGATCAAATCCTCCGGTTTGTACCAGGGAGCGATGCCGGAAACGACCTGTCTGCCGCCTTCAAAGCCGTCGTCCAGCTGGAGCTTGAGCAGCTTCTTTGCGCGCTTGATCGGCTCGCAGGATTTTACCTGTGCGACCCGCAGATCAATTTTACCAAACTGCTCAATGTCGGTCAGTTCAGCAACGCCTTCATATTTTGGCAGCTGTGGGTGAGCGGCTGCCTGCTGAGCTGCCAGCTCCTCCAGCTCCTTCTGCATATCAATGCGAGGGAAGAGGGTTGCGCCCTTGTGTACGGTCACATCCTTTGGAAGAACGCCGTATCTGCCGGCATTTCCATAGGAAACATCCTCTACACAAGCGCCAATCTGCTGTGCAATCTTCTCTGCGCTCTCCGGCATGAACGGAGTGAGCAGGGCAGCTGACACACGCAGCGACTCCAGCAGGTTGTACAGTACGCAGGCTAAGCGGGCTTTCTGGCTTTCATCCTTGCCCAGCGCCCACGGAGCGGTTTCGTCGATATATTTGTTGGTGCGGGAGATGACCTTGAACACCTCTGCCAGCGCGTTCTGGAAGGCGTAGTGCTCCATCTGCTCCTCATACTTTTCACGCAGGGAGGAAATCATGCCGACCAGTTCTTCGTCGATTGGGTCAGCCTGATGCTCGGTAGGAAGGGTGCCGCCGAAGTATTTTTCCACCATCGAAACCGAGCGGGAGAGCAGGTTGCCCAAATCGTTGGCAAGGTCGATGTTGATGCGGCTGATGAGCGCCTCGTTGGAGAAGTTGCCGTCCGAGCCGAATGGGAATTCCCGCAGCAGGAAGTAGCGCAGCGCGTCCACACCGTAGCGTTCTGCCAGTACATACGGGTCTACCACGTTGCCCTTGGATTTGCTCATCTTGCCGCCGTCCAGCAGCAGCCAGCCGTGACCATAGACGTGTTTTGGCAGCGGCAGGTCGAGCGCCATCAGGATAGCTGGCCAGATGATGGAATGGAATCGAACGATCTCCTTGCCGACAAAGTGGACGTCTGCCGGCCAGAATTTATCGAAATCGTGGTAGCGGTCGTTCTCATAGCCCAGTGCGTTGATGTAGTTGGAAAGTGCGTCGATCCAAACATATACGACGTGTCCCGGGTCAAAATCGACCGGTACACCCCAACTGAAGGAGGTACGGGAAACGCACAGGTCCTCCAGACCAGGTTTGATGAAGTTGTTGACCATCTCATTGACGCGGCTGCGTGGCTGCAAAAAGTCGGTGTTTTCCAGCAGGTCCTGGATGCGGTCGGCATACTTGGAAAGACGGAAGAAGTACGCCTCTTCCTCGGCGTCTACGACCGGGCGTCCGCAGTCCGGGCATTTGCCGTCCACCAGCTGAGTCTCGGTCCAGAAGGATTCGCAGGGTTTGCAGTATTTGCCGACATACTTGCCTTTGTAGATGTCTCCTTTTTCGTACAGCTTTTTGAAGATTTTCTGCACAGAAAGTTCGTGGTAGTCATCGGTGGTACGGATGAAGCGGTCGTTGGAAATATTCATCAGCTTCCACAAATCCAAAACGCCGCGTGGACCCTCAACGATGTTGTCTACAAACTGTTTAGGGGTGACACCGGCTTCCTTTGCCTTGTCCTCGATTTTCTGACCGTGCTCGTCGGTGCCGGTCAGGAACATGACATCATAGCCCTGCAAGCGTTTGTAGCGAGCCATTGTGTCAGTGGCTACAGTGCAGTAGGTGTGACCGATGTGCAGTTTATCCGATGGATAATAGATCGGCGTGGTGATATAAAATGGTTTTTTCTGATTTTCGTCCATATCGTTTTGTCCTCCTGTCTATCAATACCGCAATGGTAAATCATAAAATAAAGATACACGACAAAATTATAGCATCATTTGTTCTTAAACTCAATGCCCTGTCCCCAATTCCTTGCAAATGAAAAAGGAATTGGGAACAGGGCATTGAGCGTTTTCATTTTGGACTCTCCTGTCAAAGCGGATTGTGGGCGTTTGCCGAACAAAAGGATGCACAGGAATGTCAAGCGGTTTACTCGATATTGGAAACTTCCGGCTTATTCGATTCTGACCTTCACAGGACCCACGCGCAAGTTTCCGGCACCTTCCACCGTGTACCATCTGTCGGCTGGTAATTGGATGGTTTGGGATACACCATGCGTGATATATCCGATGAGATACTCCTCGCCGGTTTCTGTGTCTGTAAACACGACGTCGGTATCACAATCACCGCTGACCTTTACGGTTTGGAACAAGGGCTGTATCTGCTCGTTTTTTTTCTCCTCGCTGCCGGAGAGGGTGAAGGTGTGCGCCCTTTGGAAAGCGGTCCAGGAAAGGATGCTGCCAAGCAGAAGGAGAGCAGTCAACAGGAGCCACCATTTCTTTTTCATCAGAACACCTCCATTTTATTGTGCTGCCTTTATTATACAGAATCTTTCTGCGGGGGAAAAGTACGGAGCAAAATTTTTATAAAATCGTTACCAATATTTCATCTCACCAATTTAAAAAGAAAGCATAGGATAGAGGGAAACCGTTTCATACACATTTAAGAATGGAAAGGAGCCGCTGTTATGAATTTAAAAAACTATCAGATTACCGTAGGAGAGGTGCTGCAAAATCCACAGGCAAAGGCGATGCTGCAAAAGGAGCTGCCTATGGTGATGCGTCACCCGATGCTGCCGATGGCAAATGCCATTCCTTTAAAGGATGTTATCCATTATGCGGGCGGCTATGTGTCCCAAAGAAAGATGCAGAATATCCTCGACCAGCTGTCCAGGCTGTAAGGTTTTCTGTCAGAATTTGCCGATAAAAAAGGAAGGTTCAAGATAACCAAAGAACATTTATCGGCGATTTGTGCAGTAAATGATAAAAAATGATGGAAAATCTGCCGGGATGGGCTTTTAAAATGGTGAAAAATGGTGTAAAATAAAAGGAAGAAATCAGAAAAAACTTTCAACTACTTGGATGAAGGGGTGTGCGGGATGTCCTTCAATGCGTTTGTGGGCGGTGTGCAGCCGGGCGGATTGACCAATGATTTTGAAGTCAAGCTGCTGGTGTGCTATCTGCTGGACAGCCTCAAACAGCCGCTGTTGTTTGAGCAGCTGGGTGAAATCTTTCAGAACACCGGCTTGGTGAATTATTTTGAATTTGTGGAAGCGGTCAGCGAATTGGAGCGCACCGGGCAGCTGACCAGCTCGATACAGGATGGACAGCAGCTGTTGGCTTTGACCGAAAACGGAACTGTTACCGCACAGACTTTTTATAAGACGATTCCAAAAAGCGCTCGAGAGAAGGCTTTGGAAGAGGCAAAGCGCCTGATGGAAATCCAACGGTGCATGGACAAGGTGGAAATCACCTTTGCTCCGGCGGCGGACGGATGGACATTGCGGGTGGTGTTGCGGGACATCGGCTCCGACTTGTTGGATATGAGCGTTTTTCTGCCCACCGAAGGCGAGTGCCTGCGGGTGAAACAGCAGATTGAAAGTGACCCAACTTCCTTTTATTCCCGCGTGCTGGGACTGCTGATGCAGGAATGATTGTTATAAAGATAGTAGAAAGCCGACCGCATAGATTGTTGCGGTCGGCTTTATTTATAAAAATCAAAGATAGTTATTCTTCGCCTTCAGCAGGCTTGGCAGTTTCATCGGTTTGACCTTCGGCAGGTTCAGACGTTTCACTACCTTCGGTAGGTGTGGTTGATTCACCGTCTTTGTTTTCGACAGGTTCGGTGGTTTCAGCATCTTTGCCGGTGGTAGGTTCAGTGGTTTGGGTCTGTGCCGGTGTGGTTTCACTTGGAGCTGCTCCAGCATTAACAACTTCCAATGCTTTTTTTAGCTGTGGGTCGGTGTTTTCATCAAGGGTATCAAAAATGGCTTGCTGTTCCTCGGTCAGTGCGACCTCGTAATCCGGTTTGATTCCCACGCCATCGTAGTTTGCACTCTTAGGCGGATTGTACTGGGCGATGGTGATGCGGATGGCAGAGCCGTCCTTGAGCGAGTGGGTAACCTGCATAACGCCCTTGCCATAGGTGTTGGTGCCCACCGATTTTGCAACATTGTAGTCGCGCAGTGCCTGGGTGAACAGCTCGGCAGCACTGGCAGTGTTTTCGTTGGTCAAAACTGCCATTGGCAGATCAATGCAGTTGGCATCGGAGTTGCCCAGCACCTCGGTGGAGCCATCACGGTAGGTTGCAGTGGCAATGACCCCTTCCGGCAAAAGCATATCCAGCATTTTGATGGCAGGGTCCACAAGACCGCCGGTGTTGTTGCGCAAATCGAAGATGAGCGACTGTGCACCCTGGTTGCCGACCAGATTTTCCAGTGCCTTTTTGAACTGGTCATAAGTATTCTCGTTGAAGTCGGTGATTTTGACATAACCGGTGGTACCAATCATATGGGAATAGATGGTTGGGGTCACAACGACCCGTCGGGTGATTTCGGCAATCTCACGGTCTTTGTTGTCGCTGCGGACAGTCAGGCTGAGCTTGGTGCCTGCTTGTCCGCCGATTTCGGTGATAGCACTTTCATAGGTGTCGGCGGTAACGTCGATGTCGTTGACTTTGACAATCAGGTCGCCGGCTTTGATCTGAGCATCTTCTGCCGGAGAGTCGGGATAGACCTCGTTGACCTGAATAAAGCCGCTTTCACTTTTAGAAGCGCGGATGCCGATGCCAACCAGCTTGCCTGCATCCTCCTGCTGGCGTTTGGCATAGTCGGAGGCGGAGTAGTAGGCGGCATAGCGGTCAGAGAGTCCGGCGATATATCCGACGGAAAGATAGTCATTCAGATTATTTTCGTCGATGGTGCCATAGTAATTTTTGCGGACATAGCTGTCTATCTCCGCCAGCTTATCATACATCGCTTCCCGCTCGGAAATGTTGGTAACAGTGGTGGAAAAGGTTTGGCGGGAAAAAATCATCGTAATGGAAAAGGTGACGGCTGTGACGATGAGCATGAGCGCAAGAGCTGCGCCAAGAGAGATTTTTTTATTCATAGCAAGAACTCCTACCTGTAAAATTAAGAAACTCAAAGGTATAAATATGATAACCTATTTATTTTACCACAGAATTTTGTATTTTAAAACAGTCTGTAAAGGATTTTGTAAAAAAATGCAGACCGTCTCCTTTTGCAGGTTGCGAAAAGAAGGAAAAAGCGATATAATAAAAAGAAAGAAAATACCCTTTTGTCAATTTCAATCGGGAGGGAAACGATATGATGAAAAAAGCATGGCAGGAAAAAAACTTTTCCGTACTGGCGGCGGTGACCGCGACGGCGGCAACAGCAGCGATGATTGCGCTGATCTGCGCAAAATCGGTGCGGGTGCTGTTTAAGATGGACAAGGCTTTGAGCATCTATATCCGGCAAAACGATCCACGCAGGCAGAAAAAGCAGGACGAGGATGAGGAGATTGTTGGCATCTGATTTGTCGGCAGAAACGGCAGGTCGAAGGGGTATCCGCTTTCTTTACAGAAGAACCTTATACAAAATAACTAAAAAAAGGTAAAATTTCCGTTGAGGTTTGACGGATGGACAGTAGACTTTTCCAAAAGAATTGGGTATACTGTTCTGTAAAGAAATCCAATGCAGATTCATTTGCTGCAAAGGAGGACCATTACCAACGATCCTGAAAGCAAATCCTTTAAGACGGTCCCGTGAGGCTGGCAAGGTAGTTTGATGGAAGTAGCCATTTTCCAAAGTAAGGCAGAAGAAAAAACTTTGGGGAGCCGAACTGTGATTCGGAAAGGGAAAGCATGGGGATAAAATGATCCGAAAAACGCTTTCCTTTGTGAATTGGTGAACAATCAGCTGTCTGCTGTCCGTAAGGGCGCAGGCAGCTTTTTTTATTGCCTTAGGCAAGGCGGAAAAACAGTGTGGGGAGGATGGATATGCTGGTCGAAAAGACCCAGATCATGGACCAGAAGGCGATGTCGCGAGCAATCACCCGCATCTCCTTTGAAATCATCGAGCGCAACAAGGGCGCGGGGAATCTTTGTATTGTCGGTATCGTGACCCGCGGCGCACAGCTGGCACAGCGGGTGGCAAAGCGCATTTATGAGCTGGAGGGTACCCAGGTAGAGGTCGGGGTGCTGGATGTCACTGCTTACCGCGATGACAAACGCCAGGATCAGCCTGCACAGGACCGAACCTGTCTGCCTTTTTCGGTGGAGGGAAAACAGATTATCCTGGTGGACGATGTCATCTACACCGGCAGGACGGTGCGGGCAGCAATGGATGCCATCCTCCAACGCGGCAGGGCGCGCAGTATTCAGCTGGCGGCACTGATTGACCGAGGACACCGGGAACTGCCGATTCGAGCGGATTATGTGGGAAAGAATCTGCCGACCTCGCGGGATGAATTTGTCAAGGTGATGGTTGCCGAGCACGACGGCGAAGACCAGGTGGTCATCTGCGAGGAAAGAGTGCAGGAATCGATATGAGCGATAAGAGGGGATGTTGTAAGTGGAAAAATTACTGATTACAAACGCAAGGGTCATCGACCCATCCTGCCAGCCGGCGATGGACTTTGTCGGGGACATCCTGATCGAAGAGGAGCGCATTGCAAAGGTAGGTGCTCATTTAAAAGACAGCCCGATTGCACAGGGTGCAAAGCTGCTGGATGCCGGTGGACTGTGCGCGGCTCCCGGCTTTCTGGACATCCATGTTCATCTGCGTGACCCGGGATTTACCCATAAGGAGGACATCCTGACCGGATGTCGGGCAGCTGCGGCAGGCGGCGTGACCGGTGTCTGCTGTATGCCGAACACAAAACCTGTTACCGATTGTCCCGAGGTGCTCTCCTACATTCTAGAGCGTGCAAAACAGGCGGATGCAAGGGTTTACCCCATCGCTTCCATCACCACCGGGATGAAGGGTGAACAGCTCAACGACATTGCAGCGTTGCACGCAGCGGGCGCTGTGGCAGTCAGCGATGACGGACGTCCGGTGGAAAACGGCGGTATGATGCTCAAAGCGCTCCGCCGGGCATACGACGCAGGGGTGCCGGTCATTAGCCATTGTGAAGACCTGACCATCATCGATGGCGGCATCATCAACGAGGGAGAGGTTTCCCGCCGCCTGGGTGTCAAGGGAATGGACCGCGCCAGCGAGGACAGCATCACCGCGCGGGAAATCGTGCTGGCAGAAAGCTCCGGCACCGCCATCCACATCGCCCATGTCAGCACAAAAGGTTCGGTACAGCTGATTCGGGAGGCGAAAGCCAGAGGAGTCAAGGTGACCTGCGAAACCGCTCCGCACTATATGATGATGACCGACCGGCTGCTGGAAAGCAGGGATGCAAACTTCCGCATGAACCCGCCGCTGCGCGAGGAAGAGGACTGCCAGGCGGTCATCGAAGGAATTTTTGATGGAACCATCGATGCCATCGTTACCGACCATGCTCCGCACGCCGCAGAAGAAAAGGAAGATTTTTTAAAGGCGCCAAACGGCATCGTCGGACTGGAAACCAGCTTTGCCGCTGCCTGCACCGTCCTGGTGCATCAGCAGGGAATGGGTCTGCTGGAGCTGGTGCGTTTGATGAGCACCAATCCTGCCAACCTGCTGCGCCTGCCGGGAGGAACCCTGCGGGAAGGCAGTCTTGCGGACATTGTGCTGTTTGACCCGAACCTGGAGTGGACGGTGGATGCACAGCAGCTGCACAGCAAGAGCCGCAACACCCCATTTGATAAAATGAAGTTGACCGGCAGGGTGGTCAAGACCATCCTGGGCGGTAAAGTGGTATATGAACTGTAAAATCAATTGCAAGAGAAGATAAGACGGAGGAAGCAAAAGATGAAAAGATTGATTGAGAAGATTGCACAGATGCAGAACCCAAGCGTAGTGGGACTGGATTCGCTGCTCGACTATATCCCGCAGCACATCAAGGACGAAAAGTTTGAGCAGTACGGCGACAGCTTTGATGCGGCAGCACAGGCAATCCTGGAGTACAACAAAGCCATCATCGACGCTATCTGCGACATCGTTCCGGCTATCAAGCCACAGGCAGCCTACTATGAGCTGTACAGCTGGCAGGGAATGTGGGCGCTGTCCGAAACCGTTCGCTATGCACAGAGCAAGGGCATGATCGTCATCATGGACGGCAAGCGCAACGACATCGGTTCGACCATGCAGGCGTATGCCAAGGCGCATCTGGGCACCACCGCTCTGCGCGACCAGCAGCAGGCTGCCTTCGGTTCGGATATGCTGACCGTCAACGGCTATCTCGGCTCGGACGGTATCGAACCGCTGCTGCCAATCTGCGACGAGAAGGACAAGGGCATCTTTGTACTGGTGAAAACCTCCAATCCTTCCTCTGGCGAGCTTCAGGACCAGAAGATCGGTGATAAGACCATCTATGAGACGATGGGCGCTATGTGTGAAAGCTGGGGAGAAAAGACCGAGAATCATTACGGTTATTCCCGCGTCGGCGCAGTAGTAGGCGCGACCTATCCGCAGCAGCTGGAGGAGATGCGTCAGAAGATGCCGCACACCTTCTTCCTGGTGCCGGGCTACGGCGCACAGGGCGGAGGAGCCAAGGACGTAGCGGGCGCATTTGACAAAAACGGTCTGGGTGCTGTGGTCAACTCCTCCCGTGCCATCCTGACCGCATGGAAAAAAGCGGGCACCGACGGCAAGGATTTTGCACAGCAGGCAAGAGCGGCTGCCATCACCATGAGAGAGGACATCATGGGCGTGGTAGGAAAAATCAGCCTGTAAAATTTTTTTGCTGAACAAATAACTTTTCAATAGAAAACCAAGACAAAGGATATGGAGGTTTTAAGCGTATGGATATTTTTAACAACGCGCAGAAAGCGTGGCTGCTGCTTGAGGACGGAACGCTGTATGAGGGCTATGGACTGGGCTGTGCCGAGGACACCGTCGGCGAGCTGGTGTTCAACACCAGCGTGGTAGGCTATCAGGAGATTTTGACCGACCCGGCAAACGCCAACAATATCGTTGTGGAAACTTTCCCGCTGACCGGCAACTACGGCGTCAACCGCGAGCATGACCTGCACGACAGCATCACTGCAAAGGGTTGGGTAGTGCGTGAATGGTGCGCACAGCCGTCCAACTTCCGCTGCGAGGGCAGGATCGACGAATATCTGGAGCAGAAAAAAATCAGTGCCATCTTTGATTTGGACACCCGCGCCATCACCAGAAAGCTGCGCAACGGCGGGGTGCAGAATGCGCTGATTACCAGAAAAGACCCGACAGGCAATATCGCCCAGCTGACCGAGCAGCTGAAAAACCATCAGAAACCCATGCCGGCATGGGTCGATTACAAGGAAACCTTCACCTTTGAAAAGCTGGATGCAAAATATAACATCACCATGGTAAACTATGGGATTCGCAAAGACATCATCGCTGCTTTGATGGCAAGAGGCTGCCGCGTGACGGTCGTTCCGTCCTGCTGCACCGAAAAGCAGGTGCTGGACACCCAACCGGATGCAGTCGTTCTGTGCGGCGGCGCAGGTCTGGAGGAGTTGCGCACCAGCTACGACCAGCAGGAAAATGCAATCGACGCTGCACAGGAAACGGTTGCTGCCCTGATGAAGAGCGGCGTGCCGATGCTGGGCATCGACCTGGGACATCAGCTGATGGCACTGGCAATGGAGGGCAGCGTGGAGAAGATGCACTGCGGTCACCGCGGAGCAAACTGCCCGGTCACCGAACTTGCCAGCGGCAGGACCTTTATCACCTCCCAGAACCACGGCTACATCGTCAAGGACGTTCCGGCGTGCGCTGTGGTCAGCCACCTCAATTCCAACGACAAGACCTGTGAAGGATTGGAATACCCGCAGATGAAAGCACTCTCGGTGCAGTTTATCCCGGAATCGGAAATCGGCATGAAAAACTTCGACGGAATCTATGAGAGATTTCTTTCGATGATTAAATAGTTTGCTGTGGGAACAGAAATTTTGGATTCGTTTTTAAGAAAGGTTGATAGCTATGCCGTTAAGACAGGATATTAAAAAAGTACTGGTCATCGGTTCCGGTCCGATCATCATCGGTCAGGCAGCCGAGTTTGACTACGCAGGCACCCAGGCGTGCCGCGCCCTCAAGGAGGAGGGTCTGGAGGTTGTTCTGATCAACTCCAACCCGGCTACCATCATGACCGATAAAGCGATGGCAGACCATGTATACATCGAGCCGCTGACCATCGACGTGGTCAAAAGGGTCATCGAGCTGGAAAAACCGGACAGCGTGTTGTCCACTTTGGGTGGTCAGACCGGTCTGACCTTCTCGATGCAGCTGGCAAAAGAAGGCTTTTTGGAAGAGCATAATGTAAAGCTGCTGGGCGCTAATCCGCTGACCATCGACAAGGCAGAGGACCGCCAGATGTTTAAGGACACCATGGAAAAGATCGGGGAGCCATGTATCCCGTCCAAGGTTGTCAACACCGTGGAGGATGGTCTTGCCTTCATCGAAAAGATTCAGTACCCGGTCATCATCCGTCCGGCGTTCACCATGGGCGGTACCGGCGGCGGTATCGCATACAATGAGGCAGAGTTCCGCGAGATTGCAGGCAACGGTCTGCGTCTGTCTCCAATTACCCAGATTCTGGTAGAGAAGTGCATCTCCGGCTGGAAAGAGATCGAATTTGAGGTTATCCGCGACTCTAAAGGCAACATCATCACCGTCTGCTCGATGGAAAACGTGGACCCGGTCGGCGTACACACCGGCGACTCGATCGTCGTTGCACCGGCAGTCACCCTTTCTCCGGCAGAATTTTCCATGCTGCGCAAGGCTGCTCTGAACATCGTGGAGGAGCTGGGTGTAGAAGGCGGCTGTAACTGTCAGTTTGCCCTGCATCCAACCTCGATGGACTATGCTGTAATCGAGGTAAACCCGCGTGTATCCCGTTCCTCGGCTCTGGCTTCCAAAGCGACCGGCTACCCGATTGCAAAGGTTGCTACCAAAATTGCCATCGGCTACACCCTGGATGAAATCATCAACGCCGTCACCGGCAACACCTACGCCTGCTTCGAGCCTTCGGTGGACTACCTGGTTGTCAAGTTCCCGAAATGGCCATTCGATAAATTCGTATACGCAAAACGCACCCTGGGCACCCAGATGATGGCAACCGGAGAGGTCATGTCCATCGGCACCTGCTTTGAAAGCGCTATGATGAAGGCGGTCCGCTCGGTAGAGCTGGGACTGGACAGCTTCAACCTGCCCAAATTTGCAGACAAGACCAAGGAAGAGCTGCTCGAGCTGCTGCACAACTGCGACGACGAGAGAATCTTCTGCGTCTATGAAGCGCTCAAAAAGGGCATCACACCGGAAGAGATCCATGCTATCACCATGATCGACTGCTGGTTCATCAACAAACTGGACAACCTGAGAAAGACCGAAGCGGAGCTGGCAAGCTGCACCGAGCTCAGCGAGCAGCTGTACCTGCGTGCAAAGAAGTACGGCTATCTGGACAACACCATCGAGCGTTTCTCCGGCAAGAAGGTAGAGCATCACAGAAAAGGCGTTTACAAGATGGTAGACACCTGCGCTGCGGAATATAAGGCACAGACCCCATACTTCTACTCGACCTACGACGAGGAGAACGAGGCAGAGGAATTCATCAACGAGCACAACTCGGAGAAGAAGAAAATTCTGGTATTCGGCTCCGGTCCAATCCGTATCGGTCAGGGTATCGAGTTTGACTACTGCTCGGTACACTGCGTATGGGCGCTGAAAAAGCTGGGCTACGAGGCTGCGATTGCCAACAACAACCCGGAAACCGTTTCCACCGACTTTGATACCGCTGATCGTCTGTACTTTGACCCGCTGACTCCAGAGGACGTGGACAACGTGCTGGAAAGCGAAAAACCATGGGGTGTTGTCGTACAGTTCGGCGGACAGACCGCTATCAAGCTGACCAACTACCTCTCCAAGAAGGGTGTTCGCATCCTGGGAACCAGCGCAGACTCGATCGACGAGGCGGAGGACCGCGAACGTTTTGACGAGCTGCTGGGCAGACTGGGCATCCCGCGTCCAAAGGGTGAAACCGTTCTGACCAAGGAAGAAGCCGTCACCGCTGCAAACAAGCTGGGCTTCCCGGTCCTGCTGCGTCCATCCTATGTACTGGGCGGACAGAACATGATCATTGCGCACAACACCGCAGAGGTGGAGGAGTACATGGACATCATCACCACCCACATGAAGGACAACCTGGTGCTGATTGATAAATACATGATGGGTAAAGAGGTCGAGGTAGATGCCATCTGCGACGGCGAGGACTACCTGATCCCGGGTATCATGGAGCACATCGAGCGCGCAGGTATCCACTCGGGCGACTCCATCTCGGTTTATCCGGCACAGACCCTGTCCCAGCGCTTAAAACGCACCATCATCGACTACACCGGTCGTCTGGCTCGTGCGCTCAAAGTTGTCGGTCTGGTCAATATCCAGTATGTCATCTACAACGATGAGGTCTATGTTATCGAGGTCAACCCACGTTCCTCCCGTACCATCCCATACATCAGCAAGGTTACCGGCGTGCCGATGGTAGAGATTGCTACCCGCATGATGTTCGGCGAAAAGCTGCGCGACCAAGGCTACGGCATCGGTCTGTACCCGGATGCAGAGTATGTGGCAGTCAAGGTTCCGGTATTCAGCTTTGAAAAGCTGCACGACGTAGATACCCTGCTCGGTCCAGAGATGAAGTCCACCGGCGAGGTTCTGGGTATTGCAAGAACCTTTGACGAAGCGCTGTACAAAGGTCTGCTGGCAGCAGGCTACAAGATGAAGCACGAAGGCGGCGTACTGGTCACCGTGCGCGACACCGACAAGCAGGAGGTCGTGCCGATTGTTGAAAAATACGAGAAGCTGGGCTTCAAGATTTATGCGACCGCAGGCACCGCGCTGACACTCAACCAGAACATGATTGCAGCCAACACCATCCGCAAGATTGAAGAAGAAGAGCCAAACATCATGACCCTGTTCGATGAGAACAAGATTGATTATATCATCACCACCTCCAAGAAGGGCAGAAAGCCGCAGCGCCACTCGGTACAGATGCGCCGTCGTGCAGTCGAGCGTTCGATTGTTACCATGACCGCGCTGGATACCGCAAACGCACTGGCAAACTCCCTGATGACCAACCGCTCGGTCAACGACATCGAGCTGGTGGACATCACAACCATCTAAGTAAAAACACCTGCAACCAACCCGCCGCTGATTTTTTCAGCGGCGGGTTTGCTTTTTCAGAAAAATTTTATTTTTTTGAAGTGTTTGGCATATCTTTTCCGTTTTATCCGATGGGAACGCATGATGGAGGAAGAAGAAAAAAGCCGTTTCTTTTCTATTTGTGTATGGGCTGTGGATAAAGTATGAACAGCAACAAATTAGCACAATGAAACGAAAATCGGTGCAAAAAAAATCGTTCTCTTTATGAATAGTAACAGAAAAGCAACTGTGTTATAGTTATTAAAAAAGGATATGAGATGCTTGACTTTTGCTCAAAAAGTTGGTATCATTGTATTAGGAAAGTAATACAATAGGAATCCAAAAGGAGTCTTGAGTATGACAAAGAAAAAGAAAATTCTCTCCATCACCTGCGGTGTGTTGGCTGTTGTAGTGGTCGGCAGCTACTTTGCACTCAACCGCAACAACGCGGTACAGGCGATGGTGTCCACCGAAACCTTACAGCAGATGGATTTGCAGAACACCGTCAGCCTGAGCGGTGTGGTGGAAAGCCAGTCGGGCAGAAAGGTCTACTCCACCCTGAGCTATCTGGTGGAGCAGGTCAACGTGCAGGTCGGCGATGTGGTGCAGCAGGGGGACGTGCTGGCACAGCTGAAAACCGACGATTTGCAGATGGACATCGCCCAGCAGCAGGCGGCGGTGAACGCCAGCAAAAACCAGTCGGCGCACCAAATCGAGGTCAGCCGCAAGGCGTATGAAAATGCAAAGGAAAACTATGAAAACGGGCTGGACTCCGGCGCTCTTTCTGCTGAGCAGGGTGTGACCAGCGCAGAATATGGTGTGGAGCAGGCACAGCAGCAGCTCAAAGCGGCAAAGGCGGCAGTGTATGACGCAAAGGAAAACTACCGTGTCACCCGCGACCAGCTGGAAGGCAACATCACCGACGCCGAGGAGGCATTGCGGGATGCCGAGGAGGCGCTGGGCGATGCACAGGCTGCCTATAACGATGCGGTAGCGGGACAGGCAGGTGCGCAGGAGCAGGCAGAAGCAGCTTTAAAACAGGAAGAAGAAAAGTATAACCAGGCGAAAAAGGACTGGGACCTGTTTCAGGATATACATCATCAGGACTACCAGAGTGCCAAAGAGGACTTAGAGAAAAAGCAGGAGGAGTACAAAAAGGCAAAGGAAGCCTATGAGAATTCTATCACTGATGAAAATCCGCAAGGTGCCACTGAATTAAAAACACAGATGGATCAAGCAGCAGATGCAAGAGATGCAGCAGAAAAAACACTGAATGAAGAAAGTGCAAAGCGTGCTCCGGCAAAAGCTAAATATGATTTGGCAGAAGCATCGTGGAATATGGCACAGAAAACCTATCAGGAAACGCTGTCTGCCATCGCCTCTTCGGCAAGCGGTGCGATGAGCGGTGTAGCTTCGGCACAGAGCGGCGTGGCAGCAGCGGAAGCCCAGCTGGATGCGGCACAGGATGCCCGCAACGGTGCGAGCATGGCACAGCTGGAGCAGGGTGTGGACAGCGCAAAAAGAAGCGTGGACAGCGCCCAGCTGCAAAAGGAGATCGCGCAGAATCAGGTGAGCAACGCTAAGGACCAGCGCGAAGCCTCCAACAACGCTATCGAGCAGCAGATTGACAGCCTCAAGGACAGCCTGGTCGGCAGCCAGATTGCAGCACAGTCCACCCAGTCGCAGGAAATTGCCATCCAAAAGATGCAGAACACGCTGGAGGATGCCACCATCACCGCACCGGTATCCGGTGTTGTGACAGCCGTCTACGCCAAAGTGGGCGAGCCGGGCAACGGGCTGCTGTTTGTGGTGGAGGACACCCAGTCGCTGAAAATCAACACCAAAATCAAAGAGTACGATGTTGCCAACATCCGGGAAGGAATGCCGGTGGTCATCAAATCGGATGCAACCGGCGACCAGGAGATTTCCGGCACCGTCACCTACATCGCGCCGGCTGCCGTTAAGACCGAAGCGGGCAACACCCAGACCGGCGGCAACGATTCCAACGTGGAATTTGAAGCAGAGGTGCAGGTCAACGACCCGAACTGCGGACTGCGTATCGGTATGAACACCCGTTTGACCGTGCTGCTGGAAGAAAAGCAGGATGTCTTTGGCGTACCGTATGATGCGGTGGTCGAAAAGGCGGACGGCTCCACTGTGGTCTATGCGGCGGTCGAGCAGCAGAACAGCGGCAAAAACAGCTCCTATGTAGTGACCGAAATTCCGGTGACTACCGGACTTGAGACCGACTTTTACATCGAAATTTCCGGCGGAGAAGTGACCCCGGGCATGGCAGTCATCAGCAATCCGCAGAGTGTGACCCCGGGCATGGAGGTCACCCCGGACTTTGTTGCCAACGGCACAACCCAGCCGACGGTAGGACTTTCTTAATCAGAGCGGGGTGGAACGACCAATGGCAAAAACAATCATTGACATGAAGGGCATCGTCAAAAAGTTTTATATCGGTCAGCCAAACGAGCTGACCATCCTCAAGGGAATTGATTTGACAGTGGAGGAAGGGGAGTTCCTCTCCATCGTCGGTCAGTCCGGTTCGGGCAAATCCACCCTGATGAACATCATCGGTGCGCTGGACCGCCCGACCGAAGGGGAATATCTGCTGGATGACATCGCCATCGACCAGGCGGGCGACGGGCAGCTGTCGAGCATCCGCAACGAAAAGATTGGCTTTGTTTTCCAGACCTTCAATTTGATTCCCCGCACCTCTGCACTGAAAAATGTCGAGCTGCCGATGCTGTATGCCGGTATGCCGCGCTCCAAGCGGACCGCACGGGCAAAGCAGCTGCTGGGCATGGTGCAGATGGAAGAGCGAATGGACCATATGCCCAATGAGCTTTCGGGTGGACAGAAGCAGAGGGTGGCAATCGCGCGGGCGATGGCAAACGACCCTGCCATCATCCTTGCCGACGAGCCGACCGGCGCACTGGACTCCTCCACAGGTCGTCTGGTGATGGATTTGTTCCACAAGCTGCACCGGGAGCAGGGCAAAACCATCGTCCTGATTACCCACAACCAGGAGCTGGCGGAGGAAACACAGCGCATCGTCACCATCCGCGACGGACAGGTGGTGGATGTGCGCGCGGGCAGTCAGGTGCTGCCTGAGGAAAGCATCTACTGTCACGGCAATTCTGCCGCGGCAGGTGAGGGAGGCAGCGTATGACACAGCTTTATGAAAATATCCTGCTTGCCATTTCCGGTCTGCGGGCAAACAAGATGCGCGCTCTGCTGACCATGCTGGGCATCATCATCGGCATCGGCTCGGTCATCGGCATCGTCATGGTGGGCGACTCGATGACCAACTCGATGACCTCCTCTTTGCAGGAGATGGGAGCCAACACCGTTCAAATCAGCTTGCAGGAGAGAGAAACGGAAAACGGCACCAGCTACTCGGTCTATATGGACGAGGAGGACTACATCAACGATGAGATGATCGAAGCCTTTTTGCAGGATTATGGGGATGTAGTGGAATCGGTCAGCCTGCAGGAAAGCATGGGAAGCGGCAGAGTGACCGAAGGACACCGCTATGCAAATGTTTCCATCAGCGGTGTCAACAGCGGGTATCAGAGCGCAAACCACCTGACCATGCTGGGCGGTCGCTTTATCGGAGATAAGGACAACAAAGGCGTCAAAAACGTAGCGGTGGTTTCCGACCGTCTGGTCAACAATATGTTCGGACAGGGACAAAATCCGCTGGGCAAGGAGATCAAGGTCAACTGCGGCAAGGAGCAGTACACCTTCACCATCATCGGTGTCTATCAATATGAGCAGAATGCGATGATGGCAATGATGGGAGCGGCAGCCTCCGATGCGGACATCACCACCGACCTGTTCATCCCAATCCAGACCGAGTGGAAGTTGACCGGTACCATCGAAGGTTATTACTACATCAATGTAATGACCAAACAGGGGACCGATTCCCGCGCGCTGGCACAGGATTTTCAGGATTATTTTAACCGCTTTTACACCCGCAACCAGGATTTTCAGATCATGGCAATCAGCTTGGATTCGGTCATCGACCAGTATGCTTCGATGATGGGAACGGTGCAGGTTGCGATTGCGGTCATCGCAGCGATTTCGCTGCTGGTCGGTGGCATCGGGGTTATGAACATCATGTTGGTGTCGGTGACCGAGCGTACCCGCGAGATTGGCACCCGCAAGGCGCTGGGAGCCAAGAACAGTGCGATTCGGATGCAGTTTATCGTCGAGTCGGTCATTATCTGTTTGATTGGCGGTATCATCGGTATCATCTTCGGAATGCTGTTGGGCTATGCCGGCGCGTCGCTGCTGGGATTCCCTGCCCATCCGTCGGTGGATGCCATTCTGATTGCAGTCTGCTTCTCGATGGCAATCGGCGTCTTTTTTGGCTACTATCCAGCCAACAAGGCAGCCAAGCTGGACCCAATCGAAGCACTGCGCTATGAATAACCAAAGTAGGAGGAAGCCGGATGAGCGAACTTTCCGCAGCATTTGCACAGAAGAGCCGCATTGCCGAATGGACGTTAGGAATCTTCTGCTGTGTGATGGCTGTATATAATCTGTTTTTTTCTACACCGTACTATGTTTTCCTTTCGGTGCTGGGCTTGGCACTGGTCTTTGTGCCGCGGATTGCCGAATGGGTGCTGCACCTGCAAAAGGACTACCTTCTGCGCTTGATCAGCTATCTGTATCTCTTTCTGGCCTACGGGATTGGCATGATTTTTAACGGATATGACCGCATCCCTTTGTACGACAAGGTGATGCACACTCTGACCGGTGTGGTCTTCGGCTTGTGCGGGCTGATTGCCTTTTACTTCTTAAAACCGAAGCAGAACGGAAAAATCGTGGTCTGCAAGGAGGAGTTCTGGCAGGCAGCGGTCTTTTCCGCGGGGATTGCAGCCATCATCGCCATCGGCTGGGAAATCGTGGAGTTTGTGCTTGACCTGATTTTGCACAACGATCCGCAGCACGTTCTGGATACCGGGGTGAATGATACCATGATGGACATGATTGTCTGCATGGTGGGTGCGCTGCTGTTTTGGCTGCCGATGCACAGCTACTATGCCAAAGGAAAGCGCGGGCTGCTGATGGGCATCTTCGAGAGCTTTTGCCATACCAACTCCGGTGGAGAAAAATAGAAAAAAACTCGAAAAAAGGGTTGACAAAATCCGAAAAGATGATATAATGTAATGGTGCTCACAAGTGAGACACCAATGAGCAGACTTATCATCTTTGGAAAGATGGCTGAGCTGGTCTAAGGCGCACGACTGGAAATCGTGTGTGCCCTATAAAGGCACCGAGGGTTCGAATCCCTCTCTTTCCGCCAAAAGGAACAATCCTGAAAAGGGTTGTTCCTTTTTTATTTCCCGGTCAATAAAAGGAGAATATTCTGTATATAAAAAGGAGACAGTGCATCCATGCGCTGTCTCTTTTTTTAGGATTTATCTTGATATGGGTGGGAGAAACCAGATTTACTTGCGAGTGTACAAAAGCGGGTATGCCTTTTCATCCCCCTTGCGCAGCAGGACATAGGCAAACAGATTGACCACACCGACGCACAGGATACAAAACCAGACGCGGCTCATAGGAAAGGAGTCTGCCATCCGTCCCACCACCTGCTGTCCCGACAACTGAAAAGCGCCGGCAAAGATGGTGTAAAAGGAGGAGAACCTGCCGCGATGGGAAGCAGGAATCCTGCGGGTGAGATAAGGCTGCTGACCGATGGTCTGCACAATCTCGCCCAGGGTAAAGATGACCATTGCCACAAAGTAAAAGACCAGCAGGTTTTGTGCCCAGACAAAGAAGGAAAAGCCGATGAGTACCAGCAGCTGACCAATCAGCAGACGGCTGACGTCCTGCAAGCCGCTGATCCACTTGGTCAACAGCGGTGTGCCCACGATGACCACCACCGCATTGACGCTGGTCAGGGTCCCGAACAGGACGGCGCCCTGCTCGGCATAAATCTGTTCCAGATTGAGCGGGAGCAGGAAATTGAACTGGCTGTATACCAAAGACCACAGCCCGCCACAGAACAAAAACAGGTAGAGCAGTGGATTTTTACCTAAAATCTTCCAGATACTCTGGTCACTTTTCGCCTGTTCATACTGGCTGCTGACCGATTCCTCCTGCACCGGGGTGATGTCCTTGATAAAGAAGAAAATCAAAATCGTGGAGGAGAAGGTGGCGATGCTGCTGATGAGGAAAGCAAGGTTCAAATGCTCGGCAAAGAGGAAGCCGCCCAGGATTGGAGCCAGCACCAGACCGAGGTTGAGTCCCAGATAGTTGAGGCTGTATGCCCGTTCCCGGTCGTTGACCGAGGAGAGATCTGCCACCAGCGCATCGTAGCTGGGCCATTCCATCTGTGCAAACAGAGCGGCAACAGCCAGCAAAGGAATCGTCTTGCGGTCGATTGGCAGAAAAGCGCAGATGAAATAGCTGACCACCGTGACCAAATCGCAGACGATGATGATGTTGCGTTTGCTGAAACGGTCCGCCAGCTTTCCGCCGATCAGGGTGCAGGGCAGCTGGACAAAGCCTAGGATCATCATGATACCGGCTACCTGCGAGGCAGAATACCCCAGCTTGTTTTTGAGGATGAGGGTCATCATCGGCCAGATTAGCGCGCCCATGTTGGTGACCACACGTCCCCAGAAGATGATGTACAGCTCTTTACGCAGTCCCATGTACTGCTTGAGAAAACCCATTGTTACCACTCCTTTGCTGTGGCGAATTTGTGCAGCAGATGCTTTTATTTGATAAAAGCGTATGCCGTTTGCTTTATTATACCAGCCGCAAGCTAATTTGACAAGATTTTTAAACTGTTGCTAAAAGGATGGAGATGTGTAGAAGGATGAGCATATCCGGGCAGTCATCCGCATCCCCGACGGCTTTGTTTATGAATAGGAGCAGAAAGAAAAGAGAGGTGGGAGAATTGTCAAAAGCGATTGACAGCCTGCAAAAATTGTGGTAATCTACATAATTGGAAGGATAAATTCTGAATAAAACTTGTAAAAAAAGGAGATAGATCAAGATGGATATGACCAAACGACTTTCGGAAATCCTGTCGCTGAATCTGGACAGAAAGTATACCTCGGTATCCTATGCAATTATGATTGACGGCAAGATTGTTGCCGCAGATGCGCTGGGACACGACGGTACCAAGGAGAAAAATCCGGTTACTCTCAACCATACTTATAATGTATGCTCGATCTCCAAAATTTTCTGCACCGTTGCGGTGATGAAGCTGGTGGAGCAGGGCAAGGTGGAATTGGACCGTCCAATCTGCGAATATCTGCCGCAGTTCACCATGCTCGACCCACGCTATCGTCAAATCACCGTGCGCCACTGTCTGAACCACTCCAGCGGTCTGCCGGGAACTCAGTGGAAACACTTCTCCGCGACCCATGTCGGCAAGGAGGACAATGAAGAGTACTACCAGGAGGTTTACGATTACCTGGCAAAATGCCACCTCAAGGCAGATCCGGGTGCTTACTCGGTCTACTGCAACGACGGATTTACCTTGGCAGAGATGCTGGTGGCAAAGGTATCGGGCATGAGCTTTGGCAAATTCTGCAAGGAGTATATCACCGAGCCAATCGGCGCACACTCCACCCGCGTTTCCACCACAGCAAACCCAGATTACCCGCTGATCCGCGAAACTGGTAAGCAGCCGGAATATTTCTATTTGCAGGGCTGCGGCGGTTTTACCACCACCATGACCGACCTGTGCAAATTCGGCAACCTGTTCCTGACAAAAAATGATGTCATCAGCGAAGAAAGCAAGGCAGAGATGGGAAAATTGCAGGGTGCAACCTTCCTGGAGGAGGACACCTCCGCCATCCGCTACGGTCTGGGCTGGGACAATGTCAAGGTAGAAGAACCGGAATTTGACCTGGGTGAGCACGTTGTGATGAAGGGCGGCAACAGCTTCCAGTTCACCAGCAAGCTGTATGTCATTCCAAAATACAATGCGGTGCTGACCATGAGCGAAACACACGACTGTAAGCTGGACACCGCTCTGGAGCCGCTGCGCCTGTTTGCGGTTTATATGCTGGAAGAACGCGGCATCAACATTTATAAGAAGTACAAGCCGGTTCCGCAGCAGCTGGCAGAGCGCTTTAACGGCACCTACCTGATGCCAAGCCAGATTTGCAACACCCATTTCTTTGGCACCGACCTGACCATCACTTCGGATGATACCTTTGGCAACCATCGTCCTGTTTATAAAAATCTGAAGTTTGACGGACAGAATTTTGTGGATAGCGAAGGAGAGCATTATTTCTTCCGTGAGCATGAAAAAGGAACATTCTTCTTCTCCACCTTCCGTGGCAAGACCGTTCCGAGCATTATGAAGGCAAAGGATTTCCCGGCAGTTTCTTCTACATGGAAAAATAGGGTCGGAAAGCGTTATATTGCCATCGACCTGAGCGAGCAGGATATGGCAAGCGGCGAGATGATGAACGGCTTTACCGTCAAGATGCTGTCCGGCTTCGAGGGAATCATGGTCGCTTCCTTCAGCTCGGCACCGGACGGTGAAATTTACGGAAGATTTGAGGGCTGCTTTGTTCCTTGTGACGACAACACCGGCAGAGGATTTTTGCAGACCCCATCCAACGGCAGCCGCGACCTGATCGACCCATACTTCACGATGGTCAACGGTGTGGAGCACTGCTATGTACAGTCCTACCTCTACCGCGATGAAGCAGCGCTGGAGAACTATGCAGGTCAGACCTTTGAAGAGCTGCCAAAGAGCGGCTACAACAGTGTATATCGTCTGACAGAGCGTCTGGAGAAGCTTCCAGCTCTGCCAGAGGGAAGAAGACTGATTGTGCTTAATAAAGACATGGAGGTCGTTTACGACAGCCAGAACCCGAAGGAGAGCGGCTACCAGCCGGTATCCGAAGGCTATATCAGCTTTATCTAATAAAGTATATAAAAAAACTCTCGATCCTTTATGGGTCGGGAGTTTTTTTATTCAGCCTGTACAGCGGATTTTGGGCATAAATCCTTCTGGAAGAAATAGGAGGAGCCGTCAGGGTAAAAATATTCCTTAGTAAAATGAAAGCCACATTTCCGGGTGTAAAAATGATGGTTTCGGGTGGAGTAGCTGGGTGTTTCCACCGTCCAATGGGTGATGGACGGATGACTCTGCTCGATATGGCGCCAGATTTCGGTTCCAAATCCCCGGTTGCCAAAGACAGGGTCCAGAAACAGAAGGTCCAAAATACTGCAGTCGTTTTGACAAATCAGGACATAGCCGCCGATCATCTTTTGGTCCAGCAGGACCTTGTAACACTGGCAGGAAGGGTCGCTGTAACGCTTTTGAATCAACGAGCCGTCGTCGTATCCCCTGGGACCGTCGTGCAGCAGGTCGGTGTGCAGAGCGGTGTCCCGGTCAAAGGCGGCAGTCATGATGCGGGTACATTTGTTAAAATCCGCAGGTTCTATTTCTTGATAGCACAGCATACAAAGCTTCCTTTCGGAGAAAAATCAGAGCAAAAAAAGAGTAAGGTTTTAAAACCTTACTCTTTTGCATTTGGATTATTCGCCAACGTATGGCAGGAAAGCAAGATGACGTGCGCGTTTTACAGCAACAGTCAGCTGTCTCTGATGACGAGCGCAGGTACCGGTTACGCGGCGTGGAATAATCTTTGCTCTGTCAGACAGGTATCTCTTCAGTCTTGGAACATCTTTGTAATCGATGTTTTCGATTTTATCCATGCAGAACGCACAAACTTTTTTTCTGCTTTTTCTGTTGCGTCTGTCATTTCTTTCGGTTCTTTCTCTTTCCATGAAACTTGACCTCCTTAGATAATTTCAAAGTTGTAAATACAAATGACCGCTCAGCGGTTTAGAAGGGAAGATCCTCTTCGTCATCGCCGACTTCCTCAAATTCCTCGGCAGCACCGTTGGAATATCCAAAACCGGAAGCCTGTGCAGGCTGCTGGAATGGAGATGGAGCAGCGGAATAGGATGACCCATTCGAGCGGGCAGGTGGCGGGGGACCAAAGTCGTCCACAGCAGAAGAGGTGTTGGAGGAATTTTTGCTGTCTGCAAAGAATGCCTGATCCACCAGTACTTCCACAGCCTGACGCTTGTTGTCGTTCTTGTCCGTATAGTTGCGGACCTGAATCGAGCCTTCCACAGCCATCAATCTGCCTTTGGAAAAATATCTGCTGATGAACTCCGCCGTCTGACGCCATGCAACACAGTTGATGAAGTCGGTCTGACGGTCCGCGCCCTTGCCGTAGTTACGGTCCACAGCAAGCGTGAAGGAAGTTACAGAGAGATCAGAGGCTGTTTTTCTCAGCTCAGGGTCTGCGGTAAGTCTTCCCATAAGAATTACACGGTTCAGCATGACAGTTCCTCCTAGTTGTCCTTCTTAACGATCAGGGAACGAAGAACGCCGTCGGTGATTTTGTAGTTACGGTCAAGCTCAGTAGGGAACTCTGGAGCGCTGGTGAAGGTAGCGTATACATAGTAACCTTCTACCTCGTCTTCGATTGGGTAAGCCAGTCTGCGTTTGCCCCATTCTTCTACGGTTCCCAGTGTAGCGTGTTTTTCGATCAGACCGGTGAATTTTTCTACCAGAGCTTTGATCGCTTCGTCGCCGTTTTTGGTGTTGAAGATCATGATAGTCTCATAATTTTCGTTGAGTTTTGCCATTGTCAAAGCACCTCCTTTTGGACTTAAGGCCCTGCCGGTTTTGCAGGGCAAGGTTTGCCGCAGTTTTGCAGCAACGATAGAATTATAGCAAATATACAGATAGGATGTCAAGGAAAAAACGGGCAAAAAAATGCCTTTGCCCATTCTTTGGTGAAATGGACAAAGGCGGAAGAATACAAACAGGGTATCTTGGACGATTTTACTGCACACCCAACAGTAAAGCCATAACAATGCTGGCGCACAAGGTCAAAGCAATGACGGCAGCGATTGCCAGCAGGGGAGGCAGCGGGCTTGCGCCGCCCACCGACGAAAGGGTCTGGTAGTATTCGTTGGGAGAACCGCCGGTGGAGGCAGCCTTCAGTTGGGAAATCTTTTGGCGGCAGTGGTTGTAATAATGGCGGTTAGCGGTGAAGCCGCAGTAGATGGAAACGCCGAAGCGCACATACATCAGCAGCTGTGCCGCAATCTGCCATCCACCCAAGCCGGTCAAATCAAATTGCAGGGAGGACATCAGCATCGGGTCGGCAAGGGTCTGCTCGAGCATATGGAAGGAAAGCACCAGTGCCGGAACATTTGATAGAATGTAGAATCCAAACAGCAGGGCACCGATTTTGTACATTTTTCGATAGAAGAAGTACAGGAAGCCAAAGAAGAAGGCGGACCAGTTGAAAACTTTTGCTTTGACACGCTGGGCAAGGATTTTAAATACCCGCAGGAAGTAGACATAATTTTGACGAATCACGAAGATAAAATCTTTGGCAGTAAATCCGCCAATCTGGTCGTTTTCGTAGATGGCGCCGAACATACTCTCAAAGTCCGGGGACTGCTCCTGCCCGGAAACTTCGTCAAAGGGGTTTTCTACCACCGGGCGCTGATTGTTGTTGGATGGCTGACTTTCGGTTTTGTTTTTTAAAGGGAAGTGGCAATTCGGGCAACTTTCATCCTCGCTGTGGCAGAACAGCCCGCAGTTAGGACAGATGATGTCATCACTGCCATCGGCTGCCGCAGCGGGTGGCTGGTCGTTGGGATTCTGCCAGCTTAGATGCTGCGGATGAAGCTGTTGTTCCATGGCACAGTGTCCAAGCTGTTTGTAGCACGCACGATGATGCGGGGCGCCGCACTCGGGGCAGACCACGATGTCGTCGCCCTCCTGAAATGGCTGTCCGCACACCGGACAGCTGACACCCTTATAATTCATAAGATACACGCAACCTTTCTTTTACCTGTCATTTTGCATTTACTGAGTCAGTCCTGTGCAGATAAAAAGAAACGGTTTGATTCAAAGCACAGGTACTTGACGATATTTTCGACAAAAAACTTATATTCATTCAGTATACTATAAGTGAGAGAAAAAATCCAGCATCTAAATATGAATAAAAGAGAATCAAGGAATACTTTACAAGCGGGCAGGATTCTACTATAATAAAAGGTAAAACTGCCTGTTGTGCAACGATGCGGCGGTGGTTTGGATGAAAAATTGCTTACAAAACAGAATGGAAGATCATTTTTTACTTTTTGGATATACAGGAGGAAGCCGAATGCTTCAGACAAAGGAGCGTCTGCTCAAAAACAAAGGCTGAGCCGGCGCGGTTTTTTGACGGACGGGAATACCGTGACAGCACGCCGGTACAAAACGGCAGCCATTTTAATTTTATAAGGATAACAGGAGGAAGCGAAGATGCTTCAGATAGAAGAACTCAAACAGGAACTGTTGGCGCAGCAGCCGAAGATTGAATATCTCAAGGAGGCGCTGGGCTATCAGAAGCTGCTGGAACAGAAAAAACAGCTGGATGAACAGGCAGCGCAGCCGGATTTCTGGAATGATGTAGAAAACACCAAAAAGGTACTCAAGGAGCAAAAGACGGTCAACGAGAAGGTCGGCTCTTATGAAAATTTGGTGCGGATGTACGAGGACGCACAGACGATGCTGGAGCTTGCTGCCGAGGAAGAGTTTGACAGCGAGGAGGAACAGGAGAACTTTTTGCAGGACATCCGCAGCAGCTTAAAGGAGATTGCCCAGCGCATCGAGGAAGAAAAGCTGTCGGCGCTGCTGTCCGGCGAGTTTGACCAGAACAATGCCATCCTTTCCTTCCATGCAGGTGCAGGCGGCACCGAAGCGCAGGATTGGGTGCAGATGCTCTACCGGATGTATGCCCGCTGGAGCGAGCGACATCATTTTAAAGTCAAGGTGCTGGATTATCTGGCAGGAGAGGAAGCGGGCATCAAAAGCGCCTCCATCCTGATTACCGGAACCAATGCCTACGGCTTTTTGAAATCGGAACACGGGGTACACCGTCTGGTGCGCATTTCGCCGTTCGATGCTTCCGGCAGAAGACAGACTTCCTTTGCTTCGCTGGAGGTGATGCCGGAGATCGACGATGACTATGATATCGAAATCAACCCAGCGGACCTGAAGGTCGACACCTACCGCTCGGGTGGTGCGGGCGGTCAGCACGTCAACAAGACTGAATCTGCCATCCGCATCACCCATATTCCGACTGGAGTCATCGTTGCCTGCCAGAACGAGCGCAGCCAGCACCAGAACCGCGAGGTGGCAATGAAGATGCTCAAATCTAAATTGGTCAAAATCAAGGAGCGTGAACACCTCAAACGCATCGAGGATATCAAGGGCGAACAGCAGCAGATTGGCTGGGGTTCCCAGATTCGCTCTTACGTCTTTATGCCGTATACTCTGGTCAAGGACCATCGCACCAACTGCGAAAGCGGAAACATCAACGCAGTGATGGACGGCGACCTCGACCCGTTTATTAACGCATACCTCAAGGCGGCATCGCAGGGAGAAATCTGAATAAACTGAAACACTCATCCGATTACAGTGGGTCAGAAAAGACACCGGTCTTTTCTGACCCACTGTTTGTTTGCCGGAAGATTGATAGAAAAAATTTTTTGAGTTGCCATTTTCCTGCAACAAATCCCTTCGCTTCAGACACCTTATTTACAGAAGCAGAAAATGGAAGGGGAGGATAATCTTTATAAAAGGTATTTCAGATTGTGGGAATAATTTATTGAATATCTGTAACAAACCATCCCTTTTCGTCGTCTTATAGGCAAGAGGAGAAGCCTGATAAGGCAGCATTAAAAAGGAAAATTCCCGCTTCATAAGAGAAAGGAGCGTTACTATGAAACCAAAGAACGAGCGACCGTTTTACAAGGTTATTGCGGTGGTGCTGGCGGTCACCATGATGTCTGCCGGTTTGACCGGCTGCGATTGGTTTAAACCTCGGCAGGAGGAATCGCAGCAGACCATCGAACTGGAAGCACCTGAACCGGATGAAGAGAACCCGGGTGAGGACATTTTAGATGAAAACGAGATGTCCGCAGAGGTGGACCCGACCATCGAGGAGAAGGAAGAGGGTCAGGTTAAGGAGGAACCGCAGGCAGAGGAGCCGCAGACCTCCAAGCCATCCACCCAATCCACCCAGCCTGCAACAAAACCGTCGGGCAGCGGACAGCAGTCCTCGCGAGAGGACCAGACGACCCATACAGTGACCACCTCGGCACTGACTCCCGACCGCACAATAAAAAAAGAGCAGAAGCCCACAGTGGTTTACCAGCCGGTAGGAACTGAGCCGGTGGAAAAACAGCAGGCAACTGCACTGGCACAGCCTACCCAGCAGGCGCCGGTTCCGAAAAAGGGAACCAGCTATCCGAACGCCCGCTTTAAAAAGAAGGGCAGCTACAGCGAATCGACCATCTATAAAAACGGATATATCGACATCGGTGCAGTGACCATCTCCAACAAGACCTTTACTGGGGATGTGTTCATCAACGTACCTTCGGATACCGTTACCTTAAAAAATGTGGACATTAAAGGAACGCTGTACATCAACGGTGGCTCCGATTGGGTTAAACTCTACGACGTCAACGCAGCATCTCTGGTGGTAGACAGCCAGGAGACCGCAAGGGTGTTTGCCTCCCGCGACACCGAGCTGTCCTCCGTCAGCATCAAAAGCAGCGCCATTTTGGAGGAAGGCGGACTGTACAGCGGCAGCCGCGGCTTTACCAATGTGACGGTCAACGCACCGAAGGGAACCACCCTGACCCTGCGCAACCTCAAGCTCAACAAGCTCAAAACCGTTACCGCCTGTGAGGTGGTGTACGACGACGATACCATCATCAACTATGCTTACACCAATGCACCGACCGAGCTGTACGGCTATGGACAGATCAACCGTCTGTACTGCAAGAGCGACGGGGTCTACTACGACGCAAGACCGCTGTATGTAGAAACGGCCAGAGGATACGCAGCGCCCAGCAGACGTTCCAATTCCAGCTCCGGCTCCGGTTCCGGCTCTAGCAGCACCGACAAAAAGGTGACCCTGCACAGCATCTCCAACCAGTATCTGGACATCGGGGAAAAGAAAATCGTGGGCATCGACCACAACGGCAGCTCGCTGAAGGTTACAACCAGCAACGCCAGCGTGGCAAAGGTGACCTATTCCAATTCCAAGAGCCACATCACCATGACCGGCGTAAAACCGGGCAGAGCGACCATCAAAGTGACCTCCTCCCGCTCGGGTTACACCAGCAGGACCGTTTCCTTTGAGATTGTAGTCAAGGATACCTCCGGCAGCAAATTGCAGCTGTCGGGCATCTCGGACAAGAAAATGGAGAAAGGCAGTGTGCGCTACATCAGCGTCAACACCAACGCCAGCCGCATCAAGCTGTCCAACTCCAACAGCAACGTAGCACAGGTGACCGCAGACGGCTTCCAGCTGAAGGTGCGCGCCATCAAAGCCGGCACCACCACCGTCAAGGTGACCGCTTCCCGCTCGGGCTATACCTCCAAGAGTACCACCTTCCAGGTGACTGTTTATAGAAACAGCAGCAGCGGCGGCGGAAGTGAAGGCGGAAGCGACCGGGATACCGTGTACATCCGCAGCATCGACGACCAGGTTCTCAGCAGAGGCAGCGAGCGAATCATCAACGTGCGCACCGATGCCAGTGCGATTGATGTTTCCACCTCCAACAGCAGCGTGGTCAAGGTAAGCTCCCGTCGGGACGACACCATTATTCTGGAGGCAGTGGGCACAGGAACCGCCAAAGTGACGGTGACCGGCTCCCGCAGAGGATATTATGATGCCAAGACCAGCTTCTGGGTCGAGGTATATGGCAACACCATCTCTGCTCCGACCGTCTATGTCAACGCGGGCAACCAGAGCTATCCAAACGGCAGCTGGACCAATCAGAATGTCATCTTTACCCTGACCGGCTACGGCAGCGGCAGAAAGGTTTATTCCTATGACCGTCCGGCAAAGATGCCAAATGAAAAACCGGCTTCCTGGGGAAATCGCCAGCAGCTGACCGACGGAACACTGACCGTAAAAACTGAAGGTCAGAGAGACTATTACTTCTTTACCGACGGCAGCGCGGGCAGCAGCGAGGCGACCGGTATCTACACCGTGCGCATCGACAAAACCATGCCGACGGTCACAGCAATCAATGCAAGCAACAATACATTGACCTTCCAGGTGGCAGATGCTCTTTCCGGCGTCAAGTCGGTAGCGGTGAGCGGCAATAACGTCACCACCACATTGGCAACCAGCAGCGACGGAAAATACCGTTTCGTAGCAGACAAAGCAGGAGACTACACTATCCTGGTCACCGACAACGCAGGCAATGTCAACAACCAATATAAGGTAGATCTCAAAGGCAGCACCCAGACCGATACAGAGCCGCCAGTCATCGGAATGGCAACAGAAGACAGCATCAATGGTTCGGCATGGTACAAAGAAGATAAACTGGTTCGCCTGACCGTCACCGACAACGTCGGCGTGCAGAGCGTACAGGTAAAGGTACAGGGTACAGAAAAGGGACTCAGCGTAGAGAACATTAGCGGCACCGACATTTACCAGTTTGTTGCCGATAAAGAAGGCGCAGTCGTCTATGAAATCACCGCACGTGATGCAGCGGGCAACAAAGCAGAGATGCAGCTGACTGTTCGTGTGGATAAGAGCGCGCCAACCCTGGGAGCCATCACAACACAGGGAACGACCGTTACCTTCCAGGCAAACGATACGGTTTCGGGAATCGGCAGTATCTTTGTGATTCCGGCGGACAATACAACTGCCGGAGTGCAAATCAAAGAGGAAACAGTTGAGCAAAACGGAAACGGCACCTACTCCTTTATTACAAAGGAAAATGTCAACTATACCATCACCGCTGTGGATAAGGCAGGCAATGGAAGCAAATCAGAGCAGGTGATGATCAGCACAACCACTCCGACACCTCCTTCGACAGTGGAAAATCCGGTCATTACCATCACAGCGCCGGACAACACCCTTGCCCAGAGCAAGGACATTAAGGTGCAGGTGGATGCCAATTTGACCGGCACACAGAAATTGCAGGTGAGCATCTCGCCGACAGGCAAACAGCAGCCGGTCAACCTGCTGGAAGAGAGCAACATCTACCACTTTGAGGTGGACAAAAACGGTACCTACACCATCACCGCAGTCATTTTGGAGGGTACAACCGAGAAGGCGCGTGCAACACAAACAGTCGAGGTCAAGGGCATCGACAGCGAAAAACCGGTCATCGCCATCACCCAAAACCAGAACGGCGTGGTCGAATTTACTGTCACCGACCTCAACCCGGTAACCGCTACCTTTGACGGCAAAGACATCCAGATGGCTCTAAAAGCAACCAGCCAGGACAAAGTATACGGTGGTCGTGTGGAAAACGTACAGCCAGGCAAACACACCATCGTTGCCACCGATGAAGCAAAAAATCAGGCAAGCGCAGATGTTGTTGTAGCAGCTGCCAAACAGCAGCCGACCTTGAAGGCAGGAAACCAGCAGGTCAATGAAACTGCCACCAACGTTACCATTCCAATTGAAGTTTCCGATGCAGACGGCAATGCAGCACAGGTCAAGGTGACCAGTGACAAGGGTCAGCTTACCGGCAGCGGCAGCAGCTACACTCTGACCGTTACTGAAAACGGAACCTATACGGTTACCGCAGAGGACAGCGACAGCAACCGTACACAGGTACAAATTCCAGTGGAAGCAATCAAAGGCAACGTTGCACCGACCTTGAAGGCAGGAAATCAGCAGGTCAACGAAACTGCGACCAGTGTTGTCATTCCAATCGAAGTTTCCGATGCAGGCGGCAACGCAGCACAGGTTAAGGTGACCAGCGACAAGGGTCAGCTTACCGGCAGCGGCAGCAGCTATACCCTGACCGTTACCGAAAACGGAACCTATACGGTCACCGCAGAGGACAGCAAGGGCAGCCGCACACAGGTGCAGATTCCGGTCGAAGCTATTAAAGGCAACGTTGCACCGACTATTGCAGCGGAGCAGCCGCAGATCAATGCCACCAACGCCACCATCCGCGTGACTGTCCATAACAACGGCGGAACGGAAATCACCTCGGTCACCGACCAGAACCTCAACGCAGCTGCGTTGCAGGCGGACGGCAGCTATCTGCTCACCGTTACCGAGGACGGCAGCTACACCATCACTGCGATCAACAAAGCGGGCAAGTCCGCGTACACTACCGTTGTCGTCAGCGGTATCGACCGCACCCCTCCTGTTGTCGAGCAGCCGACGGTCAGCTACAATGAAAACATGACCAGCGGGCAGATTGTGCTGAAAGCCAATGATGGAAACGGCAGTGGCATCGCCAAGGTGACCGCATCGGGTGTTGAGATGAGCCTGAGCGAGGGCAATTATATCCTGAATGTCACCCAAAATGGCGAGTATACAATCGTTGTCACCGACAAGGCGGGCAACCAGGCGCAGACACAGGTCACAGTGAATGGCATCGACAAAACAAATCCTGACATTCGCCAGACCAGCGACAACAACGGCTGGAAGCAGAAGCATGAGGTCACCTTCGCGGTCACTGATGAGGGCAGCGGCATCAGCAGCGTGCAGGTAACCAAGGATGGCAAAACCATCACACATAGCGAAGGAAACGGTTACCGTTTCACCGCAGAGGAAAACGGCAGCTATCTCATCACAGCAACTGATAAAGCGGGCAACTCCGCCACAAAGACGGTGGAAATCAAAACGGTGGACCAGACAGCTCCGACCGTTGTTCCACAGCTGAAGAATGGTGACAAGGCAATCAATCCTTACAACGGCAAGGATGCCAGCATCTATCAGGGAGGCAAGGTGACCGGCTATACCGTCACTGTGCCACAGGAAGCGACAGCGGCAAGTCCGCTCAGTGTGCAGGTGAAAACCGACAAGCAGACTGAATTTAAGACCCTGAGCAAGGATAACATGAAGATTATCCTGACAGAAGGAACGCACACCATCACCCTGCGGGCAATCGACGGCGCCGGAAATGTGGGCAAAGAGGTTCAGTACAAAATCAAGGTCGACTTACAGACGACCCAGACACAGAAACCTGCCGGTGAAACAAAGCCGGATGGCGCCGAATTGCAGCAGAGCCAGCCAGCCGATGTAAAGGCACAGCAGGAAACTGCATCGACAAAGCAGCAGGTAAAGAAAGTTCGGCAAAGCACTCCATCAGATGCAAACCCATCCAATGCAGCACAACAGGGAATCCAATCGGGTGACCCACAGCCAAAAGAATCCTAAGAGTATCACAAAAAAGCCACCTGAACAACCGTTCGGGTGGCTTTTCGTTTGTGGTTTTGTGGGTTGCTTTAACCAATCCACCAGTTTCCGTCGGGAGCCTGATAAAGCGAACCGACCTCCTCGGATAGAAGGTTGCCGTCAAAATCTCTTGTGATGAGCTTGTTATAATAACGGTAGCGGTCGGTTGCACAATTTTTTTCAGCATCCCAACCCTCCTCTACCCAGGTTTCCAGATAGACGGTATCCTCTTCGATTCGTATAGCGCTTTCACTGCTGCCCAAGGGGAAGGAGAACTTTTGTGGGTAATAGCAGACAAACTGCTCATCCTGGCTGACAATATGCACCGAATCTCCGATGATATGCAGATTGTACAGATTGACTTCTTTTATAGACAGCTCGGTCACCTGCTGCAAACAGCTGTCCGGGACCCACTGGTAGAGCCGGATGGCATTGCAGGAAAAGTCCCCTTGTAAAAAGTAGTATTTTCCTTCTAAGAAAACGGGATTGCCATAAAGAACATCCTGTCGTTTGTCAAACGGCTGGTAGACCTTGCCTGTACCAAGGTCATAAAAGCGCAGGACGCTGCCCGGGTAACTGCTGTATTGCAGGCGCTCCGGCAGGTCGTAAAAGTCGGCAGTATCCGAATGAGAAAAGGCAAAGCGTTTTTGACCGGCAATCGTTTCGATATAGCTTCCTGTGACTTTCTCAAAGCGTTTCGGCATAACAAAACTCCTCTCAAAATAATTTCGACAATTATCTTAAATGGATTGTATCATAAAATGAGGACAGATACTACCCGGCACAGGAGATTTGTTACAAAAAATAAAAGGGTTGCAGCAAATGTCCGAAAAAAAGGCACTGTACAACAGGAAAATTCCTGATTTACAGAGGCAAAACAAGAAAATGTCGGAAGGGTTCATACAAAGAAAATTTTATGGAATTTTATACAAACGATTTGTCAATTTTGTAAAAGTATGGTATTCTTGATATATTGAAAAGGAAGAGAGTCCTGTTTTGGAGCAGCTTGTCAACAGAATGGGAATGGCTGCCTGCGTAGGCGGCATATACTTTGGACAGGACAAAGCATTGTTAGGGGAGATGTTTTATGAAGAACCAGAGAAAAAGTTTCCGACTGACCTGCGCTTTGCTGGCAGCGGTGCTGGCGGTGGGAGTGGCAGGATGCGCACAGCCGGCAGAAGGTAAACAGCCGCAGGGAAAGACCCAGCAGCTGTGGATAGCGGATAACTTTGTTGACCCGCAGGAGGGCTACCCGATGGAAAATCCGTCGGCGATCGAGCTTTCTGCAACCGCCGCTTTACAGAAAAACAGTCTGTTAAACGGGCAGATCCAAAAACAGCAGCAGAGCCAGGAGATGAAGGCGGTTTGGCTGTCCTACCTCGACTTGAAGCCGATGCTGCTGGACAAAAATGATAAGAGTGTGGGAAAAGCACAGTTTACAAAAAATATCCAGAAGGCGTTCGACAATATCCGGCAGCTGGGACTGAATACCGTGATTGCACAGGTGCGTCCCTTCAGCGATGCGCTGTACGAGTCGGAATTGTTTCCCTGGTCCTATCTGGCGACTGGTAAAGAGGGTGTAGACCCCGGCTTTGACCCGCTTGCCATCATGGTCGAGCAGGCGCACCAGCGCGGCTTGCAGCTTCATGCGTGGGTCAACCCTTACCGGGTGCGCACCTCAGCGACCAACAAACAGCTGAGCAGCAAAAATCCTGCTGTCAAGCTGCTCAAAAGCGGCGATGCCATCCGTTACAACGGTGCAGTGACCTATGACCCGGCAAGCAAAAAAGCACAGCAGCTGATTGTGGATAGCGTGCGGGAGATTGTGGAAAAGTATGACGTGGACGGCATCCACTTTGACGATTATTTTTACCCCACTACCGACGCGGGCTTTGACAGTGCCTCCTATCAGGCGTACAAAAACAAAGGCGGCAGCTTATCGCTGGCAGCCTGGCGCCGTCAAAATGTCAACGACCTGGTCAAACAGGTGTATACAGCCGTCAAGCAGGCGGACGGTGAAGTGCTGTTTGGCATCAGTCCGCAAGGCAATATGGACAACAACTACAACAAGCAGTTTATCGACGTGAAAAAATGGCTGAGTGAAGAGGGCTATCTCGATTACATCTGCCCGCAGGTCTACTTCGGTTTTAAAAATAGCACCTGCCCGTATGAGCAGACGGTGGAAGAATGGAACGACCTGATCAAAAATAAGGTCCAGCTGGTGGTTGGACTCTCCCCTTACAAGGTCGGTCTGGAGGACGCCTACGCAGGCAACGGCAGATGGGAGTGGGCAAACGGCGGTGACATCCTGGCGCGGATGGTGGAAACTGCCCGCAAGGAGGAGCACTATCAGGGATTTGCGCTCTTCCGCTACAACTCGGTGTTCCAGCCGGAATCGTCGGTTCGACCGGCAATTTTAGAGGAGCTGGACAGCTTGCAGGAGGTTTTATAACGCAAACATCAGGATGGAAAGAAACAGGAGGCCAGCACGGTGACAAAGAACAATAAAGAAAAAACGATCATCAACTCCTTAGCGGGAGTGATGGCGGTTATCACCATCCTTGCAATCTTTGCAGTGGTGATTCTGCGTCAGACGGCGGCGCAGGAGGAAAAGGATCAGAAGGTTGCACAGGCAATGCAGCAGATTCAACAGGAGCAGGAGGAGCAAAAGTCCCAGCCACAGTCGGTGCAGCAGGAGGTGTCTGCGGTGCAGTTTGAACTGCCGCAGGAAATGAAAGCGGCGCAGGTAAGTCCCGGAAGGGAATTTTTATCCGAGCTTGCACCTGCGATTGAGCAGGCACAGCTGCGTCTGTCCGGGGAAGTGCTCCAGCAGGAGCAGCAATCGGCGCAGCCGGATGAAGAAGAAGTCTATCAGCAGCTGGAGCAGCTGGTGGAGCAGGCGGCACAACTGGGACTGAACACCCTGTTTGTCAGCACCGAAAATGCCTATGGAACGCTGTGGGATTCTCCGGCAAAGATGGTCTCCTTTGACCTGTTGGGCAGCTTGTGCGATCTGGCACATCAGCAGGGAATAGCGGTGTACGGTCTGTGCGACCTTTCGCTGGTTGCGGGCGCAGACGGCAGAATGCACCACATGACTTCGGTGAATGCAAAGGCTTTGGACCGCAGTGCGGAGCAGTTAGCCGCCATTGCTTCCCAGCGAGGGCTGGACGGTTTGATGCTGGACGGATACCTCAATGAACAGGGACAGTACAGCTATGATGAATATGCGCACACAGGCGCCAACGTCAGCCTAAAGGAATATATGACCGGCAGCACCGAGCTGCTGGTGCAGACAGCGGTGCAGACGGTGCGTCAGCAGAACCCGGAGCTGCCGGTGGGACTGGCGGTGTCGCCGGTGTGGGCAACTGCCGATGAACAGCCGGACGGAATCGACCTTGCTTACACCCGGACCTCTCTGGGTGCTTACAATGCGGACAGCAAAGGGATGATTGAGAAGGGTCTGGCAGACTTTGTAGTGGTCAAAAACTATGGAGCGACCGGCAGCGACCAGCTCCCTTTTGAACCGATTGCCGACTGGTGGAGCGATACCCTCTCGCAGGCGGGTGTGACTGGTTATATGGGACATGCCTCCTCGCGGGCGGGCAGCTGGGAAAACGGCTGGGGACCCAACAGCGAGCTTGCCGACCAGTGGAAGATTACACAGCAGGAGGAAGGTTTTTGCGGCAGCGTATTTAATTCGCTGGAGGCACTGCTCAAGGATGTAAACTACACCACCTATTATTTAAAGGAAGCATGGGAGCAGGAAAGCAGCGGGGACCAGATGACCGCACAGGCAGGTAGTGGCAGCTTTAGCCAGCGGGAGGACCTGTTTGCGGGCTTGACCCTGTTGGAAGAGGTCACCCCGGTGGGCAATTACAGTGTGGCAGACGGTGACACCATCGACCTTGTGGCAATCGCAATGGACGGAGCGCAGGTAGTGGCAACCGTTAACGGAGAAACCCTGACCTTAAAGAACACCGGGCGTTCGGGTGGAATCAGCGGCTACCGAAAATTTACCGCCTCCTATGATGTCGAAGGTAAAAACGTCAGCTCCTCCGGGATGGGCAGCATCGTCTTTATTGCCAGCATGGACGGTAAGACCGAGAGCCTGACCGGCGCCAAGCTGACCTTCCAGGGACCGACCGGCTCCTACGGTAGCAACGACAAGGGCAATTCTTCCAGCAGTTCCTCGAGCAGCAGTTCCTCAAGCAGCTCCGGCGGCGATTATACCGGTACCATCCGTTATAATCAGCCGAGCCTGTCCACCTCCTCGAGCAAATCCATCGGGGATGGAACCTTGGTGCAGGTGGTGTCCGAGCAGGCATTGACCTTCCCGGTCAATAAAAACAGCATCTACCCGGATACCAGCTGCTATCCGCTGCCTTATGGCACGATGGATTATGTGGTCGGCAGCAAGGTCAGTGTCAAGGACGGCAGCAGCTACCGCCATTACTATAAACTGGCATCGGGACGCAGGGTCTACTGCGAGGATGTGCAGGCGGTGACCGGAGGAATCTCCATCAAGAACAACAGCATCCGCAATATGACCGTCAAAGCAAACAAGGATTTTACCTATGTGATTTTGCAGTCGGACTATCCGGTTTCCTATTTGCCGGAATATTCCAGCGGCAGACTGCGGTTTGATTTTCAGAACACCACCTCCACGCCGGGGGATTTATCCCTCAATAAAAACCCGTTGTTTTCCAGTGCAAGCTGGAGAGGCAGCACCCTGACACTGGAGTTTCTGGACGACGGCAGCTTTTTGGGGTACAAAGCCTACCATGAAAATGGAAACATCGTGCTGCGCTTTAATAACCCGACCGGCATCGAGGGTGCGCGCATCACCGTGGACCCGGGACATGGAGGCAGCGACCCGGGTGTAGCGGACGACATCGACCCGAACTGGCCGGAAAAGAGAATCAACTGGGAGCTTTCCAAAGCCATCGCACAGGAGTTGGAGGACAGGGGAGCGAAGGTCAATCTGTTGAACACCTACAACAATACCACCTCGCTGGACAGCAGGCTGGCACAGGCGAAAAACTTTGATTCCTCGCTGTTTTTGTGTATCCATACCAACTCCTCTGAAACCAACAGCGCGGCGGTCGGCTCGGAGTGCTACTATTTCTATCCGTTCGCAAAAAAACTGGCAACCCGTATCTCCTCCGCCAGCGCGGATGGACTTTCCACCACCGACAGAGGTGCAAAATATGACGTCTTTTATGTTACCCGCGACCCGCAAATGGTGGGTATTTTGGGAGAGATCGGCTTTTTGAGCAACGCCAAGGAATACAGCAAGATGCAGAAGGATTCCTACCAGCAGCAGGTGGGAGAGGAGATTGCGCAGGCAGTCGAAAAATATCTGGATGCGGCGGGTGCAAAATATGCCGGACGCACCGGCACCCAGAGCACCGGTAAGGAGCTGAACGCCTCCAATGGACCGGCTTGCTCGTTGGACGGTAAAACTGCCAGCAGTCAGGGCAGCTCGTCGAGCGCGGGCGGTAGCTCCTCGGGCAGCAGTTCCTCCGGCAACAGCAGCAACAACGGTTCCTCTTCGAGCAGCAGCGGCAGCACCTCCTCGAGCAAGCCATCCGGCAACAGCAGCTCTTCGTCCACCGAGCGTCCGGCGGGACCGGTGAGCGAGACGGTTGTGGTCAAGGGCAGCAGCAACGGCAAGGTCAAGTATATCATCTTTACCGACCCGGAGAATAAAAAGCTGACCCTCAAGGCAGGGCAGGAAAAGCAGCTGGGTATCAAGTTGACCGGAGATGACAAGGTCACCCGCAAGTACACCACCAGCGACAAGTATGTGGCAACCATCGACAAGGACGGCGTGGTACACGCAGTGGGTGCAGGCACTTGTAAGATTACCGTGGTGGCAGGCGACCAGGGAGGCAGCATCGAAGTCAAGGTCACCGGCGGCAGCTCTTCGGGCAGCAGCTCTGCGAACAAGACCGACAAGCAGCCGGAGGTACCGGATGTGGTCGGCAAAAAGGTGGAGACCACCGGCATCACCATAAAAGCTTCCTCCACACGGGTAGAGGCAGGAAAATCGATTCAGCTTCAGGTGATTTTCTCTCCTTCCAACGCCACCGGCGAGGAGATTGTATGGAGTGTTTACCGTGGCAGTCTGTATGGCTCGGTGGACGGCAGAGGTGTCTTTACCGGCATCGAGTCAGGCTATTCCACTGTGCGGGCAACCACCGCAGATGGAAAATACAGTGCGACAATGCGCATTGAAATTATCTAAATTTTTTGCAGACCGGAGTCTTTTGCGGACATCCGGTCTGTTTTTTTCTGTCAGTTTGGAAGAATAGAAATCTTCTATGGGGATTTGTATGTGATGGCTTATTCTAAAGAATAAAGGATAGTGCGGCGGTCAGAGCCAGGCAAAACAGCAGATTGGTTCGAGAGCAAAGGAAGGAACAGGAAAAATTGTAGGAGAAAAATAAAAAAGAGGGGATTTTACAGGTCGATTTTAGCCACTCCGACGCAAAATCAGCCGAATTGCTGTGCTTTTTGCTCGAAGTTGGCAATATGGGTAAAAAGCCTTCGTCGGGTATTTTCTTTTTCATCTATTTTTCATTGTTGACAAATTAACAGGCTCGGGGTAAACTATTTAGTGGGTACAAGGCAGCTGCCAGACAGGCAGCGGGACCTTGCAGGACAGACAAAAGGGCAAAACAGAAGGGGCGGGCGTTTTTAAGAAGAAGGAACGGGTGTCTTTTCTGTCTGCATATGTCGAAAATTTTCGAGAGGTGAGATTGCAAGTGTATAAAATCGTAAACAAAAAGCTGTTGAACGAAGCAGTCGTCCTTGTTGAGGTAGAGGCTCCGTTTATCGCTAAAAAGGTTCTCCCCGGACAGTTCATCATCTTCCGCATCGACGAGCAGGGCGAGCGCGTTCCGCTGACCGTTGCAGATTATGACAGAGAAAAAGGCACCATCACCCTGATCGTTCAGATGGTAGGTCGTTCCACCAAAATGCTCGGCGCAATGGAAGCAGGCGAATACCTGCTGGACGTTGTTGGTCCTCTGGGTATCCCAACTCATCTGGATGGTCTGAAGAATGTTTGCGTTATCGGCGGCGGTGTTGGTTGTGCAATCGCATATCCACAGGCAAAAGCTCTGCACGCAATGGGCGCTCATGTTGACATGATCGCTGGCTTCCGTTCCAAGGACATCGTTATCATCGAGGATGAGATGCGCGCAGTAGCAGACAACCTCTATGTAATGACCGACGACGGCACCTACGGCGAAAAGGGTCTGGTTACCAACAAACTCCAGCAGCTGATCGACGAGGGCAGAGATTACGATGCAGTTATCGCAATCGGTCCGGTTATCATGATGAAGTTCGTTGCTGAAACCACCAGACCAAAGGGCATCAAGACCATCGTTTCCCTCAACCCAATCATGATCGACGGTACCGGCATGTGCGGCGGCTGCCGTGTCAATGTTGGCGGCGAGATCAAGTTTGCTTGTGTAGACGGTCCTGACTTCGACGGTCATCTGGTAAACTTTGACGAGCTGATGAAACGCAACGGTACCAACCGTGAGCAGGAACAGCATGACAGCGAACATTGCAGACTGAGAGGTGCCCACAATGCCTAATATGAGTATGACAAAGCTCCCTATGCCGGAGCAGGATCCAAAGGTAAGAGCAAGAAACTTTGAAGAGGTTTCTTACGGATATACAGAAGAAATGGCAGTAGAGGAAGCACAGCGCTGCCTCAACTGCAAACATATGCCTTGCGTAAGCGGCTGCCCTGTCAACGTACAGATCCCGAAATTCATCAGCCTGATCGCTCAGGGCAAATTTGCCGATGCTTGCTCTGCAATCAAAGAGACCAGCGCTCTGCCGGCAGTTTGCGGTCGTGTATGCCCACAGGAAACCCAGTGTGAAGCAAAATGTGTCCGCGGCATCAAGGGTGAGCCGGTTGCAATCGGTCGTCTGGAAAGATTTGCTGCTGACTGGGATATGAAGAACGGCAAACATGAAACCGAGAAACCGGTTTCCAACGGTCACAAAGTTGCTGTTATCGGTGCAGGTCCTGCAGGTCTGACCTGTGCAGGCGACCTTGCTAAGAAAGGCTACGAAGTTACTATCTTCGAAGCATTCCACAAAGCAGGCGGCGTACTGGTTTACGGTATTCCTGAGTTCAGACTTCCAAAAGCCATCGTTCAGAAGGAAGTAGAAGGTCTGGAAAAGATGGGCGTTAAAGTGATGACCGACATGGTTATCGGTAAAGTTCTGTCCATCGACGAGCTGATGAACGACATGGGCTTCGAAGCTGTTTTCGTAGGCTCCGGCGCTGGTCTGCCAATGTTCATGGGCATTGAAGGTGAGGATCTGGTCGGCGTATACTCTGCAAACGAATTCCTGACCAGAATCAATCTGATGAAAGCTTACCTCGACGAGTATGACACCCCAATCAGAAAAGGTAAAGCAGTTGCAGTTGTTGGCGGCGGTAACGTTGCAATGGACGCTGCAAGAAGCGCAATGAGACTGGGTGCAGAGCACGTTTACATCATCTACAGACGTTCTGAAGCTGAGCTGCCGGCTCGTCGTGAGGAAGTTCATCACGCAAAAGAAGAGGGCATCGAGTTCATGCTGCTCAACAACCCTGTTAAGATCAACGGCGATGAAAAGGGCAATGTAAAATCCATCGAGTGCATCAAGATGGAACTGGGTGAGCCGGACGCTTCCGGTCGCCGCCGTCCAATCCCGGTTGAAGGCTCCAACTTCGAACTGCCGGTTGACACCGTTATCATGTCTCTGGGTACCTCTCCAAACCCACTGATCAGAACCACCACCGAGGGTCTGGAAGCAAACAAACATGGCTGTCTGATTGCTGACGACAACATGGCTACCACCCGCGAGGGCGTGTACGCAGGCGGTGACGCAGTTACCGGTGCTGCTACCGTAATTCTGGCAATGGGCGCAGGCAAAACCGCTGCTGCTTCCATCGATGAATACATCCAGAATAAAAACAAATAAGTTGTTTTAGAAAAAGGCTCCGATTTTCGGAGCCTTTTTTGTGCCCGATGGTGCAAAGATGTTAGAGCAATCCCGAAGGCTGGATAGCACAAAGGAGCAGACCTTTTAAAAGGTCTGCTCCTTTGTTTATGAAAGATAAGGGGAGGGTATCAGGCGATGGTTCCCATGAGGGAGTAGGCGATGGTGCCGACAACGCCGGTGCCAAAGATGATGGCAATGGCGTTAAATCGGTACTTTCTGAGCAGGAACAGCCCGCCGACAAACAGTACAGCCTCCAGCGGACGGAAGTTGGAGAGGACTGCGGAGTTTAAATCCGACTGGAACAGTCCGAGCATCAGGATGGAAAGACCGGCAGAGGCAATCAGTGCAACCACTGCCGGACGAAGTGCGGAAAGGACCGTCTGCACGCCGCTGAAGTTGCGGTATTTATAATAAAAATGGGCAAGTGCCAGACAGATGCAGAAGGATGGGATGATACATCCGAGGGTACACAGAATGGCGCCCGGGATGCCCGCCAGACGGGTGCCCACAAAGGTAGCGGAGTTGATTGAGATGGGTCCCGGTGTCATCTCTGCAATGGTGATTAAATCGGTGAATTCGCCCAGCGTCATCAGATGGTGGACATCCACGATTTGATTTTGAATCAGCGGGATGGCAGCATAGCCGCCGCCGACACTGAATAAGCCGACCTGAATGAAGGCAAAGAAAAGTTGCAGCAGAATAGGCATGATTAGACCTCCTTGACAGATGCATCCGCGCGCGTTTTAGATTTGGAACGGGACTGAATCAGCAAATCGAGCAGACCGACACCCAGACATCCGAGAATGAGAACCATTGCCTGCACACCGAAAAAGACCTTTGCTGCAAAGGCACCGACCATCAGCAGGATGTACAGGGTGCGGCGGGTGCGGATGACATTGGCGCCCAGGTTCCAGACAACATCAAAGATGACGGCAGCAACACCTGCACGCATGACCTGAAGGGCAGTGGCAATGATTTGGTTGCTGCGGAACTGCGCATAGAAGTAGGAGATGGTGGAAATGATGATCATTGGCGGTAAAGCGGTGCCGAGGATGGCGACCAGCGAGCCGGGGATGCCGCACATCCGATAGCCCAGAATGACCGAGGCGTTGATTGGAATCGGACCCGGCGAAGATTGTGCAATGGCGGTGATGTCCAGCATCTCCGATTCATCCAGCCAGCCCAGCTCCTCGACAAATTTTTTCTTCATCAGTGAAACGATGACAAATCCTCCACCGAAGGTAAAGGCACTGAGCAGGAAGGTTGCCTTGAACAGCTGCCAGAGAATCTGTGATTTTTTTTCTTCTTTTTTCATGGTTGTTTCTCCTTTCTCTCAAATCCACATACAGGATACCATAAAAAATCAATGATGAAAAATTGTTTATTTTTATGTTATAATAAAAATAATTTATGGATAGGAGGAAGAAGAATGCTGGATTTTCGAGTTGACACCTTTTTGGAGGTCTGCCGGTTGATGAACTACACCCGCGCGGCAGAGCAGCTCAACCTGACCCAGCCTGCTGTATCCCAGCACATCCGCTGGCTGGAGGAGCAGTGCGGGGTCAAGCTGTTCCACTACGAAAACAAGCAGCTGAACCTGACCGCTGCTGGGCAGATGCTGCGCAGCGCCGCTATCACCATGAAGCAGGATCAGATGTTTTTGTACAGAAGGATGCAGGAGGCAGACAGCGAGGACGCTGACCTGTGTTTTGGCGTGACCCCGACAGTGGGGATGTATCTTATCCCAAAGCCGCTGGCAGCCTACCGCAGGCAGCATCCATCGGCAAAGGTGTCGATGCAGGTGGAGAACAGCGAGCTGCTCTGCCGTTGGCTGGACAGCGGAGAGATCGACTTTGCCATCCTGGAGGGATATTTTCATAAGGAGGACTACGACTCGATGCTTTACCGTACCGAGCGCTATCTGGCGGTGTGCGCACAGGATTACCCGTTTCAGAATACGCCGCACCAACTTGCTGACCTGCTGGGCGAAACGCTGCTGGTGCGGGAGGAAGGCTCCGGCAACCGGGAAATTATCCGGCGCAGTTTGAGCCGAAAGAATCTGGCTCTTCAGGATTTTCACTCGCTGTTTGAGGTGGGGGATATGAACGTCCTCAAGCAGATGCTGGTGCAGGGCTGCGGCATCGGTTTTTTGTACGAGGCGGCGGTGCAGGAAGATTTGCAGCAGGGCAGACTGCGGATCATCGAGCTGGAGGACTTTGCCGAGGACCACGACATCACCTTCCTCTGGCGTAAGGGGAGCATCTTTGCACCGCGCTACCGGCGCATCTATGGAGAACTGTGCCAAAACGAGCAGATTTTTTAAAACAGGGCAGAAAAAAGGGAAGGTATCCGCAGGATACCTTCCCTTGTATTTTTATATCTTGGCAGAGATTACATCATGCCGCCCATGCCTGCACCTGGAGCGCCTGCCATAGCGTCATTTTCCTCTTTGCTGTCAGCAACCAGAGATTCGGTGGTCAGCACCATGGAAGCAACCGAGGAAGCGTTCTGCAGAGCGGAACGGGTAACCTTGGTTGGGTCAACGATACCGGCTGGAATCATGTCAACGTAGGTTTCGTTGTAAGCGTCGTAGCCGTAGCCAATCTTGTCGGAGTGCAGCAGGGTATTGACGATGACAGAACCATCGACGCCTGCGTTGATAGCGATCTGACGAACTGGTTCCTCCAGAGCTTTCAGAACGATCTTGGCACCGGTTCTTTCGTCGCCGTCGAGGGAATCTACCAGAGCCTGAACAGCCGGGATTGCATTGATCAGAGCGGTACCGCCGCCTGCTACGATACCTTCTTCAACAGCTGCTTTGGTAGCGGACAGAGCGTCCTCGATGCGCATCTTCTTTTCTTTCATTTCGATTTCGGTTGCAGCGCCGACCTTGATGACAGCTACGCCGCCTGCCAGTTTAGCCAGTCTTTCCTGCAATTTTTCGGTATCGAATTCAGAGGTGCTTGCAGCAATCTGGGATCTGATCTGACCAACGCGCTCAGCAATCGCTTCTTTGGAGCCTGCGCCGCCGACGATGATGGTGTTTTCCTTCTGAACTTTTACCTGAGAAGCACGACCCAGCTGAGCTACGGTGGTGTCCTTCAGCTCCAGACCCAGGTCGGAGGAGATAACTTCGCCGCCGGTCAGGATAGCGATGTCACGCAGCATTTCTTTTCTTCTGTCGCCAAAGCCAGGAGCTTTTACAGCAACACAGGTGAAGGTGCCGCGCAGTTTGTTGAGCAGCAGGGTGGTCAGTGCTTCGCCCTCGATGTCCTCTGCGATGATCAGCAGCTTCTTGCCGGACTGTACGATCTGCTCGAGCAGCGGCAGAATCTCCTGGATGTTGGAAATCTTCTTATCGGTGATGAGCAACAGAGCGTCGTCCAGAACAGCTTCCATCTTGTCAGTGTCGGTGACCATGTATGGGGAGATGTAGCCGCGGTCGAACTGCATACCTTCTACTACTTCAGTGTAGGTTTCAGCAGTCTTGGATTCTTCCAGGGTGATGACGCCGTCAGCGGAAACCTTTTCCATTGCTTCTGCAATCAGGTTGCCGATGACCTCGTCGCCGCAGGATACGGTAGCAACTCTGGCGATGTCAGCCGAGCCGTTTACCTTCTGGGAGTGGGAGATGACGGTGTCAACTGCGGTCTGTACAGCGCTCTGGATACCTTTTTTCAGGACCATTGGATTTGCACCGGCAGTGACGTTCTTCATGCCTTCGCGTACCAGAGCCTGTGCAAGCAGAGTAGCGGTTGTAGTGCCGTCGCCTGCTGCATCGTTTGTTTTGGTAGCAACTTCTTTTACCAGCTGTGCGCCCATGTTTTCAAATGGGTCTTCCAGCTCGATCTCTTTTGCGATGGTAACACCGTCGTTGGTGATCAGCGGTGCGCCGAATTTTTTGTCCAGAACGACGTTGCGTCCCTTTGGACCCAGGGTGATTTTTACAGTATCAGCCAGCTGGTCGATACCTTTCTGCAAAGATTTTCTTGCTTCTTCTCCGTATGCAATGATCTTGGACATAGTAATCAAAACCTCCAGTATCTGTAAATCAAATGGATGTCATCAAAAATTATTCAACGATTGCCAGCAGGTCGGACTGACGCAGGATGGTGTATTCTTCGCCGTCTACCTTGACCTGAGTGCCTGCATATTTGCTGACCAGCACCTTCTGACCAACCTCAACGTACATTTTTTCTTCGTGACCTTCTACAACACCGCCTGGACCTACTGCAATGATCTGTGCGATCTGTGGTTTTTCCTGTGCAGCTGCGGCGAGGATGATGCCGCTTTTGGTGGTTTCTTCGGCTTCCAGCATTTTTACAACGACTCTGTCAAGTAATGGTTTAATGCTCATAGTTGTATTCCTCCATATAATTTAAGTAAAATAATAAACAAACCGGCATGAGGAAAGCTATGTGTCTGGCACTCACTTACCTCAAGTGCTAAATGTATTGTACCGCATTTCCAGAAAAAATCAATAGCTAAATCCAGAAATTCATAATTACAGTCAATTTTTAACACTTTGTTCAAAAAGCAGCGGCGGGCAAGCGGCAGTTTTTATGGTAAGATACCATATAGGACAGCCGTCGTTGTACTGCCCTTTTGATAGAAGTATAGAATTCGATAGGGAGGATTATGCAAAAATCTTCCCTATCTTAAAAATAAAAGGAGGGTGCAAATTGCAAAAAAGGAAATACTCCTTTGTCAATCTTTTGCTGTGGAGCCTGTCGGCGTTGCTGGTCTTGATGGCAGGTGCGGGTTTGCTGCTGGGTGTGTGGAATGTCGGTTCGACGGGACTGCTGTTGACAGCCGCTGTGCTTGCGGCAGCGGCTGTCGTTCGTCGGTGGAAAAAGAGGAGGGAATGGATGATGACAACAATAGCTCTGCTGCTGGTGGCAGGACTGGCTGTGCACGCGGCGGTATGGAACTATTTTGCCTATGGGCGTCCGGCACCGAAGCAAGGAGCGGCAACGGTGGTGGTGCTCGGCTGCAAGGTCAACGGCGACCAGCCTTCGCTGATGCTGCGCAGGCGGCTGGAGTGTGCGCTGGAATACCTTCGGGCAAACGAACAGGCGGTTTGTGTGGTGTCGGGCGGACAGGGCAGCAACGAAAGCTACAGCGAGGCGTATGTGATGGAAAAATTTCTGGTGGAAAACGGCGTTGCACCCGAGCGGGTGGAACAGGAGGCGCTGTCCACCAACACCGACAGCAACATTGCCAACAGCTTGCAGCTCATCGAGCAAAAGGGACTGCCACACCGTATCATTTTATGCACCGACGGATTTCATCAGCTGCGCGCCTGGATGTACCTTCAGCGCCACGCCACCGGGCAGATGGCAGATGCCTTGCACAGCACAGCTATCTCCGGCAGGACACCTGCCGCGGTGGTGCCTTCCTATGCGATGCGGGAGCTGTTTGGAATCCTTAAGCTGCTGCTGGTAGGATAAATGGACCAGGTGAAATAAGCAAGGATAAGAAAATTGCCAGATTTTACAAAAAACTTTTACAATGACAGGGAAAGATTTGAGGTCAAGGGTCTATAAAAATAGCGGATGATTTGGTATAATGAAGGGTAAGAGTAAAACAAAACGGCGCTGCCGCAATCAGACGGCACGCAGGAAATATTTTTTGGAGGGATGTTCCAATGGCAAAGGTGACCCTGATCGCCCATACGCCGGACCCAGAACGACTGATTGCAGCTTCTGCAAAGCTGTGTTACAGTCCATCGTCCATCGAGCAGCTGATGGATGGCTTGGACGAACAAAAAACCACCGACTTTTTAAATATGCTGACCGATTTTGGACACCAAAGTCCGATCGAACATATCAGCTTTACCTTCGGCATCGAGGAGGTGTCCCGCACCCTGCTTGCTCAGATTACCCGCCACCGCATCGCGTCCTTTTCGGTGCAGAGCCAGCGTTATGTCAAGGAAAAACAGTTTTCCTTTGTAACGCCGCCGCAGATTGCACAGGACCCGCAGGCTGCCGCCTTGTATCAGCAGGCGATGCAGTCCGCCCACGCAAGCTATCTGGAGCTGTCCGAGCGGTTGGCACAGAAGAATCTCGAGCAGCTGCTGGCAGAAGGAGTCGATGAAAAAAAGGCGAGGAGCATGGCAGAAAAACGAGCCATCGAGGATGCGCGCTTTGTGCTTCCAAACGCCTGTGACACCAAGATGATGCTGACGATGAACGCCCGCAGCCTGCTCAACTTCTTCCGGCTGCGCTGCTGCAACCGCGCCCAGTGGGAAATCCGCGAGGTAGCTGAGCAGATGCTTGCGCTGGTCAAACCGATTGCGCCGACCATCTTTGCCAAGGCGGGTCCCGGCTGTGTCAGCGGACCTTGTCCCGAGGGTAGGATGACCTGCGGAAAAGCAGCACAGGTCCGCAAAAAATATCTGCAAGGGGAGGCAGAGTAGCATGAAGGGCAAGCTCATCATCATCGAAGGGTTGGACGGCAGCGGCAAAAGCACCCAGATGCAGCTGCTGTGCCAACGGGCTGAACAACTGGGCAAACCGGTGCGCCGGGTCAAATTCCCGAACTATGACGAGGATTCCTCGGCGCTGGTCAAAGCCTACCTGAGCGGGGAGCTTGGCTCGTTGCAGCAGATCAACGCCTATGCCGCATCGGTGCTGTACAGCGTGGACCGCTATGCCACCTGGAGAAGGCATATGCACAGCGATTATGAGCAGGGCGCTGTTTTTCTGCTGGACCGCTATACCACCGCAAATATGTACCATCAGACCACCAAGCTGCCGCATGAGGAGTGGGACAGCTTTTTGGACTGGCTGGTGGATTTGGAGTTTCAAAAGATGGGTCTGCCCGCTCCCGATTTGGTGCTCTATCTGGATATGCGCCCGCAGACGGCTCGCCGTTTGATGGAAAAGCGCTACCATGGGGACGAGAGCAAAAAGGACATCCACGAGGCGGATTTTTCCTATCTGATGTCCTGCCGGGAAGCGGCGCTGTATGCAGCAAAACGGTTTGACTGGCAGGTCATCGAGTGCTGTGACGGGGAAAACCCGCTGCCAATCGAGCAGATTTCACAGATGATCTGGGAAAAGGTCGAACCATATCTGCAACAAGAAGGACAGCAATAAAAAGAAAGACAACGCTTTACAGTCATAATAGCAAGATAAAAACACAAGAACAAAAATAAGAAAGGAACGTTTGTTTGGATTTTCACAAAATTAGCCTGCAAGATAAAGAATGGGTGGAGCAGCTGTTGAGCTGGTCCGATTACAACAGCTGCGAGTACAGCTTTTCTTCGTTGCTCAACTGGAGCCATATACACCAGACCGAAGTCTGCCGGATGGGCGACTTTGGGATTGTACGCAGCGGTTTTAAGGAGTTCTCCTATCTCTATCCCTTTGGAAGAGGGGACGTTGCTCCGGTCATTGAAGCCATTTTGCAGGATGCACGGGAAAATCAGGTGACCCCGACCATCTCTCTGGTGCTGGAGCCGATGAAGCAGCAGCTGCAAACGCTGTTTCCCGACCGGTTCTGCTTTGAGGAGGAGCGGGCGTATTTCGATTATATCTACACCTTTGACACCTTGGCATACCTCAAGGGAAGAAACCTCAGCGGCAAGCGCAACCACATCAATACCTTCCACAAGATGTATGAGGGTCGTTGGAGCTTTGAAACCATCACACTGGAAAATATCGGCGAGTGTGTGCAGATGAACCAGGAGTGGGGACAGCTCAACGAGCTTTCCCTCGGCAGCGGACTGCTCAAAGAAAAAACAGCGCTGACCACTGCCTTTGAAAACTTTTTTGAAGAAGGTCTGCGCGGCGGTTTGCTGCGTTTGGACGGGAAAGTGATTGCCTTTACAATGGGCAGACCACTCAATTCGGACACCTTTGTGGTCCACTTTGAAAAGGCATTTTCGGATATCCGCGGCGCCTACCAGATGATTAACCAGCAGTTTGTCCTCAACTGCTGTCAGGGCTATTCCTTTATCAACCGCGAGGACGACACCGGCATGGAGGGACTGCGCAAGGCAAAGCTGTCCTATCTGCCGGAAATTTTGTTGACCAAGTACAATGTCCGTCTGATCGAGGACGGAGGCTTTCTGCCCGGCTGCCAAAAAGCAAAGCAGGAGCAGCAGGAAACGTTGCAGCTGCAATAAAGAACAGCGAAGGAGGAAACGGCGATGGAACAGATTCATCTGATCGACCCGCTTGCCGCAGGAGAAGAGGACCGCAGACAGCTGGTGCGACTGTGGGAGGAATGCTTTGAGGCGGACGAGCCGTATTTGCAGGTGTATCGGGAGCAGATGCTGGTAAAATCCGATGCCCGCACGGTGGTTTTGCGGGAGCAGGGAAAAATCCTTGGGATGTTGACCCTACTGCCCTGCTCCTATCGGGTGGAAGGGCGGCAACTGCCGGCGATGTATCTGTTTGCCGTCGGGACCCTGCCCGAGGCACAGGGCAAGCAGGTGGCGACCCGTATGCTTTCGTGGGTGGACCGCTTTCTGCCGCAGCAGGGAATAGAGGCAGCCATCCTTGCGCCAGCCACCGCTTCGCTGTACAACTTTTACCGCAAGCGCGGGTATGAGGACTGGTTTTACCGCAGCAGCCTTACCCTTCCCGCCGGTCAGACCGGGCAGAAGGGATTGGTCTGGGAGGAAATCGGCGCACAGCAGTTTGCACAGCAGCTAGAGCAGCTGGCAGGGCAGGACGCCGTCCTTTGGAACGCACAGCAGCTGGGATTTGCCGAAGCGGAAAGCCGCCTGTACCACGGCGGAATGTACCGCCTGTGGCAGGACGGATGTCCGGTAGGGGTTTGCAATCTGTACCGTTATACAGCGGACAAGGTGATTGTCAAGGAGCTGCTGACCGAGCCGGAGGTTTGTGCCGAGCAGCTGGTAAAACAGATTTGCAGCGGCTTTGAGGGAGGTTCAATCGAGTTTCGTTTGCACCCGCAGCTGGATTTGGGACAGCGGGTGCCCGCGGGGATGCTCCGCTTTTACACATGGGAGCGCCCTTTGGCAAGCGGACAGGCATATCTGCCGTTTATTTTGGATTGAGCGATGGAATAGAGAGAAAAGCAAAAAAGGAGTTGGGAATAGATGGTGACAATCTTTCTTGCACAAGGATTTGAGGAGATGGAGGCATTGGCGCCGCTGGACCTGTTGCGTCGAGCAGGGATACCGGTGCAGACGGCAGCTGTTACCGACAGCCCGCTGTCGGCAGATGAAAAAGCGGCGGACCGACTGGTGGTGACCGGAAGCCACGGAGTTCGCTTTGTCTGTGATTTGGCGGCAGAGCAGGTGACTGAAGAGCAGATGCAGATGCTGGTGCTGCCGGGCGGGATGCCTGGGACTAAGCATCTGGGAAGCAGTCCGCTGGTCGACCGCTGGCTGCGCTATGCACAGCAGAAGGGCGTGTTTATCGGCGCAATCTGCGCAGCGCCCTCGGTGCTGGGAGAAAAGGGGATGCTGCAAGATCGCAGTGCCACTGCCTTTCCGGGCTTTGAGCCGAAGGGAGCAATCTGCACCGGTCAGGGCATGGTGCGCGACGGGCAGTACATCACCGCAAAGGGAGCGGGAGTCTGCATTGAATTTGGTCTTGAGCTGGTCAGCTGCCTGGCAGGAGAAGCGACCGCTCGACAGATAAAGGAAGAGATCCAATGCCAAAGATAGATTTAAGAGAATACAAAAAAGAAATCCGCTCCCAGATGCGCCGCATCCGTCGGGAGATGAGCCCGCAGACGGTGCAGGAAAAGAATGACCGTATCTATAAACGGTTGATTGCCACCCAGCAGTACCGCCGGGCAAAGACAGTGGTGGTCTATGTTTCCAAGGAGCTGGAGGTGGATACCCGTCGTCTGATGGAGCACGCATGGGCAGACGGCAAACAGGTGGCTGCACCGCGCTGTGTGGAAAACACACGCCTGATGAAGATGCACCTGATTGGCAGCATGGAGGACCTGGAGGAGGGAGCCTATGGCATCCTGGAGCCATACAGCAATCTGCCGGTGCTGGAGGATACCACTAACGCCATCTGTATTGTGCCCGCCTTCTGCAACGATTACCGCGGCTATCGGGTGGGCTACGGCGGCGGCTACTACGACCGCTATCTTTCCACCTTTCAAGGAGTGAAGATCGGAGTCAATTACAGCGACTGTGTGCGCCCAAAGCTGATTGGAGGTCGGTATGATGTGCCGGTAGACTTGCTGGTCACCGACCGCTACCTGCGCAGATGTACCACAAGACCTTCGGTCAGACACAGAAAACCTGTAAGACAGGGGACAAAAGGAGATGCACGATGAAAAACGAACAGGACCGCGAACAGTTGCAGCGGTATTTCGGACAGGGCAACAACAGTGACCCATTAAAAAACAGCAACCGCCCCAAGCGCAGCGAGGACCTCTCCTTCGACCGGACCCAGTGGTTTGTATCGGAGGACGGGCAGGATGAGGACGATTTTGAACGGGAGGAGCCACAGCCACAAGAGGATTTCCTTCCAAACGGTGGCAAAAAGAAAAAACGCAGACAGTCCCGTTTGAGCCGATTTGCTCAAAGCTTTGTGCTAATCTGTGTGTTTGTAGGAGCGGCAATCTTTTTGGCGTACTTTGCACTGATCAGTGCCAGTGACCTTCTGGGTCTGGGACAGCCGGACCAGCAGATTGAGGTCACTCTGACCGAGGAACAGGCATCTTCCCTGAGTAAGACCGCACAGGTGCTCAAGGACAAGGGTGTTATCTCCGGCAAGCTGGTGTTTGAGCTGTATGGAAAGCTCAAGGACAAGGAAGGCTCCTTCCTTGCAAAGACCTTCGTCCTCAACAATAAATGGGGATATGACCAGATTATGGACCATCTGGCGTACGACAAGGTAGAGTCGGACATTGTCAGCGTCACCTTCCGAGAGGGCATGACCCAACGGCAGATCGGCGAGCTGCTGGAGGAAAACAAGGTCTGCACCGCCGACGAGTTCTATCAGGCGCTGGACGAAGGGGATTATTCCACTTACGACTTTGCAGGTTTGGTGCCGGACGACGAATCGCTGCGCTTTAGAAAGTATGAGGGATATATCTTCCCGGATACCTATGAATTTTACACCAATATGAATCCGAAAGAGGTCGTCAGAAAGTTCTTCAGCAACTTTGACAACAAGGTGGATTCAGAGGTGATGCAGCAGATACGCAGCCTTTCTAATGGGCTGGGTGAACTGGACAACCTGATTACCTTGGCGTCGATCATCCAGAAGGAAGCGACCGACCTGGAAAATATGAAGATGGTATCTTCGGTATTCCACAACCGTCTGAACAACAGCGGAACCTATCCGTATCTGCAATCGGATGCAACCGGCAACTATATCCGCGATGACATCCGTGTCTTTATGACCGAGGACAATCAGCAGATGTATGATGCTTATGACACCACCAAGGTGGTGGGTCTGCCGGTCGGACCGATCTGTAACCCGGGTATGGATGCTATCGAAGCTGCTATCCATCCGGCACAGAGCGATTATTATTACTTTGTATCGGACGATGCAGGCACCTATTACTTTGCATCCACTCTCGATGAACACAACGCCAACATCCGTAAGGCAAAGGCAGTGAATGCGCAGCTCAAGGAAAGTCAGGCGGTCAAGGAAAGCGGAAACTAACAGGCAGGACAAACAACAACGGAGGAAGATTATGGCAGAACATTTTGCGGCACAGCGCAACCACTACCCGGAGGTGCTGGCGCCGGTGGGCGATTTTGAACGGCTGACCTATGCGGTCAACTATGGAGCGGATGCGGTCTATCTGGGAGGCACTGCCTTCGGGATGCGCGCCTCGTCGGCAAATTTTGATTTTGATACCATGAAAAAGGCAGTGGAATATGCCCATGCCCGGGATGTCAAGGTCTATCTGACCTGTAATACCCTGCCGCTCAACAGCGAGGTCGAGCAGCTGAGCGATTATTTGAAGAGCGCACGGGATGCCGGCGTGGATGCAGTGATTGTAGCGGACATCGGCGTGCTGATGGAGGCAAAGCGGGTGATCCCGGAGGTGGACATCCACATCTCCACCCAGACCGGCATCGTTAACTATCTGACCGCCAACGAGCTGTACAAGATGGGAGCAAAGCGGGTAGTGCTGGCGCGTGAGCTGCCGCTGGAGGACATCCGCCGCATCCGCGATAAAACGCCGCCCGAGCTGGAAATCGAAGCGTTTGTACACGGAGCAATGTGTATGTCCTTTTCGGGCAGATGCCTGCTGTCCAACTATATGATTGGCAGGGATGCCAACCGCGGCGAGTGCGCACAGCCTTGCCGCTGGGGATACCATCTGGTGGAAGAAAAACGCCCGGGGCAGTATTTCCCCATCTATGAGGACGAGAAGGGCAGCTATATCCTCAATGCAAAGGATATGTGCATGATCGAGCATCTGGACAAGGTCATCGATGCAGGTGTTACCTCACTGAAGATTGAGGGAAGGGCAAAGTCCTTCTACTACGTGGCAGTCATCACCAATGCCTATCGTCAGGCGGTCGACCTCTACCGCAAGGACCCGCAGCATTTTGTGCTGCCTTCCTGGCTGGAGGAGGAGACCCGCAAGGTCAGCCACCGGCAGTATTCCACCGGATTTTATTTTGGCAGACCGGAGCAGGGACAGTACTACGAAAACGCAGGCTATGTCCGTCAGTGGGATGTGGTAGCGGTGGTGGATAAAACCGAAGGGGACATCCTCTACTGCACCCAGCGCAACAAGTTTTCTCTGGGAGAAACGGTGGAAATCATCTGTCCGCACAGCACAGTGGAGGATCGCCCGCTTTCCTACACCGTCACCTCTATCACCGATGAGCAGGGCAATCCGCGCGAGTCGGCAAACAACGCCATGATGAAACTGACGATGCCGGCAAAGGGACTGGTGCTGGAGGCAGGCTCCATCATCCGCCGCGCCGCAGAACAATAAGACAGAAAAGAGGAAACAGGCTATGGCAGAAACGATTGAGTTTAAATTTGATACCCAGCTGCTCATCGAAGGCTGTACCATCGACGAGGACCAGCTCAATGATTATATCACCGAGCATTTTCGCGGGGACTGTCTGATTGTGGTCGGGGACGAAGAACTGATGAAGCTGCATTTTCACACCAACGAGCCCTGGCAGGTGCTGGAATACTGCGCCTCCTTGGGAGAAATCTTTGATATTGTTGTAGAGAATATGCAGCGCCAGTCGGAGGATTTGCACGGCTAATTTTGGGATAAAGAAACAGGGAGCGCAAGCTTTTAGCTTACGCTCCCTGTTTTGTTTAGGGTAGGGAAATGGAGTCCTTTGGAAGATTTTCCCATTCCTCCTTTAACAAAGAATAGCAAAGGGTATCACTTTGATCGCGGGCGTGTTTTCGCAGTCTGCCCTCGAATGTAAAGGAGCATTTTTCCAGAACCCGTGCGCTATTCTGATTATGCGACCGAACCCAGGCAGCAATCACCAGCAGATTCATCTCCTCAAAACCGTAGTCTATCATCCTTTTTAGTGCCTGTGTTGCATAGCCTTTGTTTCGGTGCTTTTCGGCAATGGCGTACTCCAACTCCATATAGCCATCATAGCGATTCATGTCACTTAGGTTTATAAATCCCACAAAGTCGAGGCCTCTCTTGTCAATGATTACCTGAAAGCCCTTGTTGTTTTTCCAATGCCGGATGGTATTCTGACTGTCGGCAACAGAATCGTAGAAATGAATGCCGCTGGCTCTTAAAGCAGGATCGAGACACAGTTTATACAAAGGTTCTGCATCGGTGTCCTGCCAATTTCTCAATAGTAAATCTTTTGTTTCCATAGATGGGTCCTCCACAAATAGGAATTGTTCTACTTGATAAAGTATATCATAAAATGAACTTGAGTGCTGCTGTCCGCAAGAAAAACCACCCAAAAGTTTTCAAACTTTTGGGTGGTTTTGTATTCGGGATTGTTTTATTCGATATAGGAAACGAGAGATTAGTCGTCCACTGAGCCGGTGACCTCCTGACCGATATTGAGGATATGGTCGCCGATACGTTCAAAGTCGGTGAGCATCTCCGAATAGAGTACGCAGCCTTCATCGGAGCATTTTCCGGTCTGCATACGGTCGATCTGACCTTTACGGAAGCTTTCGGTCATATCATCGATCTTCTGTTCAATCGATTCGATCGAGTGCAGGCTTTCGCTGTTTGCCTGATTGTCCAGCAACAGATCAAGAGCATCGCAGCAGACTTCCTTCATCTGCTCAATCTGGACCATGACCTCCTTGGAGAAGGTAATCTGTTTTTCTTTGATCATGTTGGTGTATTCGCAGATGTTCATAGCGTGGTCGCCGATGCGCTCGAGGTTGCCGCAGACCTTAAAGAGTGCGCTCATGTACTGGGAATCCTTCGGGTTGCGCTCTTTGACCAGCATACGGGAGATGTACTTGGAGATTTCCTTGTTCAGATAGTCGATATACTCCTCACGATTGCGTACATCTTCCACCAGAGCAAGGTTATTGTCATGGACAGCATCAAAGCTCAATCCAACGTTTTCGCGGGTCATTTGGGTCATGCGAATCAGCTCGTTGCGGATGGCAGTGATGGCGATCGCAGAGATACCGATTTTGGTTTCGCCGCGATTTTCAATCGGAATAAACGGCTGGATGTACTCCAGGTGCATGACATCGTCGCGCTCCTCCGGCAGGTCCGGCAGGATGCGGGTCGCCAGCTTGGCAAGATAGGAGCCGAACGGGATGAGCAGGATGGTGGTGGTGATATTAAAGATGGTGTGCATATTGGCAATCTGTGCCGAAACGTTGTTCGGGGTAAAGCCTTCGACCAGAGTGGTGAAAGGAGTTAAGATACAAATAATGGTGAACAGGGTAGTACCAATGATGTTAAAGAGAAGATGGATGATGGTGGTGCGCTTTGCAACACGGCTGGTACCGATAGAAGCCAGGACAGCGGTGATACAGGTACCGATGTTCTGACCGAACAGCACATAGACAGCCTGTGGCAGACCGATTACACCGCTGCTGGCAAGTGCCTGCAGGATGCCGACCGATGCCGAGGAGGACTGAATGATAGCAGTAAAAATAGCACCGGCAAGAATGCCTAGAACAGGGTTGGAGAAGCGGGTGATGATATTGACAAAGGTCTCCGATTCGCGCAGAGGAACCATTGCCGCACTCATCATATCCATACCGATGAACAAAATGCCCAGACCGGCGATAATCTTACCGTAATGATGAAGCTTTTCATTTTTCAAAAAGACAATGAATGCCACACCGATAAAGGCGAACAGCGGAGCAATTGCGCCGACATCCAAAGCGATAAGCTGACCGGTAATGGTGGTACCGACGTTGGCACCCATGATAATCCACACTGCCTGCTGCAAGGTCATCATGCCGGAGTTTACAAAGCCGACGACCATGACGGTGGTAGCAGACGAGGATTGGATGACAGCGGTGATGACAGCGCCGACAACGACGCCGAGAAAACGGTTTGCGGTCAGTTTTTCCAGAATTTTTTTCATGCGGTTACCGGCGGCGGCTTCCAAGCCGTTGCTCATCATCTGCATTCCGTACAGGAACAGACCAAGACCGCCAAGCAGACCAATCAAATCAGTTAACTTCACAGATGCTTCCTCCATAGTTTACATAAATTTATTCTTCTATTAACTTTATACACAATAAATGGATTTATTTCAAGAAGAAATTCGAAGATTTAACACGATTTTACAGGAATTTAACATAAGTGGTAAATAAACCGGAGGGATGTGTAGAAAATTCATTCAAAACAGAAAGGAAGAATTTTACAAAAAATGGAAATTAACCGAAAAAACGCCTGATTACGGCTTTTTTTGATGGTTGTAAAGAAAAAGGACCCGAGCTGAAATACAGCCATGGGGTCCTTTACAAAGTTATTCTTCCATCTGTTTTCCCAAAAATCCGGCAGCCGCACACAAAAGCTTTTCCTCTGCTTCGCTGGGTTGATCGGAGTCCTCACCCAACAACACCACACTGCCGCAGACATCGCCTGCAGAGATGATGGGAAATGCTATCAAAGCGGTGCGTTCCACGCCCTCAACCGGATACAGTGGATGCTCCTGTGGGGAAAGGACATAGTTCTTTCGTTGGTCGCACAGCTGCTCGAGGGCAGGGGAAACGCGGCGTTCCAGCAGCTCCTTTTTCGGGACACCGGCGGCGGCGACCACATGGTCACGGTCACAGACGATCACCGCTTTGCCGCTGGTCTTGTGCAGGATGTCCGCATACTGGGCGGCAAAGGAGGACAGTTCGCCGATGGGGGAATATTTTTTAAAGATGACCTCACCGTCGTTGCTGGTAAAAATTTCCAATGGGTCGCCCTCGCGGATGCGCAGGGTGCGGCGGATTTCCTTGGGAATGACCACACGACCCAGGTCATCGATTCTTCTAACGATTCCGGTAGCTTTCATAACAGTACGCTCTCCTTATCAGTTTGGTTTGTGCTGATAGTGTTTGCTGCCATGCGGGAAAATATGCAAGCGGTTTTGGCAGCTTTTTTTAAAAGAGAGGGGAAATAGCACAGGAAACTTTTGACAAAAAGAAAAAAGCGTCTATAATAATCAGTGAAATTAAAATTTGCTCTGAGCGATGGATGGAGGAGATGCAGGTGACACCGACAAAGGAATGGTTGAAGCTGTGGATGGAAAACAGGGAGCAGCTGAGCTGCCAGCAGGACCTGTCAGAATATTTCGAGCAGGAGGAGGTCGCCGGCTGTCCGGTGCGCACCGTTCGGGTCGGTTTGTGTCCGGTGCCCAGCGGCTCGCTGGTTGCGTTCGACCCTTGTGCCGCTGCCGACTGTCCGCCGCAGCCATACCTGGTTACAGCGCCGGTGGGGAACTATCCGTTGGAACTGTGTATCGCTTTCCCACAGGGAGAGAGTCCGGTGTGTGCAGCTGCCCGCCTGCGATTTAACTATGAACAGCCGGTACACTTTGAACAGGCATTGACCGGTCTGGAGGATTACAACCAGCTGACCACCGGAAACTTCGGCTTTGTCAGCAAAAGTGCGTTGGGTTGCCTGTGCGACCAAGTCACCCTGCAAAAGCTACAGGATTATCTGGATGGGCGGGTGTCTGCCCGTTCTCCGCAAAATCTGCTGGAGCAGCTGTTTTTGCCGATGGTGCAGCAGCAGAATCATCCGGGCAGCTGGGCAGATTGGATGTTGCCGGAAAATCAATGTCGTCTGCCTGTTTTTACCACCGGTTGGGGTGCGGGTGAATATCCGGTCTACTGGGGACAGGATGCCGAGGGCAGGGTCTGCCAGCTGGTGAGCTGGTTTGTGGACCTGCACGCCATGCAGGGAGCGGACCCTGTGGTGGAGGAAGCCTTGGAAGAATTGGAGGAAGCTCTGATTTGGGAGGATGACTGCTATAAAGGGCAGGTTTGTCTGGAAGATTGGGATGCCTTTTTTGAGCAGGAACAACCGATTGACCTGATGGTGCGCCCGGGCAACTGTGACGACCAGCAGGTCATTGACGCTTGCCGTTATCTGCTGACAGAGCAGTACCGCCTGCTGGATGTGATGATGACCGGCTTGTTTGAGCAGTATCCGCTGATGCAGCTGCAATATGGCTATACCCGTGCAGACAATCATCCCGAGATGCCAAACCTGCTGGATAAAAATGACCTGTGGCAGCTGCTGCGCCCGCTGCGCCTGGTGCTGGATGTGCAGAGTGGCATGGTTTCTGCTGCCTTCTGGGCAAGCTGGGACCCGCAGCAGGGGGTAGGCATCAGCGTCTGCGGGGAGGACGTGACCGCACTGGACACCGCTGCCATCGTTCCGGTCTGGGAGCAGCCGGAGCCAAAAGCAGAACCGGAAGAAGATGAGGAAAGCGAGCAGCCGCAGCCGCGGCAGGAAGGGGAGCAGGAGGATGAAAGAGTGGATTGAGCGTGTGCGCGGCACCCTTTCCGTCTGTGCAAAATGGGTCATGCTGGCAACGGCGGTAGGCAGCGTGGTCGGCGTGATGGGGGTGGTGTTCCACTTTGCAGTGGAAATTGCTACCCACCAGAGGATGGAACACCCATGGCTGCTGCTGTTGCTGCCGTTGGGTGGTGTTTTGATTGCCCTGCTGTACCAGAAAACAGGAATGGAAAAGGATATGGGTACCAACACCATCCTGGAGGCGGTGCGCGGGGAACAGCCGCTGCGGCTGCGGACTGCTCCGCTGATTTTTATCAGCACCGTCCTGACCCATCTGCTGGGCGGTTCCTCCGGCAGGGAGGGCGCAGCTTTGCAGATTGGCGGCAGTCTGGGTTCCAAGATGGCAGACTGGCTCTCGTTGGATGACCGGGAGCATCAGATGATGATTATGTGCGGGATGAGCACCTGCTTTTCGGCGCTGTTCGGCACCCCGCTGACCGCCACTATCTTTGCGGTGGAGGTGGTCAGTGTCGGGGTGATGCAATACGCAGCGCTGCTGCCCTGTCTGATTGGTGCACTGACCGGTTACGGGATTGCGCAGGTGTGCGGGATTGCACCGACTGCCTTTGCAGTCAGTGGGATCCCCCAGCTGAATTTTTTGAGTGCATCCCAGGTCATCCTCTTGTCCACCTTGTGTGCGGGGCTGAGCATCCTCTTCTGCACCTCGATGCATATAGCAGCCAAAGGCTATGAACGTTGCTGCAAGGACCGCAGATTGCGGGCGGCTTTAGGCGGTGCGGTGGTGATTCTGCTGACCATCCTGCTGAGAACGACCGATTACAACGGCGCCGGCATGCCTATAATCGAGCAGGCGATGGCAGGGCAGGCGGTGTGGTATGCCTTTGCTGCCAAACTGCTGCTGACCGCCCTGACATTGGGCGCCGGCTTTAAAGGCGGCGAAATTGTGCCCACCTTTTTTGTCGGTTCTACCTTCGGCTGTGTGGTTGCGCCGCTGTTGGGGCTGGAGCCTTCCTTCGGAGCCGCGGTAGGGTTGATTGCACTGTTCTGCGGAGTGGTCAACTGTCCGGTTGCCTCCTTCACCTTGGCGGTCGAGCTGTTCGGCGGCGAAGGGGTCATCTACTTTGGTATCGCCAGTGTGATTGGCTATGTGCTGTCCGGCTACAGCGGCTTGTACCACGGACAGAAAATTGTTTATTCCAAGCTGGAGCCGCGCAGGATAGACGTACACAGCAGATAATCGGCATATCCTTCCTCCTGCCTGCATACTGTATACCATCTGACGGAAAGGCGGGAGAGGGATGGTCTGCCGAATCAACGACTTTAAATACAAGGACGTGGTGGATGCTGCCGACGGATGTCGACTGGGCTATGTTGGGGACGTCGAGCTGGACACCGCCGATGCACGCTTGACGGCAATCGTCATCCGGGGCAGATTGCGGCTGTTCGGGCTGCTGGGCAGGGAGGACGATCTTGTCATTCCCTGGGAGGACATCCAGGTCATCGGGCAGGACACCATCTTAGTACGGACCCGACCGGCTGCGCTGAGCGGTCGCAGGCGTCATAAACCGTAGGGCTGTTCGGGCATTTTGTGTGCAAAACGTCTAAAAAGGGGAAAAACGGAAAAAATGGCGTAAAAAGGACAAAAATTCACTTGATTTTTTAAGGGCGGTTTGTTATAATACTCGGGAACGGCAAAAAAGAGCGACAGAAAGCCGCACTTTTTCCGTATCTTATATCACACGTTTTGGATTGACCGGGATGGTGCCGACAGGCTAACCCACCTTTTCGGGCAGGATGAGCAGCCTAAGCCCATTGGCTCTTGTCCTTCGGAATCTCGGCAAAGCTTCCAAGACGGAGGTTTAACCTTAAGGAGGAAATCAACATGGGCGTAGTATCTATGAAACAGCTGCTGGAAGCAGGCGTACACTTTGGTCACCAGACCCGCAGATGGAACCCGAAGATGGCTCGTTACATCTTCACCGAAAGAAACGGTATCTACATCATCGACCTGCAGAAGACCGTTAAGAAACTCGAAGAAGCTTATATGTTCGTTCGCGACGTAGCAGCTAACGGCGACAACGTTCTGTTTGTTGGTACCAAGAAACAGGCTGGCGAGTCCATCAAAGAAGAAGCAGAGCGTGCAGGCGCACACTATGTAAACGCTAGATGGCTGGGCGGTATGATGACCAACTTCAAAACCATCCGCCGCAGAATCCAGAGACTGGAGCAGCTGCGCAAGATGCAGGAAGACGGCACCTTCGATCGTCTGCCAAAGAAAGAAGTCGGCAAACTCGAGCTGGAAATCGAAAAACTGGAGAAATATCTGGGCGGTATCAAGACCATGGACAAGCTGCCAGGCGCACTGTTCATCGTTGACCCAAGAAAAGAAAGAATCGCTGTTGCTGAAGCAAAGAAACTGGGTATTCCGATCGTTGCTATCGTTGACACCAACTGCGATCCAGACGAGATTGATTACGTCATCCCAGGTAACGACGACGCAATCCGCGCTGTTAAGCTGATTGCAGGCACCATGGCTGACGCTATCATCGAAGGCAGACAGGGCGCACAGAGCGCAGAGGATGCTGAAGAAGAAAAAGACGCTGAATAATCTTTAACGTCGGATCAGTCAAGCATACAGGTCCCAGTAAGGGTTCCTTGTTGGGGTCTTTTCCCGACAGGCACCTGTGCTGGGACCTTTTTTCAAAGCATTTATCCTTTTGTTTTATAAATTTATCATTTCAGTTTGGAGGAATTTAATATGGCATTCACCGCTCAGGACGTAAAAACACTGCGTGAAATCACCGGCTGCGGCATGATGGACTGCAAAAAAGCACTGACCGAAACCAACGGCGACCAGGAAAAAGCAATCGAGCTGCTGCGCGAAAAAGGTCTGGCTGCTGCTGCTAAAAAAGCTGGACGCATCGCTGCTGAAGGTATCGTAAAAGCATATGTTGACACTGCTAAGAAGGTTGGCGTTGTAATCGAAGTAAACGCTGAGACCGACTTCGTTGCAAAGAACGCTGATTTCCAGGCATTCGTTGACACCTGCGCTCAGACCGTTGTAGAGCAGAATCCTGCTGACGTAGACGCTCTGCTGGCTTGCAAAGCTTGCGGCAGCGAAATGACCATCGCTGACCTGACCACCGAAAAGATTCAGACCATCGGCGAGAACATCAAGATCAGACGCTTCACCCGCTACGAAGGCGATGTAGCTACCTACATCCATGCAGGCGGCAGCATCGGCGTTATGGTTAAATTCGATACCGACGTTGCTGACAAAGAGGGCTTCGAAGAGTACGGCAAGGACGTTGCAATGCAGGTTGCTGCTGCAAACCCTGGCTACCTCAACGAGACCGAAGTTCCTGCTGAGGTTCTGGAGAAAGAAAAAGAAATCCTCAAGGTTCAGGCTATCAACGAAGGCAAACCGGAAGCAATTGCTGAAAAGATGGTACAGGGCAGAATTAAGAAATTCTACAAAGAAAACTGCCTGATGGATCAGGAATTCATCAAAGACGGCGACCAGACCATCAAATCTTACACCGAAGCAAAAGCAAAAGAGCTTGGCGGCAAGATCGAAATCCTCTCTTTCGTTCGCTATGAAAAGGGCGAAGGCATCGAAAAGAGAAACGATGACTTTGCAAGCGAAGTTGCAAGCATGATGAAATAAGCGATTTCTGTTCACAATCAGAATAAACGCAAAAAAGCACAGGAGATAAATATCTCCTGTGCTTTTTTTGCGTACATAAAGATAGAAAACAGGGGCAGTAGAAGAGCATTTTTAACAAAAGCAGCAGGTGTTATAAGGACAAAACCCACGGGAGGATAAAGGACAGCGGTTCATTCCAATTAGATTCTTTATTGTGCTTTCTAAAGCAGTATGCAACACCCTTTTAAGAGGTTGCAAGGGATACAAGTGGAGCAGCAAAACAGAGGCGATGCACAAAAAAGAAAAGGTCCCTCTTCGTAAACGGCATAATTCGGGGGTAAACTGCACGATAAAAATAAAAAAGCTATGATATAATAAAAATGATACAAAGATTCAGATAAAGTTATAAGGGGGCTTGACAGACAATGTTCTCATGGAATAAACTCACGACAGACAGACAGACAGACAGACAGACAGACAGACAGACAGACAGACAGACAGAC